>Ga0247611_10000003_pt1 | contig 456353 bp, 384 predicted proteins | sample 177DNAGHGhighgp2_FD_192422 | JGI IMG/M metagenome (GOLD analysis project Ga0247611, IMG submission 192422) | Sheep rumen microbial communities from Palmerston North, Manawatu-Wanganui, New Zealand - 1770 DNA GHGhigh gp2 | ecosystem: Host-associated > Mammals > Digestive system > Stomach >... | reverse complement strand
GGACGACACAATATCCATAGTCCAAACGCAAGTCCCGTAGGGACGTTATAATACAGGCAGGGACGAAGTAAAACGGAGTCCCTGCAAACTAACGTTCGACCTTATAGAACTCCGTAGGAGCGTCACCTTCCCCGCCGCCCAATTTTGGAGCAAACCGAGAGGAGAACAAATTTATTTGTTATCCCGAGGCGCCGCCCAAAATGTCTTGTGAAACAAGACAAAAATAGTCCCGTAGGGACGTTAGAATACAGGCAGGGATGTAGCCCGAAGGGCGGAGTCCCTGTATAAAATGTATCTTCCATACAGAACTCCGTAGGAGCGTCACCCTCCAACCCGTCCAAAAGTTAGTCCCGTCGGGACGTCAGAATACAGGCAGGGGTTTCAACCCCTGTTATAAAACGCCTCTTCCTCTCCGAACTCCGTAGGAGCGTCACCTTCCTATCCCGTCCAAAATTTGTATCTTTGCACTATTGGATTACATCTTTTTCCCCTCTGTCTCCCTCCCCATCCATCCCCTCCATCCCCTCCCTCCATCCATCTCCTCATGAAAATAATACCGTACCAACTTATCTTCAACCATATCATGGCGGACAACTACCTTGAAAAACACATGGATGACTATCAGAAACGCAAACGGGAATGGGAACGGAAAAAGAAACACCTCACTTCCCCCAAACGCATCGCGTCGTCCGACAACAACCGCTCTGTGGAGTCCGAACAGAAAAGAGGATACCGTGATGGAGAATGAACAGTCCCGCTTCCATCCCTTCGGCCATCTTCCGTCGTCTCTCTCCCTGCCCGAACGTATGGGAAACCCCTTTGGTTACGAAGTCTCCGATATCGCCGCTCTGGCGGTAAAGAAACTCCGGAACCACATCGCTACCTCGCAATGCGAATCCTTCGCACTGAAGGAAGGGAAAATGATGGGGGTTCTCGTCGTCCGTGATACCTCCGGATGCCTCGGTTTCCTTGCCGCCTACTCAGGTCTGATGGGTGGACGCAACGACTGGGACTGGTACGTACCGCCCGTGTTCGACCTTACCGCCCCCGATGGATATTTCAAACGGGAGGAAGCGGAAATCTCTCTCATCAACGCACGACTTCGCAACGAATCCCTCTCCACCCCGCAGCGCGAGACGCTGTCCTTACAACGCCGACAACGCAGTGAGGCTCTTCAACAATGGATCTTCCAACACTATGTCGTTCTCAATGCCTTGGGTGAACGACGCAATCTCCTGCAGGTGTGGGAACGCCACGGACTCTATCCTCCCGGTGGTGCTGGTGACTGTTGTGCACCCAAACTGCTCAACTACGCATTCCGCCACGACATGACCCCCATATCCATGGCGGAGTTCTGGGTCGGAAAGTCCCCGAAGAAGGAACAGAAGGTTGACGGCTACTTCTATCCGGCTTGTGATAGAAAGTGCCGCATCCTCCTCGATTTCCAGTTGCAGGGCGTTCCGCTCTCACCAATGATCCAGATGGATACTCCACTCGTCGAGGACCATCCGCTTGGACTCTTTCTGCCACCCACGTCACGCGTGCTCTTCCTGGGCAGCTTTCCTCCGCTTCAGAAACGCTGGTCCATGTCTTTCTACTACCCGAATTTCAATAATGACATGTGGCGCATTTTCGGACTCCTATTCCGACAGGACCCTCATTTCTTCGAGATTCCTGGCGAGAAGAGATTCGACAAGACGAGGATTGTCGATTTTGTGACGCACTTAGGCGTCGCTTTCGGGGATACGGCACTCCGTGTAGTCCGCGAGAAAGGCGATTCGTCGGATCTGCATCTCAAGGTGGTCGAACCGCTTGACCTCTCTTCCGTTTTGCGTGGCCTGCCGCAACTGCAGGCTGTCGTTGTGACAGGTGAGAAGGCAGAAAAGACCATCACGCAGACGCTCGGACTGCCTTCCGTTGCCGTAGGAGAGTCGCTCTCATTCACCCTTTGTGACCGTACGTTACGCCTGTGGCGCATGCCGTCAACCAGCCGCGCTTATCCCTTACCTCTGCAACGAAAGGCCGAGGCCTATCGCACCCTCTTCCAGCACGAGGGACTGCTCTGAATCTCCTTTATGAGAACAAGAAAATATGATCTCCATGCTCTCCTGAACTATGCCTTTTCGTCGCCCAATTTTGGAGCAAGCCGAGAGGAGAACAAATTTATTTGTTATCCCGAGGCGCCGCCCAAAATGTCTTGTGAAACAAGATAAAATGTCTTGTAAAACAAGACAAACGCAAAGTCCCTTCGGGACGATAGAATACAGGCATGGGTAGAGTCCGTAGGACGGAACCCCTGTAATAAACATGTATTCCTCTCCGAACTCCGTAGGAGCGTCACCCTCTCCGTCGTCCAAACGCATGTCTCGTCCGTTCTAACCCTTCCCAACCCGTCCAAAAGTTAGTCCCGTAGGGACGACACAATACAGGCAGGGACGAAGCAAAGCGGAGTCCCTGCAAACTAACGTTCGACCTTATAGAACTCCATAGGAGCGTCACCCTCTCCGTCGTCTAAACGCATGTCTCGTCCGTTCTAACCCTTCCTAACCCGTCCCAATTTTGGAGCAAGCCGAGAGGAGAACAAATTTATTTGTTATCCCGAGTCGCCGCCCAAAATGTCTTGTGAAACAAGACAAACGCAAAGTCCCATCGGGACGTCAGAATACAGGCAGGGGTTTCAACCCCTGTTATAAAACGCCTCTTCCTCTCAGAACTCCGTAGGAGCGTCACCTACCCATCCGTCCAAACACACACACCAGTAGCCTAAACGCAAGTCCCTTCGGGACGTCAGAATACAGGCAGGGGTTTCAACCCCTGTTATAAACGCCTCTTCCTCTCAGAACTCCGTAGGAACGTCACCATCCAACCCATCCAAAATGTCCAACTTGTTGGACAACGGGACGACACAGAGAAAGGCAGGGGCGTCAGGCCTACTGAAATGATCGATTCGAGAGGTAAATGCCGGAGAGAATAAGGATGATTCCTGCTATCGAAAGGGAAGATACTGTTTCCTGCAACACGATGGACGAAACGACGATCGTACTGATCGGATTGAGGTAGATGTAATTCGTCGCTTTCCCCGCTCCGATTCTCCGTATCGCTTGGTTCCATAGACAGAAACAGACGAGAGAGGGAACAAGAGAGAGATAGACAAGGTTGTACAACACGATATGGTCCCTGAGTATCGCCTCCGGGTCGAACGTCCAATGCTCCATCAGCACTACAGGCAGTACGGTCATGGCTCCGTAAAAGAATACTTTGCGCGCAACGAACGTGTTTGAGTAGCGTTGCATGATAGGAGAGAGCAGGATGCTGTAGACGGCCCATGACAGAGCGGCTGTCAGGGCGAGAAGGTCCCCGGCCGGATTCAGGTGCAATACGTATTGACCGTTGAAGATAACTAAAAACAGACCCAAAAGAGCAACACAACTGCCAATGATGATGGGTGTCAGACCCTTTCGCCGGACATACGCATTCTTTCCCTGTAGGTGTTGTCCACGATGCTGGATGAATAGGGCTATTACAACGGCAAGAAGAGGAGCACAGCAGACTATGAACGAAACGTTCGTGGTCTGTGTGTACTGCAATGCCGTGTTCTCTGTGAGAAAGTAGAGGGAGCCACCAGTGATGCCCGACAGCAATAGAAGGATCTCGTCACGCCACGATTTGGCAAACAGGCGATGATGCGAGAACAACCCCATGCCAATCCATGCCACGGCAAACCGAAACAGAAATATCTCGGCTGGCTTCAACCCATGTAACAGCAACACTTTCGTATTGATGAAGGTCGAGCCCCATAGAATCACGGTGACAATGGCGATGATATGCCAAAGGAATGGTGTGTCAATGCTCCGCTTCATATATCGGCGGACAAAGGTACTGAAAAATATACCTTTTTTGAAAGACAAATCTGAAGGGGCGACGCCGCCCAAAATGTCTTGTAAAACAAGACAAACGAAGAGTCCCATCGGGACGTCAGAATACAGGCAGGGGAGGAGTCCGTAGGACGGAACCCCTGCATAGAACGGCAGTTCTAAAATAGTCCCGTAGGGACGTCAGAATACAGGCAGGGATGTAGCCCGAAGGGCGGAGTCCCTGTATAAAATGTATCTTCCACTCAGAACTCCGTAGGAGCGTCACCCTTTCCGTCGTCCCAATTTTGGAGCAAACCGAGAGGAGAACAAATTTATTTGTTATCCCGAGGTGCCGCCCAAAATGTCTTGTGAAACAAGACAAACGCAAAGTCCCATCGGGACGTTAGAATACAGGCAGGGATGTAGCCCGAAGGGCGGAGTCCCTGCAAACTAACGTTCGACCTTATAGAACTCCGTAGGAGCGTCACCTCTCCGTCCGTCCAAAATGTCTTGTAAAACAAGCCCAAACGAAAAGTCCCGTAGGGACGACAGAATACAGGCAGGGATGCAGCGAAGCGGAGTCCCTGTATAAAACGCCCATTCCGCTCTGAACTCCATAGGAGCGTCACCCTCCAACCCGTCCATCCACCACCCACCCCGTTCATCCAAACGCACTTGGAAAACAAATGCCCGGTGAATTGTTCGTTCCACCGGGCATCTGTCATGCTTGTTTCGTAATGATCCTATCGGATAAAGAGGAGTTCTCGATACTTTGGCAAAGGCCACAACTCATTGTCAACGACAAACTCCAATTGGTCTATCGGAGTACGGATCTTTTCAAACAACGGCTCTACCTTGTCGTGGTAGGCATTCGCCTTGGCCTCTTCCGAATCCATCTTTTCTGCCTTTTCTCTTTCGGCAACCATGATGCTGACGTTCTTCTTGACTTCTGCAATGTACGAGGAGATCGCTTCAATCTGTTCCACCTGTTCCTTCGACAGTGCTGCTGCTTTTTTGGGCAATACCTGACTGAGCTTGACGACATTGTCAAGCAACATATCCTGGTATCGCAGAGCGATAGGGATGATGTGGTTCAGAGCCATGTTGCCGAGCACTCTCGACTCGATAGCAATCTTCTTGGAGTACATCTCCCATTTTACCTCGTTGCGGGCCTTCAACTCCTTTTCGGTCATCACGTTCATCGAAGTAAACATCTTGACCGAGTCTTTGCGCGTGTAGGCATCGTAGATCTTCGGACAGGATTTCTCACAGTCCAGACCGCGACGCATGGCTTCCTCTTCCCATTCCTTGGAGTATCCGTTGCCGTCGAAGTGAATCGGCTTGCAAATCTTGATGTATCTTTTCAATACTTCAAAGATGGCTCTCTCTTTGTTTTCGCCTTTCTTGATCAGGGCATCCACGTCTTTCTTGAATTCGGTGAGCTGCTCTGCTACCGCCGTGTTCAGCACGATGAGGGCGGTGGAACAGTTCGCGGACGAACCGACAGCACGGAATTCAAAACGATTGCCGGTGAAGGCAAATGGAGACGTGCGGTTGCGGTCCGTGTTATCCTGCATCAGGTCTGCAATGTGACCGATGCCCAGACTCAATGCATGCTTCGCATCCATGATGATGTCCTGCTCTGGCTTCTTCTCGATCGTTTCCAGTATGGTGCTGATCTGCGATCCCAAAAAGGCGGATATGATGGCTGGTGGTGCTTCATGAGCACCCAGACGGTGTGAGTTGGTTGCCGTCATGATCGAGGCTTTCAGCAATCGGTCGTGTTTATAGACCGCCATCAGTGTGTTGACAATGAACGTGATGAACTGAAGGTTCTCTTTCGGCGTCTTACCTGGCGTGAACAGACCGACTCCCGTATCTGTTCCCAACGACCAGTTACAGTGTTTACCGGAGCCGTTGATGCCTGCGAACGGCTTTTCATGGAGCAGAAGACGGAACCCGTGTTTGCGCGCCATCTCCTTCATGATTGACATGATCAGCAGGTTCTGGTCAACAGACAGGTTCGCCTCTCCATAGATTGGCGCAAGCTCAAACTGGTTCGGCGCTACTTCGTTGTGACACGTCTTCAACGGAATTCCGTATTTGTATCCTTCGTATTCCAAGTCGGTCATGAATGCGGCAACACGGCTTGGAATCGATCCGAAATAATGATCCTCCAGCTGCTGTAGCTTCGCTGACTCATGACCCAGCAACGTACGACCCGTCAGCACAAGGTCCGGACGGACAGCATAGAGCCCTTCATCTACTAAGAAGTATTCTTGCTCCCATCCTAAATAAGCATAGACCCGCTTTACCTTGCTGTCAAAGTAGTTGCAGACCGCTACGGCTGCTTTGTTCACCGCATTCAGCGATTTCAGCAACGGCGCTTTGTAGTCCAGCGACTCTCCATTGTAGGAGATGAAAATCGTCGGAATACATAGGGTGTTGCCTAATACAAAAGCAGGTGAGGCAGGATCCCATGCCGTGTATCCGCGCGCCTCAAAGGTAGAACGAATACCTCCAGATGGGAACGAAGAAGCATCAGGCTCGGCCTGTACAAGCAATTTGCCTGTAAACTCCTCCAGAATCTTTCCACCCGGTGCACCCTGGTATTCAATGAAGGAGTCGTGCTTCTCGGCTGTGCCGCCCGTCAGGGGCTGAAACCAATGGGTATAGTGCGTTGCTCCCAACTCAATCGCCCAGGATTTCATGCCGGCTGCTACTTCGTCGGCAACTGCACGGGTCAGGGGGGTGCCTTTCTCAATCGTGGCTTTCAGGTTTTTACACGTGTCCTTTGATAGGTATTTCGACATGGCATCTTCGCTGAAGACGTATTTGCCGTAATAGTCAGAGGTGAACTTGGCAGGAGCCGTCGGCTCGATGGCCTGTTTCTTGAAGGCTTCCTCCACTGCATTGAATCGTAATCTTGCCATGATGTCAGATTTTTAGGATGATTTTTTCAAAGATAGAAAGTTTTTATGTACCAAAGGATTTTGACAAATAGATTTGTCGTGGGATTTATTGTTATGTGTGTTAATTGGTTTAATATTTGTATTTTTAGTATAAAAATGATAGTTCTTTTGTGTATATTGTGTTGAAATGTCTGTATATTTTGTAAAAATGTAATTATTTGAAATACTAAAAGGAGAATTTAATTCCTTTTTTTTCTTGTTTGTTCTGTTGTTTTGTTGTTGAAATAGGTTTTTTAGATTGCAAAAAATATATTATTTATGAAATATACTTACAAAATGAAAATTGGAGTGCAATTTGTGAATAGTGTTTTAACACTTGTTTTTCTATGATTTGGATGTTTTATTGATGATATTCGATGGCTTTTCTTTGGTCTCTTTGCTGTTTTTGGTTTTTCAGACCGCTCTTTTTGTCTGTTTCTGTCATTTTAATGAAGAATCCTCTTTTTATGAATGGTTGACGTTTTGTAATCTTATGCTTCTCCTGATCCCTCACCTGATACGACTAAAATATTTCCGCACATACTTTATCTATGGTGTTCCAAACGTCAGTTGTTGAATACGTAAAACCATCCTTGAAAGAAAAAAAATCATTTTATAGCTCTTTCTAATACGAAGAACAGTTGAAAAAAGACAGATTATTTTGGATATCAAAAGGAATTGTACTATTTTTGGCTGTTGTGAACGACTGAAGAGTCACACGTAGATTCAAGTTTTCTGAAATGAAAAAATGGTTTGCCATATTCGCACTGTCTCTTCCGCTCTCTGTCCTGAGCGGTTCTGACCTCGTTTTGGCAAATGGTCATGCGTCTTCTGTTCAGACTAGTCTGCCTGTCGATGTTCGTTATCAGGGAGGGAAACTCTATGTAGATAACGTTCCGGCAAACGCTTCGGTCGAGGTGTTCAGTTTCGTCGGTAACCGAATCTTCGCTGGACGACTCGAGGGTAACTCAATAGCCTTGAATCTGAAAAGTGGCTACTACATCGTTTGCGTAAACGGACGTCTCTCTAAGAAATTCTCCGTGCTGCAGTAATTGTGGCTCCATACCCATCAGAAATTTTATTATCACACACAAAAAAAGCCTCTTTCTGCAGAGGCTTTCCCTTTTTATTTTATTCGATACGATATCCTTACGGGATGCAACACTTCTTCTTTCCATTCATTTAGGTAGGAGAACCATTCTGTGGCACTTGAATAACCCTTTTTCTCTTTAATCGAACATGCTGTGAACCAGTATTCAATCTTGTTCTCCTTAGGTGACATCAGAATCAGGCGGTTCAGTGGATCGTCACAACGACCCTTGCTGTATGACGATGGAACGGCAAGGCCCAATCCCACCGTTTCTTTATGCGAGTATTTCACGGTGTCTTTCTGCGGGAAGCCCTTGCCCCAACATCCTACAAGGTTGTCCTCCGCAGGCGTGACACGATACTCTTCAGGGAAAGTCTGTACTCCCGAACAGAATGTGAGCCCATCAGAAGTGGGAGAGAGGAAGACTTCGACTTTTACGTCTCGGTGACGCGCATACTGTGTGAAACGGATTCGTGCATCAAAACGATGCTCTTGCATTTCCCAGTCTTTCAATTCGATTTCTACGGTATTGCGCAAGTCTCCAGTGGCAACTAATCGTTGCGTCCTTCTGCCGTACTTGGTCGTGTGTAGGGCTTTCGTCCCGTCCCATCCCTTGAAAGTGCCGACTCCGACCGAATTCCCGACAAGCAATACGTCATCTCCATACCCTTCGGCTAATTGCTTCGCCGTGGTGTGCCACTGCGTGATGGGTAGTTCCAGACGGTTTTCGTATTTGCCGTAGATGTCAATCGTCTGCTTGTCGTTGAAGTAGGCTCGGTACGCTATCGGACCGCTCTCAAAGAGAATGCCGTGCAGCCAGACTTTGTTGTACATGTCGTCCTTGTCCGATGAGATGGCTGTGTCCGGACGTGTCTCCTCTCTGCCGTCTTCCAGTTTCTTTCGGTGACGTAGGTCCGCATAGACTTCTTTCTCGTAGTTCTTTATCTTCTCTGATGGTGGCACGATGCGTGCCATCAGTCGTTTGGTCTCATGACCTTTTAGGTCTATGAGAAAGGCAATCTCATCTGCCTTCCCGTCACGGTTCATGTCGTCAAACTGCGTTGGAAGGATTCTGCTCCCGTCAAATATGCCGATACGCTGGTTCGTGTAGTGACGGAGCAACGGCACGATGCTGTCCATTCGCAAGGTGATGGGGACGTCCGCCCTTGACTTTTCCGACGGATTGGTGATGTCAATGTAAACATAACTGCCCGCGTTGTACTTCGGCGAAGCACATGCGCTCAGTCCGATAAGCAGACAGGCTGTCAGTAGCCCTGTTTTTTTTCTTTTCATTTATTCTTGGTAGGATTCAACGTTTCTAATAGATAGGTCTTCCGCGTTTCGTTGCTCTATCAACGCCCCTTTTTGATGACGGATGCGAACGTCTTCAATGCGGACACCTTTCGTGTTGCGCAACAGAATGCCTCTCTCCGAACGGATCAGGATGTCCTGCATACGTACATTTTGGACAGGCTTCTCGGGCAGACCTCGCAGCAGAATGCCTTGTTTGGCTCCTCGACAGCGGATATGACGGATTGTGATGTCTCGGAATTCCGGGGTCGTTTCATCTACGGCAACTTTTACGCTGTCGGCTATGTTCCCTTTTTGCTGATACCATAGGTCAAACAGGATGGCCTCCCTTTGGATGTCTTTCATCGCTACGTCTGCTATGTGGATGTTCTTTACAACTCCGCCACGTCCTCGCGTGCTCTTGAACCGTAATCCGACGTCCGTACCGATAAACAGACACTCGGAGACATCAATGTCTTCAACACCTCCCGACATCTCACTCCCTACGACAAACCCTCCGTGACCGTGATAGACCGTACAGCCCTTGACAATGACTCCCTTGGTCGGAATGCCACGCTTTCTGCCGTCCTCGTCTTTTCCGGATTTGATGCAGATGGCATCGTCCCCGACGTCGAACGAACTGTTCCATACGACAGAGTTGCTGCATGACTCAATGTCTAGGCCGTCTCCGTTCTGAGAGTACCACGGATTCCGGACCGTGACATTCGATACGCGCAGGTTTGTGCACATCAGGGGATGAAGACACCAGGCTGGCGAGTTCTGGAACGTCACTCCGTCAAGGGTGACGTCCGTACAGCGGATGAAACTGACCATGACAGGACGAAGAAAGTCACGGATATGTTCCCACACCGTGTCATTATTTACCTCCGGTACGTTCTGATCTTTGATCAGATGCAGTCCGTCAAGATACCCTTGCGACGGAAACCATTGGTCATTCTCTACGACTCCGCCACTTTTGACCAGACGCTTCCATTCCGGTGGCGACAGTTTGTTCTTCTTTACCGCTCGCCATACGTCTCCGTTTCCGTCAATAATGCCTTCTCCCGTGATGGCAATGTTGTGAAGATCCTTTCCCGTGATAGGGGATTGACATCTGCGGGTGTTATATCCTTCAAAGGCAATTTCCTGAATCGGATAACGCGTTTTGTCCGGCGTGAACAGTAGGAGGGCTCCGTGTTCCAAGTGTAGGTTCAGGTTGCTGCAAAATGTAATGGGACCGGTCAACCAGATGCCACGTGGGACGACAAGGACGCCTCCTTGCTGACTCTCGATGAGCCGGATGGCTTTCTCAAAGGCTTCGCTATTGTCTGTCTGACCGTCACCGACAGCACCGAATTCGGTGATGGAATGTACGTTGGCAGGAAAGTGCGGTGTGGCGATTTTCTTGACAGCAAAGGGTACGTCATACAGACTGTCTGGCAACGGCTCTACGTCATACGGACGTGCCATTACGATGCAGGGAAGGATGAAGGCGAGAATCGTAAGTGGTTTCATTGCTTGGGTAGTTGGTCTTCTGGTTTGGTGAAACGAATCCAGTCAATGTCCATCCAGCCTCCGTCATTGCTTTTCTTCGGACGCTGGACGGCATAACCGATCTTGGCGCCTATCCAGCGCCCTTTCTCGGCTTTGAAGGATTGACCGATCGGTTGGAAGGTCTTTCCGTCAAGGCTGTAGTGGAAGGTGCAGTTCTTGCCGTCTGTCATGGTGATACGCAACAGAAGCGAAGCGCTGTCTTTTTCTGTCAGCAGGATCTGCTCATGCACGATTTCCTTGCCTTTCTTATTCGCTTTCTGACACTCAATCTGTTTCAGTATCAATCCGTTGACGGTACTCTCAATCGTAAGGGACGAATAACTTCCTCCCATCATGACAAACGAGAAACGCTCTCCCGTGTACCGCTTGTCTTTCTGAACGAATACTTTTGTTGTCGCGGTGAAGTTCGGGCCGGACAGTTTTTGAAGTAGGTTAGGGGCATCCCACAAAGAATGCGCATGCTCCGTGTACTGTGAATAGATCCTTAGATGACCTTTCTGCTGGTCGGTGTAGCACCACGTACGACGTGTATTGGCATTCCATTGCCATTGCAAGCCTAAGGAGTTGGCGTTGAATTCATCATCGTCAGGCGGTGTGCAGATAGGTTGCCTGCTCAAATTTGGTTTGGTATGTACCATCACGGGCTGACCGCATCCGTCTCCGTCAGGGTCCTCGCCGATGACGGGCCAGTCGTCAATCCATTTCATCGGTTGCAGGTGGACAATACGACCGCAGGCTCCTACATCTTGAAAATGGATGAACCAGTCTTCTCCGGATGGCGTGTCAACCCACGCTCCCTGATGCGGACCATTGATGGGGGTATTCCCCTGCGCCAGGACGATTCTTTCTTCATACGGACCCCAGATGTTTTTGCTGCGTAAGACCGTCTGCCAGCCGGTTGATACTCCTCCAGCTGGTGCGAAGATGTAGTAATAGCCGTTTCTTTTGTAGAGCTTGGTCCCTTCAATGGTCGGATTGGTTTCGTGACCGTCATAGATGATGCGGGAATCGCCCTTGACCCTATTCGCGTCCGGTGTCATCTCTGCCATGCACAGGACACTCTTCAGTCCGGAACGAGAACCGGCAAGCCCGTGAGAGAAATAGACTTTTCCGTCTTCATCCCACAATGGACAGCAGTCTTCCAGGCCTACGTTCGGATCGTCCATGACGAGTTCTGGCTTCGACCAGGTGCCTGTCGGGTCAGTTGTCTGTACTCGCCAGAAACCATAGTCTGGATCTCCCCAATAGATATAATACACACCTTTATGATAGCGGATGCTGGGAGCCCAGACTCCCTTTCCGTGTTGTATCTTCCGGAACAGCGTGTCGGGCTCCTGACGTGGCAGCGCATGACCCACCAATTCCCAGTTGACCAAGTCCCTTGAGTGTAGGATGGGAAGACCTGGAATACAATTGAATGACGAGGAGGTCATCCAATAGTCTTTGCCTACACGGCATACGTCCGGGTCACTGTAGTCCGCCCATAGAATCGGATTCCTGTAGGTGCCGTCACCATTGTCCGACTTCCATATCTTGGATATAAACGGATTGTCCGGCTGAGAGAATACAGCTGAACAGGATAGGAACATGACAAGCAACACAAGTGGACAAGATAGTCGCATACCCTATGTGGTCGTTTAGTTGGTGACTTTTTCCCCTTCGTCCAATTGGTGGTTGATGGTGTTTTGCAGATGGTCAATGCCTTCTACCGGGGTGGAGTATTTTTGCTTGACCTGAATAGCCGGCAGGATGTGCTTCTGCATCGCTTTCAATGATTTGTCGTCTTTCTGCTGAACCTCCTCAATGAAGAGTCTTGCCATTTGCATGGCGCCCTCCGGCTTGAAGTGAGTGTTGTCTTTCTTGCCTTCTGGATATTTCTCGCTTTCTCCAGGACCGATGTGCAGGAAATAGGTGGCGGATTTCTCTTCGCCGGCTTCGGTTAGGAAGTCCATGGAACTGTGATGCATGTCAATCAGGATGACTCCGTTTTCTTTCGCTACCTGACGTACCAGGTTCGGATAGTTCCCGTGCTGGTCCACGAAGTTCCCGTTCTTGTCAAACTTGCGACGCTCTACCGGCGTACATAGAATCGGTATCGCTTTCTTGTTCCTGACGTCTGTGACCATCTTCTTCAGGTTCGCCTTGTATTGCTCCGGCTCGGTGTATCGGTCCGCCTTGCTTTTGCTCTGGTCATTATGCCCGAATTGGATAATGACGTAATCGCCCTTGCCAACTCGCTTCATCAGGAAGTCCCACCGCCCTTCACTGATGAAGGTACGCGTGCTGCGCCCGTTACGGCTATGGTTCTCAATGACTACGTCTTCGTCAAAGTAGGATGGAAAGACCTGACCCCATCCCGTTTCTGGATAGGCGCGTTTCTCCTTGTCCGCCATGGTCGAGTCTCCGGCCATGAAGATGCGGACCGCCTTTTGCTTCGTGGCTGTCAGTCCGAATGTGGCAAGGAGTAGGAGGGAATACAAAAACAGTTTTTTCATTTTATTCTGGATGCTAATCGTGATAATTTCTTTCTCGTTATCTCAGTCGGTTTAATTCTAATGCGGCAAGGATGAACGGTCCGACTACCTTCGGATCGTCATTGCGTACCTTTTCTCCGATATAGTACTCATATGTACCGCTTCGATACGGATTGCCTCCCAGTCCGGCAACACCGCATGCCCGCGTGATTGACATGGTCCCGTCTGGGTTCGACAGTGTCGCGTGTTGCACGAATCCTTCAAACGACTCTTTGGCAATATTGGCGAAACGGTATGGCAGATATCCTTTGCGAGCCCCTTTGGCAAAGGCATAGATGAACATCGCCGAACACGACGATTCTAGATAGTTGCCCTCTCGACCTGGATAGTTCGGTACCTGGTACCAGAGTTTCGTTTCCTGATCCTGATAAAGCAACAACGCATTGGCAAGTCGATTCAGGTTACCGATGATGCGCCCGCGCTGCGGATGGTTCTTTGGGAGGTAGTCCAGTACGTCACACATGGCCATCATATACCATCCCATACTACGTCCCCAGAATCCGGGCGAATGACCCGTCTTTGGATCAGCCCATGGCTGCTGGCGCGCATCGTCATACGCATGATAGTTCAGGCCCGTCGAAAGGTCAATGGTCAGAGAGTCCGTCCGCGTGAATTGCATGGCAACATCGTCATAGAGTCTCTTGTCTTCCTTGCACTCTTTGATGCACTGAGCATAAAAAGGGGCTCCCATGTACAGTCCGTCAAGCCATACCTGCTCCGGATAGATCTTCTTGTGCCAGAAGACTCCGCATTTCATGCGTGGATGCGTGTCCAACTGCTTGCGCAAAAGACAGATGGCTTTCATCAGACGCTCCTCCTTTGTCTTTTGATATAACAGGAAAAGGAATTTTCCGCCGTTGATACGGTCTATATTGTAGGAGTCCGGCTGATAGGTCTTGATCGAACCGTCCGGCTCAATAAAGTAGTCGGCAAAGCGCTGGACATAACCCAGATAGGACGTGTCCTTCGTTTCATTATATAGGTTCATCATGGCGTATGCCACCAGACCCTGCGTATAGTCCCACTTGGGCTTCTTGACAAAGTCGGCTCGCCATAGTTCTGGATTATGACGCATCTCACTCTGTGCGATGCGGATGGCCCAACTTTCATAGATGCTCTCCTTTTTCTTGGCTGATAGTGGAAATACCGTCATACACAATAATAAGGCAACCAAGAGTCTCATGGTTGACGGGTGAGCGCGGAATGCAAACCCACGTCTTGTGTGAATGAATGATGTTCCCTGTGTTTTTCCTTTCATGAATGAATGTGTTTTTCAAATTTATAATCTACCAAAGATAAGAAACTTTATCCTGTTTTGACGTATGAATGCCGAAAAAGGAATCTCAGATGATGTTTCGTCGTGGAAAGATAGACTCAACGATTGCTATTAGAGGATTGCAAGTAGTTGAAACGGTTTATATTTCGTACATTTGTGGATAAATGTCATGGAATGGTAGAGTCTTCTCGGATTGAATGGGTGGATATCGCAAAGGGGGTGGCAATCATCGCAGTGGTGATGGGACATATCGGTTTTCCATATCCGGGTTCTGTTCTCATCCCAACCACGCGTCTGCTCTATGAGTTGTGGCACGTTCCGGTTCTTTTCATGATTTCCGGTTTTTTTCTCGATGACTCTGTGAGCACGTCTCCTCGGCGCTTTATCATGCGAAAGGTTAAAGGACTGTACCTGCCCATTCTCTGTTTTTATATACCAGTAGTCCTGCTTCATAACGCATTCATTGATATCGGATTCTACGATACGGCTGTCGAATACGGTGGAAAATGGATGACTTATCTGGATGTCAAAGGGATGGGCTTGCGACTGGCTGCTTCCGTTGCCTTTGCCGGTAGGGAACCGATTCTCGCCGCTCTTTGGTTTGCCTATGTCTTGTTCATGGCTCTTGCCTTGCTTTCACTGATCAGTTTTGTCGTGAACCGTACAATGCCGGACAAGTACCGTGAACAGGTAAGATTCGGACTGATATTCTCACTGGCTTTGATTGGTAACGTGATGACAAATCTCTTTGGATGGACCATTCCCCGTTTCAATAATACGCTGACAGCATGCTGGCTCATCTATGTCGGCATGCTGGCCTATAAGACAACATCAGGACAGTTCAACCGTACACCGATTTTCCTCATTTCGGCAGCGGTTGTCTATGCCTGTGCTGTTTTAGGTGGCCCCGTCTCCATTGCGGCTAACCGATATGATAATATCGTTTCCTTGACTCTCTCTTCTCTTGCCGCTCTTTATGTCGTGGCCTATTTGTCTCACCGTATCAGCGTATCGCGATTGCTCTCCCCGTTGGGTGGAATTTTGTCAGAAGTGGGACGCGACTCTTTTTCCATCATGGCTCTGCATCTGATGGCTTTCAAGCCTTGTACCATCTTGTTGAATGGATGGGGACAGAACCTGCCGTTGGGGCAACTGACGGCTCCTGCTCACAATGCAGTTACGTATCTGCTCTATCTCATCGCTGGTATAGTCCTCCCCATGGCATTCATCCGTCTTTTCCGATGGGGAAAGGCAAGGGTGATGCAATGCTTAAAGTAGATGGATTGGATGTTCAGGTGAAAACGATGGATTTCCTTCTTTCAACCGCCGCTCTCGAACGGATCGCAATCAATCCTCAAGGTAGTAGGTGACGGAAGTGACCACGCGGATCGTCTTGTACTGCTTCGAATAAGGGTCTCGGTCTTCCATGGAGATGACACCCTGGTTGGCTTCTTTGATCTTTCCTAATTTACTGCCGGAGTCCTGAGCAAATTTCTCTCCCGCCTCACGAGCCTTTTTCGTGGCTTCTTCTATCATGGGCAGTTTGATGTCGTTTAATTTGGTGTACTGGAACTGAATGGGGTTCTCGTAGTCGCCGTTACCGGAAATCGCGACTCCTTCTTTCAGCAGCTCGCTGTAGCGCGAGAGCAACTGGCAGACCAAATCGACCTTATCCGTCGATACGGTGATGTTCGCTGTGATATGGTATCGGTAGGTCGATTGCTGGTTCGAGTAGATGTTTTTGCCGTCCTGCGTCTGCATCTGACCAATCGAGATCTCCTCATCACTGATGCCCTGCTTGCGAAGAAAGGAGAGGATAATCTGATTCTTCTTTTCGATGGATGCGTACATCTCTTGCAAGTCATTACCAACTTCATTATGCACGATAGGCCAGATGACGTGGTTCGCCTTGACCTCTCGGACCGAAAGACCTTTCACGTTGACCGTACGGTCCTGTTTCTTGATGTTCTCAATGCCCGTCTTTAGAAAAAGTCCGAGAAGGACGACGGATACTCCCATGATAAGGGCTGGAAGGATGTTGGTTGGCTTCATAGTTCTTTTGGGTTTGTGTTTCTTCTACAAAGATAGACATATATATACAATATGGGAATAAAAAAAGCCACGGGATTTTGTTTCCCATGGCTTTCTTTTATTGTGTTTTTTAGGATTATCCGTTTACCTTCTTCATGTGGGCAATCAGATCAAGAACCTTGTTGGAGTAACCGATCTCATTGTCATACCAGGAAACAACCTTTACAAAGGTGTCGGTCAATGCAATACCTGCCTTTGCGTCGAAGATGGACGTGAGGGTGCAACCCAGGAAATCAGACGATACAACAGCGTCTTCCGTGTAGCCGAGGATGCCTTTCAATTCGCCCTCTGATGCTTCCTTCATGGCAGCGCAGATCTCTTCGTACTTGGCTGGCTTCTCCAAGTTTACAGTCAGGTCAACAACCGATACGTCCAAAGTAGGAACACGCATCGACATACCCGTCAACTTGCCGTTCAACGATGGGATAACTTTGCCTACTGCCTTTGCGGCACCAGTAGAGGATGGGATGATGTTGCCGGATGCAGCACGACCACCACGCCAGTCCTTCATGGATGGACCGTCAACGGTCTTCTGTGTAGCTGTTGTAGAGTGTACGGTTGTCATCAGACCGTCCTTGATGCCGAACTTGTCATTCAGAACCTTTGCGATAGGTGCCAGACAGTTGGTGGTGCAGGATGCGTTCGATACGAACTTCGTTCCCTTCACATATGTCTTCTCGTTTACACCACATACGAACATAGGGGTTGCGTCTTTCGACGGAGCAGACATGACAACGTATTTTGCACCAGCCTGAATGTGTGCCTGAGCTTTCTCTTCGGTCAGGAAAAGACCGGTCGATTCAACAACATATTCAGCCTCTACAGCGTCCCACTTCAAGTCTGCAGGATTCTTCTCAGCCGTTACACGGATCTTCTTACCGTTTACGATCAGCTGGCTGTTCTCTACGTCAGCCTCAATCGTGCCTTCAAAATGACCGTGCATCGTGTCATACTTCAGCATATATGCCAAGTAGTCCACTGGGCAGAGGTCGTTGATACCTACAACCTGAATGTCATCGCGAGTCTGAGCTGCGCGGAATACGAAACGACCGATACGGCCAAATCCGTTGATACCGATTTTAATCATCTTTGATTGTTTTAATTTGAATTTATAGTTTAATGATTTGCTTATTTGGGATTGCAAATGTAGGAATAAAAACATGTTGTTCAGCATATAAAGCCTTGCTTTTTTGTTTGCAAAGTTTAATAATACTAAAAAAAGAATCTATTGCACTTTCTTTTGCAGTCAATGCGATACGGCGTTGATGTGTTTTACTGAAAGAACAGACGAAAACCCCTGAACGATGCTTTCTTTCAGGGACTTTCGTCTGTTGGCGTTTCGCTCGTTTCTTCGCTCTGGTGAGAGGCTGTGGCGCTCTCAACAACGGTCAGAACGCAGAATTGCTTTCTAAAATTTTCGGGTCTTCCAGATGAGTTTGCCGTTCTTGCGGATATAGAATATCTTTTGACCGGCTAACTCGTCTTTCTTCCAGAAAATGGCAAAACGGTTGCCGTTCTTGTCCAGACAGCCGATGAATGGCATGTCCGCAAATACTTTGTCTGGCAGACAGTGCATGCGCTCTATCTGGAATTGCTTGTCTAACGCTTCGTCAACGTCCGTATAGACTTTGTTGATGATGTATTTGTGAACGAGAATGGTATCGTCAACCGTGATTTTCTGCATCTTGATGTCCTCGCTTGTTATACATGGAAAACGCTTGTAGAAGTCTTCCAGCGACTTGATGTAACGATAGGCTCCGATCTGAACCTCTCCATGGAAAGGTAGAAGACCGAGAGAGTCGAGCATGGCGGTCAACTCGTCCCGCTTGCTTTCCGATGGCGTCTCAATGACGGTATCCACTGGGACCGAGTCTTTCTCTATCGTCGCATAGATCGGACGGATGCGTAGAAGGTACAGGTCTAAGTTGCCAACACCTCCGTTGCGGTTGCTGGCAAAAACCATCGTACTGTCATCATCACGATGAAAGTCTCTCTCGTCCGACGAGGTCTTGTTGACAAAGGTGTCCGTTAGTATTTCCGGAGTACTGAACCGACCTCCACCCATATGCGACGACCGGTAAATGTCAAATCCGCCGAATCCGTCCGGACGGTTGCTGCTGAAGTAGAGCGTGGAGGAATGACGGTCATAGTACACGTCGTTTTCTTCATACGCGGTGTTCAGGTTGTCCAAGGCCGTGATTTCGTCCTTGCCCGTACACAGATAGATGTCATAGTCACCCCTCCGGTTCGAAACGAAGACAACAGAGTCAGGACCAATCGTGGTGATGGCTACTTCGTCAGAATCGGACTGGATGTATCTCACTCGGCGAAGACGACCCGCCGAATAGGGACGCTTCTCATTGTCTTTGCGCTGTGCATAGAAGAGTACTCCGTCCCGTGGCCAGTAATGACGGTAGAAGTAGAGGTTGTCCTCATCATAGCCAACGAGTGAGGTGTTGTTGTCCGAATTCCATTTATATCCGTTCTGGACAGGCTTTTCCCAGATTTCGTCCCTCCCTTTTGAGTAGTAAGCTTTTTCTGTGTATTCCTCTGTCTTGGTTTCGGGAATCCGGTAACGGTCTGAACTGAACAGCATCAGGTCCTGCTCTCCTGAATCATACAACCCACGCAACAGAAAGGGCTCATAGTCGTTTTGAGACGAGTTTAGCGTCTTTAGGTTCGTCAGTGTCGTGTCATAGCCGATGATGGAGTCGTAACGATAGGCTGGAAGGGTTTTCTCGGTGTCGTTTTTGACGGAGACGTCGTCCGTTCGGTTGCTCTGTGATACCGTAGTTTCCCGTACACCTTGACCCTGCTCAAGGCTTAACTTGTGACGCTCGAAGGCAGACATTCCCCGCTGCTCCCGAGCCACTGTGGCATACGAGAACAAAACGGCAAATAATAGCAAAGAGAGACGCATTTTCATGAGATATTAGTTGGGTATGCCGGTCTCATCACAAATCTAAAAACGTAGGTTTTTCGAGTTCTTGGATGTGTTCAGTTCCAATCGCATGAAAATCTCATGACGCGGTACTTTATAGGCGTATTTCTTGATGTCACCATGGACTCCCCACGACGAAGCGTATCCGATCGATAGGTTCTGGAAGTAAATGCCCATCTGGGGAAGGATCATGTTTTTCGTGTAGCCACATCCTACCCACAACGTCTTGTAGATGATTTCCCGAAGGTTCAGGTTGAATACCGGGTCGAATTCTTTCCAGTCAACGTAGGAGAGAAGGTTTCCCGTGATTTCTGTGTTTAGGTTCCCCTCCATGCCGTGAAAGGTGTACATGCCCGAGGCCGTCAGCAGACGTGTGTCCCGAAGGTCATAGGCAATCAGAAAGTCAGGGTCATTGACGGATCCGGCCAGGTTGTATCCCGCCAGTCCGATGTAGTAGTGGTTCGGCTTGTATAACATCACTCCGACGTTGAAGTCAATGCCGAATTCCGAATTGGCTCCCTTGACAAGCAGTGGGTCGTTCGCATGCTGGGCATGGACCTTTTCCATGTCAATGCCAATCTGGTTATAGACAGCCGATAGACCAAAGGATAATTTGTTCTGTGTGCCTATATTGACTTTATATACGTAGGTGGCTTCAAACGTTACGTTCTTTAAGACACCACCCGACTGGTAGTCAAGACGGGCTCCCACTCCCATGTTGTCAAATGGTAATGAGGTCGAACCCATCACAAGAGCACCCTGTGGGTGGTTGTTCGCATTCAGGTAGGTCGAATAGTACGAGGCAACAATCTCTCCCATGTCATTGATGTTCGCTCCGCCTGGATTGTAAACGTAGGGACCGACAGGAACCGTCCAAATCCGTTGACCTGCAACGGAGAAGGACAAGGCGGAAAAGAGGATGAACAGGACAAGGCGGTTGGCCTCTATCCGGAACGAATGGGCTGTGGTTGTATGAATGGATTTCATCAGATGATTTTTTTGTGCTTTTGAATGGTTTTCTTCTCTCTCGTATGTGGTGGTACTTGCGTACTTCCTACATTCGAATCGGGGCGTACTATTTCTCAAAAATGACCGAGAACGTTTCTGCTTCATCGGCAATCTTTTTCCCGTCTGGGGTGTATAGACGAATGAAGGCGGTATAGTTGGAATTGATGCCCGTCACAGGCTTGATATTATCCTCACGAGGATCCCATTTCGGGTTCTGCTCAGTCAGGTCTGCCACCCTTCGGCCATTGGCATCGAAGATGTTGCAATCCATCTTTAGGTTATGACAGAAGTCCGATAGGTCGAAGAAGTCATTGTAGCCGTCTCCGTTTGGTGTGACAAGGTTGTAGATACAACTCCTTCTGGAGGCTTCCAGTGTGGTGGATGCCGATGCCTTGCAACCATTGGCATCGACAATATTGAGCGTGTACGAACCTGCCATGACATCAACAATCGACTCTCCCGTTGATCCGTTGCTCCATTGGTAACTCTGAATAGGGTAGGCGGCATTCTCGACGTTCGCGGTCGCTGATCCGTCCATCGAAAGTGGACAGGTGACTTCCGTACCTTTGGTGAATACAATGTGAATAGGATAGTCCGGCTGCGTGATGGTGATGGATTGCTGACGCATGCATCCCAGTATGTCAGTGACGGTGACGGTATAGACTCCTGCTCCCAATTTGCCTACATGCGTCTGCATGGTATTCGAAACCTTGTGCGGACTGCTCAGTGTTCCTCCCGAAATCTCGATGGTGAAGAGCGAGTCTCCAGTCGTCGCACTCGGTATGGTGAATCCTTGCCACGACCCCTGTGCTGTTACATTGATCTCCGCTTTCTTGTCGTTGTAGCAGAGGTTGTTCGTGGAGGTGGTATTGACCGTCAACGGCGTACTTGGAGTCTTTAACTCCCAACTGTATCGGTTGCCCTTTCCTTCGTAATCCCAATAGGCAACAGTATGGCGTCCGGGATAGAGGTTGATGCTGGATAACGAGGTGGAAGGCTTCTTCTTTAGACGCGTATAGGTGATGCCGTTTCGGTCTTTCACTTCGTCAAACATCCCTTTGCTGGATAACGAAGACGTTACAATGTACGGTGCATCATCATTATTAGAGATCAGACTCTCATTCTGAAATACGACAATCTGATCGGTTCCGTTGTTGTCCCGTACAACGGTTTTTAAGTATTTTTGGTAGTGTATGATGGAGTCCGAACCGTCAACAAGTGATTTGATAGTGTCCGTCGGGACGAAAATGGTGTCTTTGTCATATCCTGACGTTGAGGCTATCGTGGCTTCTGTCGGAACATAGTAGTAGGCAATTCGTTTGGTCGTCTCGTCCCAGATGGATCCTACTTCGTATTTGTCTGATGTGGAGGTTTGTATGGCATAGATGTTCATCTTGTCAAAGCAGGCGTAGATGGTGGTGTCTCCGATTTCAATGTTGTTGGAGCCTCCTTTGTTGCCGTTTTCTACGACAACACGAGTCTGGGTAGTACAACCATTGGCGTCTGTGACGGTCACAATGTAGGTGCCGGACATCAAGTTTTTGTATTCGCTGCTGAACGACGAGGTCGTCTTGTGGTATGTGGAGTCATAGAGTGTGTAACTGTATGGCGCAACGCCTCCTTTCGGCTGGAGCGTGATGGAACCCTTCTTGTCGCTGCTGGCAGTCTGACGCCAGTCAACGATAGGAGTGCTGCTGGCAGTTACAGAGAGTGGAATCGGAGCCGCAATCGTATAACTGTAGTCGGTGGTCGTGGACGTTACATTGTTTGTGACCGATAGGGTATAGGTGCCTTCCGTCAGGTTGTCTGCGACGACTCCCGTCGAGATCTCTTCGCCGCCTTTTTTCCAAGAGAATACGTAGTTGTTGACGTCAAAGTCGGTTTCGTCACTGGAGTAGGTGAGAGCGGCTCCTGCCTGGTCTCCGCAGGCAGACGGGGCTTTCGTCTGAACAATTCCCTCAGCATGAGCGGAGAAGGCGCCCACCCCCAAAAAACAACAAATAAGAAGACGGGTTAGTTGACGATACACTTGGCACATGGGGGATAATGTCCAATGGAGAAAAAGAGTTTGTTTATGAGGAGGAAAGGAACGGAAGGTACATTGGTCCGATAACGGTTTGTTTTGCGAGTCTTTTGGATGTTGTGTTCTCATAAATAGAAGGATGTTCGCTTTGTTTTCTATGTCTGACTCAGACACGCCTGCCCGAATCATTTTTCTCAAATTCAAATACTAAAGTAGATGAAAAAAAGCATTTGACAAATTTTTTGTCACTTTTTTTGCTTTTCAGATGAAAAAGTGTCGAAGTTTTTGTGCCGGGGTTTTTAATCTGCTCTCATTCCGATTCTTCGTTTCTGCCTGGGATGGGAATCTTCGTTTGGGCTATGCTTAACAGACCGACGACGTTTATCCCCCGTTTTTGAAGGAGTTGGGCGTAGAAGGTAGAGGATTTTCCGGAAGTGACAACGTCGTCAAATAATAAGATGTGACGGCCGGTAAGGTAGTTCCAGTCAATGGAAAGGGTGGGATTGCCTTGCTCGTGAGGCCTTTGGGGAACAAAGTCCTTGATATATCGAAGGTGGGCATAGGCATTGTCTATGCCGGCTTGGGCACAGAGGGCTGCGGTGAGACGCATAAATTTGGTGCGGTACGAGTGTGCGCTCGCTGGCGGGATGGGAAAGAGGGTGAGGTGGGCGGTCTCACGGCCGAAAGTCTCTTGAAGGAGCCGCACCAGTTCTTTTACGTATGTGGCATCCGGATTGTCTAAACCATGTTTCTTTAGATGGGCAAGTAGGGATCGGATGTTGAGATCATCGGCGGTGGCCTCATATCCCATTCCGTCAAATAGGGACGATACAAATCGATACCGCGTCTGGAAGGGTATCGAAGCAAGTCGCTCCCAGTTTTTCGTAAGAAGAGAAAGACGTGCCGCGACATCCGATTCTTTTTCCCGGCGTAACTCCGACGCTTTGGCATATTCCTCTGCTGTACTGATTCGGAACAAGGTTACACAGATAAGATTCATCGGGGTAGAGGCAAGAAGACGGGCGAGCATTTCGTCATAGGTGCTCACTCGAGAGGTTAGACGGAGAAGGAAAACGACGAGATCAGGGTCGTTCTGCTTGCGGAGGTTCAGGTCTCCGTAGCCTTGTTGGATGTTGCTGAAGCCTCTTTTCTGCAGAAAGGAGACGAGCGAGGAGGGGGTTAGATCCGGTACGGAAAGTTCAGTGGCGGGGGTGACGACAATACGTATGTGACGACTTTTCAGCCGTTCGCTTGCGAAATAGAGCAGAGTCTGTATGTTTTCGTATAGTTTCTGATAATCAATGTTCTCCGGATACTGCTTCTCTGGCAAGTCTTGGAATGCAATTTCCGGTATGTGTAGCATGCTGGATGTTGCGCCCCGCTCTCCGGCTCTCACTCCGAAGGGGATGACGTGGCGAATGAATTGCCATTCCGGGGCTTTGTTGTTGCGTAGTTCATGCGCCAGTTGGAATACGTTATCCTGACGCTGAAGAACAAGGCTGTTTAGGTCTTCTGTTTTCGGGGTGTTGTCCAAGAGGATGATCTTTTCCGAGTTCCAGATACAAAGTTGGATAACTTGAAGGTAGAGGTCATCGTGCATCTTCGACAAAAGGTCTTCAATGGGGGTTTTTCTGTCAATTCTTTCCCTTAGATCATGGGCTTCGCTCAATAGTTCTTCTTCTGTTTCTTCTATCTGTCTCAGGTAGGCACTGACTCCTTTTGGAAATCGTCGGACAATGAGACTGAATTGCTTGGCAATGGGTGTATGGGAGTCTTGACGGATACGGTACTCCCGGACGGTTCGTATGGCAAGACGTTCCATTTTGGACAATCGGTTCAGCCGACCCGTGCCTTGCGCTTCCGTTAGTTCGAGGTAGGCAAGCGGATAATTACGGCGTAGCCGACGAAGACGACGGTATAGAAAGAGCGCATAGGCCGCCAGGAGAAGCACCGACGGAATCAGTAGGGAGAGAAGCCAGTGGGTGTCAATGGTATCAGGAATGAAATGAATATCTAGTCGTGACGCAATATAGGCTAAGACGGAGAATAAAAGGATAACATAGAGGATACGACGGAGCGTGGTGACGAAGGTTCGCAACAGGACATAATGATCCGTATGGGTGTTTCTTATCAGTGTCGGATCCTCTTCGGCTTGTTTTTCCAGATGAGCTTGCAGGGAGATGAAGTCGGATTCTTTGTAACGGCGAAATAGAAGAATCTTTTCGCGGAAGGTCAGGTCGCTGATATCTTCAATGGGACGGCGTGTGGTTCTCGAACATAGGTATTTGAACGCCAGGTAATACCTCCATTCATACAGAAGGAGGCGACGGAGGATGCAACGACGGAGCAGAAGGACGACGATGAGGATTCCTGCTGACAGACCGAACAGGAGAAACAGGTGTGTATGCTGCGGAATGTCTTCGAGATGGATGGACATGATGCGCTGTCTGATCGTTTCTTGTCTCGTTTTGTATGGCGTGAATCGTGATGGAATTCTAACGAGACCAATCTGAAAATTCAGAAGGTGTGTCGTTAAAAAAACGAACACGTTTTATAAACATACATATACAAATTTCGGAGTTATGACAACCGATAAGCAGGAAAGAATTGATGTTTTAAAACATGTATTTGATTTTTGTTAAGCATTCAGAGGCTTTCGTATAGGGAAAGATAAGAATTGATATTGATTAAAACTTCTATTGTTTAATGAAATTATAGATGTAAAATCTTATTATTAAACATATCTGTAGAATAATAATCTGCGTAAGAGCCTGCTTTTGTTTCCTTGACAGGTAATTTATTATGTGTTTTGTGCCAAATTCAGATTTATTTACTTATATATCAAAAATATTTGGAATGTAATTCTATATTGTCATATCTTTGCAGTGCAAAAACAAACAAATTAAATGTTATTGTAGAAAATATATTTAGTAATTTAAAATGCAAAAGAAAAAATGAAAACGGAAAGAGTCAGTTTTTTTAATGTAACACGATCGCGCCGTTCTTTTGCGGTGGTGATGCGGGCAGCAACAAGTGCTAAGGGTGAAATGTGCAATTTCCGAATGTGTTTTCTATGGACATAATGACCGGATATGAACCAAAATTTAGGTACATACATTTCTTTTAAGCCATTATATAATAAGTTGATTGATTTTAGGTTCATGTTACTTTCATTCGGGGGATCCCCTTCCCATTTGCTTTTTTTATTTTTTATCAAATCTTTTAAATAACAATACGACTATGCCAACAAATAACAAACTTCATTTCGAGACACTTCAAGTTAGAGTAGGACAGGAACAGCCAGATCCGGCAACTGATTCTCGCGCAGTTCCGATTTATGCAACAACAGCCTACGTGTTCAAGAACTCACAGCATGCCTCCGACCGATTCCATCTCAAGGACCTTGGCAATGTCTATAGCCGAATCACCAACACGACACAGGGAGTATTCGAGACTCGCATCGCCGCTCTTGAATCTGGCGCCGCGGGACTGGCAGTCTCCTCAGGCGCTGCGGCAATTACCTATGCTATTCAGAATATCGCCCAGGCTGGACACAACGTGGTCTCTTCTCTCGCTATCTATGGCGGAACATACAATCTCTTTGCTCACACTCTTCCTCGCTATGGCATCACGACTAAGTTCGTGCATCCACGCAATTTTGAGGAATATGAGAAGGCAATTGATGAGAATACACGTGCTATTTACGTTGAGACGCTCGCTAATCCTGATTCTGATATTGAGGATATTGATAAGGTGGCAGAAATTGCTCATCGACACAATATTCCTCTCATCGTTGACAATACGTTCGCTACCCCTTATCTCTTCCGGCCAATCGAACATGGAGCCGATGTCGTCGTTGAATCGGCAACCAAGTTCATCGGAGGACACGGCAACGGCATCGGAGGCGTAATCGTGGAAAGTGGAAAGTTCGACTACTTCAAGGCTCCTGAGAAGTTTCCTCAGTTTACAGAACCAGACCCTTCTTACCATGGAATACGCTTTGCCGACCTCGGTGCTGGGGCGTTCGTGACACGTATTCGCACCATCCTGTTGCGCGATACAGGTTCAACGCTCTCTCCTTTCAATGCCTTCCTCTTTTTGCAAGGAACCGAAACGCTCTCTCTGCGTGTTGAACGTCACGTACAGAATGCACTCAAAGTGGTGGATTTCCTACGTAAGTCTCCAAAAATTCAGGCCGTTCATCATCCTTCTATCGAATCGAATCCTGCACATTCCCTTTACCAAAAGTATTTCCCTAATGGTGCCGGTTCTATCTTTTCCTTCGAGGTGAAGGGAGGACAGGAAGAAGCATTCCGCTTTATCGATAACCTGCAGCTGTTCTCCATTCTGGCAAATGTGGCGGATGTCAAGTCGCTCGTTATTCATCCGGCATCTACCACACACTCCCAGGAAACGGAGGAGGAACTCGAACGTCAGGGTATCTATAAGAATACGGTCCGTTTTTCAATTGGTATCGAGAATATCGATGACCTTCTGGACGATATCGCCCAGGCGTTGGATAAGATCTGAAACAGCCCACAACCCGACGATGCATCCGAAAGGGGAGGAGAGAGCCGTGCCTGTTAAGGTACGGCTCTTCCTTTTTTGCTTTCGTGACAAAGAAAGCATATCTTTGTTTCCTAATTTATAGGGTCTCTTCTGCACATGGAAGTTCCCTACATAATTAATGACGGCATATCTTTATGGTGCATAAATTTTTGTTGACCCTCCTAATCATGGTCTCTGTCTTTATGGAACTGCAGGCGGCAGTCGATGTTTCTGGATCTGGACGCTTTGTCTCTGCTTCTCAACTCGATCTTCCTGTCGATGGAGTCGATGACATTGTCTTTACTGATGGCTCTGCGGTTTCCCTGACTTACTCAACCTCAAGAGCTTCTGCGCTTACATGGTATTCTTATACATCTTCTTTTTCATCTGCGACACAAGTCGCTCATGCCGCATCTGCTGATCGGCTCTCTGTGTCCGCCCAGCCCGATCATGCATACGTTATTCAGGCTCGGTCTGAGTCAGGCGAGGTGACCGAGTCTCGTACTATATGGGTGTTCGATATGAACAATTACCGCATGACGGCTCTTTCTGTTGATACGCTGCCATCAGAGGACCCGTGTGCCTCCCTTCCTATTCGCACGAGGGCTCTCGTTCCGACTATACAGTATGCTACACCCGAGGGGGCTGTGAAGTCCGTCGAACGTATCTATTGTATCGTTGACACGTCTTTTGTCTGGGACGGTACGGCGCTTTCAGAACAGGAAGTGCTCGATTCTATTACGACACACGGGGGAACTTCTGTCGAAGAAAAAGTGACCTACATTACTCCGCCTTACAGGAATACGGGCTATTCTCTTCGTGGTGATGTGATACAGACTGCCCTCAACATGCCGTCCGTTGTCTCTGCCAATTATATCGATACGGCAGTGGCGGTAACGTGCCACCTCCATGCCGAAATCCTGGAACGCGACGGACGCAACGAACAGGATCGCACCCTGGAGGGAACTTCGGCGTCCTCCTTCGGAGGCAGCGCTCCCTTGCACGTCTCGTTTACGTCTAATGCGAACATACCGGTTGCACGGTATTTCGATTGGTTTATCATCAATAACGAACATCGCAATGACTCCTCTATCGTTTACCATGATGCCGACCTGCGCTATGTCTTCAACGAAACAGGCGTCTATACGGTCCTGTTGCGTGTGCGTAATGTGTATGATACGAAGACGGGGGCTTACTGTCTTAAACAGGATTCTATTACCGTGACGGTTTCCGAGTCGGATCTGCAAGTACCATCCGCTTTCTCTCCCAACGGAGACGGAGTCAACGACGAGTTCCGCGTCTCCTATAAGTCCCTCAAAAAGTTCCATTGTTGGGTCTATAACCGATGGGGACACCAAATCTACGATTGGACGGACCCTTCCAAAGGATGGGACGGAACAGTGGACGGACGAAAGTGCCCGACCGGACCGTACTACTATATCATTGAAGCGGAAGGTACAGACCATCGGGCTGGCGGACGACGAAAGGAGTATCGACTCAAGGGTGACGTGAATCTCTTTCGGTAGTTCTCCGCGAGAGGACCTTTTATAAAAAATAGGACAATCTGTTCGTGTTTCATGTAAAAATGTTTACTTTTGTACTTCGGTGAAGCCGATATCCGACTGTCATCGTTAAGGCTATTATTCTACCTCTTTTTTACATTTTACTTTCAGAACTCATGCAAAGCAAACTGAAAATCGCGACACTCTCTGCCATCGTGGCTCTCTGGTGTTCTGCTCATTCTTTCGCCGCTGACATCTATACCTATCAGGAACAGTTTAATGAAATAACGGATGTCATTCAATATGGCGATGTACCGAAGGATTCGGTGGAATTTGATGAGATTGTGGAGTCTCTCAAGGTGCTCTACTCGGATTTGGCAACCGACCGGTCTGTTCACAAAAAAACACAACTCCTCTCGGATATTAAGGCTGTGACGCTCTTTATGGGCGAGGCTGCTCCTGACCGCCGTAGTTACTATCTTACCATCCCAGAGTACTACCGCGCTATTCAGATTTTGAACCTCCAGCCTGAACGCTATGTGCGCAATAACTCCGCCTCCGTCTGCCTGCCTATCTATCGTGTCAATCTTTGGGATAATGGCTATAGCGCCTTCTTCGTCGTGAACAACGATTCGCTTATGGCAACCTACAAGATTCGGTTTTCAGGAAAGACCAAACACACAACTCTCAACGGATCCATTGATGCCGCGGCTACCAAAGGGTGCGTCCGTGGTATATTTAATGCATTCGGAGAGGTGAAGGAAGTGGCGTTCAGTCAGGAACGTTGTGATCGCGAAATTCAGGAACTGACCTATATCCAGCCTGAAATTATTCAGCCGAAGGTGAATGTCTATCCGGATCCGGACTATCTTTCCAAAGAGGAAAAACAATCCCTCAAACAGAAGCAGAAGAAACAACTGAAGAAGCAGAAGGAAAAAGCAAAGAAAAAAGCTCAAAAAGCAAAGAAGAAGAAAAAGAAAGCGATGGCAAAGCAACGTGCCGAAATGCGTAAGAAACAGGTGAAAGAACGCAAAAACCGAATGGATGAACAGCGTAAACAACGCGAACAGGCACGCAAAGGGAAATAGTTACGTAAAATCTAATACTGTATAATACACCCATCAAAAAAACAGACTGCTTTGAATCCATGAATTTCTTTGCAGTCTGTTTTTTTATAGATAGTTTCGAATATGGAGATACTTGGCTTCTTTAATTTGGATATGGTGCTCCGACTCTTGGTGGCGGCATTATTGGGTGGTGCAATCGGACTTGAACGTGAGCTGCGGGATAAGGCAGCTGGATTTCGTACCCACTTCCTCGTCGCGCTCGGTTCTGCCCTCTTTATGATTGTGTCGGCATACGGATTCCAAGAAACACTCATCACCGAGTCTCATCGACTCGATGTCTCTCGTGTTGCGGCTCAAGTCGTTACGGGTGTGGGTTTTCTCGGAGCCGGACTTATCATTTTTCAGAAAAATACGCTTCGGGGACTCACGACGGCAGCCTGCGTCTGGGTGACTGCTGCGATAGGACTGGCTTGTGGCGGAGGACTCTACGGACTGGCAATAGTCAGCACTTTGTTTGTTCTCATGGGACTCGAGGCATTCAATTTCTTCTTGCGTCGCATGCGAGAGTTGGAGAATGCACCGGAGAGAGAGGACGAGAAAGACGATTGATGATACAGGAGAAATTCCGGTAGGCAGTTCTTGTTGTGGAAAGTCTGAGGCTGGTGTCTCTTGATGAAAACAAAAATCGGGCGGCTATGGAATGCTCCATAACCGCCCGTTTTGTACGAGATATTTGCTCGTGACGATCCGCCCGTCAGGAGCAATGGATGATTTCGTCTATATAGACAAGGAGTTCTTCTCGCCCTCTTTTTTTCTCGGAGGACGTAAGGAACACGGGAGGCAGTTCTTCCCATTCCTCCAATAGGGCTTCTTTGTAAGCGCGTATGTTGTCCGTCAACTGACGGTTCGACAGTTTGTCTGTTTTGGTAAAGACAATGGAGAACGGGATTTCATTTTCTCCAAGAAAGCGCATGAAGTCCATGTCAATTTGCTGAGGCGCATGACGACTGTCAATCAATAGGAATAGGTTATAGAGCTGAACACGTTTCAGAATATAGCTTTCGATGAGGCGTCTCAATTGGTCACGCTGTTTTTTCCCTCTCTGTGCATATCCATACCCAGGCAAATCTACCATGTACCATTCCTTGTTGATTAGGAAGTGATTGATAAGTAGTGTTTTACCAGGCATCGATGAGGTCATGGCAAGCCCCTTGTGGTTCGTCAGCATATTGATCAGCGACGATTTTCCGACATTGCTCCTGCCGATGAAGGCGAATTCAGGAAGATTCCCTTCCGGGCATTTTTGTACGTCAGTATTGCTGATGACGAATTCCGAACTTTTGATTTCCATGGCTGAATCCTTAATGATTTTTATCGTTTGCTCACTTCGCTTTTCGTAGGCTTCTCTATGACGTTCCCCTGTTCAATGAGAGAGGAACGCTTTCTTTCGTTCTGGAGTTCCCTTCCAGTTGGTGATGAGGACCATGCCTCCAATGGTGAGGACTGCGTTAAGCAGGAGAATTTCATACCCGAATTGGTAATGCAGAAACTCACGACAACCCCAGTCTGTGACGGCAATCAGTATTGGAGCAGACAACGCAACGTATGGCATGAAACGGTCCTTGATTTTACGACGACTGAAGAGTCCGTAGGTGAACATGCCTAATAACGGACCGTAAGTGTACGATGCCAAACGGTAAATGGTGTCGATGATGCTGGTGTCACGACCGAAGTGGTCAATGGCGAGAATCAGGATGAAAAAGCAGACGCAGACCGTGATATGAATCATCATTCGAATGCGCTTCTGCTTCCGTTGCGCTCTTTTTTTGATGTTGACCAGGTCCACTGAGACGCTTGTGGTGAGACTCGTCAACGCAGAGTCCGCACTCGAGAAAGAGGCAGCAATGATGCCTAAAAAAAACAAGACAGTTGTGGCACTGCCCAGTCGGTCTGCTGCGAAGAATGGTAATAACTGGTCCCCGGCAGAAGGAAGTTCCAACCCCTTTGCTCTTCCCAATAGGACTAATAAGGCTCCCAAACCGAGGAACAGCAGGTTCACAGGTAGAAAACACACCCCGTAACTCAACATGTTTTTTCTCGATTCATGGAGGTTTCGACACGAGAGGTTCTTTTGCATCATGTCCTGGTCAAGACCTGTCATGACAATGGTGATGAAGATGCCACTTACAAATTGTTTGAAGAAGTTTTGGGTCGTGTGCCAGTCGTCAAACACGAAAATGCGGGAGAGTTCGCTTTCGTTGCCAACGGCTCTCACCGCATCCGGAAGACTGAATCCTAACTCCCGACATGTATTCGTGAGTATCAGAATCAAGGCCGTCAGCAAAACCAGAGTTTGCAGAAAGTCCGTCCAGATGATGGTCTTAATGCCACTTTTGAAGGTGTAGAGCCAGATGAGGAAAATAATCGTACCAACAGATGCATAAAACGGTATTCCGAACTTGGCAAAGACGAAGGTGTGAAGCAACATGACAACAATATAGAGACGTGCGGCAGCTCCTGTGATTTTACTCAATAGGAAATAACTGGCTCCCGTACGGTAACTGCTCTCACCCAGACGTTTCTTGAGATATTCGTATATGGTCGTTAGGTGTAATTTGAAATAGATGGGCAACAACACGTAGGCTATTAATACATATCCCACTACAAATCCCATGCACATTTGCAGGTACGTAAACCCGATCTTCTCTACCATGCCGGGTACACTTACGAAGGTGACTCCCGAGATGGATGTGCCTATCATGCCGAAGGCAACGATATACCACGGACTCTTCCTGTTTCCCAGAAAAAAGGCATTGTTGCCGTCACTTTTCCTGCCCGTAAGGGCTGAAATACACAACAGGAGTCCAAAGTAAAGAAGGATGATGAGCAGTATGAGGAGTTCGGTCTTCATAGGCGAACGCAAAGTTATCATTTTTTCTTACCTTTGCAACCATTCCGATTCATAGTATGGCGTTCCAACAGCAATATCCATCTGTTCTGCTCGAGTCGGCGGTTGACGAATTCTCGAAGCTGCCTGGCATCGGACGAAAAACAGCCCTCCGGCTCGTCCTCCATTTGCTGCGACGTAGCGAGGAGGATGTGCTTAGGTTCTCGGATTCTGTTGCCCGACTGAGGCGAGAAGTATGCTATTGCAAACTCTGTCACAATATCTCCGATTCCGATACGTGTGAAATATGTTCTAACCCCTCACGCGATGCTTCTACCGTATGTGTCGTGGAGACAGTGCGGGATGTCCTCTCAATTGAGAATACACAACAGTTTCGGGGCTTGTACCATGTTCTGGGCGGAGTGATTTCTCCCATGGATGGTATCGGACCGCAGGACTTGGAGATTCAGTCGCTCGTAGATCGTGTCGCTGCGGGATCAGTCCATGAGGTAATCCTCGCTCTGAGCCCTACCATGGAAGGCGATACAACCAATTTCTTTCTTTTTAAGAAACTCTCTCCGTTTCCGTCTCTCCGGATCTCTACCATCGCACGGGGAGTCGCAGTGGGCGATGAACTGGAATATACGGACGAAATAACGCTCGGACGCTCAATCCTCAATCGCGTCGATTTTGCAGAGTCGTTCCATTTTTCCTCCGATAATAAATAATAAAAGACACCTATCTTCGTTATTGATAATAAGAAACCTGATTTAAGATGAACAGAACGTTGTCCGATTCAGAACGTAACACACTCCGCAAGGCCATGCGGTTTTCTCAACTGGTGTACTACGCGGTTTTCTTGCTCGCTGTTGTCATGGCTTTTGTCGGCTTCAAACTGGTGTCTGCTGGCATCTCTACATTGGTCGAACCTTCCACGCAGGTGATTGTTAAGTCGATATCATATTTGTATCTCCTGCTCTCCATCCCGTTTGCTCTGTGGTTTTATTCTCGGCGTGTTCGTACTGTTCACGAGGGAGGCGATGCAGACCTGCTCCGCCACTATCAACGTCTTGTCCTTCTGCGGATATTACTCATCGCAGTCGGATTCTTGGGCAATATTCTGCTCTTTTATCTGTGTCAGACAGAACCCCGTGTCTATGACTTCCTCTTCGCCGCTGCCATAGCTGCCGTGGCTCTCCTCTTCTGCAAACCACGCGAACAGGTGGTGGAGAACGAACTGTTCCCGTCCAATCTGGATAGTGACGATTGAGGTTATTTTTGTTCCATATTATTCTGATTAATTATGAAGATTGCAGTTGATTTTGACGGTACACTCGTCGAACACAAGTACCCGGAAATAGGACGCGATATTCCATTTGCTATGCAGACGCTGCGACAACTGCAGTCGGATGGTCATTTGCTCATCCTCTTTTCCGTGCGTGAAGGAGAACTGCTCAATGAGGCAGTCGACTACTGCCGGTCGAAAGGCGTTGAGTTTTACGCAGTCAACGCTTCCTCTCCGGATGATATCCCTTCCTCACGTCGTACGACACGTAAGATAGATGCCGACGTATTCATCGATGACCATAACCTCGGTGGATTGCCGGATTGGGGAGTTATCTATCAGATGATCAAGAGTGGACGACCTCTGCAGCCGTACCGTGGTATCGAAGACGATGCTGATTCGCGCCGGCAACGCAAGGGGGGATTCCTTTCGCGCCTGTTTGGGTGATTTCGTAATTCTATAATGAATAGATAGGGATTCAGTCTTGCGTCTTTCGATTGTCATTGTAAGTTATAACGTGAAGTACTACCTCGAGCAGTGCCTCTCGTCGATTTTCGCGTCTTCCATGGCTTCGGACCTTGAAGTGTTCGTCGTGGACAATGCGTCCTCCGACGGCTCCATCGACTATCTGCGCAACCGTTTCCCGCAAGTCCACTATCTCATCAATTCAAAGAATCTTGGTTTTGCGGTGGCAAATAACATCGCTATCCGTCGCTCTGAGTCGCAGTATGTCTTGCTGCTCAATCCCGATACGGTACTCGGAGAAGAAACTCTCACAAGGGTGTGCGATTTTATGGATGCTCACCCTCGTGCCGGAGCAGCAGGTGTCAAGATGATTGACGCACAGGGTAAATTTCTGCCCGAGTCCAAACGCGGATTTCCGACAATGTGGGTGTCGTTCTGCAAGTTGTCAGGACTTAACCGGATGTTCCCGAAGTCACGAATCTTTGGCCGTTATCATTTGCGGTACCTCGATCCCGATACCGCCCATTGTGTCGATGTGCTCTCTGGGGCTTTTATGCTTCTGCGTCGCGATGCTCTCAAGCAGACAGGACTGCTCGACGAGCGGTTCTTTATGTACGGAGAGGATATCGATCTTTCCTACCGTGTCGCCAAAAGTGGTATGGAAGTGTGGTACCTTCCTTACCGTATTATGCACTATAAAGGAGAGTCTGCACACTCGTCGGACGCACGCTACGTTCGCCTCTTTTTTCGTGCTATGGTGCAGTTCTACCGTAAGCATTTCCACGGAAATCTTCTCGGATTGCTGCTCGTTCGCATGGGAATGCTGGTAGGGATGCTGTCGCTTTTCCTGCGACGTAAACTTGTTCATCTCTTCTTGCGTTCCACCCAGGAAATGCGCACTCCGGTTGTCTACCGCTATCCGGAACAGTCCTACGAGCAGATACTTTCTGAGATAGAACGCCACCGAGCCAATAGGACTCTTTCCAATTTCATCCTTCATACCGAAACAGGTATTGCCGTAGGAAGCGATGGGGATGTCCGTATCGAATAACTCCTTCTTTTTTGGTCAGAGAGGTTGCAGGGAGAAGAATAATGATGTATTTTTGCGTTGTATTCCAGCGGATAATCAAATCGGGGCTGCCTGGTTTTGACTGCGGGTAGAAGGAATGCGTAAGCATGCAGTGCCTTGTCTGATACGCACTTTAATCTCATCGGATAAACGATAACTGGCGAGAATAACTACGCTCTTGCTGCTTAATCGAATCATAGTAGATTGGGCTTAATCTGGATACAAGGTGTCCGGACAAGACATCGCTCGAAAGCAAAGTCCCGAAGCGTTCGGTTCAGCGGTGTGGTAAATCGGGAATAGTCTCGGACAGCCTCAGGCCCGTGGCGAAATCTTAGAGGCTAAGGTGATGATTGGTGGCTTCGGTCTTGTCATCACACGAAAATGAAGGCGAAGATAAGCATGTAGAAAGCGGATTGTTTCCTCGTTAGGACGAGGGTTCGACTCCCTCCAGCTCCACAAAAGTCTGATGAAAAGAAATGAAAAATCCTGTAATTCACTGAATTGCAGGATTTTCGTTTTGCAAGAGATTGAAAGAAATTGAAAAGCGCGGAAAGATGGAACCGCTCCTATTTATATAAGGGTTACGGTCAATAAGGTTTCATCGGAATTTGCAACAGGAAAGAGCGTCAATCCTTCCCAATGGGTTGCAGTTAAGGGTAGAGTAAAAGGAAATACATTGCTTAATAAGCAATTGAACACCTTTCTTGCCCCACGAATTGACAGGAAAGCCTTTTTTTGAGAAATAATTGACGTTAAACTTACTGAAATTAAAGCAAGATGGAATGATTGTCGCAGACAATTGAGTATCTTTATAGCATGAATTTCAAAAATGTGTAAAATGACGTAATAGTTTAACAAGACATATCATCAGAAGAAGTGTTTTACTTCTTGCATGTGACATTTGGAAAATCGCCAATTAGAAGAATGTGTCCAAATAGCAAGTTAGTGAAATGCTTGTACCTTACAGGTGCAGGCTTTCCTTGTTTGTGGGACAAAGGTGTTTGGCGATACCTCCGAATGTGCAAATACAGGATTGTTTGCACCTTTTCTTTTTTTGTGTCGCAAAACAAGTGATAGATGAAGACAATTGGTATTATTGCAGCTGGGATTATGATTTTCATCCTTGTCGTTTTTTTGATTGCTACAAACAATTGGGACAAGAAAAAAGAACAAGGAGGGAGTATGCAAAAGAGTGAGGTAGGGGATGCTATTGCGAAATTCTTCCTATACCTCTTTATTGTTGCCTTTATCGCGTGGAACCTTGTTGTAATGAAAGACTGCTCTGAAGGAACTGATATCCCATTTGAAGAAACCATAAGACATAATTAATTATTGAATATGAAAAAAATAGGTATAATATTGTTGGTTTTTGCCGCATTGAATCTGCTTGTGGCTATTATTGCTTCTGCCAATGGCGAAACCTATGCAGCAGGAAGCAAGTTCTCTAGTGCCCTTTTATTGGGGGCAATAGGTGGACTTCTATATTATTTTGGTGGCAAAAAAGAAGCATCTAATCAAGAAAGCATCAGTAGAAGCTCAACCATAAGATACGCGTCTGTTCAAGATGAAAACTTTTGGCAGAGATACAAACGGCTTAATCCAACTGAAGCGAATGCAATAGAGTCAGTTACAGAAAGAACGATGTCTTTGCAGAGTGAAAAAGATGCACAGGAAATAGTTGCATCAATGGAAAGATGGGCAAAGAACATTGGCTGTCAGATAAATGACATAAAGACTGAGTTCCTGCAACATTATCAATCCGCATTTGATAATGCTGATACGAAAGAAATTTTAGAGCATTTGAAGAATGTTAAACTAAGAGAAGAAGCTAATCGCTTCAATATCTCCATGCAGAATACTTGTACGCATTTTATGATTAAGTGGCTCACAGAAGATTTGCGAAAAGAATCTCCACAACCTGCTAATAATCAAATAAAAACTCGCAATAAAATGTCCGCAAGGGATTTGGTTATAAGTGAAAACGCTTCATTGAATTTTATGGAAAATCCTAATACGGGAAAGATTTTCTTTGTATGTGGAAGTAAAAAGGGATATGTTAGTCCTGCTGCTGTAAAAAAGATGAAAACAGGTTCAATTGACGACTTTCAATATGCCGAAGTAAGCATAAATGATGGGGATTATGTCCCTTGTCTTTTAGTAAAAAAAGGGAATAAAGTAGTTAAAGAGTTTTCTAATGAAGAAATTAATATACAAGAATCCTCTTCGATAGAAAATATAGTAAGAACCAAACTAAAAAATGCGTTTAACGATACCATACAAGATATTAAAAACAATGTTGAATATAAACAAATGCAAGTTCCTCTCAAAGAATTAGCACTAACATCTGCTATAGGAAATCTTTATACAGCATTAAGAAGTGACAAAACGCTAATTGCCATGTGTAATCTATATAAACTAAATTATAATAATCTCCTAGATGATGAGTATGCTAAAGCACAAGAAAAAATAAAAGAAAGTCTCATTTTAGAAACTCAAAACGAAGAAAAGAACGACGATGATTTACCCTTTTAACGAAGATAAGTATGAACACATTTGAAATTGTTTGGGCAGTTATATGGGCTATTATTTTAGTCATTCCACTTTTTTTGTTGATAGCAGTAATTGTGAAGAATGTAATTGACAAGGGAGAGAAAGAAAGCACAGGAATAGTAGGGTGGATAATTGCAATACTCATTACTTGTGCCATCTTTTATGCTCTATTCTATACTGATGAGTGCAACTTTGACCACTTTAGGCATACATGAAAGATGAACGCATTAGATTACATATTAGCAAATTATCAACAAGAGAAGTACCAAGAAAACCTTGCAGAAAGGGCTGTTTTGAGAGCTTTGGTACATACCCTCGACAAAGAAGAACTGCTTATACTTCAAAAAAAATTGAAGCGCGGTTCGTCCAAATGGAGTGTTGGCAAGGGACTTTATGAGGAAGCAATTAAAGTCATGGGAAAGATACAGCCACCAAGAAATGAAAGCATTTCTGTTTTGTTGAAAGACTTTATTAACAAAAAGGGTGGCAGGGTGGCTGAGTCAAGAATAAAACTGCGAGACAGATTTAGCAAACAATCTTCTCAAATACAGCGGAAGATACTCAAAGCCATGCTTTTTTCGTCAAAGAAAGACAGAGTATGGACATACAAGCAGTTAAGTAATGCTTGGGACGATTATTTCTTTGAAGATATTAAAACTTTATGGGAGCAGTACCATGAAAAAGAATGTGCATCTGTTATCATAAAACATTTCCCGATGGAGTATGTTTACGATAATCTGTCCGCATTAGAGTACGAATATGACAATCCATTCATTCCAGAACCGCATAGTAACTACACAAATCTTTGCATCAAGTTAATACATCATCCAAAATTCCATATTGACAAAGAGCGGCTGAAAGAGGATTTTGTCTTCTATGGTTATCCCGAGGTGGAATATCTCTACATCTTAGCGAAATCAAAAAGTAAGATAGAAAAAGGAGAAGCCACACACACCTTGTTTAATCAAATGGCTGTATTTATCAACACACACGACACTCCACCCAATTATCTACGTAGGTCATATAATTTTGCACAACAGATAGAAGAAAGGAGTGTTTCCACCAAGCATTTCGATTTTGTATCTGGCATCCTCTGGTGCATGGGTGAACTCGGATTGGTTGATGAACTGATTGCTTTTGAAGAATGGGACAACATGGTTAGAATAAAGTTCTTGGGAAGTGAGGAACTGCAATATATGGGGAATGCCTATTCTTCTGAAGAAGAAGAGGAGTTGTGGCACCTCTTTCTTCAGACTATCACAGAATGTTTGCCGACAGAATATCAGCAGTTGGTTCAAGTGAAGTATTCCTCAACCCCAAAGCCAACAATGGAGGATTTGCTTAACAACAACCCTGCTCTTAATTCTCTTGTGGAGAAACTTGGGTTAGAAATTGTATGATACTAAAAACAAAGAGGAAAAAATAATCAGTTACCCTGCTTACCTTGTGAATGGTAAGAGGGTAACTGAATTTTCACTTTTTTTCTTCTGAATGATTCGTTCAGAAAGTGAGATTGGACACACGTTTCTAAACTCTATGTGCGAAAAAAGCGGGACGATGGAAAAGGAGAATAACAAAGCGTATATCGCAATAGATCTGAAATCTTTTTATGCCTCCGTGGAGTGTGTGAAGCGAGGATTGGATCCGCTGAATACCCATTTGGTAGTGGCGGATACGAGTAGGACTGAGAAGACAATATGTCTCGCGGTCTCCCCATCACTGAAGTCCTACGGAATTGGAGGACGATGCCGTCTGTTTGAACTGACGCAACGTCTGAGGACAGTAAACGAAGAACGGAGACGACGTGCCACAGGAGGTATCCTGACGGGAAAGTCTTACGATGCGAAGGCATTGGAGGACAACCCTTCTCTTTCTGTGGATTACATCGCTGCTATGCCGCACATGGCAGACTATATAGACTGTAGCGCTAAAATATACGAGATCTATCTCGATTTCGTCTCTCCAGAGGATATCCATGTCTATTCAATTGACGAGGTGTTTATAGATGCCAGCAGTTATCTTGATCTGTATGCTGTGACACCACGCGAACTGGCTTCGCGCATGATAAAGGAAGTGGAGACGAAGACGGGAATCACGGCAACGGCAGGCGTAGGGACGAATCTCTATCTGTGCAAGGTGGCGATGGATATCCTCGCGAAACACGCCTCTCCGGACGAACAGGGAGTGAGGGTCGCTCAACTGGATGAGAGATCATACCGCGAACAGTTATGGAACCATCGTCCGCTGACCGATTTCTGGCGAATAGGAAAAGGAACGGCTCAGAGGTTGCTCTGCTACGGCATCGAGACAATGGGACAGTTGGCGCGATTCTCGCTACATGCAGAGGATATGCTATATAAGGTTTTTGGCGTGAATGCCGAGTTCCTGATCGACCATGCCTGGGGATGGGAACCCTGTACCATAGCAGCAATAAAACGATACAAGCCTCAGACGCATTCGAGAAGTAGTGGACAGGTACTATCTTCCCCCTATGACGTAAAGAAAGCACGGACTGTGGTGATGGAGATGGTGAATGAGGTGGTGCTCGAACTGGTCGAATACCGACAGGTGACCGATCAGGTGGAGCTCACAATTGGCTATGAGAGCATTTCTCAGGATAGAGTGCCGAAGGGATTGCGTGTCGTGAGAGACCACTACGGACGATATGTGCCGGCACCGTCTCGTGGTACAGCACCTCTGTCGAGGAAAACCAGCTCGCTCCACGAGATAGAGGAGGCGGTGGGAGCATTGTATAATCGCATTGTCAATCCACATCTGCAGATACGGCGTATTTCTCTTTCTCTGAATCATCTGGAGAATGCTTCGGAGACTTTTACGACACCACACGTACAACTCGATCTGTTCTCTCCGGACTCGGCTGATGTGCTGACGAGAGAACAGCGACGTCTGGAGAAAGAACAGAGAGTACAGGAGGTTACGCTGAAGATTAAGAAGAGGTTCGGTAAGAACGCCCTGCTCAAAGGTCTTGATTTTGAGGAGGGGGCAACGGCAAGAGAACGGAATGGACAGATAGGAGGACACAAGGCATGAGCGAGACGGAAGAGAAACTGGTGGAACATCACTACGAGGGGGTGCTTCGACATCCTAGGGCTTCTGAAGAAAGTCGGGCAGCTCAATTTGCCCCTTTTTCAGCTCTGAATGGATATGAACAGGCAATTCGAATGGCGGCAAAACGTCACGAAGCTCGCTACGAACGTTCGCTCGAAAACGAAGAGCAGGAACGGATAGACCACGATGTGTCATCGTTGTAAATAGAGTATCTCGTAGTCGAAAGGAGAACAATAGGTGATTACGTTAGCGTTGACAATAATGCTGACGAACGGATTAGTGACACAGGAACAAAGAGACTGGGAACTCGGTTGATGAAAGTAGAATGATGCTTTACTATACTCCGTACAAGATAACGGTCCTGTGATGAAAGGAAATGAGAAATCTTTAATGGTTTGACTGAATCAGAGGGAACTTTTAAGAATGTTGTCCACCGTTTCTTTCTTGACATGGAGTCCATCATAGAAATCCTTGTTGGACAAACCGAGGTCATCAGGATTAAAGCTGCCGATAATCTTAAAGCCACGTTCTTGGGCATAATCAGATAGGAAGTTTATGGCAGGAGGAAACCCCTTCATTTCTACTGCTCGCTTGTAGAAGAGCGGGTGATAGGGACAACACCAGATAATGATGTTTGCCCCATTTTTATGCAACGTTTCTACAAATTCTATATAAATATTTTTCCTTTTCTCTGAGAAAGAGTTGAAACGAAGGAAAGAAGCATGACAACAAGTCATGGCATTGGCATCAACTAATTCCTGAGGAGTTTCTCGATACTCTTTTGCATAGTAGATGGAACCGTCTGGACGTTTGGTGCCTCCGTTGTTTATGTATGTTCGAACGTATTCGATTTGTGTATTGCCTGCTAATACGTCAGGAATGGCTTTGACTGCCGATTTGAAATAAGAAGGTGAGAATAAATTCAGAATTAAGGTTCGTTGAAAATCCGATTCTGAATCATTGTCTTCTGTTCCATAGTAATCATAATAATAAATGCCGATCGATTTCCAGCGGTTGTCATTATCATTGGCATTGAATAATGTTGGGTCCGTTCCAATAATGACATTCTTGAAAGAAACTTCATTTTCTTTGCATAGCTGATACAATGCAATCATGTCTTCTAATTTACTTCCGGACACGCCAAGGTTTAAAAGCGAGGAACCCGTTAGACAATCCTCTGAGATAGTCATCGCTCGGCTTGAGCCTATGACCAAATAGTCAAATTCCTTACCCTTATTGACTTCTATCAGTCTTTTCTTGAAGAGCCTTTCGTCCATATTGCCAACATTGGTAACGCAAAGGCCTTTCCTTGATCCTTCTACGACTTCTTCAATATAACTGTTTGAATATATGTGACCGGGGTCAACAAGAAAGTTGATGAGTGCCATCCCTCCAAATACTGGTATGATTATGGACAATACATATATTATAAATTTTCTCATTGTATCAGAATTGGAAATAGATGAATTGGTTACCTTGGAAATTTCCAAGCGTTATAATAAGAAGTAAAACAATAAAGTCAATGCAGTATTGTACCCATTTTTTGTCCTCTATTACCGTCAGATGCCATTGCAACGCATGCTGCTTGTCTCTTTGTAACCACTCTATTCCCAAAAGTAACAGGCAATAAAACAGATACAATTTTCCATATACGTAGGATGAATCAAAGAATTTATTAGTAAACATGGATTCAATGTAGTCTATGGCCTGGGGCATCGTCGCTGCTCGGAAAATGATCCATCCAATTACTGCAAGAAAGAAGGTGAATCCCATTTGAAACAGTTCTTTGCTATTTGGAATATAACGACCGAATGCTACAATGTTTTTGTGTTTGGTGTTGATATTAAATAGGTTGTATATGGCAAGCAATGTCGCATGAAACAAACCCCAGCAGATAAAGGTCCAATTGGCTCCATGCCACAAACCACTGATGCCCCATACGATAAATATGTTACGGATAATCTTCCATTTCTCGCATCGGCTTCCACCCAAAGGAAAATAGATGTAGTCGCGGAACCATGTTGTCAGAGAGATATGCCATCTGCGCCAAAATTCAGGTATGCTTCTTGAAAAATAGGGGACGTTAAAATTCCGCATCAGATTAAAGCCAAAGAGTCGGGCACATCCTATTGCAATATCAGAATAGCCCGAGAAATCACAGTAAATTTGGAATGAGAAGAGAATACCGAGCAGGAAGAGCGTCAATCCCGGTAGATCAGCATAATCATTCCAGTGCTCATTTACGACCATGGCACAGTTGTCGGCCACAACTAATTTTTTCAGAAAACCCCATAGCATCTGACGCAGTCCATCCACTGCCTTTGCATAATCGAAACGACGATTTTGCTGAAACTGCGGCAACAGGTTGGTGGCCCTTTCAATAGGACCTGCAACTAATTGAGGGAAGAAACTGATGTATGCAAAAAATTCCACGATGTCGTGTGTGGCTGGTAGCTTCTTCTGATAAACATCAATCGTGTAACTGAGGGCTTGAAACGTATAGAAACTGATTCCGACCGGTAGGATAACATTCATGGTCACCCAGTCCATGTGGTAGCCCATCATGTCAAATAGGGCATCAAGGTTCTCGACAAAGAAGTTGTAATACTTAAATACGCAAAGAATACCAAGGTTCAGTACAATATTGGCGGCACTCACAGCCTGCTGCTTTCGTCGCTGTCCCTTGAAATAGTCCAGTAGAAGTCCGCTTCCAAAGCTGCATAGTGAAGTAAGCGCAATAAGCAGAAGAAAGCGCCAATCCCACCAACCATAAAATACGTAGCTGGCCACTACGACCAACAGATTCTGCCACTTTCGTTCGCGGAATACAAACCAATAGAGTATGAATACGATTGGCAGAAACAATAAAAATTCTAAGGAGTTGAAAAGCATAAGAAATAGAAGTTTTCATCCATGATTTATGCAAGTCCACTTGGAATCATGAGTACTACAAAAGGATTGTTACGTACGGCGATTCAGACGTCCGATATTAGACGACTTTGTTAAAAAGGTACAGAAGAAAATCATCAGAGTAGAAATGCAGGCGGACACTATGTAGTAAACCGCTGGAACGGAATTGGCGGACGTGGATGGGTAATAACCGCTTTTGCGGTATAAGGTTTTGTAGAAATCGGAATTCCATGACACGGGCATAGATCTCCCACGGATTGTCCCAATAGGGGTTGTGACATTTTTTCCATTGCTGCATCGTGAAGTAGGCACGTAGAATTTGACGTTCCTGTTTTTTGAAGAAACCAAGTGCATGCGTGAGTTCATGCACACGCAGATGTTGCGTATGTTGTGAGATGGTAATGCGGTATTTGGTGCTGTTCAGGAGCGGAAAATAGGCTCCGGATGCGTGTGAGCCATAAAGCGACATCAACCACTTTTTGCATGGCGAGGGAATGAGAAGCCCCTGTTGACCAATCCATGAATATTCCTGCGTGCTCGCAAGGTGATGTAACTGACGGCGAAGAGCGACCCAAGTGGGACAGGAACGGACAAAGGAAACCGAACCCCGTTGCGTTAGCCACCATTGAATCCATTCACGTGCTTCGGATGGAAAACTCATCTGTGAATGCTTTTTCGGAAAGGTTTTTTCTGTGCTTTCTTATTTCAGAAAACCCTGATGACGGAGAGCTTCAAGAAAGGTTTTAGAGAAATTCTCAGCGTCTTTTTTTGTGTAGCGGATGTCGGTGAAGACCTGTGCGAGTGTTTCCTTCCCGTTCTCCCGTACAAATTGTTGATTGGTCGGAAGGGATTCCTTGTAGGAATAGATACGCTCAATCTCCTTGGCATCATAATCTTCATAGATCTCGTGATGGCAGACACCATCCAATGGCAACCGGTCTTCCTGATGCGTAGGGACTTCTGCTGGATAGCCTGCTGTAATGGTGGTAATAGGGAATACCATCTTAGGTAACTTGAGGATGCGGATGATGTCCATCGCATTGTAAGTGGTGGTGCCGAGATAACAGATGCCGAGACCTTCGCTTTCGGCGGCTATGGCGAAATTTTGTGCCGCCAGGACGGCGTCGATGGCTGCTGAGGAAAAGGAGAGAATGTTGTCGAACCCGGGCTGAGCATGGCGTAGGTCACACCATTTGTCGAAACGGTTGAAGTCAATGCAGAAGGTGAGAACGGCAGGTGCCTGCTCTACCATCGGTTGGTTGAAATGCGCTGGGGCAAGCGCATGCTTGATGTCGTTGTCAAGGGTTACAACGATGGAATAGGTCTGCATGTTACCCGTATTGCTGGCGCGGGTGGCTGCAGTGAGACAACGGTTGAGGGTCTGTTCGCTAATGGGACGGTCGGAGTATTTTCGAATGGTTTTGTGACGGATAAGTTGATTGAGCATGATGTATATTCCTCTCTTGAAAGTCCTTTTTTCTTTATTCTACAAAATTACTAAAATGTAAGTAAAGAGGCAAGATGGGGGTGTTTATTTTTTTGACAGAAAACTGTGTTATTTTCAGTATCTTTGCAAAGCGTATTGTCTGCAATGAAAAAGTGGGTCATTATAGTATCGGCGGTGTTGGTATTCCTTGCTGGAATACTGACAGCGGCACCTATGTTGTTCCGTAATCCGATCATACGTGCTATCAATGAGACTTTGGAAGAGTCTTTGAAAGCAAAGGTCTATTTCGAGGATGTCGATCTGAGTTTCTGGAGAGCATTTCCCAACCTCGGCGTGACAATGGAAAAAGGGTACATCGCAGGGATAGGTGCTTTCAAGGGTGATACGTTGCTGCAGGTGCAAAGTCTGACAGGTGAGCTTTCGCTGTCGAGCTTGCTCTCCGACGAGGGGTATGAGGTGAAAGGAATTACGGTTGTTCACCCAAAGGTTTGCCTGCATCGTCTGAAAGACGGTAGGGTCAATTGGGACATTGTACGAGAGGAGGAATATCGTGAAGAGAAAGAGTCAAAACCCTTCCGCCTGCAACTCAATGAATTGCGGATAAAAGAGGGATTTTTGTTCTTTAATGACGAACAGAACCGAATGCAACTGCGGATCGATACGTTGAACCATCGACTGAGGGGAAATCTGGATGAGGAAGAAACGGATCTCATAACCGAAAATAATTGGCAGGGAGTGACGGTAGCGTCCGGGAATGTGACGTGGCTGAATAAGGCGAAGGTTGAACTGCAAATGTGCGTGAATCAGAATCGGAAGGAGGGACGATATACCTTAAGCGAAAACCACCTGAAGGTGAACGAGGTGGAAATGTATGTCGAAGGATGGCTGGATGTAAATGAAGATATTGATTCTCAATATGATATGAATATTCGCCTGCGTTCGCCACAGACCGATTTCAAGGATGTGCTCTCTCTGATTCCGGCTATTTATGCCAATCGCTTCGGAGAAATAGAAACGGGAGGCAAGGTGACGCTGGACGGCTATGTCAAGGGTACCTACAATGGTGGAGAAAAGGTACAATATCCCTCCTTTGCTCTGATGCTGAACATCGTCGATGCGTGGTTCCGTTACCCGTCCCTGCCTCGGAAGGTGGAGAATATTCAACTCGATGGCGCTATCAGTAACAAGGGTGGTAATACTCTTCAGACAGAGGTGAAGGTCTCTCGGTTCAATATGAATATGGGCGGCAATCCTCTTTCTGGACGCCTGGACATTCGCAACTTGAACGATGATCCGGATATTGACGCTGAACTTAAAGGGGCTCTTAATTTGGGGACTGTAAAGGATTTTTATCCTCTTCAACAGAATGAACGGCTGCAAGGCAGCGCAAGAGTCAACCTGAATATAAAGGGCAAGTTAAGTTATTATGATAAGGGTTGGTACGACCGCTTTAGGTTTAACGGCGACCTTGCTCTCGAACGAGTGACGGCATCTCTGAAAACACTTCCTCACCCTATAGCAATAGACAGAGCGAAACTGGTGTTTACGTCACGCAGCGTGGAAGTACCGTATTTCGACATGCGAATCGGAAAGAGCGATCTGGCTTTGAAGGGTAATGTGGACGAGGTGGTAGGACATCTCTTGCGTGGCGATACGCTGAGGGGAAGGCTGACAGGTGTCTCTGACTATGTGGATCTGGCAGACTTGCTTTCTGGAGAACAACAGACGGAGTCTTCCGACGAGACTCAGGTGCTGATCTTACCCGAAGATCTCTCGTTGCGTCTGAACGCATCGTTTCGGAAATTAGTCTATGAGAAGATCGAGGTGTCTGATGCTCGGGGGCTGTTTGTGTTGTCTTCTGGAGTGCTGGAAATGAACGGCGTGTCTCTCTCGACAATGGGTGGCAGAATGACTTGTACCGGTCTCTACGCCTCTCCGGATGCAGGACGTCCGCCACGAGGGAAGGCAAGTCTTACCATTCGCGATGTGTTGTATTCTGAAGTATATCGGCAGGTGGAGAGCGCAAAGGAGATTGTACCTGTGTTCGAGGGTACGACGGGACGCTTTTCCGGCGATGTGGATTTTTCCGTGGATTTTGGATCGGAAATGAATCCTGACCTTCAGACGCTCAACGCCGTAGGCGTTATCTCTTCCGAGAATATTACGGTCAGCGGTGTGGAGTCTCTCCACCGCCTTTCAAAGACCTTGAAGAAACCTGAATTGTACGAGCCGCTGATTCCTTCCGTAAGCATCCCGTTTAGGATAATGAATGGAAATGTCTATACGGAGAATTTCGGCTTCTCGGTATCCCAATATCAACTGAAGATAGATAAGGGTAGGACAGGACTGGATAAGTCGGTGGATTATGTGATGCACCTCGATGTCCCGACAAGTGAATCGACGGTGTTTAAGGTGGAGCGCGTCGGTGTGCATATCACCGGATCGATAGACGACCCGAAAGTGAAAATTCAGACTCGCGAGATGCTGAAGGACGCTGCACGTACAATGGGACACCATGCCTCTTCTACAATGAAGGCGGCTGGCGAAGATATGAAACAGGAATGGAGAGAACAGAAAGAAGAAATGCGAGAGAATCTCTCTAATTCGGGTGCCGAAATGAAAACAGGTCTGAAGGAGGCAGGACAGGAAATAAAGAAAGGACTGCGTGATCTGTTCCATTCAAAGAAAGAGTCAGAAGAATGAAACAACGAGTACGGAAAAGAGAGATACTGACGCTGTGGTTTTTGCTGTTATGCGGAATGCTGGCGGCCGCTCAGAGTACATCAAAACCATCCGACAAGAAGAACGAAGAAGAGAAGGAGGAACCGATACTGACAAAGAACGAACGGGCTTTGCGACGTACCGCGGACCTCTGCTTCAAGTCAGGCGATTACCAGACTGCTCTCGAACTCTATAAGTCTCTTGTGATGACACACCCCGACATGACGGAGTTGGACTACCGGCTCGGGGCGTGCTATTTCTATACGAACGATAGGATTCATGCGAGGAAATACCTCTCAGATGTCTCTTCTCATAGTGGCGCGTTGCTCTTGATGGGCGATCTCTCAATGAGAGAGTATGATTTCGAGACGGCTCTCTCGTATTATGACCGTGCTCAGACACTAACGCCGACACCCTATATGGCGGATGTTTGTGGAAGGCGAAAAAGAGGTGTGGCGGAGGCTCGCAGGATGCTGAATGCCGTACAGAAAGTAACGATTCTCGACAGCATGAAGGTAACTCGACAGAGCCTGTTCTCGGCTTATAACCGACGCAAGGAAATGGGACAGGTGTACCGACTGAATAAGGCAAAGGATTTCCGACCTCGAACAGGTTATATGACGGTACGAAAAGATCGTAGTTACCAGTCCGACACGACAGCAAAGAATGGACTGGATCTGTTCGTACGTAACTACCTTGTCGGTGGATGGTCGGAACCTCTGCCCCTGCGTGGCGATATCAATACTCCTGGCGATGAGAATTTCCCATTTCTGATGGAGGACGGCGTTTCACTCTATTTTGCCTCGACACACCATAATTCTATCGGTGGATATGATCTCTACCTCTCTCGTACCAATGAGAAAGGAGAGTTTATGAAGCCTGTACACTTGGGTATGCCGTTCAATTCGACGTGGAACGACTACCTCATGGAGATTGATGAGGAGAATAGAGTGGGTTGGTGGGCTTCCGACCGTTACCAGAACGGTGATACATTGGTGGTCTATACATTCAGGTACGAGGAGCTGCCATCGTATCTTCCAGAGTCAGCAACATATGCTGAACGAATGGCTTTGGCAACGCTGCGACGACTCCCGGCAGACTCTATTCGAATCACAGAACCGCAGGACACTGCAGACAGCATGATGCTCGAAACTCCTGTTATGGAATATGAGGAGTCCTTTCCTGTGCCTCCTTTGTCGGAAACGGTGCCGGAGTCCATGAACTTCGAGATCATGGAAGGGGTTGTCTATCACGATCTGAAGGATTTTAAGAGCGGGGATGCAAAGGCCTACTATCAACGAGGATATCAACTCGAACAGGAACGCGAGAAGTATCGTCAACAACTCAATGAGAAACGCGATGCCTATCAGTCGGAGATGGATAAATGGAAACGACAACAACTGGGACGCGAGATCATCGTTCTCGAACGACGGCTGGGTAGTGCTGCGGAAACAGCAGTAGAGAAAAATTATCGTATGGCTCGGAATTGCGAGATACGCAAACTGAAATTGAATAGGTAAACATCTGCGTGGTTTGAAACTGATAGAGAAATACAGACACAGCCCGTTCCGACACGAAATGTCGGACGTAATCTGGTTGCTTGCTCTCAAAGGACTGAACTACATAGCCCCGATTTTGGTATTGCCATATCTCATGATGACTCTCGGAGCCGAGAAGTACGGATATATAGGTTTTTCGTTGGCTGTGTGCCAAATGATGATGTTGATCGTAGATTTCGGTTTCGACCTCTCAGCTACGAAAGAGATTGCATTGGCGAAGGGAAACCAAAGGGAAGTGGACCGCATCTATACCGAGACGGTTAGAGCTAAATGGTTGTTACTGACGGTAACCGCACTGCTTGTTTGGGCTCTCTCTATGATACCGCGCTTTTTTATTTACCGCGAAACGCTCTATGTCATGTTTCTGATGGTGGTAGGCCACGCATTTTCGTTTGTCTGGTTGCTGCAGGGAGTGGGCAGAATACGGGTTGTCTCCATCATCAATACACTGTGCAAACTCTCTGTCTTGCCTCTGACTTTCGTTTTTGTACATACTCCGGCAGATTTCTTGGTGGCTGCTTTGATTCAGTCCATGGTCTATCTGTTGTCGTCTTTGGTCACGTATGTTTATATTCAAAAAAAAGGACTCGCAAGCAGTCTGCCATGCAGTATTCAAAACGTAATAATGGCTCTGAGAAGATCGTTCCCGATATTCTTTTCGAATGCCGCAACAAGTATTTATACGGTGAGTATTGCTTTTTTTCTTGGATGGTTTGGCACAGCGGTCGAGGTGGGACGCTATTCGGCGGTGGATCGACTGGTTCGTGCGTTGACCTATATGATTCTGTTCTCTGTTATTCAGGCATTCTATCCGCGCATCGTGCAGATGAATCGTGAGAATCAGGGGGTGGCAGTTCGCTATGTGCGGAAGGTTCTGGTATTTGTGGCTGGTGGTATGGCACTGCTTGGAATTCTGCTGTTCGCTTTCTCACCTCTTGCTGAGAGTCTGTTGGGAACTGAGTATGTAGGGACGGGGGCAATATTCAGGTTGATGGCATGGGTGCCGCTCTTTGTCGGATCGGGGGGTGTTTATGCTCAACTGGTTTTGCTGGCGATGGGCGGAGAGAGAGAAAGGCGACGTTACCGCAATGTCTATTCGTTGGCTGCCGTGTTGGCGTTTGCCTGTATTTTCTTGCTCATACCCGTAGGAAAAGCGATGGGAGCTGCAGGAACGGTACTCATTGTCGAGGTGTTCGTGGCTGTGGGAATGGCATATTGCGGTCATCGACTCCTCTTTCCTCGGAATGCGGTCTCATGTAATCGTTCGGAAGAGAACGAGATAAACGGGAAGTAAAGATGGAACCGATTAGTTATGTTTATACGATACCTTATGTGTTGCACTTGGCGGTGTTGATGATACTCGCCTATGTGGAACTGTATGAAGGGCAACGCATGAAACAGGTAGTGATGCAACTATCGGTACTCTCTCTTGTGTTGTTCTATGGTCTGCGAGGCTATGTCGGGATGGATATCTTCGCATATCACGCCGTATTCCGCGACTTGCCAACCCTCTGGGATTGGAATGCGGAAGATTTCTTTGCGCAGTCCAATTATGAGATAGGTTTTAAGTTCTACATGGTTGTGCTGAAGAGTGTCTTCTCTGACTATGCTACGTTCCAGCTGGTAAATACGCTTTTCGACATTATTCTTCTTCATTGCGTACTGCGTCGCCATGCCACCGTCTCGTATGCTTTCTCAATGGCTTTGTTCCTTTCTTTTATGGGAATGGTCTATATGGTAGACCAATTGCGCAATTGCAAGGGCCTGCTTTTATTCTTCATGTCGATTCGGTATGCACAGAAAGGGATGTTCGGAAAATATTTGCTGATGAATCTTTTGGGTAGTCTCTTCCATGTTTCCTCGTTGCTGTTCATCTTGCTCTATCCACTGCTGAGGAAACAGATGTCACGGCGGACGGTATGGATGTTGTTCGGGATGGGAATTGTAGTTTTCTTTTTCCGATTGAATCTTTTCGATTCTCTGATCGATTGGCTCATATCATGCTCGATACCTATTGTATCGAAGAAACTGGTTATTTATATGGATGATATGATGTATAGTTCAGTTCGTGAAGTGTCCTTTGGCTCTCTTTATTCTTTTGTTGGCAATTTCTTCTTGATGTACTTGATATGCTGGCGTTATTATCAACGCCTGAAGACGGACGAAAAGACGCGGTTCTTCGTGAATTTGTTCATCGTCTATATCATGTCCTTCTTTTTCTTCCAATGGTCGATGATTACCTCCACTCGCTTGCCGTCTCTATTCGTCTTTGGATCGGTAGTGCTCATTCCTCATTTGCTCAAGATGATAGACGGCGTGCGGACAAAGACCCTCTATTTTGGTTTCTTTTCTCTCTACTTATTAGCCAATATCACTATGAATACAACGAATATAGAATATAATTACAGAAATATGGTGTTTCAAACAGACGGTTTGGCGTACCGCTGGACCGTCCATCAAAAGGCAACGCAGGAAAGAAATGAGCAGAGATAAGCTTGCTTAATCTATGCCATGGCGCAAAAAAACACCTGTTTTTAAAAAAAAGAATACTTAGAAATAATGACCGATATTCTTTTATCAACATATAATGGTGCGAATTATCTGTCCGAACAGATAGACTCAATTCTCTACCAGACAGAACGGGATTTCCGATTGCTGATACGGGATGATGGTTCTACGGATGATACAGTGGAACGTATCGATGAATATGAGAGGAGATTTTCGCAACGGGTATGCCGATTGCGTGATGCAATGGGTAACATTGGTGTGATACGCTCCTACGAAAGACTGTTGGAGTGCTCCGATGCGGACTATATCCTGTTCAGCGACCAGGATGACGTATGGCTCCCTGAAAAAGTTGAGCTGTCACTGCGTGAAATACAGAAACTCGAGAAAATGTACGGTAAGGGATGTCCACTGCTCGTACATACCGATCTGCAGGTCGTGGACGAGCATTTGAACCTGATCGATGATTCGTTCTGGGACTATTCTGCTATCGATCCGTATGAATTGGATAGTAATTTGAAGGAACTGGGTATGTCAAATAGTGTGACAGGCTGTACGATGATTATCAATCGTGCGCTGAGAAAAAAAACTCTGCCCTTCCCAAAGGTCGTGACTATGCACGATGCGTGGTTGAGCATCGTGGCTGGAAAGTATGGCAAGGTGATACCCTTGGGTGTAGCGACAATCAAATACCGTCAGCATACAGGCAATGCGGTCGGCGCTTTAAGAAAGGAGACAATGAGTGAGAAGATCAGAAATCTGATGTCCGTAATCGAAGCAAATAGGAAACGATATGCCATGACAAAGGGAATCATCTACCACTCCGTGTTTGATTATATGTATTATAAGATTAAAGATATGAGAAGGAGGGCGAAACTATGATTTCTGTATGTATGGCAACCTACAACGGTAGGAAGTACCTGAAAGAGCAGATGGATTCGATTCTCTCTCAACTTGGACCCGAGGACGAACTCATCATATCGGACGACGGATCAACTGATGGAACGGATAGGGAGTTGCAGTCATATAGAGATAAACGGATTGTCGTGCTGAATGGACCGAAGAAAGGAGTCGCCTTGAATTTTGAGAATGCATTGAGACTCGCACGGGGAGAGTATGTTTTTCTCAGTGATCAGGATGACGTCTGGAAGCCGGAAAAAATAAGCGTGATGATAAGTTATCTGAAGAATGCGGATTTGGTGGTGTCTGATTGTTGTATTGTTGACGAAAATTTACAGGAAAGAGTCCCTTCTTATTACGCTCTGAATGCCCCTCGAAAAGGGTTCTGGAATAATTGGATACATAACCATTATTTTGGTTGCTGTATGGCATTCCGACGCAAGGTGTTGGATGATTGTCTCCCTTTTCCACGTAAGGTGATTTTACATGATATATGGATCGGATTGGTCGCTGAAATGTATTATAATACCGAGTTTATTCCACAAAGATTGATTTATTATAGAAGACATGGGGAAAACGCATCTTCTGTCACAGGTAAGAGTTCGTATTCAATGCGAGAGAAATTGTCATTCCGCTTCTACATAATCGGACAGATATTCCTTCGGCATATCAAAAGACGTATTTTCTGATGGATTTTGTGTAGAATGTATCGTTTGGTAAAAAAATAAAAAAATGAAACTGTCGTTCATTATATTAGAGTATAACTCACTGAAGGAAGTAGCGAATTGTATCGCATCAATCAAGGACTTAAGATTGGATGTGGATTACGAGGTGATTGTGTCTTCTAATTCGGAGTATGACGAACCGCGGAGACGAGTCATCGAAAGAGAAAATCCTGAGGTTCGGTTTCTGTTTAATGAACGGAATGGAGGCTTCGGATATGGGATGAATGAAGGGATGAAAGTCGCAAAAGGAGACTATTACGTACTCTGTAATTGTGATGTGCGCTTTCTACCAGGACATTCAGTGTCAGAATTCCTCTCCTTTTTTAAAGAACATAGGGTGGGCATCTGTGGCCCCAGAATCATTGATGAACAAGGGCGCCTACAAGATAGTTGTCGGCATTTTGTGACGGTACGACGTTTTGTGGAACGTCACATAAAAAGGATTCTGCAACGGAAGGAAATCGTTTTGAATGCACGCTTTGATTATTCAAGGATACAATACGTGGATTGCGTGATAGGTGCATGTATGATAATCAACCGACAGGTGATAGAGACAATAGGAGGGTTTGATGAACATTATTTTCTTTATTCTGAAGACATGGATCTCTGTACACAATCGTGGCAGGCTGGATTCCCTGTTGTGTATTATCCTAAACAGACAGTCGAATACAAGGGAACTCGAAGTGCACGCCATTCACGCTATTATGCTAAGGTCTTTATGAGAAGTCAATGGCGATATTGGAGAAAGTGGGGCTTCTTCTTCGGATATCCTTCTACTATGGAAGGGTACATTGATGAGATCTCATAATCTTCAGCTAACATTTATTAAGACGTATAAAGGCCTGTTTATACTTTACACAAAAATGATCGGATAAGAATTATCCGCAGTGGCATTTCTGCAAAATATCACCCTTCTAGACGAACGCAACAACAAGTTTTTTGAGACTGTATAACGAGTTCCAAAGACAAGAAGGCTTCGTTTTTTCAGAAATGGGTCTGCTCTTCTGCCGAACGGAAATGACTTTTACGAGGAGAGATATGACACAGTCTGAATTGTGTGCGAAACCAAACTAAACTAAACTCTTTGAACGAATGGGCATATTAACTTTCGCAACCGAAAGGAGGAAGTCCGCGAGAAAAAGAGTATATTTGCCAAATGTAAAAAACGAATAAAGCCCATTTATGGAAACGAACGAGAAAAAGGAGAAGGATCTCGATTTGATGGATTTGACAAAAGAGGTGCTTGCAATGGTCGGTCATCTGCTGGCTTTCCTGTGGACTTATATCTTGCTTATCCTCCGGTTGAACATTCGCTATTGGTACATCATCCTGATTTTCTTTGTCCTTTCTATTTTTGCATTTATCCATATAGCCTTCATGAAACCACGTCTGCAGGCGGAGTTTGTCGTCCACATGGTGGGTGTGAACTACGGTGACTTGCAGGACCGCGTGCGTGCACTGGGTCTGAAGCTCAATCCTTTCAACAACAATGAAGCGTTTGCCAAGACCCTGAAACTGTCGAAAGAAGACGTGAAGGCAGTTCGCTCCTTAGACTCGCATCTGTGTTTGGACGTCAATAAAGACGGACTGAGGGACTATATCTGCGAGGATGTGTCCGATATCGATTCTACAATGCAGATTGTGCGCTATGAGTTGTGTATCCGAATGACAGCTCATGGAGTGGCGAATTTTATGGGCATTCAGAAGAATATGCTTGCCTATTTCAATCAGAACCCGGAATTGATAGCTATGTGCGACCGCTATGTGAAGACACATGAGAAGGAGATTCATCTTCTGGAAAACGAGATGGGCAACCTTTCTCATATCGAAGAAGGACTGAACCCAATCATGCGGGTTGGAGAAGATGGCGTCATCACTTCGCGCAGTGGTGATACACGTGACAAGATGGAACTCATCAATCGAAGTATCGCAACCGAATTGGGATTGGGTACACAGCGGTACCCCGTTCGCGCCGTCTCCGATGTGCTCATTCGCGAGCCTAAATCAAAATTCCGTGTGGCAATAGAATGCATCTTCAGTTGCTATCTGATTGCCGTTCTTCTGATCGTCTTGATTGACAATTATTCGAAAATAAAGGATTTCGTACGTTCGAGCCGAACGGAAAAAAGACAGGAATCATGATTGATTTCATCAGAGAAGAAATAGGGGTTAGACTGGTTGGGCAATACCCGTGGATAACGATTTTTTTCTCCTTCTTGTTGGGTGGCTTTCTCATGCCATTTGTTCGTAAAATGGCTATCCGAAAGAATCTGGTCGCTCGGACCAACCGTCGCACTTCTCATGTCGGAAAGGTGCCGAATATCGGAGGTATGAATATTTTCTTTACCTTCTTCGTCTCCTTCCTCTTCTTTGCGATTCCACCTGTTTTCTTTACAACGTTCACAGCTAATGAGTTGGACTCCAAGAGTCAGTTCGTACTGGTAGGCTTGCTCTGTATCTTTTTCGTCGGACTGATGGATGATATGCTTGAAATATCGGCACGGAAGAAGTTTATTGGTGAACTCATTGTTGCTTTCATCATCGTGGTGATGGGTGATTTCAGGTTTACGTATTTCTATGGGATGTTCTCGTTGAGCGACGTTTCGACCGAGTTTGTCTGGCTTAGTTATGCCGCCTCTATCTTTTTGTTCCTGCTCTTGACAAATGCCATCAATCTCATTGATGGAGTAGATGGACTTGCTACTGGATTAGGTATTCTGGCTTGTCTCTTCTATGGCGTCTATTTCCAATTGGCAGATGAGTTGAACCTTTCTTTGATGGCTTATACGTTGATGGGAGCCCTGACGGTGTTCTTTATCTATAATGTGTTCGGATCCCGACGGAAGATTTTTATGGGTGACTCCGGTTCGTTGTTGTTGGGATCGGTAATATACATATTCATCGTCAGCCTTTGCCAGTATAATATTTCTTTGGAGAAGTGCGGTCAGATGGATGCTCCGCTTTTTATGAATGCTGCTCCGGTCGTGGCTTTCTGTACAGTCGCCGTTCCTTTGTTTGATACGTTTAGGGTGATGGTGACTCGGATCAAGAATGGACGTTCCCCATTCCTTGCCGATAAAAATCATGTACACCATCTCCTTTTGGAATTAGGACTGACCCATCGGCAGGTGACATTGGTTTTGGTCTTGGTCAACCTCTCCTTTATTGTTCTCGGCCTCTTGGGTATCAATTTCCATAATTGGATGATAGGCTGTATTGTCGTGGCTTACGCTTGTGCGCTGACCTTTCTTCTTTGGCGTGTGGTGGACGACCATCGTCTCCGACACCCTGGGTTACTTTCTGAAAAGAAAATAAACGGCAGCGACAAGAAGTAGGAACCCTACGATGTGGTTCCATTTGATGTGATAACTGAATACGAGGATATTGAAGACCGTGAACACGGTCAGCGTGATGACTTCTTGTAATATTTTCAGTTCAAGGAGCGAGAAAGGTCCACCGAATTCTGCCGAACCGAAGCGGTTGGCAGGTACTTGAAGACAATATTCAAAGAAGGCAATTCCCCAACTGAATACGATAACACCGAATAAAGGGAGAGAGTCAAACCATCGTACCCCTTTTAGGGCAATGTGCCCGTACCAGGCAATGGTCATGAAAATGTTCGATACAATAAGCATTAAGATACATAAAAGTCCGTTGTTCATGATGTTTTTTTCGGTTGGATGATTTTTCTGGTATGGAAGTGTGTAGATAAGCAATCAAAAAGAAAATGTGCAAAATTAACGCATATTTCCTGATTGTTTTCCCCTTCAGATTCATTTCCTGTACGTAGAAAACTTTTAGTGACAGTTCCCCCGCTTATGAGGAGGAATATACTCAAGCGTTCCTTTACTGACTGAACTTCACGAAAAGGTGCAGTTGGGTGGGGTATCGTGAAAAAAAAAGACGTACTTTTGTGGTGTTTTGTGGAATTATAAATGGATTTTTTTAAAAAATAGAAACATGGGAAAGGTTTTGGTAATCGGTGCTGGTGGCGTGGGTACCGTTGCGCTTAACAAGATAGCACAACACCCGGATGTGTTCTCCGATGTGATGGTGGCAAGCCGTACTCTGAGCAAATGTCAGGGGCTGGCAGACGATGTTAAACGAAGGACAGGAACGTCCATCAAGACCGCTGCTGTAGATGCGGACGACGTGCGACAACTGGTTCGACTGTTTGAAGAGTACAAACCGGATCTTGTGGTAAATCTCGCTTTGCCATACCAGGACTTGACCATTATGGACGCCTGTCTCGAGTGTGGTGTCAACTATCTTGATACGGCCAATTATGAACCACGTGATGAGGCTCACTTTGAATATTCATGGCAGTGGGCATACAAGGACCGTTTCGAAAAAGCAGGACTGACCGCTATTTTGGGTTGTGGCTTCGACCCGGGCGTCTCAGGCGTTTTTACGGCATACGAGGCGAAACATCGTTTCGACGAGATTCAATATCTCGATATCGTGGATTGCAATGCCGGTAATCACGGAATGGCATTCGCAACCAATTTCAATCCTGAAATCAATATCCGGGAGATAACACAGAAAGGTAAATATTACGAGAATGGAAAGTGGATCGAAACCGAACCTCAGGAGATTCATAAGCCACTGACTTATCCGAATATTGGTCCGCGTGAGTCCTATTTGCTTTATCACGAGGAACTCGAATCGCTTGTGAAGAATTATCCGACTATCCGACGCGCTCGTTTTTGGATGACGTTCGGACAGGAGTACCTGACACATCTGCGGGTCATTCAGAATATCGGTATGGCGCGTATCGACGAAGTGGAGTACAATGGGATGAAGATAGTGCCTATACAGTTCCTGAAGGCTGTTCTTCCGAATCCAAAGGACCTGGGACAGAACTATACTGGCGAGACATCTATAGGATGCCGTATCCGAGGCATGAAGGACGGAAGGGAAACGACTGTATATGTCTATAACAATTGTTCTCATCATGAGGCTTTTCTTGAGACTGGAGCACAAGGCGTTAGTTACACTACTGGAGTACCGGCAATGATAGGAGCCATGATGTTCATACAGGGAAAATGGAAACGACCGGGCGTATGGAACGTGGAAGAATTTGATCCGGATCCATTTATGGAGCAATTGAACAAGTGCGGACTTCCTTGGCACGAGATAGTGGACGGGGACTTGGAACTCTGATGTCTGTCTGAACAGTCTTCCTTTGAATAATATAAGGAATGGCTTGAGTCGATTCTTTTTTGGGGGATGGCATCCAAAATGAAGATAAAAGCATACAGAGTTATGGCTGAAAAAAGCCTTTAAATAAAGGCATGCTGTGACGTGACTCAAAAAAAACGGTTGGTGAGGTATTGCGAGTTCGCTGACCGTTTTTCTTTCTTAGGGAACCTTTTTGAAAATAAGCTTTTTTTTACATCAATTATCAATGATGATAGATTACGGTCAGATACCTTCTCCCTGTTATGTCGTGGACGAGGAACGCCTCGAACGGAATCTCCAGCTCATTCGTTCGGTAAGCGAACGGGCGCAGGTGGAAATCATCATGGCATTCAAGGCTTTTGCCATGTATCCGCTTTTCCCCATTATTAGGAATTACGTTTCCTGTACTACGGCAAGTTCTCTCTCCGAAGCTCGCTTGGCGAAAGAGGAGTTTGGCTCGCTGGCTCATACCTATGCTCCGGTCTATGATGATGAGGAGTTCTTCGAGATAATGGATTGCAGTAGCCATATCACGTTCAATTCGTTGACTCAGTTTCATCATTTCGCTCCTCGGATACGTGACTACGAACGGTGCAACGGCCGACATATATCATGCGGCCTGCGACTGAATCCCGAGTATTCCGAGGTGGAGACGGATCTCTATAATCCCTGTGCTCCTGGCTCTCGCTTGGGTATCACGGCAGATCAACTGCCAGACTCCCTACCCGATGGTGTCGATGGACTGCATTTTCATACGTTATGTGAGTCCTCGGCAGAGGAACTTAGCCATACACTCAATGCATTCGAACAGCGTTTCTCCTCGTTGTTGGATCAGGTTCAATGGGTCAATATGGGCGGAGGACATTTGATGACACGACAGAACTATGATCTGGAACAGTTGATACGTATCCTGACTGATTTCAAACGACGCCATCCTCATCTCCACGTTATCCTCGAACCAGGTGCGGCATTCGTATGGCAGACGGGTGAACTGGTCTCGACGGTACTTGATATCGTGGAGAATCACGGAATCCGCACGGCTATGCTCAATGTCTCTTTCGCCTGCCACATGCCGGACTGTCTTGAGATGCCCTACAAGCCCGCAATACTCGGGGCATTGGACGAGGGACAGGAGGGCTATGTCTACCGGATGGGAGGTAATTCCTGCCTTTCGGGCGACTACGTAGGCACTTGGACGTTTGATCATGTGTTGCAAGTGGGCGAAAGGATTGTTTTCATGGATATGATTCACTATACGTTCGTGAAAACAACGATGTTCAATGGCGTTTCTCATCCTGGCTTCGGCATCTGGAGAAAGACGGGCTCTTTCCAACTCCTCCGAAAATTCGGCTACGAAGACTATAAATGTCGCATGGGATGACCTTTGCCGACAATAGATGAAAAAGAAATGATCTTTTTTGAAAAAAAAAGTGTGTTTTGTTGCGATAAAGAAAAAAGTGTGTATCTTTGCACCCGCAATCACGAAGTAACAACGGCGGTTGATAATGATTGTGATACGAAAATGTATTTTTGCGGAAATAGCTCAGTGGTAGAGCACCACCTTGCCAAGGTGGGGGTCGCGGGTCCGAATCCCGTTTTCCGCTCTCTTTTCTAAAGAAAATGCGGTGGTCATTGTTCAATTCGATAACCACCGCTTCTTTTAGAGACGAAGCCCAAATGGCGGAATTGGTAGACGCGCTAGTTTCAGGGACTAGTAATCGCAAGGTTGTGCAGGTTCGAGTCCTGTTTTGGGCACAGAAGAAATACGACGAATCCGCACAACGTACCGCAATGGAATGGTGACAACGGATTTGGTTCCCCCAAGAATGCGCAGGTGGTGAAATGGTATACACGCTACTTTGAGGGGGTAGTGGGCGCAAGCCCGTGTGAGTTCGACTCTCATCCTGCGCACAACGAAGAAGCCCCGAGGTTTTACCTTGGGGCTTCTTCGTCCCTTTATTCTCAATGGTCGTTTTAGGCAGGGTGAGTCTATGAAGGATAGTACCTGATCATTAGGGCGACAAAAAGATTTACTCTAAATAGACTTTTTTTAGACATGGCATAGTTAGAGTAAACGCCATTCTGCCCATCGGGCTTCCAAAAAAAGCTTCATTTTGTTAGTTAGCGCCTTCCAGAATCAGACGAAATTCTTTAGGTAAGGAGATGTTTTTCATGTTTTGGGCATTTTTAAATAAAGGAGCGATGTCTCGGGCATTGAACCCGGCTATGCCACAACCAATGGGTGTGACAAGGAAGTACAAGTTGGGGTTTTGGGCTGCATATTGGATGAATTCGTCCACATAGGGTTGGATGGTATCTGCTCCTCCCTGCATTGTGGGAATGGCATACGATTGACCCTGAATTCCTACTCCGATGCCCATGATGGCTCCGAAGTGTTGCACGGCAGTCCGCGCAGCACCGCCCGCATGGTTCCCCTCTAAGTTGGAGCCGAAAACGAATATCTCATCTGGGAGTAGCATGGTAATATGTGACGGAGTGATGCGGTTGTCTGTTTTGTTGGATGTCATGTTAGTGTTTTAGGTCGGTTCTGCTGACAAAATAAAGATCTTTGACGAGATTTTAGGAGAAGAGTTTAGCTTACTTTTGGAAACTGGTAAATATAGATTGGGCAGACGCTAAAAGAAAAAAGATAAACGGCAGAAACTTATCATTCCTGCCGTTTATCTTTTTTTTCTGTCGGTTTATCGGAGTTTCGCACCAAGTTTCGTCTCTAAGTTTTTCTGTATTTTGGACATGATGGCGTCAATCTGTGCGTCCTTGAGCGTCTTTTCTTCGTCCTGAAGGAAGAAGGAAACGGCATAAGATTTCTTTCCGGCTTCGAGGTTTTTGCCCTGATAGACGTCAAACAGCACAACTTCTCGCAACAGGTTCTTCTCGGATTCGCGAGCAATCTTTTCAATGTCGGCGAAGGCAACGTTTTGGTCAATGAGGAGAGCAAGGTCTCGCTTTACTTTCGGGTATTTAGGAATATCGCGGTAGGTGACGGTATGGTTCTTCAGCGCTTTGAGCAAGGAGTTCCAGTTGATGTCTGCATAGAAGACTTCTGTGTCGATGTCCATTTTCCGTAGGATAGAAGCTGCAACGCTGCCTAACGTGGCAATGACTTTTCCGTTGCGGTTCTTGAAGGCGATAGCCTGACGGAAGAGTTCGTCCTCATAGTCTTCGCATATCCAGCCCTTTACTCCCGTTCTGCGCATAATGTTCTCAACATACGCTTTCAATTGGAAGAAGGAGGTTTTCTGTTCCTGTTGAGCCCAAGACGGTTCGTTTCTGTTGCCGCAAAGCCAGAGTGACAGATGCTGATCCTCCGAATAGGAAGAGAGTACGACCTCGTCCTTATGGCTCTCTGGATGGTAGTAGTAGCAGTTGCCGAACTCGTAGAAACGTAGGTTGAAGATTTTGTGGTTGCGGTTGAAGGCAATGCTTTCCAGACCACCGAACAGGAGGGTCTGACGCATGACACTGAGATCCTGACTGAGTGGGTTCATCAGTTTTACGCAGTTCTCCAGTTTATGGGTCGAAAGGTCTGCATAGTAGGAGGACTTGGTGAGTGAATTGTTCATGATCTCGTTGAATCCCGAGGCGGACAGCATGTTTGCTACGATGTTTTGCAGTTTCTGGCTGTTGGGATTTGGCGAGAAGGAGAGACATCCGTTGAGCGAGAGGTCTGGCTCAACTTTATCATAACCCCAGATGCGGAGCACGTCCTCCACTACGTCGGCAGGACGTGTCACATCGGTGCGGTAGGTCGGGATGGAGAGACGCAGAGCGTCTTCCGTTTCTGTGAGTATCTCCATCTCAAGGTGCTGGAGAATAGTCTTCAAAGTACTCTTGTCTATGTCGCGTCCGATGAGACGGTTGACGTAGTCATAGGAGAGTTCGACCTGTACTGGTTCTATGGGCTGAGGATATTCGTCAATAATGTCACAGGCAATCTTTCCTCCCGCTACTTTCTGAATAAGCAATGCGGCATATTTCAGCACAAAGAGGGTTCCGTTCGGGTCACATCCGCGTTCGTAACGGAAGGAGGCGTCAGTGTTGAGACCGTGACGGCGTGCCGTCTTACGTATGCTGACAGGATGGAAGTAAGCCGATTCGATGAAGACGTTGGTTGTCTGCTCGGTGATTCCGGACTTCAGACCTCCGAATACACCGGCAAGACACATCGGCTCTTTTTCATTGCATATGACAAGGTCGGCTCCGTTCAACTTGCGTTCGATGCCGTCCAATGTCGTGAACGGCGTTCCTTCTGGTAGGGTCTTCACAATGACGTGTGCCCCTTCGATCTTGTCAGCATCAAAAGTGTGGATCGGTTGCCCTAGTGCATAGAGAACATAGTTGGAGGCATCCACAATATTATTGATGCTATGGAGCCCAATGGCTTCAATGGCTTTACGAAGCCAGTCAGGTGACGGCTGTACCGTGACTCCGCTCACTACCACACCACTGTAGCGTGGACAGGCAGTGGTGGCTTCTACAGTAACCTTGATCGGATAGGAATGGTCGTCCACTTTGAATCCTTCAACGGATGGACGTATGAGTTTGTATTCGGGATGGGTGACGGCGTAACGGGCTGCCAGGTCTCGGGCACAACCAAAGTGTGATACGGCATCCGAACGGTTCGGTGTGATGTCCACCTCAATGACGGCGTCGTTCTCAATGTGATAGTAGTCTTTCGCTTCCATTCCGACGGGGGTATCCGTCGGTAGTACGATGATGCCGTCATGACTGGTGCCGACTCCGATTTCGTCTTCGGCACAGAGCATGCCAAATGATTCGACACCGCGTAGCTTGCTTCGCTTGATGGTGAAGGATTGGTCCCCATCGTAGAGTACGGTGCCGATGGTGGCAACGATGACTTTCTGACCGGCGGCCACATTCGGCGCACCACAGACAATCTGCAACGGTTCGCCTTGACCGATGTTGACGGTCGTAATGTGAAGATGGTCGGAATTCGGATGCGCTTCGCAGGTAAGTACTTCACCGACGACGAGTCCTTTGAGGCCTCCCTTGATGGATTGCGATTCTTCGACTCCTTCGACTTCAAGACCGATGGATGTGAGGTCATCGGCAACCTGTTTCGGGGAGAGGTCAACGCTCAGGAATTCCTTGAGCCATTTGTAGGATATATTCATTTCGTAAGGATATGTATTTCGTACTAAGATAAGAAATGTATGCAGGAAGTCAGTGGACGGGTGAATGGAACCTCCGCACCATGTGATTCCGAAAAAAAAGCATACAAAGGTACGGCTTTTTTCTCGATAGATGAAAATGAACTACGGAAACAATAGGGTAGAGGTGTGACCGAGAATAAGTACAGTACGGACTTATCGTATCAGCATGCCTTTCTTCCATTGTAGGGTCGGGTAGGTCTTTCGGAGATAATCGACCGACCCGTCAATACTACTGCTGCCACTGGTAGCGAATGGAATGAGCGTCTTAGTCTCTAGTTGTGGGAGGTTGTTGTCTATCCACGAGTTGATGATACGCGGACAGATGCCCCACCAGATTGGATAGCCGACGTAGATCGTGTCGTAAGGCATGATATTGGTACATTGCTTGATGGAGGGACGTTCGGTCTCGTCGTTCATCTCGACGGACGAGCGCGAGAGACGGTTGTGCCAGTCGAGGTCGGCGGCGGAGTAATGCTCTGCTGGTTCAATCTCCCAGGTCGGGGCATGGAGGTCGTTGGCGAGACGCTCGGCGGCGGCACGGGTGTTGCCCGTGGCGGAGAAATAGACGACGAGTGTCTTGGACTCGTTTTGCGCGAAGGAAAGAGAAGAAAAAGAGAACAGGAGGAATAAGAGAAATGTGATTTTTTTCATTTTAGTTCGTTGAATGGAAGTTGGAAAAAACATCGGGACAGTTGTCCTGTCCTATGGCTTTCAAAGATACGGATTTTTTTTTGTGCAGGTGGAGGGCACAGCGTCTTGGTAATCTTCGCTTTGCGGAGAAATCCTCTTCATTATCATTATTTCTCTTTTTATAGTTATGTAAATAATGTCGTATTTTTACGGCATTAGAATCAACAGAAACAAAAATCAGGATGAACACGACGAAGCAAATTCCAGAAAATAAGCAGAAACGAACACCCAAGATTGAAGGATTGGACTTTGTGCGGTCGTTCTGTGCCATTGGCATTGTGATCTACCATTTTTATTGTCATTCGTCATTCAATGAAGGATTCATGGTGCAGAACGCAAGTTCAAGATGGGGAGACTTGTTTGTCTATGTCTTTTTTATCGTATCGGGGCTCTGTATCTACAAATCCAATCCTGAAGTTCAGCTCACCAGATTTTACTATAAGCGATGGCGGTCGATCTTCCCTGCTTTTTATGTTGCATATCTTGCGTGTTTGATGTTGCGCCTTGCTGTGATGCCTGATGATAATTCTGATGTTACTGCACCTTCATATTGGACTGTATTACTGACAGTTACAGGATTGGATGGTTATTTTCTGTATTGTATTCCTGACTTTTATCTTCTTGGAGAATGGTTCCTAGGTGCGATTATCTTGTTGTACGCCTTGTATCCACTTGTCCTTCGGTTATTCAAGAAGAACGCCGAACTGATGCTATTGTGCCTGCTGGTCCTGTCCTTTTTCGTTTCGAAATCAGGATTCTTCGTCGTGGCGGAAGAAAGAAATGTGATTTGTTGCCTGACGGGATTCGTAATCGGAATGCTGATGGGCAAGAACGTGGCATTGCTTTCGGATAAAAGGGTTGTCCTGTTCAGTTTTGTCCTTACCGTGTTTCTGATTATATGTCCTGCGCTTTCCTTCTTGCCTGTTATCATAACTACGTTGTTGATGTCCACGACGTTATTCATCACGTTGAAATATATCGGAGGATATTTTTCGTGTAGAAAAATGAGTGCGCTTTCCTATCCTATTTTTCTGGTACAGCATGTGGTGATACTTGTTCTTTACAAGTTCGTGAATACAGATAACTTCTATGTGTCGTTAGTCTTGTGTCTGCTGGCAATTGCCCTGACGGTGTTTACGGCATATGTACTGAAAGCGGTGACTGAAAAAATAACGTCAATGCGGGCATTCGACCGTCTTGACAGATACATGGGTTACAAGCGGAATCGGTCGGCAGAGGAAGCGGGGAGAGAAGATCAGGGGTGATGTGTGTCTGCCGAGTGTCGCCGGAACTGGTCGGGAGAGGAGACGTGATTTTGTGGCAGAAGAGAAGGACGCTGAAGTCGTAGTCAGTCGATGTGTTTGTTTTTCTGGAAGTGTTTTTTGAGTCGGCGGAACCCCTCGGCACCGAGGATGGTGAGTCCGCCATACTGGAAGGTCTTGGCAAGTCCGAAGAAAAGCGTCCAAAGAATGCCTTTCGCCACTACGCTGATAGGTAGTAGCATCTGTGCAAAGGAAAGAATGTAGAAGGGAATGCAGAGGAGGAGTACGAAAACACCCGTTCGGAAGGAAAGAGACTGAAGCTAGGTCTTCAGATTGTGCAATGTCCGTCGCACGAAGTTGTCTTTCGATAGTTGGTAGGGTTCTTTTGACATGTGCGGATAGGGTTTGATGGCTGTTTATTTATCCGTTGATCGGAGGAATTCGGTCGCCTGACGGAGATTGTCAATCTTGCCCACGTCAATGAGCCTCAGGTTTTTGTCGTACACGGCATGGATTAGGTCTTTGTCAATCAGCGAGAGGTAGAAGTCAATGATGCTGAACCGTTCGGGCCAGGACTTCATGGCTTCGAAGAGTGTGGGAGAGAAGACGTGTATGCCTGAGAAGGCAAAAGGTTCAAGACCTTCGGTCTGAAGGTCCGAAGGTTTGGTTTCGCCCGTATGGTGGTTGATCCATCCCTTGAGTCGGAGTCGATGATCGAATAGTAGACCACGTGATGACGGACGTTCGCTTACAAGTAGTGTGGCTCCGTTTCTGTTGGTAGATGCCATGGTGTAAAAAAGACCGAGGTCGGCATTGGAGAAGATATCTACGTTATGGATGAGGAACGGTTTTCCGTCGTCGAAGAATGGCGCCGCATGACGTATGCCACCTCCCGTTTCAAGCAGAAGGTTGCGTTCGTCCGATATGTGGATGCGAACACCGAGGTCTTCGTTGAGGAGATAATGGGTGAGCAGATCGGCAAAGTGGTGGACATTGACAACGATGTCCGTAAATCCAGCCTGTCGGAGGCGTTGGATGACGTGCCAGACAAGCGGTTTCCCGTTCACTTCGACAAGGGCTTTGGGACGGTCGTCCGTAAGGGGCTTGAGCCGCGTTCCAAGTCCGGCGGCAAATATCATGGCTTTCATAAAGATAGAGTAGGTCTGTGTGGTGTGTACTGTATTACGAAGGTGGATTGTTTATCAAGGATTGAGGGTCTTTGAAATGCCCTGCTCGCGGTGGATAAGGCGGATACGAATGCCGAATTTCGATGCTAGATGTTCAGCTGTGTGCTGGGCAGAATAGACGGAACGGTGTTGACCTCCCGTACATCCGAAACAGACAGTGAGGGAGGTAAATCCGCGCCGTAGGTAGTCGGATACGTGACGATCAAGAAGTTGCCAGACGGACTGGAGGAAGAGGGTGATCTCTCCTCGCTGTTCGAGGAACTCAATGACAGGACGATCAAGGCCAGTAATCTGTTTGTAGGGTTCGTAGCGTCCTGGATTGTCCATGCCTCGGCAGTCGAAGACATACCCACCTCCGTTGCCTGAATCGTCAGTCGGAATGCCTTTCTTGAAGGAGAAACTATATACGGTCACAGTGAGTTTCTTTACATTCTCTGGTGGCCATTCTTGCCTCTGCTGAAAGTTAGTGGCAAGGTCGTGGAGCAAAGAGCGAAGGTATGGGTAGTGGTCTGCAACACCTTGATTCAATAGATCGCTTAGGTTTCGCATGGTGGCAGGTATGGCAGAGAGGAAGGTCTCTTTTCGTTCGAACCACCCACGGAATCCATAGGCTCCGAGTACCTGAAGGGTGCGGAAAAAGACGAAGAGAGAAAGCGTCTGACGGAAACGCGAAGTGTCAGTCTTGCGGTAGGATTGTAGGGCATGGAGGTAACAGTCAGTAAGCTCCTGACGCAAAGAGGCAGGATAGGCGGCACGTGACTGCCAGACAAAGGAGGCAACGTCATAGTGAATGGGACCGCGGCGTCCGCCTTGAAAGTCAATGAAACGTGGTTCCCCATTCGTGATCATGACGTTACGCGACTGAAAGTCCCGATATAGGAACGTATCGGAATCTTCGGCAAGGAGGTCATCTGCCAGTCGTTGGAAGTCCTTTTCTAACGATGGCTCAAGGAATGGAAGCCCTGTTGCCTTGAGAAAACAGTATTTGAAGTAGTTGAGGTCCCACAATACAGTGTTGCGGTCAAAGGCAGGTTGGGGATAGCAGACCGAAAAGTCTAACCCTTGAGCCCCGCGAAATTGGAGAGATGGCAGCTGTTCAATGGTGCGGAATAGCATGCTCTTTTCTTCGTCGGAGAAATGACCGGTCGTAACACCTTTGTGTATGTACTGAAAAAGGGAGAGGTCTCCAAGGTCTTCCTGTATGTAGTGACTGAAGTCGGAGGTGGCGGCATAGACCTCTGGCGTGGGAAGGCCCTGCTTGAAGAAGTGACGCGCTAGAAGTACAAAACTGCGGTTTTCGTCGTTACTCTCGCCAATGACTCCGATTGCCCGCCGTTGTGGGGTGGAGAGACGGTAATAATGTCGGTTGGAACCGGCAGCCCGAAGTGGCGTAATTTCAGATGCAGGTTCTCCGAAGTGAGCGGAAAAGAGCTGTAAAAGTTGTTCTGTATTTTGCATAGGTGCTTTCTTGTCGGGATGAAAAACGTCCCTCGACAATAAGGGACAAAGATACGTTATTTTTAACAAGAGAGCATCGGGGAACGCATGGTTTGTATTATCTTTGCGAGTGTTTAAAAGTTTGGTATATTCAAGGAAAAATGGGAAAAGTGATATTGACGGGTGACCGTCCGACCGGAAAACTGCATTTGGGACATTATGTCGGGTCTTTGAGACGTCGGGTCGAACTGCAGAATGCTGGAGACTATGACAAGATGTTCGTATTTATGGCTGACGTTCAAGCGTTGACGGATAATGCGGATAATCCAGAGAAAATCCGACAGAATATTATAGAGGTAGCATTGGACTATTTGGCGGCTGGACTCGATCCGGAGAAGTGCACATTGTTTATTCAAAGTCAGATTACAGAACTGACAGAACTCACGACTTATCTGATGAATTTGGTGACGGTGAGCCGCCTCCAACGTAATCCGACAGTGAAGAGTGAGATCCAGATGCGCAACTTCGAGGCAAATATTCCTGTTGGATTTCTTTGTTACCCAGTGAGCCAGGCAGCGGATATTACGCTGTTCAAGGCAACTACAGTACCAGTGGGCGAGGACCAGGAACCGATGATAGAGCAGACACGTGAACTGGTACGCCGTTTCAATACGACATACGGCGAGGTGTTGGTCGAACCGCAAATTCTTTTGCCTGAGAATAAGGCGGCACTGCGACTGCCAGGTACTGATGGCAAGGCAAAGATGAGCAAGAGTTTGGGCAATTGCATCTACCTTAGCGATACCGCAGAAAACGTATGGCAGAAGGTGCGTAGCATGTACACCGATCCGGATCACCTGAAGGTGACGGACCCGGGCAAGGTAGAAGGAAATACAGTATTTACCTATCTTGATGCGTTCAGTACAGACGAGGATTTCGCAACATTCCTGCCAGAGTATCAAAATCTGGATGAACTCAAGGAGCATTACCGCAAGGGTGGTTTGGGCGATATGAAGTGCAAGAAACTACTGAACGAAGTAATCAATAAAATGCTGGAACCGATGCGTAAGCGAAGACTTGAATATCAGCAGGATATTCCAGAAATCTACAATATGCTTAAAAAGGGGACGCAGAGTGCTCGTGAAACAGCGGCACAGACCATGGACGAGGTACGCCGCGCAATGCGCATTGATTATTTCAATGACACAGAACTAATCAAAGAACAGAGTGAACGTTTTTGTCAAGCCAAATGAGCAGAGTCAAGCTTGCTTGAACTCTGCCATGGCGAAAAACGCTCACGACTATTCGTGAGTAAAAAAATCGTCTATACTTTTCATCTCCTCTATCCAACGTAATCTTACCTAAGTCGTTTACAATGGTTTTAATAAAGCGTCCTCGCAAGTCCGAAGTCGCTCATGTTTTTTCATTATGAAAAGAAAGGTTTGTACGTTACTCATCACAATTGTATGGATGTGTCTGTTTTCCTATGCTGCGAAGGGTCGTTTTTGCCAAACTGAGGTAGGAACGACAGATTTTAATGATAGACAACTCAAGGAACTGTTGAAAAAAGAGTCGAGACAGACGACTCTGCGTATGGGAAGAATATGGACGGAAAAGGATCGAAGTCTGTGGGAAAGTCAAATCCTGCATGTGACAACACAAATCTCAAAGACAAACTGGAACGTATGGCAATACGATTCACGAGTGAGTCAACTCGAAGCTGAATGCGCACGTTATGATGCAGTGGTACGCACAATGAGGGAAGGATTCGTATTGCCACGAATCGATAAGGAGGAACGAGTACTTGGACATCGGGCCTATTGGACTGTATTCGATGCTAGACGCTGCCAGGCTAAATGGGTGGCTTACATGCTGACGCGTGCAGAGATTAACCACCCGGTAACGAAACGAGATGGAATGACTTGGCGTAAAGATCCACAGGAAAAGAGGTCTCTGCGTGGAACAGAGTTGAAGGGAACGGGGTTTCAACGAGGACATATCATTCCGGCAGCGGATGTAAAATGGGATCTGGGAGCCATGACGGAATCGTTCTATACGACTAATATGATGCCACAGCAACGTGAAATGAATCGCGATGTATGGGAAGGTGTTGAGAGAATGCCACGCAAATTGGTGAAAGGCTTTTGCGATTCGATTTATATCGTCTCGGGACCGATGTGGGCTAAGAACCCTCGGCGGGTTGGACGGATGGGAGTCCCCATTCCGTCCGGATATTGGAGGGTGATGCTTCGGAGAGAATGCAGACGACGATTCGATGTGGATGGCAACGGATGGGAGGGCATAGCTTTCTTCGTTCCAATTGAAGCGGTTGCAAAGGAATCAACATTATATGCTATGAATATCAATCAACTGGAGAAATTGACTGGAATTGATTTCTTTCCGCTTTTGCCAGACCAGATTGAGGAAGAAGTGGAGAAGGAATGGAACAGGGCGGCATGGCAGATGTCCTGAACGGCATGGCAATTGAGAGAAAAGAAAAAAGCCTCGAAGTAAAATACCTCAAGGCTTTTCTGTGAACCGCCAGGGGATCGAACCCTGGACCCACAGATTAAGAGTCTGTTGCTCTACCAGCTGAGCTAGCGATTCAAAGTTATACGAAGTGTTTGTTCTTCGTTTTGCGGTTGCAAAGGTAGTGCTTTTTCATAAATGACAAACAAAAAAAGTAGTTTTTTTTGAAAAATTCGAATAATGTGCCCTATGAGTACATGTGGCGTGTTCGAAAAACGTATATTTGTATAGGATGTTAGATGTCTTTTCTGACTTGTTGTGTAAAGTCCTGCCATTCTGTCAGAGGTTGATTGTTAGGAATAGTTTTTGACCCTGTACTGAAAATGTAAGGATGAGATTTGGATTCTGCTATGGTAAAAAAGTTTATTGAGTATAAAATTTTTACGACAGATATATTCTAAATAAAGAAACACAGTAACAGAGAAGAAAATCAAAATAAATTATGATGGAAACTCAATATACACAAGATGTGAAGGATGCTCTGCTCTACAGTAGAGAAGAGGCGGAGCGTCTTGGTAATAATTATATCGGTCCGGAACACTTGCTACTTGGACTGTTACGACAGCCAGGATGTAAGGCAGTGCGCTTGCTGAATGATTTGAATGTTGATCTAAATGTTTTGAAAGCAAGAATAGAAGAGGAAATACGAACTCGTGATAACGTGGTGGGACGTGAAATCCCATTGCTCAAATCAACAGATCGTATCCTCAAACTGATTTATCTGGAGGTGAAGGTGATGAACGATACGGAAGCTGATACGGAACATCTGCTGCTGGCAATATTGCAGGTAGAAGAGAACCTGGCAGCGGAACTCCTACAGTCAATGTATCACGTGGATTTTATTACCGCACGCGATTTGCTGAAACAACAGAAAGATGAGGCAGCGCGTAAGAGAGGCGCCTCGTCAGCTCCGATGGATCTCGATACATTCGATGAGGAGGATGAGGAGGATTTTGCTCCGCAAGGTCCGAGAGAAAGCGTGCTGCGTGAACGTGAAACTACAAATCAGAAACGTTCGGATACTCCAGTGCTGGATAATTTTGGCACTGACATGAACCAGGCTGCGGAAGAAGGACGTTTGGATCCCGTTGTTGGACGAGATATGGAGATTGAACGCATCGCACAGATTCTCAGTCGACGAAAAAAAAACAACCCAATCCTGATCGGAGAACCTGGTGTCGGAAAAAGTGCTATCGTTGAAGGACTCGCTCTTCGTATTGTACAACATAGAGTTTCTCACGTTCTTTCCGATAAGCGTATCATTGCTTTGGATATGGCATCGATTGTTGCGGGAACGAAATATCGAGGTCAATTTGAGGAACGTATCAAGGCGATTCTGAACGAGTTGCAGCGCAATCCGAATGTTATTCTCTTTATTGATGAAATTCATACTATAGTGGGAGCAGGTAGCGCTCCAGGTTCCTTGGATGCCGCTAATATGCTGAAACCAGTTTTGGCTCGTGGTGAAATACAGTGTATTGGAGCGACGACACTGGATGAATACCGTACCAATATTGAGAAAGACGGGGCCTTGGAACGACGGTTCCAAAAGGTGATGGTGGAACCGACATCGGAAGAGGAGACAGAACAGATACTGCAAAATATAAAGGAACGCTATGAAAACCATCATAATGTCTTTTATGCACCAGAAGCTTTGAAAGCTTGTGTGCGATTGACAGGACGATATCTGACAGACCGTTGTTTTCCCGATAAGGCTATTGATGCCTTGGACGAGGCGGGATCACGGGTTCATATTATGAATGTTCGTCTCCCGAAAAAGATAGAACAGATAGAAAAGGATTTGGAACAGATCCGTCAGTATAAGAAGGAGGCGGTGGAGCGTCAAGATTATATTCAGGCTGCCGACTATCGCGATCAGGAAAAACAGAAAAATAACGAACTGACTGCGGCAAAAAAAGCATGGGAGTCAGAGATAAGGGAAAATCGCGAAACGGTAACAGAAGAAAAGGTAGCTGAAGTGGTTGCGATGATGAGTGGTGTGCCTGTACAACGTATTGCTCGGACAGAAGGTCTTCGATTGTTGCAGATGCCTCAGGAACTGAGGAAACGGGTGATTGGACAAGATACGGCAGTGGATAAGGTCGTGAAGGCCATTCAGCGTAATCGTGTGGGACTTAAAGACCCGAACCGACCGATTGGCTCATTTATCTTTCTGGGACCAACGGGAGTGGGAAAAACGTACCTTGCTCAGGCTTTGGCGGAGTTCCTTTTCGATAGCTCAGATGCCATTATTCGTGTTGACATGAGTGAGTACATGGAGAAGTTCGCCGTCTCTAGGCTCATTGGTGCACCTCCGGGATACGTAGGTTATGAGGAGGGTGGACAACTCACGGAGAAGGTAAGACGAAAACCATATTCCCTGATCCTGCTCGATGAAATAGAAAAAGCACATCCAGATGTTTTTAACTTATTGTTGCAGGTCTTGGATGAGGGACGCTTGACTGATAGTCTTGGAAGAAAAGTTGATTTCCGCAATACAATCATCATTATGACGTCAAACGTGGGTACACGACAATTGAAAGATTTTGGTCGTGGAGTGGGCTTTGAGATGAAGAACGCAACGGATGATCGATATGTGGGAGGTATCAATTCAGACTACTCGAAAAGTGTAATCCAAAAGGCTTTGAACAGAACGTTCTCACCAGAATTTTTGAACCGCGTGGATGATGTGATTATCTTCGATCAACTCTCTAAGGAACATATTCTGAAAATCATTGATATTGAACTTGCTAAACTGAATGGCCGGTTCAAACAGATGGGCTATGATTTTGCGATTTCGGATGCTGCCAAGAATTTTATTGCGGAGAAAGGCTATGACGTCCAGTTTGGCGCACGCCCATTAAAGCGTGCTGTACAGAAATATGTTGAGGACATCTTGTCGGAACTGCTGTTACGCAATGAATTGATGGAAGGAAATCAAATTGTACTGGATTTGGATAAGAAAAAAGGTGCCATTGTAGTGAAGGAAACAATAAAATCTTCCAAAGAGAAGAAAACGACGGAAAAGAGGAAGAAATCAAGCGTCCCGGTAGGGAAACGTGATGCGTAATATTCCTCTATCTAAGATCTTCTCTAACTGTTTGCCAACGAATCCGATGAGTTTTATTTCGCGTTAGTAGAGAGGGATGAATGGTGATGGCGCTTTTGAAAATCAGCGCACCAGTCAGTCAGACCACAGGTTGTACATTTTGGAACTCTGGCCGTACAAGTGTAGCGTCCATGTAATAGTAACCAATGATGTGCTTTGGAGAGCAGCGAGGATGGAATGTGACGTACCAGTGCTTTCTCGGTGGCTAAGGGCGTAGATGTGTGGCAGAGACCAAGACGATTGGCAACACGAAAGACGTGTGTATCAACAGGCATGGCATTACCGCCGAACGCTACCGCCTGCATGACATTTGCTGTCTTTCGACCGACACCAGGCAAGGAAGTGAGCTCTTCCATCTCTTGGGGAACTTCGCCATTGAACCGAAGAACTAATTGACGTGACATGTCAGCAAGATGGGATGCCTTACTGTTTGGATAAGAAATGGAAGAAATGAATGGTAGAATTTCCTTCGACGTTGCTTTAGACATGGCGTATGCGTCTGGATAGTGCGCAAATAGCGTTGGCGTAACCATATTGACTCTTTTGTCGGTGCATTGTGCGGAGAGAATAACGGCTACAAGTAACTGAAAATCACTTTGAAAGTGAAGTTCGCTTTGTGCATCTGGACGGTTTTGAATGAACCATTGAAGTATTTTTTCGTATCGCTGTCGTATCGTCATAAGATATGAATGAGAAGATGTCCTTCAAATTTAGGATGAAAGGGTAAAATCACAGACCAAATATAGCGTAAATACTTTGTTAATTACTATATTTGCAAGCAATTTGAAAGAAAGAAAAAATGCCGACAGAGAATTCAAAAAAGAAAGTAGAGAAGAGGAGTGGAGCATCGAAATGGGAAACGTTTAAACGAATCGTGACGGATCCCCGTACACGTATGGCATTCGGTGCTGTCTTGATTTTTATTACTCTGTATCTGACACTGGCTTTCGTATCTTATTTCTTTACATGTGAGGCGGACTATTCGATTGTCAGCCAATATGATAGTTTCTTTGATTATCTCTTGGCTGGTTCGGCAAGAAATAATGTTCAAAACTGGACAGGATCGATGGGGGCATATATCTCCTACCGTATCATTTATAAAGGATTCGGAGCAGCATCGTTCTTTTTGTTGGGCTTAGTGCTGCTGGCTGGTGTCAGGTTGTTGACGACGAGAATTTCTTCTACTTGGAAGTATGTCTCCATGTTGTTGATTATGCTTTTTTGGTTTTCGACTGCCATTAGCTTTTTCTTTTTTGGTCTCTACAAGGATGGCTACTATAACTTCGGTGGACAAGTTGGACACCGTATCAGTACAGTCATGGAAAAGAACGTAGGCTCTGTAGGTGCTTTCCTGCTCCTACTACTCGTTTTTGTACTATTCCTCATTTTCTTTCATCAAGATACCTTACCAGCTTTGAAACGTTTGTCCATCAAGGCAGGCACATGGCTGAAATCTCTGTTTGCAAGAAGTCGTCAGGAACTATTAGAAGAGGGAAATGAAGAGGAACTTAAGACAGAGGAATCTGAGAACATGCTTGTTACAGATGCAGAAGAGCAGAAAGACGAGAAGAATTTAGAAACACTAGATCGACGAGAGCTTGAATCCTCCCCATTAAACGTAGAAGGCAATGGAAACTGGGAGGTATATCCTGCGGAAAAAGAAATAACCCATACGGAACCAATCGACGATTTGACAGAGTCAGAACGGGAAGATGAGTCATCTGGATGGACTATCAGTGACGATGAAAATGATTCACCGCAAAATGAACTTCATATTTCGGATGAAGATGGTCCGGAGATGGTAATCAATACTCCACAAACAGAAGAGGCAACAGACCTTGGACTCATTGAAAATGACACATATGATGCTTCTGGACTCGGAGAGTACGATCCGAAACTGGATCTAAGCCGATATATGACACCTCCGATGAGTCTCTTGAAGGACTATGGTAACGGACAACCAGCTGTCGATGTGAACGAACAGAATGCGAATAAAAACCGCATCATTACGACGCTTAGCAATTATGGAATAGAAATCGTCAGCATTAATGCAACGGTTGGACCGACCATTACATTATATGAAATTGTGCCGAAAGCAGGTACACGTATATCAAAGATTAAAAATCTTGAAAGCGAAATCATGCTGAGCCTGGCGGCTATCGGCATACGCATTATCGCACCAATTCCGGGAAAGGGTACCATCGGAATCGAGGTGCCGAACGAACACCCACAGACGGTCTCGATGCTTTCTGTATTGAACTCCAAACGATTCCAAGATGCTCAGCAGAAATACAAGCTGCCGGTGGCGATAGGTAAAACGATTACCAACGAGGTGTTTACCTTCGACTTGACTAAAACTCCTCATGTGTTGGTCGCAGGTGCGACAGGACAAGGAAAATCGGTCGGATTGAATGCGATTATTACGAGCCTGCTGTATAGCATGCATCCTGCCTATTTGAAATTTGTCTTGGTTGATCCGAAAAAGGTGGAATTTTCTATCTACAATAAGATAGAACGTCATTTCCTTGCCAAGATGTCAGGAGGTGAGGAGGCAATCATTACGGATGTCACAAAGGTGGTACAAACACTGAATTCGCTGACCAAGGAAATGGATGAGCGTTACGATCTTCTGAAGAAGGCAGGTGTGCGTACAATAGCGGAATACAACGATAAGTTCATACATCGCAAATTGAATCCGGAGAAAGGACATCGATTCCTGCCATATATCGTAGTAGTTATTGATGAATTTGGAGACTTGATTATGGTGGCAGGAAAAGAAGTGGAACTACCGATTGCTCGTATTGCCCAATTAGCACGTGCCATTGGTATCCATATGATCCTCGCTACACAACGACCATCGACCAACATCATCACGGGTATTATTAAGGCAAATTTCCCGACACGTATTGCTTTTCGCGTTTCGTCTATGGTGGATTCGAGAACTATTTTGGATGCTTCGGGTGCACAACACCTTATTGGACGAGGAGACTTGTTGTTTTCGAAAGACGGCGAGACGAGTCGAGTACAGTGTGCGTTCGTCGATACTCCTGAAGTGGAGGAAATAGTTGATTATATCGGTTCGCAACAGGGATATCCAACGGCATTTGAACTGCCGGAATGCGATCCAGATGCAGGTTCGAACATAGGAGGGGGAAGTGGTGGCTCCTCGGCTGCTGACTTCGATCCGCATGAGCGAGATTCTATGTTCGTGGAGGCAGCTCGTCTGATTGTACAGACACAACAAGGTTCGACGTCAAATATACAGCGAAAGTTCTCTATCGGATACAACCGTGCTGGACGTATCATGGATCAATTGGAGGCAGCTGGCATTGTGGGGCCATTCGAAGGAAGCAAGGCACGACAGGTTTTAGTTCCAGATGAGATTACTTTGGAACAAAAATTGAATTCAATGATTCAGTAAGACCATTTATTTATTCCCTTCAAGTCTTGTGATCATTGTTCATTACAACGAAAGAGAGGAAGAAAACCGTCTTTCGCATGTTTGAGTAGAAGAAAAGACGCTTAAATCAAAAAACATCAGATAAATAAAGAGGATGAGAAAGATATTTACTATTCTGATAGGAATCGTAACAGGTGTGCTACTACTAATTCCTGTTTCTGCACAAAAAGGAAAAATGCTTCCACATGGTAAGGTTGTGACATTGAAGAAGTCGGATATCCCGTCGCAGACGGATCCGAAAGCAAAGTCCATTCTGGATAAGGCGGCTGCAAAATACAACAACAGTCCAGTTCAGGTATTTTTTCAGATCAACGTGACTGATACGAAAAGCGGTAAAAAAGATTCTTTCAAAGGAGATGTGGTGATGAATGGTAAAAAGTTCAGAATCACGACACCTTCTGCTCAGACTTACTATGATGGTAGGAATGAATATGTTTATGTGGCGAAAAACAACGAGGTGAGCATCAGCATACCGACTCCAAAGGAACTGCAAGAAGTGAATCCTGCCTATTTAATGACAAGTTATACGGTTCATGCAACTGTGCAATTTAGTTTGGATAACAAGACAAGCGATTCTTATTATACTATCGATGTTTTCCCAGATTATTCCCTGCGCAAAGATTATTATAAGTCAATTGTGCAGATTGACCGCAAGACTTTTCACGTGAAAAGTATCAAAGTCTTGAACAAGAATGGAGTTCATACCTTGTTCACGGCTTTGAGTACAAAACGTAAGTCTCTGAACGATGCATTCTTTGTGTTCTACCCAAAGGCACATCCTGGAGTGGTTGTCAATGATTTGCGCTAAGGATAAAAAAGGTTAATCGATAGAAATTATAGAATGGAAAGAGTTAAGTGTCTGATTATCGGTTCGGGACCTGCTGGCTACACGGCAGGCATTTACGCAGCACGGGCAAATCTTCATCCTGTTTTGTATGAGGGTTTGCAAGTGGGTGGGCAGTTGACGACTACTACCGTTATTGAGAATTATCCAGGTTATCCAGAAGGAATAGATGCAAACGAGATGATGGAACAGCTTCGAAGCCAGGCATTGCGTTTCGGTACCGATATACGTTCTGGTTCTGTTTCGTCTGTTGACTTACACACACGTCCTTTCCGGTTGATTATAGATGGAAAAGAGGAACTGGAAGCGGATTCTCTAATCATAGCTACAGGAGCTACTGCTCGTTATTTAGGTCTGGATGACGAACAGAAATACAGAGGAAAGGGAGTGTCGGTCTGTGCTACGTGTGACGGCTTCTTTTTTCGCAAGAAGAAGGTTGCTGTGGTCGGTGGTGGCGATACAGCATGCGAGGAGGCTCTGTATCTGAGTCAATTGTGTGAGAAGGTCTATTTGATTGTACGGAAGAATTATCTCCGAGCCAGTGATATTATGAAGAAACGAGTAGCAGAAAAAGAAAATATTGAAGTTCTTTTCGAATATAATACTACGGGATTGTTCGGAGAACAGAAACTGGAGGGTGCTCATTTGGTATACAAGAAAGGAGAGAAGGATGAGGAAAATAGAGATCTTCCTATTGATGGATTCTTTCTTGCAATAGGACATACTCCTAATACTTCTTTATTTAAAGGACAGATCGAATTGGACGAAAATGGGTACATCGTTACAGATGGAATTACAACACTGACTTCCGTGGACGGAGTATTCGCCGCTGGTGATGTTGCTGATCCGCGTTACCAGCAGGCTATTACGGCTGCCGCCAGCGGATGCAAGGCAGCGGTTGATGCCGAACAATTTTTGAATAACATAAATTAAGAAAAAAAGGGCAAAGATTTCTCTGCCCTTGTGTTGATAGCATCAAGCTCTGGAACTAACTATCGTGCAACCTACCTGTTCCTCTCACGCTAAACCAGACGGGTGAACCCTCAGTTGCCCCATAACATAAAGTTGACACGACAAAAAATAACAAAATAATGAAATGATGAGAAATGCATTTATGAAGAAACTGCTTGTGATGGGTTGTGTTTCTTTTTCTTTCGTCCTTTTTTCCTGCGGATCGGAAAACGATGCAAGTAAGATTTTAAAGATACGTGAACGCTTTTCGTTAACAGCTTTGAATGCCTGTGAAGACGATACATTGACAAAATCTGAATGCGAAGTACTGATTAACCAGACCCTGCCAGTCATGAAACTTCGGTATCAATACAGAAATGATACAGCTGGACTTCAGGAGGTCTTGCGAGAAGTACGAGAAAGAGAAACAAATAACCAACGAAATATTTACCGCAAGGCAGAAGAAGCTTTGCGGGAAACCACAGGGGAGTTCTATCAGGGACATGTCTGGAATATTGCGCTGGAATATGAACGAATAGATCAGAAAAATTAGGATAAAAGCAAGAGACAATATTTTTTTTTCTTTGTATGATTTAAAAAGAAAGAAAAGTCTTTGCAGAAAGAAAAATAAATGCTATTTTTGCACCGCTTTTGGAAATGAAAAGTACGGCTCGCTAGCTCAACTGAATAGAGTACTTGACTACGGATCAAGAGGTTATAGGTTTGAATCCTATGCGAGTCACGAATCGGTCACCGCGTAAGTGTTGACCGATTTTTTTTATTAAAAGTATTAGTATAATTAGATGGATTGGCAATATCTTATTAGTGTTTGTGTCGGTTTGCTGGCAGGAATTCTCTCCGGATTATTTGGAATAGGAGGCGGTATCGTGATGGTTCCTATGCTTGTTGCCGTGTTTGGATGGCCTCTGTTACAGGCGAATGCTGCATCTCTTGCTGCTATGTTATTACCCGTTGGAATATTCGGCGTTTGGGTTTATTGGAAAGCGGGTATGGTTAGCCTGCGTAATAGTCTTTGGATTGCTTGTGGCTTGTTCGTCGGCTCGTTTGGCGGAGCGGAATTGGCCATGAACGTAAATGTCCATCTGCTATCCAAACTCTATGCTGCTTTTTTGTTTTATGTTGCAATGGAATACCTGGGAGTTCCAAATCTTCTGTTACGTCAAAAGAAGAAGGAAGAAAATAGAGAGAAAGAACTCCAACCATTTTGGCATCTTCTGCTACTTGGAGTAGGAGCTGGAATTATAGCAGGTCTGTTCGGTAAAGGTGGTGGTGTTGTCATTGTTCCAGTTCTTGTAAAATTATTCCGATACGACCCCAAGGTCGCAGCCGCAACATCTCTTGCCGCATTGCAACTTCCGGTTGGACTTCCAAGTGTTTTGGTCTATTACGAGGGAGGATATCTACAAATTGTCCCTGCTGTCCTAATGGCTGTTGGTATTCTGATAGGAGCTTTGTTCGGTTCGAAAATAGCAGTTGGTTTGCCTTCGAAATATTTCAAGATGTTGTATGCCGTCTTTCTCATAGCTGTGGCTGTATTCATGGCGCTACGTGATAATTGAAAAAATAACTACATTTGTCATGTCTGCATATAATCATACATTTATGTATAGAATCATTGTATTATTGGTGATGGGAATAGTGTCTTTATGTTCTTATGCTTTATCATATGAAGCAAATGTGGAAACAGAAGATACGACGACATTAGGAATTGAAAACATGATACGAGAGACGGTGGCGAAAAGATATGATCGTGTGATGATGAAAGCATTGAAAAAAGGTAGCAAGGGAGATTTGGATAAGGCAATAAGTTTGATCAATAAAGCTATTGATATGGATTCATCCAATGCGGGAGGATATTATAATCGTGCCTATGCTTATCTGTTACGAAACGAGACAAAAAAAGCAATCGAAGATCTTTCACAGGCTATTCGATTGGACTCGGCATATACAGATGCTTATTTGACACGTGGACTCGCATATGCAGATTTAGGCAGTGATAGTCTTGCTATCACAGATTTTACAAAAGCAATAGAACTGGATTCTCTCTTTGCTCCTGCCTATTATCACAGAGGCGTGTCTAATTATTTTCAACATAATCTGAAACAAGCGAAATGTGATTTCTCAAAGGCCATAGAGTGTGACTCCCTCTATGCAGAGGCTTATTATAATAGGGCGCAGATTCAGAGCAAGGAAGGAAATATGAAAGAAGCAATTGCCGATTATTCTGCGGCGATAAATGCGGATCCGTATGATGCAGAGTATTATGTAAACCGTGGCAATGTGCTGTATGCTCAAAAAGAATACCGATTGTCTATTGGAGACTACAATCGAGCTATACACGTGGAGCCAGAGATGGCTTTGGCATATGTCAACCGTGGCAATGCCTATTATATGATAAAGGATAAGATGAATGCGTGTAGGGATTGGAACAAGGCTTTGGAGTTAGGGTATAAATACAATACGAAGGATCGCCGCTTTGTTCGTCAAACTTGTCCATCTACGAAATAATATACATTGATTATGTCGATAATAAGGAAGATAGCAAAGACTTTGGGAAGGAAGAGTACTTTATTTAATTGGAATGAACAGATTAGAATACGAATATTTCTGTTTTTTGCAGTTTTTCCTTTTGTTTCAGGATTGGGGCAGAATACACCTGAAGAGTTTATCAAAAAAGGAAAATTCCATCAAGAATATGGACAATGGTCAGATGCAATAAAAGACTATTCAGATGCACTTGCCTTGAATCCGAACTTTGTCCCAGCATATATAGAAAGAGCATTGGTAAAACAGATAAAGGGAGAATTACGAGAAGCTGTATTGGATTTGGACTTGGCTCTTGCACTTGACACGGCAAACCTCCGAGCATTAAATGCTCGTGGCGCACTGCATTATGACTTGGGTAATTACAACACTTCGTTGAAAGATTTGAACCACGCATTAAAAATACATCCCAATTACGTCAATGCCCTGCTGAATCGAGGTAAAGTCTTAGAAAAACTGGGAGAGAAAGATGCTGCATGCAGAGATTTTATGCAGGTGGAATTATTGGGGGATAGACGAGGCTTGAAATATCGTCGCCAGTATTGTCAGACGGATGAGAGAAGAAAGGAGTGAATAATTCAGCATAAAGAAGATGATTGTATGTATCGCTGAAAAGCCAAGTGTCGCACAGGATATTGCGCGGATAATCGGTGCAACACAACGCAAAGAAGGCTATTATGAAGGAAACGGATATCAAGTTACATGGACGTTTGGACATTTGTGTGAACTGAAAGAACCACATGAATATAAAGCTGAATGGAAACGTTGGTCAGAAGGAGTTCTTCCGATGATACCGGAACGATTCGGGATCAAATTGAAAGATGATAGGGGAATAGAGAAACAGTTTCGAATCATTGAACAGCTCTATCGTCATGCGGATGGTATCGTTAACTGTGGTGATGCGGGACAGGAGGGAGAACTGATCCAACGTTGGGTTATGCAAAAGGCTGGTGTAAAATGCCCTGTTCAACGATTATGGATATCCTCTTTGACAGAAGAAGCAATACGAAATGGTTTCGAGCATTTAAAACCACAGACAGAATTTCAACATCTTTATGAGGCAGGATTATGTCGGGCAATTGGAGATTGGCTGTTAGGTATGAATGCAACTCGTTTATATACCTTGCGGTTCGGTCAAAATAAAAGTGTACTTTCAATAGGTAGGGTTCAGACTCCGACATTGGCAATGATTGTGAAGAGACAACTTGAGATAAAGAATTTCAAGCCAGAACCTTTTTGGGAACTGAAGACCCAATATAGGGATACTACCTTTTCTGCAATAAGAGGACGTTTCTCTCAAAAAGAAGAAGGAGAGGATTTTCTGAAAAAAATAATAGGCGAGGAATTGGTTGTGACGGATATATCAATAAAGAAAGGATTTGAATCATCTCCTCGACTCTATGATTTAACGGGTTTGCAGGTAGATTGCAATAAGAAGTTCGGCTTCTCGGCAGAGGAAACGCTCCGATTGATTCAGTCGCTATATGAGAAGAAGGTGACAACCTATCCTCGTGTTGATACAACTTATTTATCAGATGATATCTATCCGAAGGTGCCTACCATTATGAACGGAATGCGAAACTATCATTCGTTTATGGACCCTCTGAAAGGAAAAAAACTTCCTAAGAGTAAAAAAGTATTCGATAATTCGAAAGTGACTGACCATCATGCCATTATTCCAACAGGTGTGGAGAATTCCACTTTGACTGAAAACGAACGAAAAATATATGATCTCGTGGCACGCCGTTTCATTGCAGCCTTCTATCCGGATTGTAAGATATCGACAACTACGGTATTGGCATCTATATCAGATGTCGAGTTTAAGGCGACAGGAAAGCAGATTCTTTCTTCAGGATGGCGTGCAGTTTATGAGTCAGATACTGCTTTAGAAACAGATACAGAGAGATATGAGGAAAAGGTATTACCTAATTTTGAAAAAGGAGAGCGTGGCCCGCATGCTCCAGAACTGGTTGAACGGATGACGACACCTCCTAAGCCTTATACCGAAGCAACTCTTCTGCGCGCAATGGAAACGGCAGGAAAATCAATTAAGAAAGAGGAATTGCGTGAGGTGATGAAGGAAAATGGAATAGGACGGCCGTCAACTCGAGCAGCTATTATAGAGACTTTGTATAGAAGACGTTATATACGTAAGGAGCGGAAGAGTATTTCTGCTACTCAGATGGGCATCGATTTAATAGAAACAATTCAGGATGACTTGCTTAAATCTCCTGAACTGACTGGTCAATGGGAAAAAAAGTTGCGTGAAATAGAAAGAGGAACCTATTCAGCTACACAATTCTTGAATGATCTCAAGCAGATGGTACAACAGGTTGTTGTCAATGGACGAAACACATCGTATCGAATATTGACAATAGAAGAACAGAATAGGATAGAAAAGAAAGAAGAGTCCTCTTTATCTAGTCGTAAGAGAAAAAAAAGTGACCCCCAAAAGGAGAAGACCAAGAAGAAGATGAAGATTGATGATAACTGGATTGGACAGACTTGTCCCAAATGTGGAAAAGGGAAAATACTGAAAGGACATTTCGCCTATGGTTGTTCGGAATGGAAGAATGGATGTGATTGGAGAGCAAAGTTCTAAAAATCAGACTGGACACAATTATTGTGTCCAGTCTGATTTTTAGAGAAAACTTACATTTGGATTACAATGAGTTACAAATTGCGTAGAACAATTCGTTCAGCTGTTTTTCACTAGTATCGTTGAGCGTTGACTTGATAGTAACCATTGGTTCTAGAATTGTTATGTTCTTCATTTTTCCGAGTTCCTCCTTCATAACGCGTCCTGCGCTGGGTGCCCAAGATCCATTTTCAATCAATCCAATGGTCCTGTTGTTAAACGCTTTTGACTGAAGATGATGCAGGAGGTTCTCCATCGGAGGGAATAGTCCGGCATCATAGGAAGAGGAGGCAAGAATGGAAATTTGATGGTCAAAGGCTTCGGCAACTGCATAGGAAACGTCTGTATGGGACAAGTCCATTAAATCAACTTTTAACCCTTTTGTTTTAAACATTTCAGAAAAGTGTCGGACAACAGTTTCTGTATTTCCGTGTATGGAGGCATATGCAATGAAAATAGATTCATTTTCAGGAGTGTAGGAACTCCATTTTAAATATTTTTCGATACACAAAGCAACATCGTCTTTGTGAATGGGGCCGTGAAGAGGAAAGATGGTTTCAATATCCAAGGAAGAGGCTTTTTTCAATAGAGTCTGGACAGGATTGCCATATTTTCCACAAATGTTATAGTAGTAACGACGAGCTCCTGGTGTCCAGTCGTCATCATCAAATCCTTCGTCAGTAACAGCACCAAATTCACCGAAAGCATCTGCAGAGAAAAGAGATTTTGTGGTAGATTCGTAGCAGACCATTACTTCTGGCCAATGTACCATAGGTGCCATGTAGAATGTCAGCGTGTGCTTGCCGAGATTCAGAGTGTCTCCTTCTTTAACACCTTGAATATTTGATGTGACGGATGGGTAAAACTGTTGAAGCATACTGGCTGCTTTGATAGAACAAACCAGTGTCGTTTCAGGATATTTGTTGACGAACCATTCAATGTTGGCAGAATGGTCTGGCTCAAGATGTTGGATGACTAAATATGAAGGTTTCTTTCCATTTAATTGTTGATCTAGTCTTTTCTGCCAAATTTTACTTACCCGCTGGTCAACTGTATCAATTACAGCGATTTTATCATCTGGAATCAAGTAGGAGTTATAGGCCATTCCTTTTGGTACTGGATATTGATTTTCAAACAGGAAGGAACTGGAATCGGAAGCTCCGATATAAATGATGTCGTTTTTCATTTTTTGTTATTATTTGCCTAATGAATTATGAACAAAGATACATAATAAATCGAGAAAAGTCATTTGTCAGCGTCTTCTACAGACTTTTTCTAAGCCCAGCATAGTTCGTTCTCTTTTCGTACCTTTGTCACTCAATATGATAGAGATATCGTTGAAAAGAGTCTGATTGAAAATCCATAATAATAAAAAAAGATGATAGAAATTCATCGTCACAGATTTTCAAATGGGATGCTTCTTCTGCATAATGAAAATCCTCATACACCAATGGTTTGTGTAAACTTGGCATATAATGTTGGAGCGAAGGACGAGCATCCCGACCATACTGGATATGCCCATTTGATGGAACATCTGATGTTTGGAGGTTCTGAACACGTACCAGAGTTTGACCTTGCTCTTCAGCCTACGGGAGGATACAATAATGCATGGACAAATAGCGATATGACTAATTTCTATGAGGTGTTGCCAGTTGTGAATATTGAAACAGCCTTATGGCTTGAAAGCGATAGAATGAAGGCTCTTTCCTTGACACAAGATGTTTTTGATGTGCAGCAGAAAGTAGTCATGGAAGAGTTTCGTTTACGACAATTTACACAGCCCTATGGTGATATGAACGGACTCAAACGTGGCCTCCTCTACAAGGAACATCCCTACCGATGGCCGACGATTGGATTGTCTATTGAACATATTGCCAATGCATCGAGAGAGGAATTGTTCGAGTTCTATCAAAGGTTTTATGCACCTAATAATGCAGTTCTTGCGGTAGTTGGGGCAATCCCATTTCAGGAAATAGTCCGATTGGTTCAGAAATGGTTTGGTGATATTGAACCGAAAGATATTCCGCAACGGAATCTCCCAAAGGAGCCAGAACAGACTCAAAAACGTACTATGGAAGTCCTTCGTGATGTGCCTGCCTCTGTTTTGACTCGTTCGTATCGTATGCCACGTCGTTCGGAAGTGGATTGGGTGGTGTGTGATGTTATCTCGGATCTCTTGGCAAATGGTATGTCTTCCAGAATCAAAAACAAATATGTCCAGACCGGAAAGGTTAGAAAGGGAGACGCATATGTGTCGTCAACAATTGAAGATGGAAACTTTACATTTTTATTCTCCCCAATGGATAAGGATGGAATGCCTGAATGTGAAAGTATAATCGACGAGCAGATACAACAGCTGGTAGAAGAGGAAGTGGATGAAGAAGAATTGATAAAAGTGCGAAATATTCAGCAAGTTGTAAATGAGTATGAGCTGATGGATTATAAGGAGGTGGCATCTCAGCTCTGCTATTATGAGTTATCTGGATTGGGTGCAGATTATATGAACCAAGCTGTTGATGTCTACTGCAAAGTGACGCAGGATGATATCCGTCGGGTTGCAAATCAGTTGTTCGCTCCAGAAAGAGCATGCCATCTCTACTATTGGTCGAAGAAGGATAAAATAGTATAGGAAGCAAGGACATGAATACACTTTTATGGACAAATTTTCTAAAAGCATTATCTTTGTGTGGTTTTAGAAACTGCGCTCTTATGTGTCGATTGTTTCTGTTAGCGGTTCTATTCAATCCTTTTTTTATTGGCTCTTCTGTTAGCGGTTCTTCTTTCAGAAAAGCTTCTGACGTTGCTCTGCGTACTTGGACAGTATCCGAATACACGGGGCAACGTCAACAATATTCTATGGATACGGTATCTGCTTCGTATGCTTTCTCGACTCCTATGAGTCGTTATAGTATTCTGAATTCCTGGAATGGAACTTGGGGCTCTCCTCTGCAGTCTGCCATATGGTTTGACCGAAGTGAAGATCAACCAATGTTATTTTCTCGCGCCTATGATGCCTATTTCCTCAGTCCGGCGGAGTTTCTGTTTTATAATACGCGCACCCCTTTTGCCGTTTTGGATTACCATACATTCGGAGGATCGCAGACCAAAGAGGATGATTTTTCCGCATTGTTCACAGTGAATGTGAATTCCAAACTGAATATAGGAGGACTGATGGAGTATATGCGAGCGATGGGCATGTATAGTAATCAGGCAACAAAACAGGTGAAGGCAGGCGGTTTTTTGTCGTATGATGGGAATCGCTACGATGCCGATGGGGCTTTTATGTATCAGAGATTCGAAAATGAAGAGAACGGAGGTATTCAGTCTTCTGACTATATTCGGAATGCCGATATGCGGGTGAGCAATCCTGTTACAGTACCCATTCGCCTAAATAATGAGGCTCAGAATCGTTTGACAACGCATTGGGCTTACTATTCCCACCGATATCATTTTATTGGTGTTAAGCGAAAAGAGGATTCAATACATGTTGACTTTAGACCGCTTCTGTCTCTTTTTCATCTGGCAAAATTCATGCAGACACAGCATAGATACCGTGAATCATCCATCGAAGATGGGTTCTATGCAGATAACTTTTATTCTGACATCTCAACTCGGGATTCACTCCGAACGACTTTCCTTACTAATACTGTCGGACTGGAGATGAATGAAGGATTTTCGGATTGGATACCTTTTTCTCTTACTGCTTATGCAGAACATCAATACGAACAAAACTATTGCGGTAATGATTATGCTGTCGAACGATGTACGGATCATCATGTCATAATCGGTGCCTCTGCATCTCGTTTCACGGGTTCTGCGCTTAATTTCCATACCGATGGAAGACTATGGATGGCTGGTCCATATGTCGGTGACTGGCTTTTGCAAGGACGTTTGTCTTCTGCATTACATTTTGCAACGGATTCCGTTTCAATTCAGTTGAATGCTTTGTCTTCTGGACGACATCCACAGCGATTCGAACAGCACTATTTCTCTAATCATTTCCGATGGGATCTTTCTTCTCCCTCGCGCGTTTTCCGTTCCCGTTTGACTGGAATGGCCTCATGGATTCATCCTTGGATTCATCTCCGACTATGGGGTGGGATGGAGACTGTTTCCAATTGGGTTTATTATGATCTTTCTGAGGGTATGCGACAGGTCTCTTCTGACTTTCAGATAATATCCATGCGTGGTGATATTGCTCTTCGAGCTTGGTTCTTGCATCTGGATAACTCTATTGTTTTTCAGAATTCATCTATGGAGTCTGTCGTCTCTCTGCCGAAATTCGTTTGGAAAGCAAATGTGTATGCTTCTTTCAACCTATTCCGCGTTTTACAAACTCGTATAGGCGTTGATTGCGACTGGTTCTCTAAATATTATGCTCCTGCATATGTTCCGGCAATAATGGCTTTCTGTCCGCAACAACAGGAAAAGGTTGGGAATTATCCTCTCTTGAGTGCATATGCTTCGTTTAAACTCTATACGGCAAGGTTCTTCTTCCGCTACTATCATCTGAATCAGCGGTTTGGAAGTCACGAATATTTCTCTATGCCAGATTATCCTCTTTATGACAGCCGTTTCCAAATGGGTCTCACGTGGCATTTCTTTGATTAAAGGTGCTATGTCGTGTAGGAAAATACAACGGACAAAGAAGGCAGATGAATCTCCATTGTCCACGTCTTTTATTCGCAGAAATACGATTCGTACGCTTTCTGTATGTGTTATTGTATCTCTGATTGTAGGTATCTTTCTTTTTTTTTACCAACAGAACGATTCACAACGATGGAATGCCCCCGTCTTGCGAGTTGTGACTGATTATAATTCCATTGATTATTTCCTGACGTCTGATACGGTTATGGGATTTCAATACGAATTGGTTGAACGTCTTTGTAGAGAGAATGGATGGATCGCGGAATGGATAGTAGAGAATAGCCTTCAAAAATCACTCGATGCATTGGCTGAAGGGAAAGTGGATCTGATTGCTCGTTCTCTTCCAGTGACAATAGAAACAAAAGAGAAAGTGTCATTCACTATTCCTATTCTTCATTTTCGGCAAGTTCTTGTTCAACGAACAGAAGAGGCTAACAATGGGAAGAAACCCATCCGAAATCAGTTGCAGTTAGCAGGAAAGGTGGTGTATGTTCCAGAGGGTTCGCCCAATATTATGCGCTTGCGTAATCTATCGAAGGAAATAGCAGATACCATCATTATTCGACAACTTCCGCACTACGAGACAGAGCAACTCATGTTCATGGTGGCACATGGCGATATTGACTACATCGTTTGCGACGAGGAGATTGCTCGCAAGAATTTATCCCAAATGCCACAACTTGACATTCATACAGCCATATCTTTCAACCAGCTACAAGCTTGGGCATTACGCCCTTCCGATACGCTGTTGTTGCATCATATTGATTCATTTCTCGTCCGCTACATGAAAACAGAGGATTACAAAAGCCTGATAACTTCTTATTTTAAATAAAACATCTCCGAAGGAGAAAAAATCTCTAGTTTATTCTAAAATCATTCATTTTGAATGCGAAGGAATAGAAGAAAACGTTCAAATTTATTTGCTTCATCCAAATAGGTTATCTAAAAAGAAAAAAGACATGAGAAATTATGTCTTTTTTCTGCATCTTTTTGTGTGAAATTATCCCAAATAACTTTTTAATAACTTGCTTTTTGAGTTGTTGCGTAGACGACGGATTGCTTTTTCCTTAATCTGGCGAACTCGTTCTCGTGTCAATCCGAATTTATCTCCAATCTCTTCCAATGTCATCTCTTGATATCCGATACCGAAAAACATTTTGATGATTTCGCTTTCACGTTCTGTCAGTGTAGCCAAAGAACGTTCTATTTCTTTAGACAATGATTCATCAATCAGTGTCTTATCAGCATTCGGAGAGTCTTCGTTCACTAATACGTCAATCAGAGAGTTGTCCTCTCCTTCAACAAAGGGTGCATCTACAGAGATATGACGACCCGATACACGAAGCGTGTCAGCAATTTTGCTCTCGTCAATGTCCAATTCTTTTGCTAACTCCTCTGGAGATGGACGACGTTCATTTGCTTGCTCAAATTTCGAAAAAGCTTTATTAATTTTGTTCAGAGAACCAACCTGGTTCAATGGAAGTCGAACAATACGCGATTGTTCTGCCAATGCCTGAAGAATAGATTGACGAATCCACCATACCGCATATGAAATGAACTTGAAACCGCGGGTCTCATCAAATTTCTCAGCAGCTTTGATCAATCCTAGATTTCCTTCGTTGATAAGGTCTGGCAATGATAACCCCTGATTCTGATACTGCTTCGCAACAGAAACTACAAAACGCAAATTTGCTCGGGTGAGTTTTTCAAGTGCCTTTCGGTCTCCTTTCTTAATGCGCTGTGCAAGTTCTACTTCTTCTTCCACCGTAATCAGATCCTCCCGACCAATTTCTTGTAGATATTTGTCTAAGGAAGCACTCTCACGGTTTGTGATGGATTTTGTAATCTTGAGTTGTCTCATTCTTGTTTACTAAAATATGCCCTCAAAAGTTATAAGCTTGCAAATATAGTGTATGAAATCTAAATTTCATAAAAAAATGTTTTTTTTTAATACCTTTGCACTCACGCAGTAGACCGGTCTGTCGCTTTTTATGTTAATCATGGAAAGAGGAAAGTCCGGGCAACACAGAGCTCCATACTTTCTAACGGGAAGCTGTCGGTGACGGCAGACAAGCATAACAGAAAATTACCGCCTGACTCATGTCAGGTAAGGGTGAAAAGGTGGGGTAAGAGCCCACCGGGATATTCGGTAACGGATATCACCGTATGCGTTATGGGTTGCAATATCATGTATACCGGCGTTAATAGGGTTGCTCGCCTGATGCCGGGGGGTAGATAGCTCAGAAGGATGCTGTTCAAACAGTATCCGGCTCGTTTCTCTTTTGAGGATCGGGCAGATGGATGACAGACGGATGATTTATCATTCACAGAACCCGGCTTATAGGTCTACTGCGTTTTTTTCTTTTCCGAATGCTCTCCCGACTTTGCTGATATTTTGAGATACATATATTATTCTGTAGATTTTTTTTTGATTCTTTACTTCGTACTTTTGAAAAAAACTTATATTCTGAATTCTCATAATCAGATCTATGAATACCAAAAAGAACAAAAAGGGTTTATTTGCTCAATTGTCTGACTTTATCCGACGTATCGTAAAGTTCTTGACGGAAGATATCTGGCGTTTTAATCCAGCTAAGAACACAATGACGTGGAAAATCTTCACACGTATACTACAGACGCTTATGCTGTCAGTGAGACATTTTTCTGAGGATAGGCTCATGGTTAAAGCTTCGGCTCTGACTTATTACACTCTTTTTGCTATAGTACCAGTAGTCGCCCTTTTATTAGCTATCGGACGTGGATTTGGAATGCAGGAGATAATTGTTCATCATCTCACGCAGTCAATGTCAAGCCAAGAAGGTATCATCAATTACATTTTGCATTTTGTTGACAATTATCTCGAACGAGCTAAGGGTGGGGTCTTTGTTGGTGTCGGTATCATCATGTTGCTTTGGAGTGTCATTAGCTGCTTCCGTAATGTCGAATCAGTAGTTGACGATATCTGGCGCATAAGTAAGACAAGGTCTTTATGGACACAGTTTACTTCTTATCTCTCACTTATGCTTATTCTGCCGATTCTCATGGTTGCCTCTGGTGGACTTTCCGTATTTCTTTCTTCAACATTTTCCAACGAGTTTTTCGGACCTCTAAGTCCTGTTCTTGTTCGTATGGTGAAATTGTTACCATATCTCATAAACTGGTTAATGTTTACCGCTCTTTTTATTATTGTACCCAATACACGCGTTCGTTTTCTCCCAGCTCTTTTTGCAGGACTTTTTACAGGTGTTTTCTTTCAACTTTTCCAGTTTTTTTACATTAAGGGACAGGTGTTTCTAACTTCCTATAATGCAGTATATGGAGGATTTGCCGTAATTCCGCTTCTGTTGCTTTGGTTGCAAATATCGTGGGTAATTATTCTTTTAGGTGCAGAACTTTCCTATGCAGCGCAGAACGCAGAGTATTACAAGTCAGAAACAGACCTTCGCAATCTCAGTCGTCGCTATCGTGATTTTGCTCTTTTGGGAATAATGACTCTCATTACTAAGCGTTTTGCTTTGGGGCAGACACCGCCAGATGCCGAGTCGATAGCAAGGGACAATGCGATGCCGATTCGCCTTGTTCAGACGAGTCTGAATAAACTGAGCGAAATAGGCTTGATATACTCCGTAGAAAAAAACGTTTCATCTGGACCTGTAAGATATGCTCCTGCTTTGGATGTGAATCTTATTTCCATTGGTTTTTTCTTCCAGCGTATCAATGAGTTTGGTGTTGAACCTTTCGATACTCATCAACGCGACAATTTCAAAAAAGCATGGCAACAACTTCAAGCAATTCATCAGAAAATAGAGAAAACGGAAACAGGTGTTTTACTGAAGGATTTGTAACGCATTCCATTATTTAATGATGTTTCGAAGTAAAATAGAACATTATATCGAACAAGAGCAACTTCCTTCCGCTCCTGCATCGGTTATCGTTGCGGTCAGTGGTGGTGCCGATTCCGTGGCGTTGCTTCATGTTCTTGTCGAATTGGGGTATAACGTATGTGTTGCTCATTGCAATTTCCGTCTGCGCGGTACGGAAAGCGAACGAGACGAACTCTTCGTTCGCAATCTGGCTAACGAGTGGAATGTTCCGATTCGTATCCAACGATTCCAAACACGACAGATAGCACAGACGGAAGGTATCTCTATTGAAATGGCAGCACGCAGACTACGTTACGCATGGTTTGAACAGTTACGTCAGAAAGAGGGCGCAGATTGGATAGCGGTGGCTCATCATTTGGACGATTCGATAGAAACACTTCTCATCAATCTTGTCCGAGGTACTGGAATACGTGGCTTGACTGGAATAAAACCAAGACAAGGCCGCATTATCCGACCATTTCTCTGTGTCTTTCGTTCCGAGATAGAACAATATCTTACCGAGAAACGTATCTCTTTTTTGGTCGATTCTACCAATCTTGAGAATGACTATATTCGTAATCGCTTTCGCAATAAAGTCATTCCCATGTTGGAGGAAATCAATCCGGCTGCCAGAAATTCCTTGGCAAAGGATATCCTCCATTTCCGTGCAGCAGAGAAAATTTACGATGCTCATATTCAACAACTCAGAGACCAATGCCTCTCCGTCATGGACTCAACTGTCCGGATCGATGGGACACGCCTTCTTGCAGCATCGTCTTGTGAGACTCTTCTATTCGAGTGGATTGGTGAATGGGGATTCTCTTTTTCTCAATGTACTGATATTATCCGAGCTCTTAGACAAAAACAAAGTGGTCGTCGGTTCCATACAAAATCACTGGAACAGGATAGGAGCGAGGTGACCACTCATATGCCCCCCTCTACAAAACAAGTTCCACAGGTGAATCGCTCTATACAACTCATTGTGGATAGGAATTTTGTGCTGATAGATACAGCACCGAAGGATGAACATGTTCTATCTTCGATACCAGATATCCTGCATGGAGAAGAGGCAGGAAAGTTTGAGATTGAAGAACTAAATAGTTTACCTAATCCGACGGAGCGTAATCCAAAGGTGGCCTATTTTGATCGTGACACGTTGGAATTTCCATTGACACTTCGTCGTTGGCAATGTGGCGATATGTTCTGCCCATTTGGAATGAACGGGAAAAAAAAGAAAGTTAGCGATATGATGGTCGATGCGAAACGAAGCCTCTTTGAGAAAGAACAACAATTGGTAATGTTAAGCGGTGACGATATCATATGGGTCGTAGGACTGCGTAGTGATGAACGTTATCGAGTAAGAGAAAATACAAAACATATTTTGAAAATATTTGAAAAAAAGGATACCTCATTTTGAAATATATGTATCTTTGCAGAGCATTCAAGAATGACAGAAGCGAAAGGGTAATTCATTCTATAATGCTTTCCTCTCTTTTAAGATTATTAAGGATTGTTTGGGATTTGTTTTGATAGTCGGATACAGTCCTTGTTTCTCTTCTTTTTCTGAAACTTTATAACTTAACTGACAGACTTTACTATGTCTTTCTATGCCATTAAAGTGGGCTAGTGTCTTCAGAATAGAAGCTGTATACATATCTCTGAATAGCAGAAATTATTTAAACCGAATCACAAAGATTAAAAGATATTATATGTATAACATTATTGAGTTGAGTGAAAAAACCTTGCCCGAATTACGAATGATTGCGGAAAATCTTGGAGTATCAGGAAACTCTTATGAGAAAGAGGATCTGATTTATAAGATCTTAGATCAACAAGCAATCAATCAGGTCTTGACTACGGATGCGGAAACTCCAAGTACTCCAGTGCGAAAGCGTGGTAGAAGAAAAAAGTCAGAGATTCAGGCAGAGCAAAACGAACAGGAAGGTAGTTTGACGGAGGAACAACAGGATTCTGAAAAAACAACACAGAAGGATGTTTCTGATGGAGAGATTGAAGGACAGAAAAAAAAGGGACGTAGAAAGAAAGTTGTCAAGGTCGAATCTGAAAATACAGACGTTCCATCTCAGAATCTAAAGCAGGAAGATCACCAAACAGAAGAACAGAAAGAGGATTCTCAGACGCAAAAGCAAGGGGAAAGTCCTGCCATTGTTCGTACACGCCCTCTTCCTGGTAGGAATTCTGTTGGAAACCGGACTCGAAACACCGACCGGCAGAATCAAGTTAGACGTGATATGACATCAAGGAATACAGGATCGCGTTATGCGACATCTTCAACTCGTTCCAGTAGAGTACAGGAACCTGTGCGTCAACCGATTCCGGCTGAGAAGGAGACAGCATCTTCCTCTTTTGATGACGATGATATGGGGTTTGATCCTGAATATCGTCGTTCAGTCGTAAAACGAACAGAACCATTCTATGAGTTTGACAATATCCTGGAAGCAACAGGAGTTCTTGAAATTATGCCTGATGGATATGGTTTTTTACGTAGTCCGGACTATAATTACTTTAGTTCTCCCGATGATATTTATGTTTCAGGAAGCCAGATTAGAAATTATGGTCTCAAAGTAGGGGATACGGTTAGATGTAACATTCGCCCTCCTAAAGAAGGTGAAAAATACTTTCCTTTGGGACGTATCCTCGAAATCAATGGAAGACAACCGGAATTTGTTAGAGACCGTGTCGATTTTGAGCATTTGACTCCCGTATTTCCGAATGAGAAATTCAACCTGACGGCAGGACAACAGAATCTTTCAGTTCGTGTGGTGGATTTATTCTCTCCGATTGGAAAGGGACAACGTGGATTAATAGTAGCTCAACCGAAAACGGGTAAGACAATGCTTCTGAAAGATATTGCTAATGCTATTGCAGCCAATCACCCAAAGGTGTATATGATTGTACTGCTCGTTGATGAACGGCCTGAAGAAGTGACAGATATGCAACGAAGCGTCAAAGCCGAAGTGGTTGCCTCTACGTTCGATGAACCCGCGGAGAAACATGTTAAGGTGGCAAATATGGTACACGAAAAGGCTAAACGTCTTGTCGAATGTGGTCATGATGTGGTGATTCTCTTGGATTCTATCACGCGTCTTGCCAGAGCATACAACACGGTATCTCCTGCTTCTGGTAAGGTCCTGTCAGGAGGTGTTGAGGCTAATGCACTTCAAAAACCGAAGCGATTCTTCGGTGCTGCACGTAATATTGAGAATGGTGGCTCTCTTACCATTATTGCCACGGCATTGACCGAAACGGGATCAAAAATGGATGATGTGATTTTTGAGGAATTCAAGGGAACGGGTAATATGGAACTGCAGTTGGATCGACGCCTTGCTAATAAACGTATCTTCCCAGCCGTAGATATAACAGCCAGCAGTACCCGACGCGATGATTTGCTACTTGACCAGCCGACTATGAGCAAGATGTGGGCTCTGCGTACCTATCTTTCCGATATGACTTCTATCGAGGCAATGGAATTTGTGAAGAAGCAAATGGAACGGACAAGCAGCAACGAAGAATTTCTTGTTACAATGAGTAAGTAATTCATGTATAACATAACCTTTAATCTTATTTATAAATGAAGTGCAGGATAATTGTTTTTTTCTCTCTGTTTCTTTCTCTCTCGTTCTCCCTGTCTGCTCAGATAGAAACGAAAATCATAGGAACATGGGTAGTTGATTCTGTCAGTGAAAACAAGAACACACGCTTGAATAATTACGAAGGAAAGCAGATAGACAAACTTAAGAAAAGTACGGTTGTCTTTTCTGCGGATCACCATGCCCGTTTCAAACTATTCCTTTCTCGGTTTAATATCGGAGACGGATATTGGTACTACAATGAGCAGAAAGATGTGATTATCATAACTAAATGGAGCAATCGGAAACACGATTTGATGCGTCTATGGTACGATGAGCTGGAGAATGGTAATCTGAAGTTTTATATCGATGGTACTCCGTTTGAGATTTATGTCCACAAGACTGAAGATTGAATAAGACGAGGGTGCTTGCCATTCATGGTATAACAGTTTGTGTTCTATAAGAGAATGGTTATCGTCTAAAAAAAACAAAACCGGGCTATTTTAGTAGCCCGGTTTTGTTTTTAGCTTTTCCTTAGGTTATTTCTTCTTAAGAGAAAGAGCTGTCATGATAACTTATTCATGAATTTTTCAGGGGAAATAATGAATCGGTTGTGCTTTGCCGTTCCTATGATTTCTCCTTTGGCATTCTTTGCTTCTATGTCGAATGTCAGTTTTCTTCCGTCTATTTGTGTTAGGAGAGCCGTACAGGTGATTTGTTCTCCTACTTTTGAGGCTTTAATGTGTTCTATGTGTATTGAGATTCCCACAGTGTCACTTCCGTTTTCAAGCTGATGTGCGACAACTTTCATGGCTGTGTTCTCCATCAGTGCCGCCAGAGCGGGTGTGGCATAGACTGGGAGATTACCAGAACCGAGAAAAGCCGCGGTGTCTTTTTCTTGTACAATGTACGTCTGTGTCAGTCTTATTCCTGTCTGAGTCATTTTTTATGGTTTTAGAATTCGGAGGAGAAATGGAAACGAATTTTGGGAAAGTCCTGTCTGGCCATCTGTAGCATGTAACCCGAATCGGCAAGGAATACATCTCGATCAGAAGTGTCTTTCGCCATGTATTGCATTTTGCGACGTTTGAAGTTCTCCAACTCAACAGCATCGTCACTTTCAACCCAGCATGCCTTGTACAGAGAAACAGGTTCCCATCGGCAAAGGGCATTGTACTCATGTTCCAAACGGTATTGGATTACTTCAAACTGAAGCTGCCCAACCGTGCCGATTATTTTGCGTCCATTGAACTGGTTTACGAAAAGTTGTGCAACACCTTCATCCATCAATTGTCGGACACCTTTTTCCAATTGTTTTGCTTTCATCGGATCAGCATTGTCGATATACTTGAACAATTCAGGCGAAAAAGAGGGAAGACCCTTGAAATGCAAGTTCTCACCTGAAGTCAGCGTGTCACCTATCTTGAACGTTCCTCCGCTGTCTGGCAATCCAACGATGTCGCCGGCATAGGCTTCGTCCACCACCTCTTTTTTCTGTGCCATAAAAGCTGTTGGTGAGGAAAATTTCATCTGTCTTCCAGAACGTATATGTTGATAGTTTGTGTTTCGTTCAAATTTTCCAGAACAAATCTTTACAAATGCAATGCAGGAGCGATGATTGGGATCCATGTTTGCATGTATCTTAAAGACAAAGCCAGAGAATGAAGATTCCTCGGGTCTTACCTCGCGCTCCTCCGATAGAACTGCACGAGGACAAGGTGCAATCTCAATAAAGCAGTCTAGTAATTCTTTCACGCCGAAATTGTTCAGAGCCGAACCGAAAAAGACAGGTGCCAGTTCTCCACTTAGATAGTCTGCTTTGTCGAATGTGTCATAAACACCGTTAATCAGCTCCAGATCTTCTCGCAGTTGTTTGGCATCATCTTCTCCTACGTGTTCGTCCAGTTCCTTCGAATCAATGTCAATTTCTATCGATTCAGTTACTGTCTGTTTGGAAGGACGATATAACGATAGGCTTTCTTTATGGATGTTATAGACACCCTTGAATTTTTCGCCTTGATTGATAGGCCACGTTAACGGACGTACCTTGATTTTCAATTCTTCCTCCAATTCGTCAAGTAGGTCAAAAGGGTTCTTTCCGTTACGATCCGTTTTATTTACAAATATCATGACAGGAGTATTCCGCATCCGGCATACCTCCATCAGACGGCGTGTCTGTTTCTCTACTCCCTTTGCGATGTCAACGACTATAATGACACTGTCTACTGCAGTCAGAGTGCGGAACGTGTCTTCAGCAAAGTCCTCGTGTCCTGGCGTGTCTAATATGTTAATCTTAAAGTGTTCATATTCGAATCCCATGACCGAGGTTGCTACCGAGATTCCTCGTTGCTTTTCGATCTCCATCCAGTCCGACGTTGCCGTCTTCTTGATTTTATTTGACTTTACTGCTCCTGCAACATGTATGGCCCCTCCGAATAACAGTAATTTTTCGGTCAGTGTCGTTTTTCCGGCATCGGGGTGGGATATAATGGCAAATGTCCTTCTGCGCTCTATTTCTTCTTGCAGCGTCATGTTTTAATTTGAATCTGAAAATTTGGAGTTGCAAAGATAGTGAAAAAATGAACGTATCTTTGTCTGGCGTTTTTTACATGTACACGATGGCGGATACTTCTCTCAGAGGACATGCTTCGATTTTGGCTGCTTCGGTCATGTGGGGAATCATGGCTCCTGTTGCAAAAGTTGCTATGACGGTTATTTCTCCTTTCATGCTGACGACTTTGCGCTTGGTGGGTGGGGCTCTGCTTTTTTGGCTTGTCTCTTTATGTGTGGGACATTCCGAACACGTTGCTCTGCACGATTTCCCTCGCCTGTTTCTTGCTTCACTCTTTGCCTTTGTATTTAATCAGGGACTCTTCCTGACTGGGCTCTCTTTGACTACCCCCATTGACGCCTCTGTTATCACCACCCTGTTGCCAGTCTTTACTATGGTATTGGCTGCCATTCTCCTGCACGAACCCATTTCCGGTCCGAAGGTTTTGGGTATCGTATTGGGGGCTGCTGGAGCCCTGATCTTGATACTCTCCAATGTCGATGCGTTTCACTCAGTGAACAATGGATCTTGGTTAGGGGATGTCCTCTGTATGCTCGCGCAGTTCTCTTTTGCATGCTATCTTGCCGGATTTCAGAACCTGACCCGGAAATATTCATCACTTACCATTAATAAGTGGATTTTTACTTGTGCATCGTTGTGTTGTATTCCCATTACGTTATCTGACTTCTATGCTTTGAATCTCCAATCTCTTCCTATCGAAGCTGTTCTGGAGGTGACGTATGTAGTATTCTTTGGATCGTTTCTTGCCTACCTCTGTTACGTGGCAGGTCAGCGAATGCTCAGGCCTACTGTGGTCAGTATGTATAACTATACGCAGCCCATTGTAGCCTCGGTTCTGGCGATTGTCATGGGAATGGGGGTGCTGACGCTGACAAAGGTGTTGGCTGTTGTTCTTGTATTTGTCGGAGTTTATGCCGTTACACTTTCCAAATCTCGTCAGGATTTGCAGCGGGAACAAAGAATAGCTGGAAGGGAGGAACGATGAAGGACGGTTACTGGAGAATGGTCGTTGTCGCATCGCAGGATGGTGTCATGACGCTGTCTAGGGTTGCGCGTACGGGGGAAGAACCGGATGTGCAGCGTTACCGTGCGAAAGGCTCGGCACCGGAGGGAACTCGTTTCAATGTGCTGCAACCGCATGTGAATGCGTTTGGTGATTTGGAGGACTGTTTTTTTGTCTATGAACCAGATTATTTGGTTGATGTCACTGCCGTCGCTCGTTGTTTTGGATCGTATGCGGATGATTCTGTGGTATCTTTGCTCTCACGGTTTGAACCTTCGGACGATTCTCCGGCAATACTTTTAGGTTCTTTTGCTTCTCAGTTGCTGGATGAGGCAATCTATGATCGTGGCAATTCCTCTTCCGACTATCGCGATAGTGTACAACGTTTTTTTCGAAGCAATGCACTTCCATTGGCAACCTGTAGTGATTTTTCCCGCCAGTGGCACGATGAGGCTCGGCGCCAGCAAATCAACCTGCGCAACATGATGTCTTCCGTCAATAGAGACAAAGCGCTGGTCGAACCTTCGTTCGTCTGCGAGGCACTTGGCTTGCAGGGACGTATTGACCTCCTTCAGAGCGATGGTCTCCTGCTGGTCGAACAGAAGTCGGGCAAGTGGAGCATGGACCAGGGCCATCGGATTGCTCATTATGTGCAGATGTTGCTCTATTTGGCTGTATTGAAATACAATTTTCACATCGAATCCTCTCAGGTTGCAGCCTATCTTCTCTATTCAAAGTATCCTGATGGTCTGTTACGAGAGGCTGAGTCTCCATCCCTTCTGAAACATGCCCTTCGGATTCGTAACGATATCGTCAGGGATGAACTGAATATGACGGATTATGAGGGGGTGCGTCAACAACTTGGCGGACTTCGGGTGGAAGAACTAAATAGCAAAGGGTGTCACCCCCATCTTTGGGAGCCTTATATCCGTCCTAAGTTACAGGCGATTATCCAGCCGATTCAGAATGCAGACGAACTCTCTCTCTCATATTTCTATCGTTTCTTTGCTTTTCTTGAACGTGAGCAGGTTCTGCAAAAGGTGGGCCCATCCGTACTGAATCGTCGTCGTCCCGATGCCCGTTGGTTGCGAACTTATCCTGGAAAGGAGTTCGGTCTTTCTGGTATGTGGAATCTGTCTCCGGATGAGAAACGAAGATCCGGCGACCTTTTAGATGGATTGACCATACAGCGGCTTACTAAAAACGAACGGGGAGACGTCGAGGAGGTTACGCTACTGCGTCCTCAGGGGGAATCGGATGTCTTTCCGAATTTCAGGGTTGGCGATACAATAGCTCTCTTTCACTACCCCAATAATGGAGTGCCCGATGTCCGAAGGACCATAGAACACCGTGCTACGCTGGTAGAAATAACGCGGGCATTCGTCTCGGTTCGCCTTCGCAGTCCGCAGCGCAACGAAAAGGTTTTTGCTATCTCCCGTTCCACATCGAAACATTGGGCTCTCGAACATGATTTTATGGGAGCTTCTTTCGGCGCTCTCTATCGGGGACTTCATGCGCTTTTATTAGCTGATTCTCAGCGACGTTTGTTGCTGTTGGGCAAACGCCCCCCTCGCGTTGATCGCCAGTTGCGTCTTTCTTCTGACTATGGCGCTTTCAATCCCCTCGTTTTGAAAGCGAAACAGGCTCGTGATTTCTTTCTTCTGGTCGGTCCGCCAGGTACTGGCAAGACTTCTTTTGGACTGATCAATATCTTGAAGGAGGAACTCATCTCGGATTCGTCGAATGCTGTATTGTTGCTTTCCTACACCAACCGGGCTGTGGATGAGATTTGCAGCAAACTGCTCAAAGAGGATATTGATTTCATACGGATTGGTAACGGATGGACAACTGACGAAGCGTATCTTGATCATCTCTTGAACCGTAGAATGAAGGATAAGGATAATGTGTCTGCCATAAGGGAGGAACTGATGCGCGTTCGGGTTTTCGTCTCTACAGTTGCTTCTCTTAATGTAAACCAGCGCATATTTCGTCTTCGTTCATTTTCTTTGGCCATCGTGGACGAGGCCTCTCAGATTTTGGAGCCTTACTTGATTTCGCTCCTTTCAGCCCGTTGCCAGTCTCCGGGTTCTTCCTCTCAACCCAATGCCATTGGGCGGTTTGTACTCATCGGTGACGAGAAGCAGTTGCCTGCCGTAGTCCTCCAGCCTCGTGACGAATCTGTTGTGCGTGAAAAGTTGTTGATCGAGAGAGGAATTCGCGATTGTCGCGAATCGCTTTTCGGACGTTTGTTGCGCAACTGCCGCGACCAGTTGGATGTCGTCCATGTGTTTTCTAGACAGGGACGCATGCACCCTGATGTGGCGGATTTTGCCAATCGGACGTTTTACGGTGCCACCCTGCTCCCTGTCGGACTTCCTCATCAGGTAGAGGCGCTTTCTCTTTCGCCTGCTGATGATGCTGACGAATTGGAACGTATGGTAGCCACACATCGCACGTTGTTTCTTCCTTGCGTGCCCGCTTTTCGCAATGACGACTCCGATGCCTTTCAGAATCAGAATTTGGACGAGGCGCGTCTCGCTGCCCGTCTTGCTGGTGTCATCTTCCGTCTTTATGTCAAAGGCGGGATACCATTCGATGTTCGCCAATCGCTTGGTATCATCGTCCCTTACCGTAGCCAGATTACTGCTGTACGTCGTCAGATAGAACGGCTATCAGGAGGGGTGAACTATGCGCCTCTGCTCTCGGTCACCATTGACACCGTCGAACGCTTTCAGGGTAGCGAGCGTGACGTTATCATCTACAGCACGACGGTTCAGCATCCGGAACAATTGGATTTCCTTACCGAAAGTACTTTCACGGACGACGATGGAGTCTCGGTGGACCGCAAACTCAATGTGGCTTTGACTCGTGCCAGAAAACAACTTTTCGTTATTGGTAATCCGGAGGTCCTCCGACACAATCCGATCTACGATCTCCTTATCTCACAGTGGGAGTCCTATTCTTCCGATTCCTCTTCCTCAGACTCGTTCTGATATTTTCTGCACATCGGACCAAATGGACAGTAAGAACAGTTCTTGGCATTTTCTGTCCGTGTGAACGGATGATTGATGTCGAATATTTCGCTCACGAGTTGATGAACTTTTTCTATGAATCCGTTCGTCACGTCGTTGATGTCTGTAATGGGTCCGCTTGCCGTCTCGAGAACCGGATTGTATGTTTTCGGATTGGATGCCTTCGGACTTAGAATATAGAGTAGGGCAGGACGGACGGCAACTCCCGATGGATTCAAGTGTCGGTCGTTCCGTACGATATGGCTGTAGAGAAAGGTTTGGAACCAATAGGCCCTTTGGTCTCCCTCGAATGTCCCGTCCGTCAGTTGTTTGGTAGGATCGGTTATCTTCGGACCTTTGTGTTTCTCCTTTCCTGTTTTGTAATCTACGACTCGTAGACTCATCCCTCCGTCAGTCGTGTCTATTCGGTCTATGCGCCCACCGACCGAAGTGGTGTATTCCTTTCCTTCTACATGGATTTTCAGAGGCATGCTTACGTCTTTCTCCATGGCTATGATCTGCAGGCTCTGGATGCTTGCGTCGATTTTGATAAGGCGATGTAGCAGGTGCGACAGCACCTCTCGACAGATGATCTGCGAACCGGTACTCAGAGGAACGGATCTGGCCTGCACCCCTGTGTCTGGCTCCAGTTTTTTCAGAAGGTTCTTCTGTAGCGAACACGACAGTGCCTTGTCCGCTTTGCTTTCCATTAGGGTTCGTTTCTTTTCTTCTTCCAATTGGTGTAGATCCACCCCCATGCCGTTTAGATCAGTATACAGGTATTCACAGGCATCATGAAACAATGTTCCGAAAAGGGCGCCGTCTATGTCCTGCAGGCTATTTTCATCCTCTGGCTCCTCAAGGTGAGCGATGTAGCGGAAGTAGAATCGTGCCGGACAATCAATGTATAGGTTCAGGGCCGAAGGACTGAAAAAGGCTTTTTCTTGTGCGCTTAGCCCATTTTCGCTGCCCTCTTCCGTACGGTTTTTCAGCAGGTATTCAATCATTTTCGGTGTCTTCTGGATGTCTCCTGTCGGATGGGATGTCTGATCCGTTTTCTTTTCACTTTCGTGTCCGTAGGAGAGAGAATCCATCTGAATATGGACCCCTGGCATCTCGACCATCATTTGTCGCATGAATCTTGACATTTCTCCCGTCGATGTGCCTTCTGTTGCTGTGTTGTAACAGATGGTGATGTCATCGGCTCGTTGTAGCAGGGAGTAGAAGTAATAAGCATAGATGGCGACTTTGTTGTCCACGGTGGTTAGTGAATAGGCCTTTCGGATGTCATAGGGGATGAAGGAACTGTCCGAAACTCCTTTCGGCATGTTCCCTTCGTTACACGATAGCAGTAATAGTTCCTTGAAGTCGAGGTTGCGCGTTTCCAGCACTCCCATGATTTGTATTCCCTTTGCCGGCTCGCCGTGGAAGGGGATCGCCACGCTGTTCAGCAGTTGGTTGAAGAATCGATGGAGCATCGTTGGGGTGATTTCACCTTCCTTTTCTATCGGTGAGAGTACTGTATTCATTTCGCGTATCAGCAGACTGGCTTGATAGAGCGATTCCTTTGTCAGTACATCTTTTCCTTCCCATTCCTCTGCCGACTTTTCCAGCGTTTCCGTGAGAGTACGGGTCAGACCTTCGAGGTCACGTTTCTCGCTCGGGTTGTTCAGGTAGGTCGAACTGGCGGAGAAAAGCCGGATGGCAATGGGCGTCAGACGGAACGGATAACCCATGGTGATGTTGATTTCCGTAGGACTCTCATGGGTGCCAGGCAGGGCATCCAGTACGTTCGGTAGCAGTTTCTCGTCACAGAGGACGACGGCACTGTTCCTGTCTTTCCTCTCATGGCTCTTCTGCATCCACTGACGGACGTAGCGTGCTTGTATGTCTTCCGATGTGGCGGAGACGAATCGGATGCTTTTCTCGTTGCTCCATTGGTCGTAGATCTCTTCGCTGTCGTTCGGTAGGGCATTCGGGTATTTTTCCAGCCATTTTCTGACGTAATGGCCCGCCTCCATGTCTCTTCCTTCTTTTTTGTCCGTATAGTGGTGGTCGTAGTCCCAATAGAACAGGGACTTGCCTATTTCCTGTATGCGCGAGAACAGGACCTCTTCACATTGCTGTATCATATTGAACCCAACGAAGGCATAGCGGTCGTATCGCTCGAAGTCCAGCGTGTTGATGCGCTCGCTGACTTCACGGTACAGCATCCCCTCGTACACTTCCCTTGTCGGATTTTTTTCTTCGTCGGATAGTTCCTTTCGGAATTCCTGATAGATGGACCCTAATTGGCTCCACACGGCTTCGAACTTTTGACGCAGACGGTAGTTCTCTTTCAGGTTCGTTCCGAAGTAGGTCTCGATGGCTTTCAGTTGACGCTCGTTCAGGTAGTCGGTAATGTCCTCGATCTCGCGTATGTTGGCGAGGTTGGAGAATATCTTTTCGGCGGGTCCCATGTTCTTGTCGATGTCATCGAAGTCGGCAAGCAGCATCTGCCCCCAGCCGTAGAAGTGATCGAAACTCTCTGTGGTAGCGGTGGAGGACGCCGACGTTTCCCTCGCACCGACGTGTTTGACAAAGATTCGGTACAGACGGTAGATGAGTGATAGTTGACTGTTGCTCTCTGTGGTGATATACTGACTGTTGGCACGGAATAGTTCCGATATGGTCAGGCAGGCAGGACTCCAGATGGTCCCGCATCCCTGTTCGTTGGCAATGGTGATCAGTTCCTCGTTCAGGAACAGGGAGGCTCGCTTGTTCGGAAAGATGACGGCTGTACGGCTCATGTCGTTGCTCTGAATACGGTTGTATAGGTCTTTGGCAACGTAGTGCAGGAAGGTGTGTCTCATGTCTGTTTGCGTTTAATCAACTTTTACGATGGCTTCTTCCGTCTCTTCTGTGAAGTACCAGATATAGCCGCTTATCTCTTCGTATCCGAGTTCTTTCAGTAGTCCCATGTATTCCTCTACCTGTTTTTTGTATTTCTCTTTTCGCTGGCCTGTTTTGAAATCGACTACGATGGCCTTGCTGTCTTTTACCATGACTCGGTCCGGCCGTCGGTTCTCGATCTGACCGTCCTTCATGCTCAGGATGCTGCATTCGTTGTACAATCGCCATCCGCCTCCGAACCATTCGCGGACTGTGGAGTTCCCTTTCCAGTAGTTCATACGGTCTCTCAGTGATTTCTCGCTCACGGGCGAATGCGGGTCCGGAGAGAGCCGACCCGCAATCTTTAGTTGCGCTACGGCTTGATCTATCGCCTTCTCGTCGTCGGTGACGAGGTACGACAGGAATTCGTGTATCGCTGTTCCCATTTCTCTCTCCGTGAGGTCCTCACTCTTCTCATGGGGATCCCATCGGACCGAACCGTTGCTTTGCCAGAATACCGGTTCGTAGCCGCCCGTATGGAATCGGTCGAGTAGGAGAGGAGTCGGGAGGAAAGAGAAGACGTTGGATGATGCTTCTCCTTCTGTTTCCGACGTCTCCGTCGCTTCCCACTCGCCGTACTCCCACGTCTGGACTGTGATTTCTTCCGTCGGAGCGTTGTCTGTGGTCAGCGTGTGATCCGCTTTTTTGAATAGGATTTGTTCGGTTTCTTCTAAGTCTTCAATGCGGTTCAGAATGTGTCTCGACAGACAGTCGATGTTACCGTTCTCTTTGCAGCATACGAAGAGGTTGCGCTTGGCGCGGGTGAAGGCGACGTATAGCATGTTCAGACTGTCGAACCATGTCTGCAGGTGCTCTTCTTCGTAGGCATGCTTCCAGTGTGTATCTGCCGTGGCTTTGGTCTTGAGTATGGACAGCACCGGCAGACGGTCCTTGCTGCATAGACCGTCTTCCTCGAGGTTTTCAACCCAGAAGTTCTCGCATAGTTCGACTTTCCAGTTGGCGTTGAACAGGATGACGTTGTCGTATTCCAGACCTTTCGATTTGTGTATCGTGAGGATTCGGATGCCGTCGCCTTCTTCTATCTGTATGGTCTTCTTCTGCAGACTGTTCTCCCAGTAGTATAGGAACCGCCCCAGGTCTCCGTCCTCGGCGGCGAAGTCCTTGACCTCGTCCATGAAGGCGGAGAGGAACGGACCCTCTTCCACGTTCTTTGCTTCGTCACACCCCGTCCGTCTTGCTATCTCCGCTACCGACTCGGTCAGTGACATCCGCGCCAGTGCCGCATAGTCTCTTTCGTCTTTCAGTTGATCGGGGAGCCAGCGGACGGTGTCCGATAGTTTGCTCCCCGGATCTTCCTCTTCCGTACATCCCGTTTCTGTTACCAGCAGGGCTTGGTGAAAGGCGATGGCTTTCCTCTTCTCTTGGGGGTCTTGACGTTGGGTGTCCAGTGCCAGGTACAGAGCGGCTACGATGCCTCTTACGGCTCTCGAACTGCCCAGACTGAAGGCAAGGTCCGATGTGATGCGTACATCTTCCCGACCTGCCGCGTCCAGCGTTGCACGCACCTGGGCGGCAACGGCAGGTATCTGGGAGTTGGTCCGGGTCAGGACGGCAACTTCTTTCTTCTTGAATCCCGCTCCTTTTCCGATCAGGTAACGGATCGTATGGTCCAGTTCTTTCAGACACAGTTCGTTGTAGTTCGTCTTGTTGCCATTCTTGACGGAGAATCGGGTGATGCGGACCAGACCACGTCCTTTCCTCTTTTGTGTTTTCTGTTGCACGTTCTCCTCGCAGTATGCATCCTCGGCCTCTTCATGTAGTTCGGAAGGTTGGTCGGGCAGGAAGTCCGTTTCTTTGACGAAGCCGGAGAAGAAGGCATTGTTGAATGATACGATGTTGCCGGACGAACGCCAGTTGCTACCCAGCGTGACGCTCTTCGTCAGGATGGTTCCCTGATTTTTGTCCAGACCGGCCAGCAGACGCCAGTCTCCGTTCCTCCAGCGATAGATGGACTGTTTGATGTCTCCTACTACCAAGTCGTTCCCGCCACTCGCTTCGATATGCTTCAGCAACACTTCGAAGTTCCGCCATTGCGAGCGGCTCGTGTCCTGAAATTCATCTATCATGACGTGTTCCAGAAACGCTCCGGTCTTTTCGAAGATGAAGGGGGTGTCTTCTTCTCCGATTATTTCTTTGAGCAGTTGTTGTGTGTCGGAGAGTAGAAAGCGGTTGGCGTCGAGGTTCTCCTTTTGTACCTGTTCGCTGATTTCGTTCAGGATTACTGTCGAGTAGAAGTTCTTCAGCGCGGCCTTCACCGACAGGATGGTTTCTCTTTCCCCGTCGAGCCGTGAGGTCAGTTCCCGCACATCCTCCTGCAGGTTCTTGCGGGCATATAGGGTAATTACTTCGTGCTGTGGATTCGCTTTGGCAGTCCATCCTTCGGCGTCTGCCGCACATTTTTCCAGCGTTGCTGTGGTGTCGTACGTTTCCCCGTTTTTGATCTTCAACAGGGCGGAGTACGTTCCTCTCTTCATCTCACTTGCGTAGCCCGCCCTCTCTATCTTTTCGGCAAGACTGCCGGCGAGTCTTTTCAGGTTGGCAAGGTAGTTCCTCATATCTTCGAAGGTCTCCCTCACTTTCTTCCTGTCTCGGAATGCCTCGTAGATGCTTTGGCGTTTCTCCCTGTAGAAGTCCGTCGGGAGGATCTCTCCGGCGAAGTCTTTTATTGTCCTTCGGATATTCCAGTCTTCTCCGTCCTCCAGGTTCCTGCCTGCATATTCCACGACGAAGTCCAGCAGGTCTTTCTTCGCTGGATCGGCAAGAGAGACGAAGAGGTTGTCCACCGCCTGATGGATGATTTCTTTGTCGTTCAGGTCTATCTCAAGGTTCGCCGTCAGGCCCAGTTCGCGCGACAGGTTGCGCAACACTCGTTGGAAGTATTTGTCGATGGTCGAGATGTTGAACGATGAGTAGTCGTGCAGGATGTTCTGAAGGGCCAGACGCGCACGGTGCCGGATCTCCTTTTCGCCCAGTTCACCGATCTTCGGGTCCCTCTCCATGATGGATACAAGATTCCCTATTCTTTGATTATCAGGCTCTTTCTCCCATACGTACCCTATGTCATACAGATCCTTCAGGATGCGGGTCTTCATCTCCTCTGTCGCCTTGTTTGTGAACGTGACGGCAAGGATCCGTCGATAGCAGGTAGGGTCTTTCAGCAACAGTTGGATGTACTCCACCGATAGGGTGAATGTCTTGCCCGAACCGGCAGAGGCTTTGTAGATAGTCAGCATAGTTCCTCTTTTTTCAGGTTTTTACGGCAGGATGCCTATTGACCTCCCATGTGGGAGAAGTATTCAAGGATGTTGTCCCAGGTCTTGAACGCTGCCGAACCGAATATGATCTGCGACCCGACGGACTTCTCACATTCCTTTCGGCTGATGAGGTGATCGACGTAGAGCAGTTCTTCATGCGTTGTGAATACGAGGCGGTCGTAGGCAATGACCCCGACGTTCGTTTCTATCCAGTCCCTCGTCTCTTCCATCGGCTCGCCTCCATAGGTCGGGGCAGGGGAGAGGAAGTAGAGGTCGTAGGTATAGTACAGTGTTTCGATGGCTTTCATCACGCTGGGCAGTAGTTCATAACCCGTTTCTTTCTTGCCTTTGCTCCGCAGACAGTCTGTCTCGATGGCGATTCGTGCACGCTCCCTTCCTTCTCTCTGGTCTCTCAGCCGGTGTATGATGGGTAATACGCTGTGATGGAAGGCATGGTCGTTCAGCCGGTGCTCTCCGTCGAAGCGCACGGCCTGAGGATAGTGCGCCGCAAACAGGTCGTACGTGTCCACCAGCGTGTCCCTCTTTCCGAATAGACCATATACCAGACGTTTGTCCTCGTCTTCCGATCCGCTGAAGGCTTTGCACGTGACTTCCCGGAATTCCTGGATTGTTGATTTTGTGACCAGTATGTCTTTCTTCCCGTCTTTCCGCTCCGATAGGTAGGGATGACGGCCCAATCCGATGTTCTTGATGAGCGTGTCCGCTATCTCGAAGGCTGGATTGACCAATATACGGGGTATCCCGTAGAGTTGCTCGGCATACATGCCGCCCATCGAGGTACCGATGACCAGGTCGGGACGCTCATCCCGGCATACGTTTCTCAGCATTTCGAGGGCTTCCTTCGGATGCTCCGGCAGGTCGGGCGAGACAAGTGTGGCTTCCGGCAGTGTCTGACGGATAATCTGGCTGGTCCCGGACATTCCGGAGGATGCAAAGCCGTGGACGTACAGGATTTTCATGGCGTGGTGTGTCGTTTCCGTTTTCCGGACCGGTGTCGGTCGTTTTTTCCCCTTTTCGTGGATGGGACGGTACGTGGTGCGTTCCCTCTCATTCCAGTGTGAGAAAAGTGAAGTGTTTTATTTTTTTTCATTCAGCCTTTTGGGGAGCTTCCCTCGTGACCGACAGTCTCCACCGTCGTTTCTCGTGACGAACAGGTCTCTGCTCATGGGAGTAGGACTTCCCTAAGGTTCATGTTGATATACAGAAAAAGCCGGCGGTTTATTGAGAAAAATTCCTATATAATAGGATTTGAGGCTTCTTCTTTCTTTGTAATCTGCCGTGTCACACCACTTGGATGCGCATACCCCGAAGGGCGCAGCCCGCCATTGAAAGCAGTAGTTACCTCGGTTAGAATTAGTCTGTTGAATTTTCCAATTTCTCCCGTCGGCTGATACAAAGATAAGACAAAAATCGCATCGGAACCTATCTCCGATGCGATTTTTTTGCTGTTATGATCGCTTGAGGCGCAGATGTCCCCTTATCCTCTTTCGGCGTGCTTACTGATGCTGTTCGCGTAGCAGGTCGTTCACCGTCTTCACGGGATTGAACGTGCTGACCGGCACCTCTACAAACAATGTGTTCCAGTCGCTCATTGCGCCGTTCCACAGGCCTGGAAGTTCCAGGGCTTTCAAGTCCCGGCCGTATTTCGACTTCAGCGAGATGAAGCCCGTCTCCGGATCTACGTATTTCAGCAGGTCGAACGACTCGCCGCGGTAATTCTTCGTTCCGCACACCAGGTCCACTGGGTTGAAGTGCGTGGCGGTCTTCATGATCGTCATCGAGCGCTCGTCCTTCGTGTCTATCTGCGACGACTCCAGTATCTGGGGCGATACGCTCCCGTCTTTGTTGACGATCAGGTACGGTCCGCCACCCGGTTCTCCTTCGTTCTTTACCATTCCGCATACGCGGATCGGACGGTCCAGTTTGCCCCTTAGGTACGCTATCTGCTCCTCGCGCGGCAGGCGCGCTCCTTGCTTGTTGTTCAGCGTCTTTTCGCAGAAGTCGCTGATCTCTTCGATGTCTTTCTCGCTCACGTCTCCCGAGTTCAGTTTCTCCAATGCGGCGAATGCCTTACGCTGCGCACTCACCAGCACACCCGCAATCAGTTGTTTGTATCTTACCGTGTCGCCTTTGTATCGGTCCGGCACCACGTTGTCGATGTTCTTGATGAAGATCACGTCTCCGTCGATGTCGTTCAGGTTTTCAATCAGGGCTCCGTGACCGCCAGGACGGAACACCAGTCCTCCCTTCTCGTCACGGAACGGCTCGTTCTCCATGTCCGCTGCGATGGTGTCGGTCGAGGCTTTCTGCTCCGAGAAACTCACGTCGTAGCGCACGCCGTAGCGCGTTGCATAGACATCCTTCACCTCTCTCACTTTCTGTTCGAACAGTTCCCTGTGGTCCGCCGATACCGTGAAGTGTAGGTTCACCTTCCCGTCCGATGCCGCATACAGCGCTCCCTCCACCAGGTGCTCCTCCACTGGTGTCCGGTTGCCGTCAGCGTAGGCGTGGAATTTCAGCAGACCCTTCGGCAGGTTGCCATAGTTCAGCCCCTCTTCTTCCAGCAGGTTCCTTGCCACCGTCTTGTACTCTCCATCCTTCGTCAGGGTCTCGATGTCTTTCCCCTCGTTTTTCTTGCACACTTCGTTCAGGTCTTCATAGAAGGCGAATTTCTTCAGGTTCGAGAAGAATTTTACCTCGAAGTCACTCTTCGGCAGGTTATAGGGCTGGTTCAGGAATTCGAACAGGTTCTTGAACATGCGTGAGGCGGCTCCCGATGCTGGTACGAACTTTACCACCCGATGCCCCTCTCCCAGGTAGTCCTCCCATTCTTTCAGGTACTCCTCCTGTTCCGGCTCCGTATAGCGGACGATGCCGTCTCCGATGGCGGCGGCTTTCTCGATGTTCAGGAATGGGAAACCCGTTCTGAAGGCCTCTAACTGTGCCTTGATTTGCTCTTCACTGATGCCTTTTGACGCTAAGGTCTTGAGATCGGTCTCTTTCATGGTTTATCTTTTTGTTTTTTGTATGGACGCTCACCGCCTTCTCCCTCACCGTCCTTCCGGGCTTTTTTATAGTAAGGTAGATATGCCTCGGACGGAGGATGGAGAGAAAGTTCTGTTGGAGAGAGAGAGGGAGAGGAGACGGGGGGAGAGGAGGGGAGGAGGAAAGGACAATGCGTTTGTCTTTTTTTTGATTGCTATAAAGGTAAGTTTTTTTTCTTTTTTTTGAAAATGTTTTCCTTAAAAAAATAAGGTCTTGTGAAATGAATGACGGGTTCTCGGAGTACCGCTCGAATCCTCCTGAGCGAAAATTCGCAGATAGGACGCCACCACTCCACTACTACTCCAATACCACTCCAATACTACTCCAATACTACTCCAATACCACTCCACTACTACTCCAATACCACTCCACTACTACTCCAATACCACTCCAATACTACTCCAATACCACTCCAATACCACTCCAATACCACTCCAATACTACTCCAATACCACTCCAATACTACTCCAATACTACTCCAATACTACTCCAATACTACTCCACTACCACTCCACTACCACTCCACTACCACTCCACTGTTACTCCACTCTCACTCCTCGTCTTTCTCCCATTCCTCGACTTCTCCTTTTTTTGTCTCTTCCCTGGTGCGGAATCTTTTTTTTAGGCGAAAAAAAAAGGGGAGGAATGTCGGTACATATACAAAAAATGCTACTTTTGTATTTTGATTGCGCATACCGCAGAACGTGGAAATTTTTAATCCAAATTATCTATAATCTAAATTTTTATCTATGAAAGAAAACATCAGTAAATTGACAGGCCTCAAGCGCCTGTGGTTTATTTTGTTGCTCTCTTTGGTAGGTGTCTTTTCTGCCTTCGCGCAGGAACGGACCATCACGGGTAACGTGAAGGACGACACGGGACAGCCAGCCATCGGTGCGACAGTCAAAGTGCCTGGCACAACCATCGGTACGATGACCGATTTCGACGGTAACTACACGCTCCAGGTGCCGGAGGATGCCAAGGAACTCGAGTTCTCCTACGTCGGACTCGAAACCAAGACAGCACCGATTTCCGGTAGCCGTGTGGACATGGCTCTCGGCGAGGCAGCCAAGGAACTCGAGGAGATTGTCGTTACCGGTTACGGACAGACCAAGAAACGCGACGTCGTTACTTCCGTCGCTTCCGTCGGCGCCGACCAGATCAAGAATATCCCGGTTACATCCGCTGCCGAGGCTATGCAGGGTAAACTCGCCGGTGTCACCGTCGCTACTGCCGACGGATCGCCGGATGCCGATCTCTCCATCCGAGTTCGTGCCGGAGGTTCCCTCACCCAGTCCAACGACCCTCTCTACATCGTCGATGGATTCCCGGTTTCCAGCATCTCCGACATCGCTCCGTCCGACATCAAGTCCATGGACGTACTCAAGGACGCTGCCGCTACCGCTATCTATGGTGCGCAGGGTGCCAACGGTGTCATCATCATCACTACCAAGGATTCCGAAGTGGACGAGAAGGCTGGCGGCGACGGCTGCAAGAGCAAGATCAGCGTGGACTACACTGGCTACATGGGTTGGAAGAAGATCACCAAGACCATGGACCTGCTCTCCGCTCGTGACTTCGCTCTCCTGCAGTACGAGAACCAGTACCATAAAAATAAGTCCAATTCCAACCTTAAGTCGAAGTTCTATAACTATTTCGACTATAAGTATGTCGAGGCTGGTTCCCCAGACTACAACTTCACCCCGATGACTCAGACTGACGAATACGGCAGGGAGATCGGTTTGCTCCAAACCGTCTCACAGCAGCCTTACACCGACTGGCAGGACGAGACCTTCGGACGCACCGGTACGCAGTCTAACCATAGCTTCACCGTCAAGGGTGGCAACAAGGGCGCTAACTTTACCGCCAGCTACAATCGCATCGACGATAAGGCTATCATGGAGGAGTCGAACTACGAACGTAACAACCTCTCCCTCAAGGCCAACTTCAAGCCGATGAAGGGACTCCGACTCGGTTTCACCACCCGCTACTCCAACACCGAAGTGCTCGGCGCCGGTTCCAATACGGCTGGCGATGCCGGCTCTTCGACCCAGTCTCGTATGCGTAACGCGATTCAGTACACCCCGATTAAACTCGCTTCTTCCCAGAACGCAGCCGAAATCGACGAGGAACGCGTAGGTTCCATGTACGACCCGATCGTTACCACGCGCGACAACTACAAGTATAAGGAAGACAATAAGTTCAATATCCAGGGTTTCGCTGAATACAAGTTCCTCGAAGACTGGACCGTACGCTCCGAACTCGGCTACGAGTCCCGCAACGTGCAGACCGACCGCTTCTACGGACCGACTACCTACTATGCGATGAACACCGGACGTCCGGGCGTCGAAATCGGTTCCAGCTCCATGATCTACACCGAGGACATTACTTCCAAACTTCGTAACGCAAACACCATTAACTGGGATCACCGCTTCAAGGGCTCCCACCACGTGTCCGTTCTCCTCGGCGAGGAAACCGTTCAGAACAAGGGCGAACTCACGACCATCAGAGGATACGGCTACGAAAATACCTTCACAGGTAAACAGGTGTTCAACTACATTGGACAGGCTAAATCTACCGAGTCTTCCAACTACATCGACCCGGCTGACAATATGCTCTCGTTCTTCGGACGTGCCAACTACGACTACCGTGGACGCTACTACCTCACCGCTACCATGCGTGCCGATGCTTCCTCTCGTTTCGAGTCTGGCAATCAGTGGGGCTATTTCCCGTCTGCCGCTCTCGCTTGGCGTGTCTCTGACGAGTCTTGGATGAAGGGTGTCGCTCGCGCCATCTCGCTCTCCAACCTCAAACTCCGCTTCTCCTACGGTACCGCTGGTAATAATAAGGTGGACCTCGGATACCTCCGTCCAGAGTACATTACTTCTCCTTCAACTTATATCGAAGGATTCGGCAACTACCTGTCCATCGGCGGTACGGACAAGATCGCTCCTAACCCGGAACTCAAGTGGGAGACTACCGTTACGCGCGACCTTGGTCTCGACTATGGTTTCTTCAACGACCGTATCAGCGGTACCTTCGACCTCTACTGGAACAATACCAAGGACCTTATCCTGCTCTATCAACTCTCCAGTGGCTACAACTACCAGTTCCGCAACATCGGTTCCACCGAGAACAAGGGTCTCGAGTTCTCTATCAAGGGCGTGATCCTCGACAAGCAGTCTAAGAAACTCCACTACAACCTTACTGCTGATGCCAATATCTCGGCTAACCGCAGCAAGGTGACCGACCTCGGTGGCATGGGCAACTACCCGGCTACGACTTCCTGCTTCAATTCCGACAATATCACCACCTCCGAGTTCCTCGTCGAGGAGGGTGAACCGATTGGAAATATCTACGGATTCGAGTCCGACGGATGGTACAAGGCTTCCGACTTCAAGGCTTGGAGATACAATGCTAATGGTAAGGATACTTGGACGCTCGACAATACCGTTGTCGCTACGCCTTATGCAGGCTACAGTGCGTTCCCGGGTCTCATTAAGCTTAAGGACCGCAACGGCGACGGAAAGATTACCAACGACGATAAGACTATCATTGGTAACACCACTGCCGATTTCACCGGTGGTATCAACCTCTCGGCTAGCATCGGTGGCGAGGCTTGGGGCGATGTTGACCTCGGTCTCAACTTTACCTATAGCGTTGGCAACGATGTCCTCAACCTCAACCGCATGGACTACACTACCATCCTCACCGGCAACGATAACACTTCCTACCGCAACGCCATCTCCGACGTCGCTTACGGTAAGCGCTACTCGCTCTTCGGCCCGAATGGCGAATACCTTCCGTATCAGTTTGCCAATGATCCTAATCTGAACCCGCAAGGAGGTACCAACCTTTCTGGCGATGTTTACAAGGCAATTGCTGCTGAACTCGATGCCGCCAATGCCGGAGCTTCCATCTGGAGCCCTATGATGGACAAGTACGTTGTGACCGACTATTGCGTCGAGGACGGTTCCTACCTCCGTCTCGCCAGCCTCACGCTCGGCTACTCCCTGCCTGAAAAGTGGATCAAGAAGTTCTACCTGCAGAAGGCTCGTGTATTCTTCACCGCTTCCAACCTCTTTGTCATCACCAACTATTCCGGATTCGACCCGGAGGTGGACACTCGAAGCAGCAAGAACCCGCTTTGCCCGGGTGTGGACTTCTCGGCTTACCCGAAGGCAAGAGCGTTCAACTTCGGTCTGAACCTCTCTTTCTAAGTCTAACATCTTAATCTTATCAGACAATGAATATACATAAATACATAGTCCTCGCGACTTCGGCCCTCATCGGTCTGTCTTCGTGCAGCGACTTCCTGGACAACGACTCGCCGTCCGCAATGGACAAGGCCGTGTTCCTTACTTCGGACCAGACCGAACAGACCATCGCGGGCATCTATACCCTCTTTGGCGAGGATAAGAGCTTCCGTAACCGTCTCTGCGGTGGATATGTTGCGATGAACACCGATATCGAGTATTGCAACAAGTCCAACGGCGCGGCTGTCTATGCCAACTATACCATCACGGCCAACGGTCCGTCCGAACTTTCCACCGCCAACAAGAAAGACCCTTGGTCCTATCTGACCACCGCAATCGAACGGGCCAACAATGTCGTGGAAGGTATTCGCAACTACAGCGACCTCAGCAAACCTAACTATCAGTATTTCCTCGGCGAGGCACTCACCCTGCGTGCCTTCTGCTTCTTGGAGATGACCAATCTCTGGGGCGACGTCCCGGCTTCGTTCTCTCCGCTCAATGTCAACGACCTCAGCAGTGTCTATTCTCCGAAGCAGGACCGCAACGTCATCTTCGAACAGTTGCGCGCCGACCTCAAGGAGGCTGCCAATCTCGTACCTTGGTCTGAGGAAATTTCGCTGACTTCGGCTAAGAACAACACTGGACGTATCAACAAGGCGTTCGTGCTCGGTCTCCTCGCTCGCGTCGACCTGATGTACGCCGGCAAGGCTCTCCGTCCCGACACTTGGGTTCAGGGCGGCAGCGGTTCCTACGGCGTTCAGTACAACCTCAAGGATCAGGCTGCACGCACCGAACTCTACAAGGAGGCGCTCGAAGCCTGCGCACAGGTCATCAACAAGTACGGCACCAACAAACTCGAACCAAACTACGAGGATATCTGGAAGAAACTCTGTTCCGACAATGCTTCTTTCTCTTCCTCCGAGGTGCTCTTCGCTATTCCGTTTGCTTCCGCGCGCGGACAGGTGCTCAACCTCAATGGTATCAAGGTCAACGCGCTCGGCAGCCAGTTCCGACATGCTCTTGGCGATGCGCGTTCCAATGCCATGGTTACCATCGTGCCGACCCTCGCTTTCGACTTTGACAAGAACGACAAACGCAAGTGGGTCACCATCGCTCCGTTCTCCTGGAACCTGGCCGACGCCGACCTCAAGGAAGACGTCGATCCGCTCGGCGTGGGTACCGTTGAAACATCTAAAGATATCGTGGCTAAGACCACGCGTGCTACGCAGATGTATCTCGGCAAGTACCGCTACGAGTGGATGGCACGCGACGTTTCGGGACAGGACGATGGCGTTGACCTCCCGATCATGCGCTTCTCCGACATTCTCTTGATGTTTGCCGAGGCTTCTATCGGCGGTATCGACGGCGTTGCTCCGCAGAATACCACCGGACTCTCCGGACAGGATATGTTCGATGCCGTGCGTACCCGTGCTGGCCTGGCTTCCAAACCGCTCACCATTGAGAATATCCAACTCGAACGTGCCTTCGAGTTCGCTGGCGAGCGCATCCGTAAGTACGACCTCATCCGCTGGGGCATCTTCGACACCAAACTCAAGGAGACAATGAACCGCCTCGCCGAACTCGATGCCGCTTCCGGCGAGTTCGCAGGTCGCAACGAGAAAGTCTATTTCAAGTATAAGAAGAATTCCACTGCCGACAACTATTCGTTGATGGGCGGACAGACCTATTCCATCGAACAGGTCTATGGCTTGAGCATGGACGAGACCGCTGAGCCGGACGGCTATATCAGCAGCACCGAGAATGGCGGATGGCTCGGCAAGAAGTTCTATACTTCCGACGAGTCCGGTTCCTACCTCACGCCGACCAAGTACTGGCTCTATGGAGATGGCTCTGCGAATTCCAAGGAAGAGTTCGATGCCGGGCTCCTCGCCAACCGCCAGTTCTGGCCGATCTTCAACAACAACATCAATTCCTCCAACGGTTCCCTTTGGAATGACTATGGTTATTGATGATTACGGGATTTTCTGAATCCCATTCTCTCATACCGATAAGAAAACGGGGAGGCTCAGAGTAAGGAGCCTCCCCGTTTCTTTTTTATTTTAGGGGGTGGGAGAGTGGGGCTCCTGACACATGTCTTCTGTCGCTTCGTCGTTTCTTCTTTCCTTCGTCTTTCTTCCAAAGGACGATGGATTTTCCGATATTTTTGTATTTTTGTACCGATAAAGAGAAGACTTTTTTTTATTGCTTCGTCTTTTCAATACCTTAATTCGATTTTTATTTCTGCAATGAAACACTCACGTACCCCCATCCCCTTCCTCGTTCACCTCTCGGTGATTCTGTCTTCTCTCCTCGTTTTCGCTTCTTGTGGTGGCAGTGGCGGTGGAGGCGGAGAGGAGGAGCAGCCTGGTATCGTCAGTGTCCCGTCCAACTATTTCCAGGGGTGTGGCGCCTCGGCTTACGGCGGTCGAGGTGGTACCGTCTATTATGTGACAAATCTCGATGACTACGGTGCCAGCGAGGATGAAATTATTGGTTCTCTTCGTGCCGCTCTCATGAAGTCCGGTAGCCGTACCATCGTTTTCCGTGTCTCAGGTACCATCCATCTCAAGCGAGTACTCAAACCGTCCAACGGCAACTTTACCATCGCCGGACAGACCGCTCCCGGTGATGGCATCACCCTGGCGGACTATCCGCTCGTGCTCAGTGGCTTGCAGAATGTCGTTGTCCAGTTCCTCCGCTTCCGTTTGGGCGATGGGATAACCTCCGACGCTTACGACGCTTTCGAGGGTCAGGGCAACAACAATGTCATGATCGACCATTGCTCCATGAGTTGGAGCGTTGACGAGTGCGCTTCCTTCTATGGCAACACCAACTTCACCATGCAGTGGTGCGTCATCGCCGAGTCCCTCAAGGGCTCTTCCCACCCGAAGGGCAATCACGGCTACGGCGGCATTTGGGGTGGTACCAATGCCACCTTCCATCACAACCTCCTCGCCGACCACGATAGCCGCAACCCGCGCTTCGACCACGACTACGTTAACTCCTCCTGCCGTGGACCCGTCGATTTTGTCAACAACGTCGTCTTCAACTGGGGCGACAATAGTTCCTACGGAGGCGAGTCGGCAGATGCCTACCGTACGGTCAATGTCGAGAATAACTACTATCGGCCGGGACCCAATACCAAGAGCAATCGCAGATCCCAGATTCTCAACCCTACCTGCTCTTGTGGCTATTGTGCTGAGAGAGGTACCGTCTTCCCGGGCAAGTTCTATGTCAACGGCAACGTTATGGACGGGGCTTCCGATGTGACGGCGGACAATTACAAAGGCGTTAAACCCGACGATGATTCTAAGAAGGCCTCCATCCTCCAGTCCGCACACTTCCCGATGGCTGTCGAACTCTACCACCGGGAGTCCGCCGCTGATGCCCTTTCCAGCGTCCTCGCCTATGCCGGCGCCAGCAAAGCGCGCGATGCCGTCGATACGCGCGTCATCAACCAGGTGATGGGCAACATGGAAGGCAAGATTATCGACTCTCAGAACGACGTGGGCGGATGGCCTGAACTCAACACTACGACCCCTCCGCTCGATTCCGATAGCGACGGTATTCCGGACGAATGGGAGGACAAATACGGACTCAACAAGAACGACCGCAACGATGGTAAAGAGCGCACACTCGACGTCGCTCACCTCCGCTCCAATCTCGAAATCTACTGCTACGACATCGTCAAGGACCTGTACCGCTGATCTGTTCAGCATACACCAGTCGTAGTCTCCTGTTAGCGATTCAAACCCATAGTCTAATACAAGCCGGTCAGCCCCCCCCCACTGACCGTCTTCTTTTTTTACTCAACCCTGAAAAAAAAAACAAATGTCTTATGATGCAAGACAACGGGAGGTCATTTTTCTCTCCGTCCAGACACATACACCTTATCCGGTTGCGCCCAATCCCCGTCACCCAAACACTTTCCACTCTCCATGACATAAAAAAACTGGACAAACGCATTGGGTGTGGCAAAAAAAAGGGGAGGACATCGAACCGAAAAACGAAATAGAAAACGTACCTTTGTCCTCGTAAATCTTATATGGGATTACTCTAATATACTCACATAAATGACGAACGCTCCAATCAAAGTCTTTTCCGGAACCAAAACACAATACCTTGCTGAGAAAATCTGCAAGAGCCTGGGTTGTGAATTGGGAAAAATGAAAATCACGTATTTCGCCGACGGCGAATTTGCCGTTTCCTACGAGGAGTCCATACGTGGCTCTTATGTCTACCTCGTACAATCTACCTTCCCTAATTCCGATAACCTCATGGAATTACTCCTCATGATCGATGCGGCAAAGCGTGCTTCTGCCTATAAGATCATACCGGTGATTCCTTATTTCGGATGGGCACGCCAGGACCGAAAGGACAAACCGCGTGTCTCCATCGGTGCCAAACTTGTTGCCGACCTCCTCAGCGTCGCTGGCATCGACCGGCTGATCACGATGGACCTTCATGCCGATCAGATTCAGGGATTCTTCAACGTTCCCGTTGACCATCTCTATGCTTCGACCGTCTTTGTAAAATACATTCAGGAAAATTTCAACCTCGACAACCTTATCATCGCTTCTCCCGATGTCGGTGGCTCGAAACGTGCGGGCAGTTACTCCAAGTACCTCGGACTCCCACTCGTCCTCTGCCACAAGTCCCGCGAGAGAGCCAACGTTGTCAGCGATATGAAGGTCATCGGCGATGTCAAGGGAAAGGACGTGCTGATTATCGACGACATGGTCGATACCGCCGGTACACTTACCAAGGCGGCTGACCTCATGATGAAGGAGGGTGCCAAGTCCGTTCGCGCTATGGTCAGCCATGCCATCATGTCCGACCCCGCAAGTCAGCGCATCACCGATTCCGCACTCACCGAACTCATCACCACTGACTCCAAACCTTACGAAGGCGATTGCAAGAAAGTACACGTCCTCTCCATCGCCGATATGTTTGCCGATACCATCCGGCGTGACTACGAGAACGAGTCCATCTCTTCTCAATACATCCTGTAGTTTTTCTCTCGATTTTTCACGCCGTAGAAACAGCAAAGACCTGAACAATTCGTTCAGGTCTTTGCTGTTTCTGCTAATAAAGACGGTCGTACGGAGGTATCTCTTCGTAGAATTCCACCTGTTTGCCTTCCGCCCTGCACACGATGTGTTGGAGACCGTTACTGACCAGCAGCCAGGCAACCTTCATTTCCGTATTGTACGTTAGGATTTGGTCAAACGTCTTTTGCGTGATCGCTATCGTCGGGGCTTTGTATTCTATCAGCATCAGCGGACGCCCCGTTCCGTCATAGACCACCGTGTCGCAACGCTTTCTCATGCCGTTCAGTTCCACGCTCACCTCATTGGCAATGTGGGTGGCAGGATACCCCTTCTCCTCTCGCAGGTACCGCACCATGTTCTGGCGTACCAACTCCTCGGGTTGCAGGGCAACCCACTTCTTCCGTATCTCGTCAAAGATCTCCCGACGAGTATGTTGGACCCGTATCTTGAACTGATAATCCGGAAAGTTCAGGACGTTCATGTTTCCTTTTGGACGTTTTCAACTCTTACAAAGATAACAAAATAAAACCATGTCCAACCCCTATACGCAAACACACCCCAAAATGCCTTGTAAAACAAGACAAACGCAAAGTCCCGTAGGGACGATACAATACAGACAGGGATGGAGCCCAAAGGGCGGAGTCCCTGTATAGAACGGCAGTTCTAAAATAGTCCCGTAGGGACGACAGAATACAGGCAGGGGTGTAGCGTAGCGGAACCCCTGTAAAAAAGTTTTATTCCTTATAGAACTCCGTAGGAGCGTCACCACCCCATAGCCCAAACGCAAGTCCCGTAGGGACGTTATAATACAGGCAGGGACGAAGTAAAACGGAGTCCCTGCAAACTAACGTTCGACCTTATAGAACTCCGTAGGAGCGTCACCCTCCAACCCGTCCATCCACCCCCCCCCGTCTGCCCAAAATGTCTTGTGAAACAAGACAAACGAAGAGTCCCATCGGGACGATACAATACAGGCAAAATGCAGCGAAGCGGAGTCCCTGTATTAAAACGCATCTTCCACCCAAAACACCTCATTGAAAGCAAGACAACGGGATGACATATCCAACACCAAAAAAACACACATCCTGCCGACTATTTCTTGCTGAACACGCAAAAAAGAAGTAGTTTTGTGGGAAATACCGTCCATCGAAAAGACATGGCAAAAGAAACGTCGCATACCAAAATCCTAAATCAGCTGGAGCAAAAAAAATACCTACCCATCTACCTCCTGATGGGAGAGGAGGCGTACTATATTGACCTCATCTCCGACTATATCCAGCGCAACGTCCTCACCGAGGACCAGAAGGGATTTGACCAGTTGGTGCTCTATGGCGACCAGACATCACAGGCGGAAGTAGTGGCGGCCGCCCGACGCTGCCCGATGACGGCTCCGCTCCAGGTCATTATCGTCAAGGAAGCACAGAACCTCTTCAAGCGGAGAGGCTCCACCGGTGGCACCGACGACGGTACCAATGCCCTCCAGTTCTATGCCGAGAAACCATCTCCGACGACCCTGCTCGTCCTCTGCTATAAATACGGCAAGCTCGATGCTCGTAAGAAACTCTACACCGCCATCTCGAAATGTGGGGTGGTTTTCGAATCCACTGCCTTGCGCGATTATCAGATTGTGCCCTGGATTCAGCAGTATGCTTCTGAACATCAGATTGCCATTTCAGAGAGAGCCGCAAGCCTCCTCGCCGAACATGTCGGCACCGATCTCTCGCGACTGGTGAGCGAACTGGACAAACTCCTGCTCGTGCTACCCAAGGACCGTCCCTCCATCACGCCTGAACTGATCGAGTCACATATCGGCATCAGCAAGGACTATAACAACTTCGAATTGCGCAGGGCTCTGGGAGTGCGCGACGTTGAACGTACTATGCGCATCGCCACCCACTTCGGCAAGAACCCGCAGGAGAACCCCATCCCAAAGACTATATCAATCCTCTTCGGTTTCTTCTACAACCTGCTCGTCTTCCATTACTCCGAGGACAAGAACAACGACCAGGCACTTGCTCCTCGTCTGGGATGCATTCCCTTCTTCGTACGTGAGTACAGACAGGCGGCTCGCAACTACAGTGCTCGCAAGTGCATGCAGAACATCTCCCTCCTCCGACAGTTCGACGGCAAAGGAAAGGGCATAGGCTCTGCAGCCGACCCTGCCGACCTCTACAAGGAACTGATGTTCCGCCTCATGCACGACTGATTCCACTAAAAAAATCTTCCCAAACACACACCAAAAAGCCCAAACGCGGAGTCCCGTAGGGACGGCAGAATACAGGCAGGGATGCAGCGAAGCGGAGTCCCTGTTATAAAACGCCTCTTCCTTATAGAACTCCGTAGGAGCGTCACCCTCCAACCCGTCCATCCACCCGTCTGTCCAAAATGTCTTGTAAAACAAGACAAACGAAGAGTCCCATCGGGACGGCAGAATACAGGCAGGGATGCAACCCCTGCCTACTTTACCACCAAAAAAGAACCCTGAAGGGGTGATACGGAATCGAAAAAAACGCCTGTCCGTCCAACTCGTCCAAAAACAAATCCAATAGGGGAACAATAAACCAAGAATAAGCCCTAAAAAAGACCTATTGAAATAAATAAAACATAGGAGAATCGAGAGACTCCAATCTTCCCCCGTGTCTTCTCTATCGGTTGGAATACATTTTTTCGTAATAGTTCAGGTAATCACCCGAAGTGACGTTGTCCAGCCAGTCCTGATGCTCCAGATACCAGCGCACCGTCTTCTCTATGCCTTCTTCAAACTGAAGGCTTGGCTCCCAACCCAGTTCCTCCTTCAACTTGCGGCTGTCAATGGCATATCGCGCATCATGCCCCGGACGGTCTGTTACGTACGTGATTAGGTCCATGTCCTCACCCTCTTTTCTGCCCAACAATCGGTCAACAGTCTTGATGACAACCTTTATGATGTCAATGTTCTTCCATTCGTTGAACCCGCCGATATTGTACGTGTCCGCTATCTTCCCTTTGTGGAAGATGGTGTCAATCGCACGGGCATGGTCCACCACGTACAGCCAGTCGCGTACATTCTCACCCTTTCCATAGACAGGAAGCGGCTTGCGATGACGGATGTTGTTGATGAACAGAGGAATAAGCTTCTCCGGAAATTGATACGGACCATAGTTGTTCGAACAGTTCGTTACGATGGTCGGCATGCCGTATGTGTCATGGAATGCACGGACAAAATGGTCACTGCCCGCCTTCGAGGCAGAGTAGGGGGAGTGGGGCGTGTATTTCGTCTCTTCTGTGAAGAAGTCAGTCCCGTAAGCGTGATGATGCTCCGACGACGAGGCCTTGGTCGTGAACGGCGATTCAATTCCCTCTGGATTTGTCAACTGCAATGCACCGTACACTTCATCCGTCGAGATGTGGTAGAATCGCTTGCCCTCATAGCCCTCTGGCTGACTCTCCCAGTACATCCGTGCTGCCTGTAGCAGCGAGAGTGTGCCTAATACGTTCGTCTTGGCAAAGGTGAAAGGGTCCTTGATGCTCCTGTCTACGTGACTTTCCGCCGCCAGATGGATGATGCCATCAATCGCGTGCTCCTTCAGCACTTCACAGATCTTCTCAAAATCACAGATGTCCGCCTTGACAAATCGGTAGTTCGCTTCCCCTTCGATGTCCTTCAGGTTGGCAAGATTACCCGCATACGTCAGTTTGTCAAGGTTGACAATCTTGTACTTTGGGTATTTCGTTACGAACAAGCGTACGACATGACTGCCGATGAATCCGGCTCCTCCGGTGATGAGAATGTTCTTCATGGGTCTCTGGATTTGGAAAGAATATTTCTACAAATATAGCACTTTTCGTCTAATTTTGATGCTCGATGATGCCTTTCGTTTGGTGTTTTGTTTGCTGAATTTCGAAAAGAAATACTATCTTTGCACCGCTTTTCGTGTAAAAGCACTTATGTAACATTATTTAATCTACATTAAATCAAATCATGGCAACTAAACTTAGATTGCAGAGAAAAGGCCGCAAAGGCTATGCGTACTACCACATCGTAGCCGCAGACGTGAACGCTCCACGTGATGGTAAGTTCATTGAGAAGGTGGGTACCTACAACCCGAACACAGACCCTGCTACAGTATCCCTCAATTTCGAGGCTGCACTTAAATGGGTGATGAACGGTGCACAACCGACCGACACAGTTCGCAATATCCTCTCCGATGAGGGTGTGTACCTCAAGAAACACCTCCTCGGTGGTGTCAAGAAAGGCGCTTTCGATGAGGCAGAAGCAGAAAAACGCTTCAACGCTTGGAAAGAGAAAAAGGATGCCGCTAAGAACGCTCTGAAGGACAAGTTCGCAGATGCTGCCAAGGCTGCTGCAAAGAAACGTCAGGAAGAGGAAGAGGCAAAGAACAAGGCGAAGGCTGCCGAACTGGCAAAGAAACGTCAGGAAGCCGCTGATGCTTTGGCTGCTGCCGCTGCTGAAGCCGCTGCCGAGGCTGCTACAGCCGAAACAGCTCAGGACGCTGAGGCTGCTCCTGCTGAAAACGAGACTCCGGCTGCTGAATAATCTTACTCAGCATACCAAGTCATTAAAAAAACGACTTGCAGTTCTTTCGGACTGCAAGTCGTTTTTTTTGTTGTTTTCTTAAAAACAATGCGGTGTATTTGTGTATTTTAAGAAAAATTAGTATTTTTGAAACGTTATTTTAAGGAAAGCATTTCGTCTTATGGATTTTACGCTCTCCAAATACGATGCTCTGTTGCAGGCTTTTCAGAACGCGGGATATACGCTCTGCACCTTCCGTGACTATGTGCTGACTCCGCCATCCAATCGTCCTTCCAGGTTTGTCATTGTACGACACGACGTAGATAAACTGCCTGATAATTCTCGTCGCATCGCCGAGATAGAGCACCATCACAATGTCCGGGCATCCTATTTCTTCCGTTTCAAACCCTGCTCCGACCACAGGGAATCCATAATGGCCATCTATGCTATGTCCCACGAGGTGGGCTACCATTACGAGGATGTGAGCGAATGCAAGGGAAATATCGAAAAGGCATGGGACCATTTTCAACAGGCTATGACCCATTTCCGATCTTATGGCGAGGTGAATACCATTTGCATGCATGGTGCTCCTACATCGGATTTCGATAACCATGCCCTATGGCTTTCCTACGACTACCGTTCGCTCGGCATCGTAGGCGATACGTTTTATGATACGGACTACAACGACGTGTTCTATCTGACCGATACCGGACGCTGCTGGGATGGTTACAAGGTCTCTCGACGAGACAAGGTACCGCAACAGCGGGAGTGGGTCGGACGTGGATTCTCTTTCCACTCTACCGATGACCTCATCCGTGCCGTCAACGAGAATCGATTCCCTCCACACGCTATGATGACAACGCACCCACAACGGTGGTCCTCTCGACCCGTAGCATGGATCAGGGAACTGCTGTTGCAGAATGCTAAGAATGTCGTGAAGTATTTCCTTATTCGTATAAAGAAGTCTTAAGAAAGAAGGGAAGGTGAGTATGAAGAAATTGTTCTTTAATAAGAAATTATTCTTTCTCGATGTCTTCTACTGGATCGTCAGTGCGCTGACCATCTGGTTCTGGCGCTTTTTCTCCGAAAAGGTGGTCGTATTGGACTATATCATGGTACTCGGCGGTGCCATGCTCGTCTGGATCATTATAGCGCTCTTCTTAGGACGCTATAATAAGTATCTTTCCTTTACTGGATTCTTCCCCCGACTCATACGGCTGATTCTCATAACGCTTGTCTTCGCTGTCCTCACCGAGCTCTTGTCGAAGTATTTTATTGACTGGATTTCCGGCGACGTGCTCTTCCTGGCAATTACGGGTGTCGGCATTTTGGCTGTCATCGGTGATATGCTCTACTTCTCCTATCGCTATGCGCTGAATGTGGACGACCGACCACCGAGTTATCGCAACGTCCGTTCGCCACAGCCACTCACCGTCCCGGTTCAGCGACTCCTGCCTTCCGACCTGAAGAATCTGGAGAATACACTCTACTCCTTGATTGGACAAAAAGGCATCAATGTCCTCAATAGACACGTCGATTTGGGAGCTTCTACGACCAAGTGCCTGATTACCGGCACCCTTTTCAATGTCTCCTCACTGCGCGCTTTCCACTACGATACGATTATCAATCTCATGCCCCTCAATACGATTCGGGGCATCAACAAGATTTTCTGCACCGTTAATACCAAGCTGCCCGACAACGGTAAGTTCGTTTGTTGCTTCACCTCACAGGAAATCATCAAGAAGGAGATCTACCGACGACACTCCAAATTCGTCGCCCGTGCAATCTATTTCATTTATTTTATCTTCCGGCGTGTCATCCCACGTATGTTCTTTACCCATCGGCTCTATTTCGATCTTACCAACGGAAAAAGACGTATGCTGACTCAGACCGAAGTGCTCGGACGACTCTATTTCTGCGGCTTTGCCGTTGACGATATTGTCCAGGAGGGACGACTGCTCTATATCTTCGCTCACCGACAGAAACAACCCGAACCGCAAGTGCCGAAACGCTGGTACGGACTCTTTATCCAACTTCCGCGCATAGGCAAGAACTATGATATCGTCAACGTCTATAAGACTCGGACCATGCACCCTTATTCCGAATTCCTGCAACAGTATATCTACGAACAGCAGGGTCTGCAGGAAGGAGGGAAGTTCAGAAAAGACCCACGCGTGACCCGTATTGGACACATTATGCGGAAGTGCTGGCTCGACGAACTGCCGATGGTCATCAATCTCCTCAAAGGCGATATGAAACTCGTGGGCGTACGACCGCTATCTCGACAGTATTTCGGACTCTATCCTCCCGAATTGCAGGAACTGCGCACAAGATTCAAACCCGGTCTGATCCCGCCTTTCTATGTGGATCTGCCCAAGACACAGGAGGAGATATTTGATTCCGAACGGAGATACCTCGAGGCTTATGAAAAGCATCCGTTTGCGACGGATCTGAAGTATTTCTTCTTGGTCATCTATACCATTGTTTTCAAACGGGCAAGAAGTAATTGACACGATTTTTCCCTGTTTTTTGCGTTGCAGGACGGAATCATTCCTCCGAACTGGCAATGCGGTAGCCAATCAAGGTGGAGAAAGTTGCTTATCATATATCAGATGCTTGCGACGAACGCACATGGGATAGTTTTGTGAGAAACCACCCACGCGGACACGTCTTCCAACTGCCCGATTTCTACCACGCACACGCGCTCGGACCACAGACTTCTGCTATCGCACGTTTCGCTTTCTTGCACTCGACGCTCGTCGGGGTGATGGTAGGCGTGGTAATACGGTCTTCCTTCGGATTCCTCTCCGCACGTACCATCGTGCGTGGCGGACCACTGCTTGCGAAAGGACACGAAGCGGTGTTGGCTCTCTTGCTCCGCTCTTTCAATGAAAAGGCTCGGACCGTCTCATTGGTTACTCAGATACGACCACTTTTTCCCTTTCCCGATACTTGCGCTGCATCTCTCGTTTCTGCTGGCTTTTCGTTCGAATCGCACCTGAATTTCCTGAACGACCTTAGCAGCGGTGAACTCGTAATGTGGCAGACCGTACACCGACACCGACGACGCAATATACGTAAGGCTCGACATCATCTCACCGTGACGCGTGCCGATGGCTCGTCTCTCTCTTCCACTTATTCCATCCTGCGACACAACTACCGACGCTACCGCATGCCGCTCCTCCCGATCAATGTGTTCCGACGGCTGTATAATTCTTTGTCATTGAAAGATGAATTTCTTATCTTTGTAGTAAAGAAAGGAGAGAAAACCATCGGAACGCTTTTCGCTCTCGGACTGAATCGGTCGCTCTATTGCTGGTATGCCTGCTCTCTGCAGGATTCTTACAAATATTACCCGAACGACCTGATTCACTGGGAAGTGATGAGGTGGGGAACGCAAAACGGCTATTCCCAGTTCGACTTCGGGGGAGCAGGTAGCCCACAGGTGCCGTATGGAGTCCGCGATTTCAAACGACAATACGGCGGGCAGGAGTGGAACGTCGGACGATGGACCTGTATCCACCATCCGCTCCTCTATTCCGTCGCACGACGGGGCTTTGACTTGCTGCGCAATTGGATATAGAGACATTTCCTGACCTCCGCAAACGTGGAAACGACATCGCATCCTTTCTGCGGAGGAGATAGAGTAAAGAGCAGAAAATAATATGTTAATGAAAAGATTTCTTATTGTTCTAATCGCACTTTTGGGGACCATCGCGCTCTCCGCTCAGGATATTCCGCAGAATGTCCAATATACCAGGATCTACGATTTTATTGATGAACTGGCCAACGAGAATATCATTGAGGTGAATTCGGGCATCCGCCCTTATAGCCGTGCATACATCGCACAGCTGCTCCTCGAGGCACGTTCCCACTACGGATGGCTGAATACACGACAGCAGAAAGACCTCGATTTCTTTCTCCAGGACTATGCCGTTGAGCGCGACACACTGCCGACTAATACGCGTATCCACGATTCCAATAACCAGAACTGGGACGTCTCTCTCTGGCAACCTGCCTACCATTATTTCGACGACCATTTCAAGTTCCGTGCAACGCCTATAATCGGAGGAGAGATATGGGCAAACGAAAACGGAGCCGTTACTAAACGCTACTGGGGCGCCGAACTGCAGGCTACACTCCTCAACCACGTCTCCATCTATGCCTCCCTTCGCGACAATGCCTATAACGGAGAATGGCTCAGCCGACCCCTTACCAAAAACGACGCACGCATCACTCGCGGTGGCTATTTCAACCTGTTGCCGGGGGCTGAATACAAGGAGGCGTCCTACGGAGGCGATTTCTCAGACATGAGAGGCGGTATCAAACTCTATGGAAAGTATGGTTCTGTCGGCATCATCCGTGACAATATCGTATGGGGCGAGAGTTTCCATTCTTCCAATATCCTCTCAGCTCATGCTCCCGCTTTCCCAATGGTGACGCTGAACTTTAAACCCGTAAAATGGCTGGAACTCAATTATATACATGGATGGCTCGTATCCAATGTGCTGGATTCTACGTCTTTCTTCATGCAACAGACCGACCCGGGCATCTATGAGAAGATGTACCGACCGGCGGATAAGTATATGGCCGCCAATATGCTGACCATCACCCCCGTCTCGCGTCTCCATCTCTCTCTCGGTAATTCCATTATCTACTCCGAGGATGCCCCGATTATCTCATATTTCATCCCGTTTGCTTTCTACAAGTCTCTCGACCACCTGACAACGAAGGGACTCAATGCCGAGAATCAGAATTCACAGGTGTTCTTCATGTTCTCTTCACGTAACATACGACATCTGCACCTCTATGGCTCGCTCTTTATCGACGAGTTCCAGTTCAGCCGGCTCAAGGATAGCAATAAGGAGTCGAATCCACTTTCCTGGCAGGTCGGCGCTTCTCTCTCCAACGTGCCGAGAAATTTTTATGCCGTGGCGGAATTCACGCGCTCCAATATCATTACCTATAAGCATGCCGTTCCTCCTTTGACTTATACATCCAACAGTTACTACCTCGGTCACTATTTGGGCGATAACTCTCAAGAGATCTATCTCAAAGTTGGTTACCGGCCGATTCCGCGACTCGATGTGAATATCAGTTATACCAACGCGAGGCATTTTAACGAATATTCCTATGCCCGGGAGACCGTCGGCAACACCATCTCTCAGTCTGCCTTCGATGACCTGACCTGGCAGTGCAACAAGGTACGCCTGTCGGGACTCTACGAACTGACCAATAACGTGTATCTGCATGCCGCTGTCATGTACTCCTCTACCAAAGGCTATGACAGAAGCAACAAGACACCTGCTCTTTCCGAGTCCAATCTGACCGCCGAACATTACCTCAATCTGTGGACACCGCGCTTCATGCACGGGGACTTATGGACTGTGGAGGGGGGACTGAATATCGGTTTTTAATCTTCTTTAGTCGTTGCGTATGAAAAAAAACATCCAAATGGTGGACCTCCATTCTCAGTATGAGAAGGTACAGGACGAAATGGACAAGGCGATACGCTCTGTTATCGACTCTGCCGCCTTTGTCAAGGGACCCAAGGTGACGGAGTTTCAGACTCATCTCGAACAATATCTCGGGGTACGACACGTCATTCCGGTTGCAAACGGAACCGAAGCAATTCAGATTGCCTTGATGGCGCTCGGTCTGCAGCCTGGTGATGAGGTCATCACACCGACGTTTACCTTTATCGCAACCGCTGAGGTCGTCGCCCTGCTGGGTCTCAAACCCGTGGTCGTCGATGTGGATCCCGATACGTTCTGTATGACGGCACAGCAGGTGGCGAAGGCGATCACTCCCAAGACCAAGGCAATCGTTCCGGTCAATCTCTTCGGTCAGAATGCACCTCTCGAGGATCTTAAGGCACTGGCGGATGAACACCATCTCTTCCTCGTTGAGGATGCCTGCCAGTCTATGGGCTCACACTATATCTTTCGCGACGGATCTCGCGTTTCCTCTGGCACCGTTGGCATTATGGGTTGCACCTCTTTCTTTCCTTCCAAGAATCTTGGTTGCTACGGCGACGGAGGCGCCATCTTTACCAACGACGACCTGCTGGCGGAGAAGGCACGAAGCGTCGCTAATCACGGTATGACCGTACGATATCACCACGACCGGGTCGGTGTCAACTCACGACTCGATGCTATTCAGGCAGCCGTGCTCGATGTCAAACTGCCACACCTTGACGACTATATCCGCTCACGACAGCACGCCGCCGATTTCTATAACGAGGCATTCCAGTCGCTCTCCTGGGTGAAGACACCTTCCGTGGCTCCTTATACTACTCACGCCTTTCACCAGTACACGCTCGTGCTTTCTGACGGTATTGACCGCCCTGCTCTGCAGGCGTTCCTCAAGGAGAAAGGCATTCCTTCGATGGTGTACTACCCAATACCGCTACACTTGCAAAAGGCCTACCGGGATCCTCGCTATGCCGAGGGCGATTTCCCCGTCGCCGAGCACCTCGCATCACACGTCATCTCTCTCCCGATGCATACCGAACTCGATGAGGAACAACTCAACTATATTACCGAATCATTCAAGTCTTTTCATCCCTGATGGCTTTTTTTAAACACGAAACGGCAATTATCGACACCGGCGCCATAGTGGGCGACGGAACGAAAATATGGCACTTTTCCCATGTCATGGCGGATAGCGTCATTGGCGATGACTGCAACCTCGGACAGAACGTGGTCATCTCTCCCCAAGTCAGGATCGGACGTGGCGTCAAGATACAGAATAACGTCTCTGTCTATTCTGGGGTCATCTGCGAGGACGATGTCTTCCTCGGACCGTCTATGGTCTTTACCAACGTGATCAACCCACGATCCTTTATCTCTCGCAAGGATGAGTTCCGCCCGACGGTTCTGCGAAAGGGTTGCTCCATCGGCGCTAATGCGACTGTGGTCTGCGGACACGAGATAGGGGCCTACGCCCTTGTCGGTGCGGGAAGTGTCGTGACGCATGATGTCAAACCCTATGCTCTCGTGGTTGGCAACCCCGCACGACAGATAGGGTGGGTCAGCGAGTACGGACACCGACTCCAGTTCGACGACTCAGGAATCGCTACGTGCCCGGAGTCTCACCAGTGCTACTCCTATGACTCGGCATCTGATTCCGTGACACGCATCAAGTAAACAAGACCTCCGAATCATGAAAAAATCTTTTATTTAGACTAAAAAAACAAGTATTAAACGTATATATCTATGAAGAAAATAAAGTTTGCGGTTATTGGTCTGGGACATATCGGTAAACGACACGCAGAGATGGTGCGCCGTAATCCGGACGCTGAATTGGTCGCTGTGGCGGATATCCTTCCAAAGGAGAAAACAGGATTTGAAGGCGACGTGCCTTATTTCGCTTCCATCGACGAGTTCCTCGCTGCTGAAGTCAATGCCGATGTCGTTAATATATGTACTCCGAACGGCTACCATGCTGATTATGCCGTACGATGCCTGTCGGCTCGCTACCATGTCGTCATCGAAAAACCTATTGCACTGACCAAGGCAGATGCCGAACGAGTGCTCTATAAGTCTCTCGAGATGTCACGACACGTCTTCTGCGTGATGCAGAACCGCTATTCTCCCCCTTCCGAATGGCTCAAGAGCGTCGTCGATCAACGCCTGCTCGGTAATATCCACATGGTGCAACTCAATTGCTACTGGAACCGCGACGACCGCTACTATAAACCAGGCAACTGGCATGGAACGGCAGACCTCGACGGTGGGACACTCTTTACGCAGTTCTCTCATTTTATAGATATCATGTATTGGCTCTTTGGCGATATCGAGAATATTCGTGGTAATTTCGCCGATTTCTCACACCAGAATCTGACCGATTTCGAAGACAGCGGTGTCGTTACCTTCGATTTTGTCAACGGAGGAATGGGCTCTATCAATTACTCGACAGCCGTCTGGGATACCAATCTCGAATCCTCTATTACTATCGTGGGCGAGAAAGGAACAATCAAGGTGGCTGGACAGTATATGAACGAAGTGGTCTATTGCCATGTACGTGACTACGAAATGCCGGTACTCGCTCCGTCCAACCCGCCAAATGACTATGGACCATACAAGGGATCTGCTCAGAATCACCACCTCGTCATCGAGAATGTCGTTGACAAACTCAACGAACAGGGAACCATTACAACCAATGTCCTGGAAGGACTCAAGGTCGTAGATATCATCGAACGAATCTACAAGGTGCGGGATGCTCAGTGGACCAAGAGCAAGTAACATGCGGGAAAAAGAACAAAAGGGGCAGAGTGCGGTTCCTCCGGACTCTGCCCGTCACTCCCCCAACTTGTTATAAATAAAAACTTGACAGACTTTTAATCCGAATCCTCATTAGTTATTATGATACAGCGTATCCAGTCTCTCTACCTCTTTGTGGTGTTCGTCCTGTTCGCCTCCATGATTTTCTCGCCTCTGTTGTTTTTGTCGGGCAACGGACTTCTCTACGAGATGGATGCGGCGCATGTCATGCAACTTGACCCTTCATACACCCCCATCGGAGAACCGGTGCTCGACACCTATTTTGTGCTGGCTCTGGAAGTGGTAATCGCTTCTGTAGCGCTACTTACTGTTTTTCTGTTCAAAAACCGACGCTTACAGGTTCGTCTCACCATTTTCAATATAGTGCTCCAACTCGGCTTCTACGCTCTGATGGGAGTCTATCTCTATAGCTTGTTGCACGGCGATGCCGCCTTGCAACTCGAACGTTGCTCCCTGACCCTTGCTTTCCCTCTTGTCGGTGCCGTCCTTTCTTATCTTGCTCTCAGGGCTATCATACGAGATGAGGTACTCGTGGCTGGACTTGGACGACTTCGATGATGCTGATGCCTTTCCTTTTCTGACGCTATGTTCCGATTTCGTTTCCTACTTCTGCTTCTCACGTTCGTTTTCCCGCTTCTGGATGCAGGAGCCTCCGATTGCCCGCTCTATCATTCCGTGGCGCAGAGCCCCTATACTTACTATTATCGTATCTCCAATGAGGAAATGGGCGATTTCGTTCGTCAGCCTCGGTCGGATCGGATCTACCGCCTGTTGCATTCACGTGTCGATTCCTCCCTGACGTCTTCAGGACAACCCGTGCTCCCCGTAGGACATTATGTCAAAGTCTTTACAAAGGAAAATAAGGTACATGCCGAGGTATTTTCCGTACAACTGTTCTTCCCGTATGTCATGAATAACGGATCCGATCTGATGGTCCGGGTGCTCGATACACTGGGACATAATATGGATAGGGCAGAGGTGACGGTCGGGAACCGTAAACTCAAATACGACCGTAAGATGCAGGCTTATGTCCTGCCGAATAGGAGAGAGGTGGGTGTCCTTTCTGTTCGGTCCGGAGACAAGGAGGTGTTCGCTCGCCTGTCTTCCGGCGACGAACCGTCCCTTCTCTCCCGATCCATGGTCATCGGTGAGTCGGAGCAGGAGGACGGATATAGTTTTTTCGCCGTTACCTCTCAACCGAAATACCGGTTGCAGGATACGGTCCGCTTCAAGTTGTTCCTTCACGATCGAAAAGACCATACAGGGCTGAATGTTCCTATTCGTCTCTCTATCGTTCAGAGAGGAATCGAAAAGGAGGTGGGACGTCTGACGCCTTATGCGCCTGGACTCTTTCAAGGGACGTTTGTCTTGGACGATACACTCGGTCTCATGGCTGGGGAGAACGTCACTTTCTCTGTGACGTCGGAGAAGGACGCCTCTCTTCATGCTGTCCGGCATGGGGTGTTCCGTTGCGAGGAGTATTCTCTGCCAAAGGCACGCATCTCACTTCGTGCACCACATTACCATCTTCGTGGCGATTCTCTCGATCTCTCTGTCCGCGCTACCAACGAGAATGGCTACCCACTGAGGGATGCCGAACTCATGGTGCGTGCGCAGTTCCGTAACGATGCGCCTGTGCTGTCGTCTCACCGACAGGTCTTTATGCCGAATACCCTATGGGAGAAACGAATCACCCTTCCCTATGATGGCGAGTCCCAGATTCGTATTCCGTGGCAGTGTATGCCGGAGGCAAATTTCAGTTATACACTATCCGTCGCTCTCCTGAACGGCGATTCGGTATGGACGGAGGAATGTCTGCCCGTTACATACATCTTTCATGAACAGACGGTCGAAGCGTCCGTCCTGCGAGACCATGTCCGCTTTTCCTATCGTGAGAACCGTAAGGAACGGCCGGTCAAGGCACTTATCCGTGGATTCGATGTCAATGGCAAACAGGTGACTGAACACGAGGGAGAACTGCCTTTCAATATGAAACTGGATCCCTATGTCAATTTCTATCAGGTCCAGACGGGATCACACCGACAGACGATCCGAATGGATTCTACCGCCGATTCGCTCGATATCATCGCTACCCGCAAGCCCTCTGCCGTAGTCTTTGAGTCTCGCAATCCTCGTTCTCTTCCGTTCAACTGGTTCGTATATCAGGGAAACAAACTCGTCAAGAAAGGATCAGGGACGACTTTCCGAAGTTCATTTCGTAAGGCACTCAACAAGGATTATTACTGCACGGTCCAGTATCTATGGGGCGGACGTATCCGACAGCGCGAAGTGGCATCTCCTTTCTTTGAGGATGACCGACTCCATCTCCAGGTGACGCAGACTCCGTTCGTCTCTCCGGGACAGGTATCGGATGTGAATATCGTTGCCTTGCAGAAGGAAAAGCCCGTGGCAGGCGTCGATATCACCGCTTGGGCTCCCATCTTTTCGCTTGGCAATGCCTCGCCCGACTATCCTCGAGAACAGCAGAATGAACCGTCCGAACGACGCAAGACGGTGCAGTATCACATCTCCGACGGACCGCTCGTTCACGAGTTTGAGATGAAACAGCCGGATACGGCGTTCTTCGGACGACTCGACACCATCGAACGCTACCGTTTCCTTTATCCCGACACGCCGTTCTATCGTACACGTCTATCGGCTACATTCTCCCAGATCGCCCCGTTCGTCATGCGATCCGGACAACCCGTTCCGGTACATGTTGTCTACATCGACCACCGTCCAGCCTACCTCTCTTTTGTGACGAACCGACAACCATATTCCTGTCTCGTCGTACCCGGACGACATTCAGTATGGGTGCGGACGGCTGATTTTATGTATGACCTCGGCATCATTGAGGTTCCGGCTCGGACCAAACTGATTCTATCGCTCGATGCCGACCGTTTCTCCGAGAAGGTTCCTTATACATCAGATCTTACCGATTCCGAACGTAAGGAATTGCTCTCCTCGCTCATGCCTCTCTCTAGCCAATCCTCTCGCGGACTTGGTGCCTCCTACCTTGTTCAGGGGTACAATGTCTTTAATGTGCAGAACTCTCTCCCCGACAGGGACGGATACCGGATTGTCGGTCCGCTACGCCCGTCTCAGACCTCGTTCCGTCAGGGACGGAAAGGATCGTTGTTCGATTTCGAACCGCACAATGCTTATGATGCGACGGCTCCCGATACACTGCGACTGTCGCCATACGATTTCTCTTCCAACCCTTTCTATCAGAAGTTCTCCACCACTCCTCCTCAGACTGTTTCCGATAGCGTGTACACCGTTGACCGGCTTCTCCAGGAGATAGCAAGGGGCAAGGCACAACGACGTGACAATGCCCGCATCGACTATCCGTTCTTCCGCCGTCGTCACCTCTACGACGATTCCCTTTCTCGTGTGCTGCTTCATAATGTGGTGTTCCTCGACGACGATTCGGTGCGACACGTCCCTATGAATTATGTGGCAATGTCACGCGACAGTGTCGTGACGGACCTTTTCAATGCCTCCTCCGTCTGTCTTACTCCTGGCTCTCACGTCCTCTACGCACTCTTCCCAGACCAACGCTATGCAACTCTTGATCTCCACGTACGCAAAGGGTTCTCTTCGGTTCTTCACGATACAGTACTTGTTTCTCCTCCTTCTCCGCGTAGCCGGACCTATAGTCGGTTCCTTGACCTTCTCGTCCAGACTATCGATACGAATTCCTGGCGAGGATACCGCTCTGAGGTCGCTCAACTCAACCGTCCTCTCTCGGAAACTCAGGCGTATCTCAATTTCCTGATGACCGAGAAGGATACGGCTTATCACAACGGTCGGATGGTCGGTGGATTCGTGCGCGATGATGCCAATCAGGCAGTCGCAGGAGCACGCGTCTTTATCAGGGAATATGGTATGACGGTCTTTACCGATTTTTCTGGGTTCTTCTCTTTCCAGCGGAAGGATGATCAGCCTGTCACGATACTTATTCAGGCACCACGCAAACGTACCTACGAGTTGTTGTTGCGTCATTCTCGCTATGTCCAGCCAGAACAGAATCTGGACGTTGTTCTCACCACTTCCTACGATGGTTGGACCGACTACGAGGTTCCTAAACGTTTCATTCCGTATGGCGACACGGTTTCATTGGCCGATTACTCGGATGTGGAACCCCTGCGTCAGGAGACTTCCGACGTTTCGATCGTCAAGCGGTCTTCCTCTCGTATCGCTTCCGCATCCTCATTGGTTCCTGTCACGGAAAAAGGGTGGGAGGTGCGCCCCGTTTATGTCGTTGACGGGGCTGTCGTGAACGATATTGATGACGTGCCGCTTTCTTCTATCCTAAAGATGGAACGACTGCGACGTGCTCCATCTATCTACGGAGCGCGCGGACGGGAGGGTGGCGTTATTCTTGTTACGACCAACCGCCGACGCGTCTCACCGTCTTCCGTTTCTCTGTCCACGGATTCTTCGGACGAAACATGTGCTTTCTGGCAACCTCATCTGCGCACCGATAAGGACGGACGAGTCTCTTTTCAGGTTCAATGGCCGGATGGAGTGACTCGTTGGCGCACGCTCTTCATCGGCGTCAAAGGCTCCCAATCCGCCTCCTATGCCGGCGATGTACTGGTGTCTCCATCCGCAAGATAAGGAGAGAGAGAGTCTCTCTGCCACTCAAAAAAAGGCTCTTTTCCACGCAGAATGTTTATAGTATTGATATTCTGCGTTTTATGAGTTAAACCGTACAAATGAATTTGGAAAATAGAAAGGAATTTATCATTCTCATCCCTTTAGTCATTGACAGGTCTTCCTCAAACTACGATAAGATTGACGTTTCAGCGATATAATATAAGGAGGTACAAATATGGCAAAGATTACTAAGGAACAATATGAGTTCGCGTTAGCACGGATTGAGGAACTGTTGCCGGTAGTTGATGACAACACGCCTTCCAATGACCGAAATGCAGTAGAGTTGACAATGATGTCCGATGTTGTCATAGACTACGAAAAGGAACACTATCCCATTGGCAAACCTACCATAGCCCAATTGATACAGCTTTCTCTGGATGAGAAGAATATGAGTCAGAAACAATTGGCTGCTGAGATTGGGGTTAGTCCTTCACGCATAAGCGACTATGTTTCAGGTAGGGCAGAGCCAACTCTGAAGATAGCCCGTCTGCTTTGTGTCACTTTAGGGATAACACCAGCTGCTATGTTGGGATATTAAGCTATAAGAAACCTAAAGGGAAAAGAAATACAATTATGAACATTCTTTCTCTCGAAACTATGTCGAAGATAGAAGACTGTCTGCATATTTCTATTGTCCCACACAAACTACAAGGTACTTCGGTAGGAGAGAAGTGACATTATATCGGGATGGCATAGGTCTGCTTCACCTCTTTCAGTACAAAGATCGAGTGAAGCGAACCAATCGCTTCCACTACACCCAGACGGTTCTGTACGAAACTCTGGTAATGGTCCATGTCTCGTGCTACGATTTTCAATAAGTAGTCGTAGTCTCCCGATATGTTGTAACAGTCCGTAATCTCTTCAATTTCACTTACGGCTTTGATGAACATCAACATGTACTCTTTCGAGTGCTGCTTGAGACGGATGTTGCAGAATACGGTGATGTCCTGCATCTTCTCGCGGTCCAGGACGGCGGCATATTTCTTGATGTAGCCCTCCTTTTCCAATGTCTTGATACGTTCAAACACAGGAGTAGGCGACAGATGTACCTGTGCCGCTATCTCTTTCGTGGTCTGTTTCGAGTCTTCCTGCAGGATGCGGAGAAGTTGACGGTCTGTTTCGTCCAGTTTGTTGTTGTTCATTGGGCGCTGGATTTGGTCGGCTGATTTTCCACGTTCATATTCCCTTTTAAAGAATAAAGTAGAGAGTTGTTCTGTTTTTCTGCTTTTACGCAGGTCTTTGTGGTAAATGCAACCATGTTTCAATGCAATTTTAGAACTATTTTCCTAAATATGCAACTATTGTGGCAAAATAGTTTGTTTTTGTTAACTTTGCGATTCCTGTTCGTGGGGTATCGATATGCCTTTATATTGCCGTTTGGCAATCCGAATCGGAAGATCAGTTTTAAAAAAAATTCTTAGTGAAAATATGAGCGACAAAAAACAGAAAAACCTCGGCACAATCTGTGTTCAGGAAGGATGGAAACCAAAGAAAGGTGAACCTCGTGTACTGCCTATCTACCAGAGTACAACGTTCAAGTACGACAATACCGAACAGATGGCAGATCTCTTCGACCTTAAGGACTCTGGCTATTTCTATACTCGACTGCAGAATCCTACCAACGATTTCGTTGCTTCTAAAATAGCCGCTCTCGAAGGGGGAGTGGCAGCTATGCTGACTTCAAGCGGACAGGCGGCTTCTTTCTATTCCGTGTTTAATGTCTGCGAGGCAGGAGGACATTTCATCAGTTCTTCAACCATCTACGGAGGTACCTACAATCTCTTTGCCGTTACCATGAAGAAACTCGGCATCGAGGTGACATTCGTTGACCCAGATGCGCCGGAGGAGGAAATACAGAAGGCTTTCCGACCGAATACCAAATGCCTCTTCGGTGAGACAATCGCCAACCCGGTCCTTAATGTGCTGGACATTGAGAAGTTCGCACGTATCGCTCACCGCAACGGTGTTCCGCTCATCGTGGATAATACGTTCCCGACTCCAATAAATTGCCGGCCTTTCGAATTCGGTGCCGATATCGTCATCCACTCTACAACTAAGTACATGGATGGACACGCTACTGCCGTCGGAGGTTGTATCGTCGATAGTGGCAATTTCGATTGGGACGCTCAGGCTCAGAAGTTCCCAGGATTGACACAGCCCGACCCTTCTTACCATGGACTCGCCTATACAAAGGCTTTCGGAAAGGCTGCTTTCATCACTAAGGCTACGGCACAACTCATGCGTGACCTCGGTTCTATCCAGAGCCCGCAGAATGCATTCCTGCTCAACCTCGGACTTGAGACGCTTCACCTCCGTATGCCTCGCCATTGCGAGAATGCTCTGCAGGTGGCTCAGTACCTCGAGGAAAATCCAGAAGTGGCATGGGTTAACTATTCTGGCTTGCGCAGCAGCAAGTACTACGAACTGGCTCAGAAACAGTTCGATGGCGGTCGTAGTTGCGGAGTCGTGACATTCGGTATCAAGGGGGGGCGCGAGCGTTCCATCCGTTTCATGGACTCTCTCAAACTGACTTGCATCGTGACGCACGTCGCTGATGCTCGTACCTGTGTGCTTCACCCAGCTAGCCACACACACCGTCAACTCTCTGACGAACAACTGCTTGAGGCTGGAGTTCGACCGGATTTGATTCGTTACTCCGTTGGTATCGAGGATATCGATGACATCATCGCTGATCTCGAGACAGGATTCCGTGCGTTGTGAGAGGACAACACGATCTGCTCAAAAAAAAAATTTGATAACAATTTTTTAGCCAGTGATGCGCAGAATACGATGAAAATCGTACTCTGTCATGGCTGGTTAAAAAGGACTATCCAAGGAGAATTGATTTATGCCGCTTAATCTGCCTGACAAACTTCCGGCAATTGATTTGTTGAAGAAGGAGAATATCTTCGTCATGGATTCCTCGCGTGCTCTTTCGCAGGATATACGACCGATGCATATCGCCTGTCTCAACCTCATGCCGTTGAAAGTGTCAACAGAGACGGATATCGTACGGCTGCTTTCCAATACTCCCCTCCAGCTCGAACTCGAGTTCATGAAACTCCAGAGCCATACACCGCGTAACTCTCCTATCGAACACATGATGCAGTTCTACGTGCCTTTCGACGAGATGAAAAAACGGAAATACGACGCCCTTATCGTCACGGGGGCACCCGTCGAACACCTCGACTACGAACAGGTGGACTACTGGGATGAACTATGCGAAGTGTTCGATTGGGCAAAGGGAAACGTAACCTCGACTCTTTTTATCTGTTGGAGTGCACAGGCTGCCCTCTATTACTATTATGGCATCCCCAAGTATCCGCTGTCGGAAAAGATGTTCGGAGTCTTCGAACATACGGTTTGTCAGCCTCTCAATCCTCTCTTCCGTGGATTCGACGATCGTTTCTTCATCCCTCATAGCCGGCATACCGAGATTCGACGCGACGACCTCCTTCGTGTTCCGGATATCAACATCCTCTCCGAAAGCGACGAGGCAGGGGTCGCAATGGCTATGGCTCGTAACGGACGTGAGATCTTTGTCATGGGACACATGGAATACTCTCCTCTGACGCTCGATGGGGAATACAAAAGGGACCTCGCTAAAAATCTGCCGATACGCTTGCCGGTCAATTACTATCCTGACGATGACCCGTCACGCCCTCCTGTCGTTCGTTGGCGGGCTCATGCCAATTTATTCTATCATAACTGGCTTAACTATTTTATCTATCAGGAGACTCCCTACAATCTTTCTTCTATCGTATAGGCTCTCTCTTTGCCACAGTCGCAAATCCACACGATTGTGTGCGTTACAAAAAAAAGACACCGATAACGTCGGTGTCTTTTTTTGTATGCAGGGGAGAAGTCCTTATTCCTTTGTCATGGATTCTTCAATGACTTCAGACGGTATCTCTTCTCCGAATTCCTCTTGCAACGAGTCTCCCGAAAGAGAGTCCTGTGACGGTGCAGCAATATAGGATGAACCGCAGTTGTACGTACGGTCTATAGTCTGTTTTGGCTTGTCGGAGAACCGACCACGATACGAGGCAAATTGCGCGTCGGTCAGCACCTTTTTGAAGAATGTTCCTACAATAGGAAGGGCAATCTTGCCTCCCGAACCCAATTTGCCGGTTCGGAAATGGATGCAACGATGCTCGCCGCCTACCCATGCGCCTCCGACCAAGTGTGGCGACACTCCGACAAACCAAGCGTCCGAATGGTTGTTCGAAGTGCCCGTCTTGCCTCCGAAATCCGTCATCGTCCCCGAGATATACGACCACAGGGGTTGGGAGGTCGCTCCAGGCTCTGTCAGCGCTCCACGCAACATCTGCTGCATCAGAAATGCAGTCTCATACGGGACTGCCTGCGTGTCCTGGTGCTTTTCGTTCCGACAGTTGTAGATCTCTTTTCCGTCTGCATCGACAATGCGCTCTACCAATACCGGGTCGTGCATGCGTCCGTCGTTCAGAATGGTACAGTAGGCATTTACCAATTCTTCCAAGGTGACGTCCGATGCGCCCAGCGATGTTGACGGACGTACGTGAAGATGGGTCTTGATTCCCATCTTGTATGCAGTGCGCACAATATTGTCAATGCCAGTCTGTTGTGCCAATTTTACGGCGATGGCATTGCACGATTGAGCAAAGGCACATTTCAAGGTCATGTTCGCATTGCTGAAGAAACCGTCAGCATTGTGCGGTGTCCAGTGTTTCATCTCTCCGTTTTCCGGATAGTCCCATGCTACGTATGAGTCGCGCTCATAATCGCAGGGCGACATCCCTTGGTTCATCGCCTCGGTATAGACAAATAACTTGAATGTGGACCCCGGTTGCCTTTGTGCACGAACTTTGTCGTATTTCCAGAAGTTGAAGTCAATGTCTCCAACCCATGCCTTTATATATCCGGTCGTCGGTTCCATCGCAACGAAACCTGTATGAAGGAATCGCTCCATGTAACGGATCGAATCATAGGACGATAGGTCTTTATAGATATATCCTTTATCCCAATCAAATACCTTTACCTTGTGTACCTTGTTCATCGCCGCTCTGATGGAGTCCGGGTCGTTCGGGTAACGACTCTTCAAGGCTTTGTACGTGTCTGTGCGTCGCGCAATGTTCTCAATGAAGTCCGGGATGATTTGACCACGCTCGTCTCGCCATGGCTCCTGAGTTCCCCAATGGGCATTGAAGGAACGCTGCACGCGTTTCATCTGCTCTGATACGGCCTCTTCTGCATATTTCTGCATCCGTGAGTCCACCGTGGTGTAGATCTTCAATCCGTCTGCGTAGAGGTCAATGTCTTTTTCCTTACACCATTCTTCCAGTTCGTCTGCAACGGCCTCACGGAAGTAGAGTGCATTGCCGTCATACGTTTTCTCAACAACGTACTTGCGCATGTCGATCTCAATCTTTTTCAGCGAGTCGCACTCTTCTTTCGTAATCAGATGATGGTCTCGGAGATTCTCCAACACTACATTACGACGCATGCGACTGTTCTTTGGATTGATTTTTGGGTTATACGTTGTCGTGGCTTTCAGCATACCCACCAGCGTGGCACTCTGCTCCGTAGTCAGGTCTTTCGGTGTCGTTCCGAAGTAGGTCTTGGCGGCTGTCTTGATGCCGTACGCATTGCTGCCGAAGTCCACCGTATTCAGATACATCGTCAGGATCTCCTGTTTGTCGTAGATACACTCAATCTTGATGGCTGTAATCCATTCTTTCGTCTTGGCAATGATGATGGACAGACCCGGAATATGACCCAACAGACCCGTCGAGAACTGGCTACGTGTCTTGAACATGTTTTTTACCAACTGCTGCGTGATGGTCGAGGCGCCTCGTGTCTTACCATACAATGCCATGTCTTTCACAGCGGCAAACAGGCCTTGAAAGTCAATGCCGAAATGGTCATAGAAGCGCTCGTCTTCCGTGGCGATAAGCGTGTTCACCAACATGGGGTTGATGTCCTCGTATTTGACTGGTGTACGGTTTTCCCGGAAGTACTTGCCAATCAGTTTCCCGTCCGATGAGTAGATCTCGGAGGCAACATTCGGTTCTGGATGACGGACATTCTCAATGCTCGGTGACTTGCCGAACAGCCATAGAAAGTTGATGTCAACCAACAGTAGATATAGTAGAAATAACAGGAATAGGTACAGCAGCGACAATCCGATTTTTCCATACCAGGGGGCACTGCTAAAGCCCTTTTTACGATTCGAAAAGAACTGGCGGATAGCCTGCCAGGCCTTTATGCCGAACTTTCTGACGATGACGAGTAGTTTTTTGTATGTGTTGTTCATAGAACCAAAGGAAAGCGGCCAAGAAACCCTTCCCGTGTTGTGTTTTCCATTGCTTTCTGGTGGGGAGTGTCGAAACAGATGCCAAATATACTCTTTTTTTATAACACGGCATATTCTGATTGTTCCTATTTTTGTGGGAAATTTTAACCGAATGGAACGCTCTCTGAAATGGCCTTCCAAATAGATGGAATAGAAAACTTAACAGTGAAGAAAAAATGATAAGACACATCGTACTGTTCAAAATGAAACCCTTTTCCGATGCGGCAAGCCGGTTGAGCAAACTATCTGAAATAAAGGTCGCCCTGGAAGATCTGACTCAGAAGGTACCTGAACTGCTGCGCGCAGAGGCTGGAATTAACATGAACCCTGCAGAGGACTATGATCTTTCCCTGACGTGCGACGTGAATAGCATGGACGATCTGGAGGTCTATGCCAACCATCCTGATCACGTTGCTGTGAAGCATATCATTCGTGAGGTGCTGGAAGCACGGGCATGTGTCGATTACGAGGTCTGAACCGACTTTCAATACACAAAACGATGGAAAGGATGTCGCCGTTCCCAGTTCTCGGAATTGTGTAATCCCAGAGTGATTCTATGTTTTATGACAGCATGGACTTTACGGCACGATATCTTTCTCCGATAGGAAACATTACCATGGCATCCGATGGTATGAACCTTGTCGGTCTGTGGTTTGATGGGCAGAAGTATTTTGCGGATACGCTCTGCCTTGATCATGTGTCCCGATCGTCCCTGCCAGTATTTCAAGATACGTACCGATGGCTTGATACGTATTTCAGTGGGAGAGACCCTCATTTCACTCCACGCTTGCTGATGCGTACAACGACGTTCCGTAGGCGCGTATGGAACTTACTGCTCTCCATTCCGTATGGCGAAACGGTGACCTACGGTGATTTGGCACGTCGTCTGACTGCCGTACCGGGTCTGCTCGCCTCGCATCACTTCGAAAGGACGTTGCAGTCAGAGACTCCACGAAACAGACTGTCAGCCCAGGCCGTCGGAGGTGCGGTCGCACACAATAGTATTTCCTTAATCATTCCCTGCCATCGTGTCATCGCTTCGGATGGCTCGCTCACGGGCTATGCCGCCGGTCTTTCCCGAAAAAGGTTTCTTTTGCAGTTGGAAGGAGAATAACAGAATGGAGTTCCTTATTGTCATCGTTGTTTATCTTGTCGCTGTCAATGTCGTCGCATTTCTTCTCTTCGGCATCGATAAGTGGAAGGCCCGCCACGCACGGTGGCGCATATCCGAGACGACACTCTTCGGCATGGCATTGATGGGAGGTAGTCTCGGTGCTTGGCTTGGTATGAGGGTGTGGCACCACAAGACCCTGCATCGACTCTTTCGTTATGGCATCCCTTTTTTACTGATTCTCCATCTTTCCCTGTTCGTCTTCTTGTATTCCAGTACCTGTTTTTCTTGAATATCGTAGCATGATATCCCTTTAAATTGCGAGAAGAGAAAGCGTTATTCCCTTTATTTTGTGATAGGGACACCCCTTTCTGACATGGTAAATTTGCGTACGGTTATTGATTACTTTATTTAAATAATTGTACGTATGAACAAAATTGGTATCTTTTTCGGTTCTTCAACCGGCAACACAACGGTTGCTGCAGAAAAAATCGCGGCACAACTCGGCAATGCGGATCTTCATGATGTGGGAGAGGGTGTTTCTTCCGCCGACTTTGAAGGGTATGATTATCTCATTCTCGGTACTTCGACTTGGGGATGCGGAGACTTACAGGATGATTGGGAAACGACACTTCCGGAATTGCAGAAGGCTGATCTCTCCGGGAAGACGGTTGCCCTCTTTGGGCTGGGAGATTCATCTTCCTATTCCGATACGTTTGTCAGTGCAATGGGCAAGATTTACGATGTCTTGAAGCAAAAGGATGTCTCGTTGGTCGGACAGGTGGACAGCTCGGATTATTCTTACGATGATTCCGAGGCTTTGGTGAATGGAAAATTTGTGGGACTCGCATTGGACGAAGATAATGAATCATCGAAGACTGACGAACGAATCAAAGGTTGGGTCGAGTCCATTCGGGAGAGCATGAAGTAACTCTTTGAATAAGGATAGACAGAGCGATAAGGGAAAAGAAACGAACTTATTCGAGATCCCGTTATCAGTGAAATCCACAACGAAGGCAGGTTTCTTCGACAGCTTTGTGCTGCTGGAAGCCCTCTCGGATGCGCAAGGCCCTTTCGGAGTGCAGGATACTGCCCAGGTCCTCGGTGAGGATATTGCCTAATGGCATGCTCCCGGTAGCATCAATGCAGCATGGTACCACCGTTCCGTCCACCAATATGGCAACATGGTCACGCAGCCCCTGACAGTGTTTCTCGACTTGTATTTCGTTTTCGTCCGACGGCCAGCGGAATCGCCGGCTGTTGTGTAGGAAAAGATGGCTTGCCAATCGGATGTTGCCGTCTTTCTCCAACTCTTCGGTCGTAAGGTGAAAACGCTCCGATAGGTAGCGGTGTATGTGAAGGTTAAACTCGGACGATTCGTCGGCTGACTCACGGTTCCATAGACGCAGGTTGACGTAGCAGGCAGGACTTAATTCCATGGCGGCATCAAGGGTGGACTGGAGGAGGGTGGAAAGAAGTCTCTTGGGTACGTTGTACTCCCAGTCATGTAGCGAGATGTTGATCTGGCGGACGCTCCTCAGAACCTCTTTCTGTTCTGCTACCTGGCGACCGTTGGTCGTCAGGTTGACATGCAACCCCAGCGATCTGGCATCTTCGACGATTCCGGCAAATTGGGGATGGATGAGTGGCTCGCCCAGAACATGCAGATAGACATAGTCCGTATAGGGACGGATGCGTTCTGCAATGTTCCGAAATGTCCTGCGGTCCATATCGCTCTTCTCTCGTTCGTCCTTGCAACAGAACGGACAATGGAAGTTACAGCGGTTGGTGATTTCAATGTATATCTTTTTCAGGATAGGCATAAGGTTCTCTGAAGGGCATGAATCCATGCTCCAGATATAAAAATAAGCAGGAGAGAGGAATCGTTTCTTTTCTCCTGCTTGTTATTGCGTCAGACCATCGTCCTTTTTCCTATAAGGGTAGAGGATAGGTTGAACTCGGTTGTTCTCTTGTCTATTTGCCCGCTTTGCGAACGGTGGTGGATTTTGCGGTTCCGGCAGGCTTTCTGCTTGATGCTTTCGGCGTTGCGCTGTTACCGCTTGTCTTGCCGGCACTTTTGGCTTCTTTCTTGACTTCAGCCGGTGTTTCCTTGTTTTCTTCCGTCTGTACGGAGAAGTCCGTCAATCCATCGTTGATCAGAATATTGTACCACGAGATGACTTTCTTGATATCATTGGCATAGACATGCTCACGGTCAAACGAAGGCAAGACCTCTGCAAAGTAGGTCTTTAGCGCTTCTTTGTCTTTCAGGTCTATGTTCACGGGCTTGCCTGACTCTTTCTTGTTGATAAGTTCAAATACGTCTGACAGAGGCGTCTCTCCGTTGTCTGTGTAGATGGCTACGTCTGCAAGCGATACGACTTTGTCCTTGGCATAGGCAGGCAGGCGACGCTTGTCTGCTATCGACTCGACTATCAGCATGTTGTTACCTCTGGAAATCAATCTGAACAAGCCTGGCTTGCCCGAAATGGAAAGTACTCCGTTGATCATTTTCTTGTTCTTTGTTGTTTATTTAGGAACTCTTAGAAGTTACCTTGGATGTTTTTCTTTAAATTTCGACAAAGATATTTTTTTTATTTGATATGCTCCCCACCTTTTTTGTTTTCTTTCGCTTTTTATCATTGAACTTTTTTTTACTTTTGTTGAAAATCTAATCTCAATATATTTCTATGAAAAAATGTTCTCTTGCTAAACTGCTCATCATGACGATGATGTCCTTCTTAGGATTTTCTTTTTCGTCATATGCATCTGAGCAGTTGGTCTATTCGACCGATTTTACGACATCAGAGTGGGGAACGCTCACTTCCGCTTCGGCCTCGGTGAATACGCTTGCTCTTACGTCTATCCAGAGTGATGCACTCTCTTTCAACTACGTGCAGGCAGAGTCCGACCCGAACGGAACGAATGACAGGTTCTCTGGCTACACAGGTTACGTCCGCACGGCGAAGAAGGAGGGAGCCTACCTCGAGTTTTCCGGTATCCCTTCCCTCACCAAAGTCAATGTCGTATTCGGTGCCACAGGTGGCAATCGCGGACTCGGCATTGCCGTGAAGGCAGAGGGTGCTGCAGAATGGGACACGATCTATTCTGAGTTCCAGCCGCAGGGTGCAACTCCCAAGGAGTTCTCTTTCGCTGAGGTGAAGAATGCGATTGTCCGTTTCTTTACGCTCAATCCTGGGCAAAACGGATATCTGCTTGATTTGAAACTCTATGGTGATGTCGATGCTCCGGAACCTCCGCTGGTACAGTCAATCACCCCGTCCGACGGTGCTGTCATCCCTGTCAGCGGTTCATTCTCGGTTAAGTTCTCTCAGCCAGTGACAACCTATGTCGGAGGCATTACCATCGGTGCGCTTTCCCCAACTTCCGTTACGGTCAACCCGGCAGATCAGACGGCTACCGTTTCCTATGACGGTCTTTCAACCGATCTGACCTACACTCTGACGATTCCTGCCGGAGCATTCAAGAATGCAGATGGAATTGCTACTCCTGTGGTGGCTTCTGCTTCCTATACCTCCCCAGATACGAAGGTTCCGGTGCTTACACAGAACTCGGCTTCGTCAGGATTCGTAACTACTGATGGATTCATCTCGCTCGTTTACTCCGAACCAGTGCTTGTGGCAGGTGATGCGACAATCGGATCCAAGGCCGTCACTCCAATCGTTTCCGGCTCTTCCAATATCGTCTATCTGAGTTATTCAGCTTTACCGTATGCTCAGACACTCTCCGTCTCTTTACCGGAAGGAACCATTACCGACCTTCAGGGAAACAAGGCGGTGGCAACGTCGTTCGACGTCAATACGGAAGGTAATTTCGACAGTAAGTCCCTCCTCATTGATTTCACGCCGACCTCGTCCAACGTGACTGCATCTTCTACATCCGTTGTTTCTTCCGATCCGGATGCTCGTGTCATCACACTCTCCGGTACCAACAACGCCTCCTCTCGTAGCAAGGGCGGATACTCCTACGCTTTCCGATGCAAGGAAATCGAGTTCCCGACTCTCCCTTCCTGCGGTGACTTCTCCATAGCAGTACAGAATGGTAGCGGATCTGCTTCGGCTTCCTATTCTGTTCAGAAGAAGGAAGGGGGCTCTTGGACTACCATCGATAATTTCATACTTGGAGCCAACGACTACCAAGTCCTTTCTTCTGCTGCCGCTCAGACCTCCGGCGAGGTGACCCTCCGTATCGTAGGTAGTGAGGTATTCTGGTGCTACAACATCGGTATCTCCTCTTTCCTCGACAACGATGAGGCTGCAGACGACGGACTCGCTCCGACGCTTTCTTCTTCGTCTCCGGTTGCCGACGCAACGGGTGTTGCTGTCAACGGAAATATCATTCTTACCATGAGCAAGTCCGTCAAGGCAGGAGAGGGTACCTTCACTCTCAATGGCGTTGCTCTCTCTCCGACTATTGCAGCGTCCAAGGTGACCTTGCCGTATAAGAATCTCTCTTACTCGACGAATTACACGCTTTCTTGGACCGAAGGCGCAGTGAAGGATAAGAAAGACCGCAATATTGCAGCCGGTAGCATCTCTTTCACTACGGCTCCAAAACCGGAAGTGACGCCACAACTCTTCGATTTCGTCGTAGCGAAGGATGGTAGTGGAAACGGTACGACTATTCAGTCTGCCTTCGACGCTGTGCCGGCCAATAACGAGTCCAAGTTCCTTATCTTCGTCAAGGATGGTTACTATGACTTCGATGTGGACGGATATGCTTCTCTGGCACAGGGAAAGAATAATGTCTCCCTCATCGGACAGAGCGTGGATGGTGTGATCCTCGAGGGTTCGCATAAGAGCCAGACTGGTAGCACAGGCCTCCACGACTATGGTACGTCCAACTGCCAGACACTCGAGATCCTTGCCGATAATTTCTACATGGAGAATGTCACCATCAAGAATGTGAAGTACGTTGATCTTGCAACTCTGGGTGTCGCTCTGAAAGTCTATGGTGACAAGTGCGCATTCAAGAACGTCCGTCTGCTCGGCTACCAGGATACACATTACACATCGAATGTCGGGTCTGACCGCCAGTACTATCTCAACTGCGAGATTCATGGAACCGTCGATTTTATCTTCGGTGACGGTGCATGCTATTTCGAAAACAATACGCTTTATCTTGAAAACCGTTCCGACGGTGATGTCATCACAGCTCCATCCACTACCGGTGAGAAGGGCTATGTATTCAGCAACTGTACTATTACCGGTGCCAGTGGACAGAATGGCAAGTACAACCTCGGACGACCTTGGAAGAATGCTCCGCAGTCCATCTGGCTCGGAACGACCATGGACGTTCTCGCAAGCGCAGGAGCATGGGGCGATGCCATGAATGCCAACCCGAATAAGTTTGCCGAATACAACACTGTGAATGCGCAGGGCGATCCGGTTGATCTCACCAACCGCCGCGCTTACTGGCCTGTTAATACAGAAAAGGGACTTGACGAGGTAACCATCAATCCGGTTCTCTCCGATGCCGAGGCTCTGAGTTATACCCGTGAGAGTGTGCTGGGTGGTGCCGATGATTGGAATGCCATTACCAAGACACTCACCACTCCGGCTCCGGCCAACGTTACCCTGACTGGACAGACGCTCACATGGGACAATGTGGATGGCGCTATCTGCTATGTTATCCTCGAGGATGGGGTCGTTAAGGGCTTCACAACCACTCCTTCCTATGAGTATGAATCCGTACCGGCTTCCTATGGTGTCATCGCAGTCGCAGAGTTTGGTGCTCTTTCTGAGGTAGGAGGTACGTCTCCAGTCTCAACGGATGACGAGCAGATTACATCTGATGCGTCGTCTTCCCGATTGCTCGTTTTTAACGACATCGATGCTACTCTTCAGTTCGCCGTACGCGACGTGCAGGAGATAGAAGTGTTTTCCTCCAATGGTTTTCGTTTGGCTTCCCTCCATGTCGGCGGAGCCGAGACCGTCGATGCTTCGTTCATTCCGTCCGGAGTATGGATTGTTCGTGGCAAGGATGCCGCAGGAAAAACCTATGCCCAGATGATTGTCAAGAGGTAATGACTGCGACTCTATAAGTACGATGATGGAGCGTACACGACGTTCCTCTCATAAAATATAATCAGCAACCGCTGTCCCCAAAGGCTAGGACAGCGGTTGCTTTTTTTAGTGATGTTAGGAGGGGGCTCGCTGGGGTGATGGTTGGGTATCGTTGAATGATGCAAACGGAAATAATGTGTACCTTTGTGCTCGGGAAAGACAATCCACCTTTGCATCCGCTGATGCATGTCTATCCTCAGCCAAACAAGATTTTTGGAGATCAGGCACAGAGACTTCTTCTCCGTCGAAGGTGGACGGACGTATTTCTTGCCATGGTAACTAATACTTACGATCAAAGAGACTAAAAAAAGTCTATTGAATAATGAACGCACCGACCTTCGGTTGAACAGCTAACCCATGCAGACAGTTTCCTTTCTAACCTCATTTTTGCTTGCTGTCGGACTGGCGATGGACTGTTTTGTCGTATCGATCGTGACTGGTGCCGTGACGCGATGCTTACGGTGGAGACTGTTTCTGTCGATGGCTGTCCTCTTCGGACTGTTCCAGGCTTTGATGCCCTTGTTGACCGTCTTGTTGGGTTCCTTGGCTCGCACTTGGATTTTGACGTATCAGCATTGGCTCGCTTTGGGGGTGTTGCTATTTCTCGGATTCAGGATGATAAGAAACGGAATGAAACCAGACGGAAACGATGAACGACACATCAATAAGGCAGTAAACAGTTCGATAGGGACCGTCCTGCTGTTAGCCTTGGCTACTTCCATTGACGCATTCTCTGCCGGTCTGTTGTTTTTAGGGACTCCGCTTCCGGACCTTGGAGGTTTACTTCTCGTGATAGGGGCTGTCTCCTTCGCCTTTTCCATGATTGGAAGCCTGATGGGCGTTCGTTTCGGCAATCTCTGTCGTCGATTCCGTCCGGAAGTCATCGGAGGCGTGATTCTGATCGGTATTGGAATCAAGATATTCTGTGAACATTAATTCTCACAAGCAGAAGGAGTAAAAAAGACCATACAATGAATAAATCTACTTCAGATCATCCGGTTTCGTACGACTGCGAGAAGGTGATGCCCGACGCGGCGTCCGACGCACCGAAACAGCAACAGGTGGAACGGATGTTTGACGATATATCGGATTCCTACGACTCTCTCAATCGTATGATGACGGCAGGCTTAGACCTGCGCTGGCGCCGTAAGGCGCTCTCTTTCCTGCGTCCCTTTAAGCCGAAACACATCCTTGATGAAGCGACCGGAACAGGCGACTTCGCCTTGATGGCATGCCGAATCTTCCCCGATGCCTCCGTCGTTGGCATGGATATCAGTGAAGGGATGATGCGCGTCGGACGTGAAAAGGCAAAACGCATGGGCCTTGCTTCCCGTATGACGTTCAGACGGGCTGATTCCATGGCTCTCGACATACCGGATGCCTCGTTCGATGCCGTTACGATTGCTTTTGGCGTACGCAATTTTGCTCATTTGGAGCAGGGAATCGCCGAGACATCCCGCGTCCTTACTGCCGACGGTCACCTTCTCATTCTCGAGATGTCTCGTCCTTATGTGCTTTTCCGACCTTTCTACTGGATCTATACGAAGGGGATCATACCGCTTATGGGACGTCTGTTCTCCAAGGAGAGTGCATACCGCTATCTGCCTTCCTCCATCGAGGCGTTCCCTCACGGACGCCCGATGGTCGATCTGTTAAGGAGATGCGGATTTGAGTCTGTCATCGTCCGACGTTACACGTTCGGTGTCTGTACCTTGTATTTTGCTTCGAAAAGCAGCACCCAAAGTGAGAAAAATGTATGATTAGCGATAGTGATTTAATACGTCAGGAAGAAGGTCAGGTGTCGGCGGGAAATGCCACCGAACATATATTGGGTCTGGATAGGATTCTGGATTCGATAGGACGCTTGTGTGTCTCTCCGATGGGGCAGGAGCAGATTGCGGCATTGAGTTTCTCTCCCGATTACGAGACGATACAAGAGAGTCTGGACGCTCTCTCTGAGATGATGTCACTGCTGTCCGATTCCGACAATCCATTTCCTTTCGGTGACGTGGTCGATCTGAGAGAACCGCTCGGTCGTATCCGTGTGCGGGGTATGTGGCTGGAGGTGACGGAGTTGGTCGGACTGCGTCGCTCACTACAGACGCTCACAACCGTCCTTTCCTATTTGACCTCCCTGCCCGAAGGGGCTGCCCCTACTCTGCGGCGCAGGGCAACGGACATCACCGTTGCTCCGGAGATTCTCCGACGGATCAATGCGCTGGTATCCGATTTCGGCACGATGCGCGACGATGCCTCTACCGAGCTTTCCCGTATCCGTTCCGAACAGGTGGCCCTGCAGGCGCGCTTGACACGTTTGCTGGACAGTGTTCTGCGACGAGCCCAGGCCGATGGTATTGTACCACCTGATTCCCAGCCTACCTTACGGGAAGGACGACTCGTTTTGCCTGTCATACCTGCCATGCGACGACGCATGCCGGGTATCGTCCACGATGAGTCCCGCGCAGGGCGTACGCTTTTCGTTGAACCGCAGGAGGTAGTGGAAAACAATAACCGCATGCGACAGCTTGCCTCGGAAGAACAACGCGAGATCATACGCATCCTCGTTGAGTTTACGGAATTCCTGCGTCCCTATCTCCATTTGCTCTCCGTCGCTTTTGACTTCCTCGCCTACATGGACTCAGTCCGAGCCAAGGCCCTCTGGGCTCATCAGTACGATGCCGTAGTTCCCTTGCTGCATAAGACGTGTGACTTCCGGCTTATCAAGGCACGCCATCCGTTACTCCAACAGGCATTGCAGCGACAGGGCAGTGAGGTTGTTCCTTTGGACATTTCCTTGAACAATACTCACCGTATCATGCTCGTTTCCGGTCCGAATGCAGGTGGAAAATCGGTTGTGCTCAAGACGGTCGGTCTCCTGCAACTGATGGTGCAATGCGGATTGGCCGTCACCCTCTCTCCCGATAGCGAAATGGGTGTTTTTTCCAATCTGATGATTGATATCGGTGACTCGCAGAGCATTGAGGACTCCCTTTCAACCTATTCCTCTCACTTGCTTAATATGAAACGCATGTTGCGCGAGGGACGGGAGTCATCCCTGGTTCTTATTGATGAGATGGGCAGTGGAACCGAGCCGCAGATCGGAGGTGCTATTGCCGAGGCGATCCTCGACCAGTTGTGTCGTCAGAAAGTATTCGGTATCGTTACCACCCATTACGCCAATCTTAAGCATTATGCCACCGATGCCGAGGGAATCGTCAATGCCGCCATGCTCTACGACCGTGGCGCACTGCGTCCTCTCTTCCAACTGCAGGTCGGACAACCCGGTTCCTCCTTTGCCTTGGAGATAGCCCGTAAGACGGGTCTGCCAGACGAGGTCATCTCCTACGCAACCCAGCGGGCAGGAGAGGAGAATGTGAACTACGACCGACATGTACAGGAGGCATCGCGCGACAAACGGTATTGGGCTAACAAACGACAGCAGATACGGCTTCGTGACAAGCACATGGCTTCTGTTGAACAGCAATTGATGGACGAACTCTCTGCTGTCAGCAATCAGCGCAAGGAGATTCTTCGAAAGGCGAAGCAAGAGGCTATGGAGATTCTTTCCTCTGCCAACGCTCGCATCGAGAAGGCGGTACGCGAGATACGGGAGAGTGCAGCCGAAAAGGAAAGGACCCGTCAGGCACGACGCTCGGTCGATGAGCTTAAACATCGGATACAGCACGATTCCAACGACACTCCCGTCGAACGGCGTCTGCGGCAGTTAAAGAAACAACAACGTCCTGCTCAGCAACCGGAATCCACACCACGCTCAGATGCCCCGGTTTCCGTCGGCGACTACGTCTCACTGCGGTCGGATGATGCGGTAGAGAGTTCGAACGTCGGAACGGTTATCGAACTGAAGGGAACCAAAGCCGTGGTGGCGTTTGGAGACCTGCGCTCGGTGGTCGCTCTGACGAAACTTCAGCGCGTCAGCAATACACAGGCGCGCAAGATAGCGCGTCATAAGCCTCCGATAGGAGCCACACCCGCCGATGCGATTCGCGAGCGCAAACTGCACTTCTCTTCCCAACTCGATATCCGTGGCTATCATGCCGATGAGGCTCTTCCCGTACTCACGATGTTCCTGGACGATGCCGTGATGGTTGGGGCAGGAAAGGTGCGCATCCTCCACGGGACAGGAACCGGCGCTTTACGCGAACTGGTACGACAGTACCTCTCTTCTGCTCACGGCATAGCCGATTATTATGATGAGGATGTCCGACTCGGCGGAAATGGCATAACAGTTGTAGAACTTCAATAAACAAACTCAGATTCCGAACCCATGCGGCTACTTTTGACTCTTTCTTTGTTCCTCACTCTGCCTTCGGTGCTGCTGGCTGTCTCCCCTTTGTCTCAACCGATGAGGACAACCCCTCTTTCCCCTTCGATTCATACGATACGTACCTCCCTCTCTCTTGATGATGACCCAAACGGCAAAAGGCATGACCTGCCCGTACTCCGGCTTGGATCCGACGACCGTCTGACCGTTTCCTTCGACCATCTCGATGCGACACTGGATAATCTCTACTATACCGTCGTGCGATGCGACGCCGATTGGCGTCCTTCTTCACTGTCGTTCAGCGAATGGGGCGAAGGGTACTATTCCAATCCTGTGGAATATGCCGACGTATCCGTCAATACCCTCCAGTCTTACGTGCATTATGCCACGTCCTTCCCCAATGATGACCTGCGATTCCGCCTCTCGGGCAACTATGCCGTGTTCTTTCACCCGTTCGATGCTCCAGACATGCCGCTTGCATGTGTGTGCTTCTGTGTCACCGAACAGGCAGCTTCCGTATCCGGTTCCGTTACGGCAGATACCCACCGTGAAATCAAGGGAGCGTGGCAGGAACTCTCTTTCGACGTGTCCGTCCCATCGCTTTCCATCCAGAATCCTGATAATGAACTGAAGGTGTTCGTACAACAGAACGACCGCCCCGACACCCGGGTCCAACTCCGTCCGACGTTCATTGAAGGTCCCTCACGCTACCGCTACTTCAATACCGACTCTCTGCTCTTCGAAGGCGGACGTGAATACCGTTATATCGACATCTCTTCCCCTTATTCGTTCAGCGGCGAGGTGGAACGTGTCATCCGTGGAGGCGGTGCAGCCAGTCCCGATTCTGTCCATACCGTCGTCGTACTCCCATCCACACCGTCCCCACGCGCTCCTTATCTGTGGCAATACGACCTCAACGGACGATTCATTGTCAATGTCCAGGAATACGACAATGACGACCTTACCGCCGATTACTGTCGTGTCCGCTTCATGCTCAGGACACCGTCTCCCTTCTTCGACGGACGTGTCTATCTGCTCGGCGGATGGAACAACAATCGCCTCGACGAACGCTCACGCATGATTTACAATGTGAAACACGAAGCCTACGTTGCCGATATCCTGCTCAAGCAGGGAGGCTACAATTTCCTCTATGCCCTTCTTCCTCAAGGCTCTTCACGTGCCTCGTTCCGCCGGACCGAAGGCTCACATTGGCAGACCGAAAACCAATACGACGTCTATGTCTATTACCGGGCTTTCGGTGAACGCTCGGACCGGCTGCTTACCGTACGGACCTTTTCTTCCTCATTCGATAAATAACAACGTTAATCAGATATTACTTAAACAGAGACCATGAATCAGACAGTGAAACAGATGACATCGTTCATTGTGATGGATATTTTGGAGCGCGTGGAGAAAATGCGTGCGGAGGGAGTGTCGGATATTATCTCCATGGAGGTGGGTGAACCGGATTTCGATATTCCATCGTCTTCCAAGAGTGCTGTCGAACAGGCCTTGCGGAGATCAAATACGCACTATACTCACTCGCTCGGTGACGAGCCACTGAGACAGGCCATCTGTGACCTCTACAGACGGGAGTACGGCGTGGAGGTGACATCCGACCGAGTGATGCTGACATCGGGATCGTCTCCGGCTATTCTCATGGCGATGCTATTGTTGTGTAACCCGGGCGATGAAGTGATCCTCTCCAATCCTGGTTATTCCTGTTACGCCAATTTCGTCCGTGCCGCACATGCCGTTCCTGTCGAGGTCCCTGTGGATGCTCATACGGGATTCTGTTACGATGTCCGGGAACTGCATTCGTATATCACGCCACGCACAAAGGCCATTTTTGTCAATTCACCCATGAACCCTGCCGGTACGCTGATGTCTCCGGAGGTCATGAAAGAGATTGCCTCGCTCGGACTTCCGGTCATCAGTGATGAGATCTACCACGGACTCGTCTATGAGGGCAAGGCACACAGCATGCTTGAGTTTACGGACAATACGTATGTGCTCAACGGATTCTCCAAGCGGTTTGCCATGACTGGAATGCGTCTGGGATATATGATTGCGCCGCAGTCATCCATGCGGGACTTGCGTACGCTGCAGCAGAACCTGATGATTTGTGCGCCGTCCTTATCTCAGAAGGCGGCGCTGGCGGCACTGAACGAAGCCTTGAAAGAGGGAGGGGATGCGGAACGCATGCGCCATGCCTATGACGAACGACGACGCTTCCTGGTTCCGGCTCTGCGTTCCATAGGATTCGTGATTGAGTCCAACCCTGTCGGTGCCTTTTATGTCTTTGCCGATGCACGCCGCTTCCTGAACGATTCCCGTTTCCCGTCCGATTGCTATGGACTGGCTCTCGACCTGCTCGAACACACACATGTGGCTGTTACGCCAGGTATTGACTTTGGCAGTAGGGGAGAAGGCTACCTTCGTTTCTCCTACGCCACATCTCTTGAAAACATTCAGGAGGCAGTGAGAAGACTGAAAGACTACCTTTCTTGATTGACAGCGATAGGGTGGAGATTCATATCTATCGTTTTTTTGATTTATTTGGCATGAAAACAACACTCCATCAGTCAGATAGGTGGATTTTTTTTATTTTTGATTTAGAAATTGGTTAAAAGACCAATATTGGGGCTTCTGTGTTCATGTTTTAGCAATTCATAATGATTGATGCTAAAAATTCGCTATCTTAGTTATCTTCAAAATATTATTGGGATAGTAAAGACTTAAACCGAATGAAAGTAGTGCCAGCAGAGAAGAAGCGAACCAATAAGTGGTTGTCTGAGCAGATGGGGGTAACGCCTTCAACTGTCTCTAAGAACTATAAACTGATCTCTTATTTTTTCTGTATAGATGAAACTTTATCGCCAAAATATTCACCAGCTAATTATCTTGTTACTAAAGTGAAATCTCGTGTTATAGGAGATATGTTTTGCACTAAGATTTCGACACCGTCAATTGAAGCTATTTTCCCAAATGAGAAAGTGGAATTTGGCCATGCAGAAATCGAAGTTCCCATTAATGAAGAGGAAAAATTCATAAGTAAAGCTTTCGTTGTTTCCACTCTGTATTGGGAAGGAGGTGGTCGGGAAGATAAGCTGTACTTTTTCAATGAGAATGACCCAATATATGAAAAAGATGAGATTGCGAAATACATCCCTGAACATCTTCAACAGTATATTCTTGGTTAAATTAAAACTGCCAATAAATTCAATGTTCCATATTAATAATTGACAAAAGTAGTTGAAATATGAAAGTCGCTCTTATATATAGCATTTCATGGCTTATTTTATTAGCCATCTACCTTTATAGACGTAAAGAAAGCACCTTTAATTGGAAAGAATCAGACTCGCTAGAAAAGTTTGCAATCTTCTTGGTCATTTTATTCGCTCCAATTATCATTCTCTGTCTGCCTTATTTCTTATTCACCAATATAAGAGATAAGAGGAAATCGCAAAAAGATGCAGAAGAAAGGAAGAAGGAGCAACAAATAGAATTGGAGTATCGGTCCAAAGCTTTAGCGTCAATTCGTCAGGCAAAAACTTTAGGAAGTCAAAATGGTAGTTTTGACTTCGCCGCATATTTAGCTTCTGTTAGATCATCCTCAACAACGAATTTGTATACTCACATGCAGGATGAGAGAAATTATCCTAAGATATTGGATCTTCTGCCAAAGCTAACATTACCAAATGGAATGTCGCTTCATGTGGAAAAGTGCAAACAACAAGGGTCAGGTGATAGTAGTAAACTTTTTGTTGAAACTCCTGATGGTAGTTATGACAAAAATATATGGAACTATATTAATGTTGAATGTTCAGAAGAAGGAGCTTGGAATGCTTATATTTTATACAATCTTTGGCATGTCCTTCCGATGTTCTGGCATGCACTTTACGATCGCCGCTATTATTTGTTCTTTAAAGAGTTCACTGATTACATTGAATGTCTCCAAAAAGAAGATACCATCATGGTGAGAAAAGCCTTGAAACAACATATCACATTACCTGATGTTGTAAAAGCCAATGGTCGCTTTTATGTGACATGCTGTTTCTTTACCAACTTTGGCGGAATGATACAAGAAACCGTTGAAATAGCTATTGACAACGGCAAGGCTTCGTTCCATGTAATCGAACAGAAGACTTTGGTTGAATATGATTGTGGTATAAGGTTTTAATAAATTCAAAATAATATGATATGGGATTATTTGATTTTCTATTCGGCTCGAAGAAAAAAGAGCAAGAACGGCTTCGTCAGGAAGAAGAAGCACGTCGTCATAAATTAGAGCAGGAGCAAATCGCACGTGAAAGAGAACACCGTCTTGAAGAAAACCGCCGCAAGGAACAGGAGAGACAAGCCCGTCTAAAAGCAGAACGGGAACAGGCTGAATCCCTCCAACCTTTCACTTTCAAATCAAACTGCCATCAACGTTATGAAAATGGCACTCCTGTACAAGGATTACAAGAGTGTTTGAGAACTGTTTCCGTTGTTAAGAACACTAACGGCTGTTCTGGATACAGGTTGCAACCTGGTATCGGGTATATTGTCAAAATATACAATGATGACCTTGGCAAACCAAATATGTCCGACAAACCCATGAAAGTTGTACGCAAAACAGATACTTCTGTTGAGCTTCGCGGCTTCCCCATCGAGGCGCAATCTCCGTTTGGATGGCAAGAAGTAGATTATAGCGACTATGGCTTTATCGTATATTACAAGAACGGTCAAGTTGAAAAGTGTGTCCTCCACATGTACGATAGAAATGTTCGTATTGAATATAGCAAGAAAGAAGTTTCTTCTCAAAAGGAGCCGACGGTCGAGAAAGTTACAGCCAAATCTAAGAATGAACAATCCGATGAAATTACCGAAACGGAAATGTTTATTAAAGAAGCATTGCAGCAATTGTCAGTTGGAAACGATGGTGATGCAACATATCATCCATTGTTCAAGGCATGGCGTTCATTCCAAAGAGACCCCGAGCAGCTGAAGCATATCAAAGATTGGGGGAAATTCGGAATGGGATTGATGATATTCCTTTCATATGGCACTGTTTCGGATATTGATGACAAACAACAATTGGCAAGTGTAGCCTATCTTTTCCTAAGTAAAGCCATTAAGAAATCATCACAAGATGTCAATCTTTATAAAAACAGGTTAATGTTGATGATTTCAAACCATGAAGCATTTGAATATACGGTTTCCTCCGTTGTAAATAAAGATACGGGCTTTATGTTTATGAATTTATCTCCTTTCAAAGCTCGTGATGCAATGTTCAAAATGGAATTTGCGGATTTGCTAAGGGGACCACAATTATTAAGCGTAGATATATTGGCACAAAGATACATGGATTTGCAAAATAAGATTTCCAATGGTTTCTTTGGGCCAGATCAAGATAATGCAAAGGTAAGGGATAAAGGAAATGAATTACATCAAGAGATTCTTGATTATCTTGAAAACAAGGTTATTGAAGACAGTGATATAGATTTCTGATTATATGGCCACTTGGAAACATACTGAAATAATTATTGATGGACAGCCTGTGAAAGCGCAGGCTCCCATCATTGTGTCGGCAAGCAGAAGCACGGATATTCCCGCCTTCTATGCCGACTGGTTCTTTGACCGCCTGGAGAAAGGATATTCTGCATGGACGAATCCCTTTAATGGTGTCAAATCGTATGTTTCCTATGACCAAACGAGATTTATCGTTTTTTGGTCAAAGAATCCGCGACCATTGCTGCCATATTTGCACATCCTCAAAGAGCGTAACATTAAATGCTATGTTCAATATACCTTGAATGACTATGAGCAAGAGAGGTTGGAAAAAGTACCTTCTCTTGCTTCGCGCATTGAAACTTTTAAGTTGCTTGTAGAGGAACTCGGTAAGGGTGCGGTCATCTGGCGCTTTGATCCTATGATATTGACTGATGACATATCGGTGGATGATTTGCTTCGGAAAGTACAGAACATAGGTGAACAATTGAAAGGTTATACTGAGAAGCTAGTGTTTAGTTATGCTGACATAGCTATGTACAAGAAGGTAAAGCATAATCTTGAAGTCAGTGGAATACCATACCATGAATGGGATACAAAGCAAATGGAAATCTTTGCTGACAGACTGTCCGCCATGAATCGTGAACGAGGCTGGAACTTCCAGCTGGCCACATGTGGTGAAAAGATCGACATCTCGAAATATGGTATCCAGCACAACCGTTGTATAGATGGCGACCTTATCACCCGACTTGCATGGGATGACAAGAAGCTGATAGAATTCATGAAGGTGAAGATAGAAGATGTTCCAACATCGACCCTGTTTGGCGAGCCAGAGTTGCCTGAAGGAGCAATTATCCTTCCTCATAATCATTACTTTATCAGTAAGCATAAGAAAGATCAAGGACAACGTCCGTTCTGTGAATGTATGGCATCAAAAGACATTGGTGAATACAACACATGTCCACATCTTTGTGAGTACTGCTATGCCAATGCAACTAAGGAAATGGCAATCAAGAACTGGAAGCAGCATCAGTTGAATAAGTTTGCGGACACAATAACAGGAAAGTAACATGTCAAAATTTGTAGATATATTTAAAAGAAGAGGCGTGATTTCATTCATGGGAATGAGAGAAACGGCCTTGTCTTTACTTCCAACCGACAGAACCAAACGCAACAAGTTATATGATGACTTAGAGCGTGGAAAAGGCATTTTGGATGATGATGACCATCTTAATATGTATCTGCACAGCTTTGGCAAAATGCACAAGGCGAAACTTGACGTGGCTTTCAACAGTCTTACGATTGCAGATATTTTTGCCGAAGAAGTAGAAATTTACGACTGGGGGTGTGGACAAGGAACGGCCACTATCTGTTTGCTTGATTTCCTAGCACAGAAGCATATAACCCCCAATATCAAAGAGATATATCTGATTGAACCCTCGGAGGCTGCTGTTAAAAGAGCATCAGAATTAATTCAGTGCTATGATTCATCGTATAAGGTAGCTCCGATAATACATGATTTTGATAGTCTGACGATAGAAGATTTCCAAATTAACAACACCCGGAAAATTCATCTGTTCAGCAATATCCTTGATGTTGAAGCGTTTGATCTAGCCCAATTCATTCATCTATTCCAACAACTCTTTGGAAGTGACAACTATTTTTTCTGCGTTGGTCCCTATTACAGCAACAACAAACGTGTGGATGAGTTTGTAGCTGCAACATCCCCGGATATTGTGTATGCCACGATAAATAAAGAACGCGGAACATGGATTGGTGATTGGACTATTTCCATGCGCATATTCTTTAAGCATTTCGACCGTATTGAGACAGTCGAGAACATTAGGAAGCGTATTGAAGAGTCGCATAAGAAAGAACAGTTTTTTGCTGGCTATGTTCTTGATGCTGTTTCTGAAGAGTACGGCAAGTCTGACAAGTCTTCAGTGGCAGAAGGGTTATATCATGCCATTTCGATGTTTGATGTCAAGTCAAATATTCCACTTGATTACAATCGTGGCTCCGACCCGAAGTTGGCAGTTCTTGCCAACATCATCTCACGCGGCTTACCTACGAAAGCACCTGTATTACTGGAGAAAAAGTTCTCAGATATCTTCCATATCTCAGCAAAACCAAAAGAAGGTGACATTTTAGAGTATAAATCCACCCATAAGGTCAGTGCTCAGGATATATACGAAGCTCTGCATGTTATAGATCCCCGATTCAACATTGATTTCTATAATGGTGATATGCTGGAAAGCTCCTTTGAAAAGGGATTTATTGATAGGTATCTGAAAGGTTCCCAAAGTGAGTACCTTGTTCAGGTATTTGAGCCGCAACGCCCATTGTCTTCCATTGTTGACATTCCAGACAGAAAGTTTAGCAAAGACCAACGTGTTGACTTTGCCTTGGAAATCCCGTATGGAGATAGTCGTACTGGCTTTATCCTAGAAATGGACGGGAAACGCTATCATTCCAACATCTTCCAGCGCATTAATGATGAACGAAGGGACAGAATAGCACTTCAGGGTGGCTGGGACACCTATCGCATCGAGCAGTTAAACAACATGGCTTTCATGCAAAGCTGGGAGACTGATGCCGCTTCGGTGAAATACTTGTCTACTCTTAAAAACAATTACAAGAAGAAGCTCGCAGGCTCATGGCTTGATACGCTACAAATAGTCCTATCTCCCATCGCGATTGCTCGTGTAGAGCGAATGTTGGTGGAAGCAATGGCTTCGGGTGCTCTAAAGACTGATGCCGCTGTATGGAATATTGTAGTCGTTGAACGTGATATCCCTTGTGCCGCAATGGCCGTTGCCGACCTGAAAGAAAAGTATGAGCATATTTGCTCACTGGCCGGTTCTTCCGAGACACTTCCTGCTATCAATCTTTGTATTGTTTCAACTGAGGAATTCAAGGATTCTCTGCTTCACCTGAATGGTCGAGTCCAAACAACCATGCCGGAAGAGCACTTTGACCTTTGTCTGGACATTTCCGTGCTCTTACGTGACAATATCGATGCTCTTTCGCTGAACATTGATGCAGATACCGTTTATCTAATCCGTTCCTCACACTATAAGAAACGTGAGCGTACCATATGTGCAGCTGAAAATATACATTATCCGCCTCTTGTCAAGAAAGACAATACTGGTGGCTATGAGAATATCGAGGGCCGTGAAGAGATCTTGGAGTATTTCCTTAAAGACATCTTCCGCAAGCCTTCTTTCCGTCCGGGGCAATTACCAATACTCAGCCACACGTTGGCAGATAAGACTACAATCGGTTTGTTACCTACAGGCGGTGGTAAATCATTGACATATCAACTATCCTGCATGTTACAGCCAGGTGTTTCCATCATTGTTGATCCATTGGTATCCCTGATGGTTGACCAGGTACGTGGTTTGCATGAGTTACGTATCGATGCGTGTGACTGTGTTAACAGCGGTATGGATGCCAAAGTGAAGGCTAAGAAGTTGAACCAACTTCAAAATGGTGCTGTGCTCTTTATGCTCCTCTCTCCTGAACGGTTTATGATGGAAAACTTCCGTTCAAGCCTGCTGACCATGACAGATAAGAACCATGTGTATTTCTCTTATGGTGTGATCGACGAGGTTCACTGTGTATCTGAATGGGGACATGATTTCCGTACTTCATACTTACATCTTGGGAGAAACATGATTAACTTCATGCATACTAAATCACAACGCCCACTTTCAATCATAGGACTTACAGCTACAGCATCTTTTGATGTTCTTGCTGATGTGGAGCGTGAGTTGACTCTTGGAGGTAATCTTACCATTGACAGTGAGACGATAGTTAGACCTGAATCTGATGCTCGCCCAGAGCTAACCTATCGAATAGTGGAGGTTCGTTCAAACTTTGATGAGTTAAGAGAGCCATCAGAACAATATGTGCTAAAGGCAAAGTCGGATTGGGAGCTAAAGGACGTTGTTGCGACAGAAAAGAAAGATAGGATGTATTCTCTTATTCATGAGATACCATCTGATATTGCGTTGCTTAACCAGAATGAGACAACGAAGACAAAGATTGCTCATATCTCTGGCTTCGAATCGGATTGCTTCTTTGCTCCAGATAGTACTCAACATTATCCCAATGCAGGAATAATATTCTGCCCTCATGCTCATGGAACATTTGGAGTCGAGGATAATGTGTGGGGAACTCGAACAGGTATATCTACAGAATTACGGGCCAATGGTCAAGATTTGGTAATCGGAACTTTTGTTGGCGGCGATCATCCATCTGGAGACATGAAATTGTTTAATGAGAATGAACAAAGCGTGATGGTTGCCACCAAAGCTTTTGGTATGGGTATTGATAAACCCAATATTCGATATACAATCCATGTCAATCATCCTTCGTCTATCGAGAGCTACGTTCAGGAAGCAGGACGTGGTGGCCGTGACAAAAAACATGCGATTTCCTATGTCCTCTTTGACCCAACAGAATATATAGAATTGACGATTGATAAAATCAATGACATTCGTTATTTGATGGGACAGGATGATCCTGTTTGGCTTGAACGCTATATCAATAAGTTTATTCTTGCTGATGACATCCGAGACTTATGCCAACATAATGGAGCAACAGACGAGCAAATAGACAGGATTCTTGATATTATTCGTAAGCAAGGTTTTCTTGAAAATATAGATAAAGACATCAATTTGTGGTTTCATAACAATTCTTTCAGAGGATTGTTTAAGGAAAAGGTTATTCTTGTTGAATTGACCGACCGCATAATGAACGCAAAGCCAACTCGTTTGATTGAGGTACAAGGCAAACTAAGAGATTTAACTGGCAATGAAGATTTATGCTTAAAAGTTTCTGCACAGAAAAAGAGTATTACTGTTTTTTCGGAAGAGGACAACAATAAACAATATGGATATATATTCCTGGACACGTTAACTCCAACTTATAGGTACACCGATTTTGATTACAATCTATGTTCATATATTTCTGGCTCACTAATTGAGATACTCAGTAGTTATCCTGAACACACACCGGCTTATCTGCTTAAACCGCTTGAAGGTGAAGATAACATTATAGAAGGTATTTATCAAGCGATGGCCAACGCTGATGAAGATGGCAATGCCAGTGTTGTGGTGTCGTGGGAGAATAATATAAAACAAGACCCGGAAGGATTTGAGAAGTCTATTAAGGATGAAATCTCCAAAATATCCCAGGCACAGGGTTGGGCTGACATTAATGAAGATAGATATGGGAAATTGGATTTAAAGAAAATTGAGGATTTTGAACAGCTTATCGCTAAAATCGCAAAATGCTCAGGTGATACTGCGTGGTTAAGACACCATGCTGACAGGGATGTATATCGCAAATTGAGAATGGCTTTCTGCAAGAAGCGTGATAAGGATGATACAGACAAAGCTATCTATCGTTTGTGCTGCATCGGTCTTGTGGACGATGTTACTATTGATTATTTGTCGCAGACTTATGAGCTGAAAATCCATAAACGTACAGACGAAGAGTTCAAACAATATATGCTTGATTTCTTCCGAAAGTATTATTCGACAGAACAGGCACAGAAGAAAGTAAATGAGATTGACAAACAGGAAGGTCGTAATTATTTAGATAAGTGCTTAGGTTATCTAACGGCTTTCGTATATGATAATCTTGAAAAAAAGAGGTATCGTGCGATAGAAGATATGAGAATTGCCTGTGAGGATAGTATCATTGAGCGGCAAGCAAATGGAGATGACGAATGGTTAAAGGAATTTATTCACCTCTATTTCAATTCAAAATATGCCAGGACTGGCTATCAAGTTAATGGTAAACCATATTCCTTAAAAGATGATACTGATATTGATGGCAGGGACGGATTTGATGTAGTCCAAAAATATATTGACATCATCAATCCAGCAAATGATAATTCAGGAAGTGAGATTGACAATATAAAACATCTCTATGGTGCAACGCTCCTCTGTTTGAGAGCGCATCCTGATAATGCAGCCCTACAGCTTTTGCTTACATACTGCATAACTGTTCTTGGTGCTGGGAACAACGAAACTCTAAAATCAAATGCCTACAATAACTATATTGAGGGCTTCATGTCATTATCTCAAAATACGGACTCTGAAGTATGGGATTACATTGACCAATTCAATAGTTATCTTGCTTCAAAAATACGAGACGACGATGATTTTATCAGGGATAAACTGATTGAGAATGGTAAAAAGATGATAACTCTTTTTATTCATGAGGAGAAGATTAACGAAATTGTAAACAAATATCTAAATATATAAAGCTTATGCCATACGACATTAACGCCACATTGGAACGGCTTGAACAAAACCTCAAAGACTTGGATTCTGCAAGAAAACAAGTTGAGAATACGGTTAATGCCAGTAACGAGTTAAGGCAGACCGTAAGTGATTATGTAGAGTCCATTACAAATCTCCGTAATGAGATCATTGAATGGGAAGAGCAACTGAAACAGTCGCAAGAAGGCTTGTCGACTCAAGTTCAAAATGCTTTCACGAAACTGAAAGCATCCTGTGACACAATATCCGCAGGGTTCAAGACCTCTACAGACAAGACATTAAGTAAGTTCTCAGAACAAAATACAATCCTTACAGAGCGTGTCAATGAATTAAATACGCTCCGTCAGGAACTGAAATCTGCAATGTCTGAGATTACGACAATCAGGGACACACTTGCCAATTTGACAACGGTTTTGACCGAATCTCAAAAAAACCAGGATCAAGACTTAGCGAACATTATCGGGAAGGTAGCAGAATTGCCTGTTACAGTCAAGGGCTACACGGATGATGTAGTTCAACAGATGGATGAACGTCATAGGGCTTTTAGCCAAAAGTTAGAAGACACTATTTCTAAAGCTGATGCAGCTCTTCAGAAGTTGGATAGTCTTACGGAGGCATGTTCCAAGGTTCAAACAACTTGTGAAAATATAAAGGATTCTGTAGATGATGTAAAGACTGCCGTTACTGCACTTAATGACTCCTTATCAAAATCCATCAATATCAATCGATGGATCTTGATAGTCGGCATTATTATCCTCGCTATTCTTCATTTTATCTAACATGGTACGGGGGTGAAAATGAAAAGTACACATAAGAGGTAGAGAGTTGATGTGGTTGAAAGACTGATGAACAAAGGGATTGAGGCAAATTGAGAGAGTTGGCGAGCAACAAAATGAAAAGTACATAAGTGTGGATTTAGTGTGGATTTGGTTGGGGTGGATGATGATATTTGAGCCTTTTGCTTGGATTTGACCTTGCAGAAGGCTTGTTTTTTGCGTGGATGGACGTTGTTCAAGTGCCGATTATGACGCGATTAGACGGCTTTTGAGAGTCTTCTGAACGAACGACAGACAAGACGTCATTAGGAGTGCAGAACGCTACAAAAACGAGACGAACGGAAACGGCACGCAAAATAGACCTGAAAGCCGCATAAACACTAAGAACAAGAGCCGTCTGGCGCATAACAGCACCGGGCGGCTCTTTTTCGTGTCCTTTTATGGTACTTTTTGCCCGAAAAATGTGATTGGGGTTACAAATAGAACTTACGTAATCGCTATTAGCATATCAATCCACCTACGGAAGAAAGAACATCCCAACCTTGCCACCCCACAAGCACTCTACAAGTACAGAGCAAGCACGGGTTGAGTTGCAAGTATACAATCCTAATATCCTGAGACTATTGAGAGTTATAGGTGAGGGTGAGTTATTAGTAAAGGAAATCATGGAGAGACTTGAGCTGAAGGATAGAAAGAATGTCCTGAATCTTTATCTCAACCCTGCAGTTAGTGATGGCTATATACGCTTGCTTTATCCGGATTCTTCCCGTCATCTGCGACAAAAATATCTGCTAACGGTAAAAGGGTTGACTTTATACAATGACATCAAAGGTGGTAAGTAAAAGAACAATAGTCAAAACTGTAAAAACCCATTTATAGATTATCCATAAAATGCCAAATACATTATTTATTATCAGAACACAGAAAACGGGGAAGGAATTCAATTCCTTCCCCGTTTTCTGTGGTTATATTGCCCTACTCTGAGAGGGCAAAATTCTTCGTTTAGAAGTTGAAGAACTTGTTGGCGTTGTTGTAGCAGATGTCTTCGATCATCTGGTTGACACGTTGCTCCTCATATCCGGTGTAAGGGATGAGGCCGTTCTCGATGTCGTTTCCTACGAGGTTGCAGAGGGTACGACGGAAGTACTCATGACGAGGGTAGGAGAGGAACGAACGGCTGTCGGTAAGCATGCCGACGAAGCGGCTGAGCAGACCCAGCAAGGAGAGTGCATTCATCTGCTTCTCCATACCGTCTTTCTGATCGAGGAACCACCATCCGGAACCGAACTGGATCTTGCCCGGAACGGAGCCGTCCTGGAAGTTACCCAGCATGGTAGCGATTACTTCGTTAGCGCAAGGGTTCAGGTTGTAGAGGATGGTCTTCGACAACTTGCCTTCTACGTTCAGTTCGTCAAGGAAGTGTGAGCAAGCCTTTGCCGTCGTGAACTCACCGATAGAGTCAAAGCCGGTGTCGGCACCGAGCTGGTTGAACATCTTGGTGTTGTTGTTACGGATGGCACCGTAGTGGTACTGCTGTGTCCATCCTGCATTGTAGTCCATGATGGCCATTTCCTTGAGGAATGCATGCTTGAACTTGCGCTGTTCCAGTACAGAAGGAGTCTGTCCGGAGAGTGCCTTGCCCAGGATGGCATCGATTTCGGCATTGGTGTATGGTTCGTCATAGAACTCTTCGATACCGTGGTCGGAGAGTTTACATCCTTTGGATGCGAAGAAGTCGTGACGCTTCTGTAGTGCTGCGATGAGGTCGGCAAAGGTGGCGATGTTGGTATCGGAAACCTTCGAGAGTTTCTCGATATAGCCTTTCCAGGTTGCTGCCTCGATATTCATGGCTGCGTCAGGACGCCATGCCGGAATCATGCGGGTCTTGGCAGACTTGTCAGCAGCCACCATGTCGTGCCACTCAAGGGTATCGACAGGATCGTCCGTGGTGCAGACAACTTCTACATTATAGAAAGCCATGAGTCCCTGAGGCGTGAACTTCGGATCGTTGGCAATAAGGTCGTTGCACTTGTCATATATAGCCTTTGCGTTCGTTGGGTTGAGCGTCTCGTTGATGCCGAATGCCGTCTTCAGTTCCAGGTGAGTCCAGTGATAGAGCGGATTGCGGAAAGTATAAGGAACCGTTTCAGCCCACTTCTCGAACTTCTCCCAGTCGGAGGTGTCCTTTCCTGTGCAGTAGCGCTCATCCACACCGTTGGAACGCATGGCGCGCCACTTGTAGTGGTCGCCCATGAGCCAAATCTGTGCAATCGACTCGAAGCGTTTGTTCTCCGCAACCATCTGCGGAATCAGGTGGCAGTGGTAGTCAATGATAGGCATTTTCTTTGCGTGCTCATGATAGAGCTTCTGAGCCGTTTCCGTCTGCAACAGGAAATTCTCATCCATAAATTTCTTCATAGTACTTGTAAATTTTTAGGTATTGAAATTTGTGAAATAAAATTCGGTTAATCAACCTCAAAGGCAAGAGAACAAAAGGGGGGACGGGAGACCGGAATCCCCCTTGACCTTGCGCAGACAAAAATAAAAGGATTTTTTGTTTTTTCAAAAACAATTCGGTAAATTTGTACTCCGTAAGTGCAGTGAGAAAAGCGAGTCTGCATAAGGAACAAAACAATTTTTAAATAACACTAATATTATGAAAGAGTTAAACAAGAGAACAGCTCCCAAGTCGGTGGCTCCAGAGAGAATCATTCAATTCGGAGAAGGAAACTTCCTTCGTGCTTTTGTAGATTGGATTATCTACAACATGAATCAGAAGACGAACTTCAATTCGAGTGTCGTAGTGGTTCAGCCTATCGATAAGGGTATGGTGGAGTGGCTGAACGGCCAGGATTGTCTGTACCACGTGAACCTGCAGGGGTTGGATGAAGGTAAGGCCGTAAACAGCATTACGCGTGTGGATGTTATCTCTCGTGCTCTGAACCCATATTCGCAGAATCAGGCCTTCATGGCTCTGGCTGACCAGCCTGAAATCCGTTTCGTGATTTCCAACACGACGGAGGCTGGTATTGCTTTTGACGACAGTTGTAAACTCAGCGACAAGCCGGCATCGTCATATCCGGGCAAGTTGACTCAGTTGCTCTATCGTCGATTCAAGACTTTCAACGGAGATCCGACGAAGGGCTTGATCATCATGCCTTGCGAGTTGATCTTCCTGAACGGACATCACCTGAAGGACTGCATCAAGAAGTACATCGAACTGTGGAAGGCAGACTTCGGTGCTGACTATGCAGCATTCAAGGAGTGGTTTGAGAAATACAACTACGTTTGCGCTACGCTCGTTGACCGTATCGTTCCTGGATTCCCACGTGACACCATCGAGGAAATCCGCGAGCGAATCGGATACCGTGACGACCTTGTAGTAAAGGCAGAGATTTTCCACTTGTGGGTAATCGAGAAGGCCGAGAATATGACCGTAGAGCAGATGCGTGAGGAATTCCCGGCCGAGAAGGCTGGCCTGCACGTACTGGTTACGGACAACGAAAAGCCATATCACGAGCGTAAGGTGACGTTGCTGAACGGACCTCACACGGTTCTTTCGCCTGTGGCATTCCTGAGCGGAGTCAATATCGTACGTGACGCTTGCAACCACCCGGTAATCGGAAAGTATATCCACAAGGTACAGTTCGATGAGCTCATGCAGACTCTGAACCTGCCAATGGATGAGTTGCAGAAGTTTGCGGCTGACGTACTCGACCGCTTCAACAACCCATTCGTTGACCACCAGGTAACGTCCATCATGTTGAACTCCTTCCCTAAGTACGAGACAAGAGACCTGCCAGGTGTGAAGATATATCTCGAGCGCAAGGGCGAACTGCCAAAGGGTCTCGTCTTCGGATTGGCAGCCATCATTACCTATTACAAAGGTGGCAAGCGTGAGGACGGAACGGAAATCGTACCGAACGACGATCAGAAGATCATGGATCTGCTCAAGAACCTGTGGGCAACCGGTGATACGCAGAAGGTGGCAGAAGGCGTGCTCGCAGAAGAGTATATCTGGCATGAGAATCTGAACAAGACCGTTCCGGGTCTGACCGCAGCAGTAAAGGGTTATCTGGATCTGATTCAGGAGAAGGGTATGCTTGAGGCAGTCAAGACGATTCTCTAATATTGTAACCAGAATAGAAAAAAAGAGCATCCTCTCTCAGGAAGAAAGAATGCTCTTTTTTTCTACCTTAAAAATAAAATCAATCACTCAATCCATTAAACATCAGACTCCGGTATCAACACGTGACGTACCCACCAATCATGTCTCGTAGATCAGAGTCCTATGAATTAACACAAACATCAACTATGGCTAAATTCATTAAAATCAATCCGTCCGACAACGTGGCTGTGGCTATCGAGAACTTGTCGAAAGGCGAACAATTGAATGTGGAAGGAACAGAGGTGACGCTGATCGAGGACGTTCCAGCAGGACATAAGTTTACCCTGAAAGATGTAGCCGAAGGGGAAGATGTCATCAAGTATGGTTTCCCGATCGGACATGCCAAGAAGGTCTTGAAAAAAGGCAGTTGGGCATACGATGAGAATATCAAGACGAATCTCAGCGGCTTGCTCGAATATACCTGGAATCCGACAAAGGTGACCCTTGACGATACGGACCGAAAACTGACTTTCAAGGGTTACAAACGAGCAAACGGAGAGGTGGGTATCCGTAACGAGATCTGGATCGTCCCGACCGTAGGATGCGTCAATGGTATCGCAGACAATATCATCACCGAGTTCAAGCGCGAGATAGGGAGCGACGTGAAAGTGGATGCCATCGAGGCTTTCAAGCACAACTATGGTTGCTCTCAGTTGGGTGACGACCATGAATCTACCAAGAAGATACTTCGGGACATCGTCCTGCACCCGAATGCAGGCGGCGTGTTGGTTCTGGCACTCGGTTGTGAGAACAACCAGCCGGACGTATTCGAGGAGTTTCTGGGTGATTACGACAAATCCCGCATCAAATTCCTCATCACACAGAATGTGGAGAATGAGGTAGAAGAGGGAGTGAAGATCCTGAAAGAACTTTACGCTCAGGCTTCGAAGGACGTGCGTACGGAGGTTCCTCTTTCCGAACTGAAGGTCGGTCTGAAGTGCGGAGGTTCGGACGGATTCTCCGGAATTACTGCCAATCCTCTCCTGGGTGTGTTCTCCGATTTCCTTGTGGCTCAGGGAGGAACCACCATCCTGACCGAGGTGCCGGAGATGTTCGGTGCTGAAACGATCCTGATGAACCGTTGTGAAACGAAGGAACTCTTCGACAAGACCGTACATCTGATCAACGACTTCAAGGACTACTTCCTTTCGCACGGCGAACCAGTAGGGGAGAATCCATCTCCGGGAAATAAGAAGGGTGGTATCTCTACCCTCGAAGACAAGGCGCTTGGCTGTACGCAGAAGTGTGGCAAATCCTATGTGAAGGATGTGCTCATGTACGGTGAACGGCTCAAGACAAAGGGTCTGAATCTGTTGAGCGCACCGGGTAACGACCTGGTTGCTTCCACTGCCCTCGGAGCGGCTGGCTGTCAGATGGTGCTCTTCACCACCGGACGCGGTACTCCTTTCGGCTCTTTCGTTCCGACCATGAAGATTTCCACTAACACCCCTCTCTACAAGAAGAAGGGTAATTGGATTGACTTCAATGCCGGACAGTTGGTAGATGGTAAGTCCATGGATCAACTCAAGGAGGAGTTCATCGATTACATCATACGGGTGGCAAATGGTGAGCTGGTCAACCATGAGAAGCATGATTCCCATGCAATGGCCATCTTCAAGAGAGGCGTTACCCTTTAACGAAGGGGTTGCATTATAAGAAACAAAGGAGGTCGGAACGTCAGTTCCGACCTCCTTTGTTCTTTTGGGGGAAACGAAAAGCATTCTTATGTTGTTCAGAATGTCTCTTCATCGAGATTCAATAAATAAGTCGGAGCAACCTCGTCTCTTTTACAAGTCGCAGTCGCTGGACTTGTCCTGGATCCTATGAATTCAGTTGAAGCAGCAGGGAATCAACGGCAGCGGGGATATTGTCCGGATGTTGTTCCAGTGCATGGACAAAGGCACTGCCGACAATGCCTCCTGAGGCGTGTCTGCACGCAGAATCATACGTTTCGCGGTTTGAGATGCCAAAGCCGATGAGACGTGGATTCTTCAATTTCATGGCATTGATGCGGTCGAAGTATGCTTCTTTGCTGCCTGCGAAACTCTTCTGCATACCAGTGGTAGAGGCGCTTGACACCATGTAGATGAATCCGTTGCTGTTGTCGTCAATCTCGCGGATGCGTTCATCCGATGTCTCAGGGGTGATCAGCAGGATATTCTCAAGGTGAAATCTGTCGGCCGTTGTCTTGAACTCTTCCAGGTATTCGCGCATAGGCAGGTCCGGAATGATAAAACCGTCGATTCCGATTTCGGCACAGCGGGCACAGAACTTCTCGAATCCGTAGCGGAGTATGGGGTTGATATAGCCCATGAAGACGAGCGGGATGCTGACTTCCTTGCGGATATCCTTCAACTGATCCAACAGGAGGCTGAGTGACATGCCGTTACGCAGTGCTATGTTGGAAGAATTCTGAATGACGGGGCCATCGGCAAGTGGATCGCTGAACGGGATTCCAATCTCTACGAGGTCGATTCCTTTCTGCTCCAAGGTGCGGATGATAGTGACCGTGTCATGAAGATGTGGAAATCCGGCACTGAAATAGACAGAGAGAATACGGCTTTTCTTGTTCTGAAACAGTAGGTTTATGCGGTTCATAGAATCGTTTTTTTTTATTTGTGATAGAAAAAAGTTTATTTTCAATTGTCCTTATTTTTGAGCTATGGCATAGTTCGAGTAAACCTTATTTTTATTTAGACCTTTTTTGCCAAGGAAATGATGAAGCAAGCTTATCATTGTCCGGCTTTCAAAAGTTCGACCTCTGCTCATCTGGCTCACAAAAAAGGTCTTATTCGTCTGAGGCGGTCATTCTTTGGCAGAATCTCTGAAGAGCTGCCATGTCCTTGATTCCGGGTGAGGTCTCAAAACGGCTGTTGAGATCGTACCCTGCCAGTTTCGGATGGTGGAATCGCTGCAGCTCCTCCAGACTATCTTCTCCAATTCCCCCACTCAACAGAAACGGGGTATTGCCGGAGTACTGACGTAGCAGACCCCAGTCAAACGTCCTGCCACTGCCTCCGTAAGTACTTGTCTTCGTATCGAAAAGGAAAAGGTCGCAGCCCCCCTCGTAATCGCTGATGGCTTCCAGGTCATCGGCTTCTCCTATGGAAAAAGCCTTGATGATGCAGAAACCTTCTTCCCTCATCTGGACACATTGAACAGGTGTTTCAGCTCCGTGAAATTGCAATGTGTCCAAATGGCAGCGTTTTGCTGTCTCCCGCATGACGGAGAGAGATTCGTTGACAAACACCCCAACGCGCTTCGTGTCATCGGGCAGGGAGTCAATGGATGCAACGTCCAGACAGTAGGCATAGCGAGGGGAGGGAGGATAGAATACAAATCCCATCAGGTCAGGATGGATTACGGAGCCAATGCGGCGGATATTGTCCGCCTCCCGCATGCCGCATATTTTCAAAAGTTTTCCGTTGATCATTTTCTGAGTTGTGAGATGAATTGTTGCAGGGCTTCGCCCGGATGATTCTGCTTCATGAAATTCTCACCCATGAGAAATCCTCTGTATCCCAGTTTCCGGAGGTGGATCACGGTGTCTGGATGGCTGATGCCGCTTTCGCTGATATGCACCGTCTCTTCGGTGAAGTGTCGGGCCAGAACTTCGGACACGGATACATCCGTGACGAAGGTTCTCAGGTTGCGGTTGTTGACTCCATAGACATCGGCACCGAGATTCAGCGTTGCATTCAGTTCTTCCAGATTGTGAACCTCAAGCAGCACTTCAAGTGATATCTCGTGAGCCAGCAGGATAAAGCGTCTCAGCGTATCCACCGGAAGGGCAGAGGCAATAAGGAGAATGGCGTCGGCTCCGATTGCTTTTGCCTCGTGGATCTGCAGTTCGTCAATGATAAACTCCTTGCGGAGAATCGGACAGTGGACATGGGGTCGTACCTCCTCAATAAACGAGGGCTCTCCCCCGAAGTACGGAGTATCCGTCAGGATGGAAACGGCTGCGGCACCGTTCCTGTCATAAGCAGGGATGACCTCCAAAGGGTCGGCATCGGCGTGAATCCACCCTTTTGAAGGTGATTTGCGTTTGAACTCGCTGATGATGCCATGGTCGGAACGTGTCAAAGCGGAGCGCAGACTCAGGGTCGGACGCGAATAGAGAGGGCGCTGTTGGAAATCCTGAATGGTGACGTGAGGTTTCACCTCCGTCTCCAGCATATTTCGCTTGTCGTCGAGAATTTGAGAGAGAATCGTGTCCATGGGGATGCAAATGTCGTTAAAAAGTACTGTACTTTGTTGCTCTTTATTGGTATATCTCGATAAATTTCCGGAAGGAATTCTTTGCTTTTCCGCTCAAGAGACTCTCACGGGCAATGCCTACGCAGTCATCGAAAGAGAAATCAGGTCGGGCGGTACGGATTGCGATGGCAGAATTGGCCAGCACTGCATTGCGCTGTTCTTCCGTTGATTTATTCTCCAATACGTCCATGAAAATCCTTGCTGCGGACTCCACGCTGTCGCCTCCACTGAGTGAAGCCTGAGGGATGGTCCGGAACCCGAGTTCTTCTGGAGTGACGATGATTTCCTTCTCCTTCGTGACAATCTTGGAGGGTGCGGTAAGCGATATCTCATCATATCCGTCGATGGTATGGATGAGCGTATAGTTGATACCGATCTTCTGTGCGATGTAGTTGTATAACCGCAGTTTCTCCAGATTGTAGACCCCCCATACCTGATGTTTAGGTTGTGACGGATTGATCAGCGGCCCCATCAGATTGAAGAACGTAGGGACCGCAAGCGCCTTGCGAACCGGAGCCGCGTATTTCATACCGGGATTGAAAAGTGGAGCGTGGAAGAAGCAGAAATTGCACTCATCCAACGCACGGCGCAGTACGTCTTCCTCATTCGAGAACCGTGCGCCGTAAAACTGCAGCACATTGCTGGCTCCGCTGACTGATGTCGCTCCGAAATTTCCATGTTTGCTTACCTTGAATCCAGCGCCAGACAGGACAAAGCAACTCAGCGTGGAGATATTGAACGTATTCTTTCCGTCGCCGCCTGTTCCGACGATATCGATGGTCTCCATGTCATCGAAGTGGACCTTCTTAGCCGTGAGAAGAAGAGCGTCCCGGAATCCGATGAGTTCGTCCAGTGTCGTTCCTCGCATGATGAAAATAGTCATGAAGGCGGCAATCTGTTCGTTAGAGAACTCTCCGTCTGCCATTCTTAACATGATGTCTTTCGCTTCTTTCTGCGAGAGGGTCTCGTGAGATGATAATTTAAGAAGTATGTGTTTCATGATTCTGTTCTCTTGTGTGATGTAATCTTCCTTTTTTTTTGTTTCAGTGCGTCAGGAAATTTCGGATGATCTCCGATCCCTGTGGTGTCAATACGCTCTCGGGGTGGAACTGTACGCCACGGATGTCATACCTGGTGTGTCGCAGTCCCATGATCAATCCCTCGTCGCTCTCTGCGGTGATCTGCAGATCGGGTGGGAGATTCTGTTTATCCACCACCCAGGAGTGATAGCGTCCGGCAGAGAAAGTCTGCGGAATGCCGTCGAAGGTATATTCGTCGCTGACGGTGGTGTGAATAGGTGTGCTGACACCGTGAAAGACCGTCGGAAGATTCAGCAGCCGTGCCCCGAAAACTTCTCCGATAGCCTGTTCTCCCAGGCAGATGCCGAAGATGCTTTTTGTCGGAGCATACGTTCGGATCAGATCATTCAGGATTCCGCTTTCGGAGGGAAGTCCCGGACCGGGAGAGAGAATGATCTTATCATACTGTTTCACCTCGTCAAGACTGATGCGGTCGTTGCGACGGATGTCCGGTTGGAATCCCAAGTCCTTCACTATCTGTACGATATTATAGGTAAAAGAGTCGTAGTTATCAAATATGAGTATCTTCATGAGTTTTATCATTTTTCAGTATTCTTGTGCAATATGCATGGCGCGTCTGAGAGCTGCCAGTTTGTTGTTGACCTCCTGCAGTTCGCTTTCCTCGTCAGACCTGGCAACGATGCCGGCTCCTGCCTGATAGTACAGACGGTTGTTCCGCGAGAGGAAGGAGCGGATGGTGATGGCCTGGTTGCAACTGCCATCCAGTCCTACGATGCCGATACACCCTCCGTAGAACCCCCGGTCGTGTGACTCGATGCTATCAATCAACTGCATGGCACGTACTTTCGGCGCTCCACTGAGCGTTCCTGCCGGGAATGTATCGGCAAAAAGCCGCATGGTATTACTTCCCTCCGGTACCGTTCCCACAACGCTGGAGACAAGGTGGATGACGTGGGAGTAATACTGGACGGTCCGCAGAGACTCTACATGGACATTCTCGGTATTGCGACTCAGGTCGTTCCGTGCCAGATCGACAAGCATGATATGTTCGGCATTCTCCTTTGGGTCATGAAGCAGTTGTTCGGCTATTTTCTCATCTTCCTCATCCTTTCCTGTCCTTTTCATTGTTCCCGCGATAGGCATGATATGGGCCTTATGGTTGGCAATGCGCAGATGCACTTCCGGAGAACTGCCGAAGATACGGTAGCTGCCGAAGTCGAAATAGAACAGATAGGGAGACGGATTGATGCTCCGAAGGGTTCGGTACAACATGAAGTCGTCGCCTCTGTACCCTTGTGAAAAGCGGCGTGACAGCACAATCTGGAAAACATCCCCTCTCTGGCATGCGTCCTTCCCTTTTCGTACCATATGCTTGTACTCCTCATCACTGATATTCTTCTGCTCTTCTCCTTCCATGTGGAAGTCGAAAGCATTTACGATAGGGTTGTTGATGATTTTCTCAATGACAGAGAGTGCGCTCTCCGTCTCTCCATGGAGAAGGTTCTCGATGATACAGATCTCGTTCTTGTAATGGTTGAACGTAATGACGTACTTAAAAAATTCATAGTGGATCTCTGGCAGGTCATTCTCGTTCAGTTTCTCAGCGTGCAGTTGCACATCCTCATAGTATTGCACGGCTTCGTAGGCGGAGTAGCCGAAAAAGCCGTTTGTCCCTTTCGACAAGTCCTCCTTGCTGATCTCGAACTGTCTTGTGAACGCCAGAAAGGCATCAGGAACGGAGTTCTTGTCCCGGACGGGACTCTGAATAGACTGTCCGTCAGGAGTGGTGGTTGTAATGACACCGTCCTTGACCGAAAAAGAGGCAATCGGATTGAAAGCAATGTATGAGTTACTGCGGTCGATGCTGTTGTAGTCGGAACTTTCCAGCAGAATGCTGTGGACATACAGGTCTCGTACCTTCGGGTAGATGCCGACTGGTGTCAGTAGGTCACCCAGGAATTTCTTGGAATTAACGGTGATGGTGTAGGTCTTCATGATTATTTCTCTTGTTTGGATGTGATTTGTTTTTTTTGCGTGGATCAGGAGAAATGGGCAATGAAACTTGGCATGTCCTTGTCACCCCGTCCGCTGACAGTCAGCACGACGATATCCTCAGGGAGGAACTTTAATTTATGAAGTGCAGCCAGTGCGTGGGCACTCTCCATGGCCGGTATGATTCCTTCCAGTCGTGTCAGTTCATAAGCAGCCTTCAATGCTTCATCGTCCGTGATTGCAAGGACCTGAGTCCGTCCTATCTCAGAGAGATGCGCATGCAGAGGTCCGATGCCCGGATAGTCGAGTCCGGCGGAGATAGAGTAGGGTTCGATAATCTGTCCATCATCCGTCTGCATGACGAGTGATCGGCTACCATGCAGGATTCCTTCCGTACCGCAATGGATTGTGGCGGCTGTCTTGCCTGTGTCTATTCCCTGTCCGGCGGCTTCAGCCTCAATGAGTCTGACCCGTTCATCGTTGAGATAGTGATAGAACGTTCCTGCCGCATTGCTTCCACCTCCTATGCAGGCAATCAGATAGTCCGGACAGTCCCGTCCTTCTTTTTCCATCAGCTGTTTCTTGATCTCTTCGCTGATTACCGATTGGAGACGAGCGACAAGGTCGGGGTAGGGTTTTGCACCTACGGCGGAGCCGATAATGTAGAACGTATCATCCGGATGGTTGCACCAGTCCCTGAAAGCTTCGTTCGTAGCATCCTTCAGTGTCCTGTTTCCAGACTTTACAGGAACGACCTTTGCGCCTAACATTTTCATCTTCTGCACGTTGAGTTGCTGACGTTCTACGTCGGTCTCGCCCATATAGACGATACACTCCATATTAAACAGCGCTGCCACGGTGGCTGTTGCCACGCCGTGCTGTCCGGCTCCCGTTTCGGCAAGAATCCGTTTCTTGCCCATCTTGCGAGCCATCAGGATCTGTCCCAGAGCATTATTGATTTTGTGAGCGCCGGTATGATTCAAGTCCTCACGCTTGAGATAGATCCGTGCGTTGACAGCTTCAGACAGTCGGCTGGCATAGTAGAGCGGGGTAGGGCGGCCTACATAGTCGTGCAACATCTGTCGGAATTCTTTCTGGAAGTCCGAATCCTCCAGAATATCCAGATACCGACTGCTCAGTTCTTCAAAATTACGGTGCAGAATCTCAGGAATAAAAGCACCGCCATATCTTCCGTAATATCCGTTTTCGTCAATTTGTATTTTCATGGTTTTTATGTTGTTAATATTTTTTTCGGGAATCTGATACTGTATGAAAGCAAGAAAGGCTTGCGTGAGTTACGCAAGCCTTTCGTTTTATTTTTTATTATTCAGTCAGACGACAAAAGCAGTGCACCTCACAAACGCGGAATTTGTAAGTGCCACCACCAGAAGCCGAATGCTATTTGTCTGTTATTTGTCATTATTATTGTCTCTATGACTATAATTCGGTGCAAATATCAACATTATTTTTTCTAAATCCAACTAATTGCAAAATTATTTTTGTTTTCTAACAGAAGGATTCCAATGGTCGTCTGCTCCGAGAACTCTTTCGATGCTATATTTTCGTGCTTTCTTCAAAGAGGCCGTTTCAGCCCAAGTCACTCTCTTATTGCTTTGAGCTCCCTCGCCGCGACTGCCGTATTCTGCGAACCGTGCTGTCTTTTCGTTGTCTGGGTTGCGCCAGTTGTCCCAACCCTCCGGTCGCACACATCCGTTCAGTTCGCAGTCTATCCATACGCTCATCCCATAGGGCCGCCACGGCCGTCCGAGATAAACCTTCGTTATTTCGGCATTGCTTTCGACCCGGCAACGGTGGAAAAAGAATCCGTACTCCTTGTATTGCGGTGTGCTCGGTGCTGTGATATACGAATTCTTCTTGCAATGCAGCGTACATCCTTCGAACCAAGCCGTTGCGGCTCCGAACACGTAGTCCGTTGTCCCCTCTATATAGCAGTTCTCATAATACTGACGGCTTTTCTCGCTGCCGGCATAGATCGTATCCTGGTTTCCGATGATGCGGCAGTTGATGAAACTTGCCCGGTCTCCTTCCACGTGGAGTGCCACAGCCTGACCCAGTTCGGGAGCATCGTTCTCGATGGTCAGGTTCTCTGCTGTGAAGCCATGTCCCTGAACCAGCAGCGTGTAGGTACGGAATGTCCCCATCTTTTTCCCCGTTTCCGCCCATGGCATATTGGCATGATCCGACCAGCGGATGATGACTCCATCCCGGCTTTCACCTTTTAGGGTCACATTCATTGCCCATGTCGGGACGACGACCTTCTCCCGGTACACGCCGTTCTTGATGTAGATCGTCTTGCGCGTCTGCATCTCAGCCCGAACAGAAAGGATGGCCTCCTGTACTGAGGTAAAGTCACCGCTTCCGTCCTGAGCAACCAGAATGTCGTAATGCTCGCCGGCTGCATTAGCTGAGAACCACCATGCGGTCCAAGCGAGAAGAAGGAAAAGTCGTGTTCTCATTATCATATCGTTTTTTTTATGTTCTTTCTACCAAGGCATCAGTTTCTCCATGTGATAGACCATCTGTTTCTTCCACCAATACCATTCATGTCCCACGTCCAGTCCCCAATAGTCGAACCAGGCGGGTATGTCCTTTTCTTTGAGGACTCTTTCCAGAGCGTGTGTCTCTTCCAATGCCGTTTTTTCCCATGCTCCTTGTCCGGAACAGCAGATGATGCGGCTGCTCCGGTACAGAGCCATGTAGAAATGCGAGGGGTCCATGTGTGGCAGGAAGTGGACAGGGGAGTTCTCGTAGATCAGATTGTCCATGTAGTCATGAAAGAAATGGCTGGCATTGTAAATGCCACTCTGTGCTATCAGCGTGTCGAACAGATCTGGTCGTCGGAAAAAGAAGAGGCTGCTATGGGTGGCGCCCATGCTGCATCCTGTGACGATGGCGCGCTGACCGAGATGTCCGTTGATACCTACCACCCATCCGAACAGTTCATCCGTAATGTAGCGAAACCACCGTTCCTGCTGTTCGATACGCTGTCGTGGGGTGGCACTCTGATTGTTCCATGTCTCGGCGTCTATGCTGTCGGGAGTGACCACCTGCAGCCGTCCGCTCTCAATCCAGGGAGCGAGCGATTCTATCATGCCGAAATTCTCGTAATCATAGAAACGTCCGTTTTCCGGTGCGAAGGCAATACATAGTTTACCTCCACTTCGACCATAGATTTTAAACTCCATGTCGCGGTTCAAGATCCAGCTGTGTTCCTTATAGTATCTGATTTCCATTTCGACTATTCATTAGACCGTCAGGTAGCAGGCGTTTTTTTTGCGAAGAAATTCTATTTATTGCCGCAAACCGGACATTCGCTATTTCTGCTTAATTCCAGGGTGTTGAATTGCATGGTGAGAGCATCGAACGTCAGCAGTCGGTTGGTCAGCAGGTCACCTATTCCACTCAGGTATTTGATAGCCTCAGTAGCTTGGATGCAACCTATGACACCCGGAACAGCGCCCAGGATACCGACCTTCGAACTCGGAGGTACCTCCAGGTCCGTCGCCGGATGCGGGAATATACAACGATAGCACGAGCTGCCAGGGACGTATGTCATCACCTGTCCCCGGAATCGGACAACTCCTCCGATGCAGAAAGGCTTGCCCAGGTGGGTGCAGACATCGTTGACGAGGTACTTGATCGAGGACTGATCCGTTGCTTCGATGACAAAATCATAGTCCTGCACGATGTCGGCAATATTATCCTTTGATATACTCCCCTCATGTGTACGAACGGATATGTCTGGATTCAGGGCAAGTAGTCTTCGCCGGGCAGATTCTGTCTTTTTCTCTCCGACGCTGGAAGTGTCGTGAATAACCTGGCGTTGCAGATTCGAGAGGTCGATGACATCCTTATCCGCAACCCCTATTGTACCCACACCTGCGGCAGCCAGATACAAGAGGTTCGGCGAACCGAGACCTCCGGCTCCGATGACCAGAACCTTTCCATCGTGAAGCCGTCTCTGTCCCTGTGGTCCGAGTTCCTTCAGAAGTATATTACGTGAGTAGCGTTCCAACTCTTTGTCTGAGAACGAATATTCCATAATCGTATAGTGTTTATAGTTTGTCGAGTATTTCCACGATCCGTTCCGATGTCTTTCCGTCCCATAGTTCAGGGACATCCCCTTTTTGCCACCTTCCGTCAAACAGGCGTTTCAGAGCCGGCGGGAGGTTAGCGGGGTTGGTTCCGATGAGCGAATTGGTACCGACGGTGCAGGTCTCGGGTCTTTCGGTATTGTCACGCAGTGTGAGGCAAGGAACATGCATGACGGTAGTCTCCTCGGTGATGCCTCCCGAATCCGTAATCACGCATAGGGACCGTTCGACCAGATAGTTAAACTCAAGGTAGCCAAGTGGTTCAATGATATGCAGATTAGACGCTTCGACTCCCGCATCCTTGAAAATACGTGCGGTTCGAGGGTGAATCGGGAATACGACCGGAAGTCCATTGACATTATCCGTGATGGCTGACATCAAGGCCTTGAGATGAGAAGCCTCGTCCACATTGGCAGGGCGGTGAAGCGTCAGCACGACATAGCCTTTTTCCTTCAGGTTCAGATCGTTCCAGACAGGAGGTTGGCAGAAGCGCTGACGATTGGCCATCAGCGTGTCGATCATGACATTGCCGACAAAGAAGATGCGGTCATCGGGAACACCGTTTTTGCGCAGGTTATCCCCAGCCAGGGTGGTGGTCGTAAAGAAATAATCCGCCAAGGAGTCCGTCACAATGCGGTTGATCTCCTCCGGCATCGTCATGTCGAAAGACCGTATTCCTGCCTCTATATGTGCGACAGGCGTATTCATCTTCTTTGCCACGAGCGTGCAAGCCATTGTGGAGGTGACGTCCCCCACGACAATGACCAGATCGGTCGGATTTTCCTTCAGGTCCCGTTCAAAAGCGGTGAGAATAGCCGCTGTCTGTTCTGCCTGGCTACCGCCGCCACATCCCAGATTCACATCCGGTTGGGGAATGTTCAGTTCGTCAAAGAACGTCTGCGACATAACCTTATCGTAATGCTGTCCAGTGTGGACCAGTCGGAATGAGATGTGATGCTCCTCTTTCTGGTGTCCATTGAAATTCTGAATGGCATGGATGACAGGTGCTATCTTCATGAAGTTCGGGCGAGCTCCCGCTATGAGTGTTATTTTCTTCATTGTCTTTGAATCCAATGGTTTAATAGTGGATGTTATTTAAGATCTTTTCTTTACGGTCTCATATATTTCAGCAATGCGTTTCGAAATGGACAGGGCATCCAATCGGTCCTTTACAATCCGTTCCGCTCCCTTTGTCCGTTCGGATGATGCCAGTGCCTTCAGCAGTCCATCGGAAAGGGCTTCCGATACAGGAGCGCACACGTAGCAGCCGTCCACTCCTTCTGTCCGTTCTCTTACATCGCCTACGTCTGTTGCGACAATGGGGCATCCGCAGGCTAAGGCTTCCTTGATAACCTGAGGCGACCCTTCCATTTTGGAGGTCAGAAGCAGGCAGTCCACCGCATTGAACAGCGTAGCGCATTCCTCACGTGAATATCCTCGCAGTTCGAGCAATTGTGCCTTCTGCTCAGCCTTTTGATTATATCGTTCGATCGTTTCTTTTGCCAAAGGGTAGTTCTTGACCTCGACTTCAAAGAAACCGGCAAACAGAACCAGTTTCTTATCCTGATCTAATCCCATTGCCTTTCTTGCAGACTGTTTATCCTTCTGACAAAACAGTTCCGTATCCACGGCACAAGGAATCAGAGAACAGTCTTTTTCGGACTTCTCTCCACAGGCAATACGCATTGTCTTTCTCGACACAAAGATGTTATGTGCCGACAGGAGCATTGACAGACGGGAGAGGGGCAGCACCTTCGGATTATTGATATCCGAACCGTGATACGTCGTCACGACGGGAACACGTCGTTGCAGGTTGGAAAGGAGACCTGCAATGCCATAATGAGCATGGATGATGTCCGGCTGGAAATCCCGTATGGCATGACGAAGCCTTATGTAGGCATTGTAATAGCCTCGAATTCCGATCCCTTCGGTATGGATGGCATCATTATGGCAGATGTCAAACAATTGGAATCGGTATCCCAGCCGTTCTATCTGATGAACCTGATCAGGGATGAAGGGGGAGGGTTCTCCATGGTGGTATCGTGAGACGACTAATATGCGCAGAGGTTCCGTTATCATGAAATTTGTTTCTGTGGACTAAGCGTTCTGAAAACAAAAATACAAAATAATGAAATGACTGAGGAGGTGAAGTGTCAAAAAAGAGAGAATCTGACACTCGCTTGTGCAGATTCTCCCTGTCAACACTTTAAATCAGAAACTTCGCATAGTTCCCAGTGGCGATGGATAGAAGAGAATCAATTCTTTTTCGACAGTTCCTTTTTTTGCGTCCTGGCATCGTACGAGCACCCTCGACTCTGCCCATTTACCTTGCAGAAAAGGTCTGTCTGCCCTTGGTAGCTATGCTCCATCTCTTTTCCTCTGTTTGAATCTCTACTTTAACAAAGTAATGATTCAATGTAATATATATAAATAGTTGTTTTTGTGGTATTTAAAATAGTCCTTTTGAGAAATATCTATCTCCTCTATCTGGGAAAATAGCCACGATATTGCCATGTTCTATTTCAGACGCGACCTTCAAGGCGGCGTGAAGGGCAGCTCCGGATGAGGAACCAGCGATAATGCCTTCCTTGAGTGCCACTTCATGAACGGCGGAGAAGGCCTGTTCGTCGTTGACCTTGATCACACGATCGATCAGAGAAAGGTCCATGGTGTCTGCCACGAAGTTATTGCCGATGCCTTCGATTTTATAGTCGCCGTGTTCTCCACCTCCGATGGTGGATCCGACGGGGTCGGCAAGGATGCCTCTGGTGAATGGGTTGTGTTCCTTGATGTATCGCAGAACTCCCGTAATGGTCCCTCCGGATCCGGCGCCGGCAACGACATAGTCCACATCGCCGTCCAGATCCTTGTATATTTCAGGTCCCGTGGTTTCGTAATGGGCCTGTGGGTTGCTGGCATTGACAAACTGTCCGAGGGAGATCGCCCCTTTCGTTTCCTTCTTGATCTCGTCCGCCTTGCGGATGGCTCCGAGCATCCCTTCTTCGCTTGGAGTGTGGATGATCTTTGCTCCCAAAGCCCGCATGATGGCTTGTTTTTCGCTAGAGAACTTCTCGGGCACGACAAACAGGACCTTGTATCCACGGTTCAGTGCGGCGAACGCAATGCCTATTCCCATATTGCCAGCTGTGGCCTCAATGATGGTGCTTCCTTTGTGCAGTTCTCCTTTTTTCTCCGCATTCTCAATCATATAGGTAGCGGTGCGATCCTTGGTGGAGCCAGCAGGATTGTAGAGTTCCAATTTTGCGAAAAGATTCACTCCGGGCTTGACCCCTAAGTGAGACAGTCGAACCAGTGGCGTATTGCCAATGAGTTCTTTCATGGAATTATAATATCTCATAACCAATATTCTAGTTTTAAGTAAAGGTTTAGTTTTTATTTCTTAATTTCTGATGAATCAATAGCTTGGTCTATGTCATTTATTAAGTCGTCGATCAACTCGATTCCAATTGAAAGCCGTATGAGTCCATCGGTAATTCCCACTTTCTCGCGCACGTCCTTCGGTATGGAGGCATGGGTCATAGAGGCCGGATGGCATACCAGGCTTTCCACGCCTCCGAGACTTTCGGCCAGCATGATGAGCCGCAGACTTTTGAAGAACAGTCGGACATCATACCGTTCAGGATTCAGTTCAAAAGAAATCATGGCACCTCCGTTCTTGGCTTGTTTCCGGTTGACCTCGAATCCGGGGTCGTTCTGCAGTCCAGGGTAGTAGATTTTTCTGACTGCGGGATGATGAAGCAAATGACTGACCATCTTCTCGGCATTGGAGACGTGTCGATCCAGTCGGACGGAGAGCGTTTTGATACCCCTCTGAAGCAGAAAACTGTCAAAAGGTCCCAACGTACCTCCCGTTGCATTCTGAATAAAAGCCAACCGTTCGCACAACTCGTTGTTGCGTGCGACCACCAGTCCTGCTATGACATCAGAATGTCCGCCGAGGTATTTCGTTGCGGAGTAAACAACGATGTCCGCCCCTAATTCAATCGGTTTTTGCAGATAGGGAGTCATGAAGGTGTTATCGACAATGACCAACAGGCCATGACGGTGAGCGATATCAGCGACAGCCTGTATGTCGGTGACTGTCAGCAGTGGATTGGCCGGACTTTCGATCAGAACGGCTCTGGCATCCGGAGAGATGGCGGATTCAAAGTGATTCAAGTCGCCAGTATCCGCGATGGTATAAGAGAGTCCGAAGTTTTTCCAGACCTTGTCCAGGATGCGGTAGGTACCTCCATAGACATTGCTTGATATCAGCACGCGGTCGCCCTCTCTGAGGAGAGATAGTACGGCGTTGATGGCAGCCATGCCACTGGCAAAGGCAAAGCCTCCGGTTCCACCATCGAGATCAGCAATGAGCGATTCGAGAGCGGCGCGTGTCGGGTTGCCTGTGCGGGCATATTCCCATCCTTCGCGTCGGATTCCCAATCCGTCCTGTTTGAAGGTGGAAGTCAGATAGACAGGGACATTGACAGCCCCGGTGTGTTCGTCCAACGAGATACCTCCGTGGATGAGTTTTGTTTCGATGTTGTCAGAATGATTCATGATAGAAATGATTTAAAGTGTTTGTGATGACGGGTACAAAGGTCGGGCAATCCGAGACAGGTCGAAATACCATGTTTCTTCTATTTTACTACCACAAATAAGGTATAAGGTGGAGGGGGATGGAGGGGATGGAGGGGGTGGAGGGGATGGAGGGGATGTAAGCGAAAGTGTGTGTGTTGACGGACGGCATTGTGTCGTCCTTTGCCTTGTTTCTACAAGACATTTATGGGCGGTGGCATGAGTCAGGGTGTATCGGTGGGTACATTCCGTGGGCGGGTCAGGGCGTTGAAGGGTAAAGAAAAGAGGGGTGTGGAAGTTGATGTTTTGTTTGTATCTTTGAATCTGTCAACTTCAGAAATCTTACGAATATGTACCGAACCTATTTTTGTCGCTTGCTCATTCAGTCGTTCATGGCTCTGTGCGGTCTGACACTTGCTTCCTGTCGGAACTCGTCCGCACTATCGGCGGTGGACATGGCGTCAACAGAGGATGTTTTGGCTGATTCTGCCACGCATGAGCCACTCCTGATCGGGCAGGATACCGTCTTTTGTGTGAGATTGTCTTCTGTTTCTGACATGGGTGGTTCTGTCTATGCGAAGCACGATTCGGTGGTATGCGTAATGGCTTCTTCGTATGGTGATACGACAACATGTGTGTTCGTCTATCCCCGTACTGGCAGGAAAGAAGTTGATACTTCTATCCTTCATTCCGTCAGCGATGCGGTGGGAGGTTCATACGCTGGACCGTACAGAAGTGGGTTGACGCTGGCAAGACACTATGCCCTTGACAACATGAAGACCATTATGGAAGGGATGTCAGACGTCCGAGACATTTCCTACGAACAGGGTTCCTGTGAGTACTTCGTCAGTCCGGAATACGAGACCTCCCGAATGTTCAACCTGACCGTGAGCTACTATACCTATATGGGAGGCGTTCACGGCATGCATGGTATCGGAGGGCTCATCATCCGGAGTAGTGACGGCAAACGGATGGAACTGTCAGACCTTCTCCGGTCCGATTATGACCGGCAGAAGTGGCAGCAGCTAATCCGAAGAGGCCTGCGGGAGTATTTCGGCTGTCAGACAGATGAGGAACTGCGAGAATCCCTACAGGTGGAAGATTTCTTAACTATTCCTATGCCTCAGATGTCTCCCTATTTCACAGAAGAGGGCCTCGTGGTCAGTTATCAGCCTTACGAAATAGCCTGTTATGCGGCTGGGGTTCCGTCGTTTGTCATTCCGCAACATGAGTTACTGCCATTCCTCTCCGCTGAGGGTCTCGGGCTGCTCAGATAGGCAAGAGTCGAAAGGGAGAGAAGTCTGTTGTCTGATGTTTTTTTATCCTACCTATTTTCCTGTAAAATACAGCCACGTCTGCTATCCATGGTCAGGACAACGGCAGGAGCGTATCCCGGACTAACCTTGGTACCAAATACGTTTTTACTAGCCGCGTTTCAAAGCAAGGAGAGGGTCGGAGACCTGAGCATACCATTCGTTGTACAGACCTGAACCAACGGTGACGAGCAAAGGGCGTAAAAAGGACTATTGAAAATAAACTCTTTTGCTTACCTTTGTCTCTGTTTTTTTAGAAACGAACGGTTTGTACTTCCTTCGTTTACATAGGGTCCTTGTGTCGGCGGTTTTCTACTTCGGACTGCCGGTATTCCTTCACTTTTCCATGACGGCACGATCTGCCACTACTATGGATTCACAGTCCCTGTCTGTCGGCAGTGTTGTTTTCCTGGGTGATTCTCATACTTGGCTGGGAGGTAATGACTGTACGCGCGAAGAGGGATGGACATCCTCATTCCGTTCGTTCTTCTCCAACTCGTCCTATCGCAGTTATGCGCGCAGTGGAGCCACGTGGACGCATACCTCGCGGACCAGTGCCGACGTTCGGGACAGTTCCTCCATTCTTTCCGACAAGAATGTTATCTACAACCAGATTCTCCGTCTCCGTAATGACGTCCAAGCGCATCGTATACCATCGCCCGACCTGATTATTATCCTCGCAGGCACCAACGATGCCTGGTTTGGCGCCAGCCGTCCGAACCGTTTCGGAGTCTCTCCAGAGACAGCGTTCTTCGAGTCAGACTCTGTCCTTCTATGCTATGCCCCGGGCTCGCTGACCAGTCTCTCCCTCGCCTTGCGTTACGACTGCCTCCTCCTCCGGCATTTCTTCCCACAAGCCCGTCTTGTCCTGCTCACTCCGTTTCAGTCCACCGCCTTTCCAGTGCGTGATTTGCGAGTGACGGCGTCCATTATCGAATCCTGTGCCAACAGACTTGGCATTGACCTTATCCGACTGGACACACCCACCCTTATCAGCGCGGCCCGCGAGCGACGCAGGCGAACGTTCACCGTCGATGGCACGCATACGAACAAGTCCGGTGCGCGGCGCATAGGAGAGTATGTTGCGCGGCGCATAGGCTCTCTAATTCAGTAAAAAAAAGATTACGATGGTATTTTCGGACCTGATTTTTCTTTTCATCTTCATTCCGCTGTTCCTGCTGACCTACTTTCTTGCTCTCGGTGTGGACAGGACGTTGCTTACTCCACGTCCACTGCGCAGACGCCGTCATTATGTCTGCACACTGCGCAACGCCGTCCTCATCCTCTTTTCGCTCATTTTCTACGCCTGGGGAGAGCCTGTCTATGTTCTTCTTATGGTCGGCAGTGTTCTCTTGAACTACCTGCTCGGGATGCTCATCGGAGCATACGACGTCTCCCTTGGCAAGCGCAAGGCGGCTCTCATTCTCGGTATCGTGCTTAATGTGTCCATTCTGGGAGTTTTCAAGTATGCCGGTCTCATAGCCACCACGCTTGCATCGTTTCGCCTTCCGTTCCACGACCCGCACATTGTACTCCCGATCGGTATCAGTTTCTATATCTTCCAAAGCATTTCCTACCTTATCGATGTCTATCGGCGTGAAGCCCCCCCTCAGCGCAATTTCTTCGGCTTGTTGCTCTATATCTCTATGTTCCCGCAACTCATCGCGGGACCTATCGTGCGCTATACTACCATTGCTACCGACATCCGTCGCCGTCACGTCACTGCCGTCGACGTGAGCGAGGGCATCTGGCGTTTCCTTATCGGTCTGGGCAAGAAGGTTCTCCTTGCCAACCAGCTCTCTGCGGTCTCCATGCAGTTCTTAGGCGGAGGATTCATTTCGGGCGGCCATCCTGACTCACAACTCACCGTCGCCGGTGCGGCTCTGGGCATTGTGGCCTTCACCTTACAGATTTTCTATGACTTCTCCGGTTACAGCGACATGGCCATCGGCCTGGGCCGCTGTCTTGGTTTCCGCTTCAACGAGAACTTCCGTCATCCCTACTGTTCCTCATCCATCACGGAGTTCTGGCGTCGTTGGCATATCTCGCTCGGCTCCTTCTTCCGCGACTATGTCTATATCCCAATGGGAGGCAACCGCCGTCATCAGGCTCTCAATATCTTCGTTGTCTGGATGCTCACGGGTCTCTGGCACGGAGCGTCCTGGAACTTCGCACTCTGGGGGCTCTTCTTTGGGGTGATCGTCTTTCTTGAGAAGTTTACTATTCTCCGTCTTGAATCGTTTGCGTGGAAGCCCTTTCTGCACCTTTATGCCCTTGTGGTGGTTGTCATCGGGTGGGGCATCTTTTATTTTGAAGACTTTTCCGACATGCGTTTCTTCTTCGCGACCCTCTTCCATCTCCGAGGAGACCTGTTCGATTTCACGGTTGAAAGTGCATTCTGGGATCATTTCTGGATATTCGTCCTTGCCGTTCTCTTCTCGCTGCCTATCTATGACAGCGCCACGAAAATGGCGGACGTCACCGTTCAGCGTTTCTCTCCATTCTTGCGCACGGTACTCGTCTTAGGCGTACGCATAGTGATGTCCCTTTTTATCTTGTCGTTTTCTGTGGCTCTCCTGGTCGGAGATACGAATAATGCCTTCATCTATACACGATTTTGACTATGAACCATCTGAAAAATAAGTGTGAGCAGGATCGAGAAACAAGGATCCCTACAGTGACAACCAACGATTCCAGTTGCGTGGGAGCAAAAGGAACGTTGAATTCAGTCCTTCGTCCGTTGCGGAGCGTGAGTTTCGTGACCTTCCTTGTCCTGCTTTTGTTTGTCGCCTTTTCAACCGCAGCTCCGGCACGTTGCTGGAAAACACCCCGCGGCATCATCGTTTCGTTGGAGAAGGATCGCGTCTGTGCCATGGAAGCGTTTGGCGGCGCACCTGATGAGTTTACCTATTATTCCGACATGGTCAACCGCTGGCGTGGGAGTCTCGACAGTTCCATCCGTCTTTGGAACATGATAGTCCCCACTTCCGCGGCATACTATCTGCCAGAAGGTGCGAAGGGGTTGAGCAACGATCAGCATCCAGTCATTCGCAGGGCATATACCCAGATGGGAGAGGGTGTTCGTGCGGTTGATGTGTGGGACTCTCTTTCGTCGCACGTATCGGAGCCGATCTATGCCCGTACGGATCATCATTGGATGCCGCTCGGCGCCTATTATGCGGCACGTGCTTTCGCCTCGCAGGCGGGAGTGGCAGTGCCGGATACTGCCGACTACGAACGAAAGGTCATACATGGTTTCAACGGCACGATGGGCCGTTGGTCCGAATCACGTACGGTAAAGAACACGACGGAAGATTTTATATGGTATCGTCCCCTTGACAGCAGTCGTATAACGACCACGTACCTGGATCACCGTATTCTGCGCAGCGTGGTCTCGATCAGCGGAGAACCCTATGAATCATCGTTTTTCCTGCCCCGAAGAGACGGCAGTCCCGGAGCCTACTCCACGTTCATGAATGGCGATGCGCGCACGACGCGGGTACGCTATCCGGAGGCGAGAACAGGCCGTCGGCTGCTCATTGTAAAAGACTCCTATGGCAATGCGCTCGCATCGTTTCTGCTCCGTTCGTTCGACGAGGTGAACGTCATCGATTTCCGTTACTTTCAAGGAAACGTCCTTGATTACATTACCCAGGCCGGCATAACCGATGTGCTGATTGTCAACAATCTCCAGCACGCGTATAATCCAAGTACCTCGGTCAAGATTCTGCGCTTGCTGGAAGCCCCTTCCACCCATGTCGAAGAGGTGATCTTATCTGGGCGGGAATGACGGAAGAAATTCTTTTATTCTGATGGTGAGAGCTAATAGGAAGAGAGTCAAAAACAAAACGAGACGAGGCTGTGTGGAAGCGACAGTCGCGACACAGTCAGAGAAAAAAGTCTGTAGAATAAAATGACAGCGTCAGATGGGAGTTGGTGGGATGCCAACTTCATCTAAAAAAACAAACGGACCATTGAAAAGACATCTAATTTATATTATCCTAATAGGGACGGCCTATGTCGCAGTGTCTGCGGTATTTGATTTTCTGCCACGAAGTACCTATTCCCATCTCGAGAAGAGAGACCTGACAAAACGTCCCTCCTTTACGTGCGACGGATTCCTGTCCGGTACATTTGCGACGTCGTTCTCGCATTGGTTTTCCGACACGGAACCCTACCGCGATGAGTTGTTGACGATATCCATGATAGGGAAGGACCTGGTCCGGCTCCATGTGGGAGGGGCTGAGAATATCTCTTTCCATGCCAGTACGGACGTTCCGTCCGATCCCGACGCGGAGGCATTGCGAGCCGCAGAAGAGGCGAGAGAGGCGGACGAGCGTTACATTGACGACCTGCCGCTTACCGAGAACGGCACGGCCAAGATAGCCAATGCGGGCATCATCATCGTGGGAGAGGCTGATTCGGTGCGTGCCCTCATGGCCTTCGGTGGCAGCAGCAAGGGCGGAGTACAATATGCCAATGCTGCCAATGCATACCACGAAGCCTTGCCCGGGGTGAACATCTACTGCATGGTGATTCCTACGGCGGTTGATTTCTATCTGCCTCAGAAAGCCCGTAAGAGTTCCAACCCCGAGCGTCCGGTTATCAATAACATCTATTCACACCTTGCCTCCGGGGTGAAGGCGGTGGATGCCTACACACCTCTCGCACAGCACTTCAGAGAGCCGATCTTCCTGCGAACCGACCACCATTGGTCGCCGTTGGGAGGTTACTATGCCGCTCAGGCCTTTGCTCGAGTTGCGGGTGTCCCGTTCCAGCCTCTTTCCAAATACACGCGCAAGGTAGTCCGTCGCTACGTCGGTTCGATGTACGGCTATTCCGGTGACATCGCCATCCGCAATGCTCCGGAGGACTTTGTCTATTATGTCCCGGAAGGGGTTTCCTATACGACTACGTACACGGATTATCGCATTGACGAACACTACCGGGTCACGGGTGAGGGACGCACCTATAACGGTCCTTTTTTCTATCACTACCGTGATGGTTCGGGAGGCGCGTACTGTACACTGATGGGGTCGGACACGCGCATCGTCCGTGTGCGCACATCGACCAAGTCGGACCGTCGTCTGCTGATCCTGAAAGACTCGTTCGGCAACATGCTTCCTGCGTTTCTCTTCTACTCATTCGGTGAGGTTCACGTCGTTGATTTCCGTTACTTTACGCGTAACATGAAGCAGTACGTACGGGACAATCACATCACAGATATACTGTTCTGCAATAATATTTTCAATGCCTATTCCCCCCATATCTGTGCCCGGTATGTCAAATACCTCCATCAGGCAGGGGGGACGTATGTCAAGCCCCAAGCGAGAACGGTAAGCACCGACAGCGTGAAACCGACCGTCGGAAAAGCGCGTCCGGCAGTTCCGGCATCCGTCCTAAAGAAGATCGAGAAGGCTGATAATGCAGAGCAACCAGAGAAGGCGGCAGCCCCTCAGACACCGTCGGAGTCCGAGAAGACGCTTTCGGCGCCAGGGGAAGTGGAGAAAGTGGAGGAGCCGTCGCCGGCGGAACAGTCTGTCACAGTCGTCCTGTGAGGTGAAGAATGTTTCGAGCAAAGGAAAAGGGCAGAGAACCGTGAGAAAAGAAAAGTCTCAGCAGAGAGTCTAAACGAAAACACACACAGATGAAGAAACTCCTGACCATTGTGGGCGCGCGTCCCCAGTTTATCAAGGCATCAGCCGTGTCACGTGTGTTGGCATCCGAATATGGCGGACGAGTGGAGGAGCTGGTCCTTCATACGGGACAACATCATGATGCGTCCCTCTCTGCCGTGTTCTTTGAAGAACTCGGTCTTGCGGAGCCGCGTTTTCGCCTGACTCTCTCGTCCGATGCTCCGGTACCTCGGATGGGAGAGATGCTCTGTGGCATCGAGCAGGTGTTGGGTTCGTACCGATTCGATGCGGTGTTGGTATATGGAGATACGGATTCGACACTGGCAGGAGCTCTGGCGGCGGCGAAGAGCCGAGTCCCTCTGATACATGTCGAAGCGGGTCTTCGATCATACGACCGGACACAGCCAGAGGAACAGAACCGCGTCGTGGTGGATCATCTTTCGCAGGTGTTGAATTGTCCGACAGAAGAGTCGGTGAGAAATCTTCAGCGAGAAGGCGTTGGCGGTCGAATCATCCGCACAGGAGATATCATGCTTGACAATGCTTTGCATTTTCTTCCTATAGCCAGACAGCGGAAAGAAGAGTGGTGGCGGGCGTTGGGTATCAAAGATGGCCCTTATGTACTTGCCACGGTACACCGAGCGTGCAATACCGACAGTCCAGACCGTCTGGCGGACATTATGCGTTCGTTGCTGACCCTCTCGGAGACGGTACCCGTCGTACTGCCCCTTCATCCCCGTACGCGCAAGGCCATAGAAAACGTAACGGAAAACTCCTTGCAACATCGATTTGCGCATTGTTCGTCTATCCGTTTGCTACCGCCAGTGAGTTATTTAGAGCTGTTACTGCTGCTAGACAGGTGTAGTGTCGTGGTGACCGATTCGGGCGGAGTGCAGAAAGAGGCATACTTCCTGCGTCGTCCGTCTGTGGTGTTGCGAGATGCGACCGAATGGGTGGATAATGTGCGTCAGGGAGTCTCTTCTCTTGCCGATGCTGTCCCTGGTGTCATCGTCTCGCAGGTGCGGCACTTCCTTGACCATGCACCTTCTGAGGGTTCCTATCAACCGCTCTATGGTAACGGGCATGCCGCTGAGGAACTTCTTTCCGCTTTGGATCTGTAGTTTTTTTTCTGACCGGAATTTGGTTTATGTCAGGCGGTCGGACTGTCATCAGGAACAGTCTGATCCGGTTTTGATATATACATAATGTGTCTAAGGGAAATCGGTCAAGTTTTTTTTGGGGGAGAGGAGGAATTGATGTTGGAGTGGTATTGGAGTAGTATTGGAGTAGTATTGGAGTGGTATTGGAGTAGTATTGGAGTAGTATTGGAGTGGTATTGGAGTAGTATTGGAGTAGTATTGGAGTGGTATTGGAGTAGTATTGGAGTAGTATTGGAGTAGTATTGGAGTAGTATTGGAGTAGTATTGGAGTAGTATTGGAGTGGTAGTGGAGTAGTAGTGGAGTAGTATTGGAGTAGTATTGGAGTGGTATTGGAGTGGTATTGGAGTGGTATTGGAGTGGTATTGGAGTGGTAGTGGAGTAGTAGTGGAGTAGTAGTGGAGTAGTAGTGATTCTACCATAGGGTATATTGCCGGAGATTTACCCAGCCGTTTCTTTCCTTTGGTCCAACTCAAAGAGGAGGGTGAGATGGTATGAGAATAGTACCCAAAATACATTTGATGTCTGTGTAAGATATATGTTCTATAAAAATAAATAATTGTAGAATGTATATCCTTGTTTTATCTTGTTTTTTGGTTGTTTATGAAATAATTTTCTTATTTATGTAAAATATTTGTCTATTATAGGAATGGTTTGCACCTTTGCACGTCCCAAATAGATTACGAAAGAAAGAGCGACAGAAAACTAACAAAAAATAATATACAGTACTAAACTATGACGAAGAGAATCAGAACTAAAGTATTGGGTTTTCCGCGCATCGGTGCCCAGCGAGAGTTGAAGAAAGCGGAGGAGGCTTTCTGGGCAGGTAAGATATCGCAGGAAGAATTAGAGTCAACAGCCAGAAGCCTGCGTCTGCAGAACTGGAAGTACCAGAAGGAGTCAGGAATAGACCTGATTCCATCGAACGACTTTTCGTTCTATGACCAGATTCTGGACCTAAGCCTGACGTTGGGTGTGATACCAGAGCGCTACAGGGGGCTGGAGAGTGATCCGTTGAAACTCTATTTCGCCATTGCCCGCGGCTATCAGTCGGGCGGTGTGGATATTATAGCATCGGAGATGACGAAGTGGTTCGACACGAATTATCACTACATCGTTCCGGAATTCGTAAAGAATCAGACATTTCGTCTATTCAACCGCAAACCGGTGGAAGAGTATCTGGAGGCGAAGGCAGCGGGCATTGAGACGCAACCTGTGTTGGTAGGTCCAGTATCATTCCTGCTGTTGGGTAAGGCACGCAGTGGAGATTTTCGTCCGATAGAGCTGATTGACAGGTTGATACCAGTTTATATTGAACTTCTGGACGAACTCTCCAAAGCAGGAGTAAAGTCCGTACAGATAGACGAGCCGTTTCTGGCATTGGATCTGGACGAGGAAGTGCGAGCTGCTTATCGGAAGAGCTACGAGGAACTGGGTCGGAAGAGTGCGGTGGAGTTATTGCTGACCACCTACTTCGCTCCGTTGGCAGACAATACGGACCTGGCTCTGTCATTGCCAGTCAAAGGTCTGCATATCGATTTGGTGCGAGGTGGTGAACAGTTGGACGACGTATTGGGAGGGTTGAAAGAGGGTCAGATCCTTTCCCTTGGCGTGGTGGACGGCCGCAACGTATGGAAGAATGACTTTGAGAGATCGGTTGCTACGGTGAGAAAAGCCGTCTGTAAGTTGGGAGCGGATCGGGTGATTGTCTCCGGCAGTTCCTCATTCCTGCATGTGCCGTATGATCTAAGTCTGGAAACCAATGAGAGGACCTTGCCGAAAGAGGTGAAACGCTGGTTGGCATATGCAAAAGAGAAGACGTTGGAATTGGGCATTATCGCCGACCTGGCATCGGGGTCACCGTCGGAGGCTTCGTTGAAGGCATTGGCGGAGAACAGAGCTGACATCGCAGACAAGGCATCGTCCCCTCTGATACATGACGCAGCGGTCAAGGCGAGGGCGGCAGCTGTCACGGAGCAGGATACGCATCGTCCGAAACCCTATGCTGAGCGTGCAGCTCTACAGCGAGAGGAACTGAGACTGCCCCATTTCCCGACGACGACCATCGGTTCGTTTCCTCAGACAAAAGAAGTACGAGGATGGCGTTCGAAATACAAAAAAGGCGAATTGTCAGCCGAGGAATATGACCGTTTGCTGAAGGAGGAGACAGAACGAACAATCCGCCTGCAGGAAGAGTGGGGAATCGATGTGCTGGTACATGGAGAGTTCGAACGTAACGACATGGTGGAATATTTCGGTGAACAGCTTTCGGGCTTTGCATTCACGAAGAACGGATGGGTGCAGAGTTACGGCAGTCGTTGTGTGAAGCCTCCTATTATCTATGGAGACGTTTCGCGTCCAAAGCCGATGACGGTGGATTGGGCCGTATTCGCACAAAGCCGTACGAAGCACTATATGAAGGGAATGCTCACGGGTCCGGTGACTATCCTGGAGTGGTCGTTCGTGCGTAACGATCAGCCACGCAGTGAGACGACACGTCAGATAGCCTTAGCCATCCGAGATGAGGTGTGTGACCTGGAAAAGGCAGGTATTCGCATTATCCAGATCGATGAGCCGGCTATCCGTGAGGGATTGCCTCTTCGTCGCAGCGGATGGGCGGAGTACCTGAAATGGGCGGTGGAGGCTTTCCGTCTCTCGACGAGTGGAGTGAAGGACTCGACACAGATCCATACCCACATGTGTTATTCGGAATTTAACGATATCATTGACAGCATCGCAGACATGGACGCAGACGTCATCACGATAGAATGTTCGCGTTCGCAGATGGAACTGTTGGATGTGTTCCGGTCATTCCATTATCCGAACGAGATCGGTCCTGGCGTGTACGATATCCACTCACCCCGAGTGCCAGAGGTAAGGGAGATGGTTGACCTGTTGGAGAAGGCAGCCACATTGATTGACAAGGACCGTCTGTGGGTCAATCCGGACTGCGGACTGAAGACACGCGGTTGGGTAGAAACGGAAGCGAGTCTCAAGAATATGATAGAGGCAGCAAAGATTGTCCGGAAAAAGTATTACGGAGAAGCATAGTTAAATCTCCGATGAGCAGAGATGGTTCCCGTATGATCTCTGCTCATCGGAGATTCCCCGTTCATGTTTTTTTTTTGCGTGAGAAATAAGACTTGTTAAGAAAGAGCAGGTCGTCAGTCATTTCATCATTTATAATTGCAAGGAAGGAGAAGGTCGGTATGTTCGGATGGACAGGAGAGGAGAAAATAGGGAAAAAGCCAGCGAGGAGGTGTGACTTCTCGTTTGAGGTGTTGCCACCGCTGAAGGGCAGTGGCATAGAGAGGATTTGTGCCAACGTGGAGAAGTTGTTGGAGTTTGCTCCGCAGTACGTCAACATTACGACACACAGAAAAGAATTCTTCTACAGAGAGCTGGAGGATGGTCGTTTCGAGAGGGTGTCCCAGAAGAAGCGCCCGGGCACGGTGGCAATAGCAGCCGCCCTGCACAATAGGTATAATGTGCGCGTCGTGCCGCATATACTCTGTTCGGGATTCTCAAAGGAGGAGACGGAGTATGTGCTCATTGACCTGCAGTTCCTGGGTATCACTGACCTCTTCCTATTACGCGGAGACAAGGCAAAAGACGAGTCCTCGTTCCATCCCGTCAAGGATGGCTACGAACATGCGTTGGAATTGGAGGAGCAGGTCGTGGCATTCAATCAGGGCCGTTTCCTGGATGGCAGTGAAAACCATTCACAGCACAAGGGTTTTACGTTCGGGGTGGCTTGCTATCCTGAGAAACACGAGGAGGCTCCCAACCTGGACCGAGATATTTACTGGTTACGTCAGAAAGTGGACGGCGGAGCCAGTTATGCAGTCACGCAGATGTTCTTTGACAACCGCCGTTATTTTGATTTCGTCCGCAAGGCACGCGAGGCAGGCATCACAGTGCCTATCATACCGGGAATCCGTCCGCTGACGCGACTGAAGCAACTCGTTCTTTTGCCACAGACGTTCCGCACGGAATTGCCTCAGACGCTGGTTGAGGAGGTCATGAAGTGCAAGACAGATGAGGATGTATGTGAGGTGGGGATTCAGTGGTGTATCGGTCAGAGTCGAGAATTGCGCGAAAAAGGGGTGGAAAGAATTCATTACTACACCTACGGAGCGGAGGATGCGGTGCGCAGGGTGTGTCGAGAGGTTTTCTAAGGACAGATTTGCTGTCGTGCGTTGTTCCATGATACTTTTTTTTCTTCCATATAAATTGGATATTCGTGAATGAAAGGTGGCTAAACTCCAGTATTCCGTGAAAAGAAGTATCTTTGCACCGTAGAAAAACGGGCAAATTCATGAGACTGAAACTGTACAATGACAACACGAACCGACGGGACGTGGACCGTGTGGTGCGCTGTCTGAAGGAAGGAGGGTTGGTTATCTATCCGACAGACACGGTCTATGCCATTGGTTGTGATATCTTCAACGCGCGAGGCATAGAGGCTGTGTGTCGTCATAAAGGGGTGGATCCCCGCAAGGCGAACCTCTCGTTCATCTGTAATGAATTGAGTATGGTGAGCAATTACGCTAAAATGGACAATGCGGCCTTCAAGCTCATGAAACGCAATCTGCCAGGTCCATTTACGTTTATCCTAGAAGGGAACAGCCGGTTGCCGAAGCTTTTCAAGCAGCGTAAAACAGTTGGAATCCGAATCCCCGACAACAACATTATAAGGACCATTGTCGAGGCATTAGGAAATCCAATTCTTACCACATCGCTGAAGCGTGACGATGACGAGATATTGGAGTATTATACGGACCCCGAACTTATTGACGAGAAATTCGGGTCAGAGGTGGATCTGGTAGTCGACGGAGGTATCGGTACGTTGGAACCATCGACGGTGGTGGACTGTACGGACGGATCGGCAGAGGTCATTCGACAAGGAAAGGGAAATTTGCTGTTGTAGAAGAGAGAACGGCAACTATCTTTTTTTTGAAAGCAATCAAGGAGAGAGGATTCCGTCTTTAACCCTAAGGTAGAGAAATTGGACATTTTGTTTTTCTTTTAGTTTTTTTTATATTTGTAGAGTTTATTTTTGTCTTTGCAAAAAGTCAAGTCGCATTGCTGACAAAGATTTTCCTTTTTTTTGTTCTATGTATTTTCAATGATATAATAGGGAAGAGAAAAAAAGAAATGACTGGATGCAGGTAAAATAACAAGAATACTATAAGACTATGAAAAGAATTCTACTAATCGTATCTGTGGCTGCGGCCATGTTGTGTCCGTCTCATGCACAGGAGATCCAGATGGTAAAGGACGGCAACAGTTACACTGTTCCGTGTTTACTCAACGGCATGAAGACGCGGATGACCTATAGTGAGAATGATGCTATTTCCATTTCGGAAACAGTGGCTAACCTGATGTATGATAACGGCTATTTCAGTGATGCGGACGTTGCAGGAGCGCTGCAGAACGGAAAGTTGAAGGCAGGTTCTTCGGTCGTGTTACGTGACGTGGAGATTGGAGGAAAACACATACAGAATGTGCGTGCAATAATCAAGGAACAGAACGCCAGCATCGTATTGGGTAAGGCAGCTATTGTACAGGATGGTATGATCGTTTCCGGATCGAGTCTTATCACGGATCTTTCGACTATCAAGAATGTGAATGCCACTGTGGAGAACGGCATTGATAAACTCATAGCAGACAAGCAATATGATCAGGTGATACGAGAACTAAACAAGAAGAAGTCGAGCGAAGGAGGCCTTTCTTCCTATTACCTGATGCAGTTGGCGAACGGTTATTACCAGACGGAGCAGTGGGATGAGTGTATCCGAATCTGCGAAGAATGGAAGAAGAATTTTTCTACATCGCAGGACGCAACGGAGAGACGAGGTATGGAAGATATCTATAATTGGGCTGCTCAAAGTTATATGAACAAGGCGAGGAATTCTGATGACACGAAAAATTATCAGAAGGCTTTGGAGTGGTTGAACAGTGATGCATCATCCATGATTTCAAGCCGTTACGGTGACATGACGGAGGCTTATCAGGCCATGGGTGATATGTCCAATGCGAAAAAGAGTATCAGAAAGGCAATTTCGTCGCGAATCCGCGAAGTGGGCGCCAATTATGTAGCGGCTCAGGCTGGTCAGGTGAAAGACAGCACGTTGGCAAAGTACTATGAAATGTATGCAAAACTTCCTAATATCAGTAGTAAGAAGGCATCGAAGCTATTGCAATGGGCAGAAGGATGTCGATAAACAGACGGGTTTTCTATAGGAGATTTGTCTGAAAAAAAACAAGGGGAGCAAGATTATTGCTTCCCTTGTTTTTTTATTCGGTACTGGCTCTTTCAGAGTTTTATTTCTCAATAAGTTCCTTGATCTTTTTGTCTATGGTGTCAAACGCATCGGTTGGTTCGAAGCGTGCAACAACCAGTCCGTTGCGATCAACCAGGAATTTGGTAAAGTTCCAAAGAATATCAGAGGTGTCGGCATAGTTAGGGTTCTCAGCGGAGAATTTCTCGTGCAGAAGTTTTCCGATAGGAGTTTCTACGTCAAATCCCTGGAAGGATTTTTGAGTCTTGAGATAAGTAAAGAGAGGATCTGCTTTCTCTCCGTTGACGTTAATTTTCTTGAACTGAGGAAACTCTGTGTTGTAGTTGAGTTTGCAGAATTGGTGAATCTCTTCGTTAGTACCAGGAGCCTGATTGCCAAATTGATTGCATGGGAAGTCAAGTATGGTAAATTCCTGACTGTGGTAGGTTTCGTAGAGTTTTTCCAGCTCGGTGTATTGTGGTGTAAATCCACATCGGGTGGCAGTGTTGACAATGAGGAGAATTTGTCCGGCATAGTTGCGTAGAGGGGTCTCGTTGTTTTTTCTGTCCTTGACAGAGAAGTCAAATACGGTTTTCATGATTTTGATATAAAATAAAAAGCAGGTTTTTTGCTCTCAAAGAGAGACCTGTACATTGACAAATATACAATTTTTTATTTTTATTACCTTAATATCTCAATGAATCCATGTGTCAATAAATAGGGGTGTGGAATTATGTGTATCTTTGTTTTTTCAGAAACGATGAAAAGTTTTTGATTATGCAGTCAGACAATTTTCAGAAACGCAGAGCCGACAGAGAGGATGTGGAGCAACCGGGTCGGTTGCTGGAAAGTGTGTGTGGAGTGCATGCGGATGGATGCCCAGATCTATTCCGTCTGGGAGGAAGAAAGTACAACAATGAATCGCTTGCACGCATGATTGAAGATCATTCAAGTCTGATATACGTAGCAGAGGATGGTAATGGCTACCTTATGGAACACGTTTTTTATCAGATAATATGCCATGATGGAAGAGGAGCGATGTTACGGCACAAAACGATGTATATTGATGATTTGTGTGTAGGCGATTCGTATCTTGGCAGAGGGGGCGGTCGGGCTCTCTATATGTATGTGCAAGAACTGGCAAGGCGAGAAGACTGTTATAACTTGACGCTGAATGTTTGGACGTGTAATCCTTCTGCTATTCGATTTTATGAACAGTGTGGAATGAGCGTGTATAAGATGGGAATGGAGACAAATTTGCTGTATCAATGATGGAAGAAGAACGGATATTTGAGTATGGCAACAAGCGTTTTGTCATGCGTGGAGTTGAGGGTGGGGTATTTTATCAAGGAGCCCAAAACATGGACCCGACACAACCAAATTTCGATTTGGATTCGTATGGCGAAGGACCGGTAGTGGAAGAGAAGGTTGACTCTCTTTATTTCGGAGAAACGGTGGTGACACAAGGACTCTGGAAAGAAGTGACAGGTAAAGAAACAGAGATGTATCGTGATGAGGAGAAACCAGTGATATGGGTGAATTATTATGACATACGTCTTTTCCTTGAACGATTGAACGGAACGATGCATCGTGGCGAAAGGTTGCCGACGAATGAATTTTTCGATTTGCCGACAGAGGCAGAATGGGAATATGCTGCCCGTGGCGGCTTAAAGTCGAAGGGGTATCGACTCTCTGGTGGATTATATATAGATGAGTTGGGGTGGTATGGGGAGAAAGTAGATGAACCTGGCCCTCAACGTGTCCGACAACGAATGGCTAATGAATTGGGATTGTATGATATGAGTGGAAATGTGAACGAGTGGACACAAACACGAAACAATGATGGCAAATGGATACTTAAGGGAGGAAGTTATCGTGAAGATTCTCTGAAATGCAGGATAACGTCGCGTAGAGTCGTGACAGCATTTACACGTAGTGATTATGATGGTTTTCGGCTTGTGTTACGTTCGAAGATAGAATAAAATCGAAAAACGAATTGAATATGGAAAAGTATCTCATCGGTCTAGCTGTAATTTTGGCTGTTATGGTTCTATGGAAATTCAGCAAGTGGATGGTTCGCCTTGTCGTGATTGTTATTCTTTTGGCATTATTGGCTGCGCTTTGGTATTTTCATCTCCAACAAGGATGAAGTAGAAATTTTTAGAAAACAAGACATCCGATTTCTTTAAAAGGAATCGGATGTCTTGTTTATTGGCTTTTGTTGACGATATACAGAAGTGAATCTTATGGAACACTTTATTTTTTGAGTTCTTTCTGCCAACTATCTTTGAGTGAAACGGTACGATTGAAAACCAAGGCCCCAGGCTTGGAGTCCGGATCAACATTGAAGTAACCAATACGTTGGAACTGGAAATGATCGAGTGGTTTGGCATGGGAAAGCCAAGGTTCAACTTTTGCTGTCGTTACGGTCAACGAGTTTGGATTGAGCATCTCATGAAAGTCCCGGTCTTTTTCCTCCTGCAGGTTCTCTACAACAAAAAGTCGGTCGTAAAGTCGTACTTCAGCATCAATAGCATGACGAACACTTACCCAGTGGATTGTGCCCTTTACCTTACGGTTGCTATCTGGCATTCCAGAGCGTGTGAGGGGGTCGTATTCTGCATAAACGGTGGTAATGTTACCTTCCGTGTCCTTATCACATCCAGTACAACGAATGATATAGGCGTTTTTCAGACGTACTTCCTTGCCTGGTGTGAGTCTGAAATATTTTTTTGGAGCCTCTTCCATGAAATCATCCCGCTCGATGTAGAGTTCTCGGGAGAACTGTATTTCATGGGTTCCGTCTTCTTCCCGTTCAGGGTTGTTGATGGCAACCATGGTCTCCTCTTGATTTTCCGGGTAATTGGTCAGAACAAGTCGGATTGGGTCCAGAACGGCGCTGACACGTGTTGCATTGGCATTGAGGTCATCACGTACAGCGTGTTCCAGCAATGAGACGTCAATGAGTCCGTCATATTTGGTATATCCGATAGTTTTGATAAAATTATGGATAGAAGCAGGCGTGTAGCCTCTGCGACGCAGACCACAGATGGTAGGCATACGTGGATCGTCCCATCCACGCACAATTCCTTCGTTGACGAGTTGGAGCATCTTACGTTTACTCATCACAGTATAGGTGATGTTCAAACGGTTGAACTCGATTTGCCGAGGACGATAGTCTGTTCCGGCAAACTGATCAATGAACCAGTTGTAGAGTGGTCGATGTACTTCAAACTCCAGAGTGCAGAGCGAATGTGTGACCCCCTCAAAATAATCGGATTGTCCGTGGGCAAAATCGTACATTGGATATACTTTCCATTTGTTGCCCGTCCGATGGTGAGGATGAGAGGTGATTATGCGGTAGATAATAGGGTCACGGAAATGCATATTAGGGGAGGACATGTCTATCTTGGCCCGTAGTACCATTTTACCATCCGGAATCTCGCCGGAGGACATCTGTTCGAAAAGTTTTAAATTTTCTTCTATTGGTCGGTTACGGAATGGAGATTCGGTTCCTGGAATCGTTGGTGTTCCTTTTTGTGAGGCAATCTCTTCCGCAGTTTGTTCATCGACGTAGGCTTTCCCTTCTTTGATGAATCGGATGGCAAGTTCGTGTAATTGTTCAAAATAGTCGGAAGCATAGTAGATTCCAGCCCACTGAAATCCAAGCCATTTGATGTCTTCCTGAATAGAGTCGACGTATTCAACATCCTCCTTTACAGGGTTTGTATCATCAAACCGGAGATTGCAGATGCCACCGTATTTTTTTGCAATACCGAAGTCAAGGCAGATAGCTTTGGCATGGCCGATGTGGAGGTAACCGTTCGGTTCGGGAGGGAAACGGGTCTGGATTCTTCCTCCGTTTTTGTTTTCTCGAAGGTCTTCCTCAACGAATTGTTCAATGAAGTTCTTACTTTCTTCCTTTACTTCTGATGTATTAGCGATTTGTTCTTCCATGGTTTTTTCTGGTCTATCTTACGGGAAGGAGAAGAATTCTATCAGTTGAGGATGCCTCTATGAGCACTTTTGATGAAGTCAAGAATGATCTTTTTTTCCGGGCTTTCCGGCAATTCTGTTTCTGCAGCAGCAACTCCCTGTGAGATATTCAGTCCTTCTCGGTATATGCAGTTGTAAACGTCCTGTATAGCATGAATGGTCTCGGTTGAGTATCCTCTCCGTCGTAGTCCGATAGTATTCAGACCTGCATAGCGAGCCGGCTCACGTCCGATAATCGTGTAAGGAGGCACATCTTTAGGCAATCGACTGCCGCCTTGAATCATGGAGTGTGCTCCGATACGTACAAACTGATGGCACAGTGTGCCTCCTCCGATGGTGGCATAGTCTTCAATAACAACTTCCCCAGCAATCTGACAAGCGTTGGACATGATGATGTTGTTGCCAAGTACACAGTCGTGTGCAATATGGCAATAAGCCATAATAAGACAATTGGAACCTATGATGGTTGTGTCTTTCGAGGCTGTGCCACGATTTACGGTGACGTATTCCCGAATTCTTGTTCCATCGCCAATGACGGCTGTGGTTTTCTCTCCTTTGAATTTCAGGTCTTGAGGGACATTGGCAATGACAGCTCCTGTTGCAATAAAACAATTCTTGCCAATGCGTGCGCCGTCAAGTATGACGGCTCCGGACATAATTTCGGTTCCGTCTCCAATTTCCACGTCGTCCGAAATAGTTACAAAAGGACCTATTTTGACGTTTTTGCCGATTTTAGCCTTAGGGCTTATTACGCTGAGTGGATAGTCCATATATTTTCTTTTTATATCGTTTTATCGTTCTTTCATCCGGTACGCTATTTTCAAGCGTCATTCCGGCTGGATGGTTTATTTTTTATGATGATGGCGGAGAGGTCTGCCTCGGTAACTATTTTTTCACCTACAAAGGCTGTGCATCGCATGTGTACCATTCCTCGTTTGATAGGTTCGAGCAGTTGTAGGGAGAAGATGAGGGTATCGCCAGGAACGACCTTGTTGCGGAAGCGTACTTCGCTCATTTTGGTAAAGTAGGTAGAGTAGGTGGTTGGGTCATCTACGTTAGAGAGAGCAAGAATACCTCCCGTCTGCGCTATGGCTTCTATAATTAAAACACCCGGCATGACAGGTTCATCTGGGAAATGTCCGAGGAAGAAGGATTCATTGGCGGTTACATTTTTCAGTCCGACAACATGTGTTTTCGAGAGTTCCAAAATTTTGTCAACAAGTTGGAAAGGCCAACGGTGTGGAAGAAGGGACTTGATTTTTTTGTTGTCGCATATTGGTGATGCGTCAGGGTCGTAGAGAGGAGCGAACACATCCTGATGTCGATTTTCCTTGCGTATTTTTTTTGCAAAAGCGGTGTTTGAAGTATGACCAGGACGGGTGGCAACAACGCGTCCTATGATAGGTCGTCCTATCAGAGCGAGGTCTCCTATAAGATCCAATAGTTTATGTCGAGCCGGTTCGTTAACAAAACGCAGGTCTCCGCTCAGGATGCCTGGTTTGTTCTGAATATTCTCATGTCCGGTGACTTTTGCAATATGTTGGAAGTCTTCGTCGTTCATGACCTGATCGTAGATGACGATGGCATTGTTTAAGTCTCCGCCTTTGATGTATCCACCTTTTAAGAGTGGTTCAATTTCACGTACAAAGACGAATGTACGGCACGAGGCTATTTCCGTCCTGTAGTTTTGCATGTCATTCAGGTCCGCATATTGGTTGGGTAGAATAGGTGAGTCAAATTCCACACCAACTTGTACCGAGAAGTGGTCGTCTGGCAAAATCGTGATTTTCGTGCCAGTCTCTTTGTCTTCGTAGTCAATGCGATGGTGGACAAAGAAGGGGTTGCATGGCAGTTGTTGTTCCTGAATACCTACTTTCTCAATGTTCTCAGCATAATATCGTGCAGAACCATCCAAAATCGGCAGTTCGGGTGCGTCCACTTCGAGGATGGCATTGTTAATGCCATAGGCATAGAGCGCTGACATAGCATGTTCGATGGTGGAGACTGTTGCTTCTCCACGGGTGACAACAGTGCCTCGGGTCGTACCGCTGACACATTCGGCCAATGCGGGTACTGTGGGTTCACCTTCAAGGTCCGTTCGTTTAAAGACAATACCTGTATTTTCAGGGGCAGGGCATACTTTTAGTGTGATGTCCATGCCAGTGTGAAGTCCTTTTGAACGGAGTGTGAAGGATTCTTTGATTGTGCGTTGGTTTGCCATTTTTCTGTTTTTATTTTCTTCGAGAGAAGTGGAGGATAGGAGAATATTCAGTCTTTTTTTAATTCTTTCTTTAAGTTGTCCAGTTCCTTGCGGAGTGCGCCGATTTCTTTGTACAGCTCTGGTAGCATATGTTCTACTGCTATCATTTTACGCCATTTATAGACATCGGTTGCTGGGTAGCCCATGAGGGTCTGGCCGCTTTTCTTGATGGTACCAGGTACGCCAGCTTGAGCACCGAGAGTAGTGTGGTCGGCAATTTGGATGTGTCCAGTTACGCCAACTTGGCCGGCAAGAATGCAGTTTTCGCCAATCTTGGTCGAACCGGCAACGCCGCATTGTGCAGCCATGGCAGTATTGCGTCCTATTTCAACGTTATGTGCCAGATGGACGAGATTGTCAATCTTGACACCGGAATGGATCAAGGTAGAACCCATTGTTGAACGGTCTATGGTTGCGTTGGCGCCAATCTCGACGTTGTCTTCTATGCAGACATTACCTATTTGTGGAAGTTTGGACCATGTTCCGTCCTTTTCAGGAACAAATCCGAATCCATCGGCTCCAATGACGCATCCTGCATGCAGAATACAATGATTGCCAACCTGACAATGGTCATAAACATGCACGCCAGCATAGAGGATGGTTTCTTGTCCGATGCGGGCGTGGTGTCCTACTGTGGCATGTGGATAGATAAATGTATTATCGCCGATAGTGGCATGCTCACCGACAAAGGCATGAGGGCCTATATAGACGTTTTTTCCGATAGTGGCGGTAGGTGCTACGAAGGCTAGGGAATCAATGCCTGGAGTCGGTTTAGGCATATTCATCTGGACAAGATTCAGCAACTGGGAGAGAGCCTTATATGAGGAGGGTACTTTAATAAGAGTTGCCTTTATGGGCTTTGAAGGCTGAAAGGAGTCGTCAACGAGAACGACAGAAGCCTTTGTGGTATAGAGGAAAGGCTCGTACTTTGGATTGGAGAGGAACGAGATGGTACCAGGCTCTCCATTTTCGATTTTTGAGGCGTCATGTACGGTTGCGTTCGGGTCCCCGACAACAATTCCTTTCAAGAAGTCGGCTATCTGTTTCGCTGTGAATTCCATCCTATTCTTTATTATTTTTATTTAATAGGCAAATATACGCTTTCTTGCTTAATTTCCCAAGTGGAGTTTCTGCGGTTTTTGTCAGATGTCCAGATGGCAGAGGTAGTAGCGTGTGGTTCGTTTGGATAGCATGCGTGTATTGAGAATGTCAGAGACATCTGAGAGTTCACTTACAAATCCATCACGGTGGAGGATAAGAATATTGTCTGAGGAAGGATCGTAGGTACGAGAGCGTACGGGTCCACAGGAGAGGAAGTATTCTGCTTCGTCAGGTGTAATGTGATAGTGTTGGGAGTAGTGTTGGATGAGTTGTTGTTGAAGAGGTTGGAGTTGTTCGTCAGAGTCGGCTTGTCGTACTTTGAATAGTTGTCGATTGATGAGTCCCTGACAGAGTTTTGCGAGTATGATGTCGTTATGGTTTTGCCATACTTTAAGTGCGGTAAGCACGTCTGCGTCATCGAGAAGGGAATAGAATTGTATAGCGTGGTCAGAGGAGAGCGTTTCGAGATTATGATTGGATTGGAGGAAGTGGTTGAGAGCGGGAGAGGCGAAGAGCTGTGTTCCGAGTGCGGTGAGTTGTTTTGCTCTACGGATGGCATGTCGGAGCATGGTTTCTGCTGCAACGGCTGTTTTGTGAAGGTAAACTTGCCAATACATCAGGCGTCGAGCAATGAGAAAGTTTTCGGCGGAGTAGATTCCTTTTTCTTCGATGACGAGTCGGTCGTCTTTGACGTTGAGCATTTTGATAAGTCGATCGGCTCCGACGTTTCCTTCACGAACACCGGAAAAGAAGCTATCTCGGACGAGATAGTCCATACGATCCATATCGAGTTGTGATGAGATGAGTTGGTGAAGGTAGTGTTTCGGGTAGTTGTCCGTAAAGATTTCGATGGCTAGGTCTAGTTGTCCCCGGAAGTTTTCCTCATTGTTGATGCGACGGGTGAGTAGTAGTGTAATCTCTTCGTGGTTTGCATAGGGAATGAGGACGTGTTCGAGTGCGTGGGAGAAAGGGCCGTGACCGATGTCATGGAGAAGAATAGCAGCGAGAGTGGCTTCTTCCTCCGTGTCGGTGATGTGGTGTCCTCGACTGCGGAGATGTCGGATGGCTTCCTGCGTGAGGTGCATGGCTCCGAGAGAGTGGATGAAACGTGTATGTGTGTTGCCAGGATAGACAAAATAGGAGAGACCCAATTGTCTGATACGTGTGAGTCTCTGGACATAAGGGTGTTGTAAAAGGTCGTAGAGAAGAGTGAAAGGCAGTGATACGAATCCGAGAACTGGGTCGTTGATGATTTTGTTTTTCGAGGTCACGGTCGGTTGTGTTTTGGTGTATTCTGTGTACTTTGTGTTTAGACGAAATATAAGAGCGGATATTATTGTTGAACCCAACGGAGGAAGTCGGAGGCCTTGACTTTAGATACGATGATAGGTTCTGGGGTAGGCAGTGAGAGGTGTACGACGAGACGTCGTGTGAAGTAATGTTCAATACCGGTAATGGCTTTGCGTGCAATGATATACTGCCGGTTGGCTTTATAGAAAAGTCGAGGGTCGAGTTGTGATTCGATAGATTCGAGGGTGTAGTTGACGACGTAGAGGGAGCCGTCTTTGAGATGAGCGCTGACAATGCCATCGACGGAGTTGAAGAAGAGGATGTCATCGACATGTATGGGAATGATTTTGTCTTTGTAATAGACGAGAAGAGATGTTTTGTAAGGGTTCTCGAAATGTGCGAGGAGGTTCTGTATCTGTTGTTGTTGGTTGGAAGAGGTTTCGTTTCTGGTAGAGGAGAGAGAAGCGAATCGCTCAAATTTTGCCAGAGCGTGTTCGAGTTTCTCTTCGTCAATGGGTTTAAGAAGATAGTCGATACCATTTGTCTCGAATGCCTGAATAGCGTATTCGTCAAAGGCGGTACAGAATACGATGGGGCAGGAGACTATGGTTTCCCGGTAGATTTCGAATGAAAGTCCATCAGCAAGTTGAATGTCCGAGAAAATAAGGTCTGGTTCCGGGTTGCTTCCGAGCCATTGGACGGCGGATTTCACGGAGGCGACAATGGCGATAACATGCATGTCGGGGCGTAGGGATTCTATGAGCTTTTTCAGTTCCTTCGCTGTTTTGGCTTCGTCTTCGATGATAAGCAGATTCATGATTGTTTCGTTTTTATTGTTTTGTTCAATTCCTTTTCAGTAAATAATAGAGGCCCTGAAGAGGAGGATTATTCGGAACGAAGGAGGGGAATGCGGACAGAGAAGGTTGAGTCTGTTCGTTGTATTTCCATGTTTCGTTCGCCCAATAGACGATAGCGGTTGCGGATATTCTGAAGTCCAATTCCAAAACTTTCTGTGTGAGAGAGTTTTGGTTGAATATTGTTAGTTACAACGAGCCATTCGGATCCGTCGTTGCAGATGGAGACATGAAGGGGTTCTTCAAAGGACACGACGTTGTGTTTTGTCGCATTCTCGATAAGAATCTGGAGTGCGAGCGGTGGAAGGCATTTGTCGAGCAGAGGCCGGTCTATACTAATGTCGATGTGGAGTCCATCTTCGAATCGTTCTTTGAGAATGTAGAGATAAGATTCGGTGAAGTTCATTTCCTCGCGGAGGGTGACGAGGTTTTTTTCTTTGCGAGAGAGGAGGTAGCGATAGACATTGCTGAGTTGTGTAACAAAGTTTTTGGTTTTGTTTTCGAAGGTGATAGATCGTAGGGTAGAAAGGGCGTTGAAGAGGAAGTGTGGGGAGATTTGCTGTCGCAGGAGTCGAAGTTGTGTGTCGAAGTTTTCCTGTCGAAGTTTTTCCATTTCTTTTTCTGCAGCATGGTGTCGCTCGCGTTCTCGCTGAGTATAGATGATGTAGTAGACGAGTCCGAGAGCAAAACCTGCCCGCAATATTTCGAGGAGGATGCGTAGATTAAGAGGGAATGATGAGAATAAGGTGACTGTATGTAAGGCCCATAGTCGCTGGTAGTCTTCAAGGAAAGGAGCAATGGCACGTATATAGAGAATCTGCATGTGTCCGCTGAAAATGCTGAGCATGAGAGCCAGGGCAGCAGAGAGAATCATGATGCCATATTTCCGTGTTGTTGCATAATGATGGATGACTTCGCAACAAAGCACAATAAGGGTGGTACCTAACACGTGGAAGACGAACAACAAGATCAGAAGTCGCCATTGTTGAGTGCCTAATATCAAGAAATTGGGAATCAGTCCCAGCATGCCGAGAATGAATCCCAAACGGAGGGAGTTGCGAGGGCGCAGTATTTGGAATAAGGTCTGCTCCATTTTTTTTTAGTTTTTTCTCCCTAATGATTATGATAATTTGTTCCTGTCATGGTAGAGAAGAACCAAGTATGTCTCTGCTCAATTAACTCAAAAGATGCAATGCGTTTATGATGTGCAGAGATCAGATAGAAGGGCAATAAGCAGATCATAGGTGCGGTTGGTAGAGGCAACGTTAAGCCGTTCGGATGGAGAGTGGACCCCAGTCATGTCCGGTCCGAAGGAGACCATATCCCAGTCCGGATATTTTTTGAGAAATACGCCACACTCAAGTCCAGCATGGATAATTTTGATAATGGGTTCATTGCCGAAGAGACGCAGATAGGTCTGGCGAGTCTGTTCGACGATAGGTGAATGAAAATTAGGTGTCCATCCGGGATAGTCTTTGCCAGTAGTGACGGTGGCATGTGCCTGTTGGAAAAGTTCTGTAATACGTTTGATAATCTTTCTTTTCTCCTCTTCGAATGAGGAACGTTGAGAGGTCTCAATGAGCAGAGATCCGTTGTGAGTGCTGACAGCGGCAAGATTGGTGGATGTATCAACGAGTGTTGGAACGTCTGTATTGTAGGCAATGGGGCCATGTGGACATTCATTCAAAATATGAATCAGAGTGTCGGACGTGTCTTTCGGCATAAGTGTTTCTGGAACATCGGACGATGTCAGGTCAATTTTAATGTGAGGGTCTGTTTCTGCATATTCCTTTTCTTTTTCGCAGAGGTATATGTTGGTCAGGACACGCAGTTGTTCTTTGTCGGCATAGGATACCGTTCCTGTAGCGGTGGCATGGCGAGGGATTGCATTCCGCAGGTTGCCTCCGTCAATTGTACTCAATCGCAGGTCGGTCAAGTCAGCGATTTGTTGAAGTAAGCCAGTCAACAGTTTGATGGCATTTGCGCGGTTGCGATGAATGTCTTCGCCCGAGTGTCCTCCCTTCAGACCATCAATGGTCAGAGTAAAAGCAAAGACACCTTCGGGTGTCTTCTCGGGTGTGAAATCCAAAGTAGCAAGAGTGTCGGCTCCTCCGGCGCATCCGATGCAAAACTGTCCCTCTTCTTCACTGTCCAGATTAATCATACGTTTGCCACGGACCCAGTTGGGGCGTATTCCGTTGGCGCCTCCCAGTCCAGCTTCCTCGTCCACGGTAAAGAGGGCTTCCAGTGCTGGGTGTTTCAGTTCCGAATTCTCCATTACGGCAAGTATCAATGCCACACCGATCCCGTCATCCGCTCCGAGAGTCGTTCCTTTTGCCTGAGCCCATCCATCTTCTCCGATTTCCCATTCGATAGGGTCAGTATCAAAGTTGTGTGTAGAATGACGATCTTTTTCGCACACCATGTCTATGTGAGCTTGCATGATAACCGGTTCGGCTTTTTCTTGTCCTTTGGATGCGTTGGCTCGCAGCAGGACGTTACCTATTTCATCAACGTCTGCTTCCAGTCCGTGTTTTGCGGCGAATTGTAGTAGGTATTGACGAATCTGCTCTTCTTTCTTGGAAGCGCGTGGTATTCGTGTGATTTCTTGGAAATAATGCCAAACGGCACTGTATTTTCCTTGTATAGGGTTATGGTTCATTTTTTTATTTGATTATTTCTTACAAAGGTAAGAAAATTCAGACTGAAAGGACAGAAGAGAACAGGGCTCTGTCACTTTTTTCTGACAGAGCCCTGTTGCTTATGTTTTTTTGGAAAGAAAAAGAATTTACTTTTTATTTCCTGTATAACGTTCGTTGAGTTGTCTGATAACATCTCCGGTGATGTCAAATGCCGGTTGACCATAGAGAATCGTACTATGCGATGCCGTAGAGAAGATAACTTGATAGTTGTGTGTGCGGTTGTAGTCCTCCAGAAAAACGTTCAGCGAGTCGATTAGTTGTTTGTTAAGTCCTTCCATAGACTGTTGAAGTTGTCCTGCCAACTGTGCGTATCGGTTGTCCAGGGCTTCCTTCTTACGCATCAACCGAGTCTGTTCGGCTTCAGCACTCTGTTGTGAGAGAAAACCTCCTGTCTGAAGTTTCTGTTGGAAGTTGGCAACGTCTTTTTGTAGTTGTTGCATTTGACGTTCTATTTCAGCTTTTGCTTTTTGCTGCTGAGCCTCCAATTTTGCTTGTGCCTCCTTTGAAAATTCATATTTCTCCATCAGCGAGTCCGTCTGGACATAGGCAATTGACAAAGCGGATGGGACGATATTGCCTGTCGAGTCTTTTATCATCACGGGTGTGCTGGAGCATGAAGAAGTCTTACATGATTTTGGACATAGGAAATGGAGGCAGAACAATACAATGACAGCAATGCCAAGTACAATGTTGATGATGGTCTGGCAATTCTTCGTGATAAAGCAGGATGTGTTGTCGGACGAGGTAGGAGTTTTGTTCTCATCTTCTGTTTCTGGTTTAGCAGTAGAATCCTGATTTTCAGCAGTTTTTTCTGCTATCGTCTGTCCTTCGGTTTCTTTTTCTTCCTCTGGAATATTGGTATTTGCAATGTCAGTCATGTTTTTGAATTATTTTTAGGAATAGATGTATTTAATTATCAACAGACATACATAATGCCATAATGGAGATTCTATTTGTCTTTTTGTTCATTTGGCAAAAATCGTCTATGATGCAAATATATCATTAAAATCCATGTCTTTTGTGTCTATAACGTTCTTTTCTTTTAAAAACGGATGTTTACACCGCCCATAAAGGTTGCTTTTGGCATTGGATAGCCTTGTATGATTTCATACCTCTGAGCCAACAGGTTGTCACCCCTGGTCCAGATAGATAAGAATCGATTTACGGTATAGGTAGCCCCCAGATTGAGCAGGTAGAAGTCTTCTTGATGCTCGTTGTTGTTGTCGACCGATGTGTACAATCCGTTTACACATTGCAGAGCAGCATTTATGGTCCAATGACGGTTGTGATAGTCCACAATGAGATGGCCAAGGTATTCTGGTGCTGCGGTTACGGGTTTTTCCATATGCAGCAAAGCATGGTTGGTGGTAAAACTCCAGTGTTCTCCCAAACGATAGGTTGCTTCTAACTCCATTCCGCAGTTCTCTATTCTGCCTGTATTGATATTCTTGCGGTTGACAGTTTGGATCATATTATCGCCATTGATGTAGAACAGGTTTGCTCCATAGTTCAGTCTTCGTATAGGTTGGTGTTGCCAAGCGAGTTCATAACTCCAGATGCGTTCTGGTTTTAGATTCTCGTTTGAGGGCGGATAGAGATAGAGTTCGCGCATGGTAGGATTACGGAATCCCTTTGTTGCCATAGCTTTCAATGAACTTCTATGTGTCGGACGCAAGGCGAGTCCTACCTGTGGTATCCATTCAGTTCCGCTCACGCTATGGTGATCCATACGGATGCCGGCATCGATGGTGAGCCACTGCATCAGAATCTGTCTGAGGTCGATATAGCCAGCTATCTCATTGCGATATGAGCGTCCGCTCTGTTTATTCGGAGTATTTAATTTCTCTCCTGTTTGTTTTGAGGTGTACCATGCGTTCCCATAAATGTTTTGCCAATCAAAACCTCCTGCAATCCGTGTATTATAGAACAGACGCAGGCTTTGGTACAGAGAGATGCCAGTCAGAGCGTCCTTCGAACGGAAATAACGTTGGGTCGGTCGGCTGAAATCTGTCGTTCCGTCATCAATCTTGTGTTGTCCGAAATTTGAATAGACTCGCAATGCTCCGTTTGTGTGATAGTAGTTGTTTTCCAATGCGGCGGATACCATCCCCCGCGTAATCCATTGGTCTGCATCGTAGAGATGTGCGTTTGTCGGACCTGGGTTTGAGGCGATGAAGTGGGTGATATCAGCCATAGCCCTTGTCTTCCAATGTGGGCGGATTTTGTATCTCAGTTGGAGGAGACCTCCGTATTGTTCAAATCCCATGTGAGGTCTGTGATTATCGCTTCGGTTGTATTGTACAGCTGCGTTGCTGGAGAATCGTCTGGTACTTGTCTGTGTCGAAGCCTCGGCTTCGAAGGTACCGTAGCTACCGCCTCCGAGTTGGATATCGGTCTGTGTGCCGGGATTGTCAGCCGAACGTGTTACGATGTTCACGACACCGCCCATGGCATTGCTTCCGTACAATACTGATGCCGGTCCTCGCAAGACCTCAACACGGTCAGCCATCATGGTCTGATAACTATCTGAGATGGGATGTCCGTAGATGCCGTTGTATTGTGGTTGTCCGTCAATGAGTACCATCATTTGTCCTGATTCCCCGGTGATGCCACGCAGGCTGATGCCGCCAGCAGCACCGTTTGAGACTCCGTAACCTGTCATTGAACGTGACGTGACGAACAGTCCAGGTACTCGTTGCATAACCGTCGGAAGAAGGTTGGTCCTGTGTTGTCCAGTCAGGACGGATCGGTTCACAACACTGATTGTCATGGGCAGATGCCGAATATCGGTGCTATTCCGTGTTCCTGTGACAACAACCTCAGGGAGTGATTGATAACGATAGCCTGGAATCGAGCAAACAATATCATGTGGTTTATCAAAAGCTATATTGATACAACTATCAGAGATAGGTAGTGTCTTGGATTCAAGTCCGATGTAAGAGAACATGAGTTCCTTGGCATCCTCTGGAACCAGAAGAGTATAATTGCCATCGAAATCGGTCATCGTACCGATTGTTGTGCCAGGCACACGGACTGATGCACCGATGGCTGGCTCTCCTATATCATCTTTTACATTGCCCTTGATGGTACGTTGTTGTGCAATAGCAGAAAAGGCGCCAATCAGTGTAAGAAACAGGACAAACCACCTCTGTTTGAATCGAATCAATATATTCATGTTTCAGAACTTATTTTTTCGAAACGAACGGTTTCAAGCCTCTCACGGCTTCGGCTGGAGTGATCCTTTTTCCGTCATTGTCCAAGTCGATCAAGATATAGCGATCATTTCCCATTCCCTGTTCCTTCATGTATGAGAGTTGACGTAGTCCGTGTCTTGTTTCGATACGTTCCACAATGTCGTGATGTTCGGCTTCTGTCATGGCATAGATGAGGTCGATGCATGCCTGATCAACGGCCAGAATGTCTGTAGAAGAAAGAATACCAACGTTGGGTGTTACGACAGGGGCGGCCTTAGTTCCTTCACAATCGCAAGAGACGGACATGTTACGCATGACGTTGACATAACAGACGTTTTGGCCAAAGTGGTCGATCGTTGCTTTGGTTGATTCTGTTATTCGTTCCATGAATTCCTCTTTACGGATGCTCCATTGTCCGTTGCCTGGACGGGTATGAATCCATGCCTTGCCTATTCGTCCATCGGCGCATCCGATTCCGATATTCTTATTTGACCCTCCGAATCCGCCTTGAGAATGTCCCTTGAAGTGTGTCAGAACGACCATTGCATCATAATTGACCAGGTGTGATCCTACCGACATACGCTTGAACCAGTTTCCTCCTGTTACGGGCAGTGAGATGGTATCCTGTTCGTCCAGAATGTCAACGGGACAGAATGTCCATCCGTTCACCTCCAGTGTTTTTCGGTGCTGTTCGGTGGTGTATCGATTGCCTGTATAGTAGGTGTTTGTTTCGATGATATTTGCTTTCGGCAGATCCTTCTTAATCAGTTCCTTGACCCAATCACTCGGAATGATATTCGGACCGTTAGGTTCTCCTGTATGCAGTTTTACTCCGACTTTTCCACTGATATTACCATTTACTTGCTCGTAGGCTTTGATGAGTCCTTCAGCCGAAAGGTTGCGAGTGAAATACACGATTGATTCGTTACCGGTTCGCTGTTCGTATGGTACGTATTTGTTACCGTCTGTCACGGATGACAGGGATACCTTTTCCTGAGCCGTTCCGACAGCCAGCATTCCGAAGGAGAGTAGCAATAAAAATGTCTTTTTCATTTTGATGGTTGGGTGATTATTGTTCCAGATAGAGGAATCTATATTATTTCTGCTGTTTTTGTTTTTATGAAAGGTGTAAGAGTTCCCGTGCGTTGGTAATGGCGGCATCAGTAACGGAGGCTCCGGAGAGCATTTGAGCAATCTCCCGGATACGTTCCTCCTGTGTCAGTTGCTGGATTGATGTCTCGGATTGTTTTTTGAATACACGGTAGTGAGCATTTCCTTTGGCGGCAATTTGAGGTAGGTGAGTAATAGTGATTACCTGCATCGACTGCGCCATTTGTTGCATGATATCGCCCATTCTGTCTGCCACTTCTCCAGAAACTCCCGTGTCGATTTCGTCAAGGACAATGGTGGGTAGGAGACTGTTTTCGGAGATGAGGGCTTTCAGTGCGAGCATGACACGTGATATTTCGCCTCCAGAAGCAATTTGAGAGACAGGCGCGGGTTGTGTCCTCTGATTGGCAGAGAACAGGTAATCTACCTGTTCGGTACCGTAGGCGGTGAGATTGGGCGTCTGTGTGATCTCGATTTTCATTTGCACGTGTGGCATGCCAAGATTTCGCAGTGTGTCAATCAGTTTTTGTTCCACCTTCGTTGCTGTGTTTCTGCGTGTGCGGCTCACGAGAGCTGCCGTATTTCTTGTTTGTTTCTCGGCTTCCTGTACTTCTCTGGTAAGTGATTCGATACGTTCGTCGGAATTCGTGAGATTCTGCAAACGCAGTTGCATTTTCTCCTGCAGGTTGATAAGGTCATTTACCGAATCCACATGGTGTTTTCTCTCGAGTGTATAGATCAGGTCCAACCGTTCTTGTACCTCCTGCAAGCGTTGTGGGTCCAACTCTGCGGTATTGAGTTCATTTTCAATGCTGTCGGCGATGTCATCTGTTTCGATGAAAGTGCTTCGGAGTCGTTCTGCCAGTTCTTCGCAAATAGGAGAGAGGCCTTTCAGTTTCTCGAGTGTTGAAGCGGCTTCCTTGAGCAGAACTGTTGCCCCCGTCTGTTCGTTGTTTAGTATCTGGTTTGTTTTCTGCAGGATATTGAGGATATCTTCCCGGTGTGTCAGTTTCTCCAGCTCTTCCTCCAACAGTTTGTCTTCGTCGGCTTTCAGACGAGCTTGTTCCAATTGTTGACACTGGTATTCAATGTATTCGCGGTCATTCTTGTCCTGCTCCATCTGCTCCTGCATTTGTTTCAGTTCTTTTAGCAGGGCAGTGTAATGTTTCCATTCTTTTCGGTATTGTTCCCGTTCTTTTTGGTTGTTAGCTACGCAGTCCAGGACTGATAGCTGGAAGAGTCCATCCTTGAGCAGGAGATTGGCATGTTGCGAGTGTATGTTTAGCAAATGTTCGCCAAGAGTACGGAGTTGTGTCAGTGAGACAGGTGTATCGTTGATGAAGGCACGCGACTTGCCTGCGACATTGATTTCTCTTCGGAGGATACATGATTTAGGGTCGAAATCCAGTCCATTTGTTTCAAAGAAATCCTCCTCATGTAATCCATCAAGGTTAAAGGTTGCTTCAATGCTACATTTAGCAGCACCTTCACGTATTTGGTGAGTATCGGCACGATCACCCAGCACCAGTCCCAGGGCACCCATGATGATGGATTTTCCTGCCCCAGTCTCACCTGTAATGACGGAAAGTCCGCTCCCGAAGTCAATGGTCAGGTGAGAGATGATGACGAAGTCCTTAATTTCCAGAGAGGTGAGCATGGAGTGTTTTGTTTTCTTTTCTTATTGTCAATCCTGTGCGAGGTCTCATCAGTTCTTCTTTAGTATGGTTTCATATTTGTCGGATTGAGACGGTTCGATACTGACCAACAGGTCGTAAGCCTCTTTTTTCTGATTATCAGAGGCGTGAGAGAAGATGTTGATCAGTTCGTCACGCTTGGTTTCCATGAATGATGTGATGGCGACGCATGATGACTTGATGTCGTAAGATTTTTTGATTTCACGCAGCGCTTCCAGAACTTTTGCACATCCTTTATCTGTGCTACTGGCCATTTGGTCCAATCCCAATCGGTGATACAGGTAGGAGGCATGGCGGAAGTTCTTTAGGTTTTCATCGTTGAGGTTATTGCTATATGCGTAACGGTTGCGCAAGTCATCAAAAGCCTTCCAGCCCACCAGTCCCTTCGACTGTTCCAGATTGACGACGGTTTCCATCTTGCGGAACGATGGAGTACCTCCCACGTCCGAATAAGAATCGCAATCCATGCCGATAATCATGTAGCAATAGTAGGCGAGTAGAGATACTAGTTCGTCATTGGTCTGTCCTTCGATGTAATCGATGGTTTGATGTTCGATGTACTCAAAGTTGAAGTTCGGGTCCTTGAAATTCAGTAGTGAACTATAATACGATGAGTTATAAACAGGCCTTCTAGCCTGTATCTGTAAATTAGCTTTGAATGTTTTCTCGTCGGGCATCTCATCGATTGTGATGAGCATGTTACACTCGATTTTCTCGCTACTCTGATAATGCATGTCCGACCATCGGGTGTGATTGACAAATTCCGATATGGCTTTCTGCATGGTTGTGAACACCTGTTTATTGCTGCCAGGTACTTTGTCTGCGTTGACGGCCACCTCACATTTCAGTTCCTGTGCCGCAGTATTCGTTGCTGGAAGTATGAAAAGGAAAGCCAGCAGGAAAAATGCGGTAAGAGTGGAAATGAGATGTCGTCTCAGGAGGTCTCCGCAGGTATGGTATTGTGTAGGGAAACGATGTGTTCTTCCGGACGGTGCAGATGAGCTTTTCAGAACAAAGTTACACCCGATACGGTTTTCAGAATTAAATATGTGTCCAATTCGTTGCATCCGTATGCAAAGATATGTTTTTTCGTTAATCGTTCAAATCCCAATCGTCATTCGAGACTATCCCTTTGTGTGACTTTCAGGTGGAATTATTCTATTTTTCGTGAAAAGCAGGATTGGAAAAGAAAAACAAGAGGAGATGTTGGATAGAGACGAAGAAGATGATTCTCCTGCTGTTTTTGAAGAGGATCAGATGATGTGAAGTTAATCCAATGACGTCAGTTCGTCCAAAATATCCTTAGCAACTTCGCATTTTGATTTCAGACCGTATTCTTTTTTCTTGCCGTTGGGGAAGAGGATGGTAACTTTGTTCGTGTCGTATCCAAATCCAGCCTGATCGTCGTTCAGTGAATTCAGCACGATGAAATCAAAGTTCTTGCGCTTCATCTTTTCGATGGCGTGTGTTGTCTCGTCGTGTGTTTCCAAAGCGAAACCCACCAGACGTTGTCCGTCTCGTTTTTTCTTACCCAAAGCTTCAGCGATGTCCTTTGTTTCCTTCAAGCGCAGCACTAAAGGTCCATCGTTCGGACCTTTCTTGATTTTTTGGTTCGCTATGTTTTCCGGAGTGTAATCTGCCACCGCCGCGGACAGTATCGCAATGTCAGCTTTTGAGAAAGCCTCCATGGCTGATTCATACATATCTTCTGCGGATTCAACGTCGATGCGTTTAATCTGTGTTGTATGTTTGGTCTGCATACCATGTACCGGACCGCAGATTAGGATGACGTATGCACCTCTCATGGCACATTCGTCGGCAATGGCAAACCCCATCTTTCCAGTCGAGAAATTGCTGATGTAGCGTACGGGGTCGAGACGCTCTATGGTCGGTCCGGCGGTAATGAGAACCGTCTTTCCTTTCAGGTCGTTGTTCAGACCTTCGTCGAGCAGTAGTTGTAGTGTTTCGGTGATTTTTTCTGGTTCTGCCATTCTTCCTTTCCCAATCAGACCGGAAGCCAGTTCACCGTCATCGGGTTCCACGATGCTTACCCCGTCTGCTTTCAGTTGCTTCAGATTGCGTTGTGTTGCCGGATGAGCATACATATCCAAATCCATAGCCGGAGCAATACATACCGGACACTTTGCAGAGAGGTAGGAAGTAAGCAGGAGGTTATCCGCCACACCGTTTGCCATCTTGGCTATGGTGTTTGCCGAAGCAGGAGCTATCAGATACATATCCGCCCAAGAGCCCAATGACACATGGCTGTTCCATGCTCCGTTAGTCGGATCGAAAAAGTCGACGAGAATAGGGTTCTTGGACAGAGTTGCCAGCGTTAGCGGAGTGATGAATTCCTTCGCCAACGGAGTCATCACCACTTTCACTTCGGCTCCTGCCTTGACAAGGAGTCGGATCAGCGTTGCTGTCTTGTAGGCAGCAATGCTGCCCGTCACGCCGAGCAATATATGTTTACCTTCGAGCATGATGGGATGTGTGAACAAATGGGGATGATCTTGAGCGTTTTTTTTAGGCAAGTTTCTCCTTGTCGGAGATGGTCGTGTTCCGGAAATACAATTTCCCGTTGACGAACTCCTGTGTCGCAATCAGTGTTGGTTTAGGGAGTTTCTCGTAATAGCGGGAAATTTCGATTTGCTCACGGTTTTCGAATACCTCTTCCAGATTGTCGTTATACGAGGCGAACTCCTGCAATTTTTTCTGCAGTTCTTCTTTCATTTCAATGCAGATCTGATTGGCACGCTTACCGAGGATGTTCACCATCTCATAGACGTTCATACCGTCTTTCAGCATGGAGTTGACGTCGCGAGTGATAGTAGTGGAAGGGGCATTGGTTTTCTTGAAATCCATTTTTATATAACGTTATATTGTTTTTATTCTCAATCTACCTTGGCATATCCTTTGGCATCCTCGTATATCTTTTCGGCCTCGCGGATATGTTTTCCGTTCGGGAACTGGCTTTTAAAGTTCACGTATTCGTCCACCGTATCGATATATCGCTGAGTGCGTTTTGCCTCAATACTTTTCTTTGCTTCCTGGTATTTCGACTGCAGGATGAGGAAAGAGAGATCTTCCCTGTATTGTGATTCGGGAAAGTCTTTCAGTGCATTCTCTGCCGTTACAACGGCAGAGACGTAGTTGTTTCCTAAGTAATTGCCCAGATTATAGTATAGTTTTGCGTTGCTATATGCCTTGTGTGCCAGACGGTCTCTCATGTCCCCGATCAGTCGGTTTGCCTCGTCGAGGTGTTTACCGTCAGGGTATAATTGTACGTAATCTTCCAAGGCGGAGATTGCCTCCCTTGTGTTGGTTTGATCCAGCCGATAGTCCGGTGTCTGGTCATACAGAGCCTTTCCCATCATGAACCGGCATTCCTCTGCATGATTCTCTCTCGGGAACGTACGAGTATAGGTCTTGTAGTAACTATGGGCCATTGCATAATCCTTGTTGCGGTAGTAAGACTCGGCTAACAGAAACAGGACCTCGTCGCTTTCCGGTGTGCCCTTATAATATGCAGCCACGTCCTCCAAGAGTGTATAGGCCTTCATGTAATGACGTTTAGCGAAGTACTCCTTGGCGGCTTTGTACTTCAGTTCCTTATCCGTACTCTTCGTCAATTTCGTATAGTTGCTGGTGCACGACACCATCCATACGACAGCCATTCCAAAAACAAGTACAAGTATTCGCTTTGTCATCTAATACTCCAAATAATGGAAAATTGCTTGCAAAGATACAATTTTTTATAGAAAACACAATCCGTATTGCTGATTGGTTTGACAGGTTGTGTATGGGAACGGAATTTTAATGGAGTCTGCATATCATGTTTATGACAGCAGCAGTTCATAGATGATAAGATAATTTAGTACACTTGAATAATATAAATAATCTATCTAATAGTTTGTATGTCTGTTCGTTGTTATTAAAGTGTTGGTAGAGGGAAAATATTGAACAACCCCCAAATGGGTCTTACATTCATCGTTATTCGTGTCAATATTCTGTTATAAGTTAGAAAAACGGTCCATAAACATCCTTTTTACGCGGAAAAATAAATATAGTTCCCCAATGGCAAACATATCTAATAACTAAAGGAATGTCAAGAGAAATTGCGTAACTCTATTGCGAATAAAGGCATTATTGATAAAGAGTATTAAAAATCCGTTAAAAGCATCGGGTAAAAAGTGTATGCCACCTATTTCTCCATAGCAAAGAGTCTACTAACCGTAGAACGGATGGTGGAGTGGTATTTCTTTTTACGGAGAGTCACTGCGTATTGTTTTTTTCTATCTTTGCATTTGGTCTTGTTGCGTTGTCTGTCATGGCAGAGTACGATGAGTCTTCAGTAACAGACAGATACAGGACGTTCTAAAATCGTTTGTCATGTTTTCATTCATTATCAGTCTCGTTGCCCTTATTGTGGGCTATTGGTTGTATGGTGCATTTATTGAACGTGTGTTCGGAGCGGATAAGGATCGTCCGACACCAGCCGTGACCAAGAGTGACGGTGTGGATTTTATGGTGTTGCCATCGTGGAAGATCTTCATGATCCAGTTCCTCAATATCGCCGGGACCGGACCGATTTTCGGAGCCATCATGGGTGCTAAGTTTGGTCCTGTGTCCTATCTATGGATTGTGTTCGGTTGCATTTTCGCCGGAGCCACGCATGACTATCTCAGTGGTATGCTTTCCATACGTCATGGTGGGGCTGGACTTCCGGAGCTCGTCGGAAACTATCTTGGCAATGCCACCAAGCGAGTGATGCTTGTTTTCACAGTGCTGTTGCTCATCATGGTCGGTGCAGTGTTTGTGTATAGCCCAGCTCAGATTCTCGGTGATCTTTCCTCGCAGCATTGGAACGGATTCTTCTCCATGATAGGATTCACATCCGAGCATTCGATGGTCATGTTCTGGATTGTTGTCGTTTTTGTCTATTACATCATTGCGACGATGTTGCCTATTGATAAGATTATCGGGCGCATCTATCCGCTATTTGCCATTTCTCTTATCTTCATGGCTGTCGCCTTGATGATTATGTTGTTCTACCATTTCCCTGATTTGCCTGAGGTATGGGACAGCATGGGCAATAAAGGAAGAGAGTCGGGGTTGCTTAATCAGCCTATTTTTCCTTGTCTATTCATTACGATAGCCTGTGGCGCGATCAGCGGTTTCCATGCTACGCAGAGTCCGCTCATGGCCCGTTGTCTCAAGAACGAGAAACAGGGCCGTCCTATCTTTTATGGTGCTATGATTACCGAAGGCATCGTGGCACTTGTCTGGGCAACTGTTGCTTCCTATTTCTTCTATGATAATGGATATGAGGTGTTCCATTCCTCTCTCAAGGCAAGTGCTCCGCAGGTGGTCAACGTTACGGCTAACGAGTGGTTGGGCTCCTTCGGTGCGGTGCTGGCTCTGCTTGGTGTCGTTGCGGCTCCTATAACAAGTGGTGACACCGCCTTACGCAGTGCGCGTCTCATTATCGCCGAATTCGTACATCTGGCCCAGCGCACCATCAAGAGCCGTCTGCTTATCTGTATTCCGTTGTTTACGGCAACGATGGCTCTCCTGTGGTACAATATTACGGATGCCGACGGCTTCAATATCATTTGGGGCTATTTCGGCTGGGCCAATCAAACTCTTGCCATTTTTACTCTTTGGACGCTTACCGTCTATTTTGTCCGCAATGGGAAACCGTTTATCCTGGTGTTGCTGCCTGCCCTCTTTATGACGGCAGTGTGCCCTGCTTTCCTTGCGTGGAAGATTGTTCATATTGATGTGGTTAAAAGCGCTCTTGGCGATGGTTCGTTCTTCCTTTCCGATGGATTTGGCTATATGGTCGGTCTTCTTTCTGTCATCATAGCCTTGGCTTGTTTTCTGCTTTGGTACCGGAACCGTTCTTTCTACGGGACTAAGATATAGACTGTGACATACAGCGGAAGGTGGGTGCTATCGTCGTTTTGTTCCCCCAAGTCCATCCTGTACAACACAGTTGGACAGGATAAATATTGAGTTTGTTCATTTTGTTGTGTCTTGCGACCCAATCAATATCCGAAACTTGTCTTCTGACGACTTTTCAGAATGTCCCGAACAGGTATTGAAAATATGCTGTTCAACATGAATTTTGGCCGTTTGAGATGTTAAAAATTTGCAAAGTATAATTATTGTTCATATCTTTGCGGCTGTCATTCAACGATTTGGCTTTTTGCGGCTTTTTCGGAAGGGTGATACTTCCATTCTTCTATTGGGAAGTTCAGTTCTCTCGGTCCGGCGAATAGATTCTCCAAACCCCTCTTCGTGTCAAGGACCTATTGTTTAACGAAATCTTTTTTTATGACGAAAACAAGAACCCTTATTCTTTTTCTGTTGGTTGGTCTGATTGGTCTGCTTTCTTTCGCAGGACGTGAAGTGCTCGAGAAGGGCGGACTTGAAAAAGGAGACCGTATCAAAGTGGATGACAGCAAGAACATGAATGTGATTGCCAATCTTCTCAAGGAGGGAAAAGGGAACTACGTGCTCGTCAACTTCTGGGCAACCTACGATGCGCAGTCGCACATCGACAATATCCGTTTTGCCCGGGTGGTTGATGCGTACAAGGATTGTTCCATCAATCAGACCAATGGTCTGGTAATGGTTTCAGTGTCGTTTGACACGTTTCAAAGTGTATTTGTCGAAACTATCCGGCGCGATGCGCTACCGACGGCAAATATCTATGAAGGAGATGGTTTTAACTCGCAAATGGCCCGTAACTTTGAGCTTACGGAAGGTTGTTTTGGAAATTATCTCATAGACGAGCAGGGCGTTATTGTTGCAAAGAACGTAACACCTGAAGAGTTTGAGCAGATTATCAGAGAGAAGATCTGATTAAACCATCCCCTCTAACGAATTGCCTTATTCAAAGAGGGAGTTGTTTTTTATAGTAAACCCCGAAGATTTCATCACATCTTCGGGGTTTGCTGTATAAAAGTCTCAAGGTTTCGTTTTTTTTAATCAGTTTTTTATCTGTGCTTGAAATGGTGGAATGTCGATATGACTTCGCGCACATAGCGAGCCGAACGCTCACCGCGGAAATATCCGGATTTTACAACAGGGTCGGTATAATATTCACGCTCGCGTTTCAGAATCAGATAGTGTTCCACATTGTTTTCCCATGCGTTTGGGTTCGCTCCGTATTTGCGTGCAAGGTTGCGAGCGTCGATGACGTGCCCCGGACCGGCATTGTAGGCGGCAAGAATGAATTTGATTCGTTCGTCAGGATTCGGAACAATCATAAACATCTTTTCAAGTTCCAGGAGGCATTTTACCGAAGCCTCAATACATAGAGATGGATTGCGCATCTGTTCCGCCGTATAGCCCAATTGGCGTACCGTGCGTGGCATCAGCTGCATCACGCCGATTGCGCCCATCCACGAGGTCACTTCGTTGCTGAATCCTGATTCCTCGAAACAGATAGCTGCCAACAGTCGCCAGTCCCATCCGATTTTCGGTGCCTGGCTTTTGAAAATGGCATCGTAAGGGGAGATGGCACCTCGAGGGACCTTGCTGTTTGGTCCAAAGGTTGTGACCATCTGCGCCCCGAAGTACTTTGCCTGAACAAAATATTTATCGTACAGTTGTTTGTAGTACGTGTCTTTGATACTCTCTTCAAACCATTTGTTGACGGCCTCCTGAAGTTTCACGTTTTCTTTCCGTACGGCCCATGATGCCCGTTGTTGGAAACTGACGTCGAGAGAACAGTCGATATTGTTGTAATAGGTGCGATTCAGCAGGGCGATGTCCTTTTCGCAGACCGTATAGTCGATAGAGTCCATTGACACTTGTTCGATCAGGGCATCGGGTCCCAGAGAATCTTCGACAAGTCGGATATGGATGCCGCCTCCGAGTTCTTCGTTCAAGTGTCGGATTCGTTCTTCGTATTTCGTCCCCTTGTTCACGTCGATGGTCTTTCCGATCAGGTCCACCACGTTGTGGATGCTTGAGTCACCGCTTCGTTGAACCAGAACTTGACTGTTCAGATATTCATTACTGGTGAAGAGGTATTTCAGCTTGCTTTCGTTGGTGATGGCCAGTCGATAGGCCAGAATGTCCACTTTGCCTTCGTCCAGCAGTTTGGTAAGTTCGGGCAGGCTTCGTGCAATGGTCAATTGCAGAACCAAACCGTTGTCGTCCGTGAATTTGCGGATAAGTTCATAGTCGAATCCCATATCCTCGTCACGCAGGTTGAAGAAGGTGGACGAACCGTACATAGTGCCCACACGCAACGTATCGTTGTGAAGGATGGAGTCGTAGTCCCGGAACCCCTGTTCGGAAGACGGCTTTCCGCAGCAGGAGAGGAATAGGACAGACAACGTTGTGACGAGGAAAAGAAACGGTTTTGGGTTCATATTCATCAAAGATAATGAAATCAAGCGGAATTTCATAATCTGAAGAAAAAGAAATACCTTTGCACGTTTCAAAAATAAAAACCATTTGTAAGGTAATTAAGAAAAAAATGATCAAAGTAACATTTCCAGACGGTTCGGTCCGTGAGTACGAACAGGGGACTACGGGTATTCAAATTGCGGAAAGCATCAGTTCCAGATTGGCACAAGAGGTCCTTTCCATCAGTGTGAATGATGAGATACGAGATTTGGGGAGACCTATCAATGAGGATTGCACCATCAAACTGCATAAATGGGAAGATCCGGAAGCAAAAAAAACTTTTTGGCACACTTCGGCTCACGTGCTCGGAGAGGCTCTTCAAGCGCTCTATCCCAACGTTCAGTTCGGTATCGGTCCAGCCATTGAGAATGGTTTCTACTATGACGTAGATCCAGGTGAGGGAGTGGAAATAAAGGATGCCGATCTGGTGAAGATAGAGGCCAAGATGAAGGAACTCGCTCAGCAGAAAGAGACCCTTGTCCGTCAGGATATTTCAAAGGACGATGCCATGAAGTTCTTTGGAGACAGGAAAGAAACGTATAAGCTTGAGCTCATCAGTGAACTTGAGGATGGAACTATTACGACCTATACGAATGGTGATTTCGTGGACCTTTGCCGCGGACCGCACCTGATGACCACTTCGCCTATCAAGGCCATAAAGCTGACCAATGTAGCCGGAGCCTATTGGCGGGGAGATGAGAAGCGCAAGATGCTGACCCGTATCTATGGAGTTTCGTTCCCGAAACAGAAGATGCTGGATGAGTATCTTGTGATGCTTGAGGAAGCCAAGAAGCGAGATCATCGAAGAATCGGCAAGGAGATGGGTCTTTTCATGTTCAGTGATCATGTAGGAAAGGGACTTCCGATCTGGCTTCCGAAAGGCACGACCCTTCGTCTCAATCTAGAGGAATACCTCAAGAAGATCCAGCGCAAGTATGGCTATCAGCAGGTGATGACCCCTCACATCGGCAGCAAGGAACTCTATGTCACGTCGGGACATTGGGATCATTATGGGAAAGACAGTTTCCAGCCGATTACCACTCCCGAGGAGAATGAAATGTACCTCCTCAAACCGATGAACTGTCCTCATCACTGTATGATTTTCCGAAACGAACCACGTTCCTATAAGGATCTGCCACTTCGTATTGCTGAATTCGGCACGGTATATCGTTATGAACAGAGTGGAGAATTACATGGATTGACACGCGTACGCTCCTTCACGCAAGATGATGCGCATATCTTCTGCCGTCCTGATCAGGTTAAGGGTGAGTTCCTCCGTGTGATGGATATCATCAACATCATCTTCAAGGCTCTTAATTTTGACAACTATGAAGCGCAGATTTCCCTTCGAGATCCGAACGACCATGAGAAGTACGTCGGCAGCGATGAAGTATGGGAAAAGGCGGAAGCCTCTATCGTAGAGGCATGTCAGGAGAAAGGGCTTAAGGCCAAGGTTGAATATGGAGAAGCCGCGTTCTACGGTCCGAAACTTGACTTTATGGTCAAGGACGCACTCGGCCGCCGTTGGCAGTTAGGAACGATTCAGGTGGATTATAATTTGCCAGAGCGTTTTCAGCTTGAGTACACGGGCGAAGATAACAAGAAGCACCGTCCGGTAATGATTCACCGTGCTCCGTTCGGATCGATGGAGCGTTTCGTGGCAGTGCTCATCGAACATACAGCAGGCAAGTTCCCGTTGTGGCTGGCTCCGGATCAGGTTGTCGTCTTGCCGATCAGCGAGCGATACAACGAATATGCCGAAAAGGTTACGGAATATCTGAATGGCGAGGGAATCAGAACCATCATCGACGACCGTAACGAGAAGGTGGGACGTAAGATTCGGGATAATGAGCTGAAACACATCCCATACATGCTCATTGTCGGCGAGAAGGAAGCGGAAAACGGATGTGTCTCTGTCCGTAAACAAGGAGGAGAAGACCTCGGCAGCATCCGTTTGGAAGAATTTGCAGAGCGTGTCAACGCCATCGTCGAGAAAATGATGACGCCGGATTGCTAATGCTTTCAGCATAGAACAATTCAGGCGGAAAGTTGACGCTGATTAATAAAAAAGAGCAGAAAAGCGCACCAAGATTAGGATTTTATCTCTATATTTGTGCGCTTTTTTTATGAGCATAGTATTCATTAACCATTTCAGGAGGACCAAACCATCGCTTATCCACATGACAATCGCCGTCCGAACAGGGGGCGTGTAGAAAAAGTAGAACTGCACAAAATCAATGAAAACATCCGTGCAAGGGAAGTACGACTCGTAGGAGAGAACGTTGAACAGGGTGTTTATCCGATTGCAGAGGCGCTACGAATTGCAGATAATCAGGGATTGGACCTCGTTGAGATTTCTCCGAACGCAGAGCCGCCGGTATGTAAGGTAGTGGATTACCAGAAATTCCTTTACCAGCAGAAGAAGCGTGAGAAGGAAATGAAACTCAAGGCAACCAAGGTCGTTGTTAAGGAAATCCGTTTCGGACCACAGACCGACGATCATGACTACAATTTCAAGCTCAAGCATGCGCAGGAGTTCTTGAAGCAAGGTAGTAAGGTTCGAGCCTATGTGTTCTTTCGCGGTCGTTCCATCCTGTTCAAGGAGCAGGGAGAGGTTTTGCTTCTTCGTTTTGCAAACGATCTGGAGGAACTCGCCAAAGTGGACTCTATGCCCGTTCTCGAAGGTAAGCGCATGACTATCATGCTCTCTCCGAAGAAGAAAGACTAATCAAAATTGATTAAGATTTAATTATTAATTATACGTAGTACAATGCCAAAATTAAAGACTAATTCCGGTGCAAAAAAAAGATTCGCTCTTACCGGAACCGGTAAAATTAAAAGAAAACACGCGTACAAAAGTCACATTCTGACTAAGAAGACAAAGAAGCAGAAGCGTAACCTGACGCACTTCGACATTATCAACAATGCCAACAAGCGTTCTGTCAATGAACTTCTTGCTTTGAAGTAACAGTCTCTTAATCGCGTAATTTATCTTTTCATTTTAACAGAACGTTTAGCACAAAAGATTTCCTTGAGAAGGAAACGCTAACTTTCACAAATCATTTTTACTATGCCAAGATCAGTAAATCATGTAGCTTCAAGAGCTAAAAGAAAAAACATCCTTAAACTCACGAAGGGTAATTTCGGTGCAAGAAAGAACGTCTGGACCGTTGCCAAGAACACTTGGGAGAAGGGTTTGACTTATGCTTTCCGTGACCGTCGTAACAAGAAACGCAATTTCCGTGCTTTGTGGATTCAGCGTATCAATGCTGCAGCACGTCTGGAGGGTCTGTCATATTCTCAGTTGATCGGTACCTTGCACAAGGCTGGTATCGAGATGAACCGCAAGGTCCTTGCAGATCTTGCCATGAATCACCCAGAGGCATTCAAGGCTATCGTAGAGAAAGCAAAGAACGCATAATCGAACAGGGAATTCAAATCCTACAATAAGTAGCAGACCGACTGAACAGATTTCAGTCGGTTTTTTTTATAAACGGGGGGGAGGAGCAGACCAAGAGTCATGGGAAGCAGTGGGGCAGGACCAAAAGAAGAAGTGAGGACACTATGCTGTCGTCCTCTTCTCTTATAAAAATTTCCTTTTCGTTTTGAAAAAAATGTATTTTACGTTTTGGGGATAATAAAAGAATATCCATCGAAGAGTGAAAGGTCGGTTTTATTGGCATCATAGCGTCTTTTTTTTCGTAATTTTGTTATGCGAATCAATACACTAATATGGGAAAGAAGGTCATTACTTTCGGGGAGGTTATGTTGCGTCTGGCAACTCCTGGTCATCTACGTTTTTGTCAGGCAGACAGTTACACAGCCACTTTCGGTGGTGGGGAATTGAACGTCTCCATTTCTTTGGCCAACTATGGTGTTTCCACTCAGTTTGTCACCCGTCTGCCGAAGAATGAAATTTCTCAAATGTGTCTTGGCACCATCCGAACGAAGTACGTGGACGTGGATCATGTCATCTTCGGAGGAGACAGAATCGGAGTTTACTATCTGGAAACGGGTGCCTGTATGCGTCCGAGCAAGGTGATTTACGACAGGGCCCAATCCTCCTTTGCACAGATAATGCCAGGGATGATAGACTGGGATGCCATATTCGAGGATGCGGGGTGGTTTCATTTTTCCGGTATTACGCCGGCTCTTTCTGAAAGTGCGGAGGAAGCATGTATGGAGGCGGTCAAAAAGGCCTATCATCATGGTCTGACCATCTCCTGTGACATCAACAACCGTTTCACTCTTTGGAAATACGGAAAGAGTGTGCGTGAGGTCATGCCTCAATTCATGGATTATTGTGATGTGGTGCTTGCCAGCAAGGAAGATATGGCTTATATATTTGATATCCATCCGAAAGAAGAGGACCTTCGGTCAACTATTCATCAGGATAACATGGATGTAGCCATCTATGAGTCGGTGGGACGTCAGTTCATGCACCGTTATCCCAACGTTCGGAAATTAGTGACTACATTCCGAGAATCCCTGAATGCGTCGCATAACCGATTGAGAGCCGTGATTTTCAATGGTCATGAGATTTTCCGCGGTCCGTTGTATGACATTCCGGATATCATAGACCGAGTGGGAGGAGGAGATGCCTTCATGGGTGGTGTGATCTATGGTTTGATGAACTACAACGACCAGACCGCCATCAACTTTGCCGAGACAGCCTCCTTCCTCAAGCACACTATCTATGGAGATTTCAATCGCGTGACCCTTGAAGAAATCCTGAATGTGATGAATGGTTCTTCACCAGACATAACCTATCAATAAGGTGACAAACAGAGTCCCCAAAAACGGACAGGGAAAAATACCCTGTCCGTTTTTGGGGAGGGGGGAAGAACGTTTTGTTCTTTTATCTTTCGTAGTTCTCCATACGTTTCTCTGCCAGAAGAGCGTATTTCGTATTTGGCCGTCCGTAGTTGGCATAGGGATAGATACTGATACCCCCGCGAGGGAGGAAGAATCCGGTCACCTCAATGTATTTCGGATCCATCAGTTGAATGAGATCCTTCATAATGGTATTGACGCAATCCTCGTGGAAAGCGCCATGATTTCTGAAACTGAAAAGGTAGAGTTTCAGACTTTTGCTTTCAACCATTTTCTGATCCGGGATATAGCTGATACGTATCTCGGCAAAATCCGGTTGACTGGTAATAGGGCAGAGGCTTGTAAATTCAGGGCAGTTGAAACGTACCCAGTAATCGTTCTCCTGGTTCTTGTTAGTGAATGTTTCCAGCACTTCAGGTGCATATTCCTGTTTGTATTCTGTTTTGCTGCCCAAAAGTGTCAGCTCTTCGTTCAGTTCTTTCATAATCATATCATTTTTTAAGAAGGAACGGTCGTCAGACCCCTCTTTTGTTTTCGTCCCAGATGATCTTGTGGAGTTGGAGTTGGATATGCGCTTTGTTAAGGGACGGTGTTTTTTTCATCAGTTCAACTATTCTCTCGTTTTCCCATTTTCCGTTTACAGTTCCTAAATAGATTTGCGGTAGGTTCTCTTTATCATAATATTCTTCCAGCCAGTCAGTTATTTCCAAAGTCCTGATTTCGTCATCATAAGAACCTATAACAAACTTCACCACGTCCTCCTTTCTCAGATTCTCGAAATTATCTCGTATCATGTGTTTTTCCATGCCACTGGAAGGCAGTTTATAGTCGATAGTGAAGAAGAGGTGTCGAGAAGGAGAGGTGTTGCGGACGGGGCGTATGTCAACGGCTCCATTTGTTTCGATATTAATCTCGTGTGCTTCGTCCAATCTTTGTATCAAGGAGCAGATGGATGGTTGGAGCAGTGGTTCACCCCCTGTCAGCGTTACCTGGTAGTGGTGAACCTTTTCAAGCAGACTGTCTAATGTCAGCATCTCGAAGTGGCAAGGTTGTTTTTCGCCAAAGAGGGCATAGGAAGTGTCGCAGTAGGAACAGCGGAGGTTACAACCGGCAAAACGGATAAAGGTGGCCAGGGAACCGCTTCGTTTTCCTTCGCCCTCAATACTGTCGAAAATCTCCACTACATTGTATTTTGCAGAAGTCATGCTGTAAAGTGCTTGCTTGGTGGTTCTACTCGTCGCGGGTATAGATGGCCGTATTGTTGCAACTCTCCTTTACTTCCACTCGTTTGCATTTCTCTCCAAGCGTATCGCAGACCCATTTCGCTATGTTTTCGGCCGTAGGGTTGATGTTCAATACGTCATTCAGATTCTGGTGGTCCAATGGTTCCTTCACTTTCCGTTTGATTTCCGAAAAGTCCATAATCATTCCATTTTGATTCAGCGTCCTGCTCTGCAGGAATACGGTGATTTCCCAGTTATGTCCATGTGTATGAGTACATTTGGATTCGTAGTCCAGCGAAAGGCTGTGTGCGGCGCTGATTTCTATTTTCTTTATGAGTTCGAACATTCTTCCTCCTTTTCTTTCAGGTATTTCATCAGTCCTTGCTGTCGGAGGTGGCAGGATGGACAGTGTCCGCATCCGTCTCCTGGAATGCCATTGTAGCAGGTCAGTGTTTCGTTTCTGACCAAGTCGAATACACCCAGTTCATCTGCCAGTTTCCAGGTCTTCGCCTTGTCGATCCACATGAGTGGGGTGTGGATGACAAACTGTTCCTCCATGGCAAGGTTTAGCGTGACATTCAGTGATTTGATGAACGAGTCCCTGCAGTCGGGGTATCCGCTGAAGTCCGTTTCCGAGACGCCGGTAATGATGTGTCGTATCCCACGTTCTCTGGCATATACTGCAGCGATACTGAGGAAAAAGAGGTTTCGTCCAGGAACGAACGTATTCGGCACGCTCTGAGCGGGTTGTACTTCGTCCATGGGAATCTCCTTGTTGATCAAAGCACAATGCGAACTCAGATTTCCGATGAAAGGTACATCCATAACGTGGAAATGGACGTTTGCCTTTTCAGCGATTTTCTGAGCTATTTCTGTTTCGTTCTGATGTTTTTGTCCATATCGGAAACTGAGGGTCCATACCTCCTTGAATCGTTTTTTTGCCCAGAAGAGACAGGTGGTGGAATCTTGTCCGCCACTGAATACGACCAGAGCTTTCTCGTTGTTGAGAACCATGGGATTGTGGATTTGACAGTTGTATAAACAGATGATTTGAAAGGGAATGCAAATGTACGTCTATTTCTCCAATCTGCCAAGCAGACGCTATTTGACGCAGACGGTTTCAATTTCGACGAGTGCTCCTTTGGGTAGGGCAGAAACTTCCACGGCGGAACGAGCCGGCTTGAGATCTCCAAATACTTGTGCGTAGATGTCATTCATTTCTGCGAAAGCGGACATATCGGTGATAAACACAGTAGTCTTGACAACGTGTTCCAGTCCATATCCTGCTTCGGAAAGAATTGCCTTGATGTTATCAAAGACCTGTTGAGCCTGTTCGGTGACGTTGTTCCCTTTCAGATTGCCCGTTTTCGGGTCGATGGCAATCTGTCCGGACGTATAAAGTGTTCCGTTGATTTCAATAGCCTGGCTGTAAGGGCCTATGGCAGCGGGAGCGTGGGAAGAGCAAATGATGTGTTTCATAAAAGCTATATGTTATGATATGATTAAAGTTCCATGTCGGTCCATCGGTTGTTTTTCAGAATCCGAACAGTGCGGAAACCGCACTCCCGCAACGTCTGATAGGTCTCCCGGAATCCGCAAGTAATGCAGTCCGGTTTGTGTGCATCGGAGTTGACCATGACGGGAATGCCTAATTCTTGAATACGTCTGAAGTGGCGTCGGTGTGGGAAGGTGCGATGTTTTGTTTCCACACCTTTAGTGTTGATTTCAATGATTTTTCCGTACTCCTTCGCCAGCGAGAACGTCTCGTCAATGAGATGGAGATACCATGGTTCGTTCGGATCAAACTGATGGGCATAGAATCGTTCTGCCAGGTCGGTTATCTTATCGACGTGTCCGATGATGTCAAAGTCAGCGGATTCGATCATCTCATTGGTCTGCTGAAAATAGCGGCGAATCATGCGTCGGATATCCCCACCGAACAGTTCGCAAATAGCTCTCTTGTAGTTCTTTGGGTCTCCTCCGATATTCCAGTACAGCTGTCCATTATCCAGCGTGTCGATGTAGTGAACGGACCCGATCCGGTAATCCAGAGGAAGGTTCTGATACGTTCTGAATACGGAGTCTTTCTCCTTGGAGAGGAAATCCATTTCCATTCCCACATACAGTTCGATCTGATTCTCATATTGTTGTTTGAGGCGATGGAACTCCTGCAGGTATTCGTCCACATCATCCTTTCGCATTGCCCAGTTGGAAGAGAAGGGGACTGGTGCGTGCGACGAGATGCCGTATGCGTTCATGTGGTGAGCAATCGCATGATGAACGAACACTTCCATCGGGGCGCATCCGTCACAGAAAAAACAATGACTATGAAAGTTGGTCAGCCAATCCATCTCATACAAATTTAGTTTATTTCATCGTATCTGAAGAGTGAAAGCACAATAAATTCGTATCTTTAGTGTGTTTTCTCCGCATTTTTCATGCTGCCGAACGGCAGAGATAAACTATCTTTGAAACAGAAAAAAACATGAGATATGAAAAGAAATCCATGGTCATGGGTACCCTCGCTCTATTTTGCGGAGGGATTGCCATACGTTTTGGTAATGACGGTTTCCGTCATTATGTATAAGAATCTGGGGCTTTCCAACGGAGACATTGCCCTATACACGTCCTGGTTGTATCTACCTTGGGTCATCAAACCCTTCTGGAGTCCTTTTGTAGATATTTTAGGAACGAAGCGCATCTGGATTACCGCCATGCAGATTCTCATCGGAGCAGGTCTGGCCGGAATTGCCTTTTCCATACCGACGTCCTTTTTCATACAGGCCTCCTTGTCCTTTTTCTGGCTATTGGCATTTGCCTCTGCGACTCATGATATAGCCGCCGACGGTTTCTACATGCTGGGGTTGCCAGAGGAACACCAGTCGCTGTTTGTCGGTATCCGAAGTACATTCTATCGAATTTCCATGATAGCGGGTCAGGGCGGTCTTGTCGTCCTGGCTGGTTGGCTTGCTCAATCTTTTGACAACGACTTCGTCTTTGCATGGTCGATGGTCTTTTATGTTGCTTCGGGTCTCTTTCTTGCCATTGCGGCATGGCATCTCTTTATTCTGCCCCATCCGACTACTGATTGCAGCCGTACGAACTCAGTCGGACGTGATTTCGTTCGCGTCTTCACAACATTCATACAGAAGAAAGAACTGCTGGTCTCGATTTTGTTTATCCTCTTCTTCCGATTCGGAGAGGCTCAGCTTGCGAAGATAGCCTCTCCGTTCCTATTGGACGCACGTTCGGTAGGAGGGTTGGGTCTCTCGACGACGCAGGTGGGTTTCATCTATGGTACGGTAGGTGTCCTGATGTTGCTTCTGGGCGGGATATTAGGAGGAATTCTCGTTTCGCGAGATGGTCTGAAACATTGGCTCTGGCCGATGGTGATAGCCATGAATCTTCCAGACCTAGTCTATGTATTCTTTGCCTATGCACGTCCCGAGTCATTCCTGACTGCCTGTGGAGGCGTTGCCTTGGAGCAGTTTGGCTATGGTTTCGGATTCACGGCGTTCATGCTCTATCTGATCTATTTTGCAGAAGGGGAGTACAAGACGGCCCATTATGCCATCTGTACCGGATTGATGGCCTTAGGCATGATGTTGCCGGGCATGTTTTCCGGCTACCTGCAGGAGTGGATGGGTTATCCTCTATTCTTTGTCTGGGTGTGTTTCTGCACTGTACCGGGTTTCTTGCTCACGGCATTGCTGAAGATTCCGGATGGATTCGGACGCAAAGAAGAATAAGAAAGAGAAAGCCTGCTGATAGCAGGCTTTCTCTTTCTTATTAAGTTTTTTTTGAAAAAAGCTATATTAATAGACCTTTCTCAGATCCTTCACGCGAACGGCTTTCCCCTCGCTCTGAGCCAAAGAGCCCGGTTGGAGCAGTTTGACGAATGGTGTGAGCAGAATCTCGTCATGCAGGTTGCTTGTGATACTCTTGGTGAGAGCCTGTTGTGCGTCGGGTCCTCCTGTATAGGTCTGTGACAGTTCCACTTCGACGGTCATGGAATCATTGACTTCGTTCGTCTGAAGCGTAATCAGGTAATTGCTACCCAGTTCTTTGTATCTCATCAGCACCTGTTCGATCTGGATTGGGAAAATATTGACGCCTCTCAGGACAATCATGTCGTCGGAGCGTCCTTTCATGCGGTCGATGCGCTTGTGATGTCTTCCGCAGGGACATTCACCCGGCAGAATACGTGTCAAGTCTCTAGTCCGGTAGCGAAGCAGCGGCATGGCTTCCCGGTTGAGTGTAGTGAGTACCATTTCTCCGATTTCACCGTCAGGTACGGGTTCGAGTGTATCCGGATTCACGATCTCCACGATATAGTAATCCTCCCAGATATGCATACCGTTCTGTTCCTTACACTCAAAGGCGACACCTGGTCCGCACATCTCACTCATTCCGAAAGAGTTGTAGGCTTTTACCCCCAGCATGTTCTCGATTCGTCTCCGCTGTTCCTCGCTGTGCGGTTCGGCCCCGATGACCAATGTGCGGAGTTTCGTATCGTGGCGAGGGTCGATTCCGTTGGCCTGCATCACTTCAAAGATGCGTGTTGCATAACTTGGTATGGCATGAACGACAGTAGTGCCGAAATCGGTAAAGAACTTCAGTTGTCTTTTGGTATTGCCAGCAGCAGCCGGAACAGTGAGCATTCCGAGTTTCTCAGCTCCGTACTGGAAACCGAGACCTCCGGTGAACATGCCATATCCGGAAGTATTCTGGAAGACGTCGCTCGGTCGGCAACCGACCATCCAGAGACAGCGTGCCACGGCATTCGCCCACTCGTCGAGGTCTTTTCTGGAATGGAGAATGACGGTGGGATTTCCCGTCGTACCGCTGGAAGAGTGCAACCGGACGCATTCGTTAAGAGGAATGGATGCCAACCCGAAAGGGTAGTTATCCCTAAGGTCCTGTTTGGTGGTGAAAGGTATCTTGCGCAGGTCGTCAAGAGTCTTGATATCCTCTGGTTCTAATCCTGCTTCCTTGAATCTTTGTTTATAGAAAGCAGAGTGGAGGCAGTGTTGTATCGTATTCTTTAATCGTTCAATTTGCAGTTCTTCAATCTGTTCACGGTTCAGTGTCTCCAACTCGGGATTAAAAAACTCAGAAGTTTCAGTCATGATTTTTTTATGTGTTTTATGAATTCAGCGTCCAAAAGTACAAAAAATCCGTCAGATATAATATTCGGCAATGTCAATCAGTCCGGAACGGATGGCATATTTAGTTGCTTCATGTACGTTATTGATGCCTAATTTCCGGAAAATATTTTTGCGGTGTGTGTTGACCGTATGGAAGCTCAGGTTCTTTTCAGCAGCAATCTCCTTGGTTGTCTTGCCCGCGGCAATCTCCTTCAGCATTATGCGTTCCTGTCTGGTGAGCATCACGTTTGAGGCATCAGACTGTCTTTTCCGTTCTGTCAGCAAACGGTTAGAGATATCGTTGCAGATGAATCGTGTACCTTCTGTTGCATACTGTATGGCCAACCGTATTTCTGTTTCATTGGAATCTTTGCTGACGAGGGAGAAATGGTTGTTCAAAGTAATGGAGCGAAGGAAATCGAGGCTCAGATCTTCGGAGAAGAGGATAAAGAGAGCCGAGTCGAAACGTTGAGAAAGGATGGCCAATTCCTCGTAGCTGTTAAAGTCAAAATTCGTATAGTCCAGCACGACGATGGCATCGGGGGAGAGGGTGAGTTTCTGAATCAATTCATTCTTTCGGAAGGCATTCTCAGTCTGAGAGTCCCCGATCTTGTCAAGAATCCATTTTATTCCAAGTCGTGTAATATCTTGATTGTCCGCTAAGATGAATTTATTCATAAAGTATTATCTTTGCCATAGCAAAGATAGCATACATACAATAATACTAAAATAAAAAAGTACTCTAAATTATGAAGATTGCATCGAAACTGACGGACCTCGTCGGAAATACACCTTTGCTGGAGTTGTCGAAGTTTAACTCTGCGAAAGGAGCGAAGGCCCGTATCATTGTAAAACTTGAATATTTCAATCCGGCGGGTTCGGTAAAAGACCGTGTGGCTCTGGCCATGATAGAAGATGCAGAGCAGAGAGGAGTTTTGAAGCCAGGAGCCACAATCATAGAGCCGACATCCGGTAATACGGGCGTCGGTTTGGCCTTTGTGTCCTCGGTAAAGGGGTATCACCTTATCCTAACCATGCCGGAGACCATGTCCGTCGAACGCCGTAATCTCCTGAAGGCACTTGGTGCGCAACTGGTACTGACACCAGGAGCAGAAGGAATGAAGGGAGCCATTGCGAAGGCGGAAGAGTTGCGGGCAGAAACTCCGGGTTCAGTCATCCTGCAGCAATTCGAGAACAAGGCGAATCCTGCGATTCATGTAGTCACGACGGGTGAGGAGATTTGGCGAGATACCGAAGGTAAGATCGATATTTTCGTAGCCGGAGTCGGCACGGGAGGAACGGTAAGCGGTGTGGGTACCGCCTTGAAGAAGCATAATCCGAATATACGCATTGTGGCTGTGGAGCCTGCTTCTTCGCCCGTATTGTCAGGAGGTATATCCGGTGCGCATAAAATCCAAGGCATAGGGGCTGGATTCGTACCGAAAACATTCGACAGAAGTGTGGTGGACGAGATACTCACGGTGGAGAATGATGATGCCATCCGCACATCCCGGGAACTGTCGAAAGAAGAGGGACTTCTGGTCGGAATCTCATCCGGGGCGGCTGTCTCGGCAGCCTTGGAACTGTCCAAGCGGCCGGAGAATGCGGGCAAGACCATTGTTGCGTTGCTCCCAGACACGGGTGAACGTTATCTCTCCACGGTCCTCTACGCATTCGAAGAATATCCTCTATAATTTACAAAGCATCACACCATCGGTCGAGTTATGAGGAAAATTTGTTTTTGGGCATTGGTCATGTCGGTTGTTGTACCTGTTTTTTCACAACAGTTGGCATTTCCGGGTGCCGAGGGTTTCGGGCGTTATGCAACGGGCGGTCGCATGCAGGATGCAGCCACAGGCAGTAAGGTGTATTATGTCACGTCGCTTGAAGACTGTTCGGACAGTGATCTGAAGGAAGGCACATTGCGTTGGGCATTGCGCACGGGAGATGACACGCCACGAACCATTCTGTTCAAGGTGGGCGGAACGATCTGTCTGACGTCCGTACTTAAGTTTGATCATCCGAATGTTTCCATATTAGGTCAGAGCGCACCGGGTGGAGGCATCTGCATATCGGGAGCCAAGATGTACGTCTGCAAGAAGAATGTCATAATCCGTTATCTTCGATTCCGTGCGGGAGACGAGGCGACGAAGAGTTATCCATCGCTTGACGTCGAGAATGCTGGAAATCTTATACTTGACCACTGTTCCTTCTCATGGTCCATGGAAGAGAACATCACCATGTATGACAATGACTCCACGACGCTTCAGTGGTCCATCCTGAGCGAGCCGCTCAACTACTCGAAGAACATCAAGGGAGAGCGGTGCTATGCTGCGCAATGGGGAGGGGAACACTCCTCGTATCATCACAATCTGATGGCCAATGCGTTCAAGCGTATCCCTCAGATCAACGGAGTCCGCAGTGATGCGACCTGGGGTCATGACTTCCATGTAGATCAGGAAATGATCAACAATGTCGTATTCAATGGCGGCGGTTCGGAGTCGGCATACAACGGAGCGTTGAATGCTCCGAACGTATCCGATGCGTATTGTCGTCTGAACATGATCAACAACTATTACAAGCCTGGTCCGATCACCTATGCGAAGGAAACAGGAGCGAAGAACCATTACTACGTCACCATCTACAACAACACTACAGCGGGGAAACCGAAGAGTCAGTGGTACGTAGAAGGAAATGTCTATGAAAAGAACGAGTACGTCAATCCGGATTGTGACTTCACGTCGGTCAATTCAGATAACTGGTTGAACGTGAATACCAATACGGGTGGCATCAAGTTCAAGTACACCATTCCGTCTGGAGATGCCGTATCGGACTATCGTCTGACCTCGCCATCCATCTCCTCCGGTATTGTCATGACCTCAGCCGAGCAGGCCTATGAGGATGTGTTGCGAAGTGCGGGAGCCCGTTTTCCGTCGCTTGACGAAGTGGATGCCCGGATCCTTGCCGAAGCGGCAGGGGAGCAGCAGCCCCAATTTACGGGTGCCTATCGTCCGACCTACACGGGTATGATAGACTCGCAGGAAGACCTGAAGCCGGCGGATGCTGATGAAACGTGGTCAGCCTGGCCTGATTTGTCGGCCTTCAAAGACGAGCAGATCCCGGAAGACACGGACGGAGACGGAATGCCGGATGAGTATGAAGACCTCAACGGATTTGACAAAAATGATGCGACGGACGGATCAGCCATTGCATTGAACGGATATTCGAACTTAGAGAACTACCTTAACGGACTGTTGGAGACCCCTCTTCTGGCTCCATCCAATCTGACGGCGACCTACGATGCGGGAAGTTCCTCCGTCATCCTGAAATGGAAGGACCATTCGGATGTTGAGACCGGATTTGTCGTAGAGAGGGCTGACATTACATCCGCTGCCGATACGATCTACGTTCTGCTGGATGAGGTAGCAGCCAATAAGACGACCTATACAGACAAAACGGCGAATCCATCGTCCAAATACATTTACCGTCTGAAAGCGAAGACAGCGACCTCCGTATCCAATACCATCCGCAGGGTATTCTATCCTGTAGTAGTATCCGGAATCTCTGAGGCGTCTGTTGACGTAGAGTCTCTGCGTGTCGGTCCGAACCCGATGGGCGATATTCTGGCTATCAGTGCAGGTGAACCTCTTTCGAGGGTGGACGTCTGTTCCCTATCCGGAAGAAAAGTCCTTACATTCACAGGACTAACGGAAGGTCCGTTATCCCTGAACGTTTCGTCTCTGCCGTCAGGAATCTATCTGGTGCGTGTTCAGGCCGTATCGGGTCATGTTTCGGGTCTTAACATTCTGAAGAAATGATGTTTCTGATTCGTTGGTTCACAGTCAGTTGTCTCTTTCTGTTTTGCGTGGCGTGCACTTCCGAGAAAGCGGAGAGAGGTGCGGGTGACGAGTCGACTGAGGTAGACCTGCGCTCGCCGCATATAGGTCAGGTGATGACCCTTTCAGACAGGATAGAGCGCATGTGTGACGAAATCTACATGAAAAACAACGAGTATGTAGAGCTCTATTACGAAACCGTGGACAGTCCGACGCTAGTGCATGTATCCGACTTCGACGGGGTCAACAAGTCCCGTCTGAAATCGACCTACAACATGATACGCTATCCCAACGGCAGTCCCATGAACATCGTAGAGATCCCTTTCGTGCCAAGAGGGGGACTCTATGACAATGTTTACAGCTCATTCTATGACGAATCTGGAAATCTGGTCAAGTTTGTCCGTTCGTCAGGTTTTCTGTTGAACGGCAAAGAACCGTATAGCGAAACGTCGGAATATCTATACGACGATACGCACAAGCTGATCCGAAAGAGCTATCGTGTGCAGTATGATTTAGACTCGTCCAAGAAAGTCAATCCGCAGGAGGTAGTCACCTCACCCGGTCGCATTGATTATGACATCTACACCTCGTTGGGTGATTTCTTCAGAGCCCATCCGATTGACAATTGACGATGCGAAACATTATTTGGCATGAAAATCTGTGTTTTAATTCGTTTTATGCAGTGAAATTCATTAAATTTGCGTCGTTTTTTTACAAATAAGAACGGAAATAAGAAAAAATCAAACTTAATCATTTTATTATGCAACTTATTGACAAATTCAACTTTGCTGGAAAGAAGGCTATTGTCCGCGTGGACTTCAATGTGCCTCTGGATGAGAATGGAAAGATCACAGACGATACCCGCATTCGCGGTGCACTCCCAACCTTGAAGAAAGTGTTGGCAGACGGAGGATCGCTCATCATCATGAGCCACATGGGCAAGCCGAAGGGGAAGGTAAATCCGAAGCTTTCGTTGAGTCAGATTGTTGATGCAGTCAGCGCAGCACTGGGAACCAAGGTACAGTTTGCGCCTGATTGCGGAAAGGCGCAGGAAGCTGCTTCTGCGCTGAAGGCAGGAGATGTTCTTCTGTTGGAGAACCTCCGTTTCTATCCAGAAGAGGAGGGTAAGCCAGTAGGCATTGACAAGGAAGACCCGAAGTATGAAGAAGCAAAGGCAGCCATGAAAGCCTCCCAAAAGGAATTTGCCAAAACATTGGCATCGTATGCGGATGTATATGTCATGGACGCATTCGGAACGGCACATCGCAAGCATGCCTCTACGGCTGTTATTGCAGACTATTTTGATGCAGACAGCAAGATGTTGGGCTACCTGATGGAAAAGGAAGTGAATGCGGTGGACAATGTCCTGAACAACATCAAACGTCCGTTTGTTGCTATCATGGGAGGATCGAAGGTATCTACCAAGATAGGAATCATTGAAAATCTCCTTGGCAAGGTGGACAAACTAATCCTCTGTGGCGGTATGACCTATTCGTTTGCGAAGGTAGCAGGAGGCAAGATCGGAAACTCTATTTGTGAAGACGACAAACTGGACATTGCCCGTTCCGTCATTGCCAAGGCCAAGGAGCAGGGAGTGGAACTCATCACGGCTGTAGAACACGACTGCGTCATTGCTGACAACTACGCTCCGGATGCCAACTTCAAGGTATGCCGTACGAAGGACATTCCTGACGGATGGGAAGGCATGGATGCCGGTCCTGAGAGTCGTGAGGTATTTGCCAAGGCCATTGAGGGCGCCAAGACGATCCTCTGGAACGGTCCTGCTGGGGTATTTGAATTTGATAATTTCACAGGAGGTTCCAAGGCCATTGCGGAGGCTATTGCCAAGGCTACGAAAGAGGGTGCCTTCTCGCTTATTGGCGGTGGAGACTCCGTAGCTTGTGTCAACAAGTTCGGCATGGCAGACCAAGTGTCTTATATCTCGACCGGAGGCGGAGCCCTTCTCGAGTGCATTGAAGGCAAGGAATTGCCAGGTATCAAGGCCATCCGCGGTTAATACCAAAGAAAGGCGAGGAGACGATTGTTTTCTCCGTCGATTATCATAAAGAGAAAAGCGGGAATCCTAAAAAAGGATTCCCGCTTTTCTCTTGCATTAAATGGGTATAGAAGATGGTCTAAAATCCAGATAGAAGAAGGAGAGTAGTATTGGAGTAGTATTGGAGTAGTATTGGAGTAGTATTGGAGTAGTATTGGAGTAGTATTGGAGTCGTAGTGGAGTAGTGGTGGAGTAATGGTGTAGTAGTAGTGGAGTAGTGGTGGAGTAATGGTGGAAAAAAGTGATTCTTATTATTCAGAAACTTCTTGAACGTCAGAGGTGTGTCTTTTTGTAATTCTTTAACGATAAAATATTGAATATCTGTGTATTATATATTTTCAAGCAGTGTTTTTATGGTCAAAAAAGACCGAGAGGCAAGTTCTGTAAAGAAAGCATTGTAATCCTTTATTTGACTGGAATCGGCTTCCGGCACATCGCTGATAATACGGATGCTGACCATCGGTACCTGATGAAGAAAGCACACCTGGGCAATGGCAGCGGATTCCATATCCACAGCCAAAGCGTCCAGAAAGTGTTCTTTTATCTCTTTCAGCGTATCGTTGTTTGTGATAAACTGGTCGCCAGAGCATATAAGTCCCTTATGGATTCGGTTACCTGTCGTTAGGTTCATGATTTTGTCAATCAGAAGCCGATCGCCCTCGAAGAATGTCGGAAGACCCTGTATCTGACCCCAGTCGCCTTCGCCGCACCATACGTCGTGGTATGCCGTCTTCTCACCGACGACGATATCGGAACGCTGCATCGTTGTACACAGTCCACCAGCCACACCTGTATTGATTATGCAGTCCGGGTGGTATTCCCGAATCAGTTCCTCCGTTCCGATGGCGGCATTGACCTTTCCGATTCCGCTTTGCATCAAGCAGACATCGTTCTTAGCGAAAGAGCCTTGAATGCAGTTGAATAGCGTTCCGCGTGTTGATACCTTAGCAGAGAGCAGTGCTTCAATCTGTCTGCACTCTTTTTCCATTGCTGCGATGATTCCGATTTTCATGAATAGCCACGTTATTGTATTCATGCAAAAATAGTGTTTTGTCGTGGATTTTGTTTAAGTTTGTAATGGTATCCCATTTCAGACAGAGGGAAAATATGCGAACAGTCGAATTGTTATCTCCGGCCAGGAACCTGCAGTGTGGCATTGCAGCAGTCAATCACGGTGCTGATGCCGTCTATATCGGAGGACCGCAGTTCGGTGCGAGAGCGTCGGCCTGCAATACATTGCAAGACATAGAGCATCTGGTATCGTATGCCCATCCGTTCCGAACGAAGGTTTATGTCACGCTTAACACCATTCTTTCCGACGACGAGTTGGAGCCTGCGTGCGCGCTGATTCACCGTCTGTATGAAGCAGGGGTGGATGCACTCATCGTGCAGGACTATGCATTGCTGAAGATGGATCTTCCGCCCATTGCCCTTCATTCCTCCACTCAGATGGATACCCGTACTTCGGAAAAGGTCCAATTTCTCTCAGACATCGGATTCTCCCAAGTGGTACTTGCCCGAGAACTGACCTTGCAGCAGATTCGAGACATATCGAGGAAAGTTAAAGTTCCGCTTGAAGTTTTTGTTCATGGTTCACTGTGTGTTTCATACAGCGGTCAATGTTATCTTTCTCAGACGATCATGGGTAGGAGTGCCAATCGTGGCGAGTGTAGTCAGCCCTGTCGTCTATCCTACGACTTATATGATGCTGACGGGCGACTTCTAGTTGAGAAAAAACATCTGTTATCCCTGAAAGACATGGATCGCTCTGCGTATATATCAGATCTGATAGATGCCGGAGTCTCCTCGTTCAAGATAGAAGGCAGGCTCAAGGAGGCGGAGTACGTCAAGAACGTCACTGCCTATTACCGTCAGGCCATTGACCGTGCGTTGGAGGGGCGCCCGGAAGTGCGTCGTGCCTCGTCCGGTTCGGTCCGTTACACCTTTCGTCCCGAACCAAGTAAGACATTCAGCAGAGGCGGGACCGATTATTTCCTGACTGGCGAGCGAGGAGGCATATCCTCGCCTCATACTCCCAAATCAATCGGAGAGGAGGTGGGTACGGTTGGCAATGTCGGCCGAGGTTTTATAGACGTGGAGCATTGCAGAGTCAGCCTCCATAATGGTGATGGTTTCTGTTTTCTTTCAGGCAACGGGACATTTTATGGATTCCGTGTCAATCGGGTAGAAGGACATCGTCTTTTCGTACCGGCATCGACCGAAGTCTGGAAAGCATTGGAGAGAGGAGTGCGTCTTCGTCGCAATATAGATCAGGAATTCCAGAGGTTATTATCGGCAGATAACAGTGGTGTACGGACGGTGGGGCTGCGGATGGTTCTTACAGAGACGCAGGAGGGTTATCGACTGTCGTTGACAGACGAAGACGGGTTGGCGTCGCGACATGAATTCGAGTATGAACATAACGTTGCGAAACAGTCGGAGAAGGCCTTGGACTCCATTGAGCGTACCCTTGGCAAGTTGGGAAGTACCATCTATTATCCTGAACGCATTGACGTGAACATTGTTACGGTACCTTTTATACCCGCCTCGGTGCTGTCTGAAATGAGAAGGAAAGCGGTAGAGTCGCACGACCGTCTGCGTCGATTGTCCTACGTCCGTCCGTTACGAAAACAACCGAAATCCGACGTGGCCTATCCAGAACGGGAGTTGACCTATCTGTCGAACGTCCACAACCACCTTGCCGAAGAATTCCTCCGTGAACATGGTGTGAGGAGCATCGTTCCATCCTACGAGCGTAAGCCGCTCCAGGGCGTTGCCTTGATGTTTTGCCGTCATTGTATCCGTTACGAGATCGGGTTGTGTGCAAAACATACCAATCCAGACCCCTTGCCGATACGTGAAACATCCGTGCGATACCCGCTTTATATGCAGACAATGAACAACCGTCTGCGTCTTGAGTTTGACTGTTCGGAATGTGAGATGCGGATATATAAGGCAGACCGCACAGAGGTGTGATGTACAGCATTCCGAAGGTTCAGTTCCGAGAGTGTTATGAAAACAACATAAGTGAAAAACGATATGAGTAGTATTCTTATTCAAAACGTACTGTTGGAAGATCGTCGTGTACAGGTGTTGATAGAAGGCAACCGGTTCCGTGAAGTAGCGGGCGAGCTGACGGTTGCAGTACCAGAAGGTGCAGAAGTGATAGACGGTTCGGACTATGCTATTGTTCCGCCGTTTTACAATTGTCATTGTCATTCGGCCATGACCCTTCTTCGGGGGTATGCCGATGACATGTCCCTAATGGACTGGCTGACGAAGAAGATCTGGCCGTTCGAGGCGCGTCTGACCGAGGATGATATCTATCTTGGTTCCCGTCTGGCAATCTTAGAGATGATCAAGTCCGGTACGGTCTTCTTTGCCGACATGTACTGGAAGCAACGACCTACGGCCAGAGCGGTAGAAGAGATGGGGGTGCGTGCAAATGTCTGTGTCTTTGTCATAGACACGATGGATGCCAAGACCCTTGACGGACTGTTCGAAGAACTGGAGCAGTGGCACCCGACGACCTCCCGTCTGACCAAAGCTATTGGTCCCCACTCTCCGTATACGTGTTCTGCTTCCCTGCTGCAGCGGAGTGCTGCAGTATCAGAGCAACTGGATATACCACTTCAGATACATGTGGCTGAAACAATGCGCGAAGTGCAAGAATGTCGTGAACAACATGACGGTCTAAGTCCCATTTGTTATCTTGACCATCTGGGTGTGTTGTCAAAACGGGTCGTTGCGGCACATATGGTTCATTTAGATGAAAATGATGTATTTATTGCTGCGAAGAGAGGCATTGTGTCTGTATATAACCCATGTTCGAATATGAAGCTAAGCAGTGGAATCATGCCATACGGTCGGATGAGTCGTGCCGGATGTCGTATAGCTTTAGGAACGGATGGTGTGGCCTCAAACAACAATCTGGACATGCGAGAGGAAATGAAGATGGCCTCCCTACTTGCCAAGGTACAGACATCCGATCCTGAGATGATGCCGGCGTCGGAGACACTTCGTCTTGCCACGCGCAACGGAGCGGAGGCCTTCGGCATTGATGCGGGAGAAATCAAGAGCGGCAAACTGGCTGATGCTGTGCTTGTCCGTCTGGACGATCCAGCTATGTTGCCGCTTCACAACTTTATATCCAACTACGTCTATGCTGCTGGTTCTGGACTCATTGACACTGTCATCTGTGATGGTCGAATTCTGATGCGAAATCGACATGTAGAAGGCGAGGATGAGATACGGAACGACATCCGCAAGTGGAAAGAACGGCATTAAAAAAAGAGGTTGGACAACTGTTTTTTTTGAAAAACGCTTATCTTTAGGTTGTTAATCTTAAATCAATATCTATTATGGCTTACAAAATCATTGACATTGAAGGTGTCGGAGGGGTATATGCTGAAAAACTGACGGCAGCAGGAATCCAGACACCAGAAGATCTATTGGAATCCTGCGCAGCCCCGAAAGGACGCAAAGCGTTGGCTGAGAAGACGGGTATATCGGACAAACTGATTCTCAAGTGGACGAATCATGCTGACTTGTTCCGAATCAAGGGAGTCGGACCTCAGTTTGCAGAATTGCTTGAGGCTTCGGGTGTGGACACGGTAAAGGAATTCGGGCATCGCGTAGCTGCTAATCTAGCGGCCAAGATGGCGGAAGTGAATGCCAAGAAGAATCTTGTCAACCGTGTTCCAGGAGAGAGTGAGCTTCAGAAGATGATTGACGAAGCGAAGACATTGCCTGCCGTGATGACGTACTGATTCTTCTCTGGTGGGTAAGCGACCATTTATAAAAAAAGAGGGCGAGGCCCTCTTTTTTTTATCTAAGTCAGAGAAAAAGGGGACTATCAAGGAAAGGAGAGAACATTAAGAAGTCTGAGATATTCGAGGTTGTTCATATGATTCTGTTGGTTCTATTTGCGTGAAATACACAAAGACTTATATATGCCAAGAAGACAGGGACAAGTTTGTGTCAGGCCAAAGCCTGATAGGATCTTTTTCGGATGCCGAAACCATTCACATGAAACAATTTAAGTTAATCGTTAAATCATTATAAAATCAGAAAGCTCCGTGTTCATTCGGGCAGAAAATACAGACGTTTAATTCATGGAAAAAAGAGTATCTTTGCCGAAAATCAAGCAAGAAACCAAAGAGAATGGACGAAGAAAGGAGAGAAACCGTCATAGAGCGGGAGCGTAACGAGGGGAACTCGCCAGATGCGTTGGGGAAAGAGAGCGTAGCTAAATTATTGATTAACTATTCGGTTCCAGCCATCATAGCCATGATGGCTTCGTCGCTTTATAATGTGATAGACCGCATTTTTATAGGTCAGGGTGTAGGCTCGATGGCGATTGCCGGATTGGCAATCACGTTTCCGCTGATGAACCTTGGAGCGGCTTTCGGAGCGATGGTCGGAGCTGGCGGTTCGGCATTGATATCCATCAAACTGGGTCAGAATGACCGTGATGGGGCTACGTATGTATTAGGAAATGTAGTGGTGTTGAACTTGATTTTGGGATTCCTGCTGACGGCATTCGGGCTTCTGTTCTTAGACCCGTTGCTTCGTCTTTTCGGTGCCAGCGATACGACTTTGCCATATGCTCATGATTTCATGACCATCATTCTGGCAGGCAATGTCGTGACGCACCTCTATCTTGGCTTGAACAGTGTACTCCGTTCATCGGGAAATCCTCGTAAGGCGATGAATGCCACCCTTTTGACGGTGGCAATCAATCTGGTATTGGCACCGTTATTTATTTTTGTGTTCGGCTGGGGCATTCGGGGAGCGGCTCTTGCAACAGTCCTGGCTCAGATAGTTGCCTTGATTTGGGTAAGTCTGTTGTTGTCAAGTAAGGATTCCTATATCCGTTTCAGAAGGGGAATCTTCCGATTGAAGAAGAATATTGTTTTTGGTATTGTCTCCATTGGCATTTCGCCTTTTGTCGTGAATGCCTGTGCTTGTCTGGTTGTCATCGTTATCAATCTTCAGTTGCAGAAATACGGGGGCATGTCAGAAATCCCTAATGGAGGAGACGTTGCAATTGGAGCATTCGGTATTGTCTCTGCTTTCACGATGTTGTTTGTCATGATTGTCATGGGTATATCGCAGGGCATGCAACCGATAGCGGGCTATAATTACGGAGCGCAAAAATACGACCGCATGATTGAGGTGTTCAAGTATGCTGCTATTTACGCTACGGTTGCTACGGCTATTGCCACGTTGCTATGTGTGTTGTTGCCGGACACGATTGCCTCGTTGTTCACGACGGATGAAGCATTGCGAAAGATGGCTTCCAGAGCGTTGTTTCTTGTCAATATTGTCTTTTGGGTCGCGGGGTTTGCCATGATAGTCGGAACCTTCTTCCAGTCAATTGGCAAAGCGGGCAAGGCGGCTTTTATTTCCGCCACACGTCAGATGATCTTTCTAATCCCGTCGTTGTTCGTTTTCCCACTATTCTGGGGTTTAGACGGAGTGTGGTATGCAATGCCATTTTCAGACATTCTGGCGACAATCACGGCTGTGATACTATATGCGGTACAGTTAAAGGATTTCCGCAGGATGATTACGGTTAAGCCACAGTCTAAATAAAAGAAATCAAAACAAAGAAGCAATGAATACAGTAATCAGCATCGGCCGTCAGTTCGGCAGTGGAGGGCGTTCCGTCGGTCAGCAACTTGCTGAGCGTATGGGATACAAGTATTATGACAAGGAATTGATTCCATTGGCTGCCAAAGAAATCGGTTTTGACCCATCTATCTTTGAAAAGGTAGATGAGGTGCCGCGTTTTCTGCGTTTCTTTCAGGGGTTATACAGCAATGGGATGGATGAGAACTACTCACACCGAAACTACATGTCGCGAACGATGTTGTTTCAGGTGCAGAGTGATGTGATCCGTCGATTGGCAGAGGAATCGTCGTGTGTGATTGTCGGACGCTGTTCGGATTATGTCCTTCGTGATAATCCGAAGATGGTCTCTGTATTTCTGAGTGCCACGACCGAAGATCGTATTGCTCGCATTTGTGAGCGGACGGGAGAACAGGATCGAGAAAAAATAGAAAAGCTATTGCGGCACACGGACCGCAACCGAGCCAATTACTACAACACCTATTCAGGAAAAGAGTGGGGAAGAGCGGACTCTTATGATCTGTGTATCAATGTCTCGAAGATCGGTATCGAATGTACCGTAGATGCGATAGAACGTTTTGTCGTTGCTCAAGGAATTAAATAAACCGGAGTTATTTGTTCATTTGCAATAGTCCTTTTTTGAGCCATGGCATAGTTCAAGCAAGTTTGACTCTGCTCATCTGGCTTTCGAAAAAAAAATATATTATAGTGAATCTTAATAATGTATGTATTAAATCATAAAGTTACTACTTCAAGATGTGACACGCGTCGGAAACTGAAATTCTATGCAGCGATGCAGATGATGCAAGACTGCAGTGAGATGTGGCTGGATTCGGAACCCGGAGTTGAGTCCTACTTTCAGAAAGAGGGTATGGCGCAGCTGCTCGTCTTCCGACAGGTTGACATACTTCGAGTTCCTGACTTCAAAGAAGACCTGCGTACGCAGACCAGTGTCTATGAAATGAAGGGTAAATTCGGTTTTCGCAACACACATATCTTTGACATATCGGGTCGTCCCTGTTACCAATCGTGGAGCATGGGAGCTTTTGTGAATCGTGCTACGGGAGTCCTTACCAACATTCCTCAAGAGGTTATTGATACCATGCATCTGGATGAAAAGAGTGAGATGGAATATGCAGACCGTCATATTCGTTTTGACAAGACGAAATTACGGGAAGGAGACCTTGTATCCATCGAACGGAACGATATTGACTATAACGGACACGTAAACAACGCACAATATGTCCGGATGGCTATGGAACTCTTGCCTTTGTCATATGAGGACTTTGTGCGCTTCCGCATAGAGTATAAGGCCCCAGTGAAATATGGGGAGCAGATACGGTCGTTCGCCATGGAGTGGGAGGGGCGATACTTTATCGTCCTGAGAAGCAATGACCGCGATGTGTGTATCATGGAGTTTTCCCGATAGGAACCGTAGATGTTGCAAGAACTGACTTTCCGTCCGTTGGACCTCGTGCACCGTTCCCTTGTTGAATCCTATACAATGGAAGGGGAAGACGGGAATTGTGACTTGTCATTTGCCAACTTATATGGTTGGCAATTTCTGTACGTAACGGAATGTGCGGAGCTGGATGAGCATCTGCTTTTCAGATTCAAAGTAGATGGGAAATGGACTTATCTATCTCCGATACCCAAAGGGAAGGAGTGGAACGAAGAGAGATACGTTGCAATCATTGAGGCAATTCGCCGAGATGCTGCCAGAGAGGTGGGTAAGGAGTACGCTCTTGTCGTGACCTCAGAGAGAGTCAAGTCCGTATTGTACCGTCACTTCGGAGGGGAATATGAACTGAAGACGGAGCGAGATTATTCTGATTACCTATACCGAAGAGATACGCTTCAATACTTTGCAGGAAAGAAATTGCAAAGTCGTCGTAACCATATCAATCGATTCAAGAAATCCTATCCAGAATACGAGTATCGGAAGCTCAGTGTCGGGGAAGGAATGTCCTGTCTGGCACTCGCGGAGAAGTGGGCAGAAAGAAAAGGAAAGGACGAGAAGCGAATGATGTATGATAATGAAAGAAGGATGATGCTTCGCATAATAAATAACTGGAATTCTGTCGGAATAACAGGAGGGGGGATTTATGTAAAAGGAAAGATGATTGGATTCTGTCTTGGAGCACCGATAAACCATTCGACATACGATATCTGTATAGAAAAAGGCGATACAGAATATGATGGGGTCTATCCGGTGATATGTCAAGAGTATGTCCGTCATCTACCAGAGCGTTATGAGTGGATCAACAGGGAAGAAGACTTGGGAATAGATGGTTTGCGCCAATCGAAGAAATCGTATGGGCCAGATCATCTTTTAGTGAAATACACTGCGCATCCGAAGTAAAACGGGAATAAGATTGGCGGTTTGTGTCGGAAAGAAAAAAAACTTATATTTACCAACCTAATTGATAAGTCAGGAGAGAGAAGAAGATTGAGAAGCACCTTGTCATGATGAGAAAAACTTCTATTTGAAATAAAATATCAATCAACATTCACAAAGTACTATGAAAGAACTAAAAGGAACCAAAACGGAAAAGAACCTACAGGAAGCGTTTGCAGGCGAGTCAATGGCGCGTAATAAATATACGTATTTCGCATCGAAAGCCAAGAAGGACGGGTATGTGCAGATTGCAGCTCTGTTTGAAGAAACGGCAGCCAACGAGAAGGAGCATGCCAAGATGTGGTATAAGTTATTGAACGGTGGTTCGGTAAGTGACACGGCCACCAATCTGGAGGCAGCGGCCTCTGGAGAGAACTTCGAATGGACGGACATGTATCAGCGAATGGCAGAAGAGGCCCGGTCGGAGGGCTTTGACGAGATTGCCGAAAAATTTGAACAAGTAGCTGCCATAGAGAAAGAGCACGAAGCCCGTTACCGCGCATTGTTGAAGAACGTCCAGGAGAAAAAGGTATTTTCCAAAGACGGTGATGCAGTCTGGCAATGTGCCAATTGCGGACATATTGTAGTAGGAAAATCGGCTCCGGAGGTATGTCCGGTATGTGATCATCCTCAGTCTTACTTCCAGATTAGGGCTGAGAACTACTGATTTCAGGAAGAGAACTGACGTAAGCAGAATCCTCACCTGTCCCGAATCGAGTCCGAAAGAAGGACTGATTCGAGGCAGGTTATTTTTTGTTTATTTTCAATGAACACTTTTTACGCCATGGCAGAGAATAAGTAAACTTATCTCTGCTCATCTGACTTTAAAAAGGTTTGTCTATGAATGGTGATTTGAGTAAATTTGCGCCACTTTTTCAAAAAACAAACATGGATCTTGATAAGCAAGATCTGTTCTTTAATCAAAGATAATTGATGAAGCTGAACTTGGATTTTCACCCACGTTTTTTTTCTACTCTGCAACACTACGACCGATCTATTTTTTTGTCTGATCTGTTAGCTGGAATCATTGTTGGCATTGTTGCCTTACCGTTGGCCATTGCTTTCGGTATTGCCAGTGGAGTCTCGCCTGAGAAAGGCATCATAACGGCTATTGTGGCTGGTCTTGCGATTTCTCTGTTTGGGGGTTCGAAGGTGCAGATCGGAGGTCCGACCGGTGCTTTCATTGTCATTGTATGCGGTATCATTAACGACTATGGCATAGAGGGATTGACTTTGGCGACCTTGATGGCTGGAGTATTTCTTATTGCCTTTGGTGTGATGCGCTTAGGTACGATTATAAAATACATTCCTTATCCGATTATAGTTGGTTTCACATCGGGTATAGCATTGACCATCTTTACCACTCAGGTGAAGGATTTATTGGGACTGAATGTTCAGTCGTTGCCTGCGGATTTTACGGGAAAATGGATGGCTTATTTTTCTGCCACATCGTTTGACCTATGGAGTGCGAGTATAGGATTGCTGAGCATTGTCATCATTCTGCTTGTTCCGAAATTCTCCAGACGCATCCCCGGTTCTCTCGTTGCTATTGTCGTCATGACTGTAGGGGTTGTCTTGTTGAAGCAATATGGTGGCGTAGAGACGGTGGAGACAATCGGTGACCGTTTTCGTATTTCATCGTCAATGCCATCTCCTTCGGTTCCGGCCTTGTCGTGGGAGGGGATGCGAGGACTTTTGGCTCCTGCGCTAACCATAGCAGTGCTTGGAGCGATTGAGTCGTTATTGTCGGCCGCTGTTGCAGATGGTGTTACTTCGGACCGTCATAATTCCAATACCGAACTCATCGGTCAGGGAATAGCGAACCTGCTGTCTCCTTTATTTGGTGGTATTCCAGCAACGGGAGCCATAGCACGAACGATGACGAATATTGACAACGGAGGCAGAACACCGATTGCAGGTATTGTGCATGCAGTAGTTTTGTTGTTGATATTCCTTTTCTTAATGCCGCTTGCGCAATACATTCCGATGGCGTGTCTGGCAGGTGTGTTGGTTGTTGTTTCGTACAACATGAGTGGATGGCGTGCTTTTTCTGCCTTACTGAAAAACCCAAAGTCGGACGTGCTGGTTTTGATTGTCACATTCCTGTTGACCGTTCTGTTTGACTTGACGGTTGCCATTGAAGTGGGAATGGTCATTGCGTGTCTGTTATTCATGCGACGTATGGCAGAGACGACAGCCGTGAAGGAGATACTGGATGAAATTGATGCCAGTACGGAAACAGATGTAAAACTGGAACATGAGGAGCATCTGGTCATTCCGGAAGGGGTGGAAGTGTATGAGATAAACGGCCCTTACTTCTTCGGTGCTGGAAACCGCTTTGAAGATGTGACAGAAAATCGTCCGGGTCGACGTCCGAAAGTGCGTGTTATCAGAATGAGAAAAGTTCCGTTTGTCGATTCGACTGGTATTTATAATCTGAGCAACTTATGTCGGCGGAGTCAGAAGAAAGGAATCCGAATAGTATTGTCTGGTGTGAATCCTCACGTGCATGCAGCCCTGAAGAAGGCTGATTTCTACACTCTGCTGGGAACGTCGGAGAACATCTGCCCGAATATCAACGTTGCCATGCGTCGTGCCAATGAATTGTTGGAAGAGTCAGAAAAGGAAAAGAAATGACTGATCAAGGCATGATCGGAGCCTGGAGCGGAGCCTTTGTGAAGATATCTCTGCAGTCATAATCCTTTCGATTTGTCCGTGTCGCAAAAACTTTTTATTTTTGGTGAAATCCAAAAGAAAGAGACATGCCAACAACGGAATACGGAAAGAAATTCATTGAAGTTTATCAACAGAACATACACCGCGAAGGGGCGGAGGAACTGCTTTCCTGGCTTACGGGCAAGACAGCAGCGGAGAGTGGAAACCTATTTCAGGGGAGTGAGTTGAGCGCGAAGGCCAGTGATTTTTTCAAGGCACCAGCCTCGACGCGTTTTCATTTAGACTGTGAGGGAGGATTGGTGCGTCATTCCCTGAATGTATGGAAAGAGTTGAAGCGGTTGTGTGAGGCATATAAAGACGTTGTCCAAGTTACAGAAGAAACAGTTGCCATCTGTGCTTTACTTCATGACGTATGTAAGGTAAACAGCTATAGTATATCATGGCGCAACGTTAAAAATGAAACGACTGGAGTGTGGGAGAAAAAGCCGTATTATACGAAGAACGAACTGTTCAACTATGGCGGACACGGAGCCAAGTCGGTCTATTTGATACAGAAATACATGCCGCTGAGAGACGAGGAAGCCGTAGCAATTCAGAATCACATGGGTCTTTACAATAAACCATCGAACGATTTCTCTCTGGCTGCAGCCTTTTCCCAATATCCTCTTGCGTGGCTGTTGCATGTAGCGGACGAAGCGGCAACGTATATTGACGAAAAAGTACAGTAGGTTTATGAAAAGGCTCCTTCTCTTTGGTTTTGTGTTGATTCTTATGTACGGTTGTGGCAGGAAAGAGTCAGACAGAAGTGCCGATACATTGAAAAAGGGGAATGTCGGTGAACAGATATTCTATCAGAAAAAAGACAGTGTCATTATAGATTGCAACTACACCTTTGAAGAGGCGACAGAGGGGAGCAGTGCTCCAAAGGAGTTGCTGGAAAAGCTTGCGTTGTATGAAGTAACCTATTATTCGACAGACGGACGTCTGCATCAAGGGCAATTGCTTTCTGACAGTACGATTCGGCAAGATATGCAGGAACTTTTTGACATCATGCGTGAAGAGCATTTTGTAATCGAGAAAGTAATACCCATAGTGAGATATGACTGGAATGACGATCTCTCAATGGCAGATAACAATACGTATTGTTTCTGTTTTCGTGATGCATCTTATTCCTTTCATGCTGTAGGACTGGCTATAGATATCAATCCGTATTTCAATCCGCAGCGATGGAAGGGCTCTTATCGTCAGATACGAAAAGACAAGCCGGAAGGAGCCGTCTATGATCCGTCACGTTCTGGAACGTTTACAGAAGGAAGCCGTATAGTGGAAGAATTTCGCAAACGGGGGTTTCGCTGGGGGCATTACATGAGTCGTAAGGCGGATGACCATCATTTTCAGAAAGCCTCTTTCAGAGAGATGCCCAAGGTTCCTCATACGGCAGCTCGTCCAGCCGAACCGTCCAGCCAAACAGAGATGGAAGAGATGCAGTCAGAAAAAGCGGAGATTGGATCCAATGAGTCGTCTGGAATGATGACTCCAGAAGAACATCCGAAGACGGCCAGAGAACGGATTCGAGAACGTGCACAGAGGGGAAAGCAGACTTGGTAACTGACTATACAAAAAGAACGGTATGGAATTACATCAACTTATCTCATTTGACCAGCATCTATTTTTGGCTTTGAACGGAATGCATGGAGCCTATGCCGATCGTTTCATGTGGTTGTACACGCAGACATGGACATGGATACCGTCTTTGTTAGTGATGTTGGCAGTCATAATCCGTACAAAGAAAAAAGAATCTATATGGATATTGCTTGCAATGGTATTGGCGATTGTTTTCGCAGACCAAGTCTCCAGTGGTCTCATCAAGCCGATAGCAGAGCGATTCCGTCCTTCGCATGAACCGGCATTGGATGGTTTAGTGCATTTAGTTAATGGTTATCATGGTGGTTATTATGGATTTGTATCCAGTCACGCTGCCAATTCTTTTGCCATCGCTCTGTTTACGTCTCTGTTGTTCCGAAACCGACGTTATACCATCATCCTATTCCTGTGGGCTTTGGTCAACTGTTATTCCCGTATTTATCTTGGTGTGCATTATCCCGGAGACATATTAGGAGGAATGGTTGTAGGAATCACGGGAGGGTATTTGTTTTTTATTCTTCTTCGTAGCCTACGTCCACGGGCTCTCTATGTCAGTTCACAGTCAACCTATATAGACCGTCATGCACATGGATTCCTGCCTCATGACAGCGAGGTGTGTATGTGGGTTGTGATGCTAACCATCATAGTGTTGGCTTTTATTTCGTTATTCCAATAAAATAACTATAAAAAACAATATGGAGAACAAGAGTATCATTGACCTTTTTATGGCTAAAAAAGGGGAGTGGTTTCCTCCTGAGAGAAATTCAGAGATTCGTCATGCTTTGTCGAAACTGGACAAAGAACGTTTGTTGGTAGTTACCTCAATAGATTATAAGGAACCGACAATCCTGTTGATTATTTCTATTTTTGTCGGAGGATGGGGTGTTGACAGATTTCTGTTAGGAGATATTACAATGGGTGTATTAAAGCTCATTACTGGAGGTGGTTGCGGTATCTGGTGGTTGGTTGATTTGTTTTTAATCACTGGCAAGACGAAGCAATATAACTATCAGAAACTAACGGATATATTATCGATTAAATAATGTGTTTCTTTAAGGCCATTACAGGGATTCCATGTCCAGGATGTGGAAGTCTGCGTTCTATTATGAGTCTATTGGATGGTGATGTCTGTCTGGCCTTGTGGTATAATCCGGTTATCATACTACTCTTTATTGGAGGAGTGTTCTTGTTTTTAGTGAGTTTGGTTGAATTAATCATTCAAAAGGACAAAAATCGAAGAAAGAGTTTTGCAGAAACAGCAAGAGGAACACTTCTTTACAGGTTGTTGCATCGAAGCCTTCCGACGTGGACAATTGTTATAGCCCTTTTTGTCACACTCATGAATTGGTTTTGGAACATAGAAAAGGGGCTCTAAGTTCATTTATGTGAACACCAGATTCCTGTCAATTTATCTAAGTTAAACGGAGAATGTTTTTTTTCTTTCAGATTTGGAAAGTGAGAAGAAAAGTGTTATTTTTAGCAACAGATAAACCACAGTTTAATCTTTAAAAAGAGGAACGACATGACGAGAACAATTACATTCAATGAATTGAGGAAGATCAAGGACAGTCTTCCAAGCGGAGCGATTGACAAGCTCGCAGCAGAACTGGGTGTCACGGCAGACACGATCCGAAACTATTTTGGAGGAGAGAACTACAAGACTGCACAGAGTGTCGGTATGCATATTGAACCTGGTCCAGACGGTGGTCTTGTGATGTTGGATGACATTGTGATATTGGAGGCAGCCCAGAAACTGTTGGCTTCGAAGTAAGGTCTTCATCCAAGAACACAGGAAGAAAAAGGAACAAAGTGGTAATACCACTTTGTTCCTTTTTGTTGTGTAGAAATAAATTACTTACGAATCAGATTGACGAAAGAGAAGGATGGGTGTGAGTCAGAAGAATCGTGGTCTTCGCGGAATGTCTCAATCCATTCGGAAGGGTTGAAAGAAGGGAAGAACGCATCGGCTTTCGGGAACGTAGAATGAATCTCTGTAAGATACATAGTCTGAACAAAAGGGAGGAAAATGGAATAGATTTGTGCGCCACCGATGACAAACGTTTCCTCTTCACTTTGAATGAGTTCCATTGCTTGCTGTGGTGTTTCGACCCCCTCGCATCCGGATGGAAGGGAGTTGGGAGAGTGGGTCAGAATGATATTACGTCGAAGAGGAAGAGGGGTGACGGGTAGGGATTCAAAAGTCTTTCTTCCCATGATGATGGGGTGTCCGGTTGTGATGGTCTTAAATCGTTTCAGATCGCCTGGGATATGGCAAAGCAATTGATTATCTTGTCCGATGGCAAGATCATCGGCGACGGCTGCAATAATGGATAGAAGCATAAAGAAAGGTGTTGAGATTTAGACGGAGACCTGTCCTTTGATAGTAGGGTGACACTGATAGTCTATGAGTTTAAAATCTTCGTATTTGAAATCAAAAATCGATTTCACGTCTGGGTTGAGTTCCATTTTCGGTAGTGGATAGGGGGTGCGGGATAGTTGCAGATCTACTTGTTCGAAATGGTTGGTGTAGATATGAGCATCGCCAAGAGTGTGGATGAAATCACCGACCTGTAATCCAGTAACCTGTGCCATCATCATAAGCAGGAGGGCGTAGGAACTGATGTTAAACGGTACGCCGAGGAACGAGTCGGCGCTGCGTTGATAAAGTTGGAGAGACAATTTACCTTCTGCGACATAGAATTGGAAGAACATGTGGCATGGAGGAAGGTTCATTCGGTTCAGATCTGCCACATTCCATGCATTGACAATGATGCGTCTGGAATCGGGGGTGTTTCGAATCTGATCGATAGCATTTGATATTTGGTCGATAAATCCGCCGTTATAGTCAGGCCAGGAGCGCCATTGATAGCCATAGATATGTCCGAGGTCGCCTGTTACGGGGTCTGCCCATTCGTTCCAGATACGAACACCGTGTTCCTGCAGATATTTCACGTTGGTATCTCCGGCTAGAAACCACAGCAGTTCGTAGATGACGCTTTTCATGTGGATCTTCTTTGTGGTCACAATGGGGAATCCGTCGGAAAGGTTGAAACGCATTTGATGTCCGAAGATGGAAATTGTTCCAGTTCCGGTTCTGTCTTCTTTACGCACACCTTCCTTCTTGATGCGTCTGAGGAGATCTAAATATTGTTCCATGTGTCAGTACATTTTATAAGTCATCTTCGTAACGGTAAATTCGGTACGTCGGTTGATTTGATTTGCTATTTCCTGTTTATCCTTTGGTAGTTGCGATACAAACTCCTCCGAAAGGACATCGCCTTCCTTGAAGAAGCGATACTTCTCAGCCATGGCCTGCGTCACCTTCACGGGGGATGTCTCTCCATATCCTTTGTAAGTCAGCCGATCGTCTTCGATGCCTGCGGCAATCAGGTAGTTCACGACTGCCTGAGCGCGACGTTCGGAAAGTCGTTGGTTGAACTCTTCGGTATCCACCATATCGGTATGAGATGCGATTTCGATGGTGATATGTGGATTATCCTGGAGCATGTGAACGAGTCCGTTGAGTGCTTCTTCTGACTCCTTGCGCAGCGTATAGCGTCCGAAATCGAAAAAGATGTTCTCTATTGTAACCGGTTCGAGCATAGACGGCAGTTTGAAATCCTTGGTATAGTGTTTTGTCTTGTAGATACCGACAGTTGAGAAGTCACCTTTTTGGTTGAGGTGCGCTCGGCATGAAGCCTGCATCACGTAATTGACACCCTTATCCAGTTTGAAATTGTAGGAACCATCTTTTTTTGTATGTACTTTCACATTAGTGCCGTCATCACCAACAATTCGAACGACGGCATCGGGGAGCGGTTGTCCCTTAAAATCCGTCACAAAGCCAGAAACGGCGAAATCGACCAGAGGTTCGCCGAAATAATAGATTTTGTCATACCCTTTCGGGTGATTGCGGTTGCTGCTGAAATACCCGTTTGATGTATGTCCGATGAAACTGATGCCAAAATCATCTCCATTGGAATTGATGGGAGCTCCCATATTCTTGACATTCCATTTCATATTATCTCCGGAGAAGTTGCTTGTGGCTTGGAAGATATCCAGACCGCCCAGTCCCGAATGTCCGTTGGAGGAGAAGAAAAAAGTACCGGAAGGGGAGAAAGAAGGGAACATCTCATCGCCAGGTGTATTGATTTCCGGGCCGAGATTTTCGGGCAAGTCCCATTCGTTCCCCATTTTCTTTTTGCATCGCCATATATCTTTACCTCCATAGCCATTGGGGCGGTCAGAGACGAAATAGAGATACTGTCCGTCCGGAGAGAGTGCGGGGTGAGCGACGGAGATGGAGCTATCTTTGAGAAGAATGATTTGTTTTGGTTCGCCCCAATCACCTCCTGTGCGTTTAGATGCAAAAATAGCGGCGCCCAGACTTTGACCGTTCCGGATGCGACATTCGGTGTAAAACATTGTCTTGCCATCTGGAGAGAGTGAGCAAGCGCCTTCATCGTCCAGCGTATTGATGTCCTCGGAGAGGGGGGAAGGGTCTTCCCATTTCCCACCCCTTTTTTGTTTAACAACGTATAGATCGTTGTTACGGATACCTGTTATCTTGCTGTTTTTAATCCCTTTAGCACCTTTGGGGCTTCGAGACGAAGAGAAATAGACCATGGAGCCTTCCTCGTCGGCAACGACGGGACAGAACGTTGTTCCTTTTCTGGAGTTGAAAGCCGTCATTTCGTGTACGGAATAACGGGGAGGGCGTTTTGTCCAGATTTTTGCCGAGTCGCAGGATATAAGTCCATTGAGAGCCCATACGTTTGTCGAGTCCTTTTTTAGGTACCGCCGATAATTAGATGCTGCTTCGCCGTATCGTTTTGTTTTTCGCAGCACCTCCGCATAGTTCAGATAGACTGTTGAATCATCGGTTTTGTATCGTATAGCCTTTCGATAGGCTCCTTCAGCATGATTTGCGTCGTTGATCAGTCGGTAGCAGTCTGCCAGTCGATTATTCACCGTTCCTCTCATTTTTTTCTCTTTGGAAGGAATGCGAGAAGCGGCTCTTTTATATAGAGGAATGGCGGCTGCATATTCACCGATTTTGTATCGGGAATCCGCTTTCTTCACCAGGCGGCCATATCCGCATGAGGAAAGAAGAATAGAAAAAAGCAGAAACAGAGGCAGAGTTCGGAATCTCCGTAGCATTATTCAGTTAGATAGTGTTATTCCGCAAAGATAACGAAAAGGTATGGGATTCTTTTTCAGTCGATGGAAAGAAGGTCGGAAATAATTGAGTCGGAGAGGAAGACGCCGTTCTGAGTCAATCTGAGGTAATCCTTTTCAAGTACTATTCTTCCCTGTTGCAGGTGAGGAGAGGCCATGGAGAGGCAGTAATTGTAGAGGACGGAGCCGTGAACATTCTTCAGTTCATGCAGGTTGATGCCTTGAACGGTTCGTAGGCGAGTCAAGATAAAATCATTGTATTTTTCTCTGCTGTTCAGGATTTCGGTTATAGTGCCGACTTCTCCGTCATCGATTTTTTTGATATAGGAGTTGATGTCATTAGGATTCCAGCTTCTGGAGTTGAGATTGAAAGAATGGGCAGACGGTCCGACTCCCAGATAGGGAATGGACTGCCAATAGGAGCTATTGTGTTTGGACTCAAATCCCGGGATGGCAAAATTAGATATTTCATATTGTATAATCCCTGCTGCCTTCAATCGTTCCACTATGGTATGGTAAAAAGCCACACTCAGATTCTCATCGACAGGAGAAAGCAGTCCTCGTTTCACCTTATTGTAAAGAGAAGTTTTTTCCTCATAAGTCAGATGATAAGCAGAAACATGTTGTGGATTCAGGGATAACAATACATCTAGGTCCTTCATCAGGTCATCCATTTGTTCGTCCGGCCATCCATAGATCAGATCCAATGATATGTTCTCATATCCTGCCTCCCTGCAGTTGCGAATAGCATATATTGTATCTTCTGATATATTTCTTCGCATGAATAATTTCAATGTCTTGTCGTTTGAAGTTTGAAAGCCAACAGAAAGACGATTAAAAGGAAAATGGCGAAGAATTTGAATATAATTTTGGTCTAAATCATCCGGGTTTGCTTCTATTGTTATCTCTTGGACATGGCTCAAATCAAACGAAGCATACAGCTCATTGAATAGAATGGAAAATTCCTCTTCGTTCAAAAGAGAAGGAGTTCCACCTCCGAAATAGATTGTTTTGATATCCTGATGAAGCAGGTAATCCTTACGAATGGAAATTTCCTTTGCAATGGCTTGGATGACTTTGTCTCTAAGGTTCAGATTTGCAGTTGAAAAGAAATCGCAATACGAGCATTTTTGTTTACAGAAGGGGATATGAATATAGATTCCAGCCATTGAACTTGTGGATTTCAGTTGCGAAAGTACTAAAAACCATCTCATATAGACTCTTTCTGAATGAAGAATCTGTTAGGAAAAGAAAAACAGGGTATGAGAATAGGAAAAGATAAACACTTAAATTATAATAGATTGTAGATATGCAAGCGACAGAGGGTATCTATACAGAAATAGGTAGTGTGATATTTTTTTTGAATAAAATTTGCAAAGAATTATTTTTCGTTCTACTTTTGCACCCGATTTCAAAAGGAGGAAAGAAAAACCTTCTGATGAGAAACGGGGTGTAGCGCAGTCCGGTTAGCGTACCTGCTTTGGGAGCAGGTGGTCCCAGGTTCGAATCCTGGTACCCCGACTTTAAAGAAAGACCTGAATAACTTTTGTTATTCAGGTCTTTTTGTATATTTGGGTGATTTATATAGAAAATAACGAAGGTATAGACAATGGATATAAACACAAGTAAAGTGATTGTGCGTGATATTTGCAGGATCATGGAGGAATATGCACCATTATGTCTGCAGGAAAGTTATGACAATGCCGGTTTGGTAATCGGGAATCGTGATCAGGTTGTCCGAAAGATCCTTGTATCCATAGATGTTACGGAAGCAGTTGTCGAGGAAGCCATTGAGAACCAGTGTGAAATGATTATCTCTCATCATCCGTTGATTTTTCGAGGACTACGAAAGATCACGGGTGGCAGTTCTGTAGAGCGAGCGGTCATCAACGCCATAAAGCATGAGGTTGCCATTTACGCGTCGCATACGAATTTAGACAAAGCGTATCTGGGTGTCAGTTGGAAGATGGCCGAGAAATTAGATTTGACGGATCTTCAGGTTCTGTCGCCTATTGCAGATGGATTATTGAAACTTGTTACATTTGTACCTGAGAGTCATTGGGAGAGTTTAAAGAAAGCATTGTTCTCAGCCGGAGCCGGCACGATCGGAGCGTATGATTCCTGTAGTTTTTCCGTTCTAGGAACTGGCACCTTCCGTGCTACAGAATCGTGTCATCCGTATGTAGGAGAGACAGGCATCGAGCATTTCGAAAAAGAGATGCGTCTTGAGGTGATTGTACCGGACTGTCGTCGAAATGAAGTTATAGAAGCCCTGCTACAAGAACATCCGTATGAGGAGCCTGTCTATGATTTTTATAAATTGTCCAATGATTGGCCACAGGTTGGGTTGGGAGTGGTAGGTAATCTGCCGGAAGAGCGTGAAGAGTTGGACGTGTTGCAAACTATAAAGCAAACTTTTGGATGTCGTTGTATCCGTCACACGCCTTTATTGGGCAGGAAGGTCCGTCGTATTGCCTTATGTGGTGGCAGCGGAGCTGAATTTTTGCCAATGGCGATTCGAAGTAAGGCGCAGATATATGTAACGGCAGATTGTAAATACCATGAGTTTTTTAATGCGGAAGATCAGATCATACTTGCAGATATAGGACATTTTGAGAGTGAGCAATTCACAAAAGAGTTAATTGTCGATTGTATAAAGAAAAAAATCCCTACATTTGCATTTGTTTTTTCAAAAACTAATACGAATCCTATTAATTATTTATAAGAACCTATGGTACAGGCGGCTGACAAAAAGGAAATCACTGTAGAAGAAAAACTGCTTGCGCTGCATGAATTGCAGGAAGTTGCCACGAGCATTGATAAAATCAAGACCCTTCGCGGTGAGTTGCCTCTGGAGGTGCAGGATCTCGAAGATGAGGTTGCTGGTCTGACTACTCGCATTGAGAAATACAAGGCAGAGATCAGTCAGAACGATCAGGAGATTAAGAACAAGAAGATAGAAATCAGTGAGGCCAATGACTTGATTGAGAAGTACAATACCCAACTCAACAATGTCAGCAATAACCGCGAGTATGACCGTCTGTCAAAAGAGATAGAGTTCAAGCAATTAGAGAACACGCTTGCAGAGAAGCGCATTAAGGAATATACCTATGCCATTGAGAATAAGCAAGCCGAGGTCAATGAAGCTGAAGCGTTGAAGGCAGACAAGGTTACTGTATTGACTCAGAAGCAGGAAGAGTTGGACAATATCATTAAAGAAACGAAGGCGGAAGAAGAAAAGCTTATTGCCAAGGCGCAGAAGATAGAGGAGACAATAGAGCCACGTCTTTTGAGTGCATTCAAGCGTATTCGTAAGAACGCCCGTAACGGTTTAGCAGTCGTAGGTATTGATCGTGATGCCTGTGGTGGTTGTTTCAACAAGATACCGGCTCAACGTCAGTTGGATATCCGTTCCAGAAAGAAGATCATCGTCTGTGAGTATTGTGGTCGAATCCTGGTTGATGCCGAATTGGGAAAGAATCCATCGGAAGAAGTGCAGGAGGAAGTAGCACCAAAGAAAACGGCTCGTAAGACAGCTTCAAAGAAGACAACAACGAAAAAGGCTGCCAAGTAAGAGGGTAGCGGTTGAGAAAATAAAAATTCAGAGAGCAGGAAACATGGTTTCCTGCTCTCTTTTTATATCATCCTTGTAATGTATGGTTAGAGAGAAACGACTTGAAAGAAAGGAGTGAGAGACGAAAGGAGGGAGAGAAAGGAGACAGAGGAGATATAAGAAGGACTGAGAGGGTGTAGAGAGAGTAGAGAGAGTAGAGGGTATAATGTAGGGTTAAGAAATGACTTTGACAACATGGATACAGGTAAACTAACAAAACTATTGAATTTGTTGTGGGGGATTGAAAGATTATAAAAGTTACGACCTTTTTTGACCAATAAATTATGTAAAGTGTTTCAGAAGAGCAGAATTGAAGAAAAAGATGGAAGAGGATGGGGGAGGACGAATAGGAAAGATTCTCATCCGAAGACATGAAGAAAGGACGTTCGTCAAAAAAAGCACGAAATTCATAATATTACAAATGTAATATTGTTAGTATAGTTACAAATGTAATTGTATGTTATTCTCGTATAAATTTAATGTTTTCATATTTACAAAGTTAACATACAATAATCACTGTCCAGGTCTTCTGATTCAGTTAAAATATTTACATTTATACATAGTGTAAATGAAATGTTAAAGCCTAAATAATTATGTGATATTATATATTTCATAATCTGTAAATCAGCATTTTATTTGTTAATATTAAAGTAATACAATATTGTTAGAGTACCTATAGTGTTAAGTTCTGTTATAATTCCTTTCTCCTCTTGTTAAAATCATTATTATGTTATTCTTATTCAGTATTTTAATTCAATTTGATAAAGTGAAATATATGATTTTAGAGAGTAAATAATCATTATCGACTTAATAATGTAACATTTCTATATGTTAGATATGTAATTTTGTATTTTGATGGAAACTATTTACATTTGCAAGTAGTCATGAAGAGATATTAGAAATGGAAAATATTGGAGAAAATACAAATGTAACAAGTCAGAGTGGCATTGTCAGTCGAATCGAGCAAGTGATTAAAGATACCGGGTTGACTCAGTCCGCATTTGCCAAGCGAATCAATGAAAATCCCACGAAGTTCTCCCATATCTTCAAGGGGAGGAATCGTCCGAGTTTAGACTTAATCATGAAGATTGCGACTACCTTTCCTGCCATCCATCTGGAGTGGTTGGTTCTGGGGAAGGGAACGGCATGGGATTCTCAGAATCAGACGGTTGGAACAACTTCTCATAGTATAAATATGGAAGAGATGAACTCGGTACAGTCTGATGTTGTGATCCGTGGAGAGGTTGATGGGTTATTGCCATTTGATATTATTGAACATAATGAAATAAGCGGAACGTCTTCCGGAGTCAACGAACCGATGAGAGGTGGAATTTTCGAACAAAAAGAAACAAGGTCTTCCGAGGGTGTTGTTGAAAGAGAAAACGTAGATGAAAAAAGAGAGTCATCAGCTCGTACCGGTGAGCTTGAAGGAGAGAGGGTTCGTGAGTGGGGATTAAAAAAGGATGGAGAGAGGGACAGTGAACGTGAAAGAGAACAGGAAGAAGACGTTAAAGAGACGTCGCAGCAAGCAGCCGTGCGTTATTCCGGTGTATTGAGTAAGAATAAAAAGATAAAGCGCATCATCCTATTGTATGACGACAACAGTTTTGATGACTACGTAAAATAGGATTTTTTGGGGATAAAAAGGTAAAGAAGAAAAAGGATGGTGTAGAAAAGGTCAAAGAGGCGAGGGTACTGGTGGAAGGAGAAAGATAGAAAAAGGCAAAGAAAAAGGGACTGGAGAAAGGGGCAATGAGACAGTTTATAAGGGGTAATGGATAAGGAGAATGCGACAAAGAGAGGATGAGGGGAATGTAGAATGTAGAATGTAGAAAGTTGTGAGTCGCAGCGGGAATGATGGTAAGAGTATAGCTCCGACTAAACTGTAAAAGGGAGGAAGTATAAGGTGGAGGAAGCAAAAGAGGAGAACATTTGCCTCTTTGTTGATTATCCGTTCATATGAGAGAGCATACGAACCATTTCGCCGTTGAATGGAAAACGGTCATGTCGAGATGAAAATCGTTTTCGGTAATGCCTGAAGATGATCGTATAGATTTCCTATTTGGTGATGGGAGGGGATCGCGCATCCAGTGCATGGTAGGGCAGAACTTTCAGTATGAAGCCAGCAGTTCAGTAGCCTTGATACGTGCTTCCTTATCGGACTCGAAATAATCGTCGAGGTCTGGTGATGTCGTGAATGCTCCGTTCTCCATTGTCTGTTCGATGATGTCCGGAATAGCGAGGAATGGAATGCGTCCGTCGCGGAAGGCTTGGTTTGCCACTTCGTTGGCGGCATTGACGAGACAGGATGCTGTTCCACCCCGTCGTAGTGCCTCATAGGCCAGTCGCAGGCAAGGGAACCGTTCTGGGTCGGGATTCTCAAACGTCAGGGTATTGTAATGATCGAAAGAGAGGCGTTCGTTGTTTGATTTCAGTCGATTCGGGTAGGAGAAAGCCAATTGGATAGGCAGTCGCATATCTGGAGTGCCGAGTTGTGCCATGACCGCCCCGTCGATGAACTGCACCATAGAATGGATCACTGACTGAGGGTGAACGACGACCTGGATACGGTCGTGTGTCACGTCGAATAGCCATCGAGCCTCTGTCACCTCGAAACCCTTATTCATCATTGTTGCCGAGTCGATTGTAATTTTTGCTCCCATGTGCCAGTTGGGGTGGTTGAGTGCCTGTTGAGGAGTGACCGTGCGCATCTGTTCGTAGGTGAACGTCCGGAACGGGCCTCCGGAAGCGGTGATGATAAGTTTCTCTATTTCATTCTCCTGAGCCCCCATCAGGCATTGGAAGATGGCGGAGTGTTCGGAATCGACGGGGATGATGGGAGCGTGGTTTTCCAAGCAGAGTTTTGTGATGAGTGCGCCCGCTACGACCAGCGTTTCCTTATTAGCAAGGGCGATGGTCTTGTGTGCCTTGATAGCAGCGATAGTAGGGCGCAGCCCAGCGAATCCGACCATCGCCGTCAGGACGATATCGACACAGTCCAGGGAAGCCACCTCGCATAGTGCTTCTGGTCCGGCATAGACCTTCATAGGCAGATCGGCGAGTGCCTCTCTGACGTGTTCGTATTCCGTCTTATCGGCTATGACGACGAATTCGGGGTTGTACTTACGAGCCTGTCTGATCAGCAGGTCGGCATTGTGACCAGCGGTCAGAGCATAGGCCTCGAAAGCGTCGGGATGCTGTTCGATGACGTCGAGAGCCTGTGTCCCGATAGAGCCTGTGGAGCCGAGAATTGTGATTTTCTTCTTCATATTACAAAGATAGCAAAAACCTTGTCGTTCGGGACATGTTATTTTTTCGTACGATGACAAAAAAGCTGCGCTAAGCGTAAGCGTCTTATCGCACAAAATGACACAAGGAGCAAATCGGCGACTAAAAAAGAGATCCCAGAATAATATCTGCATGATAAACCTTAGCATGGAAAATATGCAACTACAGCTTCACTTAGTTCCTTCTGAATCGCTTGTATTTGGCTTTTAATTTCTGTAAGTTTTATATCTGAATTATTTAATAGTGCCTAGGCTCATAGTATTCATAATCGCTATGGCTAGATTCGCTACACATTGATATATTCATTAATAACAAATGCTATCGACCGCCTGCTAAAAGTATTATAAATAATTGATTCGTGCAGCCATCATTACTGGTATCTCTTGGTTTTACCAGTTTCTTTAGTCTTTTTGGATTCATCGTCCTGTCGCTGTTTTATTCCGTCGGGACTTGTGTTTGGACGGACGTGGGCGTTCAAGTTTGTCATCTGACCCAAGACCCAATTTTTATGCTGATTTGAGTATTCTGATGCATTTTTGTAAAAGTTTTTTCCATGTGATTTTAGACATTTTTCTGTCTTACTTAGAAAATGATATTGATTTAAGAGAGAATGGTCATGAATTATGACAAGGGAGAGGGGATGGATAGTAGGGATGGGGTTAAATTCTGTATAAATCACGAAAAAAAGCGAATGGACGGTGTGTGTGGAAAGTGAATTGTACCTTATCTTTGTGTCGAATACCAAAGGGGTGCCGAACGGGAGGCTGAGAACATACCCTTGAACCTGACACAGGTAATGCTGACGTAGGGATTGGATTTAATGAATCTTTGATTCCGATTTTTATTTTTCACCATTCAGTGGCTCCCCATCGGCATTCCTGCGAATGATATTCGCAGGATTCTTTTTTTTGTGTAAGAATCGAAAGGTAATCCGTTCGCTCTCATGACACTGTCAGAGTGAGAGCGTGACGTCAAAAGAAAAGGCGAAAAATAATGAGTCATTAATATTAAATACAGCAATCTATGAAAATCTACGTTAATCAAAAAGAGACAGAAGTGGAAACAGGAAAGACGGTGGGAGATCTGACAAAGGCGCAGAATCTGCCAGAGAACGGTGTTGCCATTGCCGTGAACGGTAAGTTGGTGCAGCGAAAGGACTGGGTGAATACGGAGTTGAAAGAGAACGATTCCGTGCTGGTTGTCAATGCCGCCTACGGAGGTTAAAAGGAGAGGAGAGAGAAGGGAGAGAGAAGAGAAGGAAAGAGGGAGGAAAGTCGAGACATATAAGGAAGAAAGACAAGAAACAGAAAAACAGGAGAAAGATGCTAAAGGTACCATACGACGTATTTCGATTCCAGTATATCACGCATGAGAATGAGCGGATGACGTATCTGGACGGTGCGCGTGCCGCTTTGGCTGGCGGATGCCGTTGGATTCAGTTAAGGATGAAGCATGCCAAGCGGAAAGAGATGATAGAGGTTGGACGGATCCTGTGCAAGGAGTGTAAGGAACACGGAGCGATGTTAATCATCGACGACCGTGTGGAAATCTGTTACGAGTTACGGGCAGACGGAGTCCACTTGGGCAAGGACGACATGAAACCGGAGGATGCGAGAGACCTGTTGGGAAACGACTGCATCATCGGCGTGACGTGTCACAGTCAGGAGGAGATAGCCGAAGCGCAGTACAACTGGGCTGATTATGCGGGAGTAGGTCCGTTCCGTCACACCACGACCAAAGAGAAACTGAACACGGTGCTCGGTTTGGAGGGGTATGAGCGAATCCACCGAGAGTGTTGGGAGGCAGGCAGTACGTTGGCGAAGGTCGCCATCGGCGGCATCACCGCCTCGGACATTCGTCCGATCATGCGGACGGGAATGGACGGGGTCGCCATCTCGGGTGAGATCCTAAATGCATCGGACCCGGTGGGGAAGACCCGAGAGATATTGGAGCAATTAGAAAAGATACCCTATTAATACAAAAGACAAATCATAAAAACATCAATAAGAAAGAGTCATGAAAAAACTTGTCATTGGAGGTAAGGAATTCAGTTCGCGCCTGTTTCTCGGAACGGGGAAATTCGCATCGAACGACCTGATGAAGAAAGCCATCGTCGCATCGGGAACGGAGATGGTGACGGTAGCCATGAAGCGCATTGACACGGGTCACAGCGCCACGGACGACATGTTGAACCACATCAAATCGAAAGACATCAACCTGTTGCCGAACACCTCTGGTGTCCGTTCGGCAGAAGAAGCCATCCTGGCGGCTCAGCTCTCGCGTGAGGTATTCGGAACGAACTGGCTGAAACTGGAGATCCATCCAGATCCCCGTTACCTCCTTCCGGACTCGATGGAAACCCTGAAAGCCACGGAAGAACTCGTGAAGATGGGATTCATCGTCCTGCCGTATTGTCAAGCCGATCCGGTACTGTGTAAGCGCCTTGCCGAGGCGGGTGCTGCTACGGTCATGCCGTTGGCTGCCCCTATCGGTACGAACAAGGGACTGCGGATGCGTGACTTCCTGCAGATCATCATTGAAGAGTCGCATGTACCGGTGGTGGTAGATGCCGGAATCGGAGCGCCGTCCCATGCTGCCGAGGCGCTGGAAATGGGTGCGGACGCGGTATTGGTAAATACCGCCATTGCAGTAGCGGGGAATCCGGAAGAGATGGCGACCGCATTCAAAGAGGCGGTCGTTGCCGGCCGTAGGGCATATGAAGCCGGTCTGGGAGGCGTGTCCGACACTGCCGAGGCGAGCAGTCCGCTGACCGCCTTCTTAGGATAAGAACAAACGAACAGGAACAAACAAGAACAATCATGGATAACGAAATACGAATCAACTTTCCCGGCAGCGAAAAAGTGTATGTGTCCGGAACAATGTATCCAGAGATAAAGGTCGGCATGCGCAAGGTGAAACTGACACCGACGGTCCATGTCGGTGCTGACGGAACCCGAACCGAAGAGTCCAACGGGGAGGTCTATATCTACGACACGTCGGGTCCCTACAGCGACCCCCAAGTAGAGATTGACCTGAAGAAAGGTCTGCCACGCCTGCGAGAGGAGTGGATTCTGAGTCGCGGAGGGGTAGAACGTCTGAAAGACGTGACGTCGGAATACGGCAGGATGCGTCAGGCGGACCGTTCGCTTGATCACCTGCGATTTGAGCATATTGCCCTGCCGTACCGAGCCAAAGAGGGCGAGCAGATCGGGCAGATGTATTATGCCAAGAAGGGCATTGTCACCCCGGAGATGGAATACGTTGCCATTCGAGAGAACCTCAACTGTGAGGCACTGGGCATCCCGACACATATCACGCCGGAATTCGTGCGTGACGAAATTGCCGCAGGGCGTGCGGTCCTGCCAGCCAACATCAATCATCCGGAAGCGGAACCGATGATAATCGGTCGGAACTTCCTGGTGAAGATCAACACGAACATCGGAAACTCCGCCACGACCTCCTCAATTGAAGAAGAAGTAGAGAAAGCAGTCTGGAGTTGTAAGTGGGGCGGTGACACGCTGATGGACCTCTCGACGGGTGACAACATACATGAGACGCGAGAATGGATTGTCCGCAACTGTCCAGTCCCAGTGGGAACGGTGCCGATATACCAGGCGTTGGAGAAAGTCGATGGGAAAGTCGAGGACCTGACGTGGGAAGTATTCCGTGACACCCTGATCGAGCAGTGTGAGCAGGGAGTCGATTACTTCACCATCCACTGCGGCATCCGTCGTCATAACGTCCATCTCGCTGATGACCGCCTGTGCGGCATCGTATCGAGGGGTGGTTCAATCATGTCGAAGTGGTGTCTGATACACGACCGAGAAAGTTTCCTGTATGAGCATTTCGATGACATCTGTGACATCCTGGCTCAGTATGACGTAGCGGTCTCGTTGGGAGACGGGTTGCGTCCCGGTTCGACCTACGATGCCAACGACCGAGCCCAGTTCGCCGAGTTGGACACGATGGGAGAACTGGTGACCCGTGCGTGGGACAAGAACGTGCAGGCCTTCATCGAAGGTCCGGGTCATGTCCCGATGCAGAAGATACGGGAGAACATGGACCGTCAGTTAACCGCCTGTCACGAAGCGCCGTTCTATACGTTGGGTCCTTTGGTCACGGACATTGCGCCGGGTTATGACCACATCACCTCCGCCATCGGAGCGGCTCAGATCGGATGGTTCGGCACGGCGATGCTCTGCTACGTCACGCCGAAGGAGCACCTTGCCCTACCGAACAAAGACGACGTGAGAGCTGGAGTCATTGCCTACAAGATCGCTGCCCATGCGGCGGACATAGCCAAAGGGCATCCGGGAGCGACTATCCGTGACAACGCGCTCTCGAAAGCACGATATGACTTCCGGTGGAAAGACCAGTTCAACCTGTCGTTGGATCCGGAGCGAGCCTTGGAATACTTCAAGAGCGGCAAGCACACAGACGGGGAATACTGCACGATGTGTGGGCCGAACTTCTGTGCCGCCAAGATCAGCCACGACTTGAAGAACTGTGGAAAGTAATCATCAACTGAATCTTTAATAAAGATAAGATAACATATTAGATATAAACATGTTTTCAGAAGAACTAAAGAAGATATCCTGGGCGGAGACGACCGAGAAGATCATGAGCAAGACGGAATCTGACGTCCTCCGTGCGCTGGGTCGTAATCATTGCAGCGTAGAAGACCTGATGGCCTTGATATCCCCTGCGGCGGAGCCCTATCTGGAACAGATGGCCCGTTTGTCGCGAAAATACACGTTGGAGCGATTCGGAAAGACGATGCAGATGTTCATCCCCTTGTACATGACCAATTCGTGTACTAACTCCTGTGTCTATTGCAGTTTTCACATCTCCAACCCAATGAAGCGAACGGTACTGAGCATGGAGCAGATTGAAGAAGAGTTCCGTTCCATTAAAAAGCTCAGTCCGTTTGAGAACATCCTGTTGCTGACGGGAGAGAACCCTGCGGTTGCCGATGCCCGTTATATCGGCCGTGCGATTGAGTTGGCGCGCAAATACTTCTCCAACATCAAGATCGAGGTCATGCCCCTCTCGGTAGAAGATTACGAATACCTGGTAGGGAAGGGGCTGAACGGAGTCATCTGTTTTCAGGAGACCTATAACCGAGAGCGATACAATATCTACCATCCGAGGGGTATGAAATCGAAATTCGAATGGCGTGTGGACGGTTATGACCGCATGGGAATGGCTGGTGTCCACACCATCGGGATGGGAGCCCTGATTGGGCTGGAAGACTGGCGGACGGACGTGACCATGATGGCCTATCACCTTCGTTACCTGGAGAAGAACTACTGGAAGACGAAATACAGCGTCAACTTCCCACGCATGCGACCGAGTGAGAATGGCGGTTTTCAGCCGAACGTCATCATGACGGACCGTGAGCTTGCCCAAGTGACCTTTGCCTTTCGGATCTTCGACCATGACGTCGATATTAGTTACTCGACGCGTGAACCGAAAGAGATAAGGGACAACATGGCCACGCTCGGAGTCACGACGATGAGTGCGGAAAGTCATACGGAGCCTGGAGGTTACAGTCATCCGCAGGAGAGTCTGGAGCAGTTCCACGTCAGTGACGAGCGGAAAGCGACCGAAGTCGTTTCGGACCTGAAGAAACTCGGTCTGGAACCAGTCTGGAAAGACTGGGATGACGTGATGAACTGACATGGCCATGCGTCTGATCGTCATCACGTCATCCAAAATCATGCAAGAGGAGTCGGAACTGCTGGTCCGTCTCTTCGAAGAAGGTCTGGAGTGTCTGCACCTGCGGAAGCCGGACTCCACAGAAGAAGAGACGGAGCGTCTGCTGATATCCATTCCAGAAGAATATCATGGGCGTATTGTACTGCACGACCATTTCCGCCTGGCGGAGAAATACGGAGTGGGAGGGTTGCACGTCAACCGTCGAAATCCCCACGTCGAGGACTCGTTACGGACGGACGGGCGCACGGTCTCCCGTTCGTGTCACAGTCTGGACGAGCTGAAAGAAGAGAGGGAGAGGTATGACTACTGTTTTCTGAGTCCGATTTTTGACAGCATCTCCAAGTGCGGTTATCGTTCGGCGTATTCCGGTCAAGAACTGAAGCAAGCATCAGAAGAAGGCCTTCTCGACGGAAACGTCATTGCCTTGGGTGGAATCAGAGCGGAGAACATCGGAGAAGTAGCCTCGTACGGATTCGGCGGAGTCGCTGTCTTGGGAGATCTGTGGAACCGGAAAGAGGAAGACCTCATCCGTCATTTCCGTCAATTAACGGCCCTTTGTTCGTAAAAAGCCTTTGCTTATTCAGCGAAAATGACTATTTTTGCATCGGGTAAGTCCTACACGACCAGCTCCCTTTGAATCCCCCAGGGTGGGAACACAGCAAGGGTATTAGGTTGCAGCAGGTGCGATGTAGATCGCTTACCCTTTTTTTATTTGTCTAACAGAAGAGTGTGGTTACGTGCCACGGCTCATTACATACAAAAAAAAGTCCATTTGGGAAACCAATGGACTTTTTTTGTATGTAATGGATGTTCCTGTTTCAGATAGGAAGGGAGAATTGGAGGAAGAGGAGAGGGGGGAATCAGTTCATCTTCTGGATGAGATCCATCCCGACGCGGATAGCCTCCTCATTCATTGGAATGAGTTTATGGTGTCTTTCGGGCAGGGACTTCTTGAGTCCGAGAATCACGTTCTCCATCCGAACGATTGGACGCACCTTAAGGAAACCGCCGAGGACAATCATATTGAACACCTTTGTCGCCTTCAGTTCCACAGACTTCGTCATGGCATCGATGCGATAGACATTGATATCCTTGCGTTGTGGAGGAGTGGAGATACCGTAGCCGTCGTAGATGAGACACCCACCAGGTTTGATGGTAGGCTCGAACTTATCGAGAGACTGCTGGTTGAGAATAATGGCGGTGTCGTACGTATTGAGAATCGGGGAGGAGATGCGGTCCTCGGACACGATGATCGTCACGTTGGCCGTACCGCCTCGCTGTTCCGGTCCGTAGGAAGGCATCCAAGACACCTCGTGTCCTTCCATGAGTCCTGAGTAGGCAAGAATCTTCCCCATGGAGAGCACACCCTGTCCTCCGAACCCTGCTATAATGATTTCTTCTTTCATACTTAATCGGGATAAGAGATTGGAATTAAATATCTTTCAGATCGCCCAGCGGATAAGCCTTGAACATATTCTCGACCATCCATTCATTGGCTTTGGCGGGAGACATCTTCCAGCCGGAATTACAGGTAGAAACGAACTCGATAACGGATGTTCCCTTCTTCTCCATGCAGTTTTGGAAGCCCTTCTTCAGTGCCTTTTTTGCTTTGAGGATAGAGGCGGCATTGTGGACGCTCTGTCGAGTGATGTACCTGGTTCCCTTGAGTTGAACCAGCAGATCAGTGATATTCAGCGGGTAACCATTGATCGTCGTATCGCGTCCGTAGGGGCAGGTTGAGGTCTTCATGCCCTCCAGTGTTGTCGGAGCCATCTGTCCGCCGGTCATGCCGTAGATCGCATTATTGATAAAGATGATCAAGATATTCTCGCCGCGGTTGCAAGCGTGTATTGTCTCCGCCGTACCGATGGCAGCGAGGTCGCCGTCGCCCTGATAGGTAAACACATACTTCTCCGGATAGAGTCGTTTGATAGCCGTTGCCACAGCAGGAGCGCGTCCGTGAGCGGCTTCCTGGAAATCCATTTCAAAATAGCGATAGGCGAATACGGCACATCCGACGGGTGCAATGCCAATCGTATCTTCCTGAATCCCCATTTCGTCCACGACCTCAGCCACCAGTTTGTGAACGACCCCGTGGCTACATCCCGGGCAATAATGCATAGGCGTATCGTTCAGTACGGGGGTCTTCGTATATACCAGATTTTCGGGTTTGAAAATATCGTTTTCCATACCTGTGATTATTTGATAATTTTTTCCTTTAAGGCGGTTACAATCTCATCGGGTGTCGGGATAATACCTCCGAGACGTCCGAAGAACTCGACTGGCACGTTTCCTTTCACAGCCAGGCGCACATCCTCCACCATCTGACCGGCATTCATCTCCACGGAAAGGATACCCTTGACCTTGTTTGCCTGTTCGGCGATGGCTTTATAAGGGAAAGGCCACAGCGTGACAGGACGTATCAACCCCAGTCGGATACCCTGAGCGCGAGCCTCCTCGACGGCCTTCTGGCAGATGCGTGCGCATGCGCCGAAGGCGATGAGCAGATACTCTGCGTCGGACGTCTCGAACTCCTCGTATCGCACCTCGTGATCGGAGATTTCCTTATACTTCTTCTGGAGGCGCAAGTTATTCTGTTCCATATCCTTGGAGTCGAGTTCCAGTGACGTTATGATATTCGGTTTGCGCGAAGACGGTTTGCCCCATGTTGCCCACGGGCATTGTTCCTTGATTTGTTCCATCGTGCGTCGTGGCCGTTGTTCTGGCAGCACCACCTTTTCCATCATCTGTCCGATCAGTCCATCCGCCAGCATCATGACCGGATTGCGGTATTTGAAAGCGAGATCGAAGGCGAGGACCGTGAAATCCGCCATTTCCTGAACGGAAGCCGGAGCCAGAACGATGAGATGGTAGTCACCATGTCCGCCCCCCTTGGTAGCCTGGAAATAGTCCGACTGTGAAGGTTGGATCGTACCGAGTCCAGGTCCTCCGCGCTGCACATTGACAATCAGGCACGGCAGCTCGCATGCAGCGATATAGGAAATGCCTTCCTGCATGAGCGAAATGCCTGGAGAAGAGGAGGATGTCATGACCTGTTTTCCGGCCGCAGCGCCGCCGTACACCATATTGATGGATGATAACTCACTCTCGGCCTGCAGCACCACCATTCCGGTTGTTTTCCACGGTTCGACAGCCATCAGAGTCTCCATGACCTCGGATTGAGGAGTGATGGGATAGCCGAAATAGCCGTCGGCGCCGGAGCGAATGGCTGCCAGAGCCAGTGCTTCGTTTCCTTTCAGTAACTGTATTTCTTCTGCCATGATTTTTTTAATTAGAGGATTCGACCTTTGTACGATAGACGGATATGCATGCATCCGGACAAACATAGCCGCATGAAGCACATCCGACGCAAGCGTCCGGATGTTCCATCGTGGCAAAATTGTAGCCTTTCGCATTGACCTTCTTCGAGAGAGTCAACACGTCGTGCGGACATGCGACGACGCACAGTCCACATCCTTTGCAGCGTTCTTCGTTGACAAGTATCGCACCCTTGATTTTAGTACCCATATAATTGTAGGTTTTTACTTTTTTTACTTTGAGAAAATCCTATTTCCTTAATGCAGCGATGGAATCCTGCAAAGCCTGGATCTTGGATTCGGCATCGCTCTTCTTCTTCCTCTCGACTTCGACGATTTCCGGTTTTGCATTCTGAACGAACCGTTCGTTAGACAGTTTCTTCATAACGGAATTCAAGAATCCCTGGAGGTAGTTTATCTCCTCCTGCATCTTACGTATTTCGCTCTCGACATCGATATTATTCTCCAGAGGGATTGAGTACTCGACGATATCCACGAGGAAAGAAGCGGAGGAAGGTGATTTCTCCTTCACGTAATTCACCTCCTTGAGGTTGCCCATTTTGCGTATGACATCGTCGAGTATCTGGTTCTGTCCAAGGATCTGAAGTTCCAGCGGTTCCTTGTTGGCGATGCCCTTATCCTTGCGGACGGCTCTGATGCCGGAGACGATCTGCTTTGCCTCCTCGAACTTAGAGAGGAGGGAGGAGTCGATCTCCTTTGCCTGAGGCATTCTGGAGACCATGATACTGTCTTTCGACTCTCTTGTACGCAAAGACTGGTAGAGTTCCTCAGTAATGAACGGCATGAAAGGATGCAGCAGTTGGGCGAGCGACTCGAAGAACGAGATCGTTTCCTCGTAGGTTACTGAATCGATCGGCTGACCGTAAGCAGGCTTGATAAGTTCGAGGTACCAGGCGGAGAAATCGTCCCAGAAGAGGCGGTACACCGTCATCAGAGCATCTGAGATACGGTATTTGGAGAAGAGGTCGTCAATCTCCAGGATGGCACTGCTGAGTTTCGACTGGAACCACCGGACGGCAGTCTGAGCGGATTTCGGCTGTTCGATCTCCGCCTTTTCCCAGTTATTGATCAGTCGGAGGGCATTCCATATCTTATTATTGAAATTGCGTCCCTGTTCGCAGAGTGTCTCATCGAACAGGATATCGTTGCCGGCAGGTGCAGCCAACATCATACCCATACGTACGCCGTCAGCCCCGTATTTATTGATCAGTTCGATCGGATCTGGAGAATTGCCGAGAGACTTAGACATCTTACGTCCGAGTTTGTCGCGTACGATACCAGTCAGATAGACATTCCGGAAGCACGGTTGCTTACGATATTCATATCCGGAGATGATCATGCGAGCGACCCAGAAGAAGAGGATATCCGGTCCAGTCACGAGATCGTTGGTAGGGTAGTAGTAGGAGATGTCCTCGTTGTCGGGGTGGTTGATGCCGTCGAAGACTGAAATCGGCCACAACCATGACGAGAACCATGTGTCGAGGCAATCGGACTCCTGTCGCAGGTCTTCGACCTTAAGATCCTTTTTGCCGGTCTTTGCGACTGCCTTCTCGAGGGCCTCCTGCTCATTCCGGGCTACGACGAACCCTCCTTCCGGCAGGAACCAAGCCGGGATGCGGTGTCCCCACCATAATTGGCGAGAGATGCACCAATCCTTCACGTTCTCCATCCAGTGGCGATAGGTATTCTTGAATTTAGACGGATGGAGTTTGATTGTATCGTTCATAACGGCCTCGAGAGCCGGTTTCACCAGGTCCTCCATTTTCAGGAACCACTGCATAGAGAGTTTCGGTTCGATCGGTACATTCGTCCGTTCGGAGAATCCGACGTTATTCGTATATGCCTCGGTCTTCTCGAGCAGTTGATGACGTTCCAGGTCCTTCTCTATCAGGTCGCGCACCTCGAAGCGGTCCTTCCCTTCATAGTCCGGACCTCCAGCGGCATTGAGCGTACCGTTATCATTAAAGATATCGATGACCTCAAGATTGTATTTCTCGCCGAGCATATAGTCATTGACATCGTGTGCCGGAGTCACCTTAAGGCATCCGGTACCGAAATCGATATCCACATATTCATCCTCAATGACAGGAATTTCGCGTCCTACGATAGGCACGATCACTTTTTTCCCTCTGAGGTGTTGATTCTTCGGATCCAGAGGGTTGATACACATGGCTGTATCGCCGAAGATTGTTTCCGGACGTGTCGTAGCGACGACGGCGTATCCGTCCTCGCCGACGATTCTGTAGCGCAGGTAGTAGAGTTTGCCAGGGTGTTCCTTATAGATCACCTCCTCGTCGGAAAGGGCAGTCTGAGCCTGCGGGTCCCAGTTCACCATGCGTACGCCTCGGTAGATAAGACCTTTCTCGTAAAGATCGACAAATACCTTGATAACGCTCTCGGAGCGCACGTCATCCATCGTAAAGCAAGTGCGGTCCCAATCGCAGGAAGCGCCGAGTTTCTTGAGTTGTTCGAGGATGATGCCACCATGTTCGCGGGTCCAGTCCCAAGTGTGTTCGAGGAACTGTTCGCGTGTAAGATCGGTCTTCCGGATGCCTTCAGTTGCCAGTTTATTAACCACCTTTGCTTCGGTAGCGATGGAGGCGTGGTCCGTACCCGGAACCCAGCAAGCGTTGAATCCCTTCATGCGTGCCCTTCTGACCAGAATATCCTGAATTGTATTATTCAGCATGTGTCCCATGTGCAGAACGCCAGTTACGTTAGGAGGCGGAATGACGATGGTATAAGGTTTACGCTGGTCCGGTACCGAATGAAAGAACCGATTGTCGAGCCAATACTGATACCATTTTGATTCGACGTTATTCGGGTTGTACTTGCTGGCAAGTTCCATGATTTACAATGACTTAATAATTTCTTTCGTAAAAATTCCCACAAAGGTAACTCATTTTGTCTAGATACAGAAAATTGATACTGAGGTTTTTTGCAGAAAGGAGTGGGAGAGAGGCGGCAGAGGGAGAGGGCAGTAAGACTAATTGGTATTTTTCGTAAAAAAACGGGTATAAACATATGCCAGATAGTTGTTATTTGTCTATCTTTACAGAGATAGTACGAAAAAACTCTTTACAGAAAAACAATCATTAACAAGAAACGCCATGAGTAATACGGAAGAAGACCGTCTGATAACGGTTGCGATACATACGTTTGAGCAGGCCCAGATACTGAAAACGAGGCTGGAGAGCGAAGGCATCGAGACCTACATATACAACGTCAATCTGGTACAGCCAGCGGTATCGTCCGGAGTACGGGTAAGGATTAAAGAAAGTGATCTGCCCAAGGCTCTGTCGATCATCGAGCACATGGATCTGGGAAAGGACACGTTGTCAGCCCATTCGTCCCAGAGTGTCAAGCGCAAAACGATATTGGTCCCTGTTGACTTCTCGGACTATTCCTTAAAGGCGTGTGAGATAGCTTTCCGTCTTGCCCAATCGGTAGATCATGACGTAACGATCTTCTCATCCTATTACAGTCCGGTGTACAGTGGCATGCCGATTTTCGAGTCCATTCCGTACAAGAATAGTGATGACGACCCGTTGGCGCGTATGTTGAAGCGAACGGAGGCGGACATGAGCAATCTTGAGAACCTGCTGAACAAGCAGATGAGCAAAGGTGATTTGCCACGAGTAAAATTCAGTACCGTTATCCGTCAGGGCATTCCGGAAGATGAGATCACAGCCTACAGTGAGGAGTCGAAACCCAGTCTGATTGTCATGGGGACGCGAGGGAAAGACAGGAAGGAGCAGGAATTGATCGGAAGTGTGACGGCAGAGATCATAGAGCGCAATGACGTGCCTACGTTGGCCATTCCGGAGGATGTGGAATGGGGAAAGAACCTGTCCACGTTAAACATAGCCTATGCTACCAATTTTGACCAAAAAGACCTTGTTGCGTTCCAGTCGATGATAGACCTGTTTGCGAACGTCACCTTGCGTGTCTTCATGGTGCATATTAACCAGAAGGAAGACTCGTGGGACGAAATCAAGCTGGCGGGAATCAAGGATTATTTCAAGAAACATTATCCTGAGGTTGAGATTGAATATTCATTGCTTCAGGACAATGATGTATTGAAAGCATTGGATGAATACGTAAAAGAAAAGCACATAGACGTCATCAGTCTGAACACGCGCAAGCGGAATCTGCTGACAAGAATATTCAATCCAAGCATTGCCCGTAAAATGATTTTCCATGCACGGACACCGATGTTGATATTCCATTCATAGTACTAGAAAAGTTTTATTGATTAAGCTTTTAATTAATCTTATTAGAAAAGTTGATTAACTTAATGCAAACTGAAAATTTCGGAAATTTCCTATAATTTGCATTATGTTAAATAGGGTTTATGATAAAAACCACCCTTTTCTGATATTGAGTCATTAAAGAGAACTGTAATTGAAAAAGGTCAACACAAGAGATAACAAAACTAAACTAAAACAAAACCGGCTCAACCATAAAGCTGAGCCGGTTTTGTTTTAGAATGTGATGATTGTATTATCAATATCCTCTTGCTTCTTTTACAGCCCTCATTTTCGCATCGAACTCTTTGTAGAGATCATCATTCTTCTGGCTATAGTAGAAACTTCTCAGTTTTGCGTAGATCATCTGGAGATTGCCAAGCAGATTGTCGTCCACAGGATTCTTCATGCTTCTCGCCTTCTCGATGTACGTAATTGCTGTATTGTATTCAGAGACGAACTTGTCACGAAGTTGTTTTGCCTGGAGCGGGTTCTTGCGTTCCAGATCATTGGCAGAATTGTAGGCATCGTCGCCGAGGTTCTTGTGATAGTCTCCGTAAGCGTAAATGATATTGTAGTTATCCGGCAGCAGTTGCATTGCCTTCTGGTAGTCAGGTTCAGCTTTTTCTCTTGTTACCGGAGACAATCCGTTGAAATTTGCGCGAACGAGATACAGGACCCCGTTGTTCGGATTCAGTTCGATAGCCTTATTGAGTTTATTGACAGCCTGTTGGTTTCGACCTGCCCAGATATCGTGTTGGAGAGCATAGGTCATGAACGTCGGGTCTTCAGGGTATTTGGTCAGCGCATTCTGAATGATTTTCTCGGCGGCAATAGTATCGCCTGAAGAGAGCACTTCCCTATAATAGTCTGCCAGGGTCAGTTTGTAATAATCCGCAGCCCAGATAAAGGTTGAATCGTTGGCATTCAATTTATCATAATCTGCGAAGAAAGAAGCCTTTGGCAGGGCGATGACATCGGCGAACACCTTGTTAGCCTCTTTTCCTTTGCCTTCCTGGCTGAGGACGACTCCTTGATTCAGAAGATAACGTTTGTAGCCATCCACTTTTTTAGCGATATCGCCGCGGTATTTCAGTTTTCCCTTGCGTTTCGGGTTGTTCTGTGCCTCGACCGCATCGAGAGAATCAGCCACGGTCCATGCCTTGAACGCATTGTATGCTGCCTTGCTTTGCAGATTGACATCGGGTTGTTGCGGAGGAATCAAGAAACGTTTCTCGTCTTCGAAATCAAATTGTTTCGAGTAGATCAGTCCCTTGGTGTACCAAGCGTCGGCGGAGTTTTTTCCCAATCCGTCCGTTGCCTGATTGATAACTTGTATGGCTTGTTCGAAGTCGGGAGTTTCTCCCGAAGCAATCTTCTTAGCCTGTTTGATGATCTCATCCTGTGAGAAAGCTGTTGCGGCAAGCATGAGGCCGGCTGCAAGAAATACAAACTTTTTCATTGGCGTAGTATTATAAAAGGTTTTATTTTTTATTCCTGGTTTTCCGAGTTTCCGTTGTCAGAGGATGTCTCTGCAGAGTCGGAGTCTCCCTCCTGCCCTTCTGCCGGTACCTCCTCGTGGTCAACGATGCAAACCGAAGCGATCTCGTCGTTCTGGTTGCGTTTGCTGAGGTTGATCAGTTTGACACCCTGTGTAGCGCGTCCCATGATACGAAGGTCGGCGCAGGCGGTGCGGATAGTCATGCCCGACTTATTGATAATCATCAAGTCGTTGTTGTCCGTCACGGCATTGATTGTCACTACCAGACCTGTCTTCTCGGTGATGTTCAGTGTTCTGACACCCTTACCGCCTCGGTTCGTGATACGGTAGTCCTCCACCATGGAGCGTTTTCCGAATCCCTTCTCCGAAACGACGAGGACGCTTTCCTCTGAATTCGGTTCTACAGAAACCATGCCAACTATTTCGTCGGATCCGTCCTCGGCATCCAGCCGCATACCGCGTACACCTGTTGCGGTACGTCCCATTTCCCTGACATTCTGTTCGTTGAAGTGGATGGCACGTCCGTTCTTATTAGCCATGAGGATTTCGGAATTTCCGGAAGTCAGTCGAACCTGGATAACCTGGTCATCCTCACGCAGGGATATTGCGATGACGCCGTTTGCCCGTGGGCGCGAATAAGCCTCCAAGCTTGTCTTCTTGACTACACCCTGTTTGGTTGCGAAGATGAGGTAGTGAGACTTATTAAACTCCTCGTCCTGCAGTTGTTTGGTTGAGATGTAGGCCGTCACGGCGTCGTCGGAATCGATATTGAGCAGATTCTGGATTGCTCTTCCCTTCGCATTCTTCTCGTACTCCGGAATTTCGTACACCTTGAGCCAGTAGCAGCGTCCCTTCTTGGTGAAGAGAAGCAGGGTCTGGTGCATCGAGGCCATGTAGATATGTTCGATGAAATCCTCGTCCCGAGATCCGGATCCTTTGACCCCCACTCCCCCACGGTGTTGTTCCTTGTATTCGCTGAGCGCTGTCCGCTTGATATATCCCAAGTGTGAGATGGTGATGACCATATCGTCGTCGGCATAGAAATCCTCCACGTTGAAATTGGCTCCTCGCGGATCTATTTCCGTTCTGCGTTCGTCTCCGTATTTCTCCTTCACCTCGATAAGTTCCTCCTTGACAATCTTCATCTGTCGTTCCTCGCTGCCGAGGATATCCTTCAGATCGGCGATTTTGATTTCGAGATCATTGAATTCAGACTTCAGGTCATCGATGGCCAGGCCGGTAAGTTGTCTGAGTCGCATTTCCACGATTGCCTTTGCCTGTTCCTCGTCTAAGGAGAAACGTTCGATCAAGCTCTTCTTAGCCTGATCCACGCTTTGGGAGTTGCGAATGATGCTGACCACCTCGTCGATATTATCGACGGCGATGATCAAACCTTTCAGGATATGCGCTCTCTTTTCGGCTTCTGCCAGTTCGAAACGCGTACGACGAACGACCACTTCGTGACGGTGTTCCACAAAATAGTGGATCATATCTTTCAGGGTCAGCAGTTGTGGCCGTCCTTTGACGAGAGCGATGTTATTAACTGAGAAAGAAGACTGTAGCTGACTGTTTTTAAACAGTCGATTCAATACCACTTTGGCATTGGCTTCTTTTTTGATATCGATAACGATGCGCATACCCTGTCGGTCGGACTCGTCATTGATATTAGAGATGCCCTCGACCTTCTGAGACTTGATTAGTTCAGCGATATCCTTAATCATCTCGGCCTTATTGACCATGTAAGGAATTTCGGTAACGATAATTTTCTCTCGTCCGTTGGCATCTGTTTCGATTTCGGTCTTGGAACGTATGGTCAGGTGTCCCCTACCCGTTTCGAATCCTTCGCGGATGCCATTGATGCCGTAGATAATACCGCCTGTCGGGAAGTCGGGTCCCTTTATAAACTGCATCAGTCCGTCGGTGTCGATTTCTGGATTGTCGATATAGGCACAGATGCCGTCCACGCACTCCGACAGGTTGTGTGGAGCGATATTGGTAGCCATGCCGACAGCGATTCCTGAGGCGCCATTGACCAGCATATTCGGGATTCGAGTAGGCAGAACGCTTGGTTCGCGCAGGGTATCGTCGAAGTTATTGACAAAATCGACGGTATCCTTGTCGAGGTCGACGAGGATTTCCTCGGCGAATTTACGCAGTCGTGCTTCGGTGTAACGCATGGCGGCCGGAGAGTCTCCGTCCACGGAACCGAAGTTACCTTGTCCATCTACCAACGGGTAGCGCATCACCCATTCCTGGGCCAGTCGTACCATGGTAAAATAGACGGAAGAGTCGCCGTGCGGATGGTACTTACCGAGTACTTCGCCGACGATTCTGGCTGATTTCTTATAAGGTTTGTTGGACGTTACGCCTAATTCGTTCATGCCGAACAGGACGCGTCGGTGGACGGGTTTGAATCCGTCCCTCACATCGGGAAGGGCACGAGCCACGATGACGGACATCGAATAATCGATATAGGATGTCCTCATTTCCTTTTCAATGTCAACCTTGATAATTCTGTCTTGACCTAACATTTCTTTAAGATTTTCTCCATTTTAAAAAACACGTAAAAATACGACTTTTTTCCGGAATCAAAAAACGGAGAAATCGAAAACTTTCGAAATAAGGCTCTTTTTTTTACGTTTAAGGCAATGACGGGTATAAGTAAAGGTGAGTGTCGGTTTTCAGTCCAGAGTTGCTGAAAACAGATATTCATTCTTGAAAGACTGTTTGAGTACCTCCTTATCGAACACAAAATTCTTGTCAAACAATCCGAACACGGAGGAGCCTGATCCAGACATACTGGCATATTGAGCTCCGAGTTCATACATTTTCATTTTTACCTCCCTGATATGAGGATGGGACTCGAAGACACTTTGTTCAAAATCGTTGCAGATCTGATTTTTCCATTCGCTGACCGGTTGTCTGACAAGTTCCGTCAGGGGCAATGTCGGACGTTGAGGTCGGCACAGTGCATACGCCTCCTTGGTGGACACTTTATCGGACGGTTTCACGAGCAGCAACCTCCACCCTGCCAAAGAGAGAGAAGTCTCATGTAATACATTGCCCCTTCCGGTTGCGAATACAGGCTTATTCTTTATAAAGAACGGGCAGTCGCTGCCTATTTTGGCGGATTCTGCCATTAACTCCGATTCCGACATTCCGAGGTGAAATTCCTCATTCAGAAGCATCAGCATGAACGATGCGTCGGCAGACCCACCGCCGAGTCCAGCACCGAAAGGAATGTTTTTCCGCAGGCGTATGTCTAGTTCCGGGAGGGCATACTTCTCCTTCAGCAAGCGGTATGCCTTGATGATGAGATTATCGTCCAGATTCCCGTCGATCTGCAGACCGGTCACGGTCAGGGACGTTGCAGCACCCTCCTGCTGCACGGAAAATTCCAATGCGTCTTCGAGAGGAATCGGATAGAAGACAGTCTCAATGTCGTGGTAGCCGTCCGGGCGTTTTGCGACGATATTCAAGCCAATATTGATCTTGGCATTTGGGAAATAGATCATGGGATAGTACTCTGAATTGCAAACAAAGATAACCCTAAAAAGCTTTCGGAGGAAACATCCGCAGAAAGAAAGATGCCTCCACAGAACAGATACGCATGGTGTGAGAGCGGAAAAACCCGTTTCCGTTATTGGGATGCTCCTCTCCCAACGTTGAGCGGTAAGGAGGAAATCCTATCCTGCTGTCCGATATGTGGGATATATTTCATACATTTGCTATCCCAAAAAAAACTAAGACAGAGAAAATCGACTATGGCGACACAGCGAAACAGCAAGAAGGAAAAAGGGTTGCCTATTCCCATCGGTGCATTCGAAGGTAAGCTGCCACCTCAGGCTCCCGACTTGGAGCGGACGGTTATCGGCGGTATCATGATTGAGAAAGACGCATACGAGAAAGTGTGTGAACTTCTGAAACCAGAAGTCTTCTATGACAGCCGTCTGGCGAAGATTTATCAGGCCATGTTGCGTCTCAACCTGGACCAGAAGCCGATTGACCTGCACACCGTCGTGGAGCAGCTCAAGCGTGACGGGACGTTGGAGGATGTCGGCGGTGTCTATGCCCTCTCCGACCTCACGACCTGTGTCTCCACCACTGCCAACATCGAATTTCACGCCCGTATCATCGTGCAGAAATACCTGGCACGGGAACTCATCCGTCTGTCCAACGACGTGCTCACGCAAGCCTACGACGAAAAGATTGACGTGGACGAGTTGATGAACAATGCGGAGGGCAGTCTGTTTGAGTTGTCGCAGCAGAACGTCAAGAAAGACTTCCAGAAAGTCAGTGAAATCATCCCGGAAGCGCGCAAACGCATGGACATTGCGGCAAAGCAGAAAGACGGCATCAGCGGGTTGGCAACGGGTTTTACGGACTTAGACAACGTCACATCCGGATGGCAGTGTACGGACCTGATCATCATCGCTGCGCGTCCTGCGATGGGAAAGACCGCCTTTGTCCTCTCAATGGCCCGTAACATTGCTGTCGATTACCATCAGCCGGTCGGGCTGTTCTCGCTTGAGATGAGCAACGTACAGTTGGTCAACCGCCTTATTTCGAACATCTGTGAGATTGAGAGCAAGAAGATACAGACGGGCAACCTGACCACGCAGGAGACCCGTCAGATGAATGCCCGATTGAAATTGCTGGAAGATGCGCCGCTTTATCTGGACGACACGCCGGGTCTCTCCATCTTCGAGTTGAGGACCAAGGCCCGTCGTCTGGTAAGGGAACATGGGGTGAAGATCATCATCATAGACTACCTGCAACTGATGACGGCGCAGGGAATGACGACCTTCAGCCGTGAGCAGGAAGTGAGTATGATTTCCCGTTCGCTGAAGGGTCTGGCAAAGGAGCTGAACATACCGATCATAGCCCTCTCGCAGTTGAACCGAAACTCGGAGAACAGAAGTGTGGGTCAGAACGTATCGCGCACTGAATCGAAGCGTCCGCAGTTGAGTGACCTCCGAGAATCGGGAGCCATCGAGCAGGATGCGGACATTGTCTGCTTCATCCATCGTCCGGAATACTATAAAATCTACGAAGATGAGAATGGCAATGACCTTCGGGGAATGGCAGAACTCATCATCGCGAAGCACCGAAACGGAGCTGTCAAGGACATTCGTCTCTCGTTCCGTGGAGAGATTACGAAATTCCAGAACCTGAACGACTCGTACGGTGGTTATGGCAGTTCCTCCTCGCAGGAATACACCTCGAAGATCAACTCGGATTTCGTTTCCGGAGTGGGTTTTGAATCCGGGAATGATTCTTCGAAAACGGATCAGTCCCCTCTCGTAGCGGACCAGAGTGATGATTACCCATTCTGACCGAACCGTCAAATTACTTCCCCATTGTCTCGAAACCAACCATTCCAACAGACCAGAAGAGATCCATGAGCAGAAACAAAAAAGCGCTCCCATTATTGGAGAATATCCTTGTTGCAGACGTAGCGACAGAGGGCATGGCCATTGCGCGCACAGAACAGGGTGTTGTCTTCATTCCCTTTGCCGCTCCGGGAGACATAGTAGATGTACAGATAACCAAGAAGAAGCACAACTACATGGAGGGTCGCATTGTCCGATTCGTCCAGAAATCCGATAAGCGCACAGAACCCTTCTGTGAGCACTTCGGCATCTGTGGGGGGTGTAAATGGCAGCACCTACCCTATGCCATGCAGACAGCCTGCAAGCAGCAACAGATCATTGACAACCTGACACGGATAGGAAAGGTTGAATTGCCGGACGTGATGCCCATCCTTGGTTCAGCAGAAACGGTCGGATACCGTAACAAACTGGAATTCAGCGCATCTAACAAGCGATGGATGCCGATAGAAGAACTGCAACAGATAAAAGAGAGACAGGCGAACGGAGAAGAGATCACGCCGGAAGAGATGTACGGTTTAGGTTTTCACATCCCTCGTCTGTTTGACAAAGTATTAGACATCCGAAAATGTTGGTTGCAAGACGACATACAGAACCAGATACGTCTGACAATCAAACGTTTCTGCATAGAAAACCGCATCACCTTCTTTGACCTTCGTCAGCAGGTCGGATTTCTGCGTGGCGTCATTGTACGGACTACCTCGACGGGAGAGCTGATGATTCTTGTTATTATCCATGAGAATGACAAGAAACTGATTGACAGCCTTATGACCCATCTTCTTAAAAGTTTTCCTCAAACCACTTCCCTTCTCTATGTCGTCAACGGCAAGCTCAATGACTCGATTACGGACCTGGACGTCGTGACGTTTCACGGTCGGGACTATATCATGGAAACGATGGAGGGTCTGCGTTTCAAGATCGGTCCGAAATCGTTCTATCAGACCAATAGCCGTCAGGCCTATGAATTATATAAAGTAGCGCGTAACTTCGCAGGACTGACGGGAAAAGAGTTGGTGTATGACCTCTATACGGGAACGGGGACCATTGCCAATTTCGTGTCGCGAGATGCCCGAGAGGTCATCGGGATTGAATATGTACCGGAAGCGATAGCCGATGCGAAAGTCAATGCGGAGCTCAACGGCATCCGGAACACCCGTTTCTATGCGGGAGACATGAAAGACATCCTCACGCAGGCATTCATCAACGAGAACGGGAAGCCGGACGTCATCATCACCGACCCACCCCGTGCGGGCATGCACGGAGACGTCATTGACACCCTCCTGTTCGCATCGCCCGAGCGCATTGTTTACGTCAGTTGCAATCCAGCCACGCAGGCGCGTGACCTTGCCCTGCTTGACAAGGATTACCGTGTCACGGCGGTTCAGCCGGTTGACATGTTCCCTCATACGCAACACGTCGAAAACGTCGTCCGGTTGGAGCGACGTTAAGATTTCATCCTGACACTTTGTATATCGAAAAAAAACGTCAGCGGCAGCATCCGGTCAACTCGCGAACGATTCTCTCCACCTGGGGAATCACCAAGTCTCTGTTATTGTTACGGATAATATAGTCTGCCTGAGCGATCCGTGTGTCATCGTCCATCTGGCTATTGATTCGTCGTGCTGCCATCTTCCTTGAGCATTTATCACGCAGGAGGATACGAGTTATCCGTTCGGACTTGTCGGCGGTAACGACGATAACCATGTCCACTGCCTTCTTCAGGATACTCTCCAGGAGGATAGCGCTCTCGACGAACACGAACGAGGCGCCCTGTCTCTCGGTCCAGGCGAGAAAATCGTTCTGGACAGCCGGATGGATGAGGTCATTGGCCCGGAGTCGCTTTTCCTTATCGGAGAAGATTATCTCGGCGAACTTCTGTCGGTTCAGTTCTCCGTTGTCCAGGTAGATATTCCCGAACTCATCTTGGAGGGCCATGCGCAGAGAGGCGGATTCGCGACACAGCCGTTTGGACTCGGTATCAGCGTCATAGACGGGGAATCCCATTGTACGAATGAGATGAGACACCTGAGACTTGCCGCTTCCGATGCCCCCTGTTATTCCTATTTTAATGCATTTTCTGTTCAAGGATGTATTCGACGGAAGAAGGAACAACCTTCAGGTTTCGTATATTCGGATTGGCGCTTACTGCCGTAACTGGGCAATAGCGTGTGCTATCGTTGACGGAGCGATAATCAGCGAAGACGCGTATATCCTCCTGTTGAATGCTATCGTAATCCTTAAGATCGACGTTGAACTTCACCTGGACATGTGCGGGGAACGTGCGCAGGATATAGCCTCGTGGCACGTTCTTCCCTTCGATGGTTATTGAGATGGTCTTTTCCGTGAACTGTTTCACATTGAAATTCATGGTCACGTTAGCAGGCACGCATCGTACTGACGACGGAGTGGAGAGCCGTACGGTCCGTTGCTGGTTGCTCTTGACACTTCTGAGCGATACCATTTCGGTTTCGACATTGCGAATGCTGTCGAGCATAGACAGAGGGGCATAGACCACGACGGACTGTGGGGTCAAGCGTATCGGTCCGTTGAAATCGTACTGGTCAGCCAGTTGGATATCGGAGCGTAGCCGGACTTTCACCTCTTTGGGATAGAGACGTTCGTATTTAACATAAATATATCGCGGATAACAATCCTGGATTTCCGCCGAAGTGGTCAACCGAGCAGAAATCATTTTTGTCAGTTCTCCCTGGTGAATGATAAAATCGTGTCGTGTCGTATCGAACCGTTCTGCCAGGTCGATGAGAATCGGTACGCTATCCTTAGAGAAAAAGTGAGCCACGAACTCGTTGAATCCGACGTCGCGGATATTTGCCTTGATCTTCTTCGGCAGTGATGTCGTGAGCAGATACTCCTGTGGAGCATTGACGTATTGGACGGGAACGTCCAGTTCCACGACATACTTCTTACTTAGGGCAAACAGAAACCAGAGGAAAGCCGAAATGACCAGGAACAGGAAGAAGAGGAATGCGTTTCCCGTAATCAAGCGTTTCTTCTGTGTTGCTGAGCGGTTCATAACTGTCGAAATGAGATACTGAAATCGTGTATGAAAAAAAATCTGTTCCTCTCTATGTTCCTGAACGGATGGTCAGGGCGTAAACAGCGGAACAGATTTAAAAATCAAAAGAGAAGCCTCTCTCCTACCTTATGTTAATTGAGAGAGAGGAATGTTGTCGTGAGTGAGATTACTTCTTCTCCTCGGTAGCAGGAACGGCGAACACACTTGCCTTATCCACTGAGATGCGGACGTTGTCTGCTATTTCGACAATGAAATATTTATCCTTCACATCTTTTACTGTTCCGTAGATTCCGCCGGAGGTTACGACCTTGGTGCCGTTCTTGACTGAATTCTGGAATTCCTGTATTTCCTTCTGGCGTTTTTTCTGAGGGCGAATCAGGAAGAAATAGAACACCACGATCATGAGGACGATCATGACGATTGATGAGATTCCACTTTGTCCAGTTGTCTCTAGTAAAATGTTGAGTTGCATTGTTAGGTTGTTTGTTATGATTATCGAATTATTATTTAATGATCTTTGCCTTCATGATTTTGTTCTCGTTCGTGAGTTTGGTCACGATATTATCGAGAATGCCGTTGATGAACGAAGGACTTTTTTCGGAAGAGTAATCTCTTGCCAGTTCGATGTATTCGTTGAGGGTGACGTTCACGGGGATGGTTGGGAAATTGATGATTTCGGTCACTGCCATCACCATGATGGTTCGGTCCATGAAGGAGATGCGTTCCACGTCCCAGTTCTTCGTATGTCCGTCGATGAGTTGCGTGTATTCCTCTGCGTTCTCCATGGCGATTCGGTAAAGTTTCTCGGCATAGTCCAGATCCTCGTTGTCGCGGAACTTCGGCAGCAGTTGGTAGTCAGCGCCGCTTTCCTGTTCGAAGCGTCGGATGGTCTTGAGTACGAAACTCAGGACGATATTGAGGTCATCGTTCCAATAGATGGAGTAATCCTCCATCATCTTGGTCAGTTCCTGATTCTCGGGAATGAACTCGTGCATGCAGGAGCGCCAGAATTCCTTATCATCATTGTAGGACGATGAGTCCTGAGCCATATAATTCTGATATAGTTCGGAGGCAGTAATCTGTTCGTAGATGTTGCGCACCACTTCTGGGTAGCTTTCGGTCCAGGAGAACTTATGTTCCTTGATATATTCGAGCAGATCTTTATTCTTCGCAAGTTGGGCAGCGAAGGCATTGTCGACGAAGCGAGTATTGGGATGAAGATCCTCTTCTGTTGCAAGGTTCTTGTGACGTGCATTCTCCAGTTTCTGGGCGGCGTAGGCAGTCGTATCACAGATAAGCAGCAAGAGGTAATGATAGAGGCTATAGGTCTGGTCGAGACTGAAGCGGAACTCCTTCATTGCGGCAGAGGGTGATGGGGCCGGATTTTTCAGATAGGCGTATAATACCTGTAAAACCTTGATTCGAAGCAATGAGCGGTTAATCATTTTGTCAGTGAACTTTTTATGTGTGATAAACGTCCACAAAGATAGAAAAAGTTGCGTCATATATCGAAACAAAAACGTATTTTATCAAAACAAATGTTTGTTTGTTTGCAAAAAATGAGTGAAATTTGGGAGTTTAATTTTAAAATTGATGACTAATGGATGATTTTAATTCTAAAACAAGAGATTCGAAAGACCAGGAAATAATCTATTCTCGTTCCATCAAGGCGGGAAAGAGGATTTATTATCTGGATGTCAAACGCAACAGAAAGGGTGAGATGTATTTGGCCATCACCGAGAGCAAGAAGATCATATCCGGATATGACGAGAATGCTCAGGTATCATACGAGAAGCATAAGATTTTTCTGTACAGAGAGGACTTTGAGAAATTCGAAGACGGCATCAGTGATGTGATGGGTTTTATCCGTCGTGAGGATCCGGTCACGGAGAATCACTATGAGTACAAGAGTGAGCGTGTCGGAAACGAGTACAAGAACGACTACGGCGATGCGACAGCAGATCAGACGGTAACGGATGGTAGTGTTGCGGAAGATCAGCAGGAGACGTTGTCGGAATTCAAGATGGAGGAATTCGAGTAATCGGACACGAACAGTCGAAATAATTCAGACATTATTATAGACGAAAGCCCCGGTTGGAATCAACCGGGGCTTTCGTCTATAATAAAAGACTGGGTCGGGACGGGGGTATTTGTTAGCGTCCTACCCTATCGGGGTTCAGTTGTTGTGTGGTTGTTTGACGATCACGTCGTGGGCACCCCCCTCGACGATGGACGTAGAGGAGACGAGGGTGATCTTCGCATCGTTCTTCAGTTCGGTGAGATTGGTCACGCCGCAACTGCACATCGTCGCTTTGATCTTGCCGAGAGTGAGGTCGAGGTTTGACTTGAGGGATCCTGCGTACGGGACGTAGCTGTCCACCCCTTCTTCGAACTTGAGGTGTGTCTCGCCACCCATGTCGTAGCGTTGCCAGTTACGTGCCCGGTTCGACCCTTCGCCCCAGTATTCCTTCACGTAATTGCCACCGACCAGCAATTTGCGCGTCGGGCTCTCGTCGAAACGTGCGAAGTAGCGACCCATCATGAGAAAATCAGCCCCCATCGCAAGGGCGAGAACCATGTGGTAGTCCTGAACGAGACCGCCGTCGGAGCAGATAGGGATATAGACACCTGTTTTCTGGAAGTACTCGTCGCGAGCGGCCGCTACCTCGATGACGGCGGTAGCCTGTCCACGTCCGATTCCTTTCTGTTCGCGTGTGATGCAGATGGATCCACCTCCCACGCCAATCTTGATAAAGTCGGCTCCGGCTTCGGCGAGATAGTTGAATCCTTCGCGGTCCACCACATTGCCGGCTCCCACCTTCACTTTATCGCCGTAGGTGGCGCGTATCCAGTCGAGAGTCTCTTTCTGCCAGATGGAATAGCCATCAGAGGAGTCCATGCATACGGCATCCACGCCTGCCTCCACGAGAGCAGGGACGCGTTCCTTGTAGTCTCTGGTATTGATCCCGGCACCGACAATGAGTTTCTTATGTTCGTCCGAGAGTTCCAGCGGATATTCCTTATGGCTTTCGTAGTCCTTACGGAAAACGAAATAGCAGAGGTGCTGTTCCTTATCAATGATCGGGAGGCAGTTCAGTTTGTTATCCCAGATGATATCGTTGGCCTGGTTGAGAGAAATGCCATTCTCGGCATAGATCAGTTTCTCGAACGGAGTCATAAAATTCTTCACCGGCATATCTTCCGGGTCGCGGTTCGGTCGGTAGTCGCGTCCGGTGAGGATGCCCAGCAGTTTTCCGTTGGAGGTACCATCTTCGGTGATGCCGAAGGTAGAGAATCCTGTCTTTGCCTTCAGAGCGATGGCGTCGGCGATGGTAGCGTCCGGAGTGAGATTGGCTCTGGAGACAACGAATCCCGATTTATAGCTTTTGACCTTTCTGACCATTTCGGCTTGAGATTCGATGCTCTGAGAGCCGAAGATGAAGGACATGCCGCCGTTCTTGGCCAAAGCAACAGCCATTCCGTCGTCGGAGACGGACTGCATAATGGCAGAGACGAAAGGGATGTTGAGATGGAGTGATGGCTCCTCTCCCCTTTTGAACTTGACTAAAGGAGTTTTCAGATCGACGGAAGAGGGGATGCACTTTTTGGAAGTGAATCCCGGTATGAGAAGGTACTCGCTAAATGTTCTAGATACTTCGTTGAGAAACTTTGCCATGGCGTTATCTACATTCCTTAGGTTATAAATTGTGCAAAAATAATGATTTTTTACACGATTTCATAGTGTCCGACGGATTTGGTTTTTAATATTCAATTACAACAGTTCATTTACCTGTATGCATTTCAGATGCTGTAATCACACGGTTCTAAGTGCAAAAAGAGCCATGTCGTCCTATTTCCCAACCTCCGAGATGGAGGGAATGGAGGGGATGGAGGGGATGGAGGAAGGTAGCCATAGCGTTTTATTTTTTTTTACGTTTTGGATTTTTCGGGAACCACCCCTTCTCCACCCTCTTTTCCTGTTGGAAGAGTTCGAGGATGCTCCAGAAAAGGGAGCATGCCAGGATGCCGAGCAGAGTGGAGACAAGATTGTTCGAAATGAGAAATGAACAGAGCAGCATTGCAACTCCTACGAGAGCAAAGAGTGGCCAGATTTTTTTCCCGAAATAGTATTCCGCCTTGATAACAATGGGGTGAAACATACCTATTATTAGAAAGGAGCAAATGCCGATGATAATACCTGTAAAGTTGAAATCCATTAGGTGTTGATAAAAAAAATGTCAGAATGCCGGATTCTTCTCAACCGTAGGATTGTCCTGATGTTTTACGTTTCCATTCGGCGCAAGAAGAACGGCGCACAAAAATATAAAATATAATTTGACCATAAAAATTGTAGTTGATTTGGCATATTGAAAGGAATTCCTTTATTTTGCGTTGCAAAAATTCATTTGGACGTTTTTTTGCCTTTCGGTTGACGTTGCAGAGCTGATTTGGAGGCGTTTTGCTTTTCCTCGTTCAGAAACAGCATGTGACAAATCAAACGGAACATTACAGAAAAGAGGTGGAAGGACGTTCCTATTTTTTTGCATGTTTGCTTAGGGACATTTTTTTGTTTAACAAATAAATTCAATTCAATAATCTCTAAACAATGGAATATCTTGTTTATTTAGTCCTTGGGGCTTCTGTAGTTGCCTTGGGATTTGCTTTCTTCTTCTTCAAGCAGATGATGAAGGAAAGTGAGGGTACGGAGACTATGGCCGACATAGCTCTCAGTGTCCGCAAAGGCGCGATGGCCTATTTGAAGCAGCAGTACAAGGTCGTCTTGATCGTGTTTGTTGTTCTCGCTGTGCTCTTCGCTGTAATGGCGTACTTTGGATTGCAGAACAGCTGGGTGCCATTCGCGTTCCTGACCGGAGGTTTCTTCTCCGGTCTAGCAGGTTTCTTCGGTATGAAGACTGCCACTTACGCTTCGGCACGTACTGCGAATGCCGCTCAGAAATCGCTCAACAGCGGTCTGAAGGTAGCGTTCCGTTCGGGAGCCGTTATGGGTCTTACGGTAGTAGGTCTTGCATTGCTTGACGTCTCTGTATGGTTCCTTATCCTGAACTACTTCATTCCAGAAGAGGCGATAGCAGGACACAAGCTTATCATCATCACCACCACGATGCTGACCTTCGGTATGGGAGCGTCAACCCAGGCATTGTTTGCCCGTGTAGGTGGTGGTATCTATACCAAGGCTGCTGACGTAGGTGCTGACCTCGTCGGCAAGACCGAGGCGGGCATCCCTGAGGATGACCCTCGCAACCCAGCCACGATTGCCGACAACGTCGGTGACAACGTCGGTGACGTAGCCGGCATGGGTGCGGACCTTTACGAGTCTTATGCCGGTTCGATTCTTTCCACTGCCGCTCTCGGTGCTGCTGCATTCGCAAGCGCAGGAGCCATGCAGTTGAAAGCCATTCTTGCTCCGATGCTCATTGCAGCCGTTGGAGTTATCCTTTCGCTTGTCGGTATCTTCCTGGTACGTACTCAAGAAAAAGCCGGCATGAAGGAATTGCTCGGTGCGCTCGGACGCGGCACCAACACAGCCGCAGTGCTTAACGCCATTGCGACATTCGGAATCCTATATGCTCTCGGAATTGACAACTGGCTGGGTATTTCCTGCTCCGTTGTTGTCGGTCTTGCAGCCGGTGTCATCATCGGTCAGGCTACGGAGTACTATACATCGCAGAGCTACGCACCGACAAAGAAGGTGGCTGAGAGTTCACAGACAGGACCTGCGACCGTCATCATCTCCGGTATCGGTCTTGGCATGCTCTCTACGGCCATACCGGTCATCACCGTCGGTGTAGCTATCATCCTTTCCTTCCTCTGTGCAAACGGTTTTGACGCAACGATGGATCCGACTGCGATACAGAAAGGTCTGTACGGTATCGGTATTGCTGCCGTTGGTATGCTCTCTACACTGGGCATCACGCTGGCTACTGACGCTTACGGTCCTATCGCCGACAATGCCGGTGGTAATGCTGAGATGAGCGGTCTGGACCCTGAGGTACGCAAGCGTACTGATGCTCTCGACGCTCTCGGCAACACGACTGCCGCAACTGGAAAGGGATTTGCTATCGGTTCAGCAGCCTTGACGGCTCTTGCCCTCCTCGCTTCCTACGTTGAGGAGATTAAGATTGCCCTTGTCAGAGTCGGCGAGGCATTGCCTAACGGTGTAGATGCAACCAAGGCTACATTGGTTGACTTCATGGATGCCTATAACGTTCACCTGATGAACCCTGTCGTTCTGGTAGGTGTGTTTATCGGTTCCATGATGGCCTTCCTCTTCTGCGGTCTGACCATGAACGCAGTAGGTCGTGCCGCACAGCAGATGGTGAATGAGGTTCGTCGTCAGTTCAAGGCTATCCCTGGAATTCTCGAGGGAACCCAGAAGCCAGACTACGCCCGTTGCGTTGAGATCTCTACGAAGGGCGCACAGAAGGAGATGGTTCTTCCTTCGGTGCTTGCCATCCTTATTCCTATCCTCGTTGGTGTGGTTCTCGGAGTTCCGGGTGTTCTCGGTCTTCTGATCGGCGGACTTGGTGCCGGCTTTGTATTGGCTGTGTTCATGGCCAACGCAGGTGGAGCTTGGGACAATGCCAAGAAGTACGTCGAGGAAGGCAACTTCGGCGGAAAGGGTTCGGAGAACCACAAGGCTACTGTCGTAGGAGACACGGTCGGTGACCCATTCAAAGACACGTCGGGTCCATCGTTGAACATTCTGATCAAGCTCATGAGCATGGTTTCCATTGTGATGGCAGGTCTCACGGCTTCGTTCAGTCTGCTCGGATAATCTTAATCTATTTCATAATTCTGTGGGACACCTCCCTGCTAAATGCGGGAGGTGTTTCTTTTTTTTGTTAGACTGGAGAAATCTAAGGTATAGTCTTTTGCTCGTCTTGCTCCACTCCCACCCTGAATGAGATCTGTCGTCCCGTTGTCTTGCGCAACAAGACATTTTGGGCTTCGCCTCGACAGAGTTCAAGCAAGCATGACTCTGCTCTCGGCTCGCACCATTGTCCAACAAGTTGGACATTTTGGGCGGCACCTCGGGATAACAAATAAATTTGTTCTCCTCTCGGCTTGCTCCATTGTCCAGCTTCGCAGGACATTTTGGGCGGCGCCTCGGGATAACAAATAAATTTGTTCTCCTCTCGGCTTGCTCCAAAATTCGGGACTTGTGTTTGGGCAGACGTGGGACGATTGGGCGGGATGGAGGGGTGACACTCCTATGGAGTTCTATAAGGTCGAACGTTAGTTTGCAGGGACTCCGTTTTACTTCGTCCCTGCCTGTATTCTGTCGTCCCTACGGGACTCTTCGTTTGTCTTGTTTCACAAGACATTTTGGGCGGGTTGGTGGGTAAAAAAAGAGATAAAAAAGCGCAGGATAGATCAATCCTGCGCTTGGGAAAACGAAACGTTCATTTTATCTTTCTTATCGCTCTACGTTGCCGAAGCAGTAAGGGTATTTACCACCCTCGCGATACTTGAGACGGTTACGGAGTTGAGCTTTGTATTCGTCCCAGTCATTGATGGAGCGGCGTGCGACGCCAGACTCCATGGCTGCTTTTGCAACAGCAACGGAGACCACCTCCAGCAAACGAGGATCGAAAGGTTTCGGGATAAAATAGTCGTGTCCGAAAGACAGCGACTTCAGTCCGTAGGCTTTCAGTACGGAAGCAGGGACCGGTTCCTTGGCCAGGGATGCGATGGCTTTTACGGCAGCGACCTTCATTTCCTCGTTGATGGCACGCGCCTGAACGTCGAGTGCACCACGGAAGATATACGGGAATCCGAGTACGTTGTTGATCTGGTTCGGATAGTCAGAGCGTCCCGTTGCGACGAGCACATCCTTGCGGGTCATGACTGCCTCTTCGTATTTGATTTCCGGGTTCGGGTTGGCAAGAGCGAAGACAATCGGATTTTCAGCCATGGTACGCAGCATATCCTGTGAGAGGACATTGGCGGTGGAAACGCCGAGGAAGGCATCAGCTCCGACCAGTGCTTCCTGAAGCGTATTGAGGTTACGGCTGGTGATGAACTGTTGTTTCTCTTCGTTGAGGTCGGTACGAGACTCATTGATAACGCCTTTCGAGTCGCACATCACGACATTCTCGCGACGTACGCCCATCGTAATGAGCAGATTGGTGCAGGCAATGGCTGCTGAACCGGCACCGTTCACTACGAGTTTGATATCCTCGATCTGTTTGCCCGTGATTTCGAGTGCGTTGACGAATCCGGAAGAAACGATGATGGCCGTTCCATGCTGGTCGTCGTGCATGAGAGGTATGTGGAGTTCCTCCTTGAGTCGTCGTTCGATGTGGAAGCACTCCGGAGCCTTGATATCCTCCAGGTTGATTCCTCCGAAGGTAGGTGCGATGGCTTTAACGATCTCGACAAACTTGTCTGGGTCATTCTCATCGATTTCGATATCGAAAACATCAACGTCAGCGAAAATCTTGAAGAGCAGTCCTTTGCCCTCCATTACGGGTTTGCCGGCGATGGCACCGATGTTGCCCAGTCCGAGCACTGCCGTTCCGTTGGAAATGACAGCCACGAGGTTGCCCTTGTTGGTATATTGATAGGCATCCATGGGATTGTCCTTGATCTTGAGGCAAGGTTGTGCCACGCCCGGAGTATAGGCGAGTGCCAAATCATCCTGTGTTTCCGCTTGTTTGGTCGGGATCACCTGCAGTTTGCCAGGACGTCCCTGTGAGTGATACTTCAGCGCATCTTCGTTTGTTAGACTCATGACTTCGTTTTGTGAAAGTAAGATTATGTATTTTAAGATTTCAGATAATTTCTCATACAATCAGTGCTCCAGTCAGTTCGGTGACTGAGTTCATGCCATTTTGGTCGAGGTATTCATTGATTCCGCATATGATCTCCTCTCCCACTGCGGGGTTGATGAAATTTGCGGTACCGACCTCCACAGCGCTGGCTCCGGCGAGCAGGAACTCGACGGCGTCGGTTGCGTTCATGATGCCACCGAGTCCGACGACAGGCACCGAGAGCACTTTACTCACCTGCCATACCATCCTCAGTGCGACGGGTTTGACGCAAGGTCCGGAGAGTCCTCCAGTCACGGTTGAGAGAACCGGTCGTCGAGTGCGAGCATCGATGGCCATACCCATCAGGGTATTGATCAGCGATACGGAGTCGGCTCCTGCCTCTTCGACAGCGAGGGCCATGTCCGTGATGCTGGTGACGTTGGGTGTAAGTTTGACCATCAGGTGTTTCGAATAGACGTTCCGGACGGCGCTTACGACCTCTTTTGCCACCTTCGGGTCGGTTCCGAACGTCATGCCGCCCTGCTTCACGTTCGGGCAGCTGATATTCAGTTCGATGGCTGGAATCGAGTCCAACTCGTTGATTTTCGCTGCCGTGGCGACATAATCCTCGACAGATGACCCGGAGACGTTCACGATCATGTTGGTGGCGGTATCCTTGATGTCAGGATAGATTTTCTCCACGAAATAGTCCACGCCCTTGTTCTGTAGTCCGACGGCATTGAGCATGCCGGAAGGAGTTTCTACCATTCTCGGGTAGGGATTTCCCTCGCGGTGGTGCAGTGTGGTTCCTTTGACGATGATGCCTCCCAGGCGTGAGATGTCCATAAAGTCTGCATACTCCGTACCGTAGCCGAACGTGCCGGAGGCTGTCATGACGGGATTGCTGAGAGTCAGTCCCTTCCCTAAGTCCACTTTCAGATCTGCCATTTCAAGTCGTTGATATTGAATACCGGTCCGTCGGCGCATACGCGCTGATGTCCATTCCGGGTGTCTTCCACGCAACACAGGCATGCGCCGATGCCGCATGCCATGCGATTCTCCAGTGACACCTCACAAGGGATGTCGTGGGAGGCGGCGTACTGAGCGATAGCCTTCATCATCGGGGTCGGTCCGCAGGCGAAGACGCCGTCGAACTTCTCGGAAGAAAGAACGCTATGCTGCGTGACAAAGCCTTTTTCGCCTAGGCTGCCGTCCTCGGTCGTGAGGAATACGCGTCCAAACTTTTCGTACTCATCGAGTTCGTTGAGGTCCAGTGCTTTGCGTGCTCCGAGCAGGAAAGTCGGTTCGACTCCCAGATTCCGGAACGCCGCGCCGAGCATGAGAAGCGGAGCCACTCCTACGCCACCGCCTACCAGAAGCGGATGGCGGTAGTCGTTGTCCGTTGCGTTGAATCCATTGCCGAGCGGATAGACGAGGTTGAGCCGATTGCCACGTTGAATGGAAGAGAGCGCAGTGGTTCCCTTGCCTGCTTTCTGGATCAGGAGCCACATCTCGTTGCGTTCTTTATCGACGAAATGGATGGAAATGGGACGGCGGAGCAGAACGTCGGTCTGGTCGATGCGAACCTCGGCGAACTGACCTGGCCGGCAGTCCAACAGCGGAGATTCGCCACGCAGAATGAGCCGGTAGTATTGACCATTGGGCATCGTTGTGAGCGATTCGACCACGAGGTCCGCCATTTCCTTCTTCATAATCCGGTAATTGTCTTGTAATTTCTGTTAGAGTTGAACGAGTCCGGTTCTGAGTTGTTCCGAAGAGGACGGAACCGAACATTCATCAATTTTGCAAAGATAATGTTTTTCCCCCTCTCCTGCAAAAGAAAGGTCGATAGCAAAAGAAGAAACAGGGAGCGACAGTGAAAAGAAAAGACGTGAAAACAGGAATAGTTTTCACGTCTATAGTGGTTGTCGGAAGTGATTAGAAATTATATTTAATAAGACTGACGAACAATCACTTAGTAGTCAAATTCTAAAGTGCATTCCAACTAAAGAAGCATCTTTGACCATGATGATCAGAGAGCAGAATTCACGCAGGATTCGATGTGTACATGGAAGGCATAAAAATGGTGTGTGTTTACTTGTTTTTCATCCCATAGTTGGTACAGATATTGTCATTTATTGTAAAATCAGTTATCGGAAAGTTTCTCCAAATTAAAAAATATTATAGTCCCCCAACCCCTATCTAGGAATAAAAACATACACAGAAAAGAAAGCAGACGAAAGAACAGAGTGGGTCCATAGTGGAGTAATATTGTTTCAACATTGCCTTATATATGACTTATGTATAATTCATATATGCTTTATGTATATCTTATCTATACTTTAACTATGCTATATCTATACTATATCTATGCCTTATCTATGTTTTATCTATGCTTTATCTATGTTTCAAGTATGTTATAAGAGTGAAGTAATAGTAAGGCTGATGTGGAGTGGGATGCGAGGAGAATGCGAATGGAAGGAGGTGGCAGAACAAAGCCGGAAAGTATCGATGTGGCTCTGAAAGTGAGTGAAAAGAGAGGAAGAAGGGGTAAGATGTCAAGAAGAAGATCATGACGGAGGTTATGATAAAAAGAAAGATTGAAAAAAACGAAGAATGGTGGCAGGATAGAGAGATTGAAAGTAGAGAAAGAGGATGGCGGATGATGAAAAAAAAATAAGAGAGAAAAAGGAAAAATTGGAAAAGTAATGGAAGGCAAGTCAGGAAGGGAGAAGGATGGACAAAGGGAATAAAGGTAAGAGAGAAAGGTAGAGATAAGAATAAGATAAGAATAAGAATAAGAATAAGTACGGAGAGAGAATGTCTGGATTGAGAAATAAAGATGCCAAGAATAAGAAGCTAAGGGGAAGAAACGATTTTGCAAATGGACGAAGATGGACGTTTCATTTATATTGTCTACCTTAGCGCACCTTTTTTGTAGTCGGCGTAGGGGTAAAAGACGGAGAAGAAACGGGAATCAAGCTCCCATTCATGCCTTAAAAACTAAGGTACTCCCCTATTTAAGTTTAGAATAAAAAAACATATCATAAGCCGTGCGAAGAGATATAATGCAAACACAAGAAACATCTATTCGGAGATAATCGAGCCATATATCTGTCCACTCATTCGGAGAAGGGACAAGAAGAAAGAAAAATAAGGGACCGCAGGAGGTGTAGAGAAATTGAAAAACCGTGCCTCTCGCCTATTATATCAAATGAAAAGAAAAACAAAATTTAAGACATGATACAGGCTATACAATTTCTATTGTCGCTCACGCTGCTCGTCGTTGCTCATGAGTTCGGGCATTACTTTTTTTCCCGTCGATACGGTGTGCGTGTAGAGAAATTCTATATGTTCTTCAACCCAGGATTTGCACTGTTCAGGGCACGGAAGGTGAATGGAAAATGGAAGTTCCGTTTCTTTGCCAAGAACGAAAAGCCGTCGGACGTGCCGTTGGAGGAATTGCCGGACGAAGACTGGCGTAAATATCCTCAGAACACGGAATGGGGAATCGGATGGTTGCCGTTGGGCGGATACTGTCGCATAGCCGGTATGGTGGACGAGACACAGTGGAACGAATCGAAGGACCACACACCAAAGCCTTGGGAGTACCGTGCCGCCAAAGCGACGCACCGCCTGCCCATCATCACGGGTGGAGTGTTGGTAAACTTCGTGCTTGCCCTGATGCTGTATGTCGCCATCCTGTTTACATGGGGGCGTTCCTACCTCCTATTCAGTGACGTGAAGCAAGGTTTTGAGTTCTCGGAGTTGGCGAAGGAATATGGATTCCGCGACGGTGACCGCGTAATTGAGGCGGACGGAATGGACCTCGGTGAGTTTGACGCCGATGCGATCCGACGCCTGCTGAAAGCCCAGACAGTGACGCTGGTACGAGACGGGAAGACGCATACGCTGTCGCTGCCGGAGGACTTCAAGACCAGTATCGTCAACTCACGTGACCACTTCCTTACGCCTGCTCTTCCATTTGTCGTGGATTCGGTGATGCCACAGACGGCTGCCGCGCAGGCGGGGATGCAGCGCAACGACTCGATAACGGCAGTCAATGGCGTGAAGGGGAGTTCGTTCGCACGTCTTTCGGAGGAGATACGTCGCAATGCGGGTCACAGCGTAAGTGTAGAGTTCGTGCGCAACGGCACGGTGCAGACAGCCGAATTGAAGCCTGACACGACGGGTAAGATCGGTGTCATGATCTATACCTATGAACACTACTACCCTATCCGTCATGAGGACTATTCGTTGGCAGAGTCGGTCCCAGCCGGCATCCTGCTTGGTTTGCGTCAGTTGAAGGGTTATGTATCAGACTTCCGTTACCTATTCTCGGAAGGAGGGTACCGCAATCTCGGCGGATTCAAATCTCTGGGATCGCTCTATGCACCGGAGTGGGACTGGCGTTCGTTCTGGTCGATCACAGCCTTTCTGTCGATTATCCTTGCCTTCATGAACCTGTTGCCGATACCCGGCCTGGACGGTGGTCACCTGTTGTTCCTGCTGTATGAGATGGTCACGGGCAGGAAGCCAAGCGAGGTATTCCTGGAGCGTGCCCAGATGATCGGCATGCTGTTCCTGCTGCTCCTCGTGTTCTATGCCAACCTAAATGATTTTATCTAAAGGACAAGCAGTTGAGCGTCAGTTGTTGAAGTAGTAATAAAACACTTCAAATAATCAACAAGAAGGGGTCTATCTCCAGGTTTCACCATAGAGATTAATACCGGAATTCATTGTCCATGGGAGCACATTTTAGTAAAAAAGGTAATCCGTAAGGGTAATGACCGCGATGGCAGGGAAACATATATGCTTCAGTTGACTGACAAGCATAACAACACCCTCATGGTTGAGTTGTCAGGCGATGGGACATATTGGAATATAAACACCGCAGGAATATTTAAGACTTCCTACGGTGCTAATAGAACTGTTGTGTATAACCGCCATACTACGGCTAATCAGCCTGCCGAAACTGATAAAGCATCGCTCTCGGGAGAACAAAGCGGCACAACTCCCTCGACCCGCATGAACGCTCCTGCACAAGCAGTAGATGTTTCTGTCGGCAAAGGTAGTGAACAATATGCAGCCGTGCAAGGAAAAGGATTATGGGTTTCGTTATCCCTTTCTCAAAGGGGTTAGATGAAGTGGGTAATTCACGCAAATACGGCATGTTTTTTGTTCATGTGAGGATGATTTACTATTTTTGACACTCATTCACGAAAAGCCATGAAGAAAGTACTGTATTCAGTCTGCCTGTCGCTGTGTATGATAGCGTATGCACAAGCACAGGGTCAGTCATCGGTCAACTTCCGGTCGAACTACGTGGAGCTGAATCCGTCTGCCACATACGCCATAGAGATAGACGAAAACCAGTTCGCCCAGAGAATCTATAATCCGAACACTTCGCCTACCGAGTGGAAATACATCGGTGACCGTCCGTGTATCGTTGATTTCTACACTACATGGTGCGGTCCGTGTAAGCGTCTGACACCGGTGTTGGAATCGTTGGCCGAGGAGTATGACGGCAAGATATACATCTACCGCATTGATGCGGAGAAGAACGCGAACCTGTCCAGGGCCTTCGGGATACGGTCATATCCTTCGTTGCTCTTCATTCCCATGCAGGGAAAGCCGAATATGGCTGTCGGCGCTCTGCCACGGGGCGATCTGGACCGTCTGATACACGAGATACTGCTAACGGACACGACCACCGGAGAGCAAGAAAAGCGGTGATATAGTAAAGAAGTAAAAGAACGAAATCAAACATACAGCAAAAATAACGCAGAAAAACAATGGAGAAGACAAAGAAGATACTGCTTCCCGAAAATGAAATTCCTCATCAGTGGTACAACATCGTAGCGGACATGAAGAACAAGCCGCAACCCATGTTGGACCCCAAGACCCATCAGCCTGTAACCGTCGATGCCCTCTCCCACGTCTTCGCTTCGGAACTTGCCAAACAGGAGTTGTCCGAAGAGCGGTGGATTGAGATCCCGGACGAGGTGCGCGACCTCTATAAGATTTATCGTCCGACCCCACTGGTACGTGCTTATGGGCTGGAGAAGGCGCTGGACACGCCTGCCCGGATATACTTCAAGAACGAGTCGGTCTCACCGGTCGGTTCGCATAAATTAAACTCTGCGATTCCGCAAGTATATTTCAACAAGATACAGGGTATCAAGAACGTGACGACCGAGACCGGAGCCGGTCAGTGGGGTTGTGCGCTCTCGCTGGCAGGTCAGCATTTCGGAATCAACGTAAAGGTATTCATGGTGAAGGTTTCGGCTCAGCAGAAGCCGTATCGTCGCTCCATCATGCAGACATTCGGTGCGCAGGTTTTTGCCTCGCCATCGACAGAAACGGAGGCCGGCCGAAAGATTTTAGCCGAGGATCCGGAGTGTACGGGATCGCTGGGTATTGCAATCTCCGAGGCTATCGAGGCCGCGCTCAAGCAGCCGGACACGCGCTATACGCTAGGGTCCGTTCTTTCGCACGTTGCGTTGCACCAAACAATAATCGGTCTGGAGGCTGAGAAGCAGCTTGATATGGCCGGTGAATATCCGGACGTTGTCATTGCCTGCTTCGGAGGCGGTTCGAACTTCGGCGGATGTACCTTCCCATTTATCCGTCACAACCTCGTGGACGGCAAGCAGACAAAATTCATTGCGGCAGAGCCTGCGTCGTGTCCAAAGTTGACGCGTGGAGAGTTCCATTACGACTATGGCGACACGGCTGGTTTCACGCCTCTGATACCGATGTACACGCTGGGTCATGACTTCCTTCCCGCGTCGATTCATGCGGGAGGTCTGCGCTATCACGGTGCGGGAGCCATCATCTCGCAGTTGCTCAAGGACAAATACTTCGAAGCGCGTGATGTCAAGCAGTTGGATTCGTTTGCAGCCGGTACGCTCTTTGCCCGTGCCGAGGGCATTGTGCCTGCTCCGGAATCCACGCATGCCATTGCAGTCGCTGTCGAAGAGGCGCTCAAGGCAAAAGAGGAAGGAAAGCAGAAGACCATCCTCTTCAACCTCTCGGGACACGGTCTGATTGACATGTCGGCTTACGATGCCTACAATTCAGGTCAGATGACCAACTACGTAGTGAACGATGCGGACATACAGAAGACACTGAAGCAGTTGGATAACATATAATAAAAAAATATTGTCACAGCAACAAGGAGGAGTACCTATCGGCACTCCTCCTTGTTGCATTTCCAGGGGTTATGGTGAAATAAATATACCGGAAAGCGGGAAATACCCTCTCTCCTATTCATCATAAAAAAAGCAGCCGGGACAGGCTGCTTTTTTTATGATGATATGCTTGACGAAAGTAGATATCAGGAAAGTTTGGAGAGTGTCTCCTTTACACGGCGCATACCTTCGATGATATTCTCGTCGCTGGTGGCATAGGAGAAGCGGATATTGTTCGGTGCTGAGAAAGCGTCACCTCCCACGCAGGCCACAAGCCCTTCTTCGAGAAGGAACATAGCGAGGTCGGAGGCTGTCTCAATAGTCCGGCCATTGTAGGACTTACCAAAGTAATAGCTGCAATCAGGGAAGAGATAGAAGGCTCCTTCCGGTTCGTTGACCTTGAATCCAGGGATATCCTTTGCCAGTTTCACAATCAGATTCTTGCGACGCTCGAAAGCCACACGCATTGACTCGACGCTGTCCTGGCTTCCGTTGTAGGCTGCTTCTGCTGCCTTCTGCGTGATACTGGACGGAGCGGAAGTGTACTGTCCCTGAAGTTTGGAGACAGCCTTTGCAACCCAGAGAGGCGCAGCGATCCAGCCCAGGCGCCATCCGGTCATGGCATAGCACTTCGAGATGCCGTTGACGATGACCACGCGGTCCTTGATAGATTCGAACTGCGCCAGGCTCTCATGCTTGCCCACATAGTTAATGTGTTCGTATATCTCATCGGCGATGACCATCACATTCTCATGCTTATCGAGCACATCGGCAAGTGCTTTCAGCTCCTCTCGGCTGTAGATACTGCCGGTCGGGTTCGACGGAGAGCATAGGATCAAGAGTTTGGTTTTCGGTGTGATGGCAGCCTCCAACTGAGCTGCGGTCATCTTATAGTTCTGATCGATACCGGCATAGACGATCACGTTCTTGCCGCCAGCCAGTTTGACCATTTCGGAATAACTCACCCAGAAAGGAGCAGGGATGATGACCTCGTCACCGTCATTCACAAGGCTCAAGACAGTGTTGCAGACGCTCTGCTTAGCACCGTTGGAGCAGACGATCTGGTCCGGGGTGTAATCCAGTCCGTTCTCTCGTTTAAGTTTATCTACAATGGCCTGTTTCAGTGACGGATATCCTGCTACAGGGGTATAGAACGAGTAATTGTCATCGATGGCTTGTTTTGCTGCTTCCTTTACATTATCCGGAGTGTTGAAATTCGGTTCTCCCACACTCATGTTGATAACATCAAATCCTTTTGCTTTAAGCTCGGAACTCTTCTGTCCCATCGCCAGCGTGGCCGATGGAGACAATGCTGCCAAACGGTCTGATACTTGATTCATAATTATGTTGTTTTTTATCTTTTTCAATTTGCAAAAATAACACTATTTTGCGAATTAACGTAACATAATGTTCATTTGGCATCGTCAAAGACGATATATCTTTTACATATCCATCATCAGAAAACAACTCCACCGAATCGAAACTGTCCGGACAAGTATCTGTTCTCAGTCTGTTGTCATTCCATCTGTCATATCTGTCCTTTTTTCTGCGTGTTTTGTCCATTCCGTCATGATAATCCGTCCTTCGGGTGATGACGGGTGACTTCATTTTATTATATTTGCATATTGGGGCATGAAATGGGTTGCAAACATATCAACTATGATCCGGAAGTCAGGGCTGCGACTTGTGGCAGCCGTCTGCATCTTGACGTCCGTATCGTCGCTGAATGCACAGGACATGGAGACATCCAGCCGGCCGAAAGTGGCTGTCGTACTTGCCGGCGGTGGAGCAAAAGGCTTTGCACATATCGGAGTTCTGAAGGTGCTGGAACGGGAAGGCATTCCTGTGGACATGATCGTGGGCACCTCCATCGGTTCTATCGTAGGCGGACTGTATGCCGTCGGTTACACAGCCGACCAAATAGAGCAACTATGCAAAGAGCAAAACTGGAGACGCCTGTTGTCGGACCGTATAGAACGGAGGTATCTCTCTGCTAACAAACAAACCTTGCAGCAACGTTATGTACTCTCTCTTCCTCTAAACTCCAGACGGTTCTTCTCATTGCCCCAGTCGATCATGCGCGGACAGAACATCATCAACCTATTCTGCGGACTCACGGGCAATGTATCGGACACGACAGACTTCAGCAAAGACCTGCCACGTCAGTTTGCCTGTGTAGCGACGGACTTCACAACCGGAGAAGAGGTCATACTGGATCATGGTTCGCTACCCACTGCCCTCTATGCTTCGATGGCGATTCCTGCCGCCTTCGAACCGATTGTACGTGACGGACGCCTGCTGGTTGACGGAGGGCTGACCAATAACTTTCCAGTGGATGTAGCAAAGAAAATGGGAGCCGACATCGTCATCGGTGTAGACATACGCGCCGAACTGCTGTCGCACGAGGATCTCAATGACATTATTGACATCGTCGGGCAACTGGCATCCCTCTACGACCCAGTCAAGGGAGAGGAAGAACGAAAAGGATGTAATGTACTCATCCGTCCTGATGTCGATGACTACTCCATCGCTGCATTCAACAACCAAGCTGTTGATTCAATCATTGTCAAGGGAGAACAGGCGGCAGAAGAGGCCATTCAGCAAATACGAGACCTGAAACGCCATTACAATCTGACATACCGTCAGGTGGACAACCGATATACGACCCAGTCCAAATGGGCTCTATCATCTACTCAATTCAGAGGGAAAACCGCCATACCGTCCTACGTCCTGCGTTCCAACATGAATCTCGACCTGCCGGACTCCTGTTCGGCAAACGACATCAAACGCGGAATTGACCGTATTTACGGCAGATACTCTTTCGACAAGGCCTATTATTCATTGAAGGAGGACACGACGCATCCTGGAAAAAAGATTCTGAACGTCACGGCCAATGACCGGCGGTCGCTGACACGAAATCTGGGATTCCGAGTCAATAACATAGATGCAGCAGCCATCCTGCTGAATGTCAACACACAGGACTATTCGCATAACTTCGGACTGTATTCGGGCACTGTCGAATTGTCTGCCAATCCCGGTTTCAATGCCTTAGCGGAACTACATTACAGAGACTTTCCTGTCGTTGGCATACAGTTGAACGGAAAGATACGCCGCTACTCCGTTTATCAGACAACGAAACGCATCAGTACGGAACAAATTTACCATGCAAATGCCAACAGCTATGTAAAGGTTCGCTTTTTCAATTCCTTCGACACCGAGATCGGTTATCATCTGAAATACTATTATTCAGAACTTTTCCTTCCTGAAGAGACCGACTATCGATTCAACGGCAATCGCTCGGCCTTGATAGGACAGCCATATCTCCGTCTTACTCTTGACACGTTTGACGATTTCTATTTTCCGAGTCATGGTTTAAATATAGTGGCTGAGGGCAGTCTGATAGACGACTATCTCGTCGATGACGGACAGACACCCATCCTCTTTCTGAAGGCTAAATCCGTCCTGCCTATTCTCCCCAAGCGTCGTCTCTCTCTGTTGACAGATTTCTATGCAAGAATGTTGATCGGCAATGATGCAAAATCACTGTATGAGAACACGTTCGTTGGTGGTAATGAGTATGCCGTCTATTTCCTTCATCACATACCGTTCTATGGCCTGAATGCCGTCTATGTCTCCAACGACTATACCTCTGTCCTGTCGGCTGCGATCAGATATCGATTCTACAGAAGACATTTCCTGACACTGAGGGGCAACATGCTGTATTCGGCCAATGACTTCTTTGACCCGACCGATCAATCCTATATATATGGATTCGCTGTTTCATATGGTGCGCAGACGCTGATAGGTCCGCTTGACATCACACTGGGATATTCCGACCACTATGCCAAACCGACAATAGGAGCCAATATCGGCTATTGGTTCTGACGTCGGAGATGCCATAAGAAAGTTTCTTTTGTTTTTTTTCATTATTTATTAGGATATCCTGCCTCAAAAATACCCTAAAAGAGGGACGGGCAGGACAGGGTTGTTTTTTGTATTTTTGCCAACGGATTTTACTATATAAATACACATGGATTCTGAAACTCATTATCTATCGGAACTGAAACCAGGCGAAGAGGCAGTTGTTGTCAAGGTACTCGGACATGGGGCCTTTCGTAAGCGCATTACAGAAATGGGCTTTGTAAAAGGGAAGAAAGTCTCCGTCATCAAACGAGCACCGCTCCAAGATCCTGTGGAATACGAAATAATGGGATATCGAATATCCCTACGTAATTCAGAGGCGGAAATGGTGGAAATTGTTTCTTCCTCCGATTTTGAAGATACGAACGAACGAGACCTCAATCGTCTGGTCATTGCGGAGGATGAGCTGAAACATTCCGCCATCCAAAAAGGACATGAGATCAACATCGCCCTGGTCGGCAATCCGAACAGCGGAAAGACGACCCTATTCAATATCCTCTCCCATTCACACGAACACGTCGGAAATTATTCTGGAGTAACAGTAGATGCCAAGAAAGCGTCCACCGATTGGAAGGGTTATCATCTGAACATCACCGACCTTCCCGGCACTTACTCCATCACCGAATACTCTCCAGAGGAGCTTTTCGTTCGCAATCATATATTCAACGACAAACCAGACATCGTCATTAACGTCATTGATGCCTCAAATCTGGAACGAAACCTATTCCTTACCACGCAACTTATCGACATGGACATCAAAGTGGTGATCGCACTGAACATGTATGACGAACTGGAAGAAAAGGGCATAGACTTCGACTACAACAGTTTGGGAAAGATGATTGGAATCCCAATGATTCCTACAGTGGCTTCGAAAGGAATGGGATTGTCAGAACTGCAGGACAAGATAGTAGAGGTTTATGAGGACGCAGATCCTACGGTGCGTCACATCCACATCAATTACGGTCAAGAGATCGAAGGAAGTATCCGGACCATCCAAAACGTACTCTGGAAGAATGCATCCGTAGCAGACCGTTTTTCTTCCAGATATTTGGCTATCAAGCTATTGGAAGGGGATAAAAACGTTCAGAACCATTTGAATCGATATGAAAATTTCGAAGAAATCAAACAGACTGCATCCGACGAAATAGAGCGGTTGGAGCAGGAGTATTCAGAACGTTCGGAAACCATCATCACAGATGCCAAATACGGTTTCATTGACGGAGCATTAAAGGAGACGCTACATTATACGAAGGTTCAACACAAAAGGACAAAAGACCTGGATGATGTGCTAACGCACAAGGTATGGGGACTAGTGATTTTCTTTGCTTTTCTGTTCCTGATATTCGAAGCGACCTTCTCTATCGGTCAATATCCGATGGACTGGATTGATGCCGGAATCGGGTGGTTCGGGGACATCGTAGCGGAAAACATGGCTGATGGTCCACTGAAAGATCTGCTGATACAGGGAGTAATCAATGGCGTGGGAGGAGTGATTGTTTTTCTTCCCAATATTCTTATTCTGTTTTTTTGTATCTCGCTCATGGAAGATACCGGATATATGGCGCGTGCCGCTTTCATCATGGACAAACTCATGCATCGAATAGGACTGCACGGAAAATCATTTATCCCACTGGTAATGGGATTCGGATGCAACGTTCCTGCCATCATGGCTACACGAACTTTAGACAATCGTACAGACCGATTGCTGACGATGTTCATCACCCCGTTTATGTCATGTTCTGCCAGACTTCCAATCTATATACTGCTTGTATCTGCCTTTTTCGAAAAAAACCAGGCTTTGGTATTGATGGGTATGTACCTAATTGGCATTATTGTAGCTATTCTCACGGCATTAGTTCTAAACCATACGAGATTTAAGAAAAAAGAAGTGCCATTTGTAATGGAACTCCCACCCTATCGTATTCCAACAGCCAAGAGTACGTTCATGCACATGTGGGAAAAGGGAGGACAGTACCTCAAAAAAATGGGAACCGTCATTCTAGGTGCCTCTATTATTGTGTGGGCCTTAGGATATTTCCCTCGTGAGGAAAACTACACCAAAGACTATGAAACGCTGATAGAGGAAGCAGAAAGAAAAGGGGACAACCTTGTTGTTGAACAGCTTGAACTAGCCAAAGAAGCGGAACATCAAAGCAATTCCTATATCGGCCGTATCGGACACGTCATCGAACCAGTAATAGAACCACTCGGATTCGATTGGAAAATGGGGGTCTCACTCTTCACTGGTGCTGCCGCCAAAGAAATCGTCGTCTCGACCATGGGAATTCTTTATCAAGCCGACAGGGAAGCAGACGAAGAATCTTCCGCATTGTGTAGTGCCTTGCAGAAGCAGACATATTCCTCTGGTACAAAAATCGGGCAAAAGGTATTTACGCCTCTTGTAGCCTTCTGTTTCATGCTTTTTGCTCTGATATATATGCCTTGTATAGCAACGGTGGTAACGATTGCGAGGGAATCCTCATGGAAATGGGCGCTGGGGTCAGCTCTGTACACGATCGTATTGGCATGGGTCATTACCTTTGCTGTCTATCAAATTGGCAATCAGTTCGTTTAAATAATACAAACATGCAGAATATCATTCTTTTTCTCATTATTACACTTGCAGTTATTTATCTAATATACAGGATTATTCATACCATCACATCGAATGGACCAGACTGCGGTTGTGGATGTGAAAACTGCAGGAAAAAGAATCGTCGATGCTCGCATTAACATAGTATCTTGAATGAAAGTCAGTTCATCTCTGACCTGTTCTATTTTTTTTGTTTTTGTGAATCATGTAAAGAATTTATTTGTAAGTTTGTAAAAATAAATTCGTACGAAGAGAAACACAAAAATCCAATATCTATGAAAAAACTATCTATCATTATGATTTCGACTGCTATCGTTATATTTTTAGCATCGTGTGTAGCAGGAGAACCAACGTATAAAAAACATGACGGATTCGGCATGAATCAGCCATCGACAGAGTTGTTCAATGATATGAATACATAGAAGTATTGTTTGGAGTGAATATACAGGAAGCGGGTCTAACAGATGTTAGACCCGCTTCCTGTATATAAAAAAGTTTATTTATGGGCTATGACATCGCTCAAACGGATTTGACACTTTTTATACAATCAAAAAACAGATGGATTATTCATATTTTACCCATGCTACCAGACGATTTCAAGTACCCAATCATTACCATTCGTCTCCTTCCATTCTGTCACAAAACAATATCCATTGTCTATGTTTATATGATTGGCTTTCTTTCTTATACCATTTCGTGGATTAAACCAATTGGCCGTCCATTTGCCATTTTTAAACAAAACGTCAGGTAATTGAATTTGTTTTCCGGTAAAAGTATAACACAGGATATACCCCCCACCCTTCGTCGCCACTATCCTCTCATATCGTTCTCCTTGATTTAAGACATAATCACTAATATCCTGACGGTCTGACAAACGGTTTGTCATCAATTGTTTCAAATAATGCAGATCATTAGCTCCTTCCGAATCGAGGCACTGATGCCAGAAGCCACGTGCACCATATGACGAAATCCCCAGATCCTCCTTGTCGTAGAACTGCATCACCGAATTATGTCCGTATGTAATTCCGTTCGAACCTGTAAAAACACTCCAATAGGCATAGCGGCGAATATCAGCGCCAGTCCACCGTACTGCAGTTGTGTCATGTAATCCATGTGGAATATCCTCGTAGGAAATCTCTCCGTCAATGAATGGTTTCTGCCGTGAACATGCCAGAGCATCCCGCACATACTTCCAATTATCTTCTCCGTATCCTTCAGGATCCTGTTCATAGTCCTTATGACCACTCTGACACATATCGAACGCAAGCCATTCCTTTTCGTGAAACCATGTAACCGATGAAGTGCGCCCACGCGGATGGAATGAGATCAGTTGCTTCGAATTATGCGTACGAATTGCGCCTACCATTTCCTCCCAAAGTTCAGGGTAAAGCTCGCCTTGAATATCACCACCTAAAAGCCATATCACATTCTTTTTTTTCTCTAATTTCTGACACAAGAGATTCATGTAAATCCGGATAGTACCTGGTGACGGTTTTATTTTTTTTAAAACACTTCCCCAGACTGGCACAATGGCAACGTACATTTCTCTCTTTGCACATTCATCCACCAAATAGACAAGATGATCCCAGTAATCGTACTGCGAATCCCCTGCCTTGAAATCATTACCGTTCATCACTCTCGGCATTACTAAATTACCATTCCGCAAAGCCTTGTTATGATAAAAATCTTCGTCATTTACATCGTGCAAAGCACACACCTGTAACACATTAAACCCCTGGGTTTTCCGTTTATTCAAATAAAGTTCGATATCAGGCTGACTCAATTTCTGAATAGCTAACCAGGCAGTTTCACCCTGCCAGAAAAATGGTTTTCCGTTTTCTGTTTCCAAAAGCCGACCATCCTTCGAGATCCTAAGATATTCGCCAGAAAAAGATGACAAAGATTGGATCATTAAGCATAGAGTTATTATAATATGCTTTATTTTCAATGATTTAGTCTCCTATTATTTTTTGTAAATATAACTATTTTCCAATGTATGTATATGTGAAAATAAGGATTATTAAGATAGTCGAATCAAGGGGAAAGAATTAAAAGAACTGACACTCATATCTTTTATATGTATCGCTATATAAACAACGACATTTAATTGGCATCATCGGCAAAAATGATTATTTTTGTCGTCTGAAATAATCATTCAGTTTTAGTGATGAACGAGTTTAAGTCAGTCAAGTTGGTCCTTGAAAATGGTACCGTATTCACAGGTCATTCATTCGGATATGAAAAATCTACTGCCGGTGAAATTGTTTTCAACACTGCTATGGTCGGTTATCCCGAGTCTCTCACCGATCCTTCCTATGCAGGTCAGATTTTAACGATCACCTTTCCTCTGGTTGGTAATTATGGTGTGCCGGCTGATGAAATAAAAAATCATCTTTCTTCATCTCTTGAATCGGAAACTATCCATGTTAAAGGCTTGGTTGTTTCCGATTATTCGTTTGAATATAGTCATTGGGATGCGACACGTTCTTTGGCTGACTGGTTAAAAGAAAATAAGATTCCAGCCATATTCGGTGTTGATACCAGAGCCCTGACAAAAATAATTCGCGAATATGGTGCGATGAAGGCAAAAATCGAGTTTGATGACCAACCTGTTGACTTTATCGATACTACAAAAATCAATTGGGTGGAGAAGGTCTCCTGTAATGAGGTTGTTACGTATGGGACTGGAAAATACAAAATCGTATTGGTGGATTGTGGTGTAAAACACAATATTATTCGATGTCTTCTCCAACGTGATACGACGGTTATCCGAGTTCCATGGGATTATGATTTCAATACATTGGAATACGATGGCCTCTTCATTTCCAACGGCCCAGGAGATCCTCAACAATGTCAGGCAACTATCACCCATATTCGGAAAGCAATGGAAATGGACAAGCCAATTTTTGGTATTTGTCTTGGAAATCAGTTGCTATCCATCGCTGCTGGTGCCAAAACGTTCAAACTAAAATACGGACATCGAGGACACAACCAGCCGGTAATAATGAAAGGAACCAACCGGTGTTTCATCACTTCGCAAAACCATGGATATGCTGTTGATAATGAATCGATTCCTGCTGATTGGGAACCATTATTCATCAACTTAAATGACAACACTAACGAAGGAATACGTCATAAGAACAAACCATTCTTCTCAGCGCAATTTCACCCGGAAGCTGCGTCCGGTCCGACTGATACGGAATTTTTGTTCGACTCATTCTTGGAAACGGTTAAGACAGGTAAAATAAATCTGAGCGGAGGAGAAGCAGAGGCTGTGAAGAAACCTCAGAAGGTCTTATTATTGGGTTCAGGAGCCTTGAAAATCGGCGAAGCCGGTGAATTTGACTATTCGGGATCACAGGCACTCAAAGCCCTGCGTGAAGAGAAAATAGAAACTGTTCTTATCAACCCGAATATCGCTACCGTACAGACATCTGCCGGTATTGCAGACAAAATATACTTTCTTCCGGTGACACCATATTTTGTCGAGAAAGTTATTGAAAGAGAAAAACCAGACGGAATCCTGCTTTCCTTTGGTGGACAAACAGCATTGAATTGTGGGGTAGCGCTCTATCGGAACAAAGTGCTCGAAAAGAACAACGTAAAGGTGTTAGGAACCCCTGTTCAAGCTATCATTGACACCGAAGATCGAGAGAATTTTGTAGAACGTCTAAACGAAATCAATGTTAAGACTATCCGTTCTGTTGCAGTTGATAATCTAGAAGATGCTCACAAGGCAGCAAAAGATTTGGGATATCCAGTCATTATTCGAGCTGCCTATGCCTTAGGAGGTTTAGGGTCTGGATTCTGCAATAATGAAGAAGAATTACAATCTTTGGCAGAAAAAGCTCTCACCTATTCACCTCAATTACTGATTGAAAAATCATTGAAGGGATGGAAAGAGATTGAATATGAAGTGGTTCGAGACAAATACGACAATTGTATTACAGTTTGTAATATGGAAAACTTTGATCCTCTCGGGATTCATACCGGAGAATCTATAGTCGTGGCACCATCTCAGACCTTGTCGAACCACGAATATCACAAGTTACGCCAGATTGCCATCAATATTGTCAGACATATTGGCATCGTAGGAGAATGTAATGTTCAATATGCTTTCGACCCACAATCCGAGGATTATCGTGTCATTGAAGTCAATGCCCGGCTATCTCGTTCCTCTGCCCTCGCCTCTAAGGCAACGGGATATCCTCTTGCATTTGTTGCTGCCAAGTTGGGATTAGGCTATGGCCTGTATGAATTGAAAAATTCTGTAACAAAGACAACTTCTGCATTTTTTGAACCAGCCCTTGACTATGTAGTTGTAAAAATTCCTCGTTGGGATCTTGCGAAGTTCCATGGTGTGTCCAGAGAGATCGGCTCTTCGATGAAGTCTGTTGGTGAAATCATGTCCATCGGTCGTTCGTTTGAAGAAGCTTTCCAAAAAGGTCTTCGCATGATACAACAAGGAATGCATGGTTTTGCGGCAAACAAGAATCTTTATACAAACGATCTGGACAATGCTCTGGCAGATCCGACAGACAAACGTGTATTCTATCTCTCTCAGGCTTTAGAACAAAATTATACCGTCGATCGTATTCACGAATTGACGAAAATTGATAAATGGTTCCTCTATAAACTGAAAAATATTATTGATACTTCCCATGAAATTGAGAAGTACAGCGATAAAGAAGAATTACCATCTCAACTTCTTTTAGATGCCAAGAAAATTGGTTTCTCTGATTTTCAAATTGGACGCCTGGTTTACAAAACCAAGACAATGCCTAAAGATACAATTCGTTCCGAACGAATTAAAAGAGGGATCATTCCGGTCGTCAAACAGATAGATACTTTGGCCGGAGAATTTCCTGCCCAAACTAACTACCTATATCTCACCTATTGCGGAACATCAAACGATGTTCAATACACGGGAGACCATCGCTCTGTTATTGTTCTAGGCTCAGGAGCATATCGCATTGGTTCCTCAGTGGAATTTGACTGGTGTTCGGTGAATACAATCAACACCATACGGCAGGAAGGATGGCGTTCTGTCATGATCAACTATAACCCTGAGACGGTATCTACTGATTATGACATTTGCGACCGACTCTATTTTGATGAACTCTCCTACGAACGGGTTCGAGATATCGTTGATTTAGAACAACCACATGGCGTGATTGTCTCTGTTGGAGGACAAATTCCAAATAACCTTGCTGTCAAACTAGATCTTTCAGGTGTACCAATTCTTGGAACACAAGCAAAAGATATTGACAATGCAGAAGACAGGCACAAGTTCTCTGCCATGTTAGACAGAATCGGAGTAGATCAACCTCGCTGGTCTGAATTAACTTCGATGGACGACATTAATAATTTTGTAAATAATGTCGGTTTTCCTGTTTTGGTTCGCCCTTCATACGTTCTTTCTGGCGCTGCAATGAACGTTTGCTCCAATACAGAAGAACTCGTAGAATTTCTGCGATTGGCTGCTGATGTATCACAAGAACATCCAGTTGTGGTTTCCCAATTTATTGAGAAGGCAAAGGAAATTGAATTTGACGCTGTTGCTCAAAACGGAGAATTGGTCGTGTACGCTATCTCCGAACACGTTGAATTTGCTGGTGTTCATTCTGGTGATGCTACCATTCAATTTCCACCACAGAAGATTTATGTTGAAACAGTTCGACGAATAAAGAATATTTCTCGAAAAATTGCGAAGGAACTTCATATTTCTGGACCATTCAATATTCAATATTTGGCAAAGGACAACGATATCAAAGTAATCGAATGTAATCTGAGGGCATCTCGTTCATTCCCATTTGTGTCTAAAATACTGAAACTGAACCTTATTGAACTGGCGACAAAGATTATGTTGGGCATTGAAGTAGAACGCCCAAATAAGTCAGAATTCGATTTAGACTATGTCGGAATTAAGGCTTCGCAATTCTCATTTACACGACTTCAGAAGGCAGATCCAATCTTAGGTGTCGATATGGCTTCGACTGGAGAAGTCGGATGTTTAGGATCTAATTTCGATGATGCATTGCTGACATCTATGATTGCAGTAGGTTATCGAATCCCACAAAAAGATATTTTGGTTTCATCTGGTGATGTTAAATCTAAGGTAGACCTTCTTGATGCATGTGTTCTTTTATTACAAAATGGATATAACCTTTATACAACAGGTGGAACACATAAATTCCTTGAGGAAAATGGAATCCATAGCAAATTAGTTGGTTGGCCGGATGACAAGGAGTGCAATCTTAAAGTGCTGGAAATGATTGAAAACAAACAGTTTGATCTTGTTATCAATATTCCAAAAAATCTGACAAAACAAGAACTTTCAAATGGATACAAGATTCGTCGCAGTGCCATTGATTTTAATATTCCATTGATTACAAATGCTCGTCTGGCTTCTGCTTTTATAAAAGCATTCTGTAAAATGAAAGAAAATGGAATACAGATTAAACATTGGGATGAATACAAATCTATTTAAATCGTAAAGTCTATGTGTGGAATCGTTGGCTATATAGGAAACAAAGAAGCTTATCCAATACTAATTAAGGGTCTTCACAGACTGGAATATAGAGGTTACGATTCAGCAGGTGTTGCTTTAGTAAATGCTGAAGGCAATATTAACGTCTATAAAACAAAAGGGAAAGTAGATGATCTTGAGTCATTCACAAAGGATAAGGATATCTCTGGTACCGTAGGTATTGCTCACACTCGATGGGCCACACATGGTGAACCCAATGATGTGAATGCTCATCCGCATTATTCACAGTCAAAATCCTTAGCAATAATTCATAATGGCATCATTGAAAACTATGCCATAATTAAAAAGGACTTAATAAAACGAGGCTTTGAATTTCAAAGTGATACAGATACTGAAGTTCTAGTTCAACTGATTGAATACATAAAAACAACCAACAAGGTGGATCTTCAGCGTGCTGTGCAACTTGCATTAACCCAAGTAATCGGTGCCTATGCCATCGCAGTAGTTGAGAAAGGGAACACCAATCAGATTGTTGCTGCACGAAAAGCCTCCCCTCTTGTGATTGGAGTTGGTGATGGAGAGTTTTTTTTAGCCTCTGATGCTACTCCTATTGTTGAATACACAAAAAAAGTCATCTACCTGAATGATCAGGAAGTAGCTGTCATTACACGTAATGAAGAAATACACATCAAAACAATATCCGATGTAGAAACAACTCCCGTTGTTAAAGAAATTGAAATGTCTCTCAACGAATTGGAGCGTGGTGGATTTCCTCATTTCATGCTTAAGGAGATATATGAACAGCCTCGACGCATTGCCGAAGCAATGCGAGGACGAATCAACGTTGACCGTAATAGAGTTTCTTTGGCAGGGATAATCGACAATAAGGAAAAATTTATCAATGCAAAACGTATTATCATTGTAGCATGTGGTACGTCTTGGCATGCTGGTCTTATTGGAGAATACTTGATTGAAGAATTCTGTCGGATTCCTGTTGAAGTTGAGTACGCATCTGAATTCAGATACAGAAATCCGATTATTCATAAAGATGATATTGTAATTGCCATATCCCAGTCTGGAGAAACTGCAGATACATTGGCTGCAATAGAACTTGCAAAAAAATCAGGTGCTTTTGTATATGGAATCTGCAATGTTGTCGGCTCTTCCATTCCTCGCAATACGGATTCTGGAACATATACGCATGTCGGACCAGAAATAGGTGTTGCTTCTACAAAGGCATTTACAGCACAGGTAACTGTTCTGGCACTAATGACGTTGACGATTGCACGACTCAAGAAAACCATAGAAGATGATTTATATAAACGATTGATTCATGAGTTGGCGGAAATTCCTGAAAAAATGGAAAAAACTCTCGCTACGAATGCCAAAATAAAACAAATAGCTCCAATCTTTACTTACGCAAAGAACTTTATCTATCTCGGTCGCGGTTATAATTATCCTGTTGCCTTGGAAGGTGCCCTTAAATTGAAAGAGATTTCATACATTCATGCAGAAGGGTATCCTGCTGCAGAAATGAAACATGGACCTATCGCACTTATTGATGCAGAAATGCCAGTTGTGTTCATAGCTCCGCACAAAGGTATATACGAGAAGACTCTTTCCAATATTCAAGAGGTGAAAGCAAGAAAAGGACGAGTATTCTCAATCATTACTCAAGGAGATCGTGAGGTCCGTAAATTATCTGACTTCTGTATCTCCATTCCTGAAACAGAAGAATGCTTTGTTCCTTTATTGGCATCTATCCCACTCCAATTGCTGGCATACCATATTGCCATAGCCAAGGAATGCAATGTTGATCAACCACGAAATTTGGCAAAATCTGTCACTGTAGAATAAACAATTAGAAATCTCCAATCATCCAATCAATCCACAACAAAAGAAAGAATAATATATGAGATTTTAAAACTATTATGTTAAGAAAATAGTTGTCTTATTCTTCCTATACTTACTTAAAAACATTTCTGAAAAAAATGAAATATTTTTTTCTTATATGTTCAATATGGATTCTTTCGATTTCTGTTTTTTCTCAAAGCACAACTGATATTCAATCCATCACATTGGATTCATTGAAATCATACATTGAAACAACAAATCAGAATCTGCCTCAGGAAGTTAATGAAGCTATTACTTTAGCACCCTATTCCATTGACACATCTTTAACAATGAATTTTACCCTTAATGAGGATTTCATGATTGTTGATGATGCTTTCTGCAATGCATTTCGGGATAATTTTTCCTATGGATTCTTCTCATCCATTAACTCAACCATGAAGTCCGTTCTTTCTCTCACATATAAAGCAGGACTCTCCTTTTCAATCAAAGCAACAGGAAATTTTGCGAATCATACATGCATTATCACCTATTCCAATTCCGAATTGAAACATCTTTTGAGCATTCCCGAACGACCAATTCGTTGAAAAAAGAAGAATAATCAACTCTTTCCGGAAACGATTTTCTTTATCTCATTCAGTTTATTCAACGCATCCAAGGGAGTAAGTTCATTAATTTCTATATTGAGAATCTCATCTCGGATACTTTTCAAGACAGGATCATCTAATTGAAAAAAACTTAATTGATAAGCCTCTTGTGATTTATTTACTTTTTCTACTGAAGTCTGCAATGATGTTCCTGTCCTGGAATTCTCCTTTTCCAATTGTTCCAATATTTCATTTGCACGTTTGATAATCGAACTTGGCATACCTGCCAATTTTGCTACGTGAATACCAAACGAATGCTCACTTCCTCCTTTCGCTAGTTTTCGAAGAAAAATAATTTTTCCTCCTACTTCCTTAACTTGCACATTATAGTTTTTAACGCGATCATAGATGTTCGCCATCTCATTGAGTTCATGATAATGAGTTGCAAACAGCGTCTTGGCTTTGGCTGTCGGGTGATTGTAGATGTATTCTACAATTGACCATGCGATGGATATTCCATCATAAGTACTGGTCCCTCTCCCTAACTCATCAAACAGGATCAGACTTCTCTCGCTGATGTTGTTAAGAATAGATGCCGCTTCATTCATCTCAACCATGAATGTACTCTCTCCAAGCGAGATGTTATCACTGGCTCCGACACGTGTAAAAATTTTATCAACAACCCCTATCTTCGCAGATTCTGCAGGAACGAAACAACCGATCTGTGCCATCAGAACAATTAAGGCCGTCTGACGGAGCAAGGCACTTTTTCCAGCCATATTGGGTCCTGTAATCATCATGATTTGTTGCGTCTTATTATCCAGATATACGTCATTTGAGATGTAACTCTCACCTATTGGTAATCGTTTCTCAATAACAGGATGACGCCCTTGTCTGATATCTATCTCAAGACCGTCATTAACGTCAGGACACACATATCGGTTACTTTGAGAAACATACGAGAAAGATAGCAGACAGTCAATCTTTGCCAAAAGGCCACAGTTGACCTGAAAGGACGAAATATATCCTGCTAAGGTCTCTATCAACTCTCTGAACAGACGTCCTTCGAGTTCATCGATCCTGTCTTGTGCACCCAATATTTTTTCTTCGTATTCCTTCAGTTCCTGAGTAATATATCGTTCTGCGCTTACAAGGGTCTGTTTTCGTATCCATGTCTCTGGAACTTTATCTTTATGTGTATTGCGTACTTCTATATAATATCCGAAAACATTATTGAAACCTATTTTCAAACTTGGAATACCGGTAATTTCTGATTCCCGCTCTTCTATTTTTTTCAGATAATCTTTTCCTGAAAAAGCAATATATCTTAGTTCATCAAGTTCTGCACAGAATCCCGACTTGATAACATTACCCTTATTCACTAATGCCGGAGCGTCTTGATTGACTTCCTGCTCTATCCGCTCCCGAATGGATTCACATAGATCTATTTGCTCTCCGTAATGGCGAAGAATCTCATTATTCGAATCTGTGAGAGCACGTTTGATAGGCTCCATAGCATTTAGAGCGACTTTCAATTGTACGACTTCCCGAGGCGAAACTCGACCGACAGCAACCTTTGTCGTAATTCGCTCCATATCTCCTATCAGTGATAGCTGCTCATGAAGAACATCTTGAAACTCAGCATTGTCCAATATATATTGGACAATATGCAGACGATCATTGATGCTTTTGGGATTTTTTAATGGAAAGGCTAACCAACGCTTCAATAGTCTTGCACCCATCGGGGTGGTCGTTTTGTCTATCACATCCAGCAAAGTCATCGCTTCTTCATTCCGACTGCCATATAATTCCAGATTACGCACAGTAAACTGGTCCAGCCAGACATAATGATCTTCTTCAATGCGACTCAAAGATTGGATATGTGCAATATGATCATGATGCGTATGATCCAGATAATATAGTATGGCTCCTGCGGCTATAATTCCATGCTTCAGTTTCTCAACACCGAATCCTTTCAGGTTTTTCGTCTCGAAATGACGCAAGAGACGATCTTTTGCAGCTTCTTCCGTATAGACCCAGTCTTCTTGTTCATACGTCAGCCATTTATCCCCGAATAACTCACGGAAACGACTGCGTTTCGAGCGTTCATGCAAGACCTCTTTTGGACGCATGCTATTCAACAGTTTCTCTATATACTCGGCCGTTCCTTCCGCAGTCAGAAATTCACCGGTTGATATATCCAAAAAAGCTATACCATGAATTGTATTATCGATATGTATGGCTGTCAGAAAATTATTTTCCTTATAATCCAGTACATTGTCATTGATGGAAACCCCTGGAGTTATTAATTCTGTAATTCCTCGTTTGACTAATGTTTTTGTCTGCTTGGGATCTTCCAGTTGATCGCATATGGCTACACGAAGACCGGCTCTCACTAATTTAGGAAGGTAGGTATCCAATGCATGATGGGGAAATCCGGCCATCTCAGTGGAAGAACTCTGCGTACTGCTCCCATTTGAACGTCTTGTCAGCGTAATTCCGAGTATCTCCGACGCTTTCAGAGCATCATCACAGTACGTTTCATAAAAATCTCCTACTCGGAACAGCAACAAGGCATTTGGATGCTGACGCTTCATCTCATTGAATTGTCGCATCATTGGAGTTTCTTTTTGTTTCATAGAGTCACTCGTCTTTTTTTGCTGTCCCATTATTATTCAGAGTTTAAGGTCTGATTCACTCAGTTCAATGGTTGCCCGTTCCAATTCACCACACACAGGTGGATTCTTTTTTGAGAATCGTAACCGCCAGTTTTTTTTCCCAAATCGCTCAATAAGATGACGTAGAATTCTTGCCGAAACGTGTTCTATGAGTTTTGATTCTTTCGCCATTTCCTCTTTCACCAACTCATACACCAAGGCATAATCCAACGTATCTTCTATGATGTCTGTTTTCTCAACGTTCTCAATATCCTGATCATATGAGACTGTCACTTCATACTCTCCACCTATTTTCCGCTCTTCTTCAAACAACCCGTGATGAGCATGAAAACGCATGATTCCCAATGTGATACGTGCCATTATGCATAGAGACTATAGTTTTCCAATATCTTTACGAACTGCATCCATGGCAGTGTCTATAGGAGTGGGCTCCTCATCCTGACCCTTCTTATAAGTATCAAGAATAAGCGTAGCCAAACCTACGGCAACAGTATTCTTTGATACCTCAGAAGCACACGTATTAACCAGTTCCGTAATGCTTTCTTTGGCATTTTCAATCAGATCCCACGTCTCCTCCTGAATATAAATCTGTTGTGACACATTATGTTCCCATTCATTCCGGATTTGCTGCAACAATTGTTGATGCAATTCATTCGACGATATATTATTTCCATAAGTTTGACGCAACAAAAGCGAACCGGGGGTCATGCGTTCAAGAAACAATGCCATTCGCTCATAGGCGCGCAGACGTATCGGTGTCATCACCTTCAGGTTTTCTTTCTTCAAGTCGAACTGCTGACGCTCCTTCTCTGCTGAAAACAGATAGTGAATGGCTGTAAGAACTACCCCACCTACCACAATCGATGGGATTGTATATGCTAAAATCTCTCCTATCATTTTATTATATTTCTTTAGAAATCTGGTAGTTGTTTCGATTCTCATTACTCCTGGAGATCATTTCACCGATGAATCCCGTAAGGAATAGTTGTGTTCCTATAATCATCGTCGTCAGAGACAGATAAAAGTAGGGAGAACGGGTAATCAGTGGAGCACGTACCCCCGTCAAGATTGCATGTAGTTTTACTCCTCCGACAAACATGACTGCCAGCAGTCCGAGAAAGAACATCAGGCTTCCTAACAAACCGAAGAAATGCATCGGATTACGACCGAATTTCTGCAGGAACCATAGCGAAATCAAATCCAAATAACCATGTATGAATCGGTCTAATCCAAATTTGCTGACACCGTATTTGCGTTTCTGATGATGAACAGCCTTCTCGCCTATCTTTCCAAATCCAGCCTCTTTGGCCAGGTATGGAATATATCGGTGCATCTCTCCATACACCTCAATATTCTTGACCACTTCTTTTCGGTATGCCTTCAGGCCACAATTCATGTCATGAAGTCGGATTCCGGTTATCTTACGTGCGGTAGCATTGTATAGTTTTGACGGTATATTCTTCATGAGTTTCGAGTCATGACGGACTTTCTTCCATCCACTCACCAAGTCGTATCCTTCCTCCTTAATCATGCGAAGCATCTCCGGAATCTCCTCAGGCGAGTCCTGAAGGTCGGCATCCATGGTGACGACAATATCTCCGTTTGCCCGTTCAAATCCACAGAACAAGGCAGCAGATTTACCGTAATTACGACGGAATTTTATTCCCTTCACGACTTCCGGATGCTCCTCCTTCAGACGTTCTACCACATTCCACGATTCATCCGTACTGCCGTCATTTATGAAGATAACCTCATGACTGTAGCCATTTTCATTGGCCACCTTCTCTATCCATTCATACAGTTCCGTCAGCGATTCCGCTTCGTTGTACAATGGTATGATAATCGATAAGTCCATATTAATTTTGTTTTATTCTTACTGCAACTTACGCATTTTCTGCTCGTTTCGTATCATTGGCCACGTAACCAGCCCCATCAGGACTCCCAATATGGAGTTTACCAGAAATGATCCGAAAGCATATACTTCGGGAGTCATCAGATTCTTGGACTGGAATATCATTTCTTCAGAATAGTCCATTTCTCTCATCATCTGTGCCGATTCCTCCAACAAGGCCTGAAAGTAAAAGGGCTTCATCTGACTGAAATAATAGTATTTGAAGAGCGACGAGACAATCGCTCCTATTACGAATACCACAATCGTAAAACGCATCACCTGACCGAAACTCAAACAATCTGTCTGCGACTTCTCCCGATAGATACGCAACCACCATGTGATGGCCGTAAACATAAGAAACAAAACAAGGAAAGAAACGGCTGCCGCCCATCCGCTGTTCTGAAGATTCAGCCAGAAACGCGACGAAATAGCCGCTCCCATTGCAATGCCGTTCGTCAGTATCAATCGCATTTTTATCGACATGGTCTGCCTGTTTGATTTAATTTACAAAGATACGGTTTTCACTTTTCTCCACATGACGTATACGACCATTTCAACTCCGAAAAACGTTGTCTGCGGCGAATAAAATAGTCCCATACAAGACTGCCGTCGTACATCTGTTCCACGTCTTCGTCTTTCGTTTTCTCTAAGTTTTCTGTTCGTACGTCGGAGTACAGATGCCTCATCCGACGGAAATCCCGATGGGCTTTCCATATACTTTGGACTCCTTTCACGTCTCCCTTCAGCAGCATCTGCAGGGCAGAGACTCCATCCATTGTCTTACGGACAAGCATCCTGACTCTAAGATGCTTTGTCGGTAAGTTTTTGTATAGCATCAACAGATTATTGCGATAGTTCAGATAGATCTTTCGCGGATTGCCGGCTGGCAATGTCCCTCCTCCAACGTGCCAGACCCGACTCTGTGGCACACAGACAATCCTTCTGCCTCGGCTTTTCAGACGCCAACACAAGTCTATTTCTTCCATATGGGCAAAAAATCGCTCATCCAGACCTCCCGCTTCGAAGTAATCATCACGACGGATAAACAGACAGGCTCCCGAGGCCCAGAACACATCCGCTACCGTATCATACTGCCCACGGTCCTGCTCCACCGTCCCGAATACCCGACCTCGACAAAAAGGATAACCATATCGGTCTATATAACCTCCACAGGCTCCGGCGTATTCATAATAGTCTTTTCGATGGTATGCACATATCTTTGGCTGACAGGCGGCCACGTCCGGATGCTCGTCCATGTATTCTGTCAGAGGATCCAGCCAGTCTTCCGTCACTTCAACGTCCGAATTCAACAGCACATAATACGTGGCGTCTATTCGCTCAAGTGCCTTGTTGTACCCTCCGGCAAAACCATAATTGCTTTCCAGTTCAATAAGACGCACCATGGGAAACTCCGATTTCATCAAGACTATGGAGTCGTCTGTCGATGCATTGTCTGCGACAATGATCGATACTTCATCTTTCCCTTCTGCTGATTTCAGCAACGATGGCAGAAACTTTTTCAGATACTTCCGCCCGTTATAGTTCAGGATGACTACGGCGGTTTTGATGGACTGATGGACACTCATTCTATAATCAAATCTATATAGATGGGCAGATGATCACTGTATCCATCCTCATGATAAATGGGACCGGTATAGGTTCGCCTTGGTTTCTTGCCGCCATGTGTGACATCGTCTTCTAATAGGAAGTCTGCCGAAAACACATGACCGTTTTTTTCGCTCAATCGGGTTTTCGAATGTGCGTCCAGCAAACTCCCCGTGACGATCATCTGATCCAGCATACCCCATTCTCCGGCATATTTGTGCGATCCGATACGCCCCCTCATGTGCTCTTCGTAAAAAAGGTTATACAAATCTCTGTTGCGCAGACTGCGGTTCGGACGATGTGCGTCCAGCACCCTTGCCACACTCGGGTCCGTCGGATAGTCATTGAAGTCACCCATCACGATTACCTTGACTTTACTGTCTTTCTGTTGCAGGAGCTGGATACGTTGTTTGATCAGTGAAGCAACATGATTCCGGCGGGATTCCGTCTCGATGACTCCCTCCCTTCTGGACGGCATGTGTACGACGAAGACATGCAGGGTCTCTCCGTTGACAAGCTTTCCCTCTACATAGAGGATGTCACGTGTTCGTGTCCGCTCCTCCGAAGGGAATCGGACTGGAATGAATTCCGTCCGCTGCGGGGCAAAACGATTCGCCTGATACAGCAACGCGACATCTATACCGCGCAAGTCAGGAGAATCCTGATGTAGATAACTGTACTTCATGTTCTTCATCGGCGAATATTGCGTCAGACCTTTCAGGACATATTCGTTTTCAACTTCACACAGGCCCACAAGCATCGGAGCTTTCCCCTCGCCGATGGTGGCAATCACACGGGATATATGTGCTTGCTTCTCATGATAACGCTTGACTGTCCAATGATTCGTACCTTCCGGAGTGAAGTCATCATCATTTGTCCGCACGTCGTCTTTCGTGTCAAACAGGTTTTCTACATTGTAACACACGATGCGCTCCAGATGATCCTCCGCTCCTTTCCTCTTCATCATCTGCTTCTCTTGTCTGTTCGTATTCTCATCCCTTCGATTACCCATACGGACAAGCCCGCCGGCCGTTACCAGCGTAACCAGTGCCGCTACGAGCGCAAGGAGTTTTTTTACAATCGGTTTCTCTGTTTTCATGGATGAATGATATCCTTAGCCGGAGAGTCTTCCTTTATGGAAAAATCATAAGGATACCTCTCCGTGTTGACAAACAATTCTGCTTGCGGATTGCCCCATACACAGTCGCTGAACAACTCGGTGTCCGAACTCTCCATTCCGTTAATCCAGCACCGCACCAGACGCATGTCCCATTCGGAATCTTCCGCCTTGTCAATCACCAACTCGCCGTTCCTGTTGCCAGCAATGATGCTGTTCTCTACCCGACCCTTCTTCAGGGGTGTTTTTTCTTCCGACTTGCCTCCCGGACGGTTGCTCACACGCATGGCAACGCCCGAACGGTTCCGGTTATAGTTGGCAATGATACAACGGTCCATCTCCCAGTCCCCTCCCGTGAGGCGGACGGCATTGATTCCGCCGTTCGTTATCTGCGTATTGTCAATGATTGCCTTACTGTTCGTAGCACTGATACCATAGCGACTGAAGTTATGGATAATACAATGACTGACCTTGATCTCGGTGGCTGACGAATCCATGTCCAGACCTGTCGTTCCGCTGGTCATGCGTACATAGGACAGTTGCTGTGGCTCCGACGTGATGAAGGTGATGCCCCTCCATTGTTGCGAAAGAGAATCGTAGGGAACTCCATCAAACACATTGTCCAACCGGTCCCCCATCATCCGAATAGGATGCTCTTCCGTCCCTTGCGCATCCAGACGTCCCCTCACCGTCATTCCGGCATTGTAATGGAAATAAAGTCTTGCGCCGGGATCTATGGTCAACCGACCTCCTTCTCCTACTGTCAGTTCGCCGAGGATCAGGTAAGGACGATCCGCTGTCAGGGTCTTTGTGCCTAGGACGGTCTCCTGATCCAGTATCACGACGTCCTGACCGACGGCTCGTAGTATGAGATGTTTCTCCACTCCGTTTGTCATGACGATCACACTGTCCTCCAGCAATACCGGCACATTTTCGCCTGTAGCAGGTGGAGTCACCTGGACAAACAGATAGATGCTGTCCTTCCCCAGGACCTCCACCCCACTGAATTGTTGCAGACGGTTACTCTGACCGTTAACGTTGATCTTAAAGGGCGATTCCGATCCTCCTGCCAGACGCATCGAGGCAATTCGCAGACTCTCCTTGTTGCGATTGTAAATCTTGACGACGGCTGTGACACTGGTCTGATTCGTGAACAACGTATCAAAACTCACCGTATCTGTCGAGAACGTGATCTGCTTGCCGGAGTCCGACGTGAAATCATCTTCCATACAACCAGTCAGCAATGAAACAGACAGAATAGTCAGCAACAACACCAGACCGTTGCTCACCTTCCGACTTATAAATCCTCTGTTTTCTCTCATTTTTTCGTATCTCCCACTTACCAGCGGGATAAATCAAACAAAGATACTCTTTTTTCAATATTGAAACAATACCTGCAGCCACTTCCGCTGACTTGTGTCATGACCGTCTTACGATAAAAAAACAGCCTTTCCGACCTGTACTTCCCTCTGTGACGGACAGAGTGCAAAATTCGCAGAAGCAGGAACAGAAAAGGCTGAATGAAGAAATACTCTGAAAATCAGAATGGCATGACGGAACTCCATCCTCAACTTGCTCCATCGGGAGAGCCTTTAGACGTTCGGATGGACCGTAAAAAAAATCCCCAACTCGCTTTTGCACGAATTGGGATTCTTTCTTGAGCCAATTTGGAGACTCGAACTCCAGACCTACGCATTACGAATGCGTTGCTCTACCAACTGAGCTAAATTGGCAATAGGTGTTTCCCCGCATCTTTCACACGAACCTCGTCACTCCTTTTTGTGAACTCGGCGAGAATCGAACTCGCATCGTCAGAACCGGAATCTGATATTCTATCCATTGAACTACGAGTCCCTTCGGAAAAAACGATGCAAAGATAGCATTTTTTTCATTTATACAAATATGCACCCCAAAAAACATCTCCCATCACTTCGTTTTTTCTTCATATTCTCCCCGTATCCTTTATACCACTACTCCACTACTACTCCACTACTACTCCACTACCACTCCAATACTACTCCAATACTACTCCAATACTACTCCACTACCACTCCAATACTACTCCAATACTACTCCAATACTACTCCAATACTACTCCACTACCACTCCACTACCGTACCTCCACAACATGTTCTGACCCAAGTCAAAGTTGAATTTTCCACTCTATCCATAACACTTTGTACTATCAAACCATAGATATTTAACATTTTTGTTATTCATATTACCATTTTTTCTTCTAAAATGAAAAAGATTTTTTTAATTTTACTTTCTTTCTAATTATTTATATTACCTTTGTAACGAAAAAAATAAAGAAAGAAACTACTTTTTTCCATTTCACTACTAATCCAAGGAACCACCGTATGAGCAACCTGATTATTCCGGAAGGATACAAACCGATTCTGAGTAAGAAACAGACCGAACGAAGCATAAAACTCATCAAAGACTATTTCCAGCAGAATCTGGCTGCCGAACTTAAACTCACCCGCGTAACTGCTCCTTTGTTCGTACTGCAGGGAACCGGTATCAACGATGACCTCAACGGAGTGGAACGCGCCGTCTCGTTCCCGATCCTCGACCTTGGTGACCGCCGGGCCGAGGTGGTTCACTCCCTTGCAAAATGGAAACGGCTCTCGCTGGCGGATCTCAACATTCCGGTCGGACATGGCATATATACCGACATGAATGCCATTCGCTCCGACGAGACCCTCGACAACCTCCACTCCCTCTATGTGGACCAGTGGGACTGGGAACGCGTCATTTCACCAGAACAACGGACCATCGCTTTCCTACGCGACATCGTCTCTCGCATCTACAACGCTTTTCTTCGAACCGAGTTCTACATCTCCGAGATTTTCCCTGCCATCGCCACCTCTCTCCCGCCTGAGATTACGTTCATCAGTGCCGAAGATCTCCTGCAACGCTATCCGGACCTGGACGACAAGGAACGCGAAAACCGTATCACGGAAGAATACGGCGCCGTCTTCATCATGGGCATCGGTGGCGTTCTGAGCAACGGTAAGAAACACGACGGACGCGCTCCCGACTACGACGATTGGTCCACACCGAACGAAGAAGGGTTCGAAGGACTCAACGGCGATATCTTGCTTTGGAACCCAATCCTCAAACGGGCTTTCGAAATATCTTCCATGGGCATTCGTGTCGACAAGGAGGCTCTTCTGAGACAACTCGCCATCTCCGGATGCGAAGACCGCAAGAATCTCTATTTCCACCGCCGACTCCTCAACGACTCTCTTCCACTATCCATCGGAGGGGGTATCGGACAGTCTCGACTCTGTATGTACCTGCTCCGCAAGGCTCACATCGGAGAAGTACAGTCCAGCATCTGGCCCGAAGAACAAATCAAGGAATGCGAGGCTCTGGGCATACCGCTCTTCGAGTAAAACTGAAAATAAGGTCACACCAACTCCTGCGCTTATCATTCATGATAGGCGCTTTTTTCTTATCTTTGCAGTCCTAAATTCAAACGGATATATCGTGATTTCCATAGACCGGCTCTCTGTCGAGTTCAGCGCTAAACCCCTGTTCGACAACATCTCCTTCCAAGTAAATCCGAAAGACAAAATCGCTCTCGTCGGAAAAAACGGAGCAGGAAAATCCACCATGCTGAAGATTTTTGCTGGACTGCAACAGCCGACAGCCGGCTCCGTGTCCATTCCGAAGGATATCTCCATAGGCTACCTGCCACAACACATGCTCTGTTCCGACGGTGTCTCGGTCCGCGAAGAGGCTGAGAAAGCATTCGATTCCATCCGCGTTCAGCAACAACTCATCGACCGACTCACACAGGAACTCGCCGACCGAACCGACTACGATTCCGAGTCCTACCTGCAACTCATCGATACCCTTTCTCACGAAACAGAACGCCTCCAGATGATGGGTGGAAACGATTATCTTGCAGAAATCGAGAAAACACTACTTGGACTCGGATTCCGACGGTCCGACTTCGATCGGCCGACCTCCGAATTCTCCGGAGGATGGCGCATGCGCATCGAACTCGCCAAGATACTGCTCACTCACCCCGACCTCCTGCTTCTCGACGAACCGACCAACCACCTCGACATCGAATCTATCCAATGGTTCGAGGAGTTCCTGAAAAACACCTCCGCAGCTGTCCTGCTAGTCTCTCACGACAAGGCTTTTATCAATCATATCACCAACCGTACCATCGAAATTTCGCTCGGGAAAATCTACGACTATAAGGTGAACTACGACCATTATCTCGAACTGCGGAAAGAACGGCGCGAACAACAGATACGGGCCTACGAGAACCAGCAGAAGATGATTGCCGACACCGAGGATTTTATCGAACGTTTCCGCTATAAGGCCACGAAATCAGTCCAGGTCCAGAGCCGTATCAAGCAACTCGCTAAAATCGAACGCATCGAAGTGGATATGGAGGATACCGCAAGGCTCCACCTGAAGTTCCCTCCTGCTCCTCGGTCTGGATCTATCCCCGTCGAAGTCGAGAACCTGACGAAAACCTACGGACCACAGACCGTACTCGACCACGTCGGACTGATCATCAACCGAGGTGAGAAAATCGCCTTTGTCGGTCGCAACGGCGAAGGCAAATCCACTCTCGTCAAGTGCATCATGGGCGAAATCTCCGATTACTCGGGCAAACTGAAGATCGGACACAACATCCACATCGGATACTTTGCACAGAATCAGGCCTCACTCCTCGACGGAAACCTCACCGTCTTCGAAACGATCGACAACGTCGCGACAGGCGATATCAGAACCAAAATCCGCGACATCCTGGGTGCGTTCATGTTCGGTGGCGAAGCATCCGACAAGAAGGTGCAGGTCCTCTCCGGAGGCGAACGCTCTCGGCTGGCTATGATACGACTCCTGCTCGAACCCGTTAATCTGCTCATCCTCGACGAACCGACCAACCACCTCGACATCCCATCCAAGGAGGTCCTCAAACAGGCTATCAGGGATTTTGACGGCACAGCCATCATCGTCTCTCACGACCGGGATTTCCTCGATGGACTCGTCGATAAAGTGTACGAATTCTCTAACCATAAGATCCGGGAACACATCGGTGGCATCTATGATTACCTCCACCAACACCAAATCGAAAGCCTGTCTTCTGCCACTGCCGCTTCTGCCTCTTCACCTCTGACATCGGAACACACCTCCCCTTCTGTCAACGACACACCGAAATCCGAAAGCAAGATTTCCTACGAAGCCCGCAAAGAAATCAACCGATGCATTCGAAAGGCGGAACGCGCAGTCGAAGAGGCGGAATCCGCCATTTCATCCCTGGAAGACGAGTTGCAGACGCTCGAACGAGAACTCCAGGAACCGGGACATTCGACCGATACTTCCCTGTTCCAGACCTACGAGAAGAAGAAACATGAACTCGAACAGAAAATGTACGAATGGGAAATCCTGAACGAACAGCTGGAAGAACAGAAAGCACGGCTCTCTTAACCGAAAAAATCAATTTTCCCCAGTTCTGAAAGACAGAAAAGACGCCCGGAAAGAAATTCCGGGCGTCTTTTCTATATCTCTCTTTCCTTCCTTATTCTTTCCCTTTTTTCTTTTCCGTCTCACCATGGACTTTCTGCTCCCACTTCCACGCATTCTTCATGGTCTCATCCAATGGCGTTTCCGCATGCCAACCCAACACGTTATTGGCTTTAGTCGCATCTGCCCATACCTTGACGATGTCTCCTTCCCGACGCCCGACAACCCGTCGGGCAACCTTCACACCTGTCGCTTTCTCGAACGCATGGACAAGCTCCAGTACCGATATGCCCTTTCCTGTTCCTATATTGAAGTATTCTATCGGCTCTTCCTGCTTTCCTTCCAACATGCGCTTCACGGCTACCACATGAGCCTTCGCCAGATCCACCACGTCGATATAATCACGAATACACGTTCCGTCCGGCGTATCATAGTCATCACCGAATATGCGTAGTTCCTCCCGCATTCCGATCGCTGTCTGAGTGATATACGGCACCAGATTGTTAGGCACTCCCACTGGCAATTCACCGATTTCACCCGATGGATGGGCTCCGATTGGGTTGAAATAGCGCAGGACAATGCTCCTCATGTCACAACTGCCGGAATGTACTACGTCACGGATTATCTCCTCACAAATCTGCTTCGTATTGCCGTAAGGAGAGGTCGCAGGCTTTATCGGTGATGACTCCGTCACCGGCAACGTGTCTGGCTGACCATATACCGTACATGAGGACGAGAACACAAGGTGTTTGATGCCGTACAACGGCATCAGGTCGATGATGTTCATCAGCCCGTTGACGTTGTTGCGGTAATATAGGATAGGCTTCTGAACCGACTCTCCCACCGCCTTGCTGGCTGCGAAATGGATAATCGCCTTGATGTCCTCATACTTGGCAAAGACATGATCCAAGCCCACATAGTCCAGACAGTCCAGATTCTCAAAGTGAGGCTTGATGCCCGTTATGCGCTCTATCCGACTGATCGAGTCAATGGACGAGTTCGAAAGATTATCAACGATAATCACCTCATAGCCGGCATTCTGCAACTCAACGACAGTATGCGAACCGATAAATCCGGTTCCTCCCGTGACCAGTACTTGATCCATTCTTATCTTCTTTTTTTCGCTTTCTTTTTTTGGTTACTTTTCCCACAGAGTCTGCGGATACACTCCCTTGCGGACCAACTCATTCAGACGCAAGACCACCAGCGGCTTGTCTTCCGCATACGTCACACCGATCCAACGGCTTGGCGTGTCCAAGACCTCCACCGTCGCCTTCTTTTCGCTGATCAGGCGGTCCACTACGTTAGGAATATAGAATTCTGACTTTAGGTTCTGGGAGTTTTCATCCAGAAATTCTCGGAAGAATCGCTCCGAATGTGAGAAATAATCGGGAGTGAAACCCCACATGTTCATGGAGACGTGCGTCCCCTCTTCTATCTTCTGCATCAACCCCTGCTCGTCACAGTACAGGATGTCTCCGCCGTTTCGCTCTATCTTCTCACGCTCTGCGATCGATTGCAGATATCCGTCCTTGTCCACCGCACAGACTCCTCTGTTGACCGTTCCGCTTTCCGAAAGGGTGTTCTCCACTCGATAGCCCACCATGCAGTACTTGCCCTCCGTTCCTTCTATCTCCTGCAACTTCTGAGCCAGTATGCCGAACGACTCCGAACCGTAGAAATCATCGGAATTGATCACGGCAAACGGTTCTTTGATGACCTCACTGCCCATCATCACGGCATGACCCGTACCCCACGGACGAGTACGCTCCGGCGATGCCGTATAGCCGGCTGGCAATGAATCAATCTCCTGATACACCACCGCCGTCTCTATGTGATTCTGATAACGGTTCAAAACATTCTCAACGAACTCCTTCTCGAAACTGTGACGTATGACAAATACAACTTTTCCAAATCCGGAACGGACTGCGTCATATATGGAATAGTCCATGATCGTTTCTCCGTTCGGACCTACTCCGTCCAACTGCTTCAACCCTCCATAGCGGCTTCCCATTCCCGCTGCTAAGACAAATAACGTCGGTTTCATTTATATATGTTTTTTTCGGCTGCAAAGATACGAAATCACTCAACTATCGACGAATACCTCCGTTAAATAAAGGACCACAAAGTTAAATATTGTATATATCACCTCTGCTCACCACCAACCTTTCTTGCCTGCGCCATAACCACGAATTTCGACATTGTGTTTTGTTTTTTCACAAACTGTTTTTATCTTTATGTGTCATTTCTGATTATTTCAACTTAACATACAAATTTCAATCCTATGGAAAACACCGAATTAATCAAGCAAGTTTCTGCTGCAGCGCAGATCTGGTTGGACGGAAACTACGACGCCGAGACTAAAAGTCAGGTCAAGGCAATGCTCAACAACGATGATAAAACCGATTTGATCGATTCTTTCTACCGCACTCTGGAGTTCGGAACCGGTGGACTGCGTGGCATTATGGGAGTGGGAACCAACCGCATGAACATCTATACCGTAGGAGCCGCTACTCAGGGATTTGCCAATTACCTGAAAAAACAGTTCGCTTCCGACAGCCAAATCTCTGTCGTGATCGGACACGACTGCCGCAACAATTCTCGCAAGTTTGCCGAAATCTCTGCCGACATCCTCTCGGCCAATGGCATCAAGGTCTATCTCTTTGATGCCCTCCGACCTACCCCCGAAGTCTCTTTCGCCATTCGGGAACTCAAGGCTAATGCGGGTATCAACATCACCGCTTCACACAATCCGAAGGAATACAACGGATACAAAGCCTATTGGAACGACGGAGCACAACTCGTCCCTCCTCACGACAAGAATGTGATCGACGAAGTCAATGCCATTACACGCATCGACGACATCCGCTTCCAAGGCAATAAGGAACTCATCCAGATCATCGGCGAGGATATCGACAACCGCATGATCGAGAGCATCAAGGCTATCTCTCTCTCTCCCGATGCCGTCAGGAAACACCACGATATGAAAATCGTTTACACTCCTATCCACGGAACGGGTATCATGATGGTTCCGAAAATGCTCAAGGAATTCGGTTTCGACAATATCATCAACGTACCGGAACAGGATGTCATCTCCGGAGACTTCCCTACCGTGACATCACCTAACCCGGAAGAACCGGCCGCTCTGAAACTCGCAGTCGAAAAAGCCAAAGCCGAAGGGGCTGATCTCGTGATCGCTTCCGACCCCGATGCCGACCGGGAAGGTATCGCCGTCAGAAATGACAACGGCGAGTTTGTCCTGCTCACAGGCAACCAGACAGGCTCCATGCTGACCTACTATCTCGCCCGCCGGTGGAAAGAACTCGGCAAACTCAAGGGCAATGAATACATGGTCAAGACGATCGTAACTTCCGAGACTTTCAAACGTATCGCCGACCGATACGGTATCCAGATATACGATGTCTATACCGGGTTCAAGTGGATCGCCGCTGTCATGCTCGCCAACGAGGAAAAAAAGACCTATATCGGTGGCGGAGAAGAAAGCTACGGCTATCTCCCGGAGGATTTCGTACGTGACAAGGACGCCATCTCCACCATCGCTCTCATCGCCGAAATGGCTGCCTGGGCGAAAGAAAACGGAATGACCGTTTACCAGTTGCTCAAACACGTCTACATGGAGTTCGGATATTCTAAGGAAAAAGGTATCTCCATCGTCAAGAAGGGCAAATCAGGCGCCGATGAGATTAAGAGTATGATGGCTAACTACCGACAGAATCCACCGAAGGAATTAGCTGGCTCCACCGTTACGATCTACAAGGATTTCGCCTCTCTCAAGCAGATCAAGGACGGCGTCGAATCCTCTATTACGGATATGCCGTGCACGTCCGATGTCATCCAACTCTTCACCGAGGACGGAACCAAGGTTTCTATACGCCCGTCCGGAACCGAACCGAAGATCAAGTTCTACATCGAGATCTTAGGAAAGATGGATTCGGAGAACGATTACGAGAGGGCTTCTGACGCTGCCGAACAGAAAATCAATGCCGTCAGGGCATCGCTGGGTATCTGACCTTACCAGAGTTTATCGGAACAAAAGAAAGAGGGTATTCCGTTTTGGAATACCCTCTTCTTGTATGACTTCCAAGGACGTACCGCCTTCTCTGCGAAAGAGAAAAACAACACCCTTGTTTTTTTCGTTAAAATGGCAGGTCATCCGTGGATGGCTCACTCTCCGCGGAGAACGGCTGTGGATCAGCAGCCCCTTCTGCCGGCGCAGCCGGCGCAGGTGCAACAGGTGCATTGACCGGACTCTGTGCCACTTCTACTCGCCATGCCCGGATGTCTGTGTACCAACGTCCGTTGAATTCACGGCTTTCTATGTCAAACGATACGTTCAGGAGCGTTCCCGGCGCAAATGTACTGACATCCACCTTGTCCTCTCCGAACAGACCGATACAGATCTTTCTCGGATACTGACCGTCTGTTTCCACAATGAAACTCTGACGCTTCCACGGATTGCCCGTCTTTGAACTTACTCCACTCTGAACTGGTAATACTTGAACAAGTCTCGCTTGTAATTCCATGTCACTATTTTTTTTATTCGTGTTATTTCGAAACAAATGTACGTTTTATTTTAAAATTCTCAGCTTACACCATATAGTTTTTTCCGGCAGATAAATTCCAAGACCTTACTGTCCAACCATTTCTCACACCCTATCCCTTCCCGCAGGTTCCGACGGATTTCCGTCGATGAAATAGGAAATTCAGGGACGTCTCTGACCACCCGGACATGCGGATACCTCTCCACAATGCCGTCCAGGTCATACCCCGGACGAGGATAGACGACCACATCATAGTCTCTCATCAGGATGTCCGCATCTTTCCATTTCTCAAAGATAAGAAGGTTATCGGCTCCGATGACGAGCGAGAAACGATTCCCTGCATAGTGCGTCCGGAGGTATTCAAGCGTTCGGATGGTGTAGTTCGGACGCGGCAGGCGCATCTCCACGTCACACACCTCTATGCCCTCTTCGTTTTCGACGGCTATCTGAGCCATCTTCAGCCGAAGGTCATCGTCTATCAGCTCCCCGTCACCCGCTTTCAACGGGTTCATCGGACTCAATAGCAACCACACCTCGTCCAACCCGAGCTTCGTTCGTATGATTCTCGCCAACGATACATGACCCCTGTGGATCGGATTGAAGGACCCTCCCATTAAACCGATTCTCTTACTCATGACGGCTCCCTTTTTTCTCCATTTTCATGGCTACCCATCCGCCCTTCTCTTTTCGACCTGTCTCTCTTAGTCCCATCGCCGTCGCCTTTTCTTCCAGCAACGGTATGTCACCCTGCAGAAAACCGCTGATCAGCAGGATTCCGCCCATGGATAGGCTCGCTTCGTATGACGGCATGTCTCTCAGTAGGATGTTCCGGTTGATATTGGCCATGATTACGTCAAACTGCCTGCCCTCCAGTAGGGAAGCATCTCCCGTCAGCGCCTCAAGCCGCACGTGGTTCATCAGCGCATTCTCTTTCGTGTTCTCTGTGGCCCAGTCGTCAATGTCTATCGATACGACGCTTTCGGCTCCCCTCTTCGCTGCCAGGATTCCCAGCACCCCGGTCCCCGAACCCATGTCCAGAACCCTCTTTCCCTCCATCTCCGTCTCCAGTATGAATGCCAGCATGCTCTGCGTGGTCTCGTGATGACCCGACCCGAACGCCAGACGCGGAGCGAGCACAATATCATAAGGATATACTCCGGCTTCAGTATCTCGCGGACTGTGGATGATACACGCCCGACCGACCCGTATCGGCGTGAAGGATTGCTCTTCCCACTCTTGGTTCCAGTCCCTGGTTTTCAACGTTCGGTGTTCGAACGTCAGAGTCGTTTCCATCGGGAATTCAGTGACGATCCGACTTACTTCCTTATCTTGATATGTCTGCGTAGGACAATAGGCCTTCAATCCTCCTTCATACGACTCGAACGATTCATATCCCACCTCTCCCAACAGCGCACTCAGGAGGTCTTTTACGTCTTCCGAATCGGACGGAATGCGGAATTCAACCTCTTCGTAATCCATACTCGTATTGTTTTTTAATGATTATTTTCGCATATTTGTAAGTGCAAAAGTAGATTTTTTTTACAGAAAACCTACCAATGGCACCTTCTTTGCACTCCTGTAGGTAAACGTTTATTTTTTTATTGTAGAATAAGAACCCCTTAAAACAATATGGAGGAATTAAAAATGAAAAAAAATCTCTTCTCTTTGCTTTTTCTGTGGATTCCTGTCTCACTTATGGCACAAGGATACGTGGACGATATCTACTATTCTTCGAAGGACCAGGCTGCCGATAAGGCTGCCGCTGCCGCTGCCCTCAAGGCAAATAACGAAAAAAAAGCTCAGTCTCCCACCGTGGAGAAGGAAATTACCGGAGTGAGCGGCGATACGGTTTTCTATGCCGAAGTCAAACGCAATGACGACGGCAGAATCATTTCCTACCAGGAAGGTTTTACCATCGATGCCAAGGCGGCCAGAGCTGCCTCCGATTCCCAGAACTCCTACCTGCCGGATAATGACGACGAGAACTATACCTACTCCAACCGAATCCGGAAGTATCACAACAACGCAGTGGTCATCGACGACGATGACGACGAACTGGCTGCCTTCGCACTCGGTTTAGGCGTCGGAATGGCTGCCGACTGGGCTGGGTGGTCGCTCTATCGCCCCTACTACCACTGGGGATGGTCGCTCAACTGGGGCTATTACCACCCTTACTACTCCTGGGATTGGGGTTGGCACTATCCTTGGTACTACTCTACCTACTATCACTATCCTTACTATCGTCACTATTATGGATGGGGCTACCCTCGCTACTATTGGCACGATTCCTATCGCTGGAGACACAACCGTCACCACTACATGAACTCCGAACGCTATCGTCGCGATATCCACAGAGGGAATTACTACCGCGGCAACCGTGGTGGCTCCTACCGCAACGGCTCCGCCTCCTATCGCAATAGTATTGGAACCAATAGAAACGGCTCTGGATACCGCAGCTCAGGCAACTCTTCCAACGGCAATTACTACCGCAACGGTACGACCAACCGCTCTGGTTCGGGCTATCGTTCTTCCGGATCCTCTTCCTCCTCTTCCTACCGTTCTGGTTCTTCCTCCGGCGGATACCGCTCTTCAGGCAGCTCTTCGTCCGGCTCCTCCTACCGCTCTTCAGGTGGATCCTATAGCGGCGGCGGATCGCGTTCCGGCGGCTATAGTGGTGGCGGATCACGTTCCGGCGGCTACAGCGGCGGTGGATCACGTGGCGGTGGACGCAGATAGACGTTTGACCGTTTACTGAACGAAAAAATAAATAATAAAACTCATACAATGAAAAAATCAATCGCACTGACTCTTCTCGCCCTCACTTCCATGGCGGGCTATGCTCAGAATGAATACGACGCTTTGCGATATTCCCAGACCGACATTATCGGTACGGCACGATACATGGGTATGGCTGGTGCATTCGGAGCATTGGGTGGCGACGCATCGGCCGTCGGTATCAACCCGGCAGGACTGGGTGTCTATCGCTCCAACGAGGTATCAATCGGTACCGGACTCAATATCAACACAACAAAGGGAAAAATGGACGGCATCACCTCCAAGGAAACCAAAACCCATGTCCCGTTGAATAATCTCTCGTTCATCTGCTCCATACCGACCGGGAAGGACAAGGGAGTCGTGAACTACAACTTCGGTTTCACGTTCAACAAACTCAAGGATTTCCACCGGAAGTTCTCCGTCAATGGAGCCGCAAACACCACGTCCATGACGGACTACATGGCTGCAATGACCAACGGACACGGACTCCAGGCTGCCGATATCAATCCGGATAATGTCAATTGCGCCGACCTCTCCGTTCTCGGATACGAGGGCTATCTGATCGATCCCGATGCCAACGACCAGTGGAACAGGGCTATCGACGACGGCGAGACCGTAACCCCGGCCTACGATATCAGAGAGGACGGATACATCAACGAATGGAACATCGCCTTTGGCATGAATGTCAGCAATAAGGTTTACTGGGGTTTCTCGATGGGATTACGCGACATCGACTACTCCTACACCTCCTACTACTCCGAGGCGTTCGAGAACAAAGGCGACCTGCTCAAACGTGATCAGTTCGAAGCCAAAGGCGTCGGATTCAATTTCGGACTCGGTATCATCGTCCGACCGATAGACCAGATCAGAATAGGCGCTGCCGTCCACACCCCTACTTTCTTCCTTTCCTCCAACGAGGATTACGGCATCGAGGAGAATTGGAATAGCTCCATCTACACCAGAATGGATCGGGACTACAACTACTTCCTGCCGTCACGCAACAATTCCTACGAACTCAATACGCCTTGGCGCTATAATTTCAGCCTCGCATTCATCCTCGGACACCGCGGACTCCTCAGCCTGGACTATGAACTCACCGACTTCAATTCCATGTCCTTTGATTCGGACTATGATTCACACGCTTCCTACTCCAAAGAGAACGACCGCATCGAGAAGACTCTCAAGGCTTCCCACTCCGGACGTATCGGACTGGAAATGAACGTGTACAAAGGTCTCTACGCTCGACTCGGCTATGCGTTCGTGACAAGCCCGTTCGAGGAACCGAAGAAGGCTACCAAACTGCAGTCTTACAATACCGTCTATACCAACCCTGAATATATCGTGGACCGTTGGACCAATTACTATACCGCCGGCATCGGCTATCGCTACAACGGCTGGTTCGTCGACATGGCATATATGCTGCGCCAGAACAAGTCCGATTTCTATGCCTACAATGCCGAGGTGAATAATATTCAACTTCAGGGCAATCCTCCTTCAGCACGTCTGAATTCCCTGACCAATATCATCGCTCTGACGGCAGGACTGAAGTTTTGATCATCTACACCCCACAGAGAGAAAACGAATAAAAAGAAACAGGAGACGGATCATTTCCGCCTCCTGTTTCTTTTTTATTGTGAACTTTCTCAGTTGCTGAAAAAGAGTTTTCCCTCTTTCGCGTCAATCGTGATCGGACGATCCTTATTGACCGTCTCGGCAATCAACGCCTTACTTAATTCGTTCAGTACGTATCGCTGGATCACTCGCTTGACAGGACGGGCACCTAATTCCGGATCGTATCCTTCCTGACTGATGCAGTCCACGGCAGCGTCTGTCATGCGGATCGTTACTCCACTCTCTTCCAGCATCCCGACGATCTTGTTCATTTGGAGTTGAACGATCTTACGGATCTCCGCCTGATTCAGCGGCGTGAACATGATGATTTCGTCAATTCGGTTCAGAAATTCCGGACGGATCGTCTTTTTCAACATCTCGAAGACTTCGCCCTTCGTTTTTTCCACCACCTCACTCTGGTTCTCCGGCGTGATTTTCTCGAAGTTCTCACGTATGAGGCTCGAACCCAGATTGGAGGTCATGATGATAATCGTGTTCTTGAAGTTCACCGTACGACCCTTATTGTCTGTCAGACGACCGTCATCCAATACTTGCAATAGGATGTTGAATACGTCAGGATGCGCCTTCTCGATCTCGTCAAACAGGACGACGGAGTACGGTTTCCGACGGACTGCCTCTGTCAACTGCCCCCCTTCGTCGTATCCGACATATCCCGGAGGAGCTCCGATCAGACGCGAGACACTGAATTTCTCCTGATATTCACTCATGTCAATTCGCGTCATCATGTTTTCATCGTCAAAAAGGAAGTCCGCCAGCGCTTTCGCCAACTCGGTCTTGCCTACTCCCGTCGTTCCCATGAAGATGAACGATCCGATAGGACGCTTCGGGTCCTGAAGGCCCGCACGGCTACGACGTACCGCATCGGAGATGGCTTGTATCGCCTCGTCCTGACCGATGACGCGCTTGTGCAACTCGTCTTCCAGATGCAGCAGTTTCTTCTTCTCGCTCTCCATCATTCGGGTGACAGGGATGCCCGTCCATTTCGAGACAATTTCCGCTATGTCGTCACTGTCTATCTCTTCTTTTATCATAGGATGGTCTCCCTGCTGTTTTTTCAGGGCTTCCTGCTCTTCTCCTATCTGACGCTCCGCCTCTTTGATCTTGCCATATCGCAGTTCGGCAACCTTACCGTAATCACCTTCCTGCTCCGCACGCTCCGCCTGATAACGGTAGTTCTCAATGTCGATTTTCAACTGCTGGATCGCATTGACGTGCTTCTTCTCATTGGTCCAACGACTTTTCAGATCGGTCTCTTTCTCTCGCAACTCGGCAATTTCACGGTTGATATCCTCCAACTTCTTCGTGTTGGTTTCATCACGCTTGATTGCCTCTCGCTCTATCTCCAGCTGCTTGATGTCTCGCTCTACGTCGTCCAGCTCTTCCGGCACACTGTCCATCTGCATCCGCAGGTGCGCTGCCGCTTCATCCACCAGGTCAATGGCTTTGTCCGGCAGGAATCTGTCTGAGATGTATCGGCTCGACAACTCGACGGCGGCTATCAGCGCATCGTCTTTGATGCGCACTTTATGATGGTTTTCATAACGCTCTTTCAGACCCCTCAGAATCGAGATACAGCTCGCTTCATCAGGCTCCTCGACCATCACCTTCTGAAAACGACGCTCCAAGGCTTTGTCTTTTTCGAAGTATTTCTGATACTCTTCCAGCGTCGTCGCTCCAATGGCACGCAGCTCACCCCTTGCCAACGCCGGTTTCAGGATGTTGGCAGCGTCCATCGCTCCTTCTCCTCCGCCAGCTCCGACCAGCGTATGTATCTCGTCTATGAAGAGGATGATTTGACCTTCTGATTTGACCACTTCATTGATGACGGATTTCAGACGCTCTTCGAATTCGCCTTTGTACTTCGCTCCGGCTACGAGCGCTCCCATGTCCAACGAGAAGATCTGCTTGGTCTTCAGGTTCTCTGGGACGTCTCCGCGGATAATACGGTAGGCTAACCCCTCCGCTATGGCTGTTTTTCCCGTACCCGGCTCTCCAATCAGGATTGGGTTGTTCTTGGTACGACGACTCAGTATCTGCAACACTCGGCGTATCTCGTCATCACGACCGATGACAGGGTCCAGTTTACCGTTCAACGCTTTCTCGTTCAGGTTCACGGCGTATTTCTCCAGACTGCGATAGGTGTCTTCCGCATTCTGACTACGTACCTTGCTGCCCTTGCGGAGTTCCTGTATGGCGGCACGCAGGTCCTGCTCACGCATCCCCTGGTCTTTCATCAGGTCACTCATCGGATTCTTCTCCGTCAGCAAGGCCAATAGGATGTATTCCAACGAGACATACTGATCTCCGTCTTCCTGAGCGTATTTCTCCGATTTCTCAAGCACTTTATTGCTTTCCTCACTCAAGTAGGGCTCCCCTCCGCTGACTTTCGGATAGGAGGCTATCTTCTCATCCACACCGCGGATGATATTCGACGGATTTACCCCCATCTTGCTGAATAGGAATGCGACGACATTTTCACCTGTCAATGCAACGGCTTTCAACAGATGGGCCGTCTCTATCCGCTGCTGACCGCTTTCCCGGACTATCTCCAGCGCCTTTCGGATCGCTTCCTGGGATTTGATTGTCATTTTTTCGAAGTTCATGTCTTTTCCTCCTTATTTCTTTTTTTAGTTTCTCTACTCTCCTCTATTCAAATCTTCTGCCATTTTACCAATCATGTCATTATGTCATGCTTTCTCGTGGCTACATGACAAAAAATCCGACAACTGCACTCCAGTTATCGGATTCTATATGTTAGAATGTCAGTGGCTTTCTGATGCCACACTTCTGGCTTCTACGCCTCTTTCAACTGATTTTGATGTTCAGCTTGTCCAGTACTGACTTGATTTTCTCAAACGTGGTGATGGTGGTCGGTACCAATGGCAGACGCAACTTGTTCTTGGCAAAACCCATCATCGAAAGCATCGATTTGACACCAGCTGGGTTACCATCTACAAACAGTAGGCTGAACAACTCACTGAACCGCCTGTGTATCTTTCGCGCACTTTCATAGTCCCCGTCCAGCGTCAGACGGACCATTCGACTGAATTCGGCTGGAAAAGCATTGCCTATCACCGAAATTACACCCACCGCTCCCAGCGTAATCAGAGGGAACGTGATTCCGTCGTCACCACTGATGACGACGAAGTCCTTCGGCTTGTTTTCGATGATTTCGTCTATCTGACTCATATTGCCACTCGCCTCTTTGATGGCGATGACGTTTTCGTGTCCTGCCAGACGCAACGTGGTCGAGGCTGAAATATTCACACCCGTTCGACCAGGAACATTATACAGGACTACAGGCACCGGAGAGGCATCCGCAATGCTCTTGAAGTGCTGATACAAACCTTCTTGCGACGGCTTGTTGTAATACGGAGAGACACTCAGGATGGCGTCAAAGTCTTTCGGATCTACCTTCTTGGCTTGCTCCACGACCGACGACGTGCAGTTGCCTCCACATCCGAGTATCAGGGGTACGCGATGGTTGACGCGCTTGACGATGAACCGCTTGACCTCTTCTTTCTCTTCTTCACTGAGCGTCGGAGTCTCTGCCGTCGTACCTAAGACGACGAAATAATTGGCACCGTTACGCAATTGATAGTCCAACAGATTCCCAAGTGATTCATAATCTACACTCTCGTCTTCGTTGAACGGAGTGATCAATGCAATTCCAAGTCCGGTTAAATTTAATCTACCCATACTGTTTTTTTACGACAACACAAGGTCCGAAAGACTCGTTTCTCATTATGACTCCTCCCGACCCCTGTTCTTTGAATGGACAAAGTTACGATTTTAATTCTTCTTTTGGCTGAATACTGTTCAGATATTTAAGTATCTGCTCCATTAAGTACTCGGCAGACGTCTCTTCGTTCATCTCTATCATCAGGTCTGCCAATCCTTTTATACTGCGCTTGCGACCGGCTCTGAAACGCGATCTCGCATTCAGCAACAGATAGTCCAGCACCAGACTGTCTTCCTGATCCAACGATATCACTACATCATAGGAAATCAGACGCAACTCTTCCGTCAATGCTTTATTCGGCAATCCAATATGGTTTAGGTCTCCCTGACCGAAGAGCCTGTATTCCGGACGGATCGGCGTGTCCGGACCTTTCTTCGTCGGCAGATAACCCCATAGATATGCCTTCTGACCTTTCAGACGCATCTCAGCCACGATCTTCTTCAACGCTTCATTACGCTCGTTTTCATCACTCTTGAATAGTACCAGAATGTTTTTAACGTCACTCATGTTGGGATAGGCAACACGACGCGGAACCTTCAGAGCTTTTTTCAACTCTTTATGGGCAAAATAAAGCTTTATTTTTGTGGCAAGGTCCATACTCCGTCTCTTCAAGAGGGTTTCGCATTCTTCAATGCTATCACAAAGGATGATTTGATGTTACAAATATAAATATTTTCTATTTCTTTATTCTGACAGATAGTCACTTTCAGTATTTTACTTAATCAGCCTGACCGCTTCCGATCATCTGTTCAAAGTCTTCTTCTCCTATGATTTTGATGCCCAATTGACCGGCTTTTTCCAACTTCGAAGGACCCATGTTATGACCTGCCAGGAGGTAATCCGTCTTGGAGGATACGGACGTACTGTTCTTTCCGCCGTTTTGCTCTATGAGGGCTTTCAGTTCTTCTCGCGAATGACGGTCAAACGTACCACTGATGACAAAACTGAGGTTCTTGAGCTTTTCGCCCGTTTCCGTCTGCTGCTTTTCCATCTGCAGACCCGCCGACCTCAACCGCTCAACCAGCCGCAGGTTCGCTTCGTCCTGAAACCAGTTCTCGACGCTCTGAGCAATCTTTTCCCCGATTTCTTCGACCAATAGCAACTCTTCATATCGCACTTCTTTCAGACGGTCGATGCTTTGCATCGCTCCCGCCAGTTTCTTGGCTACCGTCTCCCCTACATACCGGATTCCTAAGGCAAACAATACTCGATCGAACGGCACTTTCTTCGACTCTTCTACACTCTCAATCAGGTTCCGGGCACTCTTCGCTCCCCAACGCTCCAACCGTATCAGGTCTTCTTCCCTCAGGGTGTACAGGTCCGCTACGTCATGCAGTATCTCGTGCTGATACAACAAATCCACACCCTCTTCACCTATGTTGATGTTCATGGCCTTCCGACTTACAAAATGCTCAATCTTGCCCTTTATCTGAGGAGGACACGCGGTTTCGTTCGGACAGTAGTGCGCCGCCTCGTCTTCGTTACGCACCAAGGTGGCTCCACACTCCGGACACCGCGACGGAAAACGGACGACATCGCCCAGTAGAATCCGGACCGACGTGTCCACCCCAACTATCTTCGGGATGATCTCTCCACCCTTTTCCACATAGACCATGTCTCCGATATGTAGGTCCAGACTCTTGATGATGTCCGCATTATGTAGCGAGGCTCGCTTGACAACCGTACCGGATAACTGCACCGCATCCAGGTTGGCTACTGGCGTGATCTTCCCCGTCCGTCCCACCTGAAACGACACACTGTTCAGACGTGTACACGCCCTCTCTGCCTGAAATTTGTAGGCAATGGCCCATCGGGGCGATTTGGCAGTGTAACCCAGACGCTCTTGCTGGCTTTTCGAATTGACTTTCAGTACAATTCCATCCGTAGCGACCGGCAGATTCTTACGCTCGATGTCCCAATAGTTGATGTAGTCGAACACTTCATCCACACCGTGGGCAATCTTCAGTGCTTCCGATACCTTGAAGCCCCATTCTCGGGCTTTCATCAATAGTCCGTAATGGGTCTCTTCCTCCAGACCGTCTCCGATGACGAAGTATTGATACGAGTCCAGATGACGCTTCGCAACTTCCGATGAGTTCTGGAGTTTTAAGGTACCACTGGCTGCGTTCCGTGGGTTCGCGAACAACGGCTCTTCCTGCTCCGCCCTTTCTTTGTTCAACTGCTCAAACACACTCCAGGGCATCAGCACTTCTCCCCTTACCTCCATTTCTTCCGGCCAGTCTCCCTTCGGCAGTTGCAACGGGATGCTGCGGATCGTCTTTACATTGTCCGTGACGTCATCTCCCTGCTCGCCGTCTCCGCGCGTCACTGCACGGACCAGACGACCACCCTCATAGGTTAGCGAGATGGATGTGCCGTCAAATTTCAATTCACACACGATTTCAATGTCTTCACCGAGAAATCGCTTCGTTCTTTCAATGAATTCCGAGACTTCTTCTTTGGAATAGGTATTACCCAACGATAACATCGGATAGCGATGCTTCACCTGCTTGAATTCCTTGCTGATGTCACTGCCTACCCGCTGCGTCGGAGAATTGGGATCGTAGTATTCCGGATATCTCGATTCCAATTCCTGCAGATGTCTCATCTTCTGGTCAAAGTCATAGTCGGAGATGGTTGGCTGCGACAGGACATAATAGTTGTAATTATGACGGTGCAACTCCGTTCGTAAGGCTTCTATTTCGTTTCTGATGTCCATCCCCTTTGACTGTTTTTTATTTCTATATGATTTCTATGTCTGTCTCCTGTATCCAGCCGATGGTACCGTTCGGCAGTCTCACCTCAACCCATTTGCCCAGTCGGCTCTTGACTTTTACCTTTATTCCTTCATGCATCACGACAAGGTTTTCTCCCTGTTCATCAGGCGTACTGGAGACCGTCACACTCGGCGACATCACGATGGCATATTCCCGATTCTCAAACTTGCGCTTCTGCGTTCGCGACATCTCTGTCGAGAGACAGAGCAGCAGGAGAAAGACTCCTGCACCCCAGAATCCTATCTGACGGTACAGTCTTTTTCGGTAGTAGAAGTAACACAACAGACCGACTAACATCAGTAGGTTACATACGATGCTCATCACGGCCCACCCATTACTGCTCAGACAGTTCGATAGCGCTTCTTTCTTTTCCGTCAGGAAGAATTCGCCCACCTCTTCGACCTTGTCTTTTTTCTTCGCATTGGCAAGCAACAGGTTGTGCCTGGCGTCTTCCATGCTGGGAGCGTACAGCAACGCTCGCTCGTAGTTCAGGATTGATCGGGCAATGTCATTGCTTTTATAGTAGCAGTTTCCGAGGTTATAATAGAGGTCTGCCGTGTGACAGCCCTGCGCAATCAACATCTCGTATTTTGCGGCCGCTACTTCATAGTTGCCCTCTTTATATTGTTCTACCGCGGCTTCATGCTCTCGCTGTATAGAGACGTCACTTCGGTCATCCGACGACGCTACGGCTGTCACTGATGCCTGGACGAATACACACAGCACGATGATGATGTTCTTGTATCTGCTCATTTCTGTATCCCCTCCTGCAATTTGGATATCGTATCGACGGCTGACTCATAGACGGAGTTCATCCCCTCTCCCGCCGATGGCGAGTATTGAGCCAGTTCACACGTTTCTATCACGTCCATAAAAGATCGGATGATGTCTTCTCCGACGTTTCTTTCTTCCAGCTTCTCCCGGACGTTTTCTTTCGTCAACTCAGAGACTGGTACACTCAGTTTGTCACTCAGATAACCCCACATGGTCCGCAGAATGTCCTGATAGAAGGCTTCTTTTTCGTTGTTTTCTAAATGTCTCTTAGCGTTCTTCAGCCTCTTGACCGCCTGCTTATGCGCTTTCTTTGATTTACGGACTTTCTCGTCCGCGTTTTCTTTCTTCTCCCTGCGGATATATGCAATCGCCGCAATCGATACTGTAATAGGAATCAATAACCATAGCCAATAAGCAATGCTGCCGAAGAGGAAACGCTGCTCTCTCTGGACGCTCAACTCGTCTGTATGGATATAACGTATGTCATTACCCAGGACTTTCAGACGCTCCTGCTCCGCATAGTTGCCGATCTTGCCGCTGCCGCCTTTGCCTTTGTTCACGTGAATCTTGTATTCCGGAGTTCGGATGGTCTTGTACGTCCCCGAACCGATGTCGAAATAAGAGAATGAATAACCCGGAATGACGAAGTCACCCGCACTGCGTGGAATCAATAGGTATTCTACTGTCTTATTCCCGGATACGCCGTTCTGAGTGTTCTTGAAGGCGTTCTCAATCTTGGGGTCGTACGTCTCAAAGTCAGCAGGAAAATCAACCTTCGGATTTTTGATCAACTTGAGGTTTCCGGTTCCGGATAGTCTGTAGGTAAGTGTGATAGGCTCGTTCTCATTGACTTCCTGCGATGAAATCGAGGATTGGATTTGGAACGTTCCCACTCCGCCGGAATATCCCTGTGGCTTGTTTCCAGGCAACTTGTCCACGTGAATGGTCAGCGATGGGGCTGTTACCGTTTTCTCCCTGTTCTCATAACTGTATATCGAATTGAAGAAACTGTGGCTCTCCAATCCCGTATTCACCCGTACAACCAGGTCAAATTTCATCGGCTCTATATGCAAGTCTCCGCTCTGCTGAGGATAGAGGATGGCTTGATACAGGACGGCAGTCGAGTAGGTCTTTCCGTTATATTCTTCCATGCCCAACTGTATCGTGCTCGGCTGCGAAATCTCCTGCTTCACAAACCCGTTGAAATGAGGCACTTTTACGTTGGTTATACGGATGACCTCCGAGAGCGAATAGAGTTTGTAGGTCAACACCAGACAGTCTTGCTCATACAGTCTCTGCTTGGTCGGTATCGCTCTCACGAAAATGTTCAGGTTTGAGAGCTGCTCCGCCACGGTCTTTCCTGCCGGACTGCGATGACGCGATGACGACGCCGATCCGCCTCCCTGCGTTCCTGTACTGCCCTGATTATTGGCGACGACATGGATTGTCAGGGCATTGGAAAGAAGACGGGAACCGTTTAGCTGGATGCTCGCTGCTCCTATCTTGAAGGTGCCGGTCTTTTGCGGCATGAGGGTGTACGTGTAGGTCTCCTGATACGATGAGGTCGCCTGACCGTTGATGATGGATAGACTCGTGCTGACCGACCGGTACGGACCTGCCAGGACGTCCATCTCTCCGAACGAAGGACCACTGAATCCACGACCCTCTTTCTCGTTCAGGATATAGCTGACCTTGAACGGCTTGCCAACGACAACGGTCGTTCCTCCATTGACCACGGCTTTGAACGACGCGGCGGTGACACTCACAGCTGCGTACGTAGCAACTATGGCTGTGATGATATATCGTTTCCAGTCTTTCATTTACCAGTCTTTTTCCAGTCTTTTTTTCTTCGTCGTGTTTCGTTTTACTTTCTTCTGCAGGTCTTTCTCGTCTTCCATCAAGGCATCGAGTATCTGCTCCGCCTGTTCTTTCGACATCTTGTTCTCTTTCTCTCGCTCTTGCTCTCGCTCTTTCTCCTGGTCTTTCTTGTTGTCCTGCTGATTGTTCTGTTGCTGCTGTTGCTGCTGCTTCTGCTGCTTCTGCTGCTGACTGGACGATTGTTTCATGTGCTTCTTGGCAAGGGCAAGGTTGAAGCGGGCTTCGTCGTCCTGAGGATTCAGACGCAAGGCATTCTGATAGGCGGCAATGCTGTTCTTGTAATCACGCTGCCTGTACAGCGCATTGCCTAAGTTATAAAAACTGTTCGCTATTTTCTCTTTGTCTTCGGTATTCCCGTGTTGTATCTTTTCCGATGCTTTCAGGTAGGCCTCTGCCGCCTCTTGGTATTTATTCTGCTTGTACAGGGCATTCCCAAGGTTGAACTGCGACTCAAAACTGTTGGCATTCTTCCCCAATCCGCGACGATATTCAATCTCGGCCTCCTGATAACGCTCTTTCTCATATTGACGGTTTCCGGCTTTGACGTGCGACCCCTCTTTCTGGGCATGACACACGCTACATCCGGCAAAAAGCCCCGTTAGCAACAGTACTGTCCATCGTTTCATCATCCGAATAGTTTTATGTTGTCAAACCACTTGTTTTTACGCTCCGAGACGAATAACTCCACTATGAGCAATAGCAACACAACGACGATTACCCATTGGAATTGCTCGTCATATTCCGAATAAATCTTCGATTCTACGTTCGATTTGGCAATCGAATCGATGGCCTTCCCTATCACTTTCTGCGCATGGTCCGATCCGTCCGCCCGAACGTAGATTCCATTACCCGCCTTGGCTATCTCCGCACACATCGCTTCGTTCAGTTTCGAAATGACCGTCTGACCGTTCGCGTCTTTCTTGAAGGACTGCGTCCCCTCTTCCGGCACGGGAGCGCCCTGAGGACTGCCTATGCCGATCACGTTCACGATGATCTCATCACCTACCGCACGCTTCGCCGCCGCTGTCGCATCGTCCTCATGGTTCTCTCCGTCTGTGACGACAATGATGCTGCGACCGACTTTCCCTTTCCGCTCTTCTCCCGTCATGCCAAAGGAGTTTCGAGCCATGTCTATCGCTGCTCCTATCGCTGTTCCCTGCGTCGCAACCATCGACGTCGAAATGGAGGACATGAACATTTTCGCCGAGACAAAATCACTGGTGATCGGTATCTGAACGTAGGCATTGCCCGCAAAGACAATCAAACCGACTTTGTCGTTCTCCATCTTGTCCATCAACTGCTCCACGATACGCTTGGCATGCTCTATCCGGCTCGGCTCTATGTCCGTGGCATTCATCGAGTTGGAAACGTCCAACGCAACAATGACCTCGGCTCCCTGACGATGCACCGTATCTACTTTCGAACCGAACTGCGGACGCGCAAGCAGTAGAATACAGAATAGGACGGCAACCGTCAGTAGGATATATTTCAAGTCCCTTCGCTTCCCGGAATAGTCCGGCGACATCTGCTTCACCAGTTTCCTCTCTCCCATCCGGTCCATCTTCCCCCTCCTTCGACGTAGATCCAATAGATGAAGGCCGATAAGCATGGGAATGATTATCAGTAGGTATAGAAACTCAGGACTCGCAAATCGAAACATATCGCTTTCTTTATTTTTCTTTCTTTTTCTCGGATTCCCCTATGGCATGCGGTTCAACCACGTCTTCCGCAGGATAATCTCACTCAATAGACAGAACAACGCCAACAAGGCAAACGGCAGGTATGCCTCGTTTTTCTTGCTGAAATCACGGACTTCCAACTTCGTCTTTTCCATTTTGTCGATTTCGGCGTAGATAGACTGCAACGATTGGTTGTCCGTCGCTCTGAAGTATTTGCCTCCCGTTTTCCGGGCTATTGATTTCAGCATGCCCTCATCGATATCTACTTCCATGGGCACATACTGGATGCCGATTGGCGTATCCATCGGCATCATCGCCTTGCCTCGTGTACCGACTCCAATCGCATAGACCCTCACACCCATCGCAGCAGCAATGTCAGCAGCCGTCTCCGGCGAGATGTCTCCCGAGTTGTTCGTGCCGTCTGTCAATAGAATCACGACTTTCGATTTGGCTTGACTGGTCTTCAATCGACTGACGGCATTGCCCAAACCCAGACCAATGGCGGTTCCGTCAACCCCTATCAGATCAAAACTCGCCGAACTCATCAGCGAAATCAACTGAGAATGGTCGTTGGTCAGAGGACAGTACAGGAAACTCTCACCCGAAAACAGAACTAATCCGATATTGTCGTCCGGACGGTTGCGGATGAATTCCGTCGCTACGGTCTTGGCAGCCTCCAATCGGTTCGGCTTCAGGTCCGTGGCTAGCATCGACGGCGATACGTCCATGCTTAATAGGATGTCGATTCCCTCTTTGGTGCGGTTCTGCCAACTGAATGACGACTGTGGACGCGCCAACGCAATGATCAGCATCGCCAACGCAACCATGCGCAGGACGAAGGGTAGATGACGAAGTCGCGTGCGCAACGTCGGACGGATACCCTTGAACGGCTCTACCGTCGAACTGCGAAACGACATCTCTTTATGACTCTGATGACGCACATACCACCACACGATCGGTATCAGCAACAACAGTAACAACAGTATGGATGGATGATAGAATGTCATGCGTTTCTCCTTTCTTCATTGCCCCGCTCTCCTGCCTTTTCCCCGGCTTCTTCTACCTCCTGCAGGATCTGCTTCGTGTGCTCGACGAAATCATACGCTTCGCTCAAGGCTATTTCATGTTCATTGAATGTCGGTGTCCATTTGGCGAATTTCACCAAATCAGACAATTCGAGAATCTTACGGATAAGGACGGTCGATTCTCCGTCTTTCCCTTCCGGCGAACGGGAGAAGGCTTCTACGATCTGTTCCGACGTCATCTCCATCGCATCAATCCGATAACGGTACTGAAGATATTGACGCAAGACACCGGTTACGTCCGTATAGAACTCCTTGACCTTACCCTGCTGCCATACCTTTTCCGATTTGATGCGGTTCAGATTGTCAATGGCATACGTGTATGGATCTACCGGCACCTCCTCCTCGTCTTTTACGACTGCACCTTTCCTGCGATTCTTCCAATAACGGTAAGCAAAATACCCACCGGCAATCAAGGCCAACGCCAACAGGATGTACAGGATGATTCTGCCCCATTGAATCGGCATGGAATAGACCGGACGGATGTCCTTGATGTCGTTCTTCAACGTATCGACTTCCACCGTGTTGATCTTGATGGACAAGGGCTCTGTCTGCATCGAATCTCCGTTGACAAAGAATGTGAATGGCGGAATCAGAACCAATGCCGAGTCAAAGCCGGTCACAATGACGTCTTCCGTTATCTGTAACTGTCCGGAGGAGAGCCGCTGAGTGTCTGGCTTCAGCAACGCCACGACCTCCAACCCCTCCGTGATGGTGTCTTTCAACAACGGAAAGGCAACGTTGTCACCCGCTTCCTTGACGGTTTGCAGGTGAAGGCGCGTCTGCTGACCGATCAACATCGACGTGGAGTCAATCCGTGCCGAGACAGTCACCTGCGACGCATAGGACGACGTGACGACGATGAGGGTCAATAGGCTTGCTATGTATCTTTTCATTTTTTTCAATTTCTCATCTTAAAGAGTTGTATCATCGCACGGACATAGTCCTCGCCCGTACCGATGGAGATGTGGTCAATCCCGTTTTTGATGAACAGACGCTTCAGATTCTCCGTTTCTTCCATCCACCAGTTCTGGAACTGAAGACGCACACTCCGGTCGTCCGTGTCAACCCACATCTCTTCTCCCGTTTCCGAGTCTTTCAGACGCATCAGCCCCACTTCCGGAAGTTCACGCTCCATCTGGTCATAGACCTGTAGGGCTATGAGGTCATGCTTCCGCGAGGCGACCATCAGCGCATCATCAAATCCTCTACTCACAAAGTCTGAAATCAGAAAGGCAGTCGATCGCTTCTTCTGTACGTTTGAGAAGAATTGAAGGGCCTTGGAGAGGTCGGTCCCCCGACTCCTGGCTTCGAAGTTCAACAACTCGCGGATGATGCGTAACACGTGCTTCCGACCCTTCTGGGGCGGTATGTATTTCTCTATTTCATCGGAGAATAACACAACACCCACCTTGTCGTTGTTCTGAATCGTCGAGAAAGCCAACGTAGCGGCAATCTCGGTCATCAGGTCTTTCTTGGTCGTCCCGTGCGTGCCGAACTGACCGCTCCCGCTCACGTCAACAAGCAGCATCACGGTCAACTCCCGCTCTTCCTCGAACAGCTTGACATGAGGCTTGTGAAAACGTGCCGTGACGTTCCAGTCTATGTTCCGGACGTCATCCCCATATTCATACTCCCGAACCTCCGCAAAGGTCATGCCCCTGCCCTTGAAGGCAGAATGGTACTGACCGGCAAAGATGTGATTGGACAATCCCCGCGTCTTAATCTCAACCTGACGGACCCGTTTCAGCAATTCGGACGTTTCCATTTCTTCCGTTTTCTCCGATTATTCTTAGGATTTTCTCTCTTACCGTGCTTTAAGGAACCTCTACGGCATTCAATATCTGACTGATGATTTCCTCACTCGAGACATTGTTGGCCTCCGCCTCATAACTCAGTCCGATACGGTGACGCAACACGTCATAACATACCGCACGGACATCCTCCGGTATGACATATCCCCTGCGCTTGACAAATGCCAAGGCTCTGGCAGCCAATGCCATGTTGATGGTCGCACGTGGCGAACCGCCGTACGAGATAAGACCCTTCAACGTATCCAGGTGATACTCCTCCGGAGCTCGCGTGGCAAAGACGATGTCAACGATGTATTTCTGTATCTTCTCGTCTATATAGACCTCTCGTACGATATTCCGGGCTTGGACGATGTCTTCCGGCTTCAGGATCGGCGATAGCTTCGACGGTCCTTCCGTCATGTTTATCATCATGATCTGCTTCTCCTCTTCTTTATTCGGATACGAAATGACAACCTTCAGCATGAATCGGTCCACCTGCGCCTCTGGCAACGGATAGGTTCCCTCTTGTTCGATAGGGTTCTGCGTGGCAAGGACCAGAAACGGACTCGGCAATGCATAGGTGTTTTCTCCGATGGATACCTGACGCTCCTGCATGGCTTCCAACAAGGCACTCTGTACCTTGGCTGGAGCTCTATTGATCTCGTCCGCCAATACGAAGTTCGCAAAGATAGGACCCTTCTTGATCATGAATTCCTCCGATTTCTGACTGTATATCAGCGTGCCGAGGACGTCAGCCGGCAACAGGTCCGGTGTGAATTGTATGCGGCTGAAGTCAGCGTCTATCAGACTGGACAGCGTCTTGATGGCCATCGTCTTCGCAAGGCCTGGAACGCCCTCCAACAGGATGTGACCGTCAGCCAAAAGACCGATCAGCAACGATTCAATCAGGTGTTTCTGACCGACAATCGAGCGGTTCATACCCATTGTCAGCGCATCTACAAACGAACTCTGCCTCTCTATCTTTTCATTCAGTTCTCGAATATCTACCATTTCCATTTTTTCTTATAGCTTGTTTAGTTTGATTGGTCTCTTTATGCTTTTCAACATTTTTTTTCTGAATCACAAATTTAATGCCCCAATTGCTCCTTTTCTTATTTTTTGTCGTTAAATCTTCTAAAATATTCCGTTGAATATGCAAGAAAACACTGCGACTTTTTACCACACCATCATGATTCCTGATATATAACGATGCTTCATGCCGTTATATTGTCCCGTTTCCATTCTATCTTTTTTAGGCTCGGATCTCGTCGCTCCCGTTCTTTTTCTCGTACTTTCTGTTCTCCCGTTTCTGCTTCTTTACCGGAAAATAAGGGCGTTTTCAACAGAAAAAAAACTTCCCCCATCACCCCATCTCTTTCTCTCTACTCTTCCGAACTTCTAATTCTGCGTTGTCTCTTTTCTCTCTTCTGTCCGCCCATCTCTACCTTCTACTCTCTTTTCTCCCCTCTCTCCCCTCTTTTCTTCTCCCCTCAGTCCGTCTTCTCAACACTCATCCTCTTCTCTCACCACTTCTCACCCTTCACATACCTCTCTCCCTTTTCTCCTTTTCTTTGCACGGCTGCAGATTGTTCACTACCTTTGCCAGCAGAAGACACATTGCTCTGACTTTTAGTGCGGCTCGAATTCTCGTCGCCTTGTTGAGATTCGATAGTGGTAATGGTTGGAGTTGCGACATCTTCAGGAGCGGCGTGTGCGCCCCGTTCCCATAGCAATGGTCTTTCTTTCCCTTTTCCCCCCTCTCTTCCCTTCACTCTATATAGCCTTTTCATCAAAAAAAAAAACAGGCGGGGAATTTTCCCTGCCTGCTTGATTCATATATCCTGACTATTAATATCCGTCCTCGGTTTTGTGGACGCCTTTTATTCATATTTTTTCGCCAGATCCTTTGCCTTCTGCCGACATTCCGCATTTTTCGGATTGACAAGTTCTTCTGGCAATTCTCGCACTACAACCACATGACCTACATCCGGATGCAGATTCTCACCTAACTTCTCTATATTGGCTTCGTAGATATAAACCCAGAAATCTGCATGACCATAGTTGCGTCTCGCAATCGACGACAGTGTCTCTCCCGTTCGGATGACCGCACGCTCTTTGATCGGGTAGGATTCATAATCAATCCCCGATTTCACCTTGTCGTTCACTACAACAGGTGCAGCCTGTTGCTCCACGACGATCGGTGCGATGACTGTGTCTGGCAACTGAGCCTTGATCTCCGCTTCGTTTCGCTCCAATTCCTCCGCCTGTGCCTTCTGCTCTACCCTTTTTACCCATTCTTTCTTTGCTTTCTCTATCATCGTGGAGAAGAATTGCGTGCGGTATTCAATAAAGAACAGAATACCGGCAAGAAGACAGAAGAGCAATAGGATGATCAACCAATCTATCCACTTCGAATGACCTCGTTTGATCGGCAATTCACGCTCACCCAGATCATAACTTTCTATCGGCTGCGGCTGCCCCTCTTCCGTGGCTTTCAACGTGATAGGAGACGGTGTCTCCGGTACAACGGCTCCTGCCTGTTCGGCAGGATGAGAGGGTTCTGTAGTTACGGCAGTTACAAACGGCTCAACAGAGACAAACGGCTCTGACTCTTCCTTCGGCTTCTCACTCTCTATCACCTCTGTCTGATTCAGGGCTGCTTCCGCCCGAACCTCTACGACAGGTGTTTCTGCTTCCGCTTTTTCGTTTTCTTTTTCTGGTTCTTTTCCCTCTGCTTTCTCTTCGGTCTGCTTCGACTCTGGTTCTGCAAGGTCCTCTACAGTCGAGGCTGGCTCCATCTCACTTTTCACCGGTTCCATCTTGACACTTACCGGCTCCATCTTCGTCACAGGGACCGACTCTGTCTGCACTTGCTCATCCACCGAATCATCAACTTCCGAAGCGGCGAATCCAAAGTCAGCCAATAGACTGCGGATTTCATCCGCCTGCTCACGGAAACGCTGCATCTGGATCCGATCCTGCTCGTTTTCTTCTGTATTCGCCTCTTCCGGAGTCATTACGCCCAGACCTGTCAACTGCGGCTTGATACGCTCTGCCTCGTCATGCAATCGCTCCTGAGGGGTGAGAACCTTCTCTCCTTTCGGGATGGATGATGCTTTCTTTCTACGTGACGGACCTGCTTTTTTCTTCTCTCCTTCAATCGCACCGAATAGCGTTTTCAATTGCTCCTCCGGGACGAAACTCAGTTTGTTGTGTCCTGGGATGATGTACTCCTCTCCCGTCCGGACGTTCACACTCTTGCGCGGCAGGTTCCACACTAACTTGAACGTACCGAAACCCTTCAGGCGCACACTTCCGTCTGTATGCAATCCCTCGTCAATCGATGCCGTGAACGCACGTACAAAGTCCTCCACTGCCTTCTTCGACATGCCTGACGACGTGGCTACCTTTCCAATGAGGTCCTGTACCGACAGTTTATCGTTGTTTTTCATTTCGACAGATCTTTAATGGATTCTTTATACGTCCCGCTGACCTTGAAAGCAATGACTTTCTTGGCAGGTACGATGGATCGCTTCTGCGTGATTGGATTGACGGTCTGACGCTCCTTGCGCTGCTTCAATTCAAACGAACCGAAACCCTGAAAATTGACAACCCTGCCGGCTTTCAATTCTTCCAGCATGACCCTCTCAAGCGACTGAACCAAAACATCGACTTCCTCATTCGAAAGACCCGTCTTGGCTGAGATGCGTGTCTGTAGTCCCTTATAATTCACAGCTATCTTTTTTTACGAAAACTTTCGCAATATAAACACTTTTCTACGATTCCGCAAATCAAAAAACACACTTTCATCGAAGATTCTTCTCTTCCCTACCGACAGTAAGCCTTTCTTACTCCCAACTTCCATACAGGTCGTAGGGCTCCGCTCCCGTTATCCTCACTTCGTAGAACCTTCCGATTTCCATTTTCGCTCCTCTGTCTCTTCTCTCTTCCCTCTCTCCCTTCTGAATCAAAACTTCGGGATCGACCTCCGGTGAGTCGTATTGCGTCCTTCCTACATAGAAGTCTTCCTCCTCTCTGTCAATCACCACTCGCATCATCCGCCCCACTTTCTGCTCATTGATCTCAGCGGAAATGCCTTCTTGTATCTTCATCAGACGATCCAGCCTGCGCTGCTTCTCTTCCAGAGGTATATCATCCTCATAATGCTTGGCGGACCACGTCTCTTCTTCATGCGAATAACAGAATGCTCCCATGCGTTCAAAACGCTGCTGCCTTACGAAGTCTTCCAATTCCTCAAAGTCCGACTCCGTCTCTCCAGGATGACCGACCATCAGGGTAGTCCGGAGATGGATACCCGGAACTTCTTCCCGTATCCGGTCTAACAAGTCCAGCGTCTGACGCTTCGTGATGTTCCTCCGCATCTTGGTCAACATATTGTCCGAGATGTGCTGCAGGGCTATGTCCAGATACTTACAGACGTTCTCCCGCTCTCGCATCACCTTGAGCACATCCATGGGGAAATGCGTCGGATAGGCATAGTGCAGACGGATCCACTCCACACCGCTGAGGTCACTCAGCCGACTCACCAACTCTGCCAGCTTAGGAGTATGATACAGGTCCTGACCATAGTAGGTCAGGTCCTGGGCTATCAACTGCAACTCCTTGACTCCCGACTCGGTCAGACGCTTTGCCTCTTGCACTACTTCCTCCATCTCACGCGAACGGTACGGACCCGTGATCAGCGGAATGGCACAGTACGAACACGTACGGTTACAGCCTTCGGCTATCTTGACGTAGGCATAGTGCTTCGGAGTCGTCAACTCCCGTTCCAGAGCCAGGTCGCTGCGATAGACCTTCCCCAGGTCTTTCAACATCTCCATATAGTCGAACTTACCGTAGAAACGGTCCACTTCCGGCAACTCTTCCTCCAGTTCCTTACGATAGCGCTGCGAGAGACACCCCATCACGATCAGCTGTTTCAGCCGACCGCTCTTCCTGCGCTCCGCAAAGTCCAGTATCATGTCAATGGATTCTTTCTTCGCGTCACCAATGAACCCGCACGTGTTGATGATGGCGATGTCACCCGTGGCTTGCGAAGGATCGTGCTCCACCTCATAGCCGTTCGCCTCCAACTGACGCATCAGTTTCTCTGAGTCCACCAGATTCTTCGAACATCCCAATGTGATCAGGTCTATCTTCATGCCTTTCCCCGTTTCTCAATTCGATCCAGCCCTATATCTATTTTCCAAACAGACTCTCTACAAATTCCCGACGGTGGAACACCTGCAGGTCATCAACCCCCTCGCCAAGTCCGATATAACGAACTGGAATCTGGAACTGGTCCGATATCCCGATGATGACACCACCCTTCGCCGTACCGTCCAACTTCGTGATGGCAAGCGAACTGACTTCCGTCGCTTTCGTGAATTGCTTCGCCTGCTCAAAGGCGTTCTGACCCGTCGATCCGTCCAACACGAGCATCACGTCATTCGGCGCCGTCGGCACCACCTTTTTCATTACGTTGCGTATCTTCGTCAACTCATTCATCAGGTTGACCTTGTTATGCAGACGCCCTGCCGTGTCTATCAGCACCACGTCCGCACCGTTGGCTTTGGCAGAACTGACCGTGTCGAAAGCGACAGAGGCTGGGTCCGCTCCCATCTCCTGCTTGATCACAGGCACCCCGACACGCTCACCCCATGACACCAACTGCTCCGTAGCCGCAGCTCGGAACGTGTCCGCGGCTCCCAGATACACCTTCTTTCCGTCTGCCTTGAACTTGGCAGCCAACTTGCCGATGGTCGTCGTCTTGCCCACTCCGTTCACCCCTACTACCATGATGACGTAAGGATCACTGCCCTCATAACTCTCCGCCGAACCATTCTCCGAACCCGACTCCTGCAACAGGGCCTCTATCTCTTCCCGCAACACAAGGTCCAACTCCTCGCTGTTGACGTATTTGTCACGCGCCACACGACGCTCTATCCGATCGATGATTTTCAGCGTCGTCTCCACTCCTACGTCTGATGTGATAAGCAACTCCTCCAGGTTGTCCAATACCTCATCATCCACCTTGCTCTTGCCGGCAACGGCACGGGTCAGCTTCGACAGAAACGATTCCTTCGTCTTCTCCAATCCCTTGTCCAGAGTCTCTTTTTCTTCTTTCTTTCCGAATAGTCCGAAAAATGCCATAACTATTGTTCTTTTTGTTTAAATCTTTCCGTCTTGTTAATGCTTTACTTCAATCTAAAATCCTGCTTGAATACACCCACAAGAGTCTGTTATCTAAATTTCTATGTCTGTTTAATAAAGTCGAAACACAATAGGATTTCATTCCTCTTCCAACAATTCACTCCCACGTTTCCCATCTCTATTCACATTCCACACCTTGAGCGCGTTCTTTGCAAATTTAGAAATTATGAGGAATATCTCCGCATTTGCTTGCACTTCTGCCTCCCATACAATCCTTCTTCCATTAGACATCAGCCACCATCTCCATTCTTCTCCTTCCTTCTGTTCAGGCAGACAGGACAGAGAAACAGATACCCCCAACGGGCATTTCCTTCATTTCCCTCTCTCAATTCTCCCTCTCCTTCTTTCTGCCCTATCCCATCATCCACCTTTTTTAAGTCCACCTCTTGTCTATATCTTGCACTACAAACAAAAACAAACTCCCGTCAAAACATTCTTTTTTTTGACAGGAGTTTGTTTTATATACCTTCGTCACACCTCTTTTATTTTTGTGTGACCACCGGAAAAATTTGTATAGGTCCGTTTGTCAGAAATTACTTCTTTGCGATGTATTCCTTAACCTTCTCGTTCGGAACCATTTCTTCCTTAAATACGTATGCTCCGGTTTTCTCAGACTTAACCATCTTGATAACCTTCGAGTACGTTCTTCCTTCACCCGACTGCAGGGTTGCGACTACTTTCTTTGCCATAGTAAGCTATATTTACGTAGTGTGTTCTGTTGATTAAAGTATTACTTGATCTCCTTGTGAATCGTGTACTTTCTCAAGATTGGATTGTACTTCTTCAACTCCAGGCGTCCCGGAGTGTTCTTACGATTCTTCGTGGTGATATAACGACTTGTGCCTGGCAGACCGCTTTCCTTCATCTCGGTGCACTCCAGTATCACTTGCACTCTGTTGTCTTTTCCTTTCTTAGCCATTGCTTGATCCTCCTGTTTTTACTCGAATATATATCCTTTTTTTGCCGACTTCTTGATTGCTGCGTCCAGACCGATCTTGTTGATTGTTCTCAGTCCTGCAGCCGTCAGGCGCAACGTAATCCACATATCCTGCTCTGGCCAGTAGAATTTCTTTCTGAACAGATTCAAGTCGAACGTTCTCTTCGTCTTGTTGTTGGCGTGAGAAACATTATTGCCCCTCTGTGCCTTCTTTCCGGTAATCTGACAAATCTTTGACATTTTATAAGGTCTTTATGCGTTATTTACTTTTCGGTTTGGATTTGATTCTCCAAAACAGGGTGCAAAAATAGAACTTTTTTTCTTTTCGACAAAATGTTTACAACTTCTTTTTCTCACCCCTCATCCAAAAACATATTTTTTACTCCCCTCCCCTCATCCCATTTCTTTGTGGCAAATCAGACTTGTTTACAACCTACGTAATGAGCATGGAAATGGTATTCAGATTATTGTAACAGATCTCGCCGATGATTTAACACATAAAAGAGTTAGATATTTTTGAAGATTCTAAAAGATTCTGTGTGGGTTAGTACAGATCTATGTCTCCATGAAAGAACAAGTTCTGGCAGGATTTATCACTTAAAGTATTAACATTAATCAGTAGAATAAAATGCCTAAAAAGAGTTAAAAGAATGTCTTGTTTTGGAAGAAATTTTCTGATTTGGAAAATTATTTCGATTTTTATTAGTATAATTTGCAGCAATTATTTGAAGTTGTCATATGGAACAAAAAAATTTGAATAGACTACGGGTGATTATCGCCGAAAAGAACCTAACCAACAAGTGGTTATCTGAGCAACTTGGAGTTTGTCAGGCAACGGTTTCAAAATGGGTACAGAACAACGCTCAACCCCATCTTGAAATGTTGATTAAGATATCAAAACTACTCAATGTTGATATCAATGAACTTATTCGACCTGAGGAAGTACAAATTGATGCGGAAAATTAATGTTTAAATATTGAATCCCAATGGACAACAAACAATATAACGATCTTTTCTCTTTCATTTGGAACATTGCCAACGATGTTCTGGTACATGCTTTCGAGAAGGGAGATTACAAAAAGATCATCCTGCCGTTCATGGTGCTTCGTCGTATCGACGTACTCCTTGAACCGACTAAGGCTGCCGTGCTCCAGAAGAAGGAGTTCTGTGATAGCCATAACCTTGTTGATTATACTCCGTTCCTCACTCAGGTAACTGGATATCCGTTCTACAACACTTCTGCATTTACTATGAAGACTTTGAAGAACGAGATAGACCCACAACGCTTGAAAATGAATATCATTGAATACTTCAATGGGTTCTCTCAGGACGTGCAGGACATCATCGACAAGTTCAAGCTTCGTCAGCAGGTGGACAACCTCACAGAGGCAGGTCGCCTTGGTTCGCTCTTGGAGAAGTTCACCGATGAGAATATCAACCTCTCTGTGAAGCCAGTCATGGAGGAAGTGACAGAGAAGGATGGCACGAAGAAAATGGTGGAACGTCTGCCTGGACTCGACAACCACACCATGGGAACCATCTTTGAAGAGTTGCTCCGTAAGTTCAATGAGGAAAACAATGTGACCGAAGCCGGTGAGCACTTTACGCCTCGTGACTATGTGCGTCTGCTCGGACAGTTGGCCATAGAGCCTATCAAGGACAAACTGACAGATAACACCTACACTATTTACGATGGTGCTTGTGGAACGGGTGGTATCTTGTCGATTGCCCAAGAAGAGATTGAGCGCATTGCAAAGGAGACAGGCAAGCGTGTCCGTACAAGTATCTTCGGTCAGGAATTGCAGTCAGATACTTATGCTACCTGTAAGGCAGACCTAATGATTTCAGGCAATATCAACAAGTTCTCTTATCGCCTCGGCACGGTTGACCATCAGTATATCGCCTTCGGTTCTACTATTAGTCAGGATGGACATGCTGGCGAGAGGTTTGACTTCTGCATATCGAATCCCCCATTCGGTACTCCATGGAAGGAAGACTTGAAGAACTGGGGCATTGGCGACAAGAAAGAGGTAACCGATCCTCGCTTCTTCGATGGCGTGACAAGTTTCATCCCCGACATTAGCGACTGCCAAATGCTTTTCCTTGCCAACAATTTAAGCCGAATGAAGGACACTCCACTTGGCACTCGCATAGTGGAGGTGCATAACGGCTCTTCACTCTTCACGGGCGATGCAGGAAGCGGAGCAAGTAACTTACGTCAGTACATCATAGAGAACGACCTACTTGAAGCAATCATCGCCATGCCTGAGAAGGACTTCTACAACACAGGTATTGGCACCTTCATTTGGGTTGTTACGAACAGGAAAGAGGAACGTCGTAAGGGCTTTGTACAGCTCATTGATGCTACAGAGATAAAAACTCCTTTGCGCAAGAACTTAGGTGAGAAGAACTGCGAGACTTCTGAAGCAGACAGAGAACAGATTATGAAGCTGTTGATGGACTTCAAGGAAACTCCACAAAGCAAGATATTCCCTAACAACGAGTTTGGTTACTGGAGCGTGAAGGTATATCAGCCACAACGGGACGAACAGGGCAACATCATCATGAAGAAGGGTGAGCCTGTGATTGACAAGAAAAGCAAGGATGTTGAGATAATACCTTTCCGCTATGAAGGTGGCATAGAAGGTTTCATCGAGAATGAGATAAAGCCATATTCTCCTGATGCTATCATTGACATGAAGAGTGTCGAGACAGGTTATGAACTCTCGTTCACCAAGTATTTCTATAAACCAAAGCAGCTGCGTACCATTGATGAAATCAGCAAAGATATTCGTGGCATAGAAGAGCGCACAGACGGATTGTTGAACGAAATCTTAGGAAAGTAGTATGGAGAGGTATAGTTCATATAAAGATAGTGGAATCTCATGGATTGGTGACATTCCGAGTCATTGGGAGGTGTGTAGAATGAAACGAGTTTTTTCTGAAGCAAAAGAAAAAACAATATCAGAAGAGGGTACGCTTTTAAGTCTATCTCAATATACAGGTATCACTTTGAAAGATGATGCGAAGAAAGTTGGTATGTTTGAAGCCGAATCCACTATTGGATATAATGTTGTACATCCAGGCCAGTTTGTAATGAATATAATGTTGGCTTGGAATGGCAGTTATGCAGTTTCCGATTATGAAGGCATTATTTCCCCTTCATATTGCGTTTTCAATTTCAATGAAGATTGCGAAAAGAAATATTTTCACTATCTTTTAAGACTGCCAGCATATGCAGGTGCATTCAAAACTATGTCAAAAGGTATTATTGAAAGCAGGCTTCGACTTTACCCTATCTACTTTCTTGCATTCAAAACCATAATTCCGCCACAAGACGAGCAACGAACTATTGTGGACTATATTGAGGATAAGACTTCCAAGATAGATGCTTATGTAGCAGACAAGGAGAAAGAGATAGAACTTCTTCAGGAACTGAAACAGAAAACCATTGCCGATGCAGTCACAAAAGGCTTGAATCCTGATGCGAAGATGAAGGATAGTGGCATCTCATGGATTGGGGAAATACCAGAGCATTGGGAGGTGAAACGAATTGCCAGTCTATTTACAGGAAAGGTTCAGGCAAATTCTGATTTCAAATATCACCATGCATTCAAATTCTATTATGGCACACTTGTACCAAAGAATGAAGTTGGAGATGTTGAAGAATATAGAGATACTTATGTGAAGTATTCTGTCTTGCAAAAAGACGACATCATGATTAATGGACTTAATCTTAATTATGACTTCGTTTCTCAAAGAGTTGCTATAGCTCCATCAGATGGTATAATTACATCTGCCTATGTGGTGGCAAGACCAAGAAAAGACACAAATGCCCAATATTACAACTATCTCTTCAAGACGATGGATAACATGAAACTATTTCATGGTATGGGAACAGGAATACGATTAACTCTTTCTTTTGATGAAATGAAGAAACAAGTAGTTGTTGTCCCACCCCAAGACGAGCAACAAGCCATTGTTGCCTACATCGAAGAGAAGTGTCAAAAGATAGACAAACTTGCTTCTGAGCTACAATCAGAAATAGACTATCTGAAAGAATATAAGCAGCGACTTATTGCCGACTGCGTAACAGGACAGGTAAAAGTATGTTGACTGTTAATTCTTGCCGATATCGGCAAGAAATCAACACAAAATCAATAAAAACGACATAAAAGTATGCCGATAGACCATATTTCAGTAAAAGAATATGCCAGCAGGAATGGACTCAGCGAACGCACAGTACGTAACTATTGTGCGACTGGGCGTATTGAAGGAGCTGTACTCGTAGGCAAAACCTGGAGCATTCCTGCCGATGCGGTAGTAGAGGCTAAGACGAAGCCATCTACATCAAACGCGCTGTTGAAAGCACTCCGCGAGCAAATGGAGATGGGAATGAAGGGCGGCATATATCATCGCACACAGGTTGACCTCACCTATAACTCAAACCACATAGAGGGTTCACGACTGACGCACGACCAGACACGCTTTATCTTCGAGACAAATACTATCGGCATTACAGACGAGACTGTACGAGTGGATGACATCATGGAGACGGTTAACCACTTCCGTTGCATTGATTATATTATTCTCCATGCAGAAGAACGTCTCACCGAAGGACTAATAAAGCAACTGCATGGCATGTTGAAATCAGGAACGTCCGATTCGCGTAAGTCGTGGTTCATGGTGGGTGACTACAAGAAGTTGCCAAATGAAGTGGGCGGCATAGAGACAGCATCACCAAAGGACGTTCATAGGCAGATAAAGGCGCTCCTAAAAGAATACAACGACAGTAAACGACACACGTTTGACGAGATTCTCGATTTTCACCATCAGTTTGAAGTCATTCATCCTTTTCAGGATGGTAACGGACGAGTAGGCAGACTTATCATGTTCAAAGAATGCCTCCGAAACGCTATTGTTCCATTCATCATAACAGAACAGCTGCGTGACTTCTACTATCGGGGACTTCAGCAATGGACTCATGTTCAGGATTATCTCCGTGACACCTGCCTTACAGCACAGGACGAGTACAAACGGCTGCTTGACTACTTCAAGATAAAGTACAAAGAGTAACATTGATAACAACAAAGAGTTTATCACTATGGACACATCAGAAACAGGACTCGAAAAGATAATTGTCGATTGGCTCGTACAGCACAATGGCTATGAGCAAGAGACTCCACATGCTTTCAACAAGGACTTCGCTCTTGTTGACAAGTGGGTGGAACGGTTCGTTACTGAAACTCAACCAGAAAAGGTTGAGCAGTCAATGTGTTTCAAATCCCCAAGTGAGCGACTGAAGTTCTTCACTCGTTTGAGTAACGAGATAACAAAGCGTGGCGTAACTGACGTACTTCGCAAGGGATATAAGTTCAATGGCTCAACCTTTGACCTGTATTATCCATTGCCGTCAGAACTGAATCCAAGTGCCAAGGTTGCCTACGAGCATAACATCTTCGGAGTCATCCGTCAGGTCATGTACTCAAAGATGAACACCAACGAGATAGACTTTGTAGTGTTCATCAATGGCCTGCCACTTGCCACCTTTGAGTTGAAGAACAACTATACAGGGCAGACATACGAGAATGCCATCATGCAGTATCGTACAGACCGTGACCCGAAGGAACTGCTGTTGCAGAAGAAACGCTGTGCCGTTCATTTTGCACTGGATGACTGCCAGGTATGGATGTGTACGGTATTGGCTGGAAAGGATTCCTGGTTTCTGCCATTCAACTGTGGCGTGAATGGCGGTGCTGGCAATCCTGTTATTGAGGGTGACACAATGACCTCGTATCTGTGGAAGGACATTTTGACTAAGCCAACACTCTCGAATATCATAGAGAACTTTGCACAGGTGATAACAAGCGAAGACAAGAAGACCCACAAGGTGAAGGAAACCGTCATCTGGCCACGCTATCACCAGCTGGATGCCGTCAGGTCGTTGCTCCGTGTTACAAGGATGTCACCCATCGGCAGAAGGTTCCTCATTCAGCATAGTGCAGGCAGCGGCAAGTCGAACTCGATTACTTGGCTTGCCTACCAACTTGTCACTTTGCTTCAACCCAATCAGGAGCCATTCTTTGATAGCATCATCGTGGTGACTGACCGTGTAAACCTCGACAAGCAGATACGCGATAACATCAATGCTTTCCAGCGTCTGAGCAACCTTGTAGGATGGGCAGATAAGTCAGGAACCTTGCGTGAGTTGTTGACAGGCGGTAAGAAGATCATTATCTCTACCATTTTCAAGTTCTCGTTCATACTTGATGAAATAGGCAGTTCACTGAAAGACAAGCGCTTTGCCATTATCATTGACGAGGCACACAGCAGCCAGAATGGTTCGCTGTCGGCAAACCTTGCAACAGGTATCTCTGGAAATGCAGCACCCGTCATACCTTTGAACACAAGCTTTACATCTGAGGACGATGGCTATCCAACGATGGTTGCGGAAGGTTTTGAAGATTCTAATGGTGAACCAGAAGACATCGAGGACAAGATTCACCGAATAATAAAGGGAAGGAAGATGGCAAAGAATGCCAACTACTATGCTTTTACTGCAACACCAAAGAACAAGACCCTGGAAATGTTCGGTGATAGAGTTGAGCGCATCGGCGAAGAGCCTCTGTACATACCATTCCATGAATACACGATGAAGCAAGCCATCGAGGAGGGTTTCATCCTTGATGTGCTGAAAAATTATACACCTTATTCTTCTTATTATCGTGTACTGAAGGCAGTTGAAGACGATCCTGAATACGATAAGAAGAAAGCACTCGGCAAGATTCGTGCATACGTGGAACGTCAGCCAGAGACTATTGAGAAGAAGGCTGAAATCATTGTTGAGCACTTCTGCAAGAAGGTATATATGAAGATTGGAGGTCATGCTCGTGCCATGGTGATTACCAGCAGCATCGAACGTGCCATAGAATTCTATAAGGTGATAACCCGTATGCTTGAAGAGCGCAACAGTCCATTCAAGGCTATTGTGGCATTCACAGATAAGGTGATAAACGGCAAGGTCGTCACCGAAGCGGAACTCAATGGATTCCCATCCGCAGAGATAGAACAGCGCATCGAACAAGAACCCTACCGTTTCCTGATTGTGGCCGATAAGTTCCAGACAGGTTACGACCAACCTCTGTTGCATACGATGTATGTGGATAAGCAGATCAGCGACTTGAAGGCCGTGCAGACACTTTCACGTCTTAACCGTTGCCATCCAAAGAAACAAGACACTTTTGTGCTTGACTTTGCCAATAACCCTGAGATGATTCGTCAGGCGTTCCAGCGATACTACAAGACAACCATCCTTGAAGGCGAGTCGGACATCAACAAACTGAATGACCTTACTGAGACCATTGAGGGCTTCAACTTCTATACCCAGGATGACGTTGACACTGTAGCGACCCTCAAACTGACGGGTACAGACGAAGATCGTCCGAAGATTGACTCTGTTATTGATGCCGTTGTCGTACGCTTTAAGGAAGAATTGAATGAGGATGAACAAATCAAGTGCAAGAGTGCAATCAAAAATTACAACCGCTGCTATCCATACTTCTCTGCCATCATGCCATACGAGAGCCCGGAATGGGAGAAGCAATATGTCTTCTATTCGCTTTTGGTCAAGAAACTGCCAAAGCTAAAGATTGATGACTACACCGATGGACTACTTGACAACATCGACTTTGACAAGTATCGCATCGTCAAGGAAGAAGAACGTTCTATTGCGCTCGAAAACGAGAATAGCAATATCAATCCTATTCCTGTAGGTACAGGTGGGGGCAAGCCACAGCCGGAGATGGATGCACTGTCAAGCATTGTGAAAGACTTCAATGACACTTACGGCAACATTGAATGGAAAAACCGTGATGAAGTACAGCGTCAGATTGAGGAACTTCCAGCTCGCATTGCCACCAGCGTTGATTTCGTCAATGCTGTCCGCAATGGTGATAAGCAGGTAGCACAGATAACTTTCAATGATGTCATCATCAACATTGTTGCCGGAATGCTTGAAGAGAAGACGGAGTTTGTGCAAACGTACTTTGCCAATCCAGATTTCCAGAACTTTGTGAATGCGAGGGTATTCCAAGCAGCTATTAGCAGTTTAGCAAATACTTAGTTTAATGATGATAATATCCAAACAGACAACGTATGTTTGCATACTTTTTTTCATAAACCATCTTCAATGGAACAGGACGACTTTTTTAAACGAGACCCTTTTGCACAATACATCGGAGCTGAATTGCTGGAAGTAAGAGAAGGATACGCCAAAGCACGTTTGCTGGTGGACGACCGACTGGTGAACGGTATCGGTGTATGCCAGGGAGGCGCGCTTTTCACACTGGCAGACCTGACCTTTGCCGCTGCCGTCAATAGCCATGGACAACTATCTCTGACTACAAATTCCAATATCACCTACATCCGCGCCGTCCCAAAAGGGTATCTCTATGCCGAAGCGCACGAATTGGTCAATCATCATCGACTGCCCTACGGTGAGGTGAAACTGACCGACGAGGCTGGACAACTCTGCGCCGTGTTCTCTTCCAGCGCTTACCGGAAGGATTCTAAGTACTGATCTTCATTCTCCCTCGTTCGCTCTGCTATCCAAAAAGTTTGTACCTTTGTACGTTATTAACGTACTTAGGTTCTTTTTTTTTCAATGGCACATTTTACCCTTCTGACTTTTATCATCATCGGCATCATCATCCTGGATTATGCAGTCGAACGTATCTTGGCATATTGGAATGCACAATCGGCTAATGACCAGATTCCAGATGAACTGTCAGGACTCTTCAACGAAGAAGAATACGCTAAACAACAATCCTATTTCCGTACAAACCAACGGTTCGAAATAATCACTTCCTCTATCTCTACCATTGCAATCCTCCTTATGTTCCTGCTCGGGGGCTTCGCACTGGTCAATACCTGGGCAAACGACTGGGTCACCCACCCCGTTTTTGTGTCTTTGCTCTTTTTCGCTATACTCTACGTCGCCTCTACCCTTTTAGGACTGCCGGCGGACTACTACAGACAGTTTGTTATCGAGGAGAAGTTCGGATTTAATAAATCAACCCGCTCTCTCTTCGCTGCCGATCAGGTGAAGTCTCTCTTGCTTTCCATGATTCTCGGAGGTGTTCTCATCGGACTCATCGAACTCATCTATCTCGCCCTCCCTACCTATTTCTGGCTGCTGGCTTTCTTGATCATCGCCGCATTCAGCATCTTCCTCAATATGTTCTATACGTCCCTGATCGTTCCGCTGTTCAATAAACAGACACCTCTGGAGGAGGGTGATCTGCGAACCGCTATCGAACAGTTCGCTCACTCAGTCGGTTTCCAACTGAATAACATCTACGTGATGAATGCCTCTAAACGGTCAACCAAAGCAAACGCCTATTTCTCTGGACTCGGACCTAAAAAACGGGTCGTACTCTTCGATACGCTGATCAACGACCTGACCAACGAGGAGATTGTGGCAGTCCTGGCACACGAAATCGGACACTATAAACACCGACACACACTACAGATGCTTCTGATCAGCCTTCTCAATACGTTTATCATGACAGCTCTCCTTGGACTGTTCCTCTCTAGCGACGATCTCGCACAGGCTTTCAATGTGCCACAAGCAAATTTCCATATCAACCTCTTGGCGTTCGGTTTACTATACACACCAATTTCTGTTCTCATTGGATGGGGCGTCAACGCCTTCTCTCGACATAATGAATACCAAGCCGATGCTTTTGCCGCCAATCACGGACAAACAGAACACCTTATCTCTGCTCTCAAGAAACTGTCCGTCAAGTCGCTCTCTAACCTCACCCCACACCCCGCTTTCGTCTCATTCTATTATTCTCACCCAACTCTCCTGCAACGCATCCGCGCTATGCGTAAACAAAAATAACTCACAATGGATGCTTCTATCAATTTAGGTAATCTGCTCCGACAGAAAGGATGGACCATCAGTACCGCAGAGTCTTGTACCGGTGGGTTCATCGCACACCTCATTACGCTCTCACCAGGCGCTTCAGACTATTTCCCTGGCTCAGTGGTCAGCTATTGCGACAGGGTCAAGAACGAAGTGCTGGGAGTCAACGCGGATGACTTGGCTCGTTTTACGGCTGTTAGCGAGACAGTGGCACGACAGATGGCAGAAGGGGTCAGAAAAGTAATGAAGACCGACGTGGGTGTGGCTACAACAGGAATAGCAGGACCCGGCGGTGGCAACGAACAAAACCCGGTAGGCAATGTATGGATCGCAGTCAGTACACCGGAGACGACCATCTGTCAATTACACCAATTCCCAAACCTTCAGCGCGAAGAGGTTATCTGCAAAGCAGCACTAACCGCTATTCGCATCACGGAATCTCTGCTTGAATCATAGTAAACATCACCCACTCACCTACCTCACACTATTCTATGGCTTCAAAAAGTAAAATTCAATATGTCTGTACCGACTGCGGCGCAGAATCAATTAAATGGGTTGGCAAATGCCCCTCTTGCGGAGCATGGGGAACAATGAAGGAGTTCGTCGTCAGCAAAATACCTCGACAACAATCCAGTACTTCGACTCCTTTCTCTATATCAGAGAACAAACCGCTGAAACTAAGCGAAATAGATGTCCAACAGGAACCACGTATCGATACACATAACACAGAGTTTAACCGGGTCCTCGGTGGAGGACTCGTTCAGGGATCCATGGTGCTGATAGGCGGCGAACCGGGTATCGGAAAGTCAACTCTTGTACTCCAGGTAGTCCTCGCTCTGAAAGATAAACGGACACTCTATGTGAGCGGTGAAGAGTCAGCAAGACAATTGAAACTGAGAGCCGAACGACTCAATATCCAAAACGAGAATTGCTTCATCCTCTCTGAGACTTCCATAGAAAATATTTTCGATCACATCCAATCCGTTCAACCGGAATTGGTCATCATCGACTCTATCCAGACAATCTATACCGACAAGGCGGAGTCCTCACCAGGATCCATAACACAAATTCGTGAATGCTCATCCACCATCCTGCGCTATGCCAAACAGTCCAACGTACCGGTTCTCGTTATCGGACACATAACCAAGGATGGAAATATCGCAGGTCCGAAAATCCTGGAACATATCGTTGACACCGTCCTCCAGTTCGAGGGCGACCAACACTACTCCTACCGAATTCTGCGCGCTACGAAAAACAGATTCGGCTCTACTTCCGAACTGGGCATCTTCGAGATGAGACAGGATGGACTCCGAGAAGTGACAAACCCTTCAGAAATGCTGCTCTCCGAAGAACACGAAGGACTGTCCGGCGTGGCTATAACAGCGGCAATCGAAGGCATACGACCGTTTCTCATTGAAATACAATCACTCGTCTCTAGCGCCGTCTATGGAACACCACAACGCTCTGCCACCGGGTTCGATACTCGCAGACTCAATATGCTGCTCGCCGTTCTCGAAAAAAGAATGGGATTCAAACTCTCACAAAAGGATGTGTTTATCAATGTGGCAGGAGGTATGAAAATCAATGACCCTGCCAGCGACCTGGCAACAATGGCGGCTGTCCTCTCTTCTAATTTTGATATGCCTATCGAAGGACGTGTGGCAATGACAGGCGAAGTCGGACTCTCAGGTGAAATACGCCCCGTTGGTCGCATCGAACAACGAATAGCCGAAGCCGAAAAACTCGGATTCCATACCATGCTGATCCCCAAAGGCAATTCTAAATCACTCTCTTTCCAGCCTAAACACATGCGAATAATACCAGTCAACAAAGTCGAAGATGCCTTTCGCATCTTATTTAAAAAAGATTAATCATTAACCCAACTTGTCTATATCATGAAGAGTCTGAAATCATTGAGACATTGGTGTACTACCTGCTTTTGCCTTTTTATCTTGATGCAGAATATACAAGCTCAAGAGATTAGAATCGAACATAACAACATCTATCATCGTTCACGCTCTGGACTGCAAAGATGGCTGATGGTCGATTCTAATTACGTCAGTAAACCGAAAAAACATTTTGCTCTCGCACTCCACGGAGATGTATTCCGCATCAGACACGATGCCGATGCTGCTGACTCCACAGGCAACTACGATGCACGACACATCACGTACTCTATTCCTGCTCGATACCGCATCGGCTTCTCTGCCAGCATTTACCCTCTCACGTTCAGCTACCTCGTGAAGGCCAATAAACTGTTCAATAGCAGCGACTCTGAACTCAAACGATATAAATTGAGCATTCTGAACAACAGAATGAACTTCGAACTCGGATATCTGAAAGATAAGAAGGATGTCGTGGATGACCAGATCTCTGCTGTCCTTGAGGAAATGGGATCAATGGATGAGATAGACCTGAACCAAGGACATTATATCGCCGATATGCTGGAATACAAACAGATCTACGGAAAACTGGACTTTTTCCTTAACTCCAGAAAATACGCACCTTCAGCAACAAGCTCTTTTTCCGCCATACAACGGAAGTCCGCTGGGTCTCCTATTGTCGGACTCTCCTACAACTATCAGGATATCAACCTCTCTTACGTTGAATTCTCAGACGCGGAAAAGATGCTTACGTTCTTCTTTCAGGTGATAGCCATGGAAGAAATGACAAAAGAGCAATTGGAAGAGATGAAAGAAGCGCTCGCCGAAACCTCCGCTCTTCCCTATTACTCTGGTTCCGATATGTGGTCCCATGACTTCTGCCTGGACCTCGGATACGGATATAACTATGTCATACCTCACTCCCGATGGGTTTGCAATGCAACGCTCATCGGACGTGCCGGATTAAAATATACCAAAATGGAAAGGGATACTCACTTTTCTAACGATGAAATATCTTCTGTCATTCAGATCTTTTATGGGGATAATGTCAAGAGCAAATCGGATTATTCTTTTGCTCTCAACCCTTCTCTCAGAATCGGCATAGGGTATTCTCATGACAAATGGTTCTTCGGCTCTAATATCGTTTTTGACTATTATCTGGATAAACACCTTGATACGTTTATGTTCAACGCACGACTCTCTGCCGGCTATCGCTTTAATCTCGGTTCTCTTCGCATAGGCAAAAAATAAATTCTACCGACACATTCTCCAGCTCATAAACATTTTTAATACTAAAGTGTATTTCCTTCGGACTTCGATTCTGTTTCTTTTGGGTGTCGCCTGCGAATGCTGTCTTTTTGCCCAAAACGAAAACAATCTGCGTGATGACATCGAAAATCGGCAGGAAAGAATCGAAAGACGGTTCGAACGATTCCAACAACGACGCGACTCTATCAACGAACGACTGCAGTCCCGTCGGGACACAATCATTAACTTGGCAAAAATCAAACGCGATTCTATCTTACAGAAGGCAGTGCAGGATACAATGTCTTTCCACCATAAGGTCTATCAGTTCTCTCAATGGTACAAGGAGAAATTTGCCTATGACCCTGACTTCGTCTCTCGACCTGAGAAGAAATTTGCTTTGACTCTCCATAACGAGGCAATATTTGACCTTAACGCATTCCAAAACGAAGAATACAATACCGATATCCACATGCGTTCCACCGTGCGATACAAACTGGGGCTTTCCTTGGCATACCGCTCTCTCTCCCTTTCCTACTACTCTACCGTTAACGATTTGTTGGATATCGACCTTGACGGTGTACTGACCTCAAACGTCACTCTGAGTACGTCACGTTTCATCGCTCAGGTGTCTTATTTTTCTGATGATGGCGTGAGGTTCTTCAATTCTGTTAAGATTAACGGAAAGAAAAAGAAGGACTTGACGTCTTCTCGATTCAATGGATATGAATTCCACGTTCTGAACGCACAAGTGGACTATATATTCAACCACCGACGATACGCCCATTCTGCCACTCATTCTCGCGCACGAATCCAAAAACGCTCACAGGGGTCTTTCATCGGAGGATTCTCCTATAACCGACAGTCCACATTCGTTGATCGCTCTGTCTTCTCAGAGGAGGAAAAACAGTTTTTAGGCATTGACCAGAATACCAAACTGAATATGAGATTCCATGATTTTTGCGTGGACTTCGGATATGGATATAACCTCTCTTTCTGGAACGGTATTTTTACAACTAATTTCACCCTTCTCCCACGTATCGGTATTAAATACCCGGAAGGAGAACATGTACGACTGGCTTTCGACCCAACGGCAGATATTGCAATGGCTTACAATCATAATGACTGGACCATTGGACTGCGCATGCAGGCTCGTGCCTACACCGACCTCCAGGAAAAACAACTCATGAGCAATACCGTCTTCGATGTATTATTCTCTGTAGGACGACGGTTCTGATTATATCACACTCACTACCTCTCTACTTATATTCCTAAGTTTAACAGAAAACGAAACATCGTATGAAAAAGCAGAATTCCCTGTCCAAATGGTTCGGAATATCCCTCATTACAATAGGTGCTCTCGCTCTGTTGTTCGCCTTTGTTTTCGCGGGAGCATCCATTTCAAGCGATATCAAGGCAGAAGAACAGAACAAGGCTCAATGGGAAGAATACAATGCCTGGGTAGCTCAGTTAGACAGCATGGAAGACCAAGTATTGGCAGATTCTCTCAGAGAAACACGTCCTGCTCCAATCATACGACAGGGCGGATTCGCCACTATATTCGGAGTTCTGTTCGCTATAACAATCTGTGTCATTGCAGCTGTTCTTATCGCCATAGGGTGTTTCCTGCTGGTGCGATACCATCGTATGAAAAGACAAGAGCTTGATGACAATAACACGATTGTTACGAAACCAGCACGTAAAGAACGCATACTCCGCGCTTGCGGATGTTCGGCTCTTGCGTTTATCCTTCTCTTTTTCTTGCTCGTTTCCATTGTTTTACTAAAGGGATGCGACGAAGATAATGATGCTATATCAGAGACAGAACAGGTGGATTCAATCCCTCAATAGACCAAAAATCCTCCCAATCTACAATTTAATCCCCAACCTACATTACTGACCTTTTCGCATCATATCAATGATAAATGCGCATAATAGAGTTAATGGGCATTCCAAAGGATTTTACCACGCAAAATGACCAATAAGCCAATAACTTCCTTAAAAGGTCAACTAATATAATATAAAAAAGAGAACCCAAAGATTTGGATTCTCTTTCATTGCTCAGCGGAGAGGGAGGGATTCGAACCCCCGGTACGTTTCCGTACGGCAGTTTTCAAGACTGCTGTAATCGACCACTCTACCACCTCTCCTTTTTCCTTTCCGGAAAAAGCGGTGCAAAGGTAAGATATTTTTTCTCAAAACAAAAATGAATCGTGACTGATTTTAGTAGAAGGCATAATGATCCATTCCACAAAAAAAAGGAAGAAGAATACAAAATATGATTCTTCTTCCTTTCTGTTCTCTTATGCAAAGTTTACTTCTTCAACCATTCACGTACATTGTTCTCAATACGCAAAGCAATGTCTTCCGTGCTCTCTTCCTTAACAAACTTCTCGCCTGTTATGCATTCGTATAACTCAAGATAACGATTTGTAATGCCACTGACAACTTCATCCGTCATCTCTGGCACTTTCTGACCTTCTTTACCTTGGAACCCATTATCCATCAACCATTCACGGACAAACTCCTTGCTGAGTTGTTTCTGAGGCTCTCCTTTCGCAAATTTCTCCTCATATCCTTCCTTGTAGAAATAACGCGATGAATCAGGCGTGTGAATCTCATCCATCAGATAGATTTTTCCATCATGCGTTCCAAACTCGTATTTGGTGTCCACAAGAATCAATCCTCGCTTTTCCGCAATTTCAGTTCCTCGCTTGAACAAGGCTAATGTATATTTCTCCAAAACACGATAATCTTCCTCACTGACCAATCCTTTCGATATGATCTCTTCTCTGGAAATGTCCTGATCATGCTCTCCTATTTCTGCTTTTGTCGTAGGGGTAATGATTGGTGTTGGAAATTTCTGATTCTCTTTCATCCCATCCGGAATCTTCACTCCACAGATTTCGCGAACACCGTTTTTATATGCTCTCCATGCACTGCCACATAAATATCCACGAACAATCATTTCTACTGGAAAACCCTTACACGCAACGCCAACCGTTACATTCGGATCCGGTGTCGCCACCTTCCAGTTCGGACAAATATCCGTCGTTGCATCAAGAAACTTAGCCGCAATCTGGTTCAAAATCTGACCCTTGAAAGGAATACCTTTTGGTAAAATAACGTCAAAAGCTGATATACGGTCCGTGGCAACCATCACTAACGTATCCCCGTCAATAGTATAAACATCTCTCACTTTACCATGATATACGGATGTTTGTCTGTCAAAATGGAATTCGGTCTTTGTTAATGCATTCATATTCGATTATTTTTATTCTTATTGGCTACGTACAAATGATTTTCAATCAAAAAACTATTGCAAAAATAACGATAATATCCTCTCATTATTCGTAATTTACGAATTGAATCCGACAAATAAAGATTACATTCTCTTCTGTATTTGTTCCCTTTCTCTCAATAAAAAACGCCAGTCAACATCTTCATTCACCCAAATGGCACCTTTTCTCGATAATATCGTATTCCCTGCCCTCTCCCCTCCTTGACGTTCAGAATAAGACAAAACATATAGTTTCTTTCCCAAAGACAAAGCACCATTAGCAGCATAAAAAGTTCCACTCTTCTCACCACATTCGACTACGACAACGTCATCTGCAAGCAATGCCTGCAAACAACTGCGCTCTATCAATCCACGACGACTGATGGCTGTTCCGATAGGATATTCAGACATCAATAACCCTCCAGATGATACTATCTCCTGCGCCAAACCGGCATTTTCAGGAGGATATACACTGTCCAAACCATGACCAAGCAAAGCAACCGTTGCTCCTCCAACTTTTAGAGCTCCACAATGTCCTGACGTATCACATCCCCTCGCTAATCCACTGACTACCGTAATACCCAATGAAGCAAGGTTCTTTCCTGTATTCTCTCCACGACTGTATCCTGTTTCTGAAATATGACGACTTCCTATGACTGCCGTTTTATGCCTCGATAAGACTGAAAGATTGCCTTTATACCACATTACTACAGGTATTCCTCTTCGACCACTTATAAACGTACTGATTTTCAAATTTTTAGGATATAACTCATCATTGATTCCTATGGCATAAATACCACGCTGACTGCTCTGTTCTAACGTCTGCCTGGCTTTCTTGAATGCCTCAGCAAGATGGTCATTTGTACACCGAATAGTTTGAATGCCAAACTCTTGATGATACCGATGCAATAAGTGACACAACGACGATTGTTCGTCGGATGATTCCGGATTGTCAAGTTCTATTTCCGGTTGTTTCGTTCTTTCTGTCGCAAATCGCTGGAGCTTCAGTATACCGATGTTTCCGCATCCACGTATATGTTTCAATGCCAATATTTGCAAGACACTTAGTTGCATAACTGCACTCATTTCGTCACTTTCTGAACTTGGACAGGTTCTCCTGCTGAAGCAAATGGAAATCCCAATTAGACCGAACCTGATGAAGTATGGATTCTACAATCTTCCATACCACACTACCCTTTCGATAATCTCCAGCACAGGCAAAGTTGACTCGATGCTCACGTACCAACTGCTCTGCCACATGACGTTTGGATTCGTTTCCCTTTTTATATATGGCAATGGAATTACCTCCCTGCTCCTTCACCAAACGCATACAGGGTATGTCGGTCGCTCCGTCTCCAAAATAAATCATATGACGAAATGGAACTGGACGCAACTCATCTGGCATATATTCATTGACACGACGATTCTCCGACACCCTCTCTATGCCTTTATTAATCATAAACAGAAATTGAGTCTTCGCAGTGAAATCAACCGCCACAGCAGGCCATACCGCAACACCGTTTTCATCATAGAGAAAACGACACGCATACACATTCTCAAATTCATGAAAAATTTCAGTCCCTTCTATCATTTCATAAAGACCGGAGGAGTTGATATAGTGCTTGACTTTTACTCCTATACTTTCTCCTAATTCTCGAATATTCAAAAACCAATCAGTCACACCTGGATAAAACACGATACTGCGACCAAACTCTACAAATTTTTCACGCCTTACACTTACTCCTGCCTGATGTGCCTTCTCTAACATCAACTTCATATAACACAATATGGAACTGGCATCCTGTGCAATGGACATGTCCTCACTCTCCCGCCAAAATTTCTGACGATTTCGAATTCCAACTTCTTTCAGAAAATCGAATTCCTGCATGTTTGCTGGTGAAAGAGTCCCGTCAAAATCATAAATGAGAGCCACACACGGCATGTCTTTCTTTTTATCCATATCTGTCAGGTTATTTAAATACTATTTTTTTCTACCCTTTATTTTTTCACACCCCTTCTTGTTGGGCATCTTTTTTTGACCATGCTTCAACTATTCGCTGTACCAGGCGATGACGCACAATATCTCGAACATCAAACTCAACTATGCTGATTCCTTTAACGGATTTCAAAACTCTCAATGCCTCTATCAAACCACTTTTCTGCGACGGAGGTAAATCAATCTGAGAACAGTCTCCTGTCACGATGATCTTGCTGTTCAACCCCATCCGGGTCAGAAACATACGAATCTGCTGTATGGAGGTATTCTGGGCCTCATCCAATATAATAACAGCATCTCCCAATGTTCGACCTCGCATGAAAGCCAATGGGGCAATCTGAATGGTACCATCCTCAAGCAATTCTTTTAATTTAGATGAGGGTATGAGATCCTGCAACGCATCATACAGAGGCTGCAAATAAGGATCTATCTTTTCTTTCATGTCTCCGGGGAGAAAACCCAACTTCTCCCCAGCTTCAACTGCAGGACGACTCAATACAATACGACGAATCTTTTTCTCTTTCAGACTTTTCACCGCAAGAGCAATAGCCGTATATGTTTTTCCTGTACCTGCTGGACCTACCGCAAAGAGAAGGTCATTCAGAGCATACTGTTTCACCAATTGCAGCTGGTTGGGTGTTCGGGCAATAATCGGACGACCACCTACACCATGCAATATCAGACTATCTTCTTTTTTCTCCTCTGAAACATTTCCCTTGATAATGTCGATAATAGTCTGCTCATCTAAAGTGTTATGATGACCACACCAATTCTGCAACTGAACAAACGACTGGCCAAATGATTCTACATCACTTATCGATCCCTGCACTTTAATGATACGACCGCGTGCAAGCATCTTTACTTTCGGGAAAAGATTCTTTACCAACTGAAGATTTACGTTATTGACCCCGTAAAAAACAACAGGATCTACGTTCGAATCGATTTCAAATATTTTTTCAGTCATTGAACAAGAAAAAAAAGGAGAAACCTGTTAAAAAAAACAGACTTCTCCTTTTGATTTATCAGATACGAGTTACCATGCAAAAAGAGGATATTGAGACATTGTTTTATTTACATACTCCTTCACCTCATTGATAACAGTTTCGCTCTCCGGATTGGAAAGAACTTTATCTATCAGATCAACAATCTCTCCCATGAACTCTTCCTTCGCTCCACGTGTCGTTATAGCTGGAGTACCGAAACGGAGACCTGATGTCTGGAATGGACTGCGACTGTCAAACGGAACCATATTCTTGTTCGTTGTAATGGCTGCCGAGACAAGAGCCTTCTCTGCCAATTTACCAGTCAAGTCAGGGAACTTTGTACGGAGATCAACAAGCATGGAATGGTTATCTGTTCCTCCTGATATGATCTTGTATCCCTTATCAACAAATGCCTGTGCCATTGCTGCAGCATTCTTCTTCACCTGAGTCTGATACTCCTTGAATTCCGGCTGAAGAGCTTCTCCGAAAGAAACAGCCTTTGCTGCAATAACATGCTCAAGCGGACCTCCTTGCACACCAGGGAATACTGCAGAATTAAGCAACGCACTCATCATCTTCGTTTCTCCCTTAGGAGTTTTCTTTCCCCATGGATTCTCAAAGTCCTTGCCCATAATAATCACACCTCCACGAGGTCCACGAAGCGTCTTGTGTGTCGTGGTCGTTACAATATGAGCATATTTAACAGGGTTTTCAAGAAGACCTGCTGCAATAAGACCTGCAGGATGCGCCATATCAACCATGAACAAGGCTCCTATCTCATCTGCTACCTTTCGGATACGAGCATAGTCCCACTCACGACTGTATGCACTGGCTCCTCCTACTATCAATTTCGGCTTCTCCGCACGGGCTATCTGCTCCAATTGGTCATAGTCTATACGACCAGTCTCTTCCTTAAGGTTATAAGATAAGGCAGTGTACATTAAACCAGAAAAATTAACTGGAGATCCATGACTGAGATGACCTCCATGCGAAAGATTCAGTCCGAGAAATTTGTCTCCAGGCTCCAGACAGGCCATAAAAACAGCCATGTTCGCTTGAGCACCAGAATGAGGCTGAACATTTGCCCATTCAGCGTTAAAAATCTTCTTCAACCGCTCAATGGCAAGCGTCTCACTCTCATCTATGACTTCACAACCTCCATAATAACGATGCCCGGCATAACCCTCTGCATACTTATTGGTAAGCACAGAACCCATGGCTTCCATTACCTGATCACTGACGAAATTCTCCGAGGCAATCAGTTCAATTCCTTTCATCTGACGCTCGCGCTCGCGCTTGATAATGTCAAAAATCTGCTCGTCTCTTTTCATTGATTTTCTTTGTTTAATTTGACTTTATTTAATGTTTGTTTCTTTTGTTTTTCCGTTCTACACTCCATCCAAACTTACCAACAAACTCGCCTGTCTTATAATACTTTCCATGTTCATACACTAATAAAGATGCCTTCTTCTCATCAAATGCCCCTGTGGCAGCATCAATAAATGTTTCGTCAACCTGTACATTAACAACCTCCCCAATAAATAAATCGTGTGTACCCAATGGTATCACCTGCTTTACCCTGCATTCAATACTTAATGGAGACTCTTCAACAATAGGAGCATACAATAACTTATGACTACCAGACGGTGTCAAACCCATCTCCTTCCACTTATCATAGTCTCTCCCACTTCTCACGCCACACCAGTCAGTTGCCTTCGACAACCGCTCGTTTGTTAGATTAATAACGAATTCTCCCGTGTCCTTTATGTATTGATAAGACTTCCGTGTCGGACGTATGCTGACATAGCATAAGGCTGGATCACTACATAAAGTACCAGTCCAAGCAACCGTCAGAAGGTTCTTCTCTCCTTCCCGATTTGCACAAGACACGAGCACTGCAGGTAGTGGATATAACATATTCCCTGGACGCCAGTCTATCTTCATTTTTTTTGAGAAGTCTTTACTTTATCTTAATCTGATTCTGCTCCATAACACTCTCACAATAATGACACTTGACAATCATTTTCTGCTTGTCTATCACATCAAATCGAGTCTGCATAGGCTCATGATTGGTGATGCACTTGGGATTGAAACAACGAATGATATCAATAACATGGTCAGGAATTTCAATTTTTCGCTTCTCGACAACCTTATAATCCTTAATAATATTAAGAACCGCATTCGGAGCTACTAAAGCAATTCTATTAATCTCATCTGGAGCAAAATAAGTATCAGCTATCTTGATAATTCCCTTCGCACCCTGCTTTTCGCTCTTCAGATTATTTCCTATGGTAATCTCACTGCTGCTATGCGCCAGATTCAGAATAGATACAACTTCAAAAAGTTTTTCACTGGCAATATGATCTATAACGGTTCCGTTCTCTATAGCGGCAACCAACATTTCTTTTTTGCTGTCTTCCATCTGTTTGTTTATTGCATCGTTTTAGAAAAACTCTTAGTCTTCCAACATACCCAAAGCATCACTAATCACTGCTTGACGAACGTATAGACCATTCTTGGCTTGCTGAAAATAATATGCCTTTTCATTTGCATCTACATCCATGTTAATCTCTCCTACTCGTGGAAGAGGATGCAAAATACGCAACGTATCCTTCGTCCCATCAAGCATGGAATTCTTGAGACAATAAACATCTTTTACTCGCTCATATTCCATCAAATCCTGAAAACGCTCTCGCTGAACCCGGGTCATATAAAGAATGTCTGCCTCGCCCAATTCATCCAGATCTCGCTTCTCCCTATACTCAATACCATTCTCCCAACAAAAAATCTTGTACTGTTCCGGCATTTCCAATTCACTGGGAGCTATAAACGTGAATGTAGGATGAAAATGACTCATCGCCATCAATAACGAATGAACAGTCCTTCCATATTTCAAATCTCCTACCATGTAGATATTAAGGTTTTCAAGCGTCCCCTGCGTCTTATAGATGCTGTAAAGGTCTAAAAGCGTCTGCGTTGGATGTTGGTTCGACCCATCTCCTGCATTGATGATTGGCAATGACGACACCTCACTGGCATAACGAGCTGCACCGTCTAGAGGATGACGCATGACAATCAAGTCTGCATAGTTGCTAACCATCATAATGGTATCATGTAACGTCTCACCTTTACTGGTAGATGTATTGGCAGCGTCAGAAAAGCCAATCACGCGACCTCCAAGACGGTTAATAGCCGTTTCAAAACTCAGTCGTGTACGGGTCGATGGCTCAAAAAATAACGTCGCTACAACTTTGCCTTTCAGCGTTTCACGATTCGGACGTGCCTCAAATTCTGCTGCGGCATCTAAAATCCGGAGAATCTTCTCTTTTGAATAGTCGGTAATGGAAACCAAACTCTTTGCATTCATGATTTCTGCCTATATGATTTTCAAAGATAAGTCTATTTTTTGAATTTGGGACTTCTTGAACCATTGCTTTTGGACGATTTTGAATATTTTTTGCGCTCCGAAGTCTTTATCATCGAAATCTTCCCTAACTTTGTCACCCTATTCGTAGCATGACAGACTTCACAGAAATTTCAACCAAAGATCCTAACAATGATATTTTCATCTTTAAAGTCAGGAGAGTCTGTCCTACAATGGCAACATTCTGATTCATTTGCTTAACAACATCATCCTAACCATAATCAAATCAAGAAAACGATGAAAAAGGTTCTATTGATTACCTTCATTTCGCTTGAAACATGTCTTTCTGCTTTCGCCCAAACAGCAGAGCATCCATGGAGTGTCGGCCTTTTCGGTCTGAAAAACGAGTATTACGGTGATTTGACTTATTACAAAAAACCTGGAACACATGGTAACAAATACACATCACACGATAATACTTTTCTAAATTTTGACCCCATCTTCGGCGGAGGAGCAATTTCTATCGACCGCTATATCAATGACTATTTCACTGCTGGACTGCTCCTTTCCGGAGGAACATACGGATACCACCAGAATCTTCATAACGACCAATGGCGTGATGGTGGCATTGTCAATCCTGAAAACGGACATATCTCCGGAGGATGGAGAGCTCTGAACTCCATTCTTGCCAACGCCGAGTTGAATGTTAAATATAAATTTCTGGGAATCGACTATGCGTTCCGCCCTTATTTGCTTGGAGGAATCAACTACCTGAACTATTTTGACATTAAGGAACATAATCCGGATGGCATTTCAAACTCCAGTAACCACAAAGGCGCCGTCGGGGTTTCGCTTGGAATTGGATTCGACATTCCTCTTACAGAACGTATGAATATCCGCTATGAATATCAAGCAACTGGTATCTGTTCTGACAAAACAGATCTTTACCGCAACCACAAAACTATCGATTTTCAAGGACAACACCTTGTTGGTATCGTCTATGTATTAGGAAAAGCAAAGTCTGAAGATCCAGAAGCTAAAGCACAGAAAAAAGCAGAAAAAGAAGCAGCGAAAGAAGCGAAATTAGCCGAAAAACGAAAAGAAAATGCAGCTGAGGAAACGATTAATAACACTACAGAAGAACCTGTAAATACTTCTTCGGATATTACGGAAACAAACATATCACAAGCAACAGAACAGGAATTCGAAACTCCAACGACAATCCCAGAACCTGCTCTCTACATAGAACCAGAGACATCATCCCTTCCTGTAGTGACAGCTACCGTTAATGACGAGGAGCCAGAACGAATTCGTGTCGCTAAAAAATATTTCCGCACACATCAACAGGACATCCAATTCGAAACAGGAAAGGCAATCCTCAAAAATTCCTCCTACCGAATCCTCGATAGTATTGTCTTCCATTTGGAACGCAATGGTGACTATTTCGTCACAGTGGATGGATACACCGACAATGTTGGCAACGATCAGAACAATCTCGAACTCTCAAAACAAAGAGCTGCCGCAGTCAAAGAATATCTCGTCAGACGTGGTATTCAATCCGATAGACTTCAGTCAAGAGGATATGGTGAACAAAATCCTATAGCTGATAACAACACAGCAACAGGAAGAGCTCAAAATCGTCGAGTCGAAGTGAAATTCACCGAAAAAATAGATACTTTCAGATAAACAACCATTGAAGGTATTCTCCACATCAAAAAGCGGTAGTGCACCAATAGAACATGCATTACCGCTTTTTTTCTCATTTTCACATTGGCTTTCTGATTAGGAAATAAAGCAATTATTCTCTTTATGAAAAAGTTTTTCTATTACCTTTATAGCAAAAAAAACATTTATTCATATGAAAAAAGATTTAGGAATAATACAAGCTGTCTATCCCATGCCAGTTCTGATGGTGGCTGCTTATGATGAAAACGAAAAGGTAAATGTAATGAATGCTGCCTGGGGCATGATTTGCGATATGGATAAAATAGCCCTATTCATTGACGAAGAACACAAGACAACACAGAATATCTTGAAAAGTAAGGCTTTCTCCGTCAGTCTGGCTGATCTGGACCATATGGATGTGGCAGACTTCTTTGGCATTGCCTCGGGTAATAAAATGAATGACAAGTTTGAACGAACCGGCTATACTGCCGTTAAGAGCCGACATGTGAACGCACCAATTATCAACGAATTTCCTGTAGTAATGGAATGCGAATTAGCAGATGTAGTCAGTACACAACATATGTACTGCATTGTAGGACAAATCGTTAATGTAGCAGCAGAAGAAAGGATTCTTTCTGAAAATGGGAAAATTGATCCTGAGAAATTAAACGCTCTCATCTTCGACCAATTCCAACATGGTTACTACGTCACGGGAAAGAAAGTCGGAAAAGCATGGCATGCTGGTAAAGACTTGATGAAAAAATAACAAGACATGTAGGACTCGTCTCTGCAAAAGATTCTACTGGAAAGTTATTTTGGCTCTGCAAAATCAGTAACAAAGAATAACCATGAAAGCAAATCACCTATTCTATCTGATTTTTTTCTACTTCATATATAGTACCTCTGTCTCGTCTCAAGGCTTTATCAACATGCCGACTGATGAATCATTCACAACAGAGTACCAGGACGGACGGTATTGGGGGTATTTGATTCGTGACAATATTGTTGTAGCTGCTTGCCTGAGCGAACTGGAGGAAAGCGATGATTACTATCAACTTTCATTGGTTGTTAATAACCAAAGTGGATTCAACCGAAACTTTCTGCCAGATAGTATTCAGGGCTACGCATATACTCACGACGGGAAAAAGGTAAAAACAGTGGATCTCTACTCCTTTGAGGAAATGCAAAAAAAGATAAGAAGCAAAAAAAGAATACGAACGGCTTTATCATGGCTCTCTGTCGGACTAAGCGTCGGACCTATCACCTACTATGGCGGTACATGGGGCTCTTCAATCAGCACTTCTTATCACTTGGGACCAATGACTTCTCTATTTACTTCCATCGCTCTGCCTTCTGTTATTAATTCTGCTGCTCAGGGAAAAACTCTAAATATTCAAGATAAAGGATACTTGAAAAGCAATACGATACGGAATGGAGAAGGTATTTCTGGCTATATGATGATGGAACGAAGAAAAGCTCGACAGACAATGGTTCGAATAAAAATAGACCAGACAGAGTTTTTGTTTCAATGGGACACAACAAAAAAATAAACAAACATAAAACCGTATTAACTACACTGTTCAACTTGAACTTTTAATAGAAGGCGGAAGCGTTCTAAAATCTTTTCTTCTATCGCAAGACGATAAGAGAGTGTTAAATGACAGTTTAGTCCCATGTCCTGATGCTCAATTTTTAATTTTTCTTCCTTTACGATCCGCATCACCTCCCCCATCAATGGATAGTCAAATGTAATACGTATAGTTCGGTCTATGGTACACTGAACAATAACACTCTCAGCTAAAGCATTTGCCACCGCCGTTCGATAAGCAATAACAAGCCCTCCTGTTCCTAAAAGAACACCGCCAAAGTAACGAACCACAATAACTAATACATTGGTTAAACCGGCAGACGTTAACTGAGATAGCATCGGCTTGCCTGCCGTACCAGTAGGTTCTCCATCATCATTACTTCGAGTTACATAAGGTTTCTGCTTCCCTATAACCCAGGCATAGCACACATGTCTGGCATCATGAAACTTTCGCCGATATTGCTCTATATAATTCCGCACCTCTTCTTCATTGGCTACCGGATGAAGAAAAGACAGAAACTTGCTGCCCTTTTCTTTATAGACACCTTCAGAAGATGCCTGAATAGTCTTATATATATCCTTCGCCATTTCCATTCTCTATACCCGAAAAAAAATTTTCACCAACTAAATCATCATATCCGTTTCGTTATATAGAAACATCCGTTCAGAAGATTCTTCTACAAAAATAATCATTTTTCATAGGTGAATCGCTAATACTTAAAGCATACTTTTAACAAATGAATATCAGACAATAAAATTATCCACTAAGACAATTTTTACTCTTTCATTATAAATAGCTTCTTCAAAAAATTTATTTACCAGCCTGTAGATTATGTAAAAAATAATGAAAATCCGTTTGTTGAAAACTAACAATTGAATAATTTGTTCTTAATGTCTTTTAAAGTACCTTTGCACGATTTTAATAGTCCATCACAAAACAAATAAACACATATAATCAATATATGGAATTTCTGATTGATTTGTTTACAACCCCTCATGCCATCACAACTTTCCTTTTTATCACATTGACCGTTGTATTCGGGATTCTATTCGGACATCTGAAATTTGGACATATCAAATTTGGTATCGCTGGAGTACTGTTTTTCGGCATCCTATTCGGACACATCGGATTTCCAACTGATGAATCTCAAACAACGATATTGAATTTTGTACGTGACTTCGGACTCATTCTGTTTGTCTATTCAATTGGAATCGAAACAGGTCCTAGATTCCTTTCTTCGTTTCGGAAAGATGGACTCAAACTTAATCTTATTGCAGTCGGTGGAATTCTGATGGGTCTCTTGGTTACAATCTTAATATCCTACAATACAAACATTAAGCCTGACATCTTGACTGGTGTGATGTGCGGCGCCGTAACCAACACCCCAGGTCTGGGTGCTGCCACTGAAATTATTAAAGACCAGGGACTTCCCACCGATATGTTGGGTGCTGGCTACGCCATAGCCTATCCGTTTGGCGTAATCGGATTACTTTTGATCATCGTGCTGATACGTTTACTTTTCCGTATTAATATTAAAGAAGAGGAAAAATCTTATCTCGAATCCATTGGGACAACCGACTCAAAACTGGAATCAGTGGAAATAACAGTAATGAACCCGAACATTTTCGGAAAAGACATCGCATATATCAAAAATGCAGTGGACGCAGAACTTGCAGTCTCACGCATTTACCGCAACGGAAATTATCTGCTCGCAACTGGCGACATAAAAATTCAGGAAGGTGACGTTATTTATGGAGTATCGGAACAAAAAAGTCTGGAAAACCTGCGTATCAAGTTAGGCGAAGTGACAATCCGTGAACGACGAAATATCAGCGGATCAATGGATCTGATCAACGTACTGGTTACAAACCGTAAAATGGCAGGAAAAACGATTAAACAAATTGGTATTTTCCGCCGCTACGAGGCCAGTATCACTCGCATCTATCGGTCAGGAATGGAAATCCTTCCAACAAGCCATACAACTCTTGAATTGGGCGATACCGTAAAAATCATCGGAGAAACAAAAGTATTGGAAGATGTTAAAAACGAATTAGGAAACTCTATCCGAGAATTGTCGATCCCGAATATCGTACCTATGTTCATCGGCATATTTTTAGGAATCATCGTAGGGTCAATACCTATTGCAATACCAGGCATGCCTGTTCCAGCAAAATTGGGTATTGCAGGTGGCCCTCTGCTAATTGCTCTTATCTTAGGACACAAAGGTCGCATCGGAAAACTGAACTTCTATATGACCTATGGTGCCAATTTGATGCTCAGAGAATTTGGTATCGTTCTATTTCTCTCCGCTGTCGGACTTCTTGCTGGCGGTAACTTCGTTCATACTTTGGTGGACGGCGGAGGCTGGGTATGGATGATTTACGGTGCAATGATTACATTTATACCTATGTTCATCGTCGCTCTGACAGCATATTTCATGAAAGTAAATTACTTGAAAATTTGCGGACTCATTGCAGGAGCTTCAACCGACCCTCCTATTCTCGAATTTGCAAATTCTCTTGCTCCTACACCCGCTCAGTCTTCTGCCTATGCCACAGTCTATCCCCTCTCCATGTTCCTGAGAATCGTCGTTGCACAGGTACTGGTATTCATTATTGTCTAAACAAATCCTAAATTATTGCACAAATTAAAGCAAATGAATTGTGCCCCGAGAAAGGGTTAGGTATTCTAAATAAGATTCCCTATTTTTGCACAAATTTTTGCATTGCTCTCCACTGATTGGCCGATAATTTATTCGGACTTTTATTCTGAAAAATAACCTAAGATACAAGCGTTTTTCTATGATAAAGAAAATACTTATTGCTAACCGAGGAGAGATAGCTGTACGTGTGATGCGCTCATGCAAAGAAATGAATATCGCCACAGTTGCCGTTTATTCAGAAGCCGACCGTACTTCACGTCATGTATTATACGCTGATGAAGCAATCTGCATTGGTCCAGCCCCATCAAAAGACTCGTATCTCGTTATTGATAACTTGATAGCAGCAGCGAAACAGACAGGTGCGGATGCCATACATCCGGGATATGGTTTCCTTTCTGAATCCTCAGATTTTGCCCGTCGATGTGCAAAAGAAGGTATTATATGGATTGGACCATCACCGGAAGCAATGGAAATGATGGGTGACAAAATCACAGCCCGTAAAACCATGATTGAAGCCGGAGTTCCAGTAGTGCCTGGCGTACAACACGATCTCTCTTTAGAAGAAGCGAAAAAAGTAATTAAGGAAATAGGTTATCCTGTGATTGTCAAAGCTTCGGCTGGTGGTGGAGGCAAAGGTATGCGCGTGATTCGCAAAGATGAAGAAATCGAAGAAGCATACAACACAGCTAAATCAGAAGCCCTCTCGTCTTTTGCCAATGGAACACTATACATTGAGAAATACATTGAAAATCCACACCATATCGAATTCCAAATACTAGGTGACAACTTCGGTAATGTAATTCACTTATGTGAACGCGAATGCTCTGTACAACGTCGCCACCAAAAAATTGTCGAGGAATCTCCATCACCAATGATGACAGCTGACCTGCGTAAAGATATGGGAGAAAAAGCCATTATGGCTGCCAAAGCTGTCAACTACTCAGGAGCTGGAACCATTGAATTTTTGGTGGACGATAACAAGAATTACTACTTCTTGGAGATGAATACCCGTCTACAAGTAGAACATCCTATCACAGAAGAGGTTCTGAGAATCGACTTAGTGAAGGAACAAATCAACGTAGCAAACAACTTGCCTCTTCGCCTGCATCAAGAGGATATTGTTCAAAGAGGACATGCTATCGAATGTCGTATTTGCGCTGAAGATACGGAAAATAATTTCATGCCGTCTCCTGGTATCATTCAACAATTGACAGAACCTCTGGGCATTGGTACTAGAGTAGACAACTATGTATATGAAGGTTACGAAATTCCTGTATTCTACGACCCAATGATTGGTAAACTGATTGTATGGGCAACAACTCGTGCATACGCTATCAAACGTATGAGACGCGTATTGTTTGAATATAAAATAACAGGTATCAAGACCAACATCAACTATCTTCGACGCATCATGGATGCATCTGACTTCCTGCGTGGAAAATACGATACTGGATTTATTGAGAAGAATTCTGAATTTCTGCTTGACGAACACTACGAAGGTTCCCAAGATGAAACGGAAGATATCGCCATCATTGCTGCTTATATGGACTATATTCTCAACCTTGAAGAAAACGCAACCAAGACAACAGACAACCGCGTAATCTCAAAATGGAGGGAATTCGGCAAACGCAATGCTATGCTGCGTATCTAATTTACAATAAGCTATACACAAAGTACAGAAGAAATGGAAGTACATATCGGAGGGCGAATTGCCAACGTAGAATTGATTAGCAAGGATGGCAACAATGTGGTTATTCGCATTGATGACAAAGAATATAATCTGGATGTTGTTATGCCGGAAGCTGGTGTTTGCTCAATTCTCCATAATAGCAAATCTTATAACGCAGAGTACAAACGCAAAGACAAATCCTACATTGTCAACACCCAGTTTCACTCATTCCCTGTTGAAATAGTTGATTCTCAAGCAAAATACCTACGGAATAGAAAAAAAGAAGATGTGGATGAACAACAAGACCGAATCTTCTCCCCTATGCCAGGAAAAATCGTGAAAGTACTTGTTGAAAAAGGTCAGGAAATGCATGCCGGAGACGCTGTTGTTGTTGTGGAAGCCATGAAAATGCAGAGCGAATACAAGGTAAAAAGAGACTGCAAAATCAAAGATATTCTAATTGCGGAAGGTGACACAATTGACGGAAACCAAACTCTTGTCACTTTGGAGTAAAATAATCAGCCAAACAACCTGAATAATACACGATAACCGCAAATTTTGAAAAAGATAAAAATCAAACACACTAAATAGAATATGGCACTGAACAAAGCGCAAGAGCATTTAGTAGAATTGAATAAAACCGCTGACTTAGGCGGAGGACAAGAAAGAATCGACCGCCAGCACGAACAAGGCAAAATGACAGCTCGTGAACGTATTAACACATTGCTGGATCCAAACACATTTGTCGAGATTGATAAATTTGTCACTCACCGATGCTCTAACTTCGGAATGGAAAAAAAACATATCCTTGGAGATGGCATTGTCGCAGGATATGGTAAGATTGCTGGTCGCACAATTTTTGTATATTCCTACGATTTTACAGTATATGGAGGGTCTTTGGGACGTTCTGCTGCAGACAAAATCACCAAGATACAACGTATGGCTCTGAAGATGGGAGCTCCAATCATTGCCATCAACGACTCCGGAGGTGCACGTATTCAAGAAGGAGTTGCTTCTCTGGCTGGATATGGGGACATCTTCTACCAAAACACAATTGCTTCGGGTGTTATCCCTCAAATTTCTGTAATCATGGGACCTTGTGCTGGAGGTGCATGCTATTCTCCTGCTTTGACCGATTTCATCTTCATGGTGAAAGAAAAATCACATATGTTCGTAACAGGTCCGGATGTTGTAAAGACCGTGACAAATGAAGTGGTGAGCAAGGAAGACCTGGGAGGCGCACAAACTCATACATCAAAATCGGGAGTAGCGCATTTTATGGGCGATACAGAGGAAGAGACTCTGATGATGGTTAGAGAATTACTATCTTTCCTTCCTTCTAACAATCTGGAAGATGCTCCTATCGTACCGACTGATTCAACAAACGAAGAGAATGAAAGCCTGAATACAATCATTCCAGAAGACCCGAACAAACCATACGACATTAAACAGATTATTGAAGGAGTCGTGGATGACGGATACTTCTTCGAAGTAATGGCAGGATTTGCTCCTAACATTGTTATTGGATTTGCTCATTTAGACGGAAAAACCATCGGAGTAGTGGCAAATCAACCTGCATATCAAGCCGGTGTTCTTGACATTGACGCTTCTGACAAAGCTGCGAGGTTCATCCGATTCTGCGATTGTTTTAATATTCCTCTGATTACCTTTGAGGATGTTCCTGGATTCCTTCCTGGTACTATACAAGAACACAACGGCATCATCCGACATGGTGCAAAGATTGTATATGCTTTTGTTGAAGCGACCGTACCAAAAATAACAATCATCACACGTAAAGCCTATGGCGGTGCTTATATTGTCATGAGTTCAAAACATACAGGAGCAGACATCAACTTCGCCTACCCTACTGCTGAAATTGCAGTTATGGGTGCTGACGGTGCTGTAAACATCCTGTATCACAAGGCTTCAGACGACGAAAAGGCAAAAGCAAAAGAGGAATACGCAGAAAAATTCTCTAATCCGTACAGAGCAGCCGAATTGGGCTATATAGATGAAGTAATCCTTCCACAACAGACCCGTGTAAAACTTATTCAAGCTTTGGATATGGCACAGACAAAAATCCGTTCAAATCCTGCGAAGAAACACGGAAATATTCCATTATAAAAAAATTAAAGCACACAAAAAAAAGGAAGGCTTCTTTCAGAGACCTTCCTTTTTTCTTTTACCTACATGGCGAAACAAAATGAAACGACCAACAAAATGGAAAGTTTTAGTATATTTGTCATAAATCAAATAAATTATCATGAAGAAACACATTACACTCATTTCTGTTGCATTGGTCATCCTACTGGTTGTTATCTGGGGAATCAAGGCTTATAACTCTGTTGTACAACTAGAGGAAAATACAACGGCTCAATGGGCTCAAGTTGAGAATCAATACAAACGAAGAGCAGACCTTATCCCCAATCTGGTCAACACCGTAAAGGGATATGCAAAACACGAAAAAAGCACTTTGGAAAGTGTCATTTCTGCTCGTGCAAAATCAACTCAGATTACTGTTGATCCTCAAAACCTTACTCCAGAAAAATTAAAGGAATACCAAGCTGCCCAAGGAGAACTCAGTGCAGCACTCGGGAAACTCTTGGCTATTCAAGAGAACTATCCTGATTTGAAAGCAAATCAAAACTTTCAGGATCTTCAAGCACAACTCGAGGGAACCGAAAATAGGATTGCTGTGGCAAGAATGGACTTCAACAACGCCTGCAAAAATTACAACACTAAAATACGGCAAATTCCGTATAACTTCATGGGGTTCGAGACAAAAGCATACTTTGAAACTACGGAAGCGGAAGAACAGACACCTAATGTGAATTTCGACTAAAATCAAGAAATCTGCATATGAATGCCTTATCTTTTTTCTCTCCAGAGGAAAAACGCCAAATCGAGAGGAGCATCAGCCAAGCTGAATCTATGACATCAGGCGAAATTAGACTGCGAGTTGAAAGAACATGTAAAGGCGAGTTAGAAAAACACGGGATAGAGGTATTTAAAAAACTCGGAATGGATCGAACAAAGAATAGGAATGCTGTCCTTTTCTATATCTCTATTAAAGACCATCAATTTGCTGTTATAGGAGATCAGGGTATCAACAATTGCGTTCCTGACGGATTTTGGAACGAAATATATAGAAATATACGCACTGAATTCTCAAAACAAAACTATTGTTTTGGCATATGTATGGCCATCATACAGACTGGAAAACAATTAGCAAAGTATTTTCCGATCGATACCAACGATGTCAATGAACTACCAAACGAGATTTCTTTTGAATTTGAATAATTGCCATCTTTCAAACAAAAGTACGACGAATGATCTCCTATTTGCATTTGTCATACGTTTCGTGATTATTATCGCTTTGGAAATCGTATGCTTGACTGAAACTGTAGCCATAGAAATACCAACTAGACCACAACCTCCACATCTGGTAAATGATTTCGCTAATCTCTTTACAAAAGAACAGTCAGAAAAATTGGAGCAATACCTCATTATGATAGATGATTCTACGAGTAACCAAATTTGTGTTGTTACGGTAGACAATCTCAATGGACAAGACAAGGCTGAATATGCCACATTGATTGGACGAAGTTGGGGTATAGGAAATAAAGAACACAACAACGGAATCGTTATTCTTGTAAAGCCTAAAAATGAAACAGGAAGAGGCGAAGTATTCATTGCTACTGGATACGGGTTGGAAGGCGCTATCCCAGATGCAATCTGTTCTGAAATTATCCAAAACTCCATGATTCCTTTCTTTAAAGTGAATGACTACTACACAGGTATATACAAAGCTTGCGATCAATTGTTTAAGTATGCAAGGAAAGAATATCATTCACCACGTAAGAAGAACGGAAAAGAAGATAAATTCAGTTGGTTTAGTTTGATTTTTACCATTATTATCATTTTTCTTATCATTCGTAGAAATTCAAGACTGTTTTATTATAATGCCACATATACGGCAGGCTCTTATTTGAACTCAAGAAAAAAATACAACAACCCAAACGGAGAATTTAGCTCATCAAACTTTAATAACAATTTTGGAGGATTTGGAGGGGGAAGTTTTGGAGGTGGAGGAGCCGGAGGTTCTTGGTAAGAAAAGGAAAACAGATAAATTAGTTAAAACAATATTATTATATGCAAAGTAAAATACAGATTACAGCCAACATGAAAATGGCAGACATCGTACACATGAATCACAACTACTTGCATGTCATCAACCGATTCTGTATCCCTCTTGGATTCGGAGATCAAAGCATAGATGAGGTATGCCAGAAAGCTAAACTTCCTACCGATCTTTTCTTGACCATTTGCAATATTAACTCCCTTCAGAAATCAAGTCTCTCTGATGTTGATTACCCTAAATATGCAGAAAAACTCGTTCTGTTTTTACAAAATTCACATAACTATTATCGAAAAATTAAAATTCCAGAAATCAAAAAAGCTCTGGTATCTCTTGCAAAATACTATAATGAGAATACAGAAAAGGCTCTGGCTCATTTCTTCAACGAATACTCTTCCGAAGTAAAAAAACATCTTCTATACGAAGAAAATGTGATGTTTCCTTACATTTTGAACCTTTGCAAAAACATCAAGCAGAAAACGCCGAAAGAACAATCTGAAATACATCATCAAAATATCGAAGACAAACTTACGGACCTGAAAAATATCATTATCAAGTATATGTCAATGCCAGAACATGATATGCAGAAAATTGATCTTCTTGATAAACTGTTTCACTTTCAAGAAGACCTTGATACTCACACACTTATTGAAGATCTTATCTTAAGCCCTATTGTTAAATGCTTGGAGAAGGAGAATCGGGTATGAAAGAAAAAAAAATCATGATTGTCGAACCTTCCCCTATAGTTCAGGAAGGTTTGAAAAATATCATTCAACGAATCCAGGACTTCACGGTCGACGCTTTCTATTTCGATACAAACCGACTGACAGAACACCTCCTTGCTCGTATCCCAGATCTCTTACTATTCAATCCTTGTCTGTTGGATCCCTCATCTCGCCGCAACATCCGACAACTATACGGAATAAATGATGAATGTTCTCTCGTCGCTATAGAATATAGTTTCGTGGACAAAGAAATACGGGATCAATTTGATGCCGAAATCAGCATCAACGACAATGACACTCGCATCCAAAATAAACTACAAGCCCTGAAACGAAATGAGAAGACAGAACGCAAAAATGAATCTGAGGAACTGACTGATCGTGAAAACGAAATTCTCGTAGCCATAGCGAGAGGTTTGACCAACAAGGAAATAGCAGAAAAATACTATATATCAATTCATACAGTCATTAGTCACAGAAAAAATATTGTCAAAAAAACTGGCATAAAATCAGTCAGTGGTTTAACTGTATATGCCCTTCTGAATAATCTAATCTCATATAACGACATCGACTGAAAAATAATAAAACAACTATAATGAAAAATAATTTCATTTTATTCTGTATTTCTCTTTGCACCATATTAGGAAGCTGCAAGAAAGAAACAATCAACACATCCCCTAATGATGAAGATTCTTTAATTGTTTCTACAAATAACCAAGACTCAACAGAACAAATACTTATAGATAATAATGAAAAGCAAAATACCATCGCTCCGTCTAATTCTCCCAAAAGGAAAGACGTCCACATTAGTAGTAACAACGAAGAACTGAACAACCAAATACGGAACTATCTAAACCAGAAAAAAGAATGTCAGGAGTATGACAAAAGTATCAAAGAAATGACACAAGGAAAGAAAGGGCTGACATTTACATTTCTATCACAAGGTGATAAAATAGTTATCAAAGCAGGATATGATGGTGAAGATAGATTTGAAACTTACGAAACATACAACTACTATATCCGAACAAAAAAATACACAAAGGTCGATATAGTCAGTGGAGAAGAAATTCCATTTTGACATGAAGAAATCAAAAGAAACGTTCTCCGTTGCATACCACACCTTGGGCTGCAAGTTAAATTTCGCAGAAACATCCGCAATTGCAAAACAATTGAATGAACATGGTTTCCGTAATGCAAAGAAAGGCGAACAGGCCGACTTATGCATAGTTAATACTTGTTCCGTAACAGACACCGCGGATCATAAATGCAGACAGGCTATCTCTCATCTACATCGTATACACCCCAACGCATTAATAATTGTCACTGGTTGTTACGCACAACTCAAACCAGAAGAATTGGCAAATTTAGAGGGTGTGGAACTCGTCTTAGGCATAAAGGAAAAGTTTGATATTGAACAATACGTAGGAATGGTTCAAGATCATCAGAACAAGAAAAAAAATCATGCCGAAATCCACCATACCCAGACGAAAAACATACGCAACTTCGCTCCTTCTTGTTCATACGATGAACGTACCCGACATTTCTTGAAAATACAGGATGGATGTGACTATTACTGCACTTACTGTACCATTCCTTTTGCTAGAGGAAGAAGTAGGAGTGCAAGTATAGAAGAAACATTAAATTCCGCAAGAAAAGCAGCTGCTGAAGGAGCAAAGGAGATTGTCCTAACTGGAGTTAATCTAGGTGATTTTGGCAAAGGGACTTCCGAGAATCTTTATCAACTCATACGAAGACTAGACGAAAATGAAATAGTCGAAAGGTATCGCATCTCTAGTATAGAGCCTAATCTGCTGACAGATGAAATAATTCTCTTTGTAGCTGAATCAAAACACTTTGCTCCTCATTTCCACATTCCATTACAATCAGGGTGCAACTCGGTGCTTGAACTGATGCACAGAAGATATAAAAGAGAACTGTTTGCAGAAAAGGTACATATGATAAAAAAATGGATGCCAAACGCTTTTATCGGAGTTGACGTTATTGTTGGTACACGAGGAGAGAGACCGGAATTCTTTAATGAAAGTACTGAATTCATTCAGAAATTAGATATATCTCAACTGCATGTCTTCAGCTATTCTGAACGTGCAGGAACAAAGGCCTTGGAAATACCATACAGAGTAACCCCAAACGAAAAAAAAGAACGAAGCGAAATACTACACAAAATATCAGATAAGAAACTGTTAGATTTCTATAAGGCTAACATTGGGAAAACGGCAACTGTTTTATGGGAGGCTGCAAAAAAAGGCAAAAACATGTATGGATTTACAGAGAACTACATTCGTATCACAGCACCCTATGATGAACGAAAGATTAACTCCATTGAAAAAATAAAAATTGGAAATTTTAGTTCTGAATCACAGTTGTCAATGACTGTAGATTCAATATGATACTACATGAAAAAATAACTCTTTGCAGATTTTTCGATAGTCTGATCTACTTTAGGATTATATTTCATCTCCCCTATTTATCTATGAGAATCAAACTGTATTCGGAAAAGAATGTATCTTTGTTCTCGAAGAGGAACAAATATGGATTTTGAACTTCAAAATACGGATACTGCTTCTCAGGCACGAGCAGGAAAAATCAAGACCGAACATGGGGATATCTTTACCCCCATTTTCATGCCTGTTGGCACACAAGGGACTGTAAAAGCAGTAGAACAAAGAGAACTCAAAGATGATATCAATGCCCAAATTATCTTGGGTAATACGTATCATCTGTATCTTCGACCAGGAACCTCGATTATTGAACAAGCCGGCGGATTACATCGTTTCAACGGATGGGATCGCCCTATTCTGACAGATTCAGGAGGTTTCCAAGTCTTTTCTCTTTCCTCTCAACGAAAGATCAAAGAAGAAGGGGTCTACTTCCGAAGCCATATTGATGGCAGCAAACACCTGTTTACTCCCGAAAAAGTAATGGATATTGAACGGAGTATCGGTGCCGACATTATCATGGCCCTTGATGAATGTACTCCGGGAACTGCAGATTACAAATATGCCAAGGAATCCATGCAACGCACACACCGTTGGTTGGACCGTTGCTTTGAACAATTCAACTCTACCTCCCCACTATACGGCTATTCTCAGGCTCTTTTCCCAATTGTTCAAGGATGTGTATATAAAGATCTCCGTACGGAATCTGCTAAATACATTGCAGACAAAAATGCTGACGGTAATGCCATAGGAGGGCTCGCCGTAGGCGAACCAACCGAAGTCATGTACGATATGATCGAAGTTGTTAACGAAATTCTACCAAAAGAAAAACCTCGTTATCTGATGGGAGTCGGAACCCCTCAAAACATTCTGGAAGCCATTGAACGAGGGGTTGATATGTTTGACTGTGTCATGCCAACTCGCAATGGCCGGAACGGTCAACTGTTTACTTGGCAAGGCACTGTCAATATTCGTAACGCAAAATGGGCAAACGATTTCGACATCTTAGATAGTAATGGTACCTCGTATGTTGACCGATGCTACACGAAAGCATACGTTCACCATCTCTTCAAGGCTCAAGAATATCTGGGACTGCAAATTGCAAGCGTTCACAATTTGGCTTTCTATTTGGAACTTGTTAGACAGGCTCGTGAACACATCATTGTCGGAGATTTCTCAATATGGAAAACTAAAGTTGTTAGACAACTGAACCAACGTGTATAAAAAACACGCAATGAAGAAACTGGATTGGTACATAATGAGAAAATTCCTCGGAACATTTGGATTGACAATTGTTCTGATTATGGCTATTACAATAGCATTCGACCTTACAGAGAAATTAGACAAACTGTCTGAACATCACGCGCCTCTGACTAAAATTATCTTCGACTATTACCTAAATCTATTACCCTATTATTTCAATATGTTCTCCCCTCTTTTTGTATTTATATCTGTCATCTTTTTTACCTCAAAACTGGCAGGGAACAGTGAAATAATTGCTATGCAAGCCTCTGGCATTAGTTTTAGACGGTTGTTATTACCCTACTTCTCTACGGCTGCTCTGATTGCTGTTTTTTTATTCTTGTTTGGGGGATATATCATCCCGCCTGCCAACCAAAGAAGATTGATTTTTGAAAATGAATACATCAAAAAATTCAAAAAAGACAACATTGACAATATTCAAATGGAAGTGAGTGACAATGTCATCCTATATATTCAAGACTTTGATATGGATAGTAAAACGGGACATAATATCTCTCTTGAAAGTTTTGATGGTAAACAACTTAAATCTAGACTTACGGCAACGGACATATATTGGGACACACTAAATCACTGGAGAATACATGACTATACTCTCCGAACATTCGACGGCATGTATGAAAACCTCACAAGCGGAACGTCATTGGATACTACAATCAATGTCCAACCAAATGACTTGTTTGTCACTGTCAAGGAAGCTCCGCAAATGAACAACAAAGAATTAGGAGAGTACATCGAACGACAAAGACAAAGAGGCGTTGGAAATATTAAGGCTTTTGAAGGGGAATATTACCAACGGTTTTCAAGTCCTTTTGCTGCATTTATCCTCACCCTTATCGGAGTAAGCCTGAGTGCAAGAAAGGTACGAGGCGGGACAGGGGCTAATTTAGGCATCGGAATAGGACTGAGTGCCACCTACGTTCTGTTTCAGACATTCAGTTCCTCTTTCAGTATCAATGGCAATATGCCATCTATTCTAGCTGCTTGGTTCCCCAATATCATTTTTGCAATCATAGCTTTATTTCTCTATCGAAAAGCCCCAAAATAAGACCTAAACAAATGAAATTTTTTCTCTATCTATTTTTATTAACATTTGTATGCTTCGATGTTTTTGCAGAGACTCAGTCTCCGAAAAACGTCTCTCTAAATGGCATATCTTTCTTCGAATATACTGTCAAGAAAAAAGAAACTCTATACGAACTCAGCAAGAAATTTGATGTGAGTCAAGAAACGATATTACGCTATAATAGCACTGCTATTGATGGACTAAAAGAAGGTATGACGCTTCGCATTCCAAATACAGAGATTAAGAGGAATAAAAAAAATAGTTCTTTGAACTCAAATGAAAACAGCATTAAACACATTGTAAAAAAGGGAGAAACCATTTACTCTATTTCTCATGAATACGACATAACACAGGAAGAACTGCTCAAACTAAATCCCCATTTAGTGAATGGTCTGAAAACAGGCGTTGAAATTACAATAAATAAAGGAAAAGCAAACGAAAAAAAAGAATTTCTAAAACACGTAGTTCAAAAAAAGGAAACATTATATGGCATTAGCAAGGACTTAAATATCTCGATTTCCGAAATCGAAAAATATAATCCAGACATAAAAAACGGACTTAAATTCGGTGACACTCTTTTGATTCCCTTATTTAAAGAAGAAAAAAAAGCCGTAATAACAGAAGAAAAAACAATTCCAGCTTCTCTTCCAAAAGAAAAAAAGGAAAACACGATTATTGAACAACACCCCCGAAAATCAGTCCGGGTAGTTCTTTTGCTTCCTCTGATGCTGGATAACACCTCTAATCAAGATGCTACTATCAATAAATTTTTGGATTTCTATGCTGGTATTTTGATGGGTGTAAAAGAATTAAAATCTCATGGATACAATATTGAACTAAACACTTATGATACAGAAAAATCAGAAGAAAAAGTACGCCATATCCTGAATGACCCGACTATTGTTAAATCAGATCTGATTATCGGACCAGCATATGGTCTGCAGATCAAGCCGATTGCTGAATTTGCCAAGAGAAATGAAATTCCTGTCGTTATACCTTTCTCAAAGAAAGTTCCAGAAATAGATAATAATCCTTTTTTATTTCAATTTAACGCAAATACCAGATATTCTTTCCAGAGAATGGCAAATTTATTTGAAAATCAATTCTCTAATAAAAATATAATATTCATCCAGTTCTCTCAACATACCACCGATGACTTTTCTGGTTTTCTTCAACATTATCTAACAACAAAAAAAATCCACTTCCAGAAGGTTAAGGCCTCAGAACTGTCTTCCTCTAAGTCTTTACTGCAACAAAAAAATAATCTGTTGGTTCTTTGCACAAAAGATCCCGATGAAGCAGAAACAAGCATTGTAGAAATACAATCTTGGAATATTCCCTCCTACTCGGTCTCATTATTCGCTTCTGAAGAGTTGGAAGAATCATTAAATCTTGCAAACGATATCTACTACTTTTCTTCTTTCTACATTACTTCGGGAAGTAACTATCTTCGTTATCAGAACTACTTCCAAACTAATTTCACCAACGCTCTCACAGAAAATCCAAGATTCGATCTTTTGGGACATGACTTATCTGTTTATTTCATCAAGAATATAAGCCACAACGGAAAATCATTTACCATTCCTAAGGACGAAACAGAACAGCAACTGCAAAGTTGTTTGGCTTTTAGGCGCATGAATCCAAACGGTGGCTATATCAATGAAGGATGCTTTCTACTGCGCTCAAAAAACGGATTGAAGACCAAAATTAAATAAAGGATTTTTGGAAAAATTCTGTACTATCTGAATCGAAACTGATAGTCTGCATTACGCTTCATTATTTTTTTCGATTCTGGATAGCTTTCAATAAACCAGGTCAGAAAAGCGGCATAGTCAATCTTTTCAGAAAGAAGTTTCTCTCTTCTTTTTTGGAAAATCTCTTTCCTGTCTGGCATGGTCAATAACTCCGTTACCTTGGAATAAAGATCATCCACATTTTCTGGTTTGATTCCATACCCCATCTCATACTTATTCTCAAGTTCATTCAGATAACCAATACGTCCCACAAAACCATTGAATCGAATAAAAGGGACACCAAGTACTCCCGCCTCAGCTGCCATTGTCTGACTGTCACCTATATATAGCGAAGAGAATGCCATTACATGATGCATATCCTTTGTCTGGATTTGAATCCTATAAGGTTCAAACTGAGATTCGAGTTCTCGTTCAGAAGTGATATAAATTCGTCCGTATGGTTTCAGAATCTCAATAAGCCGTGTGGCTATTTCCGTATTTATCCCTTGTATTCCATTATCATGATGTGCATCAAGACGCGCAAAACGAAGAATGAAATAAGGAGTGTCTGTCGTAAAGTATTTCTCGACGACACGACGGTCAGGGGTGAAATGATTAGGATGTAGATAGGCTAACTCATTATAGGATTCTGTCTTGATAGACTTATGCTCCATAGTGTCATTGAAACAGGATACTGGCGTGAGCAACGTATCGACTAATGGGCCAGCTACTTTCTGAAACATAGGTACAACCGGCGCATCATCTTCTCCCACAACAATATTATACCGACGGAGAAACCAACCTACCTGAGCTACTTCTGGAGTCGATCCTGTGAGCAGGTCTATGTGGTGACGGAGTGAAAAAAGAAACATCTTCAAATCGCGGAACAGCATGTCGATTCCGATTCCTAATTTGCTTTTACGATGAGCAACTTTCAGTATGTTGTGATAAGGTAGATCCGACTGTTTCAGCAAGTCTTCAAGTATGTCCTTTGTCTTAATAAGAATAAATACTTTATGACCATCTCGTATCAGATTGTGGGCCACATTCTTATATAGATGAAAGTGAGCCGGATGACTCAGTTGTATAAGAACATTCATGGATTAAAAAATAAATCGTTAATTTCCCTTTTCCTGACGTTTTAACTGACGTTCTACTAATTTACGGTAATTAGAACCCAACTTCATTGGATTGCCACTGGCAATCGTATAAGCCGGAACATCCTGATCAACGACCGTTCCGGATGATACCGTCGCCCACTCTCCTACTTCAACTCCTGGAAGTATCGTACACTTAACCGAAACAATGGCCTCTTTCTTGATTAGGACAGGACGTACCCTTGCTAAAAAAATACCCTTATAGGCACTTCTCGGATTGAAATGAGTCAAGAGCATCGACTCGGCATTGATACTCACACTGTCTTCTATATAAATAAACTCTGGATACAGATTGTCTAAGAAACAAAACATCCCGATATAGACATGTTTCCCTATATGAACACCTCGCCATCTGTGGAATACAACACGCAGAGTGTTGTTAGGACATGCATAAGCCAAAAGCATCAGAAGAGTGTTCTTGACTTTTCGGATATACTGTCCGACACTTCGTTTATGATGTTCTTCATTAGCATACTCTATCGCATGCCCTTCTGCTATTTCGAATTGATTAGATTGCATAAATTCATAGATTGATTACAATATCTGAATCTTTCTGGATAATGTTCTTATCAGGTCATATCCATCCCAAATCAATGAAAAATCTGTCGTATGTCCGATTGGGACAATCCGGTCTATCCCTTTCATTTTGTTTTCCTGCACAAATGACTTCAATCGGTCTTCTTCATAACCATAATAGGACATCGTCTGGTATTTGTTATTGACAATGGGCACTACCTCATTTATATCTTCTGAAATATATTCTGAGAAATAACCGCATGCACACCGATACTCATCAATCTTGTCATTTAAACTCGATAGCATAACTCGCTTGATAAAATTGTCTTTCGTTCGCTCCTCTCTGATCTCCATAGCAGCGGCCTGACGATACATTGCCGTCAGTTTATCTACTGCCATGACAGACTGAAATTCATATTTCTTTGCTACCAGTCCATGTAGGCTATTCCAGAACCTTTCTCTGACTTGTTCGATTCTTTTCCTGTCACCAGTCCATACAATCAGATGTGGGGCAGAACAAGCATTCTGGTCAAATAGATATGTATCATTGTAAAATCCTTCTGCCAGTTTCCCGACTGCGTCTTCTGACACGGCATCAGCATTTATCGTTGCAAATGAATAACGGTCCGCAAACGTTACATCAAACGATCTGGAAGGTATCGGAGAACGACGTATCGATGTGATTGTCGCGTCTCCACCCCATATCACCCGCACGTCACTATGACTGGAGAAGAAATCCGTTGCCTCCCGATTGTCTCTGTCATATTGTACCAAAACAATCCGAGACGTCGAAGCATGGGAAGAAGACAAGTCTTGTATGTGTCTGGCAATAATCTCAACTTGAGGAAAATTTTTACTCGAAACTCTTACAATATTATTGTTTCCAGACAGGAGCCCAGCTACTAAGGAGAAAGTAAAGTTGATTGGCACATTAGAGGGAGCTATGTGAAAAAGACAACCTCTTCCGATGCGATGTTCCTCCCTTTCATACTGTTCTTGTATCTTTTTTATATTCGCCTTCCGACAGAAAAAAGCAAACGTGATGACGTCTGGATATTGTCGCGCTTGTGGGTCTTTCAAAAGTCTGGAAGACAATGCCTCCAACATCTCTGTACAAAAAATGTCAAACGGGGTCGTTGCTTTTTTTGCAAAAAATGCATCCCAATCAATTTTTTTAGGATACAATATCCGTATATCTGCTGGCTGAACAATCATACTTTATTTAAAGTTTGATGCATACGTATCACTACACCCTCGTATCTCAGCATTCTTGATTCTTCCGAATATCTTGAAATACTTTCCTTTTCTTCCGCAAGGACAATCATCCTCACCCTCTATCATTCCCTCATCCTCTGTCAGAAGAACATGACCAGGATAGGAATGAGGTAGAATCGAAACAACTTCAATCAACCCCCTTTCTCCTTTATCCGCAAGCGAGAAATCCTTCGGACGACGTATCAGCACGTCCGAGAATACCGAAGTGTGCAGATGACCGCATTCACACTCCATATAGATGCTCCCTGTCTGTTCTACCATTCCGTAATAATCATGTACATTCTTTTCTTGAATGCCACAGACTGTGTTCAATGCCTTCTTGAAATCCTCTGGACTTACTTGTTCATTCACGAGTTTTTTCCAACCTCCTCCGTGTATCAGAACTCCGTTCGATAGGTCAGGACGATAACCAGATACCAACAATTTCTTGTAAAAATGTTGCCAGATCATGAACGTGAATCCGAATAGGAAAATTGTTTCGCCTTGATGTTGCTCCAGAAATGATTTCATAGAATCTATATCTAATTCCATATTCTCATCCAGAGCATAGCACCGCTTCGTCCCGAACATCGAAAAACCCAATATTCCTGCTCCACGGGCCGAAAACATCTGACGATTTTTTATCACAGCCGACGAATCCAGTATCAACATCGGAACACGATGACCACCAAGAAACGAAGAGACTATCTTGACCAGACATTTTGTCTGATTGCTGGACGTTTCCTTGTCTAGATATATTTTAGAGACTCGTTGCCCTGTTGTTCCGGAAGAGGTAAGCGTCTTGACTACTTCTTCATCCCGAACACTCTTCAAATCGTACTCTTTGAATAGACGAACAGGAAGAAAAGGAATCTCATCATACGAAAAGTCCTGATGAATATCGAAACCCGATACATCTACAAAACGCCGGTACAAACCACAACGTTCATAATGACTGCGGGTCAGTTCTCGTAATTGTAAATTCAACCGCTCCCGTTTTTCTTCGGACGAAAGTGAATAGGGAGGCGTTTCTAACCATTCCTGCATACTCATATCTCTATTCTTTTCTGCAATTCCTGATACTGTACCTTCCCTGATGTGTTTTTAGGGATATTCTCAATTGTCACTACCGAAAATGCACGTTTGTTAAGCCCTGTTCTCTCACTCAACATGTCTTTTATTTGCTCTTCTAGACCTTCTTTGATTACAAATACCGTTATCCGGTCATCTACACCCACACATGCGCAGTCCAGTGTGATGCTTTTCACCATTTGCTCCAGAGAATCAAGATTACACCTATTTCCCCATATTTTCACAAACCGTTTCATTCTTCCGGTAATGTAATAGTAACCGTCCCCATCTCTTTTGGCGATGTCACCGGTATGAAGCACACCCCACATTCTCCCTTTGCGATAACTCTGACAACCAGCCACGAAAAACATCATCCGCTTCTCGTACACAGGCTATGACATGATACCTCTCTCCGATAAACTTCTCTACAATAGCTCTTCCGATACCTCGGTTACACCCGGATATCACCATTGTACGATCGCCTTCTGCCGGTCTTCTCTCAGAGATCCACTCCATATTTCTTCAGGATTTCCTTCCCCTTTTCATACGAAGAGAAATCAACAATATCTTCCGTTTCCATCATGATGTCAAAAGCATCCTCCAATGCAGCCATCAGCGTCATGTGCCCCACCGAATCCCATGCTTCCACGTCATGATATTTCAACGTGGCCAGTTTATCTTCAGCCACCTCCAGCGTTTCGATAAACGCCTGATTGTATTTTTCAATATTTGCCATGTAATTGTATGTTTTTAGCAATTCTTATTAACGCAAATATACAAAAGAAATATCCAAAAACAAAGACCGGCTCTTTATTGAGAGCCGGTCTTTGTTCATCTGAGGTGTTGTCTTGTCTGTTTAGAACAACACTCCTACTACGAAGTCAATACTGTGCGCACGCATGTGAAGACGGTTGGAATAGTAATTTCCATGACACTGATCATATAGTTCGTCACTCAGGTCAAGCGTGCGGACTGGTGTCAGACCGTTCTTGTGGAAATAGGTATTCGTCAATCCTCCTCTCCATCGTATCTTGGCCGTGATAATAGCAGCATCCACGTCATACTCTGCACCTAACGCAAGACCGAATGTCCCGCGCAGGCGGGCAGGGCCGTAATTGGATGGCTTGCCGTCATAGAATGTCCCGACAAGCGAACCGTCTGTTGAATTCTCAGCTATCGAATGACCCTCAGCATGACCCGTCGTGACGATTCCCAATCCCAGATTGGCATGCGCTGTAAATCGGACCGGACCGACTGACCCTGTTCGGAATCGCAAACCCAGGGGGATTTCCAATTCCTGAAAGTCATATTCTACCTGTGTGGTGCCTATCTTGCCATTGTTGGAGTTCAGAATATCTCCTTTCATCTGACCGCCGTACCCGTTGTAGTTGATGCCGGAGAATACGGCATATTTGTTATCAACACCGAAGTTGTAATAGGCAACAAGACCTCCGGCAAATTTGAATTTCGCTCCGTCACTCTCTACGTTTTTATGTCCACCGTTCGTCAGCCACGATACCGATGGCGCTACCTCCAGGCCAAACGAGAAACGCTCCTCGTCCGCTGCGTTTGCCACACCGCTTGACAGCATGATTGCTGCAACGATGCCGATAAATGTTTTCTTCATATCTGTTGATTGTTTGTTTGGTTTCTTTTTTTCGAATGCAAAGTAACGTAAAAAATCCCTTCTTCTCTGTGTATCCGCCTTTCTTTTTTCGCTCATTTCTGCTGTCTTGACGTATCTTTTTTTATTTTTGCGTGCATTTGCACCGACACATATCCCCCCCTTTTTTCAGCAGACAATAGTTCTGACCATGAACAAGTTCAACCTGACATCTTCCTACAGACCTACCGGCGACCAGCCTGAAGCCATCGATCAATTGGTCCGTGATCTTCGGAACGGACACCAGGCCGAGGTACTTCTGGGCGTGACAGGCTCCGGCAAGACATTCACCATTGCCAATGTCATTCAACATCTGCAACGCCCTACTCTGATTCTCTCACACAACAAGACGCTCGCTGCACAACTCTACAGCGAGTTCAAGGGGTTCTTTCCGAACAACAAGGTCGAGTATTTTGTCTCCTACTACGACTATTACCAGCCAGAAGCCTATATCCCCTCCACCGATACCTATATCGAGAAGGACCTCGCCATCAACGACGAGATTGACAAACTCAGACTCTCCACCGTTTCTTCTCTGCTTTCCGGACGACGAGACGTGGTGGTCGTCAGCTCTGTGTCCTGTATCTACGGCATGGGAAACCCCGATTCGTTCGATGCCAATCTTATTTCTCTAAAGAAAGGCGCACACTACGTCCGCGACACCTTTCTCCTTGATCTCGTCAACGCTCAGTATGTCCGTAACGAGATAGAACTCAACCGAGGTAATTTCCGCGTCAAGGGTGATACGGTGGACATCTTTCTCGCTAACGAGGATTTCGCACTGCGCGTCGTCTTTTGGGGCGACGAGATCGACGAACTCCTGACCATCGAACCTGTTTCCGGCAGCGAAATAGACTCTTTCGACGAATTCCACATCTACCCCGCTTCTATCTTCGTAACCAGCAAGGAGGGTGTACGGATGGCTATCGACAACATCCGGAACGACCTCCGTCTTCGTGTCGATGAGTTTGAAAGCGAAGGACGATCTTTCGAAGCCAAGCGCCTGACCGAACGCGTCAACTACGATATCGAGATGATTCTCGAACTCGGTTATTGTCAGGGTATTGAGAACTACTCTCGCTATTTCGACGGACGACCGCCGGGGTCTCGCCCTTTCTGCCTGCTCGACTATTTCCCGAAGGATTTCCTGCTGGTCATTGACGAGTCCCATGTAACCGTACCGCAGATTCAAGCCATGTACGGAGGCGACAAGTCTCGCAAGGCGAATCTCATTGAATACGGGTTCCGACTCCCCGCCGCTGCCGACAACCGACCTCTGAAGTTCGAGGAGTTTACCGAACTGCAACCTCAGACCATCTATGTTTCCGCAACACCGGCCGACTATGAATTGCAGAAAACCGGTGGCGAGTTCGTCGAACAGGTTATCCGACCGACGGGTCTGCTCGACCCCATTATCGATGTTCGGCCTTCCCTCAACCAGATCGATGACCTCATGGAGGAGATCGAACAACGAAGGGAGAAGAATCAACGATCTCTCGTTACTACCCTCACCAAACGTATGGCGGAGGAACTCACTTCCTATCTGCTCGACCACGGCATACGGGTGAATTATATCCATAGCGATGTCGATACGATGGAACGGGTACAGATACTCGATTCTCTCAGGAAAGGTATGATCGACGTCCTCGTTGGCGTTAATCTCCTGCGCGAAGGACTCGATCTTCCGGAAGTTTCGCTCGTCGCCATTCTCGATGCCGACAAGGAGGGGTTCCTTCGGTCTCATCGCTCTCTGACCCAGACAGCCGGCAGAGCGGCACGTAACGTCGAAGGTACCGTCATCATGTATGCCGATACCATTACGGAGTCCATGCGCCTGACCATCGATGAGACGAACCGCCGAAGGGAGAAACAGTTGCGGTACAATGCCGAACACAATATCACTCCGCAACCTCTCAACAAGTCCGTTCAGACTCCTTCCGTATTTACCCGCAAGGAATCTCTTGCTTATTCCGAACCCGAACGCATCTCCATCGCCGCCGACCCTGTCGTTCAATACATGAACGCAAACCAGCTTTCCAAGACGATCGAGAAGACCCGAAAGGCCATGCTCGGAGCGGCCAAGGATCTCGATTTTATCACGGCGGCACAACTGCGGGACGAGATGCAACGGCTCCAGGAACGGCTCAATCGCATCTCTCAGGACAAATAATCACTTTTATTCCTGTTGATACCATAAAAAAAGGTTTGGACCCATTCGCCCAAACCTTTTTCTTATTCTGTCTCCTTGAATTCCTTATCCGTAGATGATGTTTCCGTTCTCGTCCTTGTATTCATCAAGACCCTTCTGATAGGTATTCATGGCACGCAACGACATACCCATGCTCGAGAATCCTCCGTCATGATAGAGGTTCTGCATCGTGACTTTCTTGGTCAGGTCTGAGAACATCACGATGCAGTAGTTGGCACAGTCATCCGCACTGGCATTGCCCAGCGGTGACATGCGGTTGGCGAAGTCATAAAGCTTGTCCATGCCTTTGATGCCGGCACCTGCGGTCGTCATGGTCGGCGACTGCGATATCGTATTGACACGCACGTTCTTCTCCCGACCGTAAATATAGCCGAAACTTCTGGCGATGCTCTCCAACAGGGCTTTGGCATCCGCCATGTCATTATAGCCGAACATCGTACGTTGTGCCGCCATATAGGTCAGCGCTACGACCGAACCGTACTCGGCTATCGCATCCTGCTTCTTTGCCACCTGCAACATCTTATGGAACGATACGGCAGAGATATTCAGCGTCGTATCGAAGTAGTTGTAGTCAAGGTCGTCATACAGACGCTTCTTACGTACGTTCGGCGACATGCCGATACTGTGGAGGACAAAGTCTATCTTGCCGCCCAATACCTCAACCGAACGCTTGAAGACGTTTTCCAGATCCTCTACGTTCGTGGCGTCGGCAGCTATCACCTCAGCATGTATCTTCTCTGCCAGTTCATTGGTCGTTCCCATGCGGACTGCAACCGGAGTGTTGGACAGGGTGATGGTTGCCCCTTCCTCTACGGCTCGTTCAGCAACTTTCCATGCTATGGATTTGTCATTCAGGGCTCCGAAGACGATTCCTCTTTTCCCTTTAAGCAGATTGTTTCCCATATCTTTTATTTTTTACTAAATGCAAAGATACATTTTTTTTGTTTACTGCAAAAGCACGGCTTTCAACCGCCCCATTCATTCATCACCGAAATCCATGGTGATTCTGTATAGTCTGAAATCGGAGACACCCACTCGCTCAAACCACCACTTCTCCGATGAGACCACCCGGTTTCCTTCCCCTCGTTTGTTGTATGCGAAAAAGTACCGGTTCTCCTCTCGGTCATATCCCAGCCAGATATAGGCATTCTCACGCTCTATCAGGATTGCGTCAAATCGTACGAACTCCATCTCATGACGGTACTCTGGGAAGACCAGCATGTGATTCTCCTTGATGTCCGCTAACGTAGCCTCCGGATTGTAATAACTGCCCTCACAGTCCAACGGCAGATGCAACGTACCGAAAAGGAAATCGGCATCATTGTTCTTCAACGCATTTTTGTATTTCGTCCAGAACGAGACAAACTCACTGGCATGCGGAACCTGCGCGACGGCAGTCTGGACAAGGCCGGACAACAGTCCTGCGAATAGAAGTAACGACAATCTTTTCATGTTTTTTCTTTTTTGGCATATCTATTAAGGCAGAACGGCACCTCACCCTTTTAGGTCAATAGTCCTGTCCCGTCCATATTTTCCACGCCGCCACGGCTTGGCCATGCAGCATTTCCATACCGTTCTTGATGGTAGCCCCTTGGGCTTCTCCCTTCTGCAGGAAAAGCGTTTTCTCCGGATTATAGATCAGGTCATAGAGAAGATGGCGCTCCCCGATTGCTTCGTATGGGATGCTCGGGAATGCATCCGGCGGATACATGCCCAGCGGAGTACAGTTCACGATAAGCAAAAACTCTGCCATGATCTCTTCCGTCAGGTCATCATACGTGAATCGCCCTTCTTTCGCCGTGCGCGAGACAAAACGGTATTCGATGCCGTTTTTCTTCAACACGTACGCCACCGCCTTCGACGCACCGCCCGTACCCAGTATCAGGGCTTTCTTGTGCCATGGCTTCAACAGGGGCTGCAACGAGTTCTCGAATCCGATGGCATCCGTATTATAGCCGCGCGTCGTCATCTTTCCGTTTTCGTCATACGAGAATCGGATCGTATTGACGGCTCCGATGGAGGCCGCTGTCTCGTCCAGGGAACCAAGGTACGGCATCACCTGCTCTTTGTAGGGGATTGTTACGTTCATACCCGTAAATCGCCTCTTCGTCGTCAGGTCTTTGAATTCTTCAATGTGTTTCAGCGGACACAGGTCATAGACCGCATCAATCCCTTCTCGCTCGAACTTCTCGTTGAATTTGCTACGCGAGAAGCTGCTGGATAACGGATATCCGATGATTCCGAAATGCTGTTTCATGTTCTTTTTCGATTTGCGTTCTTTTAGGATAAATGCAAGGATACAAATGCCCACGATCACGGCAATGACGGTGCCTATCTCCGTGCTGTATCGGGCAACCATGCTCTCCAATTCTTCTGGTCCCATCTCCGGATACGCTTTCGCCAGACCGTAACCCAAGCCCACCAGAACCGCATTCCACAACCCCGAACCGATGGCGGTGAAGACGACGAACTTGCCTATGTTCATGCGTGCCAGACCGGCTGGGATGGAGATCAACTGACGGATGGCTGGGATGAAACGACCGATGAGCGTCGCCATCGAACCGTGCTTGTCAAAATAGGCTTCTGCCTTCTTTACTTTTTCTCGGTTCAGCAGACACAGACGCCCGACTCTCGATTCGGCAAAACCATAGACGATCGGACGTCCAAGAAACAGTGCCAGCACATAGTTGACCAGTGCTCCCGCTACCGACCCTATCGTCGCAAACAGCAACACCGGGAAAATGTTCATCTCGCCTCCGGGCTGAGCCGCCATCCAGGCGGCTGGGGGAATCACCGCTTCCGACGGAAATGGGATGAACGAACTCTCCACTCCCATCAGGAGGGCTACCGTTCCGTAATTGAGGTGATGAAGATACCATGCCGTCACGGCTCCGATTCCGAAATCCATAATTCAATAAATTAATGTCTGTTAATTCGCTGTCTCTTCCCTGTCGTGTTCGTCCGTTTTCTTTTCTTCGAATAGTCTCGCAAACTGCGTCATCGCCTCCGGACAGGCTCCGAAGAATACCTGTGTGGCGTTCTGTGCATTGATCTCAAGAGCACGACGGATATACTGCTCCGAGAAGTCATAGTCACCCAGCTTGAAATAGGCAATCGCCATAAAGACGAAACTCTGATATTTATTGTCCGTATCCTGCGTCGCTCGCAGCAGACGGTTGTAGATTACGATACTTTCCTCATAGCGGCCCACGTCCAGATAAAGACGACCCAGATTCCGCAATACGTCTTCCGATTCCGGCGCTGTCTCCAGCGCGCAGTTGAAGGCATGGATCGCTTCGTCATAACGCCCCAGGTGTGTCAGCGTCTCTCCATAGTAGTTGATGGAAAGGACGTTGTCCGGCTCTATTCGCGTTGCGTTCTTGAAGCAGTCCACGGCCTCCTCCATCTCATCCTTTTCCATCAGACACAAACCCTTGCCTATCAGCGCCGGGACGTACTCCGGATAATGGCTCAAAACCTCATGGTGCAGACGAAGGGCCTCGTCTATCTCGCCCGACTGCTCGTGACATTCTGACAGACAGACCATTCCCTGACACCACCCTTCTTCGTCTTTTTCTTTCTTACACAGTGGAATGAACTCTCTCAACGACTCGATCGCATCCGCATACCGACCCAGACGCATCTCCACCAATCCCTTCTGCAACCACGCTCCCGAATCCGTCGGGTCAATGGCCACAGCATATCCGTATGCCTCTATGGCTTTGTCGTATTGCTCCAGACTTCCGTAGGTCTGACCGATGTTGAACCATCCCTCCACCGAGAACGGATCCAGCGACAGAAGACGCTCCGACGCCTCCAGACTCTGCTCCATCTCGCCCGTCTGCGCATGGCAGAAGGCCAGTTCCGAAAGGGCGTCCTGACAGTCCCCGTCTTCCTCCAGCACCCGGCGTATGTAGGCAATCGCACGTGTGTACAGCGAATCCGCTATGTAGATGTCCGAGACCGTCAGACACGTGTCGATGTATTCTTCGAGGTTCCCTCCTCTGCGCACGGCCTCCACGCATTCCTCAAACACCTGTTCCGCCTCGAACACGCGCGACAGGCGTACCAATATCTCGCCTTTCGTCAGCAGGGCATCTACGTCCGACGAGACGTACGAGGCGTCTGGCATCGAGTCCAGCAACCGCAACGCACGTTGTAGCTGACCACTCACCATCAGCACCCGCACTCGTCGCAACAGCAGACCCGACGAACAGGGATGCATCTTCAGACCCAGCTCCACCACCGCCTCGCCGTCCGAGGCACGACCGTCTGCTATATAATAGTCCGCGATCTCTTCCAGGTCCTCCACGTCAAAGTAAAACGGATGGCCCGATTTCAACGAACTCTCGTAATGACGCACCAGACGCAGAAGGTGATTATTGCCTTCCCGATGCGATGGGTTCTGATGGATTCCGCCTGACTGCGACATACGATACCGTTATTTGTTAATATTTATGGAATTTACAAAGATACGGAAATACGATGGTTTCCAATGTTTTTCTGCGGTGTTTTTTTGATGAAAATTTCTGCTGTCCCACCCGTCTCCTCTTTCTTTTCGCTGGCTCCCTTATTGCTCCACCCAGTCCCATTTCGAGAATGAGAACAGCCCCTTTTCTCCAATCTTGATTTCCGGCGTCACCAGCAGACCCAGGAACGACAGTGTCATGAACGGGGCGGTCAGCGTCAGCGGATAGCGGCTGAAATGACGGCGTATCTCCTGACACTGCTCGTTCAGTTCCTCGGCACCAGACGTACTCATCAGTCCGCCCACCGGCAGACCAAGTACAGTCACTTCTCCTCGGGCGGCAAAGGCGCGTCCGCCTTTTTTCTCTATCACGGCATTCAGGGCCGAGGCGATGTCTCTGTCACTGCTCCCGAAGGCAATCAGGTTATGTGTGTCGTGGTTCACGGAGGTGGCAAAGGCGCCTTCTCTGATTCCCGTTCCGCGAATCCAGGCCACCTGGGGTTTTCCGTTCCGGTATCGGTTCACATAGACGAGTTTCACCACGTCCTGCTCCGCGTCGCTCTCCAGGTTTCTCATCGCGCTTCCGGGGGCGTAGCGCCGCGCCTTCGTGACGATCTGTCTGTCCGTGACTTCCATGATGGTGATTGCCCCGTCCACGGCTTTTTCCAGTTCTCTTTCGTCGATGCGGTCGTGCATGAAGTTCTCAGGCAACTCCCGTAGCGGGGCTGTCTCTTCCGGGGCCAACGGTGTCATGTCGCGACGGATACCGTCCACATAGACCGCCGACGGACGGAACGTCTTCAGGTCTTCTACGACTTGGAAGTCGGCTCGGTCGCCCTCTCTCAGCAGACCCACCGGCAGATGGTAATGCTCCACCGCATTCACCGTCGCTGCCCGTATCACGTCATACAGGTCGTAACCGTCTTTCACGGCGCGCGAGACGAGACGGTCCATGTAGCCCTCCGTCTCTATCTTGTCCACCGAGATGTCGTCCGTACACAGCATCACCTCTCCCGGATATTTCCCGATCAGTCCCGACAGGGCTTCGTAGTTGCAGGCGGCACTTCCTTCCCGTATCAGGATTTTCATGCCCAGCCCGATTCTCTCCTCTGCCTCGCACAGCGTGGTACATTCGTGGTCGGTCTGGATACCCGCCTCCGCGTATTTCCGCAGGACATCGCCCGTCAGACCGGGCGAATGACCGTCCACCGCCAGTCTGTATTTCTTCGCACTCGCTATTTTCCTCATCACTTCTTCATCGTCCGACACCACGCCTACCGCATTCATCACTTCGCTCAACCCGTAGAAACGTCCCGACGACATCAGCCTCTCCACGTCCTCCGACGTGACCGTGCCACCGTTTTCGTCATACGCGCACGACGGGACGCACGACGGCACCGTGAAGAAGCATTTCGTCGCCGACGCCTTCGCATCGCTCAACATGTACTCGATACCCGGCACTCCGCATACGTTGGCTATCTCATGCGGGTCCGTCACCACGCCCACTACGCCGTGCCGCACGGCTATCGCGCCGAACCTCGACGGCGTCAGCATGCTGCTCTCTATGTGTACGTGGGCATCCACCCATCCCGGCAGTATATAACGGTCCCGGGGGGCTGTGGCGTCTTCCCCCGTCGCGACGATCTTCCCGTCACGCACCCTGACGTATCCGCCATAGACCCTCCTTCGGAACACATCGACGATGCGGCCACGCACCGTGTATTCGCTGTTGCTGTTCTCCATATGTTTTGGTTGTATCTTTGTTCTGTAACGCGTTTATGATTCTATCCGACAAACAGCAGCGCCGCACCTCCGACCGAGATAAACGCCCCAGCCACCTGCTGTTTCGTGATGCGCTCCTTGCCTCTCCACCAGGTCGGCACCAGGATGAAGATCGGCACAAGTGCCATCAGCGTGGCGGCAATGCCCGTCGTCGCATTCGCCACGGCCCATAGCGACAGCGATATGCCCAACACCGGACCGATGACCGTACCCACCACCAACGGCCCCAGAGCCGTTCGTCGCCGGACCGCCCAGCCCACCGAACTCCACCTTCCCCTCAGCGTGACCAGCAAGGCAAAACACGCTATCGCCGTGAAGGCGCGTATCTGCGTGGCGGCAAAGATGTTCAGGTCGCCCAGACCCTTTTTCGTGAGCACATATCCCGTCGCCTGACACAGTGCTCCGGCTGCGCTCAGCACGATGCCGCCCGCCACGGCGTTCTTCCCCGCCGACTCCAGGCGCAGGCCGCGCCCCCTGCCCGAGATGGCAATCACGATTCCCGCCAGGACGGTCACGATGGCAATAGCCTCTCTGACCGTCAGCACCTCGCCGAAGACCACCAGGGCTATTACCGATGTGAAGACCGGCGAGAGGGTCATCAGCAACTGCGACATACGGGCCCCGATCAGCGCATACGATTTGAATAGACACAGGTCACCGACGAATAGGCCCACCAGTCCGCTCAGCGACAGCCACAACCACTGCTCGCTCGTCGCTCCCACCGGCACCGCCGATCCCGTCATCACCGTCGTGATGCAACCCACCATGACGATGGTCAGCACCAGACGCAACACGTTCAGGTTCACCGAACCGATGCGCTTCGAGACGTCTTCATAGCATACCGCCGAGATCGTCCAGCACACCGAGACCAGTATCGATACCGTTTCTCCTGCGTAGGGTCCCATTGTTTCTCTTTTCTGTCAATTTTGTCTCCCGCCTCCGTCTGCGGAGTCTCTCCTGTTCGGAGGTACGAGAAAAGATTGCGAATATAAGGAAAAAAACTAACTTTGCCGTCCCTTTCTCCTCCCTTTGTTGTCTCGCGCTCACTCATAACAACACCGCTTTATCTATGGACGAACCGCTGGATATTCTCTACGAGGACAATCACCTCATCATCGTCAACAAGACCTGCCACGATATCGTACAGGGCGACAAGACCGGCGACGTCACCCTCACCGACCGCGTCAAGGCGTTTCTCAAGCGCAAGTACGACAAACCAGGCAACGTCTTCTGCGGGGTCCCTCACCGGCTCGACCGGCCGACCTCCGGCGTCGTCATCCTCGCCAAGACCAGCAAGGCGCTCGCCCGGCTCAATGCCATGTTCCAGCGACACGAGATACGCAAGACCTACTGGGCAATCGTCCAGCAATGCCCGCCCAGGGACTCCGACCGACTTCAGGATTACCTCATTCGCAACGAGAAGATGAATAAGTCCTTCGTCTGCGAGGAACGGCGACAGGGAGCAAAACTCGCCATCCTCAACTACCGTGTCATCATCCACGGCGACCGCTACACCCTGCTACAGATCGACCTCGAGACAGGACGACACCACCAGATCCGCGCCCAACTCTCACACCTCGGATGCCCCATCAAGGGCGACCTGAAGTACGGGGCTCGACGCAGCAACGTTGACGGCGGCATCTGCCTCCATGCTCGACGCGTCGAGTTCACACACCCCGTCAGCCTTCAGCCACTCCGCATCATCGCTCCCGTTCCCGACGACCCCCTCTGGCTGGCGCTCACCGCCAACGTACGCGACTGACCCCCGTCTTTCTTTTTCGTCTCTTTATTTCTGATTCCATGCATTTTCTCAGACAACTTCTCATCCTCTTCTCTTGCCTCGCCGTCGGCGAGGGATGCGTCCGACTTCTCCACGTCCAGTTCCCTTCCGCCGTCATCGGCATGCTCGTCCTCACCGCCGCTCTGCGACTGCGCATCATCCGACTCCACTGGATCAAGCCCGCCTCCGACCTACTGCTCGGCAATATCACGTTCTTCTTTCTCCCCACCTGTGTCAGCATCATTCTCTATCTCGACCTCCTGCGCGACCACTGGTGGCGACTCCTGCTCGCCGTCGTCGCCGGCACCGTGCTCGTCCTCGCCCTCACCGGTTGGACCTACCAGATCCTCAGCCGCCGATCCTCTCGCCGCTCCCACTCCGAATCATCACAAGGATAATCTGACCTATGTACGATCTGATCTCACACCCCGTATTCCTCGTCCTGCTGACCGTCGCGCTCTTTTTCGCTGCCAAACTTCTCCAGGCTCGCACCCGATTCGTCCTCTGCAACCCCTTGTTGCTGAGTATCGTCGCTCTCATTCTCTTCCTCTCTGCCTCCGGTATCCCCTATTCGGCCTACGAGAAGGCGTGCGCCCCCATCTCTTTCTGGGTCCAACCCGTCATCGTGGCGCTCGGCGTGCCGCTCTATCTCCAACTGCGCAACATCCGACGGGACTTCCTGCCGCTCGTCGTCTCCCAACTCGTGGCATGCATCTCCGGCGTCTGCTTCGGCGTGCTCTTCGCCCGTCTGCTCGGCGCGCCGGAGACGATCTGCCTCTCCGTGGCACCGAAGTCCATCACCATGCCCATCGCCCTCGAGGTCTCGTCTCATATCGACGGGGCTGTCCAGAGCCTCACAGCTGCCGCCGTGCTCGGGGCTGGACTCTTCGGCTCCGTGCTCGGACCCTCCACCGTACGACTCCTCGGCATCCGTTCCTTCCAGGCTCAGGGCGCTGCCATCGGGGCGGCTTGCCATGCCTTCGGCACCGCCGCCGCTTTCGAGACTCACCCCACCGCCGGAGCATACGCCTCGCTCGGACTGACCATCAACGGCATCCTCACCGCCGTCCTGACGATGCATATTCTCCACTTCCTTCCTTAAAATTTTTTTTCTCCTTACTTTCCTACCTCCAGTCCACTACCACTCCACTACTACTCCAATACTACTCCAATACTACTCCACTACCACTCCACTACCACTCCACTACCACTCCACTACTACTCCAATACTACTCCAATACCACTTCACTACCACTCCACTACTACTCCAATACTACTCCAATACCACTCCAATACTACTCCACTACCACTCCAATACCACTCCACTACTACTCCAATACTACTCAACTATATTCTCTCCGTCTTCTCTCTCCCCCATCCACTCCTCTTGAAACCAACCAAATTCTAATCTCACAAAACCCATTTGTTAAAAAAATGAAAATAGACTTAAAAAACACTCAATTCGTTGTTATATAGAACCCTTTCACTACCTTTACCTCCGATAGTGTAATTCATTCAGATCAATCAACCTAAAAAAACACATTTTCTATGAAACGAAGACTACTTGCCCTCGTGGCTTGCGCCTGCTCTCTCTTTGCCGGTGCTCAGGTGACCGACCAGACTTCCGCCACGCTCCAGAATGGCGACCAGACTTCCGTGTTCTACGGCTTCGCCGCTTTCAAGGAGGCTCTCGCCGCTGCTCCCGATGCCGGAGCCATCATCACGCTCTCGCCGGGTGCATTCGAGAATCCTGGCGATATCAAAAAGAACGTTAAGATCTACGGCGCCGGATTCGAGGACGACACCATCAACCACATCCCTCGCACGCGCATCAACGGCGATATTAATTTGAATTCTTCCGACGAGGTGGACCTCACCGCCGTGCGCATCGAGGGACTCTACATCAACGGCAGTCTCCTTTTTAACAACGAAGCAAAGACCATCGCCAATACGGAAATCGTGAAGTGCTCCTTTGATAATTTCTGGCACTATGCTCCTTCCTCCAACACGCTCATTCGTCAGTGCTATATCCGCTCTGACGTCAATGGCGATAATAGAAAGGCAACCTCCTTTGTCCTCGCCAACTGCTGGATGGCGGGTCGCATTGACGGCTTCGCCTCCGGGAGCGAGGTGCTCGTAGATCACTGTATCCTCAACACGAACAACTACTACCACTCTTTTGGTCCCTACTTCTATAAGAACAATATTGTCAGAAAAGATTATGGCGGTGGTTTCGGCAACGGTGCAACCTGCTACAACAACGTAGGAAACAAGGCACGTCTGATTGACAATACCAACATCTCCAGCATCGGCAACTACGGCGAGTCCGAATGGATCTCCTGGGCTTCCCTCCTCAAGGATGGACAGAACGACCTCAACTATAACCTCGCCGACGGCAACACCCGCACCTGGGAACTCAACGAACCGACCCGCTTTGTCGGAACCGACGGCACTCCGTGCGGCGTCACTGGTGGCGACTACCCTTGGAACCCGATCCCGTCCACTCCGCGTATCATCAGCACCTCGGTGGATAGCAAGGCGACTCCGGGCAAACTCAAGGTGAACATCAAGGCCGAGGCACGACCTCTGGACTAACTCTTTTTAACCTTCAACGTTTCTTATCATGAACAGAGTCATACACATCGGACTGACACTGCTCGCCTTGATTTGCTGCTCTTTCCTCGCGGCTCAGAACTCCATTACCAAGTGCGAGTACTGGCTCGATAGCCAGTACGACAACCGCACTGCGGAGAATACCTCGGGGAATTTTCAGACCACAATCAATCTCAACGCCCTCGCCGACGGACTGCATAGCCTCTCCATCCTCGTCATCGACGACAACGGAGCCAAAAGCCCCGTCGCCATCAAGTATTTCGTCAAGTTCGTGGGACACTCCTCCGCCGTCAATGCCCTCGCCGACTGTGAATACTGGATCGACGATGGCTTCGACCAACGCAAGACTGCGGCCATGCCGGCAACTGGAATCATCGACCTCTCCGAAGAGATCGGGACTCTGCGACCTGGTCTCCACTCCGTCTCCATGCGTGTGCTCGACAAGGCAGGCAACGTCAGCCCCGTCGCCGTCAAGTATTTCGTCAAGCCGCAGGCTTCCGCCTCCGGCGACAACGTCATCAAGAAGTACGAGTACTGGATCGACGCCGACTTCGACCAACGCAAGACGGCGACCATGCCAGCAGCTGGGATCATCGACTTCTCCGAAGACATCGAGGCGCTGCGACCTGGTCTCCACTCCGTCTCCATGCGTGTGCTCGACAAGGCAGGCAACGTCAGCCCCGTCGCCGTTAAGTATTTCGTCAAGCCGCAGACTTCCCTCTCCGGCGACAACGTCATCAAGAAGTACGAGTACTGGATCGACCGCGATTTCGAACACCGCAAGACCGTCAACATGCCGGCGGCAGGAGTGGTCAACTTCGGCGTCGCCCTCGCTTCCCTCTCCAACGGGCTCCACTCCATCTCCATGCGAGTGCTCGACAAGGCAGGCAACGCCAGCCCGGTCATGCTGCGCTACTTCCTCAAGAGCAAGGACTCCGGGATCGACAACGACCTCAAGTCCTACGAGTACTGGTTCAATGACGACTTCGCACACCGCACCTCCGGCACCCTCGCTTCCGATGGCATCATCGACCTCGACATCGATGTCGCCTCCTTCCGACGCGGTCTCCACCTGCTGCGCTGCCGCGTGTTCGACACCAAAGGAAATGCATCGGCCACCTACTCCAAACTATTCGTCCTCACCGAGTCCGACGGACTGTCACGACTCGTGGCTTACGACTATTGGATCAACGACAACGAACGCATACGCACCGAGGTTTCGCCTCGCAAGAACATCGTCGTGGCGAAGACCCTCTCCTTCAACCACAACACTGCACTGCGCCGCGTTCCAGACGACTACACCTTCAATGCCGACAAGAAGACCGTGCTCTGCAAGGATACCTTCACCATCGGATTTCAGGTGTTCGACAACAAGGGAACTGGTTCCGTTGCCGTCATCGACACCATCAAGAACTACGACCTGACCATCAGACCGGTCTTCTCCGAACTCAGCGATGGCGTTCCAGACCAGGTTAACACACCGACCGGTGGCGAAATCGTCGGATTCTCCTACACCGCCCTCGAGGCTGACTCCACACACTGGACCGTCTCTGGCGGCAATACGAAACTCGACTTCTACGACGCCAACGGCAACCCGATCGAGAACTACGACGTGCGCGAAATCGACGGAGTTCCGACCATCTGCTTCCGACTTCCGACCGCCACCGTATTCCTCCTGACCTACGGAGGCGACGACAGCCAGACAGAGACAACCGTCACCGTTACCGGCAACATCTCCACCGACGATGTCAACGTCCTCAACGACAGTGATCGACCACAGAGCGTGTACACCATCATGGGTATCCGTGCACGCAAGGACGCCTCCTCTCTCGAGGGACTGCCCGAAGGCTACTACATCGTCGGCAAACAAAAAATCTACATCCGACATCGGTAACCACCCTCCATCCACCCATCCACCCTCCATCCCCTCCTCCCTCCATCCTCCTCACATCACCACCGAACGGATAACATCACACCGCTTCCTTGACAGTCGCCCCGGAACAACCCGGGGCGACTTCTTTTCCTCCTCACCTACCCATAACCCAGCGTCCCACCACCCGTCTGTCCAAAATGTCTTGTGAAACAAGACAAACAAAAGTCCCGTAGGGACGACAGAATACAGGCAGGGATGGAGCCCGAAGGGCGGAGTCCCTGTATAAAATGCATCTTCCATACAGAACTCCGTAGGAGCGTCACCTCTCCGTCGTCCAATTTTGGAGCAAGCCGAGAGGAGAACAAATTTATTTGTTCTGCCGAGGCGAAGCCCAAAATGTCTTGTGAAACAAGACAAACAATAGTCCCGTAGGGACGACAGAATACAGGCAGGGGTTTCAACCCCTGTAAAAAACGTATTATTCCGCTCAGAACTCCGTAGGAGCGTCACCCCCTCCATCCCCCTCCTCCCCTCCATTTCTCATCATTCAAAAAAAAAAAATAAACACCCATATTTTTGTTTACTAAAAAAAGAACCCTATCTTTGCACCGCTTTTCACAAGAAAGGTGGCCGATTCGCTAGCTCAGCTGGTAGAGCACATCCCTTTTAAGGATGGGGTCTTGGGTTCGAACCCCAAGCGAATCACGGTGGAGGGGACCCCCGGCACTCATATAGCTTCGGCTATAGCCGGGGGTTTTTTATTTCCCGCCCCACCCACCGACTCTTTTCCGGACTCCACACCCCCCATCTCCCCATGTACGTATTTTACGTAAATTCACCACACAACGAAATTTTTCATGCACGACACAACGTGCTCTCTCAAAAAATAATACTACTTTTGTAAATTGTTCAATCTCCAGAACACACCATTTGTTTATTCAATCAATTCATTCAATAAATTTCATTGCTTTATGAAGAAACACAACTTCAACCCAGGACCTTCCATCCTCCCTCAACCGGCCATTGACGCTACCGCTGCCGCTGTAAAGGACTTCGAAGGTACAGGACTCTCTCTGCTTGAAATTAGCCATCGCAGCAAAGAATTCAAACCAGTCATCGACGAGGCTGAACAGCTCTTCCGCGAAATCCTCGACATCCCGGCTGGATACAAGACCGTATTCCTCGGTGGCGGTGCTTCTCTGCAGTTCTGCATGGTCCCTTACAACTTCCTTGAGAAGAAAGCCGCTTACCTCAACACCGGCACCTGGGCCAACAAGGCACTCAAGGAAGCTCAACTCTTCGGCGAGGTCGTTGAAGTCGCTTCTTCTAAAGACAAGAACTATACCTACATCCCGAAGGGTTACACCGTTCCTTCCGATGCCGACTATTTCCACATCACCACCAACAACACCATCTACGGTACCGAACTCAAGGGCGACCCTGACTCTCCGGTTCCGATGGTCGCTGACATGTCTTCCGACATCTTCAGCCGTCCGGTGGATGTATCTAAATACCTCTGCATCTACGGAGGTGCGCAGAAGAACTGCGGACCTGCCGGACTCACCTTCGCCATCGTCAAGGAAGATGCGCTCGACAAAGTGTCTCGCACCATCCCGACCATGCTCAAGTACAGCACACACACCTCCAAGGACTCCATGTTCAATACCCCTCCTGTCCTCCCTATCTACACCGCTCTCCAGACCCTCAAATGGCTCAAGGCACTCGGAGGTGTCAAGAAGATGCAGCAGATCAACCAGGAGAAAGCCGCTATCCTCTACGACGCTATCGACTCCAGCAAACTCTTCCGCGGTACCGTCGAGACCGAAGACCGCTCGCTCATGAACATCTGCTTCGTAATGAAGGACGAATACAAGGAACTCGAAGAGGAATTCGCTTCCTTTGCCGCTTCCAAGGGTATGGTCGGAATCAAGGGTCACCGCTCCGTCGGCGGATTCCGCGCTTCCACCTACAACGCCCTGCCTAAGGAAAGCGTCGAGGCACTCATCGCCTGCATGAAGGAGTTCGAGGCAAACCACTAAAAACGGAATAATAAACATCCTGTCCATAAGAGACGGCATCTCTCCCATGATGCCGCCTCTTTTCTTTTTCCCACCCCCCACACCGGAACCGACTACTTTTCCAATAATGCGAACACTCTATCGTTTTTTATCGTACCTTTGTATGCTCATTCAGCAGACAAACTTTTCTGAAGAAAAAAAACTAATCAACAAAGATCATAAACAATGAAAGTACTCGTAGCCACTGAAAAACCTTTCGCTAAAGCTGCCGTTGACGGCATCAAAAGCACACTCGAAAACAACGGACACCAGGTTGTCCTGCTCGAAAAATACACCGAGAAACAGCAACTCCTCGACGCCGTTGCCGATGCCGATGCCCTCATCATCCGCTCCGACAAAGTGACCGCCGAAGTCCTCGACGCTGCCAAGCAGCTCAAGATCGTCGTTCGCGCCGGTGCCGGATACGACAACGTGGACCTCGACGCCGCTACTCAACACGGCGTGGTCGTCATGAACACACCGGGACAGAACTCCAACGCCGTCGCCGAACTCGTATTCGGACTCCTCGTCTTTGCCGTACGCAACTTCTTCAACGGCACCTCCGGCACCGAACTCAAAGGCAAGAAACTCGGCATCCAGGCGTTCGGCAACGTAGGACGCAACGTGGCTCGCATCGCCAAGGGATTCGGAATGGAAGTATTCGCTTTCGATGCCTTCGTCCCTGCCGACAAAATCAAGGCCGAAGGCGTCACTCCAGTCTCCTCCGTCGAGGAACTCTACGACTGCGACGTCGTGTCTCTGCACATCCCGGCTACGCCCGAGACCAAGGCATCCATCAACTTCGACCTCGTCAACCGTCTGCCGAAAGGCGGTATCCTCATCAATACCGCTCGAAAGGAAGTCATCAACGAACCGGACCTCATCCGTCTCTTCGAGACACGACCGGACTTTAAGTATATCACCGACATCGCTCCCGACATCAAGGACACACTCATGGAGAAATACGCCGACCGCTTCTTCTCCACTCCGAAGAAGATGGGCGCTCAGACCGCCGAAGCCAACATCAACGCCGGCATCGCCGCTGCCAACCAGATCAGCGACTTCTTCGCAACCGGCAACACACGCTTCCAGGTGAATAAATAAAACAAACACCGCCAGTCGGATTCAGGGAAAAAGAGGATACCTCCCAGTATCCTCTTTTCTTTTTTCTCTTTTCACGATATTTATACGTATATTTGTCATGGCGCTGAGGAACGGAATCCCTCCTTCCTTGATGTTCCATTCCATTCAGCCTCACTTACTTAACCAATATTTCTTTTTTCCCTATGGCTACCGTCAAACCATTCAAAGGCATTCGACCGCCGAAAGACCTCGTTTCTCAGGTCATCTCCCGTCCCTATGACGTACTCAACTCCGAAGAGGCACGCATCGAAGCACAAGGCAACGAGAAGTCTCTCTACCATATCATCAAACCCGAAATAGACTTCCCGGAAGGAACGAGCGAATACGACCCGCGCGTCTACCAGAAGGCAGCCGACAATTTCCAGATGTTTCAGGACAAAGGATGGCTCCGACAGGACGACAAGGAGAACTACTACGTCTATGCTCAGACCATGAACGGCAAGACCCAGTACGGACTCGTCGTATGCGCCTCCGTCGAAGACTACATGACCGGACGGATCAAGAAACACGAACTCACACGCAAGGACAAGGAAGAAGACCGCATGAAACATGTTCGCGTCAACGATGCCAACATCGAACCCGTCTTCTTTGCCTACCCTCACAACGATACCCTCGACGCGCTCGTCGCTCAGGTCATCACACGGCCTGCCGAATACGACGTCACTACCTCCGACCAGTTCCGACACCAGTTCTGGGTGATCGACAACGAAGAGGAAATTCAAAAGATCACACAGACCTTCGCCTCCATCCCCGCGCTCTACATCGCTGACGGACACCACCGCAGCGCCGCTGCTGCTCTCGTCGGCGACGAGAAACGACGCAACAACCCCAACCATAAGGGCGATGAGGAGTATAACTACTTCCTGGCAGTCTGCTTCCCCGACAACCAACTCACCATCATCGACTACAACCGCGTCATCAAGGACCTCAACGGATTGAGCGACCAGGAATTCCTCGACGCTCTCAACAGGAACTTCACCGTCGAGGACAAAGGAACCGAAATTTACAAACCTTCGGCTCTCCACAACTTCTCGCTCTACCTCTCCGGACACTGGTATTCCCTGACTGCCAAACCGGGCACCTACGACGACAACGACCCAATCGGCATCCTTGACGTCTCCGTCTCCTCTCGACTCATCCTCGACGAGATTCTCGGCATCAAAGACCTCCGCACCGACAAGCGCATCGACTTCGTCGGCGGAATACGAGGACTCCAGGAACTCAAGAAACGCGTCGACTCAGGCGAGATGAAGACAGCTCTCGCCCTCTACCCCGTCTCCATGAAGCAGATCATCGACATCGCCGACAGCGGTAAGATCATGCCTCCGAAAGCAACCTGGTTCGAACCGAAACTCCGCTCCGGATTCATCATCCACAAACTCTCATAAGAGAAAAACACACTCATCCTCATAAGAAAAAAAGGTTGTCCGCCCAATTTTGGAGCAAGCCGAGCGCAGAGTCAACTTTTTATAAGCCAAATGAGCAGAGTCAAGCTTGCTTAGGCTCTGCCATGGCAAGAAAAAGTTCTTTATGAAATAAAAAGTTCACTTGAACTCTGCCGAGGCGCCGCCCAAAATGTCTTGTGAAACAAGACAAACGCCCTCCACATCGTCCAAACACAAGTCCCGTAGGGACGTCAGATTACAGGCAGGGGTAGAGTCCGTAGGACGGAACCCCTGTAATAAACATGTATTCCTCTCAGAACTCCGTAGGAGCGTCACCTCTCCGTCCGTCCAAACGCCACACGTCCACCCAAATACACCCCAACGTCCAATTTTGGAGCAAGCCGAGAGGAGAACAAATTTATATGTTATCCCGAGGCGAAGCCCAAAATGTCTTGTGAAACAAGACAAAATAGTCCCGTAGGGACGACAGAATACAGGCAGGGATGTAGCCCGAAGGGCGGAGTCCCTGTATAAAACGTATTATTCCTTATAGAACTCCGTAGGAGCGTCACCTTCCCCATCCGTCCCAATTTTGGAGCAAGCCGAGTGCAGAGTCAAGCTTGCTTAGGCTCTGCCATGGCAAGAAAAAGTTCTTTATGAAATAAAAAGTTCACTTGAACTCTGCCGAGGCGAAGCCCAAAATGTCTTGTAAAACAAGACAAACAAAAGTCCCGTAGGGACGACAGAATACAGGCAGGGGTGTAGCGTAGCGGAACCCCTGCTATAAACGCATCTTCCGCTCAGAACTCCATAGGAGCGTCACCTTTCCAACCCACCCAAAATGTCCAACTTGTTGGACAATGGGACGACAGAATACAGGCAGGGATGTCGGAGCAAGCCGAGCGCAGAGTTATGCATGCATAATCTCTGCCGAGGCGCCGCCCGATTCCTTGCGAAGCAAAATGCAGCGAAGCGGAGTCCCTGTATAAAAACGCCCATTCCGCTCCGAACTCCGTAGGAGCGTCACCCTCCAACCGTCCATCCACCACCCACCCGTCTGTCCAAAATGTCTTGTGAAACAAGACAAACAAAAGTCCCGTAGGGACGATAGAATACAGGCAGGGACGAAGTAAAACGGAGTCCCTGCTAAACAACGTTCGACCTTATAGAACTCCGTAGGAGCGTCACCTTCCCCGCCGTCCAATTTTGGTGCAAGCCGAGTGCAGAGTTGAATTTGTTCGAACTCTGCCGAGGCGCCGCCCAAAATGTCCTGCGAAGCTGGACAATGGAGCAAGCCGAGAGGAGAACAAATTTATTTGTTATCCCGAGGCGAAGCCCAAAATGTCCAACTTGTTGGACAATTTTGGAGCAAGCCGAGTGCAGAGTCAGGTTCACTTGAACTCTGCCGAGGCGCCGCCCAAAATGTCCTGCGAAGTAGGACAATACGACAAAAAGGAGAAATCATCGACTCCAGAAAACAGGCGTAAACAACAACAACACCGTAAACAACTCCAAACGCCCGATCAACATCACAAACGAAAGAAAATACTTACAAAACTCCGGAACAGCGGCAAACGTACCGGATGGACCCAAATCACCAAACGCCGGACCAATCGTCCCCAGACAGGCTACGGCAGCCCCTACCGCCTCCAGAGCGCCCATCCCCGTGAACGAGAGAACAATCATGCACACCACCACTACAATGATATACAACAGGATGAACGCCAATACGCGCGTGACGACATCGGTCCGCAGAAAACTGCCGTTATACGATATCGGAATCACCGCATTCGGATGAACCATCCGCTTGAACTCGTAATAACAGTACTTGAATGCAATGACGATACGCACAACCTTGATACCTCCCGACGACGAACCCGCATTCGCCCCGAAAAACATCAACAGGAAAATCATAATCCATGTCAACGATGGCCACGACATATAATCGGTCGTCGTGAACCCCGTCGTGGTGATGATTGAGACCACCTGGAACAGACAGTCACGCAACAAACCACCGAAACGGTCAAAGGACGTCAGATGAATCTCCTCTGCCATGAAGAATACCATGATGGCAAAGAACAGAAGCACCAGCGACAGATACGAATACAACTCACCGTTATGCAACACCTTACGGCGGAATTTTCCGCTGAACGCATACCAGTACAATGTGTAATTCACTCCCGACAGGAACATGAACAGGATGATGATACACTCAAACAGGGGATTGTGAAAATACGCTATCGAGGCTTGATGAGTCGAGAATCCGCCCGTAGCGGCCGTAGTCATGGAATGACACACCGAGTCAAAGACGTTCATCCCGGCTACGTTCAGACACACGATCTGGGCAAGCGTCAGACCTAAATAAATCATACCGAGACGCTTGGCTGTTCCGGATACTTTCGGCGACAGTTTCTCTTTCGTCGGACCCGAAAACTCCGCTCCGAAGAGCATCGTACCCGAAAAACCGAAGATCGGCAACAATGCCAACGAGATCATGATAATACCGATGCCTCCTACCCACTGCATCAGACTGCGCCAGAACAGGATACCATGCGGCATCTCGTCAATGTGCGTCATGACCGTGGCTCCACACGCCGTGAAGCCTGACATGGACTCGAACAGTGCGTCCGAGACACTGCTTAAGGCTCCCGAAAACAGGAACGGCAACATCCCGAACAGGGAAAACAAAACCCAGACAGAGGAGACAATGACAGCCCCCTCACGCTTCGTCACGTGCTTCGAGGCCTTCCATCCGGATACCGACATCACACCGCCCGTCACCAGGGCCAGCACTCCCGCATTGAAGAAGGACATCAGATCACCCTCTCCGTAATACAGGGCAACAGGACATACGGCAAACAGCAGCAGACTCTCAAAGATGAGCAGTATGCCCAGAATTCTGAAAACACGTCTGAGGTTAAAGTTGACTCTCATATTCTTTTCTCCGCAGAAGGTCTGCAGAGCATTTTTTCGATGGCAGGAGACTCCTTTCTCATTATGGGAGAACGGTCCGCTCCCGCGCTCCCGACTCCGTTGCTTACTTGAACAGCACTTCCACTTTCTTCACCGTCGTTGCCAGACAGAAGACGACAACATGGTCACCAGGCTGTATCTGCGTGTCACCCGAACAGATATATCCCTTTCCGTCTCGTACATATCCTCCGAAGTTCACGTCCGACGGGATATGCAGATCGCGGATGATGCTCCGCGTAATCTTCGCACCCGCTTTCGCCTCGAATTCCACCACCTGCGCATCGACCGACAGTGGCACACACGTCACGTTGCGGACCGCGTCGTCCAGCGTCATCTGGTAGATGTGGCTGGCGGCAATCAGTTTCTTGTTGATGATCGTGCCGATATCCAGGTTCTGCGCCAACTGGATATAGTCGTTGTTCTCTACCTCGGCGATGGTCTTGACAACACCCATCTGCTTGGCAGCCAGACAGGCAAGGATATTGGCTTCCGACGAGTCCGTAACAGCGATGAACGCATCCGTCGAGCCGATGCCCTCTTCTCGCAACACTTCCATGTCACGTGCGTCTCGGTTCAGAACCAAGGCATTCGGCGTCTGCTGCACCGCATCATTACAACGGTCCATGTCCGCATCCAAAATGGTGGCTTTCACACCGCCCGGCAACATCTTGCTGGCGTTGATTCCAATGCGCGAAGCACCCATGATGATGGTGTGCTTCACCGGCTTCGACACCTTGCCGCACTGCTCCATCGTGAATTCAAAGTTCTCAGGCGTCACCATCAGATAGACGATGTCTCCGTCCAACAGACAGTCTTCTCCCTTCGGTATCAGCGTGGTTCCCTGACGCTTGATGGCTACGACACGAAACCGGCCGTGATTGAGAAATCCCGTCTTGAACGGCGAGTTCAACACCATGGCATTGGAACGCAACTTCACTCCCAGCAACGACAATGCATCGTCACAGAAACTCATATGGACCCGCTGCCACGACGTGCGGATCGACTTGACAATCTCCTCCGCCGCCAACATCTCTGGATAGATCAACTGTGAGATACCCAGACGCTGGAATCGCTGCACGTTGTCCGGCATGACGTACTCCCGGTTGTCAACCCTGGCAACCGTTTTCTTCGCACCGAGGTTGGATGCCAGGACACAGGCAGTCATATTCACCGTCTCGTGCGACGTGACGGCTACGAACAGGTCCGCCTTGTTCACCTCCACCTCCATCAGGTCGTGGATGAACGTGACATTCCCCTCACACGTCATCAGGTCAAAGTGGTCCGAGAGCTGACGCAGACTCTGACCGTCCAGGTCGAGCACCGTAATGTCGTAATTGTCAGCCGAGAACATCTTGGCAAGGTAACGCCCGACTTCTCCCGCTCCTGCTATGACTATTTTCATGATTCTATAAGTTCTTCCTTGATTCGACGACTTACTCCCGCTACGTCAAGCCCCACTTCTGCATACAACTCTTCCGGACGACCCTGAGCGACGAAACGGTCCGGAAGACCCAGTATCGTCACACGACCGCTGTAACCGTGATCCGACAGCCATTCCAGTACGGCACTGCCCGCTCCGCCTGACCTCACTCCGTCCTCTACGGTCACGATGCGACTGTGTCTGCCCCCTATCTCTTCTAACATGGCTTCATCCAGTGGCTTGACAAAACGCAGGTCATACACTGCAACGGTCTTACCAGCCGTTTCCTGCTCCACATTCTCGACGGCTTTCAGGACAGTCTGCGCCATCGTGCCGACGGAGATAACCGCAAGGTCCTTTCCCTGCTTCAAGATCCTTCCCTGGCCAACCTCTATCTCTTCAAACGGATTTCGCCATGCCTCGCCGCCATAGATGCCCCTGCCCCTTGGGTAGCGGATCGCAAACGGACCGCGACGCAGACGCTGTGCCGTGTACATCAGGTTACGCAACTCCTTCTCGTCCGACGGCGCCGCAACCGTCATGTTGGGTATCGAACGGAGATAAGCCATGTCAAACAACCCATGGTGCGTGGCTCCGTCAGCCCCGACCAGACCGGCACGGTCAATGCAGAATACAACAGGCAACCGGCAGATGGCAACGTCATGGACGATATTGTCATACGCACGCTGCAGAAAAGTCGAATAGATAGCACAGAATGGCAACTTGCCTTCCTTCGCGAGTCCGGCAGCAAAGGTCACGGCATGACCTTCTGCAATGCCTACGTCAAAACACCGCTGCGGCATTTCTTTCATCATGATCGAGAGCGAACAGCCCGTCGGCATGGCAGCCGTGATACCGTAGATGTCCGGATTCTGCTTCGCCAGCTCCAACAGTGTCTCGCCGAATACGTCCTGATAACGGGACGGCAATCCTTCCTGACCGTCCCGACAACGCACGCCCGTCTTGACGTCGAAACGACCCGGAGCGTGCCACTCGGCTGCGTTCTCCTCCGCCGGAGCATAACCCTTGCCCTTCTTCGTGATCAGATGCACTACTTTTGGACCACGGAAGTCCCGGACGGCAGTGAAGAGACGAATCAAGGTCGGCAGGTCGTTCCCGTCCACTGGACCGAAATAGCGGATCGAGAGGGATTCGAAGATGGTACTGTGCTGCTTGGATAGGATGGTCTTGATGTGGTTGGTCGCTCGCTGTATGCGCTTTTTTCTCGACTCGTTCATCAGACCGTGACGGCGGAAGAATTGATACAGCCTGTTGCGCAGGTTGTTGTACGTGCGCGATGTGGTGATATCCAGCAGGTACTGACTCATGCCTCCCTTGGGCGCGTCAATCGCCATGTGATTGTCATTCAGGACAATCAACAGGTCATTGGACGTGGTCGAGACGTTGTTCAGTCCCTCGAAGGCCAGCCCGCCACTCATGGCACCGTCGCCGATGACCGCCACCACCTTCCTCGATTTGATGTTCGGATTCCTTCGCTCCTCCTCCCGAGCCGAGACACTCATGCCCAGGGCTGCGGATATCGAGTTCGACGCATGACCCGCAATGAAGGAGTCGGCCTCCGATTCCAACGGAGAAGGAAACGGCGAGAGACCCTTATATTCCCGCAAGGTCTGAAAACGCTCCCTCCGGCCCGTCAGGATCTTGTGCGAATAAGCCTGGTGACCAACGTCCCAGACAATACGGTCGTAGGGCGTGTCAAATACGTAATGCAACGCTACCGTCAGTTCCACCGTCCCCAACGACGACGCCAGATGACCCGGATGCTCAGAGAGCGTCTCCAGAATATAGGTCCTCAACTCGTCACACACTTCCGTGAGCTGCTCCTCCGGGAGGCTGCGCAGGTCCGCGGCACAATTGATGCGGTTCAGTAGGGTATATTTCTTAGCAGCGTCTGCCATTCTTCATTTTGATTATGAAAAGAGACTTCCGAAAAAGACTCGTTCAGGAAATTCCGATACGGACTTCTCCCCCTGTATGAAAACAGGCTGACAAATCAACTTTCCAAGTATCACAGATGGACTCATGAAAAAGTGTTCCGGTTAGAAGAATTGGGTGATGAACGGAGATTTTTTTTGAAGTCATTTAAGCAAATATAGGTCTTTTGCGACAAGACGGAACAAAAAAAAGGTACTTTTTTTTCTCCTTCATGGACAAACAATCGTCAGTCTCGCTGTGTGAATGTCAGCCAGAAAGGACGGTCCATGTTACGGCGCGGTCTGCGCGTCGGGATGTTACCCAGATTGGCGGAGAGAATCAACGCCTGCTCCATATAGACACCGCTGTTGAAGATATGCATCACGATGTCGGCTCTTAATGATATGTAGTTCTTCGATATGCACTGCACCAACAGGTCCGTACGGTCATAGAAGTCGGCACGGAAGGCAGGATCACTCCAATACAGGCTGTTGCCGTGCGCCGCATAATAGCGCATCTGACCCTTCCCGGCATAGCAGGTCGAATGGAGGGCTATGCGGTTCCAATCGACTTTCAACTCTCCCATGACTGCATTGTGCAGGTACCATTTGCCGATGCCTCGGTCGTCTTCCGCTTCCAGCGAATAACCAAAGGAAAGGGACAACTCATTGAACGATTCAAAACGACGGCTTTTCGAAAGGTCCATGCCTACCTGTGTGACAGTGGTAATGTTGTCATGGATAAACTGATTGGCAGGCGGCTCCAGCGTCTTGGCAAAGTGGTACATCGTTCCGCTGTGACGCAGAAAGAACAGACCCTCACGACGACGCATGGTCGGGGCAATCCCCATCTGCCAACCGATCATGAACGTCTCTCGACGCTCCTTGCTCTGCATGCCCGTCCAATCTAAAAAGAGATCAAAGTAAGGATGCGAATAGCGGTCGGCTGTCATGTGCAACAACGCTCCGTTGATGACTGGACGGAAATAGGTAATCGAGTCCTGCATCAGCGCGCGCGAATATTCGCCCAATAAGGCCCTTGGAAAGGCTCCGAGGTAAAACGAGGTGGCAGAACGTCCGGAGGTGGCGGAGAAGTAAGCCAGCGGATCGACGTCGTAGATCTCACCGTCCTCGCCGAATCGCTCCGTCGCGGAGGCTCCGACCATCAACCGGTACGCGGCGGTACGGTGCTTCTGACGGGCATTCAGCGCAACACCCACCTGGGGCATGACCCTCACTCCCGTCATCGTCTGGTCATTCTGATACTTACATCCCGCAAATTCCGTATTGTCAATGAAACTGTAGAAGTCAACTCCCCATGCCGGTGTCCACTTCATCTTCTGATACACGTTTCGCCATGTCGCACGTTCTCCGACCGTATCCCGGACCTGCACCATCTGGCTTTCACGCATCAACGTCTGCTTGCCCAAATGGTCTCCGGCAATTCTCGAATGAGCCTGTGCCTCCTCCGACGGAGACAATAACGGCTCTCGGGCCGTGGTAGTTCCTACTGCCGTAATCGTTAAAAAAAAGAAAATACCCAATCGGACTGAATGACAAATCCTTGAAAGAGCGGTATCGCCAGTAATGTTCTTTAAATACATGGGTTTTAAGAATTTTTCAACGCCTCAAAGATACTAAAAAGTAGGCAGGTTCTGCGCAAAAGGACTATCTTTGTCTATGATTATGGAAAACACACTCGCTGAACAACACTCCTCTCTGCCGATATGGCACGCCCCACTGCAGGGGTTCACGGAACAGATCTACCGCAACCTGCACCACCGCTTCTGCGGAGGCGTGGATCGCTATTTCTCCCCTTTTCTGCGTGTCGAACGCGGCGAGGTACGCCGACGCGACTTGCGCGACCTTCAGAACGATACGACTGGACGACTGACTCCACAACTTCTCACCGATAACGCCCACGATCTGGAAATCCTCCTCCAGGCCGTGACCGAACTCGGCTACCACGACGTCAATCTCAATTTCGGTTGCTCCTTCCCTCTTATCGCACGCAAGGGAAAGGGGGCCGGCATCCTTTCACGCCCCGATGCCGTCAGGGACGTTCTTTCGTGCCTCCGGGACCATCCCGAGATCTCTGCCTCTGTCAAGATGCGACTGGGCTGGTCCTCTCCTCAAGAGGCATTCTCTCTCCTGCCCTTGCTCAATGACTCTTCTGTCTGCGAAATCATCCTCCACCCTCGCCTCGGCTGCGAACAATACAAAAATACATGCGACACCATCTCCTTCGCACGATTTGCGGAAGAATGTAAGAAACCACTGGTCTATAACGGCGATATCCGCAATGTCGAGGATATCCGACGCATTCATGACCGATTCCCACGTCTGAGGGCTGTCATGATTGGACGTGGACTGCTCTCCGACCCTCTCCTGCCCGCCACATGGACATCCGACACACCCCCGTCCGAGGCAGACCGCCTCTCGGTCCTCTCCCGGTTCCTACGCGAAATGGCGTCTCAGATGCAAGAACGCTACGAGGGCGACCGTCAGGCTCTGTCACACCTGCAACCCTATTGGGACTATCTCCTGCCCGAGGCGGAGAAACGGTTGCGTAAACGCATCCTCAAGGCACGATCCCTCGCCGACTACCGACAATCGGTAACCGAACTCATCCAGAGCCTCCAAAATTCATAAGCCCCGCACACTCACCTTCCTCCTCCGACCGACTGACCACTAATCGTTTCACCCCTGATCTCATGGCTAACGGAGAGAACAAATACAAATCCCTGCTTCTGACCTTCTCACTTTTCGTATCCGCCCTCACGACGACTATGGCTCAGGGACACTTTGCTCCTCTCATCTCTTCCGGACAGTACGACGAGGCAAACAGACGACTCGACCGCGAAATAGGGACCAAACGAAACGATGCCGAGGCACTCTACTACAAGGCCGTACTGCTCAGCCGGCATGACTATGCCCACTACAACCCCGACTCTGCCTACATCTGCCTCTGGGAAGCCAAGAAACTGTTCGGAGCAGAGAATAATAAGAAGAAGTTCGAATCGCTCGGCATGACCTACCGATCCTTCCGCGAACTCAACGACTCAATCTGCAAGGAAGGACTCGAACAGGCAGAACATACCGCAACGGTCGAGGCTTTTGACAACTACCTCAAACTCTACCGACGCGCTCTGCCGCCCTATCCCTCTCGGGCTCTCGAAGGAAAAGCACGCGCCGCCTTCCGCGCGGCAGGCGAGGAAGGTACCGTCGAGGCATACGAACGGTTTGCACGATCCTATCGGACCAGCCCTCTCGCAGCCGAGGCACGCAGCATTATCCATGCGCTCGAGTACGACAACCTCGGACCACACCCCTCGCTCGAAGCCATCCAGGAGTTCATACGACGGTTCCCGGATTCCGACCAGGCTGAGTTCCTGCAGTCGCAGGTCGATAGCCTCGAGTATATCACTTCCGTACGACCGGACGACTGGACCGCCTACCGCGATTTCCTGAATACCTACCCGTCCAACTCCTACTCCGACCGCGCTGAGGATGAACTGTTCCGCATCTATAACACAACCACAGACCCCGATACACGACTCGATATCCTCGAATACGGAGCAACCTACTTCTCCGGCATTCACTCCGAACAGATGCTGCTTGACTACCACGACTATTTTCTCAGCGACGGCGACGCCATCTCCGTCAAGGAATTCTACGACAACTACGATTCTCCGCTCTTCGATTCCATTCGCCCCATCGATTTCAAAAGCGCCGCCGAGAGCGAACAATTGCTGCTCGACCGACGCTACGATCCCGGACGTACACCCGCCTACGACCACTATATCAAGAATAACCCCGATAAGGATCTGGCTTTCGTGGCACTCCAACGCATGATCTCTATCAATATCGAACGACACGAATGGCACGCGGCAATAGCCACGATTCAATATTACCAGAATACCCTCAAAGGCGCAAACGCCGAAAGGGCACGGGATCTCATCGCACTGCTGCGTTCTCCATCTGGAGGCGGCAAGGTCTCTTTCTTCTCCGACCGTATCAACTCCGCCGGCGAGGAATACAGCCCCGTACTCTCTGCCGACGGCAACACACTCTATTTCTGCGGACGATACCGTAATGGCAACCTCGGATTCTCCATAGATAAGAAAAATACGCAGCACGAATCACCCGCTCAAAACAAACAAGTTACTCCTCTTCGCACGAACAGACAAACAAGAAATACCCCTACAAACTCAACGACACAAAAAGGACCGGCTAACAACGAGGATATCTTTGTCGTACGACGCAATGCTACCGGCGGATGGGAACGACCGGTTGTCGATTCGACCCTCTGCGGCGAACAGGCGAACGAGGCACCTCTCTCTCTCTCTGCCGACGGACGGACACTTCTCTATTTCCGTGACGGCGAACTCTGGCGGGCAGAACGTACTGCCGACGGACACTCGTGGCGAGAGCAACGACGCCTGGACTACCCATTCAACCAGAATCTATGGCAGAGTGATGCGTGCCTCACGGCAGACGGACGGGCTATTCTCTTCGCAGCCGAGAGCGAAGAAAACTACAACACCACTTCCGAACATTCCTACCACGGTGAATATACTCACGCATCCGACCTCTACGTCGTATATCTCGACGCTAACGATTCCGTCGTCGGACCCCTGAACCTCGGACCCGTCATCAATACTCGCTACTGCGACCGCTCCCCCTACCTCCATGCCGACGGACGGACTCTCTATTTCTCCTCCTCCGGACACGGCGGTTTGGGACACTGCGACTTCTTCGTCTCTCAACGGCTCTCCGACTCCTGCTGGACCTGCTGGAGCAAACCACGCAACCTGGGCAGGGAAATCAACGGCCCATACGACGAGACCGAACTGAAAGTCTCGCTGCGTGGCTCCGAAGGATACTTCTACCGCAACTACCGCAAACAACCACGCAACTACGACCTCTTTTCCGTCACCCTCCCCACTTGGGCACAACCAGACCCAATCCTGCGTGTCTCTGGCCGCGTCACCAACGCTTCCGGACAACCCGTCCGATGCGACATACGCTGGTTCGATGCCGAGAACGGCAACTATCTCGGACGATCATCTTCTCATGAGGAGGACGGCTTCTACTCTGTCCTCCTGCCCGCAGGACACACCTACCGACTTCGGTTCTTGTTAGACGGAACCGAAGCCGCCACATCCTCCCACGACACTCGCTCCCTGCGCATGACTCGACATCTGCCTAACTGCGATGTCACCGTCCGCTGATTTCGCGGTAGCCACTTGTGCAAACGTCACCTCATCCCCTTCTTACCTACCCCGTAACCTCTCCTTCTCCTACCTGCCCACCGCCTCCTCATTCCCCACCCCCTCACCGCATCTCCATTCCCCTGCTTGCCTACAACATCCCCATCTCCTGCCTGCCTACAACATCTCCATTCCCCTGCTTGCCTACAACATCCCCATCTCTTGCCTGCAATTCTTCAGGCAATCTCTGATTACCGAAATTCACTGAATAAAAAAGCAAGGCTACATACGGTTTCAGCCCCGTATGTAGCCTTGCTTCTGCCTTCGTCGTTTCTCCCTCGGTCCGCCTTTTCCTGCCTCAATGCTCTACGAGAACACACGAATGCCAAGCAGTATCAGCACAACAAGAAGAAGAAAGACGACAACTCCGACAAGGATCAACACCCACTTCAGTATCCTCAAAATCCGCGATAGGAGCTCATTGCTCTCCTCTGTCCAGTGCTGTACGAAGTTCAATACCCCGGCTCCGATGACGACCAGGTCGTCAAACCAACCCACTACCGGCATCGCATCGGGCGACAAGTCAAGAGGACTGACTCCGTAAATCAACGCCAGCACCAGACCAACCCACGAACCGATACCTACACCGGACGGTTTCTCCGGAAGACGTCCTCCCGCCTGAGAATCTTCCATCTCATTGTTTTCGCTTTTCATAACATTAAAGTACTTATTTAAGAATAAATCAAGATTAAATAACAAAAATAAACAACAACTTTAATAGCAATGTATTTTATTCTAAATAGTTACAGAAAGTTTATTTAAGATATTTTTCATTAACAGAATTTATTATTCTATATTTTAAAATATTCTCTCAGACACTCATCCCAATAGTCGGTCCGATAGAAATTGACACGTCCTATTTTGACGACCATGCGTTGACGGTCACAGTGTCGCAGGATGTTGAAAAGGGTTGTTCGGCTGATTTTCTTCTGCTCGAGTAGTTCTTCGGTGAGCAGCCACTGCACGTTTTCACCATAGCGTTCCCGTAAGGTCCGTTTGGCGTTCAGATAAAAATCCGGAGTCATGATAAAAAATGTTTTTTGGGGAACATCAGGTGTTCCATTAAATAAAGCTTACTTTGAATAAATAGTCTCCACGTTGGTGGGGGGGATTCAGAGGGGAGCTTTTACCTCCTTTCCTGCCAACGAATTTACAACAAGGAATTCTATTATCCATAGAATAGCACGTACATTTTTAGTACATTTTGAGTGCACCGCTCGCCCCTTCTGAATACAGACTTTTTTTCATTTCCTACACTTTCCATTCCACCACCACCTTCTCCATCCACCCCATCCACTCCACCTTCTCCATCCCCTCCATCCACTCCAGGACATCAGCAATCAAACGATATAAATCTCAAAAACAAAGGGCACATCCATTCTCCAATCACCAAAATTTACACCACTCAACCACCTTTTGCACGAATCACATAATAAAATACACATACATACACTCTTCGCATGTATAAATAAAGAATTTATAAGTACCACCAAAATATCTTGTGAAACAAGACAAAAATAGTCCTGTAGGGACGACAGAATATAGACAGGGATGGAGCCCAAAGGGCGGAGTCCCTGTATAAAACGTATTATTCCTTATAGAACTCCGTAGGAGCGTCACCTTACCGTTCTCCCAAACACCGCCCCAGTAGCCCAAACGCGGAGTCCCATCGGGACGACAGAATACAGGCAGGGACGAAGTAAAACGGAGTCCCTGCAAACTAACGTTCGACCAATCAGAACTCCGTAGGAGCGCCACCCATAAAACCAAATCCGTTTTTCCCCCCTACTCGCCTCTAAAACAACGTATCCACATCCTCATATTCACGTGGACCAATAAGAGACTCCAGACTGGAAGCATCGAAAAACGAAGATCCGCTTTCAATCTACTAAATATAAGGATTTCTCTCGTCATTTGACATTCATCCTTTATCAAAGGAATATTTGTCTAAGAAACACACTTCTTATCACAAGTATTCTTCCAACATACATCCGGATGCCATTTATTCATGCTTTTTATTGAGAATTCAGCAAATTCTCCAACTGTTAAAGTTGTCTTGAAACATTAATTAAATCTACGATTCGCTCAACTTCTCCAAAACCCAAATCATAGTACATTGGCAAACGGACAAGCACATCGGCATAACGGTCACATTCCGGCAACTCGCGACCATCATGTTTGTCTTTATAATACGCGCTACTATGCAGACTTAAATAATGAAAAACCGCTAAAACGCCATTATCTTTTAGATGCTTTATAAGTGCTGTGCGTTCCTCCAGTTTATTACATAACAAATAAAACATGTGCGCATTGTTAGTGGCATAGTTTGGCAGGTCTGGTAAGTGGAAATAACCTTTTTCCGCAAGCGGTTTGAGCAACTCGAAATAACGATTCCATAACGATTTGCGTTTGGTTTGTATCTCATCAAGATTTTCTAATTGTGCCCAAAGAAAAGCGGCATTAATCTCAGCGGGCAAGAAGGATGACCCCATGTCCACCCAGCCGTATTTGTTCACTTCACCACGGAAGAACTCGGCACGATTCGTACCTTTTTCCCAGATGATTTCGGCGCGACGGACAAATCGTTCGTCATTGACCACCAACAAACCACCTTCGCCTCCAGCAGTGATATTCTTCGTCTCGTGGAAAGAGAAAGCGGAAAGGTGTCCGATAGAACCAAGCGGTTTGCCTTTGTAATAGGAATCTATAGCTTGGGCGGCATCTTCAACGACAAGAAGGTTATGGCGATTAGCAATCTCCATAATCTTATCCATATCGCATGCCACGCCGGCATAGTGAACAGGAACAATCACTTTGGTACGCGGAGAAATGAGTGCTTCCACGGTCTCTGCATCCAAGTTCGGATTGCGTTTCATGGAGTCGGCAAAGACCACTTTAGCTCCCTCGCGCAAGAAAGCAAGTGCGGTGCTGACAAAGGTATAAGATGGAATGATGACTTCATCGCCTGGTTTTAAGTCGCAGAGCATAGCGCACATCTCTAACGCATCCGTACCAGATGTCGTCAGCAAACACTTGCGGAAACCATAGCGTTCTTCAAAGAACTGCTGACAGCGTTTGGTAAACTCGCCATTTCCGGATAACTTACCGTTATATACGGCTTGATACATATAGTGCGCCTCTTTACCAGTGAGATGTGGTTTGTTAAAAGGTATCATATTACTTAAATTATTTTATAGCATACTTTTTTACTTTATTAAAACGCGTCTTAACAAAGTACTCAAATTATTGATAATCAGTAGTTTATATGGGTAAGTAAGGACAAGTAACGAAACTAACGAAATCATCGCCAACACTCCAACACTTAATGTACTATCCCAATAATAATCTACACATTGATATACAAGTGTATGACTTAAAAATATAGGAAACGAAAGGGAGCCTAAGTAGGCGATTACTTTATTCCCCAAACACAACTGTAAAAATTTCCATTGCTGAATAAGGAACATAGTCATACAACAAGATATACCTTGCATAAAATAAGTTAGATTACATTCATCATGGCGATACAATATAGGAATTAAAAAAACACAAATTACATTTAGCAACCATTTATATTTTTCCAGTAAAAATTTATTGTCAGATAGTTACCGATAGATACATCCTAATATACAAATTGCCACCCATACATATTTCATAAAAACAAGATCACACATACAGCAGAAGTGAAAAGAAGTTTATGTATCGGAGATTTAATATCGCAACAATTGCTAAGTAAATAACATATTATAGACCCTACTAATATGGATCGCACACACCAATATGTAGATTAGCTGATAACACTACCCAATAATACAAGAAGAGCACGTTAAGCACTAATAACAAACCGATTATAATATACTCTGCTATATTTTCATTTCTGCTCATATTCATATAAAAAAGATTATCACTCCTGTAATTATTACTATTATAGCCACAACTTTGCGCCAAGTGATTTTCTCGCGAAAGAGAAGAAAAGCCAAAATCGGCACAAATAAATAGCTCATTGACTCAATCACACTCACCTCTTTCACTTGTACGCCACGGCTCATGCAGAAGATATTGAGTGCAAGACTGCAAGCCATGATGGTATAACCGCCTATTACCCACGGATTGAGGTATTGCCGCAAAAAGCCGACGTAGTTCTGTCGCACGCCTTGTTTGAGCAACATTTGCGCACTTGCGGCTGCCAAAACGGATAATATGACGAGAATATAGTACATTCTATGTTTGACGTATTATGTATGATGTTTGATGTTTATTCTTTAGCGTACAATGCGATGCCTACAATTATTACACACGCGCCAATTATATTCATTAGCGTGATTGCTTCGCCAAAGAATGCAAAAGCCAGCAACATGACGAAGATGAGACTTGTGCCTTTGAACATATAAGCAGTACTGAGGTCGATGCGTTTGAGGACTTGCTGCCAAAATACAGCGTATGCGCCCATAACACCTATCGCACCAGCAAAGCCCAAACAATAGGCCAACGACATAAACTCTTGCTGCGAGGCATATTTCGTGAATAATGTCACGAACGCATACAGGAGATTTATGCCGACGAGAGAAATATATGTTAGCAACTTAGATGTCACGACAACCACCAATGATATATAGAGATAATAGATTTAATGGCAAAACCGTTTTTTTCATACCAACGACAAGCTGTGACATTGGCTTTTTGCGTAGGCACTTCCAGCACCTTCACACCTTGATGACACAAATAACCATCCGCTGTGGACATGATTTTACTGCCAATACCTTGATGTTGAGTATCTATATCAACAGCCACCAAACCGATGTGCCCCAATTCTCCTGCAAAGTCAATAGTAATCATTCCTTTCGCTGTACTCTGGGCATCTTGATAAATCAAGATTTGCTTATTTGTTTCTTTCTCCGGACAAGCGTTCTCAATCCAACGTGTATAAAGCCGTTCGTAACTGCCTTTTGGGAAACGTTCATCTAATTTAAAACGAGAATAAGCACCGCTGACCAAAGCCAAATGATACAAATCTTCATTAGGTTTGGCTTGTTTAAAGAAAGCTATTTCACTATACTGCTTACGTGGTTCACAAGGCTTGCTATATAGAATTTTCTCGTCTACAAGTTGTGCACCCTTGGCATTAAAGCCGACATGATTGGGGTCAAAGATATAAAGCAAATCAAATCGTCGCCTCAATTCATCATGCTGATCAACGAGCGAGAGCGCTTCTTCTTTTGATAGAATTTCAGCTCTGCCTATCCGTAGTCCGAAAAAAACGCTATCCCATTGTAAAACATGTATTTCCATCAGTCAATATTGCATTTTTCGTTAACAATAAATGTCGGGCGTTCTTTGGCTTTCTCAAAGAGTTTACCGAGATAAATTCCCACTACACCAATAAGCGAAATGATGATGCCCCCAAGCAGCCAAAGGGAAATAATCAGGCTGGCAAATCCCATCACTTCTATTAATCCCATACAGTAACGAACTATGAAAACTATGCCGACAATGAATGCCGCCAAAGTTACTAACAATCCCATTTGAACCATGAGGCGCATAGGTTTGTCAGAGAAAGAAATAATAGTATCAATAGCCAATTTGAACAGACGACTGAGATTGTATGTAGATCTGCCTTCAGCACGTTCATCGTGTTGTATAGGTAGGTATGCGCGTTTGAAACCGACCCATTGAATTTGAGTTGGGAAATAGCGCATAGCGTCCCCCATTGAGAGCACCGCATCAATTACTTTGCAGTTATAGATGCCGAAGTTGGCAACCGACGCGTCTTGTCTGGTCTCAGTCAAGTAAGAGAACACTTTGTAAAAACACTTGGAGTTAAGACGTTTAAAAAAGCTGTGAGAACGCTGAATGCGTTGCGCCAAAACGGAATCATACCCTTCTTGGGCTTTGGCATAGAGATTCGGAATTTCCTCAGGACGATCCTGCAAGTCGCAATCCATTACGACAATCCACTCACCGGTCGCATAAGAGAGACCGGCAGTAATGGCATAGTGCTGTCCGAAATTACGGGACAGATTGAGTCCCTTGACACGCGGATTCTTCTTACATTCAGCTTCTATTGCTTTCCACGAATTATCTGGCGAAGCATCATTGACAAGAATTATTTCATAATCATCTGTAATCGTCTGCAGCGCTTCTATGTTGCGGCGCACTAATTCCGCAACCATCTTTTCCCCGCGATAAACAGGAGAAACAACTGATATTTTAGTAGATTTTATTGCATCCATATTACTAATTTTTGTTTATAGAAGCTGCCGATACTCATAAATTGTCTATGAATTCTCAACAAACATATTGGCATTTTATATAATCTAATGACTGATTGGGGCTGTTTGGTCCAATCTACTTTCTGCAACTCTTTCTCTGCATTTTTATGATACCTGTTGTCCTGCCAATAAGACAGAAGTCCATTCACACGCAGTCTGTCAAGTGGAACCTTTGCCGTTTATATGGGCTTTGAGGCTCTGGACTGCCTAACCATACCATAATACACGAACAAAAGCCAACGCTGGAGCGTGAGCGCCTTTCGCTTGTATTGATATGGTTTTGAAATGGTCCAGATTCCAAAGCTCAAGAATTAGCTATAACGCTTTATCTGTTTTTTATGTCTTTGTTACTTAGTGATTTTCTGTTTCTTGTTTGTTGCTTTTTCGGTTAATATTCTGTTTTATCTTCTATATACGCAAATATATGGATTATGAGAAACAACAGCAAAGAATTGATATTTGAAAATTGGCAATGGATGTTGTCTCTGTATAATTAGTATATTGCACAAATAAGAATCCCCTTCGTCATTTCTGACAAAGGGGATTCTTGTTGTATTTTATTCTTTTTGTGAGAGTTAATACATCTTCTTGATGACGGTATGGGGGAAGTAGTGGCTGACGATGTCAGTGTATGAGTAGCCTTGTGCTGCCATGACGGCGGCGCCAATCTGGCCACGTTGGTTGACAAGGTGCTCGACCCGTTGCGCGAGGCATACGGCAAGCCCATAAAAGTGAACAGCGGCTATCGCTGTCCGAAGCTGAACAAGGCAGTGGGCGGCAGTGCGACGAGTCAGCACATGACGGGTCAGGCGGCGGACATAACGGCAGGGAGCAAGGCAGAAAACAGGAAACTGTTTGACTTAGTAAGGTCATTGAAGTTGCCGTTCGACCAGCTGATATGGGAGAACGGAGGGGCTTGGGTGCA